>Ga0302319_10000058_pt1 | contig 196209 bp, 144 predicted proteins | sample Bog_T0_2_FD_203319 | JGI IMG/M metagenome (GOLD analysis project Ga0302319, IMG submission 203319) | Peat permafrost microbial communities from Stordalen Mire near Abisko, Sweden - Bog_T0_2 | ecosystem: Environmental > Terrestrial > Soil > Wetlands > Peat | place: Sweden: Abisko, Stordalen...
ATTCCGACGTCTCAAGGGCTTCCGCCGCATCTTCTCTCGCTTCGAAAAGCTCGATGTTCTCTTCCTCGGCTTCCTTACCTTCGCACTGATCGTCGAGGCGCTCAGATAGTGTTAACACGCCCTAGGAGCGATCTAAGGCCTTTGCTGAAGAACCTCCCACCGGGAAAGGCTGAGATTTGGTACAAAGAGGGCGATCCTGACGCCTGGATGTTCGCCGTGGAAATCCGGGCTGCTCTTGAGGGGTCCGGTTGGGAAGTGGGCAAAGAAGTCGTACCCGTACCATCCTCCAGGTTTAACCCGCATGATCTGCCGATGTGGGGGTTAGCAATTTTTGGGAAGAATTTATCTGATTCATTCTCTAATGGACCATTTCCCATAAGCAATCGAGATGATTTGGAGAAACAAGCTGAGATGTTCTATGGAGGCGACTTAAGACTTCCATGGATAATGCAAGCATTCGACGTAGAAGTCACGAAGCGTGATTCCGGGTTGGCAGAAAATTCGTTCAGGATCGTGGTCGGCGGTAGAGATCCTCGTAAATAGAGGATCACGTCCAGAGCAAGAGCCCCAATCCAAAATAGGACAACACGCGGCTTCGCCCGGGATTGTGCAAACGGCGCGAATCTCTGATAAGCTTGAGGTTCTGAGTTCAAGAGCAGGAAGTTACCATGTCTATCCATCCCGTCATGCAGCGCCTGGCCGACAAGCTGAAGCGCACCGATTTGCCGGCGTTTGTTCCCGGCGACCAGATTCGCGTCCAGGTGAAGATCAAGGAAGGCGATAAAGAGCGGCTTCAGGCCTTCGAGGGCCTGGTGATCGCCATCAACCGCGGGCCGCAGGGCACGTTTACCGTTCGCAAGATGAGCTTTGGGCAGGGCGTGGAGCGCATCTTCCCGTTCAATTCCAAGGTGATCGACAAGATTGAAAAAATCCGCAGCTACAGGGTGCGGAGGGCGAAACTCTTCTACATTCGCGGACTCCGCGGCAAAGCGGCCCGTCTCAAGGAAATCGATCGCGAGACCGGGAAAGTTCGCGCCTAAGCGGCTTCCCTTGTTTTTACCCACTGGGACACCCCCGGCTTCGGCCGGGGTTGTTTTTTGGGAGCGGATCGCTGACAAAGCAGGGCTAGCAGGGGGTGAACAGGCTGCGGAAAAAGGTCGGGCTTAACGGTTTCTTCGGCTATTGGCCCTTACAGGGGGTGAAGCCCGGCGTTGCTTACATCGCCCTTATCGGCCGACCGATCTGTATTTCTCACGACCGTGATCTTCAATGAGGGCCAACTGCCGCAAAGGGCTTTTCGAATTGGGCTTACCTGAGGCTCGTTCGCTTCGAAAATCGACCGGAAGGGGCCGAAAATGAATCAAAATGGGTGAAAATCGATGAGTTTTGCTTACCGCAGGGAAACCAACCTACTAGCGTAGTTACCTGATTCAATGCGACTTACACAGAGTCATACTGGCATACTGGCCCAGTATCCGCCATACTGGACCAGTATTGGAGGGTGGGGGCAGGCGGGCGCGGGGGCATACGGACAGCGGGCAACCCCGAGATGTACAACAGGGCGCGGGCGACACATGGAAGCGGACATGAGATTCTCCCACTTTCATTGTGCGCGTCCGGGCGGTCATTGTGCGCAATGGCAATCGACCGGGCAAGTCACCGACCCTACCGCCGACCTCGGCCGGGGGTTGTTTTTTGGGGCGTCGCTTCTCCTCCGCATTTCTTATACTCAATGCATGGCTACAGGCCCGGTTTGCGGATGGATGCTGGAGCGGGCTGCGCGGCGCCGCGGCGCGCTGCGCATTGCCGGGCTCGATGAGGTGGGGCGGGGGCCGATGTTCGGCCCGGTGGTGGCGGCAGCGGTGATCCTGGCCAAGGGATCGCGGTTGGATGGGCTGACCGATTCGAAGAAGCTCTCGGAAAAGATGCGCAACGAGTTTGACCGCGAGATCAAGTCGCACGCGGTGGCGTGGGCGGTGGCGGCGGTGGATGCGGAGACCATCGACCGAATCAACATTCGCCGCGCCTCGCTGCTGGCCATGCGCCTGGCGGTGGAGCAACTGGCGCTGAGCCCCGACTACCTTCTCATTGACGGACTGGAAACAATCGACTGGCCCTGCCCGCAGCAGGCGGTGGTGCAGGGCGACGCGACCAGCCTCTCGATCGCCGCGGCCAGCGTGCTGGCCAAGGTGTACCGCGACCGGCTGCTGGTGGAGCTTGACAGCCAGTATCCGGGGTACGGGCTGGCCCGGCACAAGGGCTACTGTTCGCAGGAGCACCTGGAGGCGCTGGCGCGGCTGGGGCCGACCCCCTTGCATCGCAAGAGCTATCGCCCGGTGGCACAAACCGTGCTCCGCTTCGACGGTGAATTGGCTCTCGAAACCGCGATCGAAACGGCGGAGATTGAAGCGCTGGAGATCGAGGAGACGGTGAGTGTTCAGGCGCCTCGGCCGGCCGGGCGCTTTGCCTGCCCGTGCTGCGGCTATCTGACCCTGAGCCTTGAGCCGCCGGGAACCTTTGCGCATTGCGAGGTGTGCTGGTGGGAGGACGATGCGGCGCAGTTTGCCGACCCCGATTATGAGGGCTGCGCCAACGCGCCCAGTCTTAACCAGGCGCGGGAGTTCTTTCGCAGTATCGGTGTGAGCGATCCCCGGTTGAAGGGGCACGAGCGGGCTCCGCGCAGCGAAGAGATTCCGGTGTTGCTTTTTTGAGAACGAGCCGCCTGGGCAGCGGCTCAATTGGGCCGGGTCGAAATCTCCCATTCCCGTTCTGCGCCGTCCTGGAACAAGGCGTTGCATTATGGGGCTGCGGATTCGAATTGAGCGCTCCGCGCTCCCAAGCCTGCCTGCCGCGCTGTGTAATCAAACCAGCACAATCTTTCTTTTTCGGTCGAACTTACCCGGTTCGTCCAAAAGGGTTCGGGAGGGCGGATGCTGAGCATCGGACGATTGTTCCGCCCGTGTGCCCTGCTTGCGGCGGGTGTGTTCGCGGCGGCTCCGGTTCTTTCAGCGGGGCCGGGGTCAAAACCGGCCGCGGCTGAGGGTGCACGGATTGCCTCGGCTTATGGGAGGCTTCCGCTTGGCTTTGAGGCGAATCGCGGGCAGAACGATGGCCAGGTGAAATTCCTCGCGCGGGGCGGCGGTTACGGCTTGTATCTGACCGCAGACGGCGCGGTGCTGGGGCTTTGCGGAAGTGCTCCAGAGACGGGCGGCGAGCCGTTGAGCACGACGAAGCGGAAGAGGTGCGAGACGGTACGGATGCAGTTCGTGGGAGCGAACGCGAGCCCGGCGCCCAGGGGCGAAGGGCAACTCGCTGGGACGGCGAATTACTTTATCGGGCGCGATCCGGCGAAGTGGCGAAGCGGCATTCCGATGTACGGCAAGGTGAGATACGCGGGCGTCTACCCGGGGATCGACCTGGTGTACTACGGAAACCAGCGGCGCGTGGAGTATGACTTTGTGGCTGGGCCGGGCGCGCATCCGAACCGGATCAGGCTGCGGTTCGAAGGGGTGCGGGGGCTTGCTCGCGGGGCAGGCGGGGAGCTGCTGGCAAAGACCGCGCTTGGGGAGCTGGTGCTTGCAAGGCCGGAGATCTACCAGATGGTGGATGGGCGGAGGGTGAGCGTGGAGGGCGAGTTCGCGCTGATGGGCAGGCGGACGGCAGGTTTCCGGCTGGGACGCTACGACCCTGGGCGAGAGCTGACCATCGATCCGGCGCTCGAATATTCGACCTACCTGGGCGGGAGCGGCGGAGACTCGGGAAAGGCCATCGCGATTGACGGCTCCGGCGATGCGTATATCGCGGGGCAGACTTATTCGACCGATTTTCCGGTGAGCCCCGGCGCGTGGCAAACCACCAGCAAGGGTGCGGCGAAGCAGGTGTTCAACGCGTTTGTGAGCAAGCTGAATGCGGACGGCACGGCGCTGGTTTATTCCACTTACCTGGGCGGGAGCGGCGGCGATCAGGCCTTCGCGCAGGGAGACGCGGCTGAGGCGATCGCTGTGGATGGAAGCGGGAACGCGTATGTGACGGGGTTGACCGGCTCGGAGGACTTTCCGGTGACTGCGGGCGCGCTGCAGACGATCAACAAGGCTGCGGCGAATGGCGACATCACGGCATTTGCCGCCAAGCTGAACCCGGCCGGGACGGGGCTGGTTTATTCCACCTACCTGGGCGGGAGCGGCACGGCGGCGAACGCGCCCTTTGCGGGCGATACGGGTACCTCGATCGCCGTCAATAACGGCGGTGAGGCTTACGTTGCGGGGTTGACCTACTCGAAGGATTTTCCGGTGACGGACGGCGCGCTGCAGGCCGTCAACAACTCCGCCGCGACGGGGGGCACCAATGGGTTTGTGGCCCGGCTGAACGCGGCCGGGACGGGGCTGGTTTACTCCACCTACCTGGGCGGGAGCGGCAGCTCGGCGGGCATCCCGTTTGCGAGCGATACGTGCAACGCGATTGCGCTGGATGGGGCGGGCGATGCGTACGTAGCGGGTCAGACGCTGTCGAAGGATTTTCCGGTGACGGCGGGGGCATTTCAAACCCGGATGGCGGCGGCGGGCGCGGACGGGGCCAATGCATTTGTTTCGGAGCTCGATCCGGCGGGCAGCGCGCTGGTTTACTCGACCTACCTGGGAGGCAGCGTAATCGACGCGGCCGATGCCATCGCGGTGGATTCCTCGGGCGATGCTTATGTCGCCGGGCTGACGTATTCATTGAACTTTCCGGTGACGGCGGGGGCGTTGCAGGCGGTGAACAACGGCGCGGCCGGCCACACCAGCAACGGATTTGTGTCGAAGTTGAATCCGTCGGGGTCGGCGCTGCTCTACTCCACCTACCTTGGCGGGCGCGGGGGCCAGGTGAACCTGACCTCCACGGTGGGCTTCGAGGCCGGGGACCAGGTCAACGGGCTGGCCATCGACGGGGAGGGCAACGCGTTTGTGACCGGGGAGACGGCATCGCCGGATTTTCCGGTGACCGGGGGAGCATACCAGGCCGTCAACCAGAATCAGTTTCCCGGCTGCCCGGCGGGTTGTTATGGGGGGTTCAACGCCTTTGTGAGCGAGTTGAACGCGGCGGGCAGCGCGCTTGGCTACTCGACTTATTTGGGCGGGAACGGATTCAACTCGACGAATCCGACGGACGAGCATATCGAAGAGGGAGACGAGGCGTTTGCGCTGGCGGTGGACGGCACGGACAACGTCTACGTGACCGGGAACGCGGAGTCGGGGAATTTTCCGGTGACGGCGGGGTCGTTCCAGCCGGCGATTCACGCGACCGGGAATGCATTTGTGACCAGACTGAACCTGGCGGCTCCTGGGGGTCCGGCAGCGCCAACCGTGACGGTGACGCCGAGGCCGGCAATGATTGGCTCGGCGCAATCGCTGGCGGTGGCGGTTACGGTTGCGGGGGGAACGGGCGATTCGAGGCCGACGGGGACGGTGACGCTTGAAGCGGGGAGTTACACTTCCGCTCCGGTTGCGCTGAACGGCGGAGGCGCGGCGATTACGGTTCCGGCCGGCTCACTGGCGGCTTCGCCAGCGAACCGCCTGGCGCCGGATATCGTAACCGCAAACTATCTGCCGGATGCGGCCAGCGAGGCCGCGTATGGTTTCGGGTCGGGGTCGGCGCAGGTTGAGGTGGTGGCGCCGGCGATCGGGGTCGAGCCGTCTTCGCCTTCGATCAGCTGGGCCGAGGCCGAGGGACAGGCGCTGGAGGTGACGATCAGCCTGGCAACCGCGGGCAGCCTGCCTGCGCCCACGGGCCAGGTCACGCTTTCGACGGGCGGGTATATTTCAGCTGCGACGGCGTTGACGGGCGGCAGCGCGAGGATCGGCATTCCCGCCGGAACGCTGGCGACGGGGGTGAATGCGCTGGCGGCGAGCTACTCGGGAGACAGCGTGTACCTGGCCGAATCGGGAAGCGGGACGGTGACCGTCACCCAGGCGCAGGCGCCTGGATTCACGCTCGACGGGACGGCGGTGACCGTGGTGGCTGGGGCGGATGAGGGAAACACGTCCACCCTCTCGGTGACGCCCTCGGGAGGGTTCACAGGCGAGGTGGCATTGCGGGCATCGATCACCTCGATGCCGCCGGGGGCGCAGGAATTGCCCGCTCTGACCTTTGGCGCGACCGGGCAGGTGGAGGTGACGGGAACGGAGCCGGCGACGGCGATTTTGAGCATTTCGACGGGGGCGGCAGGCGTGTCGCCCTGTGGATCTACGCCTGTGGCGCGGGGCGGCTTTTACGTGGCGGGGGGGACGGCGTTGGCCGGGATCCTGCTGTTCGGCATTCGAAGACGGAGGACCAGATGGCGCAGCCTGCTGGGCATGATGGCGCTGAGCGCCGCGTTGGCCACTGGGACAGGCGCTTGCAATGGCAAGCTCATCTGCCTGTTGCCGGCTTCAACCGGCACCACGCCAGGGAGTTATTCGGTGACCGTGACCGGAATCTCAGGGACAATCTCGGCGACGACGACGATTCCGGTGGCTGTGAAGTGAGAGGCGGGAAGATCGATTCCGGAAAAGATTTCCACATTTTCCACAGACCGGAGAGTGACTCTCTTCGATCCAAGGAGGGTCAGGCAAGTGGCGTGGATTTCTGGATAGTTGAAGATAACGTGCTTATTTTCTTTACGATGCGATGGGGAGAATCGTGAATACGGTCGTTCAAAGCACAAAAGGGGATAAAATGAGAAGTTTCTAATTTTCCTGAGCTTCTCATGCAACTTTTCGGTAATCGCTGCATCTCACTTAGTAACCAGCAGAGGCTTCCCCAAGATGTCCCACCGAAAAGGTTACAACTCCTTTTGAAGGTCCTTCACGGACCTCTTCTCACATACCCCCCTGGATTCCCTCCCTAACCAGCCTCGCGAGCGGGCCTACCGGAAGGTAGGCCCATCTGCTCATCCGACTTTCCGGATCTGACTTCCCAAATCTCTGTCCAGTTAAAATCAACCCTGAGATGAAATCCAACTCCAGCCGGACCGGCTCCCGCCCGAGTCGCAAAACTGCGCGCAACGAGTTGTCACCCGATGAGTGGCCGGGGGAGATCGCAGCGATTGACACGCTGTTTGCCAAAGCGGGGCTGGTTCGAAGCCTGCGCGGGAAGGCCTCTCAACGCGACCGGCCCGCTCGATTGGATCGCGCGGCGCCAGAAGAACTGACGCGGCCGGCGGGCGAACCCCGGCTTGCGCCGAATGGGGTGAAGTGGCTGCCGGTTCCGGGGTTTGATTTTCCCTGGCTCTGGAGCGGGTTCAGCACACGGCGCGGCGGGCTGAGCCGCGCCTACTGCGCCGACGATGCGCCGGGCGAGATGAATCTGGGGTTCACGGCGGACGACTTGAGAGAGGCAGTGGAAGGCAACCGGCGGTTGCTAGCCGAGGCCGTCAGCGGAGACTCCGCCACGCCGCTGATTGCGTTGCGGCAGTTTCATTCCAATTGTGTAGTGCGGGCGACACGCGCCGACGCCGAACGGGCGCGGCCATGCCGGGCGGATGGGCAGATTACCGACGAGCCCGGGATGCTGCTGGCGGTGCAGACCGCCGATTGCATCCCGGTGCTGGTAGCCGACAGGAAGCGGCGCGCCGTGGGCGCGTTTCACGCCGGCTGGCGCGGCACGGTCAGGCGAATTGTGGAGGCCGGAGTGGGACGGATGCGGCTGGAGTTCGGGTCGCGGCCGGAGGACCTGGTGGCGGCCATCGGGCCGGGTATCGGGGCCTGCTGTTACGCGGTCGGCGAGGAGGTGCTAACCGAGTTCGAGTCGCAATTCCATTACGCGCGCGCGTTGTTTCACGAGGTTTTTTCTTCCGATGCGGTGAAGAGCAAATATCCCATGCTGTTTTTGACGCAGCGCGCTCCCGGGCATTCGACGGTGGGACCCAGCCTGCATGTGGACCTGGCAGAGGCCAACCGGCAGCAACTGCTGTCCGCGGGGCTCAAGCCGCGCGCGATCCGGGTGGTGGGCGGGTGCACGCAGTGCAATCCGGAACTTTATTTCTCGCACCGCGGGTCGCAGGGCCGGGCGGGACGAATGATGGCGGTTATCGGTGTGCGAAAAGGCGCAAGAAACCGCTCTGCCTCAGGGAATTGAGGCAGGAACATGGTTGTTTTTTCCAGAAATTGGATGCGAGTTCAGGTTGAACTCGAAGCCTCGCCGGGGTTCACCAGGTCGCGCAGTTCCTTCGAGGGCTTGAAATAAGGAACCTTCTTGGCGGGGACCTCGACGCGCTCGCCGGTTTTGGGGTTGCGGCCGATGCGGGGATTGCGCTGGCGAATGCGAAACGAACCAAATCCGCGAATCTCAATCTTGTCGCCGGTCTGCAAAGCTCCGATCACGGAGCCGAAGATGGTTTCTACGATTACTTCGCCATCGCGGCGGGTAAGGTCGCCCAAGCCGGTTACCTTTTCCACCAGGTCTGCCTTTGTCATCTCTCCAAGACCTCCGCTTTCAGCATAAAGGGATAATGCCCGTGAAGGAGGGTAAAAAGCAAGTGCTTACGCGGAAATTAGCCTTTTCGCATCAGCCATTTGAGCGGGAAGGCGCATCCTATTGGATGCGGTCATGCGCGGGGCCGGATTGAAATCCGGGGGGAAGACGGGTTGCGGTATCATGTCGAGAGGCCGGCCCTCAGATCAAGCCGCTCCGGTGCGACCAGCGAAGACGAAGGCCCCATCTGAAGATGACCTATCCAACCTACAGCATCGTAATTCCCGCATTTAACGAGAGCGCCCGGATTCCCGCGACGCTGGGCGAGGTGGTTGACTGCATCCGCGCGCGGCAATGGTCGGCTGAGGTGATTGTGGTCGACGACGGATCGCGCGACTCAACCGCGGAGCTGGTGCGGAGATTTGCGGCCGGGGCGCCCGAGGTGCGACTGGTCCGAAACCCCGGAAACCGGGGCAAGGGCTACAGCGTGCGCTCGGGGGTCCTGCAGGCTCTGGGCGATATCGTGATGTTCACCGACGCCGATCTTTCGGCTCCGATGGAAGAGGCCGAGGGACTGTTCGCGGCCATTGCGGACGGCGCGGATATTGCCATTGGTTCGCGATGGCTGGAGCGCAACCGGCAAAGCATTCGCCAACCTGTTTACCGGCAAATTCTGGGGCGCTGCTTCAATGGCGTCACGCGGGCGGTGATGGGGCTGCCCTTTGCCGACACGCAATGCGGGTTCAAGGCGTTCACGCGGGCCGCGGCGCAGACCGTCTTTCAACTGCAGACCATTGAGCGCTGGGGATTCGATCCGGAGATCTTGTTCATCGCGCTGAAGCGGGGCTTTCGCGTGGACGAGGTGCCGGTCAGCTGGGCGCATGACCAGCGCTCGAAGATCAGCTATCTGAGAGATGGGATGAGGATGCTCGCGGATATTGCGACGGTGCGCTGGAATGCGCTTCTGGGCCGGTATGGCCGGGAGGTCGTGCCCATTCAGCGAGCCGGGCTGGCGAAGTAAGCCGAGACCGGGGAAAGGATCTTCCCTCTTTTGCCCCGGCCTTCCCAAAAAAGAGCGGTCGTTGCGGCGCCCCGGATGCCGATTGATTTTCTGCTGGGACGGGGTATGGATGCGGTGATACGGTTGAGGGAATCCAGCTGGAGGTTCTTTTCGCCTTATGGGCCGTCGGATCTTTCTGCCCCCGAGACGTCGCCTGACGGCTTTTGGTGCGCTCGGGCTGCTGGGTCTGGCCGCGGTCGCGCCGGCGCTGCGAGCGCAGACATTTGACGCGACCACGCTCCGCCAGCCGACCGAACTCTCGATGCCGATGCGGATCCACGCCGGCGACGATCCCGCGTTTGCGCGGTCCGATTTCGATGATTCCAACTGGACGCGCTTCGACCCTACCTGGTCACTGAAGGGCGTCTTCCCGGACCAACGGCCGAGTGTGGTCTGGTACCGGCTGCACGTGAAGGTTGCGCCGGATGAGACCGGGCTGGCGCTCGAAGAGTGGAATATATCGAGCGCATTCGAGATCTACGTGAACGGAGAGAAACTAATCACCGCGGGCAACGTGTCGCCGTTTGTGCCCCACACCTTTCAGGCGCGGCTGATGAAGCGCATCCCGGATGAAGCCATTGCCGCCGGATCGCTGGTGATCGCCATGAGGGTGCATGTTTCCGAGCTCGAGTGGGTCAATTCGAATCCCGGGTTTTATGCAACCAACGCAATTCTGGGTCAGGAAACAGCTCTCGGCGATCACATCTGGCTGAAAGTGATCGGCGACAACGCGCTGCCGTGGTTTACCGAGCTGGTCGAGTTCGGTTTAGGCATGGTTGCAATCTCGCTCTTTCTGGCCCAGCGCCACCAGCGCGAATATCTCTGGATCTTCCTGATGACGCTTTGTGTTGCTCTGCAACTGCCGCTGACGCTCTACCAGCTGTTTCACAACGTTCCCACGGGCTGGGAGTATGTGGCCACTCCTCTCGAAATTGCGAACATCGTCTTCACGACCCTGATGTACTTTGCGTTGTTGCGAATCCGGTTTGGCAGGTGGATTCAGGTTCTGCTGGCTGCCGCCAGCGCGGGTTTGCTGATATCGATGATGGGTACGGTTCGCGGAGTCGGATCGTGGCTGGCGACCATACTTACCATGGTGCCGTTGCTGGTGATCATCGCGGGCGTGATTCCGGTGCTTCTGATCCTGCACATGCGGCGAGGAAACCGCGAGGCGGGGATTCTGCTGATCCCGGCGCTGATTTCGAGCGTGGAGATTTATATCGAACTGGGTTCGTTCATCCTGGCGCAGATCCCGGCGTTCGCAGAGGCCGCGGTACGGTTTCAGAAGTGGTATTTCAACTACACGGTGGGCCCATTCCGGGTTCAATTCCGCAACGTTGCCGATTGCCTGTTCGTGTTGTCGCTGGCTATCATCATCGTTCTGCGGTCGACGCGGATCAGCCGGCAGCAGGCATTCATCGAGAGCGAAATCGAGGCGGCCCGCGAGGTGCAGCGGGTGATCTTGCCGGATCAGATCGAAACTGTGCCCGGGTTCACCGTGGAGAGCATCTACGAGCCGGCGCAGCAGGTGGGTGGGGATTTTTTCCAGGTTCTGCCGGCTCTCGAAGGAGGGCTGCTGGTGGTGGTGGGCGATGTGACGGGGAAGGGAATGCCGGCTGCCATGCTGGTCTCAGTGCTGGTGGGGGCGACGCGGGGCGTCGCGGAGTATACGGCCGATCCGGCCGAGCTGCTTTCGAACTTGAACGAACGGCTGGTCGGCCGGGCCGCGGGAGGGTTTTCGACGGCGCTGGTGGCGCACATTTCAGTCCACGGGCTGGTGCGAATTGCAAACGCGGGACACTTGTGGCCCTATCTCGATGGGCGCGAGGTGGAGCTGCCGGGCGAGCTGCCCCTGGGAGTCAAAGGCGGGGCGCGCTATCAAACCACCGAGTTTCAAATCCCCGCGGGGAGCCGCCTGACGTTTTATTCCGATGGCATCGTAGAGGCGCAGAACCAGAGCGGGGAGATGCTGGGGTTTGAGCGCAGCCGGGAGCTGTCGACGCAGCCGGTGAAAGCGATCGTCGAGGCAGCCAGGAAATTTGGCCAGCAGGACGATATGACGGTGATTGCGATTTCGCGGGACCGGGCTGTGGCTTCGGCGGCGTAAGTTCGGGTCTTGAAATCGGGTCCCGATTATGCGTAGGCAGGATCCTTACGCGGTAGCGGTTCTTGCAATGTCCTGGAGTCCGCGGGCCTCGATTTCGAATTCGCGCATCTTGTACTTCTGGATTTTGCCGGAGAGCGTGGCGGGGAATTCGCTGACGAAACGGATGTGCTCGGGGATTTTGTAGTAGGCGATCTGGCCCTTGCAGAAATCTTTGAGTTCCTCTTCTGTAGCTTCGACGCCGGGGCGCAGACGGACCCATGCAGCGACGATCTCGCCGAGGCGCGCGTTGGGAATGCCGACGGCTTGCACTTCGTCGACCTTGGGATGGGTGTAGAGGAACTCTTCCACCTCGCGCGGATAGATATTTTCGCCGCCGCGGATGATCACGTCGCGGGAGCGGCCGGTGAGGTGGATGCAGCCGTCTTCGCGCATCACTCCCAGATCGCCTGTGCGCAGCCAGCCGTCCGGCTGGATGACTTCCGAGGTGGCCTGCGGATCCCCATCGTAGCCCTTCATCAGCGCGTAGCCGCGGACGCAGACTTCCCCCTGCTCGCCGGTGGGAAGGGTTTCGCCGGTGGTGGGGGAGGCGATGCGAATCTCGGTCTGGGGCATGGCGCGGCCCACGGTTTTGACGCGGATATCGATGGAGTCGCCGGCGTCGCTCATGGTGACGACCGGCGAGGTTTCGGTCTGCCCGTAGGCTATGACCAGTTCGCGGCAATGCATCTCATCGAGGACGCGTTTCATCAGCTCGATGGGACAGGGCGCTCCGCTCATCATGCCGGTACGGAGGCTGGTCAGGTCGTACGCCGCGAAATCGTCAAGGGCCATCTCGGCCACGTACATTGCGGGAACTCCGTACACGCTGGTGGCGCGCTCGCCGTGCACCGCCTTGAGCGTGGCGCGGGCATCGAAGGTCCAGTTGGGCAGAATGATGGCAGCGCCGGAATTGACCGCGCTCAAGGCGCCGATGACGCAGCCGTAGCAGTGGAACAGCGGAACGGGAACCACGATCTTGTCCTGCTCGGTATAGTGGAAACCCTGGGCGAGGAACTGCCCGTTGTTGACCACGTTGCGGTGCGTGAGCATGACGCCCTTGGGCAGCCCGGTGGTGCCGCTTGTGTATTGGATGTTGGCCACGTCCTCGACCTCGACCCTGTCAGGGAGCCGGCCGGGGGCGTCGAGGACGGCTGGCCACTGCGGCGAGTCGAAGAAGACGGTGTGCTCGAGGTCGAGCGCCAGGCCATGGCGGGCGCGGGCCAGGATCTCTTCGTAGTCGGCGCGCTTGTCCCGGCGCCACAGGAAAAGAGCCTTCATCCGCGAGCGGGTGAGCGTGAAGCCGAGCTCATGGGAGCGGTAGGCGGGGTTTACGTTGACCAGCGCGGCTCCGGCGCGGGCACAGCCCATGTGCATCATGATCCACTCGATGCAGTTGGTGGACCAGAGGCCGACGCGGTCGCCCCTCCGGATGCCCAGAGACCAGAGGCCGCGCGCTACGCGGTCGGCTTGGGCGGACAATTGGGCCCAACTCAGGCGCCGGTCCTGATGCAGACTGGCGACGGCGAGGCGGTCAGGATAGCGCGAGGCGGTGCGATGAAGGAGGTCGCCGACGGTCAGCTCGAGGAGCGGCCTGGACGGCCCCCGCGCATAGCTCTGAGTTGAAAGATTCTCTTCGACGGGCATCGATCAGCCTTCTCTAAATGGATCAGGTCGGACGGAGCAACCAGAGGAGTTTACTCCCGGTGGGCGGCCGCGCGTGTGATCCAGTTCACATGCCGGACGTGGCAGCCGGCCGGTTTCAACGTGCTGGCGTGACCTGAGTTTACACGCCCTGCGTTACCTATCTGTCGCCGGTTCCGCCGCCGATTCCATCGAGGCCAGAATATTCAGCATCGACTGGAACTCGGGATGGCTCCGCAGCGGTTCGAGGCGCGGATCGGCGAGAGTCTGGAAGAACCACGGGCAGCGGATTTTCTCGGCGGTGCGCAGTTCGGCAAGCGCCATGTCCATCTCACCCAGGGCTACATAAGCGGCCGCGGAGAAGGTGTTGAGCACATAGCGTCCGCGGCTGAGCCATTGCAGGCGCTCCAGAACGGAGCGAGCTTCATCGGCGCGTCCGGCGCGGGCGAGGGCATAGGCATGGTGTGAGCCGGCGACGTCAAAGTAGGGCAAACGCTGGGTCAACCCGCTCGCTATGTCGATTGCGCGCGCGGTCTGGCCGTAATAGGCCAGAATTGCGGCGGCGCAGGAAAGCACGCCTTCATGGTCGGGAAAGCGAATCAGTGCAGTCTCTATCGCTTCCAGGCTTGCGGCCGTGTCGCCGGCCAGATGGCAGGCCCACCCCAGGCGCCCGTGCAGCCAGGCGGCCCAGGGGTCGATATGAAGGGCGGAGCGAATCAACTCGATCGCTTCGGCGAAGCGATGGCGGCTCAAGGCCAACATGCTGCGCGAAAGCGTGACAAAGGAATCGTGGGGCAGATGCGCTGAAAGAGCGAAGGAATGCAAGGCCCCGGGCAGATCGTGGTCGCAATGAAACCTAACCCATCCGAGGGCGGGCAGGATATTCTCCCCTTGAGCGGGAATATCGGGGATGGCGGCAACCGCTCTGCGCACCGTGTCACAGGCGACCGAAGGAGGCATGAAGCCATAGAAGGCCTCGGTGATACAAAGGTTCACGAGGTCGACGCGCGCCGCAACCAGGGAGGGATCGAGCTCGGTGGCTCGCAACAGATGGCGCATGCCGTCCTGCATGCGATGACGCTCCAGGGTGCGCCATTCAAAACGGGCGCGCTGCAGCATCCCGTAGGCGTCGCGCTGCCGGGGTTGCTCTTCCTGTTCCCCGCTCGCGGCCGACGCGGAGATGGAGAGCCCCGCGCCACTGAGCCGGAAGGTCAGAAGATTGACCAGCTCGGTTTCAAGTCCGGCCATGCGGCTTCGCTGGACCAGCAAATCTTCAACCCAGAGCGGGCGAGCCTGAGCAACGCTGAACAGCTCGACCCGCAGGCGGTAATGCAACAGATGAACTCTCAGTATTCCGCTGAGCACCAGGTCGGCATTCAAAGTTCTGCCGAGGTCAAGGGGCGAGACTCCGCGGCGAGCCAGGACGAAGACGGACTCGACGGCTGCCAACGAAACAATCTGGGGGCGAGCGGCGTTTAGGCGGCCAATGGTTTCCTCTGCGACGGCGGGGCCGAGATACTCCGGGACGTCCTCTTCGCTGGTGAAGGGAAGAATGGCTAGCCGCGGCAATGCTTTGGAGAGGTGCGCCCCGTAGGGATGGACAACGGCGGCGAGCCGGTATCCGCGTTTATAAACGGTCTCGATGCAGTCTTCGGGCTCAAGGCGCTTGCGCAGCGATTCGATGCAATCGGCGATAGCGCGGCCGGCCGAGGCGCTGTCCCAAATCCGCTGCTTCAAAACGCGAGGGGTTACGACGGCTCCGGCATTCTCGATCAACAGCCGCAAAGCGGCCAGTTCGGCCGGCGCGAGGTCAATCCGAGTCGTTCCCCGGTACAGGTTATCGTCGGGCGCCAGCCTGAACCCCGCAAACAGATATCCGGGCCGTTGAGAATCCCCCGGCGTGGTTCCGCAATCCATTCACTACCAACGCATTTCTGCGACGTTTCGTGCCGCTGTTTGACCGAAGACAGCCATCTGCGCGGGCAGATGGCTGTCTTCGGCAGCAACGGGGAGAACCCGCATGACAAACAACCTGAGGAAAAAAGTGAACCAGAACGCGATGCGACAACTGCGCTTCCTGTGAGCTCAGCATTTTGAATAGCTGAATCTATTATTCATATCTCACGCCGGGCATTCGTCTTTCAGCCGCAATTTTTTACGCGAAGTAATCCGGCAGGCAGTTACTGAATCCGGTAGAAGCGGAGGCGCTTCGCCGACTGCGTTGCCGGCGACTGCAGCGATTTAAGCGGTCAAACCAAATCATGAACGCCGCCGCAAGGCGGCCGCAGGCGAGTGATTCGCAGCAAATAATTGTTTGCGCAGGAGATAATTCAAATGAGATTGAGCCCACAGGCCGCGCAACAGAGCGGCGGGAAATCGAGCCCGGTCCCTCTGTTACCGTTGGATAAGCGGTAACCTGACTCGTATCACATGGCGAATGACGAAATTAATATTTCGACTTGATGGCGTAGGTTAAGCCCATCGTAAATTGAAATGAGTTTCGTCTGGTGGGCGGTTCCGATGCGGGCGGATCGTTCAGATAGCTGTCGATAGTTCCCATTGAGAAGCTGAAGTTTCTGTAGGCAGGAAAAGCGAAGGTGTCGGTTTCGTTCACTGAATAGGCGTGAGTCTCGTTGTAGGCGGGAATGAAGCTGACGCCTTGCACGTAAGTGAACAGCTTCAAGCGGGCGGCGAAGTTTGCGGCGAAGGTGGAACCGATCAGGTTTTGGTTGGCGCTGCCGGAGCCCTGGATGAATTGCTGCTTTTCGTACTGGATGGATCCCTTCATGTCGAGTTGGCGGTTGGGCGATTTCATGGAAGTCCATCCAATTCCGCCGCCGTAGATCTGCTGCAGCGAGAGGTCCTGGCTGAAGTTGTGGTCGAAGGCCGTTTGCGCGAGGGCGTAGACACGGGCTGAGAAGTACTGATCGCGCTCGGCGTCGAAGTGAGAGATTGCCGACTTGACCACGGATTCCGGAACGAAGGTCGCGGGGGTAGTGGAAGTGGCGGGGATGGTGTAGGCGGGCTGAGTAATTCGTCCATAGGAGCCGCTGAAGTCAGCCGAGGTGCGGCTGCGGGTGTTCAGCCAGCTCACGGTGGGCACCGCGCGCACCAGGCCGATGGCTCCGGTAAGCGTGTACTGATTCTGGGTTGCGGTCACCAGCGTAGCCCCGGCGGTAGCGGCGCCGTTCCACCCCGAAAAGAATCCCGGTCCGTGATCGATCTGCTTCTGGAGAGTGGCGTGATCGACCACGTACTGGGCGTCGCCGACTGGTATGGGCGGATGCGGGGCGCCCGATTCGGAATGGACGGAGAGGGTCTTATTGGCGACCTCGAGGGTGCCGGAGGGGATCTGGCTGTCGGTGGATTTGCCGCGGAGTTTCACATTCTTATCGAGCACATCGAACTTCTGCGCTGTGCGCAGTTCCTTGATCTTGTCCCAGGCGAGGACGACGTCGCCGAGCGAGTCGGTGTGAAAGGTGACCTTTCCGGCTACTTCGCTGACCAGTTTCCCATGCAGCGTGTCGCCGTCACTGAGAGTGAGGACATCGGGGGCAGGGGCGGGCTTGGGGGGCTCGGGAGGCTTTGCCTGTCCTGCGCAGGCAAGGCTCGCCGCGAAAACCGCGGCGATAAACGTGGGAAATGCACCGGGTTTGACATGACAAAAAGCAGCGCGACGGCGAAACGTGGTCATGAGTACTCTTACCTCTCCTTAGGAGCGCGTGGTGAAAGTCGAAGTGGCCGAAAATCGTCCCTCGGGGGCTAAAGCCCGTCTCTTATTATCAGTCATTTACGGCACGGCTGAAGCCGTGCCCTTTCAAAATCCGACTTTCGCCACGGGCTATTAGGATTCCAAGGAAACTGAAGTTGGGGCGCGACTGTTTTTACTGATGACGGTCCCGATGCGAATGGGGAGTAAGGCGTTACAGCCTGAAACGAGACAACCCGCGGCTCCTGAAAGAAATGACCTGCCGGGCGCGAGGTCCCCCGAATCATTTTAGAACGGCCGGATGGGAAGCTTTTGACCAGTTGCGCCCGCACGGCGCGGACTTGGAATAGACTGGTTCCCTAGAACATTCAAAAAATCCTTTTTTTCGCGCTAAGGAGGCCTGCGATGCCCAAGGCTGTTTCGCTCGCACAGTGGTCCCTGGAACCTTATTGCATCGGGCTTAAGCTTCGTACGCTGCGCACACAGAAGCGAATGACGCTATCGCGTCTGGCTGCCGAAACCGGTCTTTCGACCGCGCTGCTGTCGAAGCTGGAGACGGACCGGATGATTCCGACACTCCCGACGCTGGGCACGATCAGCCGCGTCTATGGCGTAGGCCTGAGCTATTTTTTCTCCGAACCGGCGTTGCACTCGCTTTCGATCACTCGCAAAGCTCATTTAGAAGGAAGCGGGCGAGGCCCGGACTCGGTCAAGGTCACTCCATTGAACGCCTGCACGGAAGGGCGCAAGCTGGTCGCGCAGTTGATCGAGTTCCCTTCCGGCGGGTCATCGACCAGGATGGACACCTGCCACGAAGCCAGCGGGGTTGTTTACGTAATCGAGGGAAGATTGCGGCTGGAGGCGGGCGGGATGCACGAAGTGCTCGAAACCGGGGACTGCGCCTGCATGCAGAGCGCGATGGCGCTGGCCTGGAGATCCGCGGATAAGCATTGCTGCCGGGTGCTGGCGGTGTTGCCGGGCGAGGCGGGCTGAGAGGGCCTGAAACAGGATCAGCGGGCGGCAAAAAGCTGGCGTTCGAGGGCGACGGCGGCGGGAAAGAGCACGTCGCTTTCAATTTGGGTGTTGCGGCGCCTCAGCAGCTCAAAGGTCTCAAGGCCGCGATAGAGATCGGCGAGGTCGGCGCCAGCGCCGGCGGGAACGGCAAAGCCGTGGGTTTCGGCGCGCATTTCACTGAGTAGCCCGGCCATGGACGCGTGTTCTCTCACCATCTCCGCCACCGGACCCTGAAAGCCTCCAATGCGGCCCGCAGGAACAGGGCCGTTGCCGGCGCGGTTCCTTTCCAACGCCTCGATCCGCGGAAACAGAGTTGTCTCCTCGGTGCGCATGTGGAATGTGAGGTCGCCGGCAAGGCGGCGCAGCTTGCGGAGAATCCGAATCATCTCCGGGTACAGGTCTCCCCGGGCGGCGACCACGGTTTCGGCCAGGGAGTGAAGGTGCGGCAACTCTTCGCGCACGTAGGCGTGGTGATTGTGAACGATCATCCGGACCAGTTCCGTGAGAGGGGCCGTGGGCCCGGAGTTGGCAGCGGAGCGGCTGCGCTCGACGCCGTTGATTCTGGCCGCATCGGCCAGTACGGCCTCTGACAGAATGCCTCTCTCCGTAATGGCATGGGTCGTGACGAACGGTCCTTGCGAGGGAGCCAAGGCGGCCCGTGTTCCAGCCGGGATCCTAGACGGCCCCAGGAGAGACGATTGAAGCGATACTGAGGGCCCGGCCATGATCAAACTCTCCTGGTAAATCCGTCCTGGAACCAATCGTTGTCGAATTTCGCCGTGGTGGCAGTGACCTGAGTCACTTCGAATCGGGAGTATTTGAGTTTGCTGGTTGCGGCGCGGGTCTGTACGATGGTTTGGGATTCCGAGAGAACTCAACTATGCGACCGAATCTTCCCTTGATCAAAGCGACCCTGACTGGCGCGCTGGGCGGGCTGCTTTTTGGCTTCGACACAGTGGTGATAGCCGGCGCCATTGACGCGCTGGTGAAACTGTATGGCCTGAGTCCCCAGAACAAGGGCCTCACGGTGGCCATCGGCCTGGTGGGCACGGTGATCGGAGCGCTGAGCGCCGGGGTCGTGGGGCAGCGATTAGGCGGACGCGAGACGCTGCGCATCACGGCCATTCTTTACGTGATAAGCGCTCTGGGTTGCGGACTGGCGTGGGGCTGGTCCTCGTTCATGGTCTTTCGATTTATCGGCGGGCTGGGGATTGGGGCTTCGTCGGTGCTGGGGCCGGTCTATATTGCCGAACTTGCGCCGGCCAAGTGGCGGGGACGGCTGGTGGCGGCCTTTCAGTTGAACGTGGTGTTCGGCATCCTGGTGGCCTATACGTCGAATTACTTCATTCGGACGCTTCATCTGGGGGCGACAGAGTGGCGCTGGCAGGTGGGAATCGCGGCCGCGCCGGCGTTGTTCTTCCTGATTTTGCTGTTTGGGATACCGCGCAGCCCGCGCTGGTCGGCCTCGCGGAACCGGATCGACGAAGCGCTGGCGGTGCTGAAGCTGATGGGCGATCCCGACCCGCAGGCCGAACTGGCGGATATTCGCACGGCGCTTGAGCAGGAGCACGCCTCGGCCCACGAGCGGGTGTTCAAGTGGAAGTACCGCTATCCGCTGTTTCTAGCCATTTCGATCGGCGCGTTCAATCAACTGGCGGGAATCAACGCCATCCTTTATTACCTGAACAACATCTTCGCGGCGGCCGGATTCAGCCAGATATCGAGCGACCAGCAGGCGATTGCCATCGGGGCGACCAACTTTACCTTCTGCCTGGTAGGAATGTCGCTGATCGACAAGCTGGGTCGCAAGACGCTCCTGCTGATCGGCGCGGCGGGGTGCTCGACGTGCCTGGCCGGGGTGGCGTGGCTCTTCCATACCAACTCCCATCCCGGAGCGCTGATCTGGCTGCTGGTTACCTACATCGCTTTTTTCTCCGTATCGCAGGGCTCGGTGATCTGGGTCTATCTTGGCGAAGTGTTTCCGACCTCGGTTCGGTCCAAGGGACAGGGGGTGGGCTCGGCCAGCCACTGGTTTATGAATGCGGCCATTGCCCTGGAGTTTCCGGTGGTGGTTCATGCCATGAGCACGGCTACGCCGTTTGTGTTCTTCGCGACCATGACGGTGGTGCAGTTTTTTGTGGTGCTGCTGGTTTATCCGGAGACCAAGGGGCAGACGCTGGAGGCGCTGCAGCGCCGGCTGGTGCCGGGGGACTGAGGGATTCTGCTAGCGGTATTCCAGACGAAATACGGATGCCTGCATTTCCTTTGTGAACTTCGGTTTTCGCTCGGGAGATCACGCTCGCTTCAGACGCGCAGGGATTTCAGGTAAGGCACGCTCGGCGGCATCAGCGCCGGATCCTCTTCAAGCTCGACGAAGTAGTTCTTTACGCCGCCTGTTCTCGCAGCCGTAAATACTGCCTTCCAATCCACGACGCCCTGGCCCAGCGCAACCTGGCGGAAGCCGGACTTCGTGGAGGAGTCTTTCACCCAGTCCTGACAGTGCATGGAGAGGAAGCGGCCGGGATACTTCTGGAAGTAGGTCACTGGATCGTAGCCCTGCTGCAAGGCGGAGACTTGAAACTGCAACCTGGTGGCGGCGGGATTGAGTTCGGCGATCATCATGTCATAGACGGGCTTGCCATCGATGTGTTCGGAGACGAAGCCTTCATTGTGCAGCAACGCGACGATGCCCGCGGCGTGGGCCTTTTCGGCGAAGACGTTGAAGGGCTCGACGTAACGTTTCACGTCGTCGGCTGTCTCCGTCGTTCTCGGGCTCCACGGTCCCAGCGCGGCGATCGCCATCTGCGTCATGCCGAACTCTTTCGCGTAAGCGATGCTCTTGTCGGCCTTCTCAAAAAGTTCTTCCGCCGCCCAGTGCGCGGAGATGCAGCCCAGTCCCCAGTCCGCCAGCATGCGCCGCAATTCCTGGGGTTTGTATTGCTGGAGGCTCGAAAAATCGTCGTATCCGTATGGCGAGCACAGCTCAATCTGAGTGAACCCGGCCGCACTTAATCCCTTCATGGTGGCGGCGAAGTCCGTACGGATCGACTTGCGCACCGGGTAGGTCTGGCAGCCGATCGGCAGGCCAAGCGGATCGGCGGATAGATATCGCGTGCCGGGGAGCAGAGCCGAAGCAGCAGCCCCTCCCATGAGAAACTTCCTGCGGTTCATCCCGTGCAAGCCCCCTCGTGAAGCGATGGGGAAAACTATAGCACCCGCAGCGAGGATGCGTGTCCGTTGCGAGCTGCAGCTTTGGCGAGGATATCGAATTCAGGCTGAATCGACGAGCCGGCCGGCGCGCATCTTGACATTGCGTTGCCCGACTGCCTAAGATTGGGTAGGGAAGGGTCCATCGGCCAGGTCTTAATTTGAAGAAAAATAAGGGGTTATGGATCAGACCGGGGCCAGGCCGCGGCGGTGGAGATTATTTTTTCTCAGCAGCCTGGAGAGGATCGAAAGAGTATTAAAGATGCCCGAAGTGCGACTCGGCCCGCGTGAGCGGCTGGTGCTTACCGCGATCATCGACCTGTACATCGCTACCGGGGAGCCGGTGGCTTCGCACTCTCTTGCGCATTATTTTTCCAATCGCGAGGGTTTGAGCTCCGCGACTTTACGCAATGTAATGGCTACGCTCGGAGACATGGCGCTTCTGGAACAGCAACACACGTCTTCCGGGCGCGTTCCTACCGCGGCGGCCTTCCGTTTTTACGTCGAACAGATTACGCAACAAGGCCGCGTGGCCAATGCCGCGCAGAGCGCCGGACCGGGGACTCAGAGGGCCTCGGCGTTGAATTCGCTGCCTTTGAGCGAGGCCCGGCGAGGGCAGATCGAAGAGAGTTTTTCCGGGGTAGCCAGTTCGAATGACTACCTTGAGCGGACTTCCCATGTTCTGGCGCTGATCTCGAGCGGGCTGGGGGTGGCGTTGGCCAGCTCGACCGCCGGGCAGGTGCTGGAGCACATCCATTTTTCGCGCCTGGTGGCGGGCCGGGTGCTGGCCGTGCTGGTGACCCAGGCCGGCGCTGTGCAGGATCGCGTGCTGATCCTCGATAAAGACATATCGCACCTTGAACTGGAGACGGCGGCGCGCTACCTGAACGAAAATTTCCGCGGCTGGCTGGTGGAGCGGATTCGCGCCGAGGTGGCGCGCCGCGCGGAGGTAGAGCGCGAGGCATATCGCCAGATGCTGTCGTCGATTGAAGAGCTGTGCAACAAGGGCGCGCTTGCCGGGGGCGACGCGAGTCCCGCGATCTTCATTGACGGGATTGCGAACCTCATCACCGGCGAATGGGACCGCGAGCGGTTGCGGCAGATGCTGCTGGCCCTGGAAGCCAAAGAGCGGCTCATCGAACTGCTGAATGCCTATGTCGACGGCCGGAAGCAAGAGGTGCGCGTGGTCGTGGGGCTCGACGCCGCTTCGCCGGCCATGCAGGACCTGGTGCTGATTGGCGCTTCTGCCCGGCTGGGAGCCAACAGCCAGGGAACTGTAGCGGTCATCGCGCCCACGCGCATCCAATATCAGGAGATGATTCAAGCAGTGAGTTACATCGCCCGTCTTTCCGAGCGCCTTCTTGAAGTTCCTGCCGAATAGGCGGGTGCGGTAGTTGCGCATGAGGTTCCCACACAGTTTCGGCTGGCAAATCAAGCGTGCGCAGACGCGGCGGGCCCCACCGATTGCAGCATCGGCTCGCAGAAGTTGAAGGAGAATTCGAGAAGAGATGTCAAAACGAGAGACAAAAATGGAAGTGCTGGAACCGCTAGAAATCCCGGCGGGCGAGACGAAGGAAGAATCCGGCCAGGCGCAGGGCATCGCGGCCGTGCCTGCCGAGGGCGCGGCTGAGAGCCAGGCTCAGGCGGAGCCAGAGTCGGAACTCGACAAGGTGAAGGCGGAACGCGACCAACTGATCGACCGCGTGGCACGCATGCAGGCGGAGTTTGAAAATGCCCGCAAGCGCGGTGAACGCGAGCGGGCGGAATTTCGCGATTTTGCCGCCGGCAATGTGATCGAACAGTTTTTGCCGGTGCTGGATAACTTTGCCCTGGCGCTTAAGTCAACCGGCACCGAGCAGCAACTGCGCTCCGGCGTGGAACTTATCGTAAAGCAGATGGAAGAGATACTGCGCCAGATGCAGGTGACTCCGGTTGCCGCCGTGGGCGAAGCATTCGATCCGCGCATCCATGAGGCGATTGGTTCGGTGGAGCGCGACGATCTTCCCGACCAACACGTGGCGGAAGAGGTTCGGCGCGGCTACAAGCTGCGCGATCGCTTACTGCGCCCCGCGATGGTGCGCGTTGCCCACAACTCCAAACAGCAAAGCGAATAGGTATCATCTCAATCCGGAATGATTTCTAATAACAACGTGAGCAAATCCGATTATTACGAGGTTCTCGGCGTAAACCGCGAGGCCACCGACCAGGAGTTGAAGTCCGCCTATCGCAAGCAGGCGCTTCGCTATCATCCCGATCGCAATCCCGGGGACCACGCTGCCGAAGAGAAGTTCAAGCAGGCCAGCGAGGCCTACCAGGTGTTGAGCGACGCGGACAAGCGCGCGGCCTACGACCGCTACGGCCATGCCGGGCTTGGCGGCCAGGGCTTCGGCAGCGGGTTTTCAGCCGGCATCGATATCAGCGATATTTTCGGCGACTTGTTTGGCGAGATGTTTAACGCGGGCTCGTCAGCGCAGCGCGGCTCGCGCCAGCAGCGCGGCGACGACCTTCGCTGCGACCTGACCATCAACTTTGAAGACGCGTTCTTTGGCGTCGAGACTGAAGTGAAGATCCGCCGCCTTGAGACCTGCGCCACCTGCAACGGCCGAGGCAGCGTGTCGAACCAGGGACCGCGCGTGTGCAGCCAGTGCCAGGGCCGGGGGCAGATTCGTTATCAGCAGGGCTTCTTCTCCGTCGCCCGGACATGCACGGTCTGCGGCGGCACGGGCTCCGTGATTCCGGATCCCTGCGCAACATGCCGCGGCGAGGGGCGCAGCGCGAACGAAATGAAGCTCAAGGTCAAGGTGCCGCCCGGCGTTGAAGAGGGGACGCGCATCCGCTACACCGGCGAGGGCGATTCCGGCCGCTCCGGGGGCCCGAAGGGCGATCTCTACGTAATTCTTGCGATCAGGAATCACGATTTCTTCGAGCGGCAGGGATATGACCTGCATTGCGTCATTCCCATCAGCTTTCCGCAGGCAGCGCTGGGAGCGGAGTTCGACATGCCGGGCATCGACGGCCCCATCACCGTCAAAGTGCCGGAAGGCACGCAGAGCGGCAAGCAGCTTCGCATTCGCGGACGCGGCGTTCCCTATCTCAATGAAAAAGGCCACGGCGATCTGATCGTGAAGGTTGTTGTTCAGATTCCCAGAAAGCTGAGCCGCGTGCAGCGCGAACTGGTGGCCAAGCTTTCCGAGTCTCTCTCGGTTGACAACCAGCCAACCTCTCCGGGGTTGATCGAGAAGATGAAGGATCTGTTCAGTTAGCGTGCGGGTGAATCGAGCGGGAGGGCTGGAAGCGGACTCACAAGCTTCGCCTGGTTTTCGTGCCCGGGAGGAACCAGCCGCGGAGTGAACCCGGGACGAAGGGGTCTGTCGATCGTTGCGCCGATTCTTGCCCAGGACACGCTCCCAATCGCCGGGATTCGTATTCACCCGCCTCGCGTCAGCATGAAGGCGTCCAACGGCCCGTGGTGAAGGTCGAGATGGCCCAAAATCGCCCTTCGGGGACTGAAGCCCGTCTTTTATTATCAACCATTTAAGCCACGGCTGGAGCCGTGCCCTTGCAAAACCCGATTCTCACCACGGGCTGCTCAGACTCATCATCTGCGTCCCATACCTCGCCCGCGCCGAGGGCCAAGCGATAACCGCCCTGGCGCGGCTCCGGGCTGGGTGGCTGGCGGTTATACATACCGTAATGTGATACCGTTTGCTCAGTTTCTGATTGAGATGCCGATTTTTATGGAAATTTCGATCAATTTTGGGTTAATGTGTTGCAAGATTTGCTAAGGGCCTGCGGCATTCGTCCCCGTTGGGCGCCACGGAGAGCACGTTTTTTTGATTTCTACTTAGGAGGGAAATACATGCGTTTGAATGGCATCGGAAAATTTCTGCGCATTGTCTGTCCGGTGACGGTTTTGCTTGCGGCGTGGGCGATCGGTCACATCGCCTTTGCCCAGAACTCCCAGGGCACCATTGTCGGCCACGTTGTTGACCCGTCGGGAGCGGCATTAGCGGGCGCAACGGTCACGATCACAGACAAAGACACAAACATCACAACGAAGGTGATCACCAACGAGACCGGTGAATATACGGCCGTCGCTCTGAACCCGGGGAACTACTCGGTCTCGGTGGATGCGCCGGGATTCACGAGCACGGTTTCCGACAATCTGCTTCTGGAAGTGCAGCAGACATTGCGCCAGAACTTCAAGCTGGCGATGGGCGCGGCTTCGACCACCGTGGAAGTGAATGCGTCCACGCAGATGCTGCACACCGACGACACCACGCAAGGCCAGGTGATTCACGCGGACCTGATCCAGGCACTGCCGCTCAACGGCGGCGACTTTACCAACCTGATGCTGACCAACGCCGGCACTAACCTGGTGGTCGGAGGCTCGGGCGCGGACTGGAGCTACCACGGGATCAACACCGCCTATACCGAAGTCAGCTCGGTGGGCGCCCAGGCGCAGGCCACCAGCTACAGCATCGACGGCGTCGTCGATTACGATTTCAACTTCAGCGTGCCGACCAACATCCCGAACGACCTGGCGATTTCAGAGTTCAAGATGATGAGCGGCACCTACTCGGCGCAGTATGGCGTAGGCGTCACCGACGTGAATGTGGACATCAAGTCGGGCGCGAGCACGCTGCACGGGGCGGCGTACGAGCGCGCCGAAGGGCAATGGCTCCAGGTCGACAGCCCCTACCAGGCGGCTGAAAACAAGGCCACGGGCGGCACGACATCGCTCAACCCACCGTTCCACCAGAATCAGTTTGGCGGAACTCTGGGCGGCCCGCTGTACATTCCGCGCCTCTACGACGGCCGGAAGGGGACCTTCTGGTTTATCAGCTATGACTGGGCGAACTTCGGCCAGACGAACCAGGTCAGCACAGATTTTGTGCCCACGGCGGCCGAACTCGGGGGCGATTTCAGCAGCTATCCATTCCCTATCTACGATCCTGCGAGTACGGTGGCGAACCCGAGGTATAACCCAAACGCTCCGGTCGGTCCAACGAACTCGCCCATTATCCGCACCCAGTTCCCTCAAAATAAGATTCCCATGGGTCAGATCGATCCTGTCGCGGCCAAGCTTGCAGCGTACTTCGACGCCCCGAATATCACCACCTGCGACGAAGCACAGCATCTTTTGACGGGCTGCTACAACTACGCGGCCAACACCCAAACCACCAAGAAGCAGGGAGTGGGGACGGCACGCATCGACCAGTACTTCGGCGCAAAGGATCACACCTACTTCACCGTCAACCTGGCCAACATGTCGAGAGTCGGTACCAGTGTCCGCTTCGGCCAGAGCGGCACGGTGTATATCCGCCCCAAGCTCTTCGGCGCCACGTGGGCGCACACGGTGAATGCCCACATTCTGAACCAGGCGACCCTTGGCTACTCGCGCGACAAGTTCGTGAACGCGCAAAGCACGGCTTACGGTGCGGATCTTTCCGCCAACCTGGGCCTGGCGAACACGAACCCGAACCCCGTAACCTACGACGTGCCGCAGGTTGGACTGTTCAACTACCAGGGCTTTGGGGGCGGTTCGCCCCTGGCTTATAGCGACAACATCTATCAGGGCGTGGACAACCTCACCTGGGTGGTCAAGCGCCATACGCTGAACTTCGGCATCGATTTCCGCCGCGATGAGGTGGTTGAGTTTGACAACTTCGGTGGAACCGGATCGCTCAGCTTTAATGGCGAGTTCACGGCGCTGGTGCCAAGCTTTGCCGGGCAAGGCACTTCGTCGAATGGAGCGTACAGCTCGACCGTGCCTTATCAAGGCAACGCGCTGGCCGATATGCTGCTCGGCCAGACATCCGGCGCCGGAGGGCCTCCCCCGATCGCCTCGGACGACTATCTGCTTTGGGGAAGCAACTGGAACCTGTACTTCCAGGACGATTACCGTCCCACCGATCACCTGACGATCAATCTCGGCCTGCGCTGGGAGCGCCCGGCAAACTTCCACACCCGCAATGGGGACGGCTATACCCTCAATTTGAACAATGGCGGACAGTTTGAGTGGGCGAGCTGCTCCTTTGTGAAGCCGATTCTCGCGGCCGGCGGCAATCCGAACTTCCTGCAATGCGGAGCGCCGAACACGCTTGTCCCGATCGACACGAAGGACTTCGCCCCGCGCATCGGCTTTTCGTTTAATCCGCCCATGTCGCCGAAGCTGCTTATCCGCGGCGGCTTTGGCATCTTCTATGGTCTCTATAGCCGCTACTACGACGGTTCACAATACGACCGCGACTCGCTGTATAACCTGACAGCGCCATCCATCCCCTCGCCCAATGGCCAGGAAACGCAATCGACCGCAGTGGTCCAGAACCTCTGGTCGGCTCCGGTGAACGCGGACAGTCTGTTCGTAACTCCTGGCTGGCAGTTCCCGTTCAACCAGGTAAACTGGCCGACCAACCACACTCCGTACGACGAACAGTGGAGCCTGGACACGCAGTACGCACTGAAGTCCACCCTGATGCTCGACATAGGCTACTCGGGCGTGCATGGACTGCGTCAGCCCAGTCAGGACATTCTGGGCTCGGCGTTGCCCCCGACCGCGGCCGGCGATCCATGCAACTCACTTGTTGACGCATCGCAGGCGACTGGCACGGAGGCCGCGTGCCTAAGCGATCCGAACTTCCAACCCATGGATACGCGCGAGCCCTATCCGAACATGCCGCCTTACCTGTACGGCAACATCAACGGCTTCCAATCGACCTACAACGGTCTGCTGGTGCAGTTGATACAGAACTTCTGGCACGGGATGACGTACCACGTCAATTACACCTGGTCGAAGACGATGGACGTAACGACGGGGATCAACCTCATCAACGGCGAACCTGCCCAGATACAGGATCCGCAGCATCCCTACCAGATGTACGGCCTTGCCGGATCGGACCAGACGCACCATCTGACCGCGACCTACGCGTATCAGCTTCCGAATGACCTGTTCCATGTGCACGATCTGAACTGGCTGATGAGTGGCTGGACCGCGAGCGGCATCTATCAGCTGGCAAGCGGATTCCCATTCTCGATCGGAGGCAATGCAAGCTCGGACCAGATGAGCGAGTATTACGGTGGCAAGATTCTGGCCAACTCGACGTATCAAAAATCTTCGGGTTTCCACAAATCGCTGTCGCAGGAGTTCGATGTTTCCAAGTATTCGTCGCCCGCGCTGGGACGCTACGGCAACACCAACAAGAGTCCGGAGCGCACGCCGTATTACACGAATCTCGATGCCAGCTTCGGCAAGACGACGACTGTCTGGCGGGAACAGTCGCTGATGGTCCGGGCCGACATCTTCAACCTCGGGTCGACCTGGCACTCGAACACCGGCAAGCTATTCCCGAATACGAACCTGGGGAGTTCCAGCTTCGGCACACTCATCGACCCGAACTACGGCGCGGTCTCGTTGTGGAACCCGCGAACGATCCAACTCACGGCGCAATACACCTTCTAACCTATACGCGGCTGCCCGCGGAAGCAGGTAGCCGCATACCAACGAGCGCAGAGGAGTGGATGCACCATCCTGGTATCGGCATGCGGCGAGTCCACAGAATAGTATCTAAGCGAAAAAATTCCGTAATTTTGCGCCGAAGACACGGTGCAATGCGTATCGCGGCCGGTGTCCATAAAGGTCTTCGGCCTTTTTCATGAAGGGCGCTCTACCTTTGCCGAAGCGGCCATTTGCCGTTTGCAGCTGCATCCAGGGCAGAGGCCGCATCCGGGACAGCGAGAACTTTTTGAGGGACTATGCCGCTAACGCTTGAAGTTTGTGTCGAATCGGTTGAATCAGCGGTTGCGGCTCAAAGCGGCGGCGCAGACCGTATCGAGCTTTGCTCGGCATTGAGCGAGGGCGGCTTAACTCCGAGCGCCGGCCTGATCCGCTCAGTCCGGGCGGCGACGAGGGTGGATGTCTTTGCAATGATCCGGCCGCGCGGGGGAGATTTCTGTTATTCGCCCAGCGAAGTCCGGATCATGTTCGACGACATCGAAGAAGCGCGGTCGCTGGGCGCCGACGGCGTGGTGTTGGGCGCGCTGACGCCCGACGGCGACGTGGATATGGCGCTCACGGCGAACCTGATTGGCGTGGCACGACCGATGAAAGTGACGTTTCATCGTGCGTTTGACCTGACGCGCGACCTCGATCGCGCGCTTGAGGACGTCATTGCGGTCGGAGCGGACAGGATTCTTACTTCGGGCGGCGAGTACGATATCGTGCGTGGCACGGCCAGTATCATCCGGCTGGTCGCCAATGCGCGCCGAAGGATCGCCATTATGGCCGGCGGAAATGTCCGGCGCAATAACGTGGAGCAATTGGTTATTGCGACGGGAGTGGAGGAAGTGCACACTTCGCTCCGCACGCGCCTGGCGGGTCCGATACGGTATGCCAATCCGCGGGTGAGGCTCGGCACGCACAAGGAAGAGCACATGCGCTATGTCGTGCGCGAATGCGACGTGCGTGCCCTGCGCAAGCAGCTGGATGCGATTGCGGCGGCTCCCGCGCGCTGTGCCGTGGAGTAAACTGGTCCCAAGGCATGTCCTCGAAGACAGATAAGCGAGCCAGCGAGATCTTGCGGCTGCTGCTGCGCGGCGGCAAGACTTCGGTCTACGACCTGACCGATGCGCTTTCAGCGTCGCCGGCGAGCATACGCCGGGATCTGGCCCGCCTTGAGGAGCGGGGGCTGGTGCACAGAGTTCATGGCGGCGCCCTACTCTCCAGCGGGTCAATCTACGAGCCGTTCCGCTTCGATGCATCCTTCCATACGCGAGAAGATCGCTTTGCAGCGGAAAAGGAGCGCATTGCCCATGCGGCCGCGGATTTGGTGCAGGAGCGCGACACGGTTGGTCTCTCCGCCGGCACCACCACCACGCTGTTGGCGAAGCAACTCCAGCATCGACGTAACATTCATGTGGTCACCAATGCCGTGAACATTGGCATGGAACTGAGTTCCGCCGCCAACGTTCATACCACTGTTACCGGTGGCGTTATGCGGTGGGCAGGAGCATTTTCCCTGGTTGGTCCAGCTGCAATCGAGACCCTGAACATGTTTGTGATGGATCGTCTTTTCCTGGGCGTTACCGGCATGGATCCGGAGCGCGGAGCGACGATGATCGAACCGGAAGAGGCCGCGGTTCTGCGCGTGATGGTGAAGCAGGCGCGCGAAGTGATTGTTGTGGCGGACTCCAGCAAGATGGGCATGGTAAGTCCTGCCGTGATCTGTACGCCGCGCGCGATCGATCTGCTGATTACCGACGCCGGTATCGATCCCGACACGGCGGCAGCGTTTACATCTGCCGGCATTCGCGTCACCACGGTTTGACAACATCGGCGCGGGCGCCGGACAGGTTTTTTGCGCTTGCGTCTTCCTGGATATGCCTTTGCCACCCAATAGCACCGAACCGAATCGACGCATAAGTGCTATGGATAAAAATGCCTGGATTCGATGCAGATCATCTCGATTGGCTGCAGTGGGCGATGGCCTCGGCCGCATGCTGGAATTCATTGGTGGCATGAGATAATTCTGCTAAGTCGCCGTGATCCATATCTGCAATACAAAACAAGATTGAGGATTGCCATGAGTGAGATGAGGAACATAGTTGTTGTCGGCGGGTGCGGCCATGTTGGCCTGCCATTCGGCATGGTTTTAGCCGATCACGGCATGCAAGTTGTCCTGCTCGATGTGGATAAGTCAAAGGTCGAATTAATTAACCAAGGCCACATGCCGTTTCGCGAATCGGGCGCGGAGGCTCTGCTCCCGAGGCTGATTGGCAAATCACTTCACGCTACACTCGACAAGGAGTGTCTGCGCAAAGCGGACGTAGTGATTTCAGTGATTGGCACGCCGATCGACGAACACCTCAATCCAACTGTCAGCAAGTTGTATCGCAACCTGGACGATTTGATCGAGTATGTCCCGGATGGCGCCTTGCTGGTGCTTCGCAGCACGCTTTACCCGGGAGTTACACGCTTGATCAAGGACCGGATCGACGAGCGGGGGCGCGAGATACACGTTGCTTTTTGTCCGGAGCGGATTGCCGAAGGGAAGGCCATCGAGGAACTGACCAGCCTTCCTCAAATTATCTCCGCATTTGAACCCGTTGCGATCGAGAAGGCCCGGCAGATCTTTAGCCGCATTGCTCCAGCACTTATTGAACTCGATCCGCTGGAAGCGGAGCTGGCGAAACTGTTTACCAATAGCTGGCGCTATCTCAACTTCGCAATCTCGAATCAGTTCTACATGCTCGCGGAAAGTTATGGACTCGATTTCTATCGCATTCACAATGCCGTCACTCAGGAGTATCCGCGCATGCGCAGTTTTGCGCGGGCGGGATTCGCGGCTGGTCCATGCCTGCTGAAAGACACGCTCCAGTTGTCCGCTTTTTCAAGCAACAGCTTTTTTCTCGGGCACGCGGCCATGTTGATCAATGAAGGGTTGCCGAATTTTGTGGTTACGCAAATCCGTTCCGGGGGATTGGGAAAGAAAACAGTGGCCATCCTGGGAATGGCGTTCAAAGGGGAATCGGACGACAACCGCAGCAGCCTTTCGTACAAGCTGAAGAAGTTGCTGCAAGTTGAGGCGCGCTCCGTTCTATGTACCGACCCGTTCGTTCCCGATCCGACACTTGTTCCGCTGGAGCAGGCGATCGAGCAGGCAGATGTCATTGTGCTGGGGGCGCCGCATTTGGCTTATCGCGATCTGCGTTTTCCGGAAAGCAAGAAGGTGATCGACGTGTGGGGTTTTTGGCGTTCTGAACAGGAGCCTGGCAAAGCAGCCAAGGAGCGTTAATGAAGATTCTCGTCACCGGCGCTGCGGGCTTTATTTGCGGATATCTGGTCCAGGAACTACTCGACAACGGTCACGAAGTTGTTGGATTGGATAACTTCAGCAAGTACGGGCGAAGCAGGAGGTCCTACGAGAATCATCCTCGGTACAGTTTTGCCGAGGGGGATGCAAAGGACGCCGGGTTAGTGAAGGAATTACTTGGCGATTGCGACCACTTTGTGGCGGCTGCCGCGATGATTGGCGGTATCTCATATTTTCACGAATTTGCCTACGATCTGATGGCGGAGAATGAACGCATCACGGCAGCGGCCTTCGATGCCGCGCTTCATGCGCGCAAGAACAACAAGTTGCAGAAGATCACCGTGCTTTCTTCAAGCATGGTGTACGAATCGACCACGGAGTATCCCACTCCCGAAGGAGCGGAGCAGCGCTGCCCGCCGCCCAAGTCCACTTATGGATTCCAGAAGCTGGCGACCGAATACTTTGCCAAAGGCGCGTGGGTGCAGTATCAGCTTCCGTTCACGATCGCGCGGCCATTCAACTGCGTGGGGATCGGCGAAAAACGGGCGTTACGCGATGTGGATGTGTTCAGCGGGAATGTGAAGCTGGCGATGTCGCACGTGGTTCCGGACCTGGTGCAGAAGGTACTCAAGGGACAGGATCCGCTGCATATTCTGGGAGAAGGCAACCAGGTACGACACTATACCTATGGAGGAGACCTGGCGCGCGGCATCAGGATTTGCATTGAGCATCCGAATGCGCTGAATGAGGATTTCAACTTGTCCACCGCGGTGCGCACCACGGTTGTTGAACTTGCGAAAGTGGTTTGGGACAAGGTGTATCAAGGTGAGCGCCCCTTGAGCCTGATATGCGACCCAGCTTACGAGTACGACGTGCAGGAGCGGTCTCCGGCCGTGGGGAAGGCCGAAGAGCTACTCGGTTTTCGAGCCGAGACGTCATTGAACGCCATTCTCGATGAGGTGATTCCCTGGATCAAAGAACAGATTGAGGCTGGACAGATCTAGGCATCATCCTGGCATTGGTTTTCATTCTCGTGTTTCCGCGGTCGACTGGCGAGGCGGGAGGAGCATTTCTTGGTGATCGGCGCGCCGGGAATCCAGGCATCTCAGATAGCGAGCAGAGCGATGAATACCGTGGCCGCTCCGATGAGCAGGCTCATCTTGTCAGTGAGCGCGAAGACGATGGGATCCTCGTCCAGATTTCCGCGCGAGGCCAAGAGCCACACCCGGCATAACCAGAGGATCATGAGCGGCATGATCAGCCAAAGCACCTGGGGATGGCGGTAGAGCACCACCACTTCGCTGCTGCTGATATAGATTGCGAAGACCATCACCGCGGCAAATGCGCTCGAGGTTCCAAAACTGCGCAGTTGGTTGAGGTCCGCCACCAGGTAACCGCGTCCGTTCTTAGGCGGGGACCCGCTGCTGCGCAGGTTTTCCAGTTCCGAAAATCGCTTGACCATGGCCAGGGAGAAGAACAGGAAGACGGAGAACCCGGCCAGCCAGTGGGAGATATGCGAATCGGTCGCCGCGCTGCCGGCGAGGAGCCGCAGCGTATAAAGGCCGGAAAGGACCAGCACATCGACCAGCGCAACCCGCTTCAGATAGACCGAATAGGCCAGGGTGGCGGCAAGATAGAGCAGCAGCCAGCCTGTGAAGGCCGGCGGAAGCAGCCGCGTCCCGGCGAAGGCCAGCAGCAGAAACGCGGCCACGATTCCGAGTCCGGCGAGCGCCGACAGGTCGCCCGACGCGAATGGCCGCAAGCGCTTTTGCGGATGGCGCCGGTCGGCTTCGATATCGAACAGGTCGTTCACAATGTAAGTTGCCGAAGCGGCGAGGCTGAAGCAGCAAAACGCCAGCAATGCGGTCAGCAGCCTGTTGACCGCGATGACGTGGGCCAGCAAAAGCGGTACGAAGATGAGAATGTTCTTTGCCCACTGGTGGACTCGCAGCGCCTTGAAGATCGGGTCGAGGCCGCGGCTGCGCTCCTCAAAGGCTCGGGCAGGATGAAGGCCGCGGGCCCGCAGCTTCGATCGCAACCGCAGACTCGGATTAGCCACCATCGATTCAGTTGCGGCGGCCATGAGGGGCAGATCGGGAGTGTCATTGCCGATGTAATCGAACGGCCTGGAGCCCAAACGGCTGCGCAGGCCGTCGAGCTTATTGTTTCCGATCAGGTTGGTGGCGCCATCGCTGCCCAGCACGCCTTTGAAGAAGCCCAGGTGCGCTGCAACGCGCTCGGCGAGCCGGGCATCGGCGCCGGTGGCCAGATAGATCGGGCGTCCGCTCTGCCGCTCCTCGAGAAGAAACTGCACCAGCTTGCGGTTGTAGGGAAGATGCACGACATCGAGATTGATTGACCCGGTGACAAAGGCCTTGAACGCCGCCTTGCCGTGAGCCAGCGCGCCGGGCAGGCCGAGGAGGCGCGACGGTCGCGATCGCGCCATCACCAGCAGCGAATCGACGAGCGTATCGGACTTGACGAGCGTTCCATCCAGGTCAACGCAGAGCGGGCGGAGGCCAGTTGCGCTTGACTCCGGCGGAGAAACAACCTGGGGCAAACCATTCACCTCGCCTTGAATGACCGATTTTGAATTAACATGCACTTCGATTTTAGAACTTTTCTCTCCAGCTCTGGGGCACTTGAGGTCGCGGCGTGTATTCCGCGGCTCATTGAATTCATGCGCAACGTTGATTACAATTCGACGTGATCGGTCACGCTCTTCTGCGTTTCTGCCCGGCGATGGCCGGAAAATTCGTTTCGCGCTCCCATGCGGTATCCCCGGGGGGGGGCTTCGATCCATTGATTCAGCGAAGAAGGTTTCTAAGCACGCTGATCGCGCTCGGATGTGCACGGGCGGTTCCGGCGGTCGCTTCCGCGGCCGGCAATGCCGCGACCGGAATGCGGCAGCCTCCTTTGCGACCACTCCTTCTTAGATCGAAATCATTGACAGTAACCGTGGATGGCGACGACGGACTTCCGTATCGGTACGATTATTGCGGAGAGACAATCTGGGGCGAAGACGCCGGCGCCCCGATCACAGCGATTCTTTGCCGCATGGAACCGCGAAGCTATAAGACAGTGCCGTTGAAGGTCACTTCATTGGAGCGCAATCCGCGCGGCGCGGTGTGCACCTTCGATGTACCGTGGGAGGAGCAGGCCGGAGCGCGGTTCGCCATTCGCTATGCGATCGACGATTCCTCGCTGGCGATCACGCTGGAAAGCGTTGTCGAACATTCCGGCTTTGAACTGATTGAAATAGCCCTGCCCAACCTGGCGACTGTGGGCGAAGGCGATCGAGCGGCGTGGATGGCGCAGGGCCGGGACGGTGGATCGTTTGTTCGCGTTGCGCAGTCGAGGCCCTATCGCTACGCCGATGACGACAACTTCGGCCGTATCAGCACCGAGCTTCCCATGGGCGCCGTGGGGGCGGGGGGCATTGGTTGCGCAATGGAAGTGACCGCATTCATGGATGGAACAGAGACTTCGGTTGCGGTCGTCGAGGGCATACGCAGGGCGCGGATTGGAACCATCCAGGTGTACCGGGTGCACGGCGGCCGTTGCTACGACATGAACGACGGCCAGGACGCGGTATGCGGAAACGGTGAAACTCCAAACCTGCTGGTCGAGCAGCAGTCGCGGTGCAGGCTGGATTTCTACAAGGTTGAGGATCCGCAGATCCCATGGTTTCCAGCCGCGAAGCTGCTCCGAGCGCGGATGCCCCTGCGGCCCACCGATTATTTCGACGACAAGCTTCTCTACATGATCGCCGGCAAGCAGAAGATTGAGCCGGAGCCGCGGACCACATTTGCCGAGAGCAGGAAGCTGATTGGCGAAATTGCACGGCTCACGGACTACGCGCCGCAGGTGGCTTACATCAGCGGATGGGTTTACGAAGGGCAGGATACGGGCTATCCGTCGGAAGACGTGGTGAATGCGAGCCTGGGTAGCTACGACGAATTGATGAGGCTGATGGAAGACAGCCGCCAAATTCATGCGGACGTCAGCGTGAATGTAAATTACGACGATGCTTACAAAAGCAGCCCGCTCTTCGATCCGGCGTTCATCGCCCGCGAACCGAATGGGGCGCTGTGGAAGGCCCGTGCATGGGACGGCGAGGACTCCTACATCGTGGGGATGGCCAAGTTTGTGCAGGGTGGGTGGGCGCGGCGGCGCATCGATGCGACGATGGCGCGCTATCGCCTGCAACATGGGATGCTGATCGACGCGATGTCGTGGTTCACGATTCGCAACGACTGGGATGTGAAGCATCCCGCCAGCGGCTACAAGAATCTGGCCGACGGCAAATGGATCGTCATCGAAGAGTTTCGCAAGCGCGGGGTGTATGTTACTTCGGAAAAGTTCCGCTATCCGATGGCCGGAAAGCTGGCGCTTACGGTCAACGGTCCTGAACCTGCCGGGTGTCCGTTTGGGGGAGAGCAGATTCCGCTGACGTCAATGGTCTATCGCAAGGCGGCGATCTTTGGCGGCTCGGGCGATGGAAAGCTTCGGCCCTCGGAGAGCCTGTTCTGGAACGGCCGGCCGGGCTTGTGGTTTGAGAACAAGACAGACCGCAGAGAAATCACCGATTTCTATTTCCTGGTTGCGCTGCCGTACAACAAGGTGCATCTTCTGGAGGTGGAATCGTACAGAGCGCGCGGTGCGGTGCGGGGGATCCATCTCGAAGGCGATTCGATGATCTGGAAGGATATGGCGAGTTCGTCGTACGGCGTGCGGTGGAACGGCGCGACCATCACTGCGGACGAGACGACGACCTGTCCAGTCGATGCGGGACGCGTGGCGTTTTATTCGAAAGCCGGCGGGAGGTTGAGTTATCCTCTCCCGGCGCATTGGCCGTCGGCGGATTTGGCGGCGCGCCGATTGACTGTGAATGGGCGCGAGCATTTTCCGGTGCGGATCGAGGGCGGGCAGATCGTGGTGGACATTCCGGCGCGGACGCCGGTGATGGTGTACGCGCGTGAAAGCATCATCTCCCGGTACGCAAATCAATCAGCTTGAATTTGCGCTTCGAATGCTCTTGGCCGGCGAGAAATTCGGGAGCTTCCGCCGCGCCTTGGTTGACTCCGGGCTGGCGGCTTGGCCTCGCGGCGCGACGCCCATGGTGGATTCGCGCACCACAAGAGTTGGGACCAGAAGGATGGTCTTCGGCTTGGCGACTTTTTTCGCGATAAGGTCCAGTGCAAGCTGCGCGGCTGTTTCCCCGAGCTGCTTTGTCGACTGATCGACCGATGTCAGCGGAATCTGCAGGTACTTCGAATAGTTCACGTTGTCGAAGCCAACGAAGGCGATGTCCCTGGGAACCTTGAGACCCTCGTCGAGCGTGGCCTTCATGGCGCCGATAGCGACTACGTCATTGTGGCAAAAGACGCCGTTGGGCCTCGACTTGCGCTTGAGCAGGGTGCCCATCATCTCGTAGCCCGCGTTGTCGAGCGGCCGCTCCGGGTTGGGAATGGGGAGGACGAAGTTTTCACGCATATCGATATCGTTTTCTCGCAGCGCGGAGCGAAAGCCGCGGAAGCGGTCAGCGGCGGGGCTCAGGTCGGGGCTGCCGATGTAAGCGAGACGCCTGCGGCCCAGCTTGATCAGGTGCTCGGTAGCCAGCTTGCCGCCTGAAAAGTCGTCTGTGCCCACAAAATTTGCGCGGAGGTGAGGAAACGGCCGGTCAATCAGTACGAACGGCGTAGCCTGATTGTGCACGCTCATAAATCCCTCGAGCATTTCCTGACAGGAGGCGATCAGCAGCGCGTCGACGCCGCGGGCGAGCATCATGCGAATCTCGGACTTCTCCACCTCGGGTTCGTTTTCGGACGAAGCGAGAATGAGGCCATAGGATTGATCCCGGAGCGCAGCGCCGAGGGACTTGGCCAACTCCGCGAAAAAGGGGTTGAGCAGATCCGGGACGATGAGGCCAACAATATAGGAGCGGCCGGTGGCAAGCCCGCGCGCGGTCATGTTGGGCTGGTAGTCAAGTTCCTTCATGCGCGCCAGCACGCGCTGCCGGGTCGCTTCGCTTATGTCGGTATTGCCGCGCAGGGCCTTGGACACAGTAATGATGGAGACATTCAAATCCCGCGCAATGTCTTTGAGACGGATCGCCATCAACGCTCCATGAGAAGGACGGATGTTCGCAGGCGAGGCCTGAAGCGGCTCGCGAGGCCAGCCAAAAGAATACAACATTCGCGGCGATCAACGGTAGCGCTATCTGAACGCCGGATTGGATTATCGCAAGCATGAGCCTGCGCCGAACCTGCTTCGGCTCACGAATTCCCAATCCCAGATATTTTGTGATAGAGTTAGCGCTAACGTTTTGGCGGAGGAAAGGCAAGCCCGATGAACGGGGCAGGACCAATACTCCGCGACCTCTCCGTTGGCGGATTGGCGACCGGGAAATGAAGCCGCGAGGGCGGGCGAGCCTTCTGGAAGCATGGGGGAGCAGCGAGTTGCAGCATCGAGTTGAAACTGTGCCCAGGGTCGGTTTCTGGGGCGCTACATCGGCCAATGTGTTGAACATGGTCGGCGTGGGCCCATTCCTGACCATCCCGCTGGCTCTGGCCGCCATGGGCGGACCGCAGGCGATGCTGGGATGGATACTGGGCGCATTCGTTTCGCTGTGCGATGGGATGGTGTGGTCGGAGCTGGGTTCGGCCATGCCGCTCGACGGCGGCCCATATCACTACCTTCTGCAAGCATTCGGCCCGCGCAGCTACGGGCGCCTGTTCAGTTTTCTCTTTCTCTGGCAGGCAATCGTGCTGGGTCCGATCTCGATCGCGGGCGGCGCAGTAGGCTTTGCCCAATATGCGGGATACCTGCTACCGCACATGCATCATGCGGGTTCGGTGGCGCTAGCGGCGGGGGTCTGCCTGATCAACACAGTGCTGTTGTACCGCAATATTCGCTCCATCTCGTATCTATCCATTGGCACCGCGATCCTCGTCCTGGGCTCGACGGCGTGGATCATCTTTACCGGGGTGACGCACTTTCATTCGGCCCTGGCCTTCGATTTTCCGCAACACGCGTTTCATCCGGACCGAGGGTTCTTTCTTGGTTTAGGTTCGGCAACGCTAATCGCCATGTACGATTACGGCGGATACTATAACGTTTGCCTCATCGGCAACGAGGTTTCCACTCCGAAGAAAACGATCCCACGGTCGATCCTGTTTTCCATCCTGTTGATCGCGGTGATTTACCTGGTGATGAATATCTCAATCATCGGCGTGTTGCCATGGCGCGATGCAATGCATTCGCAGACCGTTGTCGCGGACTTCATGGTGAGAATCTATGGCAGCGCAGGCGGGATGTCGATCGCAATCCTGGTCCTTGTTGCTTCATTCGGCTCGGTCTTTGCGATTCTGCTTGGCTATTCGCGCATTCCTTACGCGGCCGCGACCGGGGGCCAGTTCTTTTCAATATTCGGGCGTCTTCATCCCAAGGGAAAGTTCCCCTATGTTTCTCTGCTGGCGATGGGGATCTGCTCGGCGATCGCGTGCCTGTTCAGCCTTGAAAGCCTGATCACGGCGCTCATCGTTACGCAGACGCTGCTTCAGTTTGCTGCGCAATGCGTCGCGGTGATGCTGCTGCGCAGGCAGAACCGCGGAACCGGCGACACCTACAGGATGCCGTTCTATCCGGTGCCGGCGCTGATCGCGCTTTGCGGGTGGCTGTACATCGTCGTTACCAGCGGCGCAGTCTATATTGCGCTGGCTGGAGTTTTCCTGGTGGTTGGCATTGCGATCTTTCTGCTGCGCGCCCGGCAACAGCAGAACTGGCCGTTCTCGGAGGCAGTATGACGAAGCGTTGGGACGCGGTCACGGTGGGTGAGATTTACATCGACCACGTTTTTTCGGGATTGCAGAACTGGCCGCTGCCGGGCGAGGAGATTTTTACCCGCAACTATCTTCGAGAATTAGGCGGGGGGGCGGCCATCACGGCGTGCGGGCTGGGCCGGCTGAATCGCAAGACGGCCGTATTCGGCGTAGTGGGCGAGGTTGAGGAGCCGTGGATCAAGCGTCGTCTGGGAGACTTCAACGTTGAGACCGGCGGCGTGAGACGGGTGAAAGGCAGCTCCGGCGTCACGGTGAGCGTGTCGGTGCTGAGCGAGCGTTCGTTCTATAGCTATGCCGGCAGCAACGAACTGCTGGGCGAGTACCTGGGAGCGGATGAACTGCGGGAGCAGTTGACGCAGGCGGCGCATGTCCATTTTGCCGCGCCGTTGGAACGTCGATTCGCGCTGGCTGTATTGCCGGCGCTGAAGGAAGCGGGATGCACGGTGTCGCTCGATGTCGGCTGGCAGCCCGAATGGTATCTGAAACCGGAGAATCTGCAAACGTGCATCGAGATCGATTACTTCCTGCCGAACCGGAAGGAGGCCGAGTGCCTGACCGGCAAGGCGCGGCCTGAGGAAGTGCTGCTGGGTCTTGAGCAACTGGGATTCAGCCACGCCGTGGTCAAGCTTGGCGCGGATGGGGCCGCGATCCGTACCGGGGGGCGGATGCTGCAATTCCCCTCGCCTTGCATCGAGGTTTTGGATACGACGGGGGCAGGAGACGCATTCGACGCAGGCCTGATCGACGCAGTGCTTTCAGGCGCGGATGCGGAGGAGATGTTGCGGCGAGCGGCGGCGTGCGGAGCTCTATCGACAAGAACGGCCGGGGCTCTGAATGGACTGCCGACACGGCAAGAAATCGAGGATATCCATGGGCAATCGTAAGGTCGCGCTCATCGGCGGCGGAGGGGTGCGAACTCTTCTGGTGATCTACGGAGTGAACGAGTCGCGGGAGCACCTGGGGGTTGAGGAGATGGTGCTCTACGACCTGGATGCGGGGCGCGCGCAGTTGATGTGCGCGCTCGGAAGGGCGCTGATCGAACGGGAGGGCGGCTCGCTGAAGCTGCGTGTTGCAACGGAGATCGAAGACGCCATTGCCGGGGCGTCGTTCGTGCTGACGGCGATCCGCGTTGGAGGCATCCAGGCACGAGCGATCGACGAGCGTATTTCGATTGAAAATGGCTATTCCGGACAGGAAACGACCGGCCCAGGCGGGGTGGCCATGGGCTTGCGCACGGCCGCGGCAGCCATTGAATACGCGCGATTGATCGAGCGGCTGAGCCCCGATGCCTGGATGATCAACTTCACCAACCCGGCGGGGCTGATTACGCAGGCGGTGAGCCACAATTCCGACGTGCGCGTGATCGGAATTTGCGATACGCCGGCCGAGCTCTTCCATCGCATCGCCCTGGCGCTGGGAGCGGCGCCTGCCGAGGTGCACTGCGACTACATCGGTCTCAATCACCTGGGATGGGTTCGGCGCGTGCAGTTGCGCGGCGAAGATGTAACGGGCAACATCCTCGATAGCGATGAGATGTTGCGGGCCTTGTACCAGGCGCCGCTCTTCGACTTTGCGCTGCTGCGCACGCTCAAGCTGATTCCCACCGAATATCTGTATTTCTACTACAGCCGGCGCAGGGCCCTTGCCAACCAGCGTACCGCGGGCACAACGAGAGGGGAGGAAATCGGCATCCTCAACGAAGAACTCTTCGCGCAACTGGGGGCGCAGGTCGCGGCCGGAAGGACACAAGACGCACTCGCAACCTATGTGAGGTACCTGAACCAGAGGTCCGGCTCCTATATGCAGCTTGAGGCAAATGCCGGCACGGCACTTGATAAATCACACTCGCTGACTGAGGATCCGTTTCGCGTGGCGACCGGCTACCATCGAATCGCGCTCGACGTCATGAATGCGCTCAGCGGCGACGAACCGCGCCGGGTGGTGATCAACGTGCGCAATCACGGCGCGATCTCCGAAGTAGAGTATGAGGACGTGGTGGAAGCGCCATGCGCCATCTCAAGGCAGGGGGTCGTTCCGGAACACTGCGGCTCGCTGCCGGAAGAAGTTCGCGGGCTGGTGCTTGCCGTGAAAGCCTATGAACGCGCCGCAATCGAGGCAGCCGTAACCGGCTCGATGCAGTTGGCCCGAAAAGCGATGTTGCTGTACCCGGCCATTGGCGAGTGGGAGCCCTCGGCCGAGTTGCTGCGCCAGTTCACGGCCGAAAGCCCCGCCTTTCCGATGTTGGGATAGATCTCGAACCGGGGCAGGCGAAGTGGAATCGCCTCCAAAGCGTGACAGTTATCGCAACGTGCGGGTCAATCGACGCCCAGAATCAACCGGGATTACCCGGTTTTCTTCCGAAAAAAAGTTTTTTTAAGAAAGTACTTGCAAGTTACGTTAGCGGTACCGTAAAGTATCTGGCAATTGAGCGCCATTGCTTTTCCGGCCTGAAGCGTGGCTTTCGGCCTTCAAAGACGTGGTTGGTGGAAAGCCAAACAGCCCATGAAACAAGGCGGGCACCCTCGAAGCGGCAAGACATCGAAGGTTGACTCATCCGAAGCGGCTTGTCCATGAAGCGCCGTCAGAGGGTCGAATTTGACCTTTGCAGGTCCAGTTAAAGGTATCGCTAACGTTTTCATTTGCACGCGCAGGAAGGCTCAAAGAAACCGAATCAACTCAGGAGGCATCTCATGAAGCGAATCCCAGGTCGGCATTCAAATCGATTCACCGTTTGGTCGCAACGCATCGCACTTCTGGCTCTGGCGGCCGTCCCGCTGCTCTGCGGGCCCTTCGGGCTATCGCAATCCTCGACCAGTGCCCGGCTTTCCGGAGCGGTCACAGATCCCAGTGGGGCGATGGTGCCCAATGCCCACGTGACGGCGCAGAACACCGGGACCAATCTCGACGTTGAGGTTGAAAGCGACTCCACCGGAGCTTATGCATTTAACTCCCTTCCCCCAGGACAATACAAGATTACGGCCGCGGAAACCGGGTTTGAGACGCTGGTGAACACCGGCGTCAGCCTGACCGTTGGCCAGAACGCCACGCTCAATCTGGTGTTGAAGCCAGGCGGGCAGCAGGATACAGTCACAGTGAGCGGCTCGGCCGAGTTGATCAATTCGACATCCGCCGAACTGGGCCAGATCGTGGATGAGACCACGGTCAAGGATCTGCCTTTGAATGGCCGCGATCCAGGGCAGCTGGTGTTTCTTTCCGCCGGCGTGACCAACGAGTTAAACAGCCAGGCATCGACCCTCCAGGCAACCAATTCCTTCCCCAATGAGTCTGGCGCATCGGCGGGCGGGCAGCGGCAGGGAAGCACCTGGTATCTGCTCGACGGCGTTTCGAATATGGATACCTACACGCTGCTGGCGCTGCCCTTTCCCAATCCGGATGCCACGCAGGAATTTCGCGTGATCTCCAACAATTTCGATGCGCGCAATGGATTTGCCCCCAGCGCTATTGTGAGCATCGAAACCAAATCGGGCAGCAACCAGTTCCACGGCGGTGCTTTCGAATTCATTCGCAACGATTACTTCAATGCGAGAAATCCCTTTAGCGGAAACCTCGACTATCTCAAGCGCAACCAATTTGGCGGCGACGTGGGTGGGCCGATCCTGAAGGACAAGTTGTTCTTCTTTGCCAACTACCAGGGAACGCGCGAGAGCTATACGGCCGAAACCAATACCGCGTACACTCCGACTGCCGCTGAGCGGAACGGCGACTTCTCTGCTCTGCTGGGGGTGACCGACGCGAATGGAAAACCAGCTCCCATCATCCTTCCAGCGCCGTTCGTAAACAACAAGATCGATCCGTCGATGTATAGCCCGGGCGCGGTGGGAATGCTGCAGTACATTCCGGTCGGCCAGAATCCGACTACGGGATACAGTAACTTCGCGTTGCCCAAGCAGGCCACGACCTTCGATGAGGTTACAGCGCGCCTGGACTACACCATCAACGACAAGCAACGGGTTTTTGTGCGCAGCTTTCAGAATGACTACAACCAGCAGGGGGTGACGATTCCCAACAATATCCTTGCGGGGATTCTGGGTTCGAATGGCGTCTATCTGAACGAGGTGGTCAACCATACGTGGATGATCAGCCCGACAATGCTGAATACGCTGGCGGCCGGCTGGGTGAGTTACGACTTTCACACCGGCACGCCGCTTCTGAACTCCAGCGGTAAACCGATCTGCCTGTCGGAGTTTATCAACGTCGTCGATCCGCCCAACGAATGTTACATGGAAGACTTCAACGTGGTTGCGGGCGGCTCGGTGAGCCCCTATCTTCCGCCCGAAGGATTTGTCTCGTTCTCAAGCAACCCGGATGACACCAAGCGGCGCGATTATGCGCTGAGCGATACCTTTACCAAGACGATTGGCAGACAGACGATTACGGCAGGCGGAGACCTTTTCCATCGCCATCACACCGAGCGATCGGCTTTCATTCAGAGCCCGATCACGGGCTTCAACGGCGAGTACGACAATGGCGTGCCCTTCGCGGATTTTCTGTTGGGCAAAGCGGATTATTTAGTCCAGGGAGCCGGGGAAGCCGGCGCCACTTCGCAATGGATGTTCGGCATTTATGGGCAGGACCAGTTCAAGCTGAAGCCGAATGTGACGGTCACGCTGGGGTTGCGCTGGGATCCGAATACGCCCGCAGTGGTCGCGGGGGGACGTGGAGCCGCTTACATTCCGGGACAGCAAAGCACGCGGTTTCCCAACGCGCCGCTTGGGCTGGTGTTTCCCGGAGACGCTGGCATCAGCGACACTTTGTACAATTCCAGCTTCACTTACTTCGAGCCAAGGGTTGGGATCGCGTGGTCTCCTCATGCGACGACGACGTTGCGGTCTGCGTTTGGAATGTTTACAACGCCCATGGAAGACGCTTTCTACCAGAGGGTCTGGGATGTTGCTCCGTTCGATCCGCAATACAGCCCATCTTCAAGCGCCGCGGAGTATGTTCCGTTCGACAACCCATGGACCAACTTCAACGGCGGGCCGGGAATCACGGCGGGCAAGAGCCCGTTTCCTCCATTTGCAGGACCGCAACAAAATCCGCCGGCGAGTTCGACATTCGGAAGCGGCGTCGGGGTTCCCGCAACGTTCATTCCCAACCTGAAACTCGGCGTCACGGAAAGTTGGAATCTTTCTCTCGAGCAACAGTTTACCAAGGCCCTGGCGCTTCACCTGGCCTACGTGGGCAGCGAGTCCTATCACCAGGCCACAACAGTCGACTGCAATCCTGGGCAGACCGGAGCGATCGGCGTGGCCAACGATCCGGTTCGTGGATTGCGCATCAATCAGGCCTTTGGAGGGATTATCCAGGTACAGGACGGCGGCACCGCGAGTTACAGCGCGCTGCAGGCCGGCATCGAACACAAGTTTGCGCATAACTACCAGATTCAGTCCAACTTCACGTGGTCGAGGACGACGGACGTTGGCGGATCGGGAGATCCTGATTTCGAATCCAGCGTGAGCGACCCGTACAGCATTCAACACGACAAGGGTCCATCCAGCCTGAATGTGCCGCTGGTATGGGTGACTTACGGGCTTTATCACGGGCCGACATTCGAGGGCAGAAACCTGTTGATGAAGAAAATTCTCGGAGGGTGGGCGGTCAGCGCGATCTTCACCGCGGAATCCGGCGAACCGTTCACCATCAATGGCGGGAACGGCAACAACAACTCCGGATACGATGAGGGCCAGGACCGCGGCGATCGCGTTGCCGGGCAGCCCTTCAAAGTTCGCCAGGGCGGAAAGAGCAACTGGCTCAACAACTATTTCAACCAGTCGGCCTTCGCGGAAAATGAGTTCGGAACTCCAGGCGACCTGCCCAAGTTCTTTCTCCATAGCCCTCCGGATCGCGACATGGATGTTTCGTTCATCAAGAATATTTCGATCCATGAGCGCTACTCGGCGCAATTCCGGTGGGAGATGTTTAACGCGACCAATACTCCGAGTTATGGGTCGCCGGACAACAACCCAACGGATAGCAACTTCGGCCAGATCACGGGCATCGGGCCCTACGCGCCGCGCGTGATCCAGGGCGCGGTGAAGATTAACTTTTAGCCGCTCTGACGGGGACGCTTCGAGAACCGCAATTGAAATGGCCCGGATCTGGAGAAGATCCGGGCCAATCTGTGTGCGTAAGTGAGGATGTCGATCGGGCCGGCGCGAGTTACCAATCGATCTTGCCGGGGATGAACTCGGCGATGAGGTCGTCGTAATACGGTTTCAACTGCTTGAGATCAGGCTTGGCAGCGCCCTTGGAGTAAAGATCGTAGGGGTTGAACTTCAGCACCCACGGCAGCATCTCTTCGTCATGTTTTGACAACAAGTGGCTGTAAGCGCCCTGCTGATGCCACGGATAGAAGGAGTGATAGCGCAGCATGTAAAGAGCCTCTTCGGGGAGGTAATCCTTCACCACGCGTCCGATATAGGCGTCATGGCCCCACGACATATGCACATTTTCGAGGCCGCAGTGGGGCTCGTAGATGCCCAATTCCGTTTGGTATTGGGGTACTTTGCTGTCGGGGTTTGCCAGGAAGTAATCCGGGAAGACGATCTTGCCGGACCATGCGCATCCTACCGGGAAGGTATCGCCAACCACTGCCCATTGCGGCTCGCCATAGAGACAGAGCACTTTGCCGAGGTCGTGGACGAAGCCAGTGAGGACCATCCACCGGGGATGCCCGTCTTTGCGAATGGCCTCCGACGTTTGAAGAAGATGCTCAATCTGGGTCAGGTCGGTGTCTGGGTCGCTCTCGTCCACCAGCGTGTTCAGGAACTCCGCCGCTTCCCAGATGCTCATGGCGCCTCTCTTGAGAGCGAAATACTCTTTCTCTTTGGCGAGAACAAAATCGAGAGTCTGGCGCTCGTGATTCGTCTTGTAAAACTCGGCCACGGCAGGTACGACCGCTGCATCGTAGTTGCGGAACTCGGACTCGCTCTTGCCTTCACGATATCGGCCGGCGACAAATTCGCCCCAACTGTCTTCGATGGCAAGGCCATCGGATGCTGCGTTTGGAACTGTGATCGACATGAAAACACCTCCCCGCGGAGATAATTCGTTACCGCTAACGTAGCTCATCAAGAGCAGAAATGCAAGAAAATCCCTCGGGAGATGCAACATTCCACGGTTTGGCAAAGATTACCGTTGAATCGGAAATGCCTGATTCTGCGGCGAAAAGGCCAACTTCCGAGCTGCCGGGCATTCGCAAGCAATCGATCCTTCCAGAAGGCCGCTTGTTACAGGCCGTCAGGAAGCCGATGAATATCCGGCTTGTGAAAAAACGGGCTTTCACCAATGACGAAGTAACCCGGCGTAAAGCCGTGATCCAGAGTGAGCGCAGGATGCGCGACCGGTTGCGGCGCCTCGAAGACGAGAACGCTCAGGATGCTCTCTCCCGGAGCAATTTTCTGCGTCAGCTTTGGGCTACCGCCATATTGAGCTTCGTAAGCGCTTTGTGCGGCTTCGGAGACATCGATGTATGTGTGGCCGTCATAAAGCCGCCCACGAAGACCGCCTTCCGCCTGCGTGCGACCGCGTGAATGACTGGTCACCCGGATCTTGACAACGTAGATCCGGCTGGAAGCGATGCCAGCCTGATTCGATGTTTTTTCCGGCATCGCCTGCGCGTCGGCGACAGCGAAACACATCTCGTCGAAACATTGCTCTTCGCCAACGTTAAACACTTTCTGCGAACTGAGAGCATCGGTGACGGCGAGGATCACCAGATAAACGCCCCACACCAAGGCCAACGCGACCCGAATTTTTTTGGAGACTCTTCTCCTCCACAAGAACGCACTGAGAAAAAGGCTGACCACGGACCCAACGAACAGAAGGATGAAGAGCAACTCGCAGAGCGTCATGCGCTTCTGCCCCCGGAGACTTGCGATCTCGGCAAGGTCAAGACCGTGAGCACGGCCTGAACGATCAGGGCCAAAGCGATCAGCAGTACGTAACCTTCTAATTGCGCTCCGCCGAACGCCGCTTTCAATGCTGTGCCCGCAAGCCATAGCAAGGTCAGGCTCCCAAGCATGGCAACAGCCCGAAGACCGCCGGAGCGACGGAACCGAAGCGCGGCAAGAGTGAGCAGCCCCTGAGACACAATCGTGGCCGCAATGAACATCTGGCTCGCGTAGCCCGGATGGCGCAATCGAAGATCCATCATGCCTAGCCAGCCGCCGGCCGAAGCCGTGAAGAAGCACAGAATTCTCAGTGCCGCCCCTTGCAGGAGGACGACCCCGACCCTCCGCGGCACAAAGCTGAACACCTGCCGCAAATACCAGAAACGTGCTCTGAATCGACCCAGCTCAGGAAGTTTCACTTCGATGAACTCCTCGTAGAGATCGCCCGAAACGGTTTCCCGATCACGCGGCGATAACAGAAAGAGCAAAAGACAGTCCAGTAAACGCGGTGGCGAATTGCGGTTCATGAGGGGATCTCCAGAGGCCATGGTTTGCCTTGCCACATTCTTTCGAGGGTCCTCCGCGCTTCACTGAGCGCGGATGCGCCAATCGGCGTCAGCCGGTAGAACCGGCGTGCGCGACCGCCACGCGCCGGAGTGCCTTCCTCGATCCTCGACGAAAGAAGACCCTTTACTTCTACCCGGTCAAGGGTGGCGTAGACCGCACCGGCGGAGATGCTGCGGTCATCACTTGCCGCCGATTGCACTGCTCGAAGAACGGCTCGACCGTAAGCTTCTTCATCCAAACCGAGAACGGCGAGGAGAACAATTTGCTCAAATGTGCCAAGTAACTCAGCCATGCCTACAATGTAGACATTAATGTGGCGGTTGTCAAATTTTCTCCTTGAGGCAACTGGTATATCTAGCGCAGTAACTGTTTGCGACTTCGGCTTTACATCCGTCCTTGATTTACCATCGCAAGGAATGATGCTCTCAGCGCGACTTCTCGCCTTCCTTCTGCTCGTCGCCAGCGGAGCCCCTGCTGCTCAACAGCCACTCCCAATTCCCGTTAGGGTCGTCGTGGTCACCATGTTCGAAGTGGGCGCAGACACGGGCGACGCCCCCGGTGAGTTGCAATTCTGGGTCGAGCGCGATCACCTGGATCGCGTCTTTCCTTTGCCCAGCGGGTTTCACGCGGTGCGCATGAACGCCGAGGGGGAAATGGCCGTCCTCACCGGCCAGGGCGCCACACACGCCGCGGCAACGGTCATGGCCATTGGACTCGATCCACGCTTCGACTTCACCCACGCCTACTGGCTGATCGCGGGCATCGCAGGTGGATCGCCCGATCATGTTAGCCTCGGCTCGGCCGCCTGGGCGCGCTGGGTTGTCGATGGCGACCTCGGCTACGAGGTCGATGGCCGCGAGATCCCAAACGATTGGTCGACGGGGTTTTTGCCGCTCAAAAAGAAGACGCCCTTCGAGCTCCCGGCAGAGCCCATGGACGGCCAGGTCTATGCCCTCAATGCGGGTCTTGCCCAGTGGGCGTTTAACCTCACCCGCGGCATCAAGCTGCACGATTCGGACGAGCTGAAAGAGATACGGAGTCACTTCGATGGAGCGGCCGCACAGAGGACCCCCTTTGTCACAATGGGCGATGAAATTTCCGCATCGACCTACTGGCACGGAAATCTTCTCGACCATTGGGCGTCGAAATGGATGGACTACTTCACCGGCGGCAAAGGAGAGTTTGCGACCGCTGCGATGGAGGATAGTGGAACTCTTCAATCGCTCGAGTTCCTCGCCCGCGCCGGCAAAGTGGCTGCCCAACGGATTATGGTGTTGCGAACGGTCAGCAATTTCGATCGCCAGCCGCGCGGTGTGACGGCCGCTGACAGCCTGGCCAGTCAGCGGGTGGGATCTTATTCGGCCTACCTGCCTTCACTCGAGGCCGCTTACGGCGTCGGCCACGCCGTAGTGAACGAACTTCTCACCCATTGGTCCCGGTACAAAACGACGGCGCCTGCGATATCGCAGCCGGCGCCGTAACTCAATCGTTCTGCGTCCTGCCGAACGCTTGGGATGCGCCTGTCATCGCCTTCCTGTTCTCGCCTGATTCCGCGAGTCGACCTTCGTTCCCTTTGGCTTCGCCGCCGTTCCGGATTCGCCGCTGCTCTTCTGCATCTTAGAGGAATCGAGGTGCGCATCATGCAGTCCGATGTTTACGCCCTTCGGCTTACTCTCTGTGAAAGCGGGAGCCGGAAAGTTTGTAGTAACTGTCTCTTCTTCACGAATTCCGTGACCGGCATGCACATCGTTAAGTTTTTTCATCTATTTTTCCTCCCTGGACCGGGCCGACTGGCGGCGCCGATCATCTTTTGTGGGATGCGACTCTTTGGCGCGAGGTACGCTCTCGCGCCGGATGTCGATTGATGTCATGAAAACAATTCAGCGCTCGAAATCGGCTGAAGCCAGCTCTGCATTCAACTCCAGTTCGGCATTCAGATTCTGTGCCGATATCGCTTTCGTCCATTCGCGCGTGCCCCGGTAACGGCAAGATTCGGACGCAATTTTCGCCGCTTGTCCCAGTGACTCGATGAATCCGAGCCCTGTGGTTGCGAGATAGCAGAAGGCGCCGTGGAGTATGTCGCCCGCGCCCATGGTATCGACTACGTCAACCTGCGGCACCTTGATCGTGCCCGAGGATTGCCCGGACATGAATTGAATGGGCGCCGCGCCATCGGTGATGGCCATGTTGGTCACGCCGCGCCTTTTCAGAAATTCGAAAACTTCTTCCGCCTTATCGCAGCCGGGAGGCAGAAAATCCGCTGAGCAAATGGCGGTATGTACATCACGGAGCAGTCCCTCGGCGCCTTCTTTCCAACTGCCACCATCCAACACAACCGGAATCTTGCGCGATCGAGCCGCGGCCGCCCACGCCTGGCACGCCTGCATGAAATGCCCATCCACCAGAATCACGCGCGCGTCTGAAAGCAGTTGCTCATCGACTCGCGCCGCAGGGGGGGCAATGCGAATCGCATTCGCTGAAACAACATTGCGCCGCCCCTCACGATCCACTGCAACGGACGAAATGACCGGCACGCCGTGGAACTCGGGATTGAGATCGACAAGCTGGATCGAAAATCTCTCCATCTCTTCGCGGATCACGTGCGCCAAGGCATGGCGGCCCACCGATGTGACCAGGGCAGGCCGTCCGCCCAGATGAGCAAAGGCAATGCTTGCATTCGCCGCCGGCCCTCCCACATAGACGTCCTGACTGTTGGCGGTGATCTTGGTGTTGTGAGAAGGAAACTGGTCAACGTTGTATACGATATCGATGGTCGATAAACCTATAAATATTGCGCGCGTCATTTTCACGGATACTCCAGCGAGACTCGCTTTCCGGTATTCTAATACCCATTCCCGCAGACACATAATCCCGCGTGCAGGGTGAGCGCCGTGAGGCAGTTGGCGAACCGTGGGTCAACAGTCGAGAATGCTTGAGACCCGTAAATCTGAAACCCGGATTGCGACTTCAGAAGACGTTTCCGTAATCCAAAGGCGGAGAAAATGCATTCAGTGTGGTTTGGCGAGTTTCTGGGCACGCTGGTACTGGTGCTGCTCGGCACGGGCGTCAACGCCGGCGTAACGCTGCGCAAGTCTTACGCGGCCGATGCCGGCTGGATGGCGATCGCCGCCGGTTGGGCGCTCGCAGTGCTCTGCGGAGTGATGGTGGCCCAGGCCTTCGGCAGCCCGGGAGCGCATCTCAATCCAGCCATTACCCTGGCGGCGGCCGTCAATACGGGCGACTACTCGCAGGTTCTCCTTTATTGGTCGGCGCAGATGCTGGGGGCCTTCTGCGGAGCCTCGCTGATGGCCCTGCACTATGCGCCCCACTGGAAACTCACGCCTGGGCCCGTCGACAAGCTGGGCATCTTTTGCACCAATGCGGCCGTGCGCAGCCCGCTTGCCAATATTGCCAGCGAAATCATCGGCACCATGGTGCTGATTCTTGTAGCCAACGCAATTTTCTCGCACGGCGTGTCCATGACCGGTCCCGCGGCGGGACTTGGTCCATGGCTGGTGGGCAGCCTGGTCTGGGGCATCGGCTTGTCGCTTGGCGGCACCACGGGTTATGCCATCAATCCAGCGCGCGACCTGGGGCCACGCCTGGCTCATGCGATCCTGCCTATTCCCGGCAAGGGTGGATCGAACTGGCGCTATGCCCCGATCCCACTCATCGGCGATCTTACTGGCGCGGTGCTCGCCGGGCTGCTGGTCCACTACGCGCACCTATGACGGCGGCTGTATCCTTAATTAGTTGCTCGCAAGCAATCTATATAGATAAGAAGGATCTCCCATGCCCGAGACGGCACTGCAACTTGACCCACGCGACAATGTGATCGTGGCGCTGGCGACGCTCGATGCAGGTTCAGCGGTTCGCTATGGGAACGCAAGATCATGCGTCGCCGCGGAGATCATTCCCGCCAAGCAGAAAATGGCGCTGGTTGACCTCAAGCCCGGCGATCCGGTCACCATGTACGGCATGTTGGTCGCTGAGGCAGTTCATCCCATCGCGCGAGGAGGCCTGTTGACCACCGGCAATATCCGGCATCGCGCCGGCGATTACTCGACCGTTCGTCATCCGGCTCCGAACTTCACACCCGACGCCTCGGCGTGGCTCAACCGCACCTTCCTGGGGTATCACCGCGCCGATGGCCAGGTCGGCACGCGCAACTACTGGATCGTCGTTCCGCTGGTCTTCTGCGAAAACCGCAACGTCGAGCAGATGCGCGAGGCACTGGAAGAAGAGTTGGGCTATGGCCGCGCGAATTCGAGTTATCGCCAGCGCGTGCGAAGGCTCATCCATGCCCATGGAGAATCCAATGGGCGCGACGACTGGTCGGAAGTCATTACCACGGCAGGCGCGGGAGCGGCGGATCGCGTCACTGCCGGGCGTATCTTTCCAAATCTCGATGGCGTGCGCTTCCTCACTCATCAAATGGGCTGCGGCGGCACGCGCGAGGATGCGCAGGCGCTCTGCGGCCTTCTCGCCGGGTACATTCACCACCCCAACGTCGCGGGCGCAACTGTATTGAGCCTCGGCTGCCAGAATGCGCAGTCCGGCATCCTGCTCGATGAGTTGCGCGCCCGCGATCGAAGGATGACTAGGCCGGTGCTGATCTTCGATCAGCAGAAGTCCGGAACCGAGACCGCGCTCATGGAGCAAGCGCTCGACCAGACCTTTGCCGCCCTCGATGATGCGAATCGGATTGAACGCGCACCCGCGCCGCTCGGCGCACTGACCATCGGATTGCAGTGCGGAGGTTCGGACGGATTCAGCGGCATCTCGGCCAATCCGGTGGTGGGCTATCTTTCCGACCTGGTGGTGGGCGCAGGCGGCAAGACCATCCTCTCCGAGTTTCCGGAACTGCACGGCGTGGAGCAGGAACTGATCAACCGCTGCGCGACAGATGAGCTCGCTCGGCGCTTCGCGGATTTAATGCAGGCCTACGCAGCTCGCGCCCGGGCCGTGCAATCGGACTTCGCATTCAATCCTTCCCCTGGCAACATTCGGGATGGGCTCATTACCGATGCCATCAAGTCTGCCGGCGCCGCGCGCAAAGGGGGACTATCGCAGGTGGCGAATGTCATCGACTATCCCGAGTACGACATAACTCCTGGTCTCACGCTGCAGTGCACGCCGGGCGGCGACGTGGAGAGCGTAACCGCGCAAGTGGGAGCGGGCTCGTCGATTGTGCTCTTCACCACAGGACTGGGCACGCCGACTGGGAATCCAATTGCTCCGGTGGTAAAAATCTCGACAAATTCGAATCTCGCCGAGCGAATGGCCGACATCATCGACTTTGATGCCGGCCCCATTGTGCGCGGCGAAGCCACGATTGCCGAGAAGGCCGAGGAGTTACTCGAGCTCTGCATTCAAGTCGCGAGCGGCAATCGCCGGACAAAATCCGAGATCCGCGGCCAGGTGGATTTCATTCCCTGGAAGCGCGGGGTGTCGCTTTAAGATTCAGGCGATCTTGCTTGAGCCAGCATCCAGTGATTGCTCTGCCTTCGCGGCATTGGGTTGGACGCCGAGGTGGAGTGCACTGGCCTCAACTCATTCCAGGTACGACGCCACAACCGCCAGCGCCGCGATGGCCGCGGTCTCAGCCCGGAGAATGCGCGGCCCAAGCGAGACCGCGCGCCAGCCGTTGGCATCGAACAACGCTTCTTCGGCCGGAGCCCATCCGCCTTCGGGTCCAATGGCGATCTTCAGCGCCGCCATCTCCGTTTGAGCCGCGTCGATCGCCTCAACGAGCGCATTGCGCAGCGTGGTTGTGCGTTCCTGCTCAGCCAGCACGATGCGCGCGGCGTTAGTTTCTTCGCGCACCCGCACCGGCAGCGCAACCGGATCTAGAATGAGAGGCACGTCGGAGCGCCGCGACTGCTTGGCCGACTCATGCGCAATGCGCCGCCAGCGTTCGACGCGATTTTCAGCGGCAAGGGAGAGATGCTTCTCGGTGCGTTGAGCGATTACCGGCGCAATCGCCTCGACGCCCAGCTCGGTTGCCTTCTCAATGGCCCATTCCATGTGATCGAACTTGTAGATGGCAACCACCAGGGTGACGGGCAGCGCGGGATCGGCTTCGAGTTCGGCGATGAGGTTGAAGCGAACCTCGCTGCTCTCGCCGGCCAGCGTGATCGCCGCAACCTCGGAGTGAAAGACGTGACCTCCCGCGACAACATCTGCTTCCATGCCGGTTTGAGCGCGCAGCACGCGCGCCATGTGCTCGGCCTGCGGGCCCACAATCGTGGCGGTAGCTTCATCCCAATGCTCGGCAATCCAGCGTCTGCGGGTCATCTTGGTCTTTCTCCTTCACTCTCTATTGAGTCTAATCCGTCCGCATAAACACTGAGGGGGACGCTTTGAGCGTCCCCCTCATGTGTTGCCTTTTTCGTTGGTCGATCCGCTACTTCTTCTTTGCGGCCTTCTTTACTGCCTTCTTCGCCGCCTTCTTCGCGGGTGCCTTCTTGGCTGCTTTCTTCGTTGCCATTTGCCTATTCTCCCTTTTCGATGGGTTGCATCGATCCTGCAATTGTTACATTGCAGTTGAAGAATGTATAGAATCGCGCGGCATCGATGTCAAGAAAAAAACGACAAGAGAGTGGAAAAACGAGCAACAATTTTTTCTTCGCGGAACGAAAGGGATGCGTGAAGCAGAATGCGAACGATGAGGAAGAGCAAATTATCGAGAGTGAGTAAGTGATTCCGCGGCGTGTCGCTCGACGCTCGAAGCATCCAATGGGCTGCACCCTAGCACTCGATAATATTGAGCGCGAGGCCTGCAAGACTGGTCTCCTTGTATCGCGATTGCATGTCGAGACCGGTCAGATACATGGTGCGGATCACCTGATCGAGCGAGACCTTGTGCGCTCCCGACTCATTCATCGCAAGCCGAGATGCTTGCACGGCTTTGGCCGCTCCCATCGCATTGCGCTCGATGCAGGGAATCTGCACCAGCCCTCCAATGGGGTCGCAGGTCATGCCGAGATTGTGCTCCATCGCGATCTCAGCGGCTTGCTCGATCTGTTCGTTGGCGCCGCCGAGAGCCGCGGTGAGTCCACCCGCAGCCATCGAGCAGGCAACGCCCACTTCGCCCTGGCATCCCACCTCCGCGCCGCTGATCGATGCGTTCTCCTTGTAGAGAATCCCGATCGCCGCCGAAGTCAGGAAAAAGCGCAGCATGCCTTCGCCGTCGGAGTCGGGCATGAAGCGCTCGTAGTAGCGCACGACCGCGGGAACCACGCCGGCAGCGCCATTGGTGGGCGCCGTCACCACGCGTCCTCCGGATGCATTCTCTTCATTCACCGCCATGGCGTAAACCGTAATCCAGTCCAGAGGCGCGAGCGGATCGCCGCGCTTGCCGCCGGCCTCCTTGTCATGAAGCCGCTCGGCAAGACGATGAGCACGCCGCCGCACATTCAATCCGCCAGGCAAGATCCCTTCGCTTGCGATGCCGCGTTCGATGCAACCTTTCATGGTTTCCCAGATGCGGTCGACGCCCGCGCGGACGGCTTGGACGGGATCGCTCTCTCCCCGGCTTCGCGCCAGCGCGCATTCATTCTCCAGCATCAGCTGGCTGATAGAGAGTTCATTGGCATGCGCCGTGGCCAGCAACTCGGCCGCGCTGTGGAAGGGAAACGGAATGTTCTGCTCGTTTTGATTTGCCGCTGCGGAGGAACCAGCGATTCCATCCTCGACGATGAACCCGCCGCCGATTGAAAAAAAGGTGCGCTCAACAATCTTTCCGCCGGATCGATCGAATGCCGAGAGCCGCAACCCGTTCGGATGCCTGGTTTGCGCGCCGGGCGGGAACATCTGGTCGCGATGGAAGACGAGATCGCTCGATTCTTCAAATGGAATGTTGCGCTTGCCTGCCAGATGGATTCGCCGCTCGAAACGAATCGCGGCAACGGTTGAGTCGATGGTTGCGGGATCGATGGCCGCAGGTTCGTTTCCCGCCAGTCCAAGAAGCACGGCGCGATCGGTCGCATGCCCCAGTCCAGTGAGGGCGAGCGATCCATACAACTCCGCCTGCACGCGCGCCACGCGATCCATCACGCCGCCGGCCGCAAGCTCGCTTGCAAACCGACACGAGGCGCGCATCGGTCCCATGGTATGCGAACTCGACGGGCCCACCCCGATCTTGTAAAGATCAAACAGACTCGCAGTCACGACTTAAATTGTAGCGATAAATCATGAAGAGGAGGTAGGTTGCGATTCCGTGCTTCCTGTTTCCTTGTCGCTGTTTCACCCATCACTGACCACCGACTGATGTCTTCTGTTAGACTCCCTGCAACTGCCACCATGCTTTTCAAGTCCCTCAGCGCCGCCGTGTACGGCATTGATGCCAACCTCATCGATGTCGAAGTCGACTACTCCGGAGTAGTCGCGGAGAAAGATGTCTTTCACACCGTAGGCCTGCCCGACGCCGCGGTGCGCGAAAGCCGCGACCGTGTCCGCGCCGCCATCAAGAACTCTGGATACACGATTCCGCCCACGCACATCACCATTAACCTGGCTCCCGCAGACCTCAAAAAAGAAGGCTCAGGCTTCGACCTTCCCATCGCTGTCAGCATCCTGGGCGCCTACGGCGCGCTGCGCACGGACAACCTCAGCCAGTTCGTGCTGGTGGGCGAGCTTGGCCTCGACGGCAGCGTGCGTCCTGTTCCCGGCATGTTGCCGGTGGCCATCATGGCGCGCGAAAAAGGAATTCCAAACCTGGTGATTCCGACTGCCAACGCCGCCGAGGCCGCGGTGGTCGAGGGTGTCAACGTGTACCCGGTCTCGACACTCATCGATGTTCTCGATCTACTCAATACGGCGGTCGTGGGGGTCATTCAGCGCGAGCCCTTTCGCGTCGCTCCGGAGGCGCTGCTGTCGGCGCTGCAGCACTTCGACTCCGATTTCTGCGATGTGCGCGGCCAACAGACAGCCAAGCGCGCCCTCGAGGTGGCGGCCGCAGGCAGTCACAACATATTGATGATCGGGCCGCCCGGCTCCGGCAAGACCATGCTGGCCAAGCGGCTCCCATCCATACTGGCCCCGCTCACATTCGAAGAGGCCCTGGAGACAACCAAGATTCATTCCGTTGCCGGCGTTCTGGACGCGGCGGCGGGCCTGGTGACGCACCGTCCATTTCGATCGCCCCACCACACCATCTCCGATGCCGGCCTGATCGGCGGCGGCATCGTGCCTCGCCCAGGCGAAGTCTCTCTTGCTCACAATGGCCTCCTTTTTCTGGACGAGTTGCCCGAGTTCCCGCGCAATGTTCTCGAGGTGATGCGCCAGCCCCTCGAAGACCACTCGGTCACCATCGCGCGGGCTTCCATGTCGCTCAGCTTCCCGGCACGATTCATGCTTGCGGCCGCAATGAACCCCTGCCCCTGTGGCAATTTCAACAGCAATTCGCGTCAATGCCTGTGTACGCCGCCGATGATTCAACGCTACGTGTCCAAGATATCCGGACCGCTTCTTGACCGCATCGACATTCATGTGGAGGTTCCCGCCGTTCAGTACAAGGAGCTTCGCGGCGGCTCTGCGGCCGAAGGGTCAGCCGAGATCCGCGCCCGCGTGCTCGCCGCCCGGGATCGGCAGCGGCAGCGATTCCGCAAGGCCGGCGACAAGGTCTATTCCAACGCGCAGATGACAACCAGGCAGATTCGCGTCCACTGCGAGCTGGGCGCCGATGCCGAGCGTCTTCTTGAGCGAGCCATGCAGCAGCAAGGATTGACCGCCCGTGCCCACGACCGCATATTAAAAGTAGCGCGCACGATCGCGGATCTGGAAGGCGCCGAGCGCCTTTCAGTGCCCCATCTGGCCGAGGCGATCCAGTACCGGACCCTCGACCGCACATATTGGGCTTGACGAATTGCCTTAGAAACCACCCTTCTTTATTGATTGAAGGGGGGCGACTTTCATCGGCGGCCCAAGCGGTTCAGAACCGGCAGCATCGTATCCGGAGACCCTCGGGCAGATTCTTCTTTGAGGGAAGAGTGGGCCACGCGGGGAGACTTACCCCAGCTTGTTCGGAACCCCATGCGGCTATCAAATTTGCAATGAACAATTTACAGCAACCGTGCTGGCCAGGATGGACACCGAAATGGCTCTTCCGTACAACGCAAAAAACTGTTGACCTGACAGCCAACCGGGTATACATTCTATAGAGCCATCCATCAAGGGCAGTCAGTGCAGTGCGATTTTTGCGCGCCCCTCGGGTTGCTTCCTGCATCTAAATTGCCAAAGCTCAATGATAGTCGTTTTGGTTTGCGGGTACATTGACCAAAACGGGCTTGGGGCGATTGAAATCCACTTGAGGCAGAAACATTTTCCGGCGAACAGGGATCATTCCGTTCCACAACGTGCAACTGTGTGCAAACATGTTGAACTCGAAGCACGCAATTTGCGTCCAAGCAGTAGAGGCAAAAACAGATTCGGGGAGTAATTTGAGTTGTTTTTGGAAACCCCGGCTGCACCGGCGGCGCCATGTAGCACCGACCGGACAGTAGCAAAGAAGGAGACTGAAAAATGCGTTCTGATTTAGTATTTGGGGCACTCTCTCACGTGTCCAATCGCTACCAACTGTGCCAACTTGCAAGCAAAGCGACCCGCAAACTTCACAAACCCAATACCCGGTTGCAGGACACGACAAACGAAGTGCTGGGCCGCTTTCAAACCTCCAATCCCGGGACCGCTGGGTCGAATGAGGCCCAGATATCTCAGCCTGTGGAGAGGCGCCGCGCAGCCTAACGGCGCCTCCAAGGGCTTAGAATCAAAGAAGGCAAACGTTTCGAGACAGGCTCCCGTCGAAGCTGAAGTATCTTTTCCGGTGTTTCGAATCTCCAGATGAGTTCAAGCTGTAGCCTTAGGTCCGGGTTTTGTGGCCGTGCATCCGAATGCCTGCTTGAACTCGCCACTGGAGTCATTCCCCCTCCCGCATCCGCACACTAAAATCCCGCCAAAATCCAGGTGAACTAATGACCATCGCAGAGTTAAAAGAGAAAAACATCACCGAGTTGAGCCGCATCGCGCGCACCTTGGAGATTCCAGGCACCAGCGGTCTACGCAAGCAGGACCTTATCTTCAAGATTCTTCAAGCGCAGAGCGAAAAAGAGGGCCATATCTTCGCCGAAGGAGTTCTCGAGATCCTTCCCGACGGCTATGGCTTTCTGCGCTCGCCCGACTACAACTACCTGCCCGGTCCGGACGATATATATGTGTCGCCATCGCAAATCCGCAAGTTCGATCTCAAAACTGGGGACTCGATCAGCGGCAACGTGCGGCCGCCGCATGAGGGCGAGAAATATTTCGCGCTGGTCAAGATTGAAGCCATCAACTTCGAGTCGCCTGAAGAGACGCGCAACAAGATTCTCTTCGACAACCTGACCCCGCTCTATCCTCAGGAGCGCGTCAAGATGGAGACTGTTCGCGAAGCTGTCAGCGGTCGGGTCATGGACCTGCTCACCCCGGTCGGCAAAGGCCAGCGCGGTCTTATCGTCGCTCCGCCCCGTACCGGCAAGACCATGCTCCTCCAGTCCATCGCCAACTCGATCACTTCCAATCATCCTGAAGTCGTGCTCATCGTTCTGCTCATCGACGAGCGTCCCGAAGAAGTCACCGACATGCAGCGTTCGGTCAAGGGCGAGGTCATCAGTTCCACATTCGACGAGCCGGCCGCCCGCCACGTCCAGGTCGCGGAGATGGTGATCGAAAAAGCCAAGCGCCTGGTGGAACACAAGCGCGACGTGGTTATCCTGCTCGACTCGATTACCCGCCTGGCGCGCGCCTACAATACTATTGTGCCGCCGTCCGGCAAGGTGCTCTCCGGCGGCGTCGACTCCAATGCACTGCAGCGGCCCAAGCGTTTCTTCGGCGCCGCCCGCAACATTGAAGAAGGCGGCTCTCTTACCATCATCGCCACCGCGCTCGTCGAGACGGGCTCCCGCATGGACGAAGTCATCTTCGAGGAGTTCAAGGGCACGGGCAACATGGAAATCATTCTCGACCGCAAGCTTGTCGACAAGAGAGTCTTTCCAGCCATCGACATCCAGCGCTCGGGAACCCGCAAGGAAGAACTGCTCATCCCCAAGGAAGATCTGCAGCGCATCTGGATTTTGCGCAAAGTTCTCAATCCGCTCTCGCCCGTTGAAGCCATGGAACTGCTCATCAGCCGCCTGGAGAAGGTGCGCAACAACGCCGAGTTCCTTGCCAACATGAACCAGCTCTAGGCTTAATCCCGCCCACTGAACGATACTTGTGGCGTTCGGCTTGAGGCGGGGGCGGCTCACGATCTTCCAGGCAAGGCGAGGCAAGGTCTAAAACACAGAATTCTACCCAATTCTGTTCCGAGCTGTCTGCCCTGGCCGAACATTCCATTGTGACAAATGGCGGTTGGCGCCCTTCACTCGCTACGCATGAGGGTGGGGATCCTCGCGCTTTATTCGAACGCAAGGGTGGTATTGGTGGTTGGCCCTTCCTATGGCTTGAGCGCATCCGGAAGGGAGAGAGTGGCCAGAATATCGCGCATTCCTTCCTCGTTGCCGCCGATTTTATCCAGTAGCTTCTTCTTCAGCGCGTCGCGCCTGGCATAGAGGCGAAGGGGCTGAGGCGGATTATGCAGCAGTTCCTTGCCCACCAGCGCGCGCACGATGAACGGCATATAGGACGAGTAGTCGCCCTGCATGCTTACCGTCCGGGCCTGGTATCCGATGGGGTTGACCTTGCCCCAGGAGACGGCTTCGCCGGGCCAGCAGGAGGAGAGGCTGCCATCGGTCACGGGTGAGGAAACGATTTGCGCGTCGTAGTCATACCCGCGAATCTCTTTAAGGAAAAAGATCTGCGAGAGAGTGGGCTCCGGCTGCAGCGAATAGTTTTTGGGAACGCCGCCGCCGAGGATCATGATGGCCATCGCTTTGGGCCCGGATTCGAACAGTCCCCAGTGGTGATAGGCGCAGGATTCGAAGACATCCTCGTGGAGATCGTAGTCGAACGCGTACTGGATCTTGCCCATGCGGGCCAGCGTCCACAGCTTCACTGAGTTGAGGAACGCGCTGCCGTCGGCGGGAGCGCCGATGAAGACGGGCAGATCCATCTCGGCACAGGTGCTCATGAGTCCCGGCGCCATGCCCAGCGCTTTTTCGCGCTCGGCATAGCACTTGCCGAGGAGATAGTTGCGTTCGGTGGTGGTCATGCGGTGCTGGAACTCGGGGCGCTGTAGTATGGAGGTGAGCACTGCATCCTGATCGAAGAGGACTTCCTCTTTGAAGCCGGTGTCAGTGACGCGGATGACGCCCTCTTCGCGCAGCTTCGCATCGTCGCCGAAGAGGTCGACCTTGCGGATGGGCCGCTCGGCGGTCGTGCGGAGGGAATCGTGGCCGTCGTGGTAGCAGATGGCGTCGGTGACGGTGATATAGGCCGTCTGCGCGGCGCGCATGAGCGGCATGAGCCAGGCGCGATGCTGATCGGAGACAGTGATCGGGCCGGCGCAAGTGATGACCAGGGGTATTCGCTGCTCAATGACCTGCTTCAAGACCTCGTAGACCCGCTGAAGATATGCTCCGCCGAAGGCCGGCAGGGAGGCCTCAAACACCTCGCTCAGATCTTTGCACTCCGTCACCGGCTTTCCGGTGACGGCTTTTCCCATGAGAGATTCTCCGGGACACTCGTTCATGGCGATATACCCTCAAAAACGCGTGGCAAGGTGTGTGGGGATGTTGCGGACCACTCACTAAGCTAGCATATCGTTTTCTATTGAATGTGAACGGGGCGATACTAGCTCTTGGCCGCTAACAGTTCGTTCAGTTTACCGATGACCTGAAACGCATCGGCTATGTAGACGACGTCGGCTTTGCCTCGGGCCCAGCCGCAGTTGGGGTCGAGCGAGATGGCGCGGCGGTCGGGGATGAAGCGCCAGCCTACGACGTGGGGCTCCTCGCCGTGGCAGCAGGTGGAAAGGCCCTTGGAATGGCGGGGGGTCGCGCCGGTCTGTCCGATTTGATTGAGATGCGTCAGAAAGGGGAGCACGGAGTGCCCTTCGCCGCCCTGGTCGACTAACGATTTGCTGCTGCCGAGGGAGGCGCCGGTGGTGGCGAGAAAGCCGAGGATAAGGCTGGCGGCTTCATCCGTGTGGGTCTGTCCGTCGGGCTGCTTTTTGGTCCAGCCGGCTCCGGCTACGAACAGCAGCCTGGCGTTGGGGCGGATGGTCTGCGCATCCTGCCTGGGCGCCCTGATTCCCGTTACCTCGGTCCGAAGTTCAGGCAGCGGGGCGGTAATCGCGATCTCTTCCGGCTGCGAGGCTTCGGAAGAGGGATCTGCCGCGAAAGCCGGATGGGTTCCCGCGTCGAGCAGCAGGAACCACGGTCGCTTGTCGCGGGTTACAACTGCTTCCACCCGCTGGCGGTAGAACCAGCGAGTGGCTTCAACAATTGCCGTTGCGGCGATCGCGGTGACGTGCGTATCGATCGCTCCACCGACCCGGTATGCCACTGCCGCCATCACGCGCGCGAAACGCGAGCTGTGGGGAGCCAGGACGATCGCTGGCTGCGTGGCGCGCCAAAGCGCCTCGCAGGCGGCGGCATCGGAGGCAAAGCGCGGCTGAGCGAAGGCATCGGCCTGCACCGCGAACACACGCTTCGCTGCGCCGGCCAGTTGCGTGGCGGCTTGGGTGGCGTGTTGGGCGACGATGCCAATGGCCATCTCCGCGCCTAGCTTTGCGGCCAGTTCCCGGCCTGCCGTTACCGCTTCGAGCGATCCCTTGGTCAACGCCTCGCCACTCTCATCCACATGCGTTAGTACGAGAATCGATTCCATGGTTAGCTTTCGGTTCCGATCCACTCGGCCAGCTCGGCGGCGATCTGATCGGGAGTGAGGTTTTTTTCTACGCGCGTGGTGCGCTGCTGTTTGGGAAGGTTGACGGAGACGTAGCGGAGACCGTTGGCGTCGAGCTTCGCGGACGAGGCCTTCTGAAGCGCGGGCATAATCGTCCGCATATTGCTCATGCCGACCTGGGGGTTGTTGCGGGGTTCGGCCAGGTTGCCGGTGGCCCAGCCCAGAACGGCAGGTGCGCCGAGGCAGACCGAGACCTGATGCTTGCCGCCTTCGACGCGCTCGAGGACTTCGAAGCTGCCGCCTTCGCGGAAGGTGATCTGGTCGACGCCCTGAAACTGATCGGTGATGCCAAGAATTTCTCCGATGAGTTGGAGAGTCACCCCGGCGCCGCGGGAGGCCGATTCCCATCCGCCGAAAAGCAAGAGTTTGGTGCGGTCCAGGCCGGGGAGGGCGGCGATGAGCTCGGCGAGAACTTTGGCGGTCGAGTGCGCATCGGGAAATCCGCCGATGGGGCCGTCGATGGGGACCAGCTCGAAGGGAACCTTCTGAGCGACGGTCATCATGACCTGCTGGAGCTTGGCCTTGGGGCCGAGGGAGACCAGCCAGAGCTTGCTGCCGGGATTCTTGGCAGCGAGGGCGGCGGCTTCGTAGAGAGCGCTCGCAGCCCAGGGATCGAGGACGGCGGGAAGAACCATTTCGTTTTTGAGGCCGGGGCCGGTGGGCGTCGTGATCGGCTCAAGAGTCTGCAGCGGATCGGGGACGATGCCGGCGCAGACGACGACGTGGAGCGGTTGTGGCATCGCTTTACCTCGCGAGCTTTCGGCTTTCAGCTCTCAGCTCTCAGCTTTCAGCTTTCAGCTCTCAGCTCTCAGCTCTCAGCTTTCAGCTTTCAGCTCTCAGCTTTCAGCTCTCAGCTCTCAGCTTTCAGCTCTCAGCTTTCAGCTTTCAGCTCTCAGCTCTCAGCTTTCAGCTTTCAGCTCTCAGCTTTCAGCTTTCAGCTTTCAGCTCTCAGCTCTCAGCTCTCAGCTCTCAGCTTTTTGGTTGCGGGACTAAGCTTCTCTATGAAGGAGCCGAGCATTTTAGAAACTTCTTCACTGAGAGATTCCGCCTGATCCAGATTCTTGTGATCCGCTAAATCGAGTTTCCTGGCGACTGTCAGTTGAGTTTTAAGTTCGAAGATCGATCCCTGCGCTATTCCGAGAAATTGCCGGAACTCGGCGGTATTCAATCTTCCCCGGCCCTCCGCGATGTTGCTCGCGACTGAAACGCTGGCTCTTCGCATTTGCGAGGTTAGTCCATACAATTCGTCTTTCGGAAACGATCGAGTTAATTTGTAGATGCATACCGTCAATTCTATTGCCCTTTGCCAAACGATCAAGTCACCAGCATCTTGCGACATTTCGAATTCCTTCGGTGATGAATTCCATCGTGCGCGAGGACGAGCTGAAAGCTGTTTTCTAATTTTCCGCCGAGTGCAGGCCGCCGGCGCCGGCGCGGAATTCAATGTTGGCGGCTTCGTCGCTGAGCGAGTGGGCGCAGTTCCACAGGCAGGCGCCGCAATGGATGCACTTTTCGCGCTCGAAGAGGGGGGCATTATCCTGGCCCAGCGTAATGGCCTGGCCTGAGCACATGGCGATACAGGTTTTCTCTTCGCAAGCTTTGCAGACGGAGATGTCACGGAAGAAAACATGGTCGGCGAAGCCGGGCATGGCCTGCACTTTCCCTCCCATGAGCAGCGCGTCCTGATGCGAGACAAGCAGGCGGCCGTCGTAGTTGATTTCAGGCCAGCCGCGCGCGGTCATCAGCACGTCGTGGAGGGGACGGCCGTCTTCGATGGCGAAAGCTACCGCGTCTTTCAACTTGAGTTGTTCGGCGGCGGCCACGGACAACGGGTTGATCTGATCGTGGGCGGGCGGGATTTTAGCCGCCAGTGACAACCGACCGCCGGAGAGCCCGGCCAGGGCCATTCCGAAGAGGCCGCGGACAAAGCCCGAGTGAAATCCGTCGCGGGCGTGCTCGGCCTGGCGGGCGCCGCGCTCGACCCAACTGGCGCGACGACGCCTTTCGTAGGTGGCGGCTAGATGCTCGTGCGTGAAGGGCTTGCCTTCGCGGAGCAGTTCGAGGACCGCTTCGCCAAGTTGCACGCCGGTGGTCCATGCCTCGTCGACACCGGAGCCGGTGAGCATGTTGGTGGAGCCGGAGTTTTCGCCGATGAGTGCGTAGCCGTCGCCGGTGAGGGCGGGTTCGGCGCGGCGGCCGGACTCTTCGAGCGACTTGGCGCCCCAGGATCGGAGTGTGCCGTCTTTAAGGTACTTCCAAAGCGCCGGGTGCTGGATGTAGTGCTGCAGGTAGCGATAGGCGGTGCGCGATGGGTCGCCCATCCACGAGGGGATAAAGACGCCGACCGAGACCAGGCGATCGGGATGAACGTAGAGGAAGCCAAAGATCTCGGGCTCCGGAAAACCGAAGGTGTGCCAGACTTCGCCGGGCTCGAGCGTCGTGTCTCCAGGCAACTCAATCACGAACTTCATCCCCAACGCCCAGTCCTTCGGACCGTTCTCTTTTTGGTTTAGGGCTCTGGAAATCTGGCCCACGGGTCCGTCGCCCACCACGGTGAGTAGAGCGCGAACGTCCATGCCGGGCATGAAGCCGGCGGCTGGAGCGCCGTCGCGCTCGACACCCTGGTCGCCCAGGCGGAGGCCGAGGACTTTTTTTGCTTTCTGGTTTGGTTCCTGGGCCAGGAGTGGCTCGCTGACCGGCATTCCGGGCCAGATCTGAACCAGGCCGCTGGACATAATCTGCGAGCCGACCCACTGGTTGAACTGGCCTATGGAGAGAACCAGGCCGCCGGTTTTATGGAGGAAGCGCGGGGTCCAGGGAAGCTCGAAGGCGTGGTCCCTGAGGCCGATGAAGCGGCCGATTGAGCGCAACAGGCCATCACCAAAACGCAAAAGCGCGGAGCGACGGCTGGCGCCGATGGGGTCGAGAAGATAGAGGACGCGTTCGCTTTTGACCGCGACGGCCATGGGGATCTGTGCTGGATCGTGGGCGGGAAAGCTGGAGCGGATGCCTTTCGCCGCAGTGACCACACCGCTGACGCCGGCGTCAAGCGAATCGGCGCGCTCATAGCAGAGGACCTGGAGCGGCATGCCGGGCGAGACGCGGCTTTCGAATGCGGGGTCGGCGGGGTTGGCTTCCCAGGCCTGGATGAGGGTAGTCAGAAATCCGCCAGTAGCGGGTCCGAAGCCGACGCAGGCGATGTCGACTTCCATGGTGGGCCGGTCGATTTCGGGCTGAGTGTCCTGGGTCATGCCGATGTTCCGACGGGCTGAGTTTTGAGGTTTCCCACCCATTCGCAAAATGCGCGAATGAATGGGGCACCCAGCGTGAATATGACGGGGAAAGGTCCGTGCTTTCCCACCCTAGCGGCAAAACCAAAGACGTCGCGAGTGTAGGATCCCCGTCTGGATTCGTCGTTTCCCATCCTTACGGGATTCCGGTTCATGCGGGACCTGCCGCGGGATAGTCGAGGGCCTCGGGGATCATGACCTTGCTGACTGTATCGGCGGCGCGGTCTTTGGCCAGGCGCGAGCCGCTCAGGCAGGTGGTGAGCTTGGATTGCAGGCGGAGGAACTCGGCAGAGCCGCCGCAACCGGCGCAGGGGCCGGCCTTCTCAGGATGGGCGCCGTCGATCGAGATCACGTCCACCGCCATGGCGGTGATGCCAGGCATGGTTTCTTCGAGATCTTCAAGTTCGGAGGCGAGGAAGCAGTTGCGGTGATCCGCCTCTTCCCAGCCGGGGTGACGGTTGTAGCCGAAGACCAGCTCCGCGCAGATGCGCGACGACTCCCCGGCGGCCTGCGCGGCCTGGGTGTGGCAGAGGTCGCTGAGAAACTGGACGGTGCCTGCGAGGCCTTCGGCGGCCACGGCATCTTCCATGCCGCGAGACTCGAGCTCGAGCACGTCGAGGATCTGCGAGCGGGAGGCGAGCAGCCAGCAGAGCGCGTCGGCGAGCGGGAAGGTTACGCCCTGGCGCTGTCCGTGGTAGAGCTTGTCGCCGCCCGGGTCGACGGCCTTCTGCAGGTAGTTCAGGCTCCAGAGCCATAGGGTCATGGCTGAAGCCAGGGTGCAGGCGCCGGTGCCAGGTCGGCTGCTGGCGATGTGGCGCATCTCGCGCGTCCAGGCTCGGAACTCGGCCAGGAAGACCTCGGAGGTCATGGTGACGGTGAGCTGCCGGCGCTGGACAGCCTCGGGGCCTTCGTAGGTGGCTTCGAGCTGCGCGTCCATCCACTTGTTGGCCAGAAATCCGGGGCAGTCTTCGGTGATGCCGTAACCGCCCATGAGGCTGACGGCCTCGCGCATCATGTTGGCGCCGTGGCCGGTGTTCCAGAGCTTGGTGGCGGGGCAGAGGACGTTGGCTTCGGCGTCGTAGAGGACGAACTGGACCAGCGGATCAGCGGCGAGCTCGGCTCGGCGGGGATCGGACTCACGCAGGGAGAGCAATTCAATGGCGCGCTGCTCGCTTTCCTTGAGAGCTTTGATCTGCGCGCGGCCGCCCTGGATACCGGCCTGCTTGAGGAAGGCGGTCTTATGTTTTTCGAGGGGATCGAGAGCGTCGAAGAGGCGGGCGGCGGCAAAGCCGAGCGAAGCAGCCGCTTCGCCGGCGGCCCAGATGTCGACCAGCCGATGGAGCGCGTCTTCGCGCTGCTGGATGCCTTGCTCATAGCGAACGGAGCCGGGCTTTGAACCTTCAGCGCCGCGGAAACGTTCGCGCTGATAGCGGATGACGGGCTCGACCGCGGAGAGCAACTTGGCCGCGGTCATGAGGCCGACGGGAACGCGGGTGCGGCGGAAGACAGCTTCAATCACTTCACCGTGGTTGAAGTTGGGAACGATGACGCCATCCTTGACCGTGTAGCCGCCGACAATGCGGCTGGCAGGAACCTTGAGATTGAAGACCGGGTCACCTGTCGAAGAGAGCTGGTGGACGAGCTTCTTGGTCGCGGTGCCGCGATCGAAGATGCCTTCGTCGCCTTCTTCCAAGATCACCACGCAACTGCCCTTGATGCGCGGGTCGGAAGAATTGACGGCGGCGGTGACGAAGTTGGCGAAGGCGATGCCGGTGATGAAGCGGCCGCGCTTGTCGACTTGCAGCATCGGCTCCTGGTCCCCGGCCCATTCGGCGACGCTTATTTTGCCGTTCAACATGCCGGTGTCGACGCCGACGTAGGGGATGGGCTCGGTGAGCGCGAAGGCCCCTCGCCAGGGTTGGCGATCTTCGCCGGGCTGCGGCGGAGCGGCGAGGGTCTTGTAGCGGGTGATCTGCTCCTGCGTACCGCGCTCGTGGATGGGCGCCAGGGCAAGGAAGCTGGCCAGGCTGGCCGTGGCAGCGCCGCCGTCCACCCATGCCAGCTCAAAGGCCGCCAGGGAGAGCGCGAGGTTTTTGGGGCCGGCGATGAAGCCGCCCTCTTCCGGCTCCATGAAGGCGGCCGTGACGCCGGCGCTGTCGAACGCGAGCATCATTTCGTTCTTGCCGGCGGTCCACTCGTGGGTGTTGCGCTCGCCTGCAGCGACCAGCCGGGCAACGGTGCCGCGGGCCACGCTGCGTGACGACTGCACCAGCATCTGCAGATCGAAACGATCGGCAAAGCGCCACTGAATCTGACGCACTGCGTCGCCGGGGAGAGTGAGCATAGTCTTCAATTCGGACAAAACAACTGTGGCCATGGAAACTGGTCCTTAAGCAGCGCAACTATTGTCCTCGAATTGGCCTTCGATGGCATGTGACCCACATCACCTGGGGACACTCCAGCGGTGTTGCTCAAGGAATGCGGGGAGGGGATATGAGGCAAGCATGACGGGGGAGATTCTGCTTGAGTGACTCAGCAGCGGGGGAGTGATTCAGAGCCATTGAAAGCGCGTTCAAGCCTGCAAACAGAGTGAAGCGCATCACACGTTTCGCCCGTTTGGCGCGGCCCCGAGCGCGGGGCTTGTGATGAGTGTCACTGCATGCCTTCTCGTAAAAGAAGCACCTTCAATACACAGCAAACTTCCTAAACAGGCCGTGCGGAAGCAGGGTACGGATTTGCATTCAGGGATGCCAGGCAAGAGGAGACGCGGTCTTTTCGCGTCTGGAGAAAGAAGACGGCAGGATGGGCGAGGCCGCGGTATACCCTACGGGGCGCAACAAGTGTTGCACCATTTTTCGCTTTAGTTTTCCGGCTGTGTTGCTGACTTTGGTATTGCTGGCGGTAGCCACGCGTGCGCTTCACGCGCAGACCGACTGCCTGGCGTGTCACTCCGATGCAACCTTGCAGGATGCGGCCGGCCATAGCGTGGGCGTGGACGGAGCGAAGTTCAGCTCAAGCATTCACGGCAGCCTGCAATGCAACGACTGCCACGCAGACATCAAGGAATATCCGCATCCCGATCACGTGGCCCCGGTAGTCTGCAGCAAGTGCCATGCCGACCAGCAGGCGGGAGTGGCGGGCAGCGTTCACGCCAAAGCGTCGGAGCATCCGTGCACAGGCTGCCACGGCGACGCGCACTCGATCTTCCCCAAGGACGATCCGCGCTCGGCGGTGTATCCGCTGAATGTTCCCAAGACCTGCGGCGCCTGTCACGGGAACGATGGCCTGGCCAAAAGACACGGACTGAACAACGTCTACCCGGTGTACATGGATTCGATTCACGGCTTCGCGCTGAGCAAGGAAGGGCTGCTGGTTGCGGCCAACTGCCAGAGCTGCCATGGGTCGCACAACATCCTGAGCCACAACAACCCGCTGAGCACGACGTACAAGACGAATGTGCCCAGGACCTGCGGGACGTGCCACGCCAAGATCAACGACGAATACCAGACAGGAGTTCACGGCCATGCGGTAGCGGCCGGAAAACTGGGCGCGCCGGTTTGCAGCGACTGCCACACGGCGCACGCGATTCTGCAGCCGACCGAAGCGGCGTTCCGCATGCAGTCGACGCCGATCTGCGGCAACTGCCACAAGGACAAGTTCTCGACTTACCGCGACACGTTCCACTCGCAACTGGGATCGCTGGGCGGTTATGTGGAGACGGCGCGGTGCTGGGACTGCCATGGGGCGCACGGGATATTGCCGGCGTCGGACCCCAACTCGCCGGTCAACAAGGCGAACCTGATCAAGACCTGCGGGCAGTGCCATGCGGGGGCGAATGCGAGCTTCGTTCAATATCAGCCGCATGCGAATGCGCGGGATCGGAAGCTGAATCCGGCGCTTTATTTTATACGGCTGTTTATGAATCTGCTGCTTGCCAGCGTGCTGATCTTCTTTATGATTCACACCATTTTGTGGGTGATCAGGGCGCGCTACAACCAGATCAAAGCCAAAGCCGCCGAAGGAGACAAAAATGCCTGAGATCGTAGCAGCGGCCGATAAGCCGCCGATCGACGGGGGCGCCAGGGGGCGCTTCTTCCAGCGCTTCACCCGCCAGCAGCGGCAAATGCACGCGGTTCTGTTTTCGTCGTTTCTCGGACTGGCTGCCACCGGCCTTCCCATGCGGTTCAGCGAGAGCTACTGGGCGCAGAAGTTTGCCGCCGGCGTGGGCGGATTCGGCGCGATTCTGTTCTTTCACAAGTTCTGCGCCATCGTGCTGACGATTGCCTTCCTGATCCACGTGAAGGAAGTGTTCCAGCGCGGACTGCTGCATCGCGAGAAGGGCATCTTCTGGGGTCCGACTTCAATGGTGGCCAACTGGAAGGATGCGAAGGACCTGTTTGGTCACATGCGCTGGTTTCTGGGACTGGGGCCCAAGCCGAAGTTCGATCGCTATGCATACTGGGAAAAGTTTGACTACTGGGCGGTGTTCTGGGGAATGATCGTAATCGGCTTCTCAGGATACGCGATGTGGTTCGCGCCGTTCTTTGCGCGTTTCCTGCCCGGGTGGGCGCTGAACGCGGTGCTGGTGATTCACAGCGAAGAGGGGCTCCTGGCGATCCTGTTCATCTTCTCGATTCATTTCGTGAATACGCACCTTCGGCCCGACAGTTTCCCGATGGACATGGTGGTATTTACGGGCGTCGAGAGCGAGGAAGAGTTCAAGCACAAGCGGCCGCTTGAGTATGCCCGGCTGCAGGCGGCAGGGAAACTTGAATCGCGTCTCGGAGAGGCTCCGGCGACGTGGCTGGTGAACTTCTCGCGGGTGGTGGGATTCACGGCGATCCTGATCGGGTTGACGCTGCTGGTGCTCACGCTAAGCGCTTATATTCGCGAGTAACGCGGGCTGACTCGAGGCAGATGGAACTTCTGTCTGTTTGCACTTGCCCAGCGGGTCCGCCAATGAGTGGGACGAGGCAGCTTGAGTTGAACCCCGCTTCACTTTCGGCAATTCGGACGCAGGTATGCGCCGGTGAAAAACCAGGCCACAATGCGCCGCGAGAGCGGTGCTCTGCCCCGGAGTAAAAGTCTGCCACCGCCGGATCTTGTTTTTCATGAGCCGTTGCCTTGAAGGCATGGTTCATGGGACACCGGCGTTCTCCGAGTTAAAGAGCTACCATCTGTTCACCGATGAGTTCTGCCGCCCGTTAAAGGGCAACGACAAGGGCAATGTCGGGTCCTGGTTGGCTTGGGTATGCAGGACGGAACTTCATGGTTCCGATTCCACGCGCAACCATTTGCGGGCGACGCTCGAAGGAGGCATGACTCCATACAATATGCTGCGCCTTCCGGATGGACTGGATCCAGAGAGGCTACTTGGATACCTGCGTCTCAGAGATCTCCGCCATTACGGTCACGAAAATATTCCTGAACTGCTCGAACAGATGTTCCAGTTGGCCGACTTCGTCGTCAGAGTCTGTTTTGATTTCGGTTTCAAAGTCTCCACCAACCAAGCGGGTGGCGGCCGTGAGTATGCGTTGCAGGCGTTTGAAGATGAAACGGTTGAGCAGCATCAGCATCAGGAGAATGCCGATCGAAAGAGATGCGACAGTTACGGCCAGTAGAATATTCTGCGTTTTCCGCATCTCGGCGTAAACGGCAGTTATATCCCGAACCACAAACATCGCGCCTACAGTGTTCCCCGCGGCGTCGCGGATTGGAAAGATGGCGCGGACAAATACGGAATTTGCGTCGCGATATTGCTCCAGCACCGTGCCAAGTTGGGGTACGGTCGCCAGATCCCCATGGAACCGAATGATATTGTCATTGGCGGTGGTCCTGTCCGCAACCACAAACCCCGCATTGTCATCCCAGTTATCGCGTCTCTTCAAGGTCGCGCTCGAGTCTGCCCAAAACTGCTTATCGATGAATTTCTTGTTCAGCAGGAGTCCGTAGTCGTTTCCGGTCTGGCTCTTCAACGCGTGAATGAACTGCCCAAGTTCTTCGCCAAACTCGAGATAGCCGGTCACCGCGCCCTTGGCGTCATAGACAGGCCGGATGATTCTGACCGCGAAGCCGGCCTTGGCCAGCTCGTTCCCGGCCACAATGGCGTGTGTGCGCACGACTTCCTTGTCCATGAAGCGATTCAGGTGGTCGCCGAATTTGGCGGGGTTGTGGAGACGAAGGAAGACGGACATGTCAGGCTCCGAAGTGTGAAACATCCAGTTCGTGATGCCTTCGCTCTTCAGTTGCGGATAGAGTGGTGCGGTCAATGCCAGCAAGCGGCTGCGATCTCTGGCCGCGAATGCATCCCGAACTCCAGTGTTCGCGATGAGAGCATCACTTACAGCCGTCATCTTGCTGATTTCTCTGGCTTCCAAAATTGTGAATAGCTTTTGTGAACCGGTGGCCGCCTCTGTGCCCAGCGCTCTTGAGTTCTCAGCAGTGAAGTAGTGCATCAGTTCCACTACGCAACCCGTGCCAAGCACGAGACAGATAACCAGTGCGATTAGAACTTTGGCTTGAATCGACTTGAATCTCATACGAACACTCCTCACGCGTTGATATTCAGCACGTCTTTGATAGCTTGTTTGAGTTTGGCCACGCCTGCCGGATCATCCGGAGTGTTGGGAGAAATGAACGACAGCAATCGGCCCGCCTTGAGCGCAATCTTGCCTCGCACTTCCGCCGAGTCCAGACCGCCGGCTGCAATCTTTGCCTCGATTAGTACCTTCAAATCGTATAGTTGGCTCACTCTATAAACTCCTTTAGACCCATTGCAGGCATCATTCCGCTTATGTGCGGGTGGAGGATGACTCAATCTGTGGCCCTATCGGCTTGGCCTGCCGATAGTTTCACCCGCGACACTGAATCGCCCCTTTCGATAGGGTTTTTCGTCATGCGACCAAGGATTGCGGGGCAGGTGCACGGCGACGCGCACGATACCCCATGCCGCGACCTCGCAAACTTCGTCATTTGCCCCTGGAGCGCAAACAATGAAGCAACTCTCCGAAATGTTTTGGCGGAAACGGAAATCAAGAACAACGGCAAAAACAGCAGCAAGACCTTCCTGATAATGAAAACGTTCAGGATCAGTCACGTGCGGCGCCGGGGGATCGAATGCGGCCAGGGGTTCAACCTCTCGGAATTTCTTACCCGCATTTGCCATATATACTTTCGGAGACTGGAAAAGAATCCGAAGAAAGAGTTCGCGGAGTCTCAGGACCTGGCTTGGCCCCGATGTCGGCAACCCGGCACCAAGGATTAGCGAGGGTTATGCGATCATGAAGTTCAAATTAACTGAGATTACCCGCGGACAACTGGAGAGCAAGGCATGGCAAAAAGCGTCAACAAAGTCATTCTTTTAGGCAATGTGGGCAAGGACCCCGATATTCGTTCCACGCCCGGCGGCACCATGGTGGCCACCTTTAGTCTGGCCACGAGTTTTAACCAAAAGGACCCGCAGGGCAACTGGCAGGAACAAACGGAGTGGCACAACGTGGTGGCCTTTGGCCGTACCGCCGAGATCGTACGGGATTACGTAAAGAAGGGCTCGAAGCTGTTTATCGAGGGAAGGATCCAAACACGCAACTACGAGGACAAGGAGCACGCCGGTCGAAAGATCTACCGCACCGAGATCATCGTCAACGAACTGTCGCTGCTTTCGGGCCGCGAGGAAGGGTCTGGCGGATACAGTCGCCCGGCCAGCCAGCCGGGTTCGGCAGCCGGATATGACCAGCGTCCGCCGGCAGCCGCCGGGGACGACTTCGCCCACTCAACCGAGATTTCGGACGAGGACATTCCGTTTTGAGATATACCTGCGATGAATCTTTACAAGAGCCCCTCTCCGAAAGGGCTCTTTTGTTTTGTGCGGGTTAAGCGCCGGAACTGCTGACGTGTCGGGCTGGTTGTGGAAGAGTTCTTTGACAACGGGGGTGGTTTTGAGCGAACCTATAGGCGAATAAAAAGCGAATCTAGGTTTCTCCCATGCCCTCCGCCGCTGTCCTTCGAATTGAAATCGAACGCACTCTCGAACACCGCTTTCCGGCGGCGCTTACCCCTGCACCACGAACTATCCGGGAGGTTGCGGAAACCGGGATTCCGGCGGTGGATGGGCAACTGGAAGGGGGATTGCCGGTGGGCGCCATCAGCGAGCTGACGGGGCCGGAGTCCTCGGGGAGGACGAGCCTGGCGCTGGCTTTTATTGCGCGTCGCACCGAAGAGGGTCGAGCCTGCGCGTGGGTGGACGTGAGCGACGCGCTGGAACCGGAGTCGGCGGCTGCGAATGGGGTTGTTTTGCGGCAACTGCTTTGGGTGCGCTGCCGGGATGGGGCCGGCGCAACGGAAAAAGCTCCGGGACGAAATCGAGCAGCCAGGTGGACGCGTCTTGACCAGGCACTGCGCGCGACCGATCTGCTGCTGCAGGCGGGCGGATTTGCCGCCATTGTGCTCGATCTGGGCGGCACGGCGCGCGAGCAGGCGAATCGCATACCGCTGGCGACGTGGTTCCGGTTCCGGCAGGCCGCGGATCGAACCCGATGCAGCCTGGTGGTGCTGGGCAGGGCGGCCTATGCGGAGTCGAGCGCGGCGGTGGTGCTGGAGTGCAGTCCGCTGCGCGCTGTGACGGCGGGCGAAACCGCGCTGCGCGGCTTCACGTTTGAAGCGCGGCGCAGGCGGGAACGGTTTTCGCGGGTCGAGATCGGAACGCGAACCACCGGGCTCCCAGCCGCAGGTCCTGGCCGCGGCAAGCCACCTTCCTCAGCGTGGCAGGCAGGCGCGGCATGGGAAGCGGAGAAGCGGGCATGATGTATGCGGCGGTGCATGCTGCCCAGTTTCCTCTGCAGGCATTGCTGCGTTTGCGGACCGATCTGAAATCGAAGCCGGTGGTAGTGATGGAGGGCCGTGCCGCGCAGGAGACAGTGTGCGCGCTGAACGGCCAGGCTCGGCTTCGCGGCGCCGCGCTGGGCATGACGCGGCTTGATGTGGAGAGCAGCGATGACCTGGTTTTGCTGGCGCGTTCTGCCGAAGGTGAAGCGGCGGCACGCGCAGTATTTCTGGAGTGTGCAGCTCAGTTTTCTCCGCGCATTGAGGAGGCGGGAAAGGGAACCGCATGCGCGCTGGTGCTCGATATCAACGGCACGGAGCGGCTTTTCGGCCCGGCGCAGACGTTGGCCGAACGGTTGCGCGCGGCGCTTGCGGCAGCGGGATTTCGTGCGTCGATCGCGGTGAGCGCGAACTATCACGCGGCGCGCATGAAGGCAGCCGCGGCGCGCGGAATCGCGGTTATTCCCGAAGGCGAAGAAGCGGCGGCGCTCGAGAAGCTGCCCCTTGCGGCGCTCGAACTGGCTCGAGAACATGAGGAGACGTTCGCACTGTGGGGCATGCGCACGCTGGGCGAGCTGGCCGCAGCGCCGGAGACGGAACTGGTAACGCGGCTGGGCGCGCAGGCTTCTGCCTGGAGGCAGTTGGCGCGTGGCGCGGCGGAGCATGCGTTTCAGCCCATCGAGCCGGAACTCTCATTGCGGGAGTTTTTCGAATTTGATACACCGGTCGAGCAGATGGAGTCTCTGCTGTTTATGGGCGCGCGAATGATTGATTGCCTGGTGGCGCGAGCGGCGGGGCGGGCACTGGCGCTGGCATCTCTGACGGTGGACATGAAGCTCGATGGCGGGCGCATGCAGCGGCTGGCGCTGCGCCCGGCGGTCGCTTCGATGGATCGCAAATTTCTTCTCAAGCTGCTGCAGCTTGAACTTGGAGCGCATCCGCCGGAAGCCGCTGTGGTGACACTCACCATAGCGGCTGAAGCGGGGCAATCGAGCAAGGTGCAGCTGGGGCTGTTTGCGCCGCAGACTCCGGAGCCCTCGCGGCTGGATGTAACGCTGGCGCGATTGAAGGCGCTGGTGGGCGAAGATCGCGTGGGCTCGCCTGTGCTCGAGGATACGCATCATGCGGGGTGTTTTCGCATGGAGGGATTTGCGGTTGAAGGCAAAGCATCCGCGCAGGATCGAGAGCCGGCGCGCATGGCTTTGCGTCGGGTGCGGCCGGCGCTGCCGATCTGGGTTGTGCTGTCTTCGGCCCTTGCTGCAATAGACGCTCCAAGGATGGATCACTCAGCGATGAAGCCGGCGGCGTTTCGCGATGCAGTGAACAGTTTTGAGATTACGGCCGCGTATGGCCCGTGGCGCAGCAGCGGGTGCTGGTGGGCAGACGGCGCATGGGATGAGGAAGAGTGGGATGTGCTGGCCACCCGGAGCGACGGCACGTTTGTCGCCTGCCTGCTGATGCGCGACCGGATGCGGAATCAATGGCGGCTGGAGGCCTACTACGATTGATGCCGACTACATTGAACTGCATGCTGTGAGCGCTTTCAGCTTTCTTGACGGAGCCTCGCAGCCTGATGCTCTGATAGAGCGGGCCGCCGAGCTGAACATGCCGGCGATGGCGCTGGGTGACAGGAACGGCCTTTATGGCGTGGCGCGCTTTCACACCGCGGCCGATAGGAGCGGAATCAAGGCGCATATCGGTGCGGAGATTGCGGTGAAGGGCCTAGGCAGCCGGCTCATGCCGCCGAAGTGGTTGCCGCACCAATGCACTGAAGAACCGCCGCGGGTGCTGCTGCTGTGCGCATCGCAGGCGGGGTATCAGAATCTCTCCCAACTCATTACGCGATTCAAGATGCGCGAGCCGACCAAGGCGGAAGGCGCGGCGACGCTTGATGACCTGGAAGAATTTTCTTCGGGGTTGATCTGCATGACGGGCGGGGATGAGGGACCGCTGGCATCGGCCCTTGCGCGGGGCGGCACATTGGAGGCGCGCAAAACCGCCGAGAAGCTTACTGGGATTTATGGACGCGGCAATTTGTATATCGAACTTCAGCGCCATCAGCAGCGCGAGGAAGAGTGCCGCAACCAGGCGCTCGTGGGCATGGCTTCGAATCTCGGTTTGCCGGTGATAGCTACGAATGGAGTTCGCTACGCGGCGGAGAAGGACCGTGAGCTGCTGGATGTTTTCACATGCATTCGCAATGGCGCAACGCTGGATGGTGCGGGCCGACTGCTAACGGCGAACTCAGCGCGGCATCTGCGTTCCGGACGCGAGATGGCGGCACTCTTCGGAGATATTCCCGAAGCCATCGCCAATACGCGCATTGTGAGCGAGCGGCTTGAATTCACGCTCAACAATTTGGGCTACGAGTTTCCGCATTATCCTGTGCCGGACGGCGAAACGATGGACAGCTTTCTTGAGAAGCGCGTGGAAGAGGGCGTCCTGAAGCGCTACGGCGCGCCGGCTCGGCGAGGATTGCTGGATAAGGCGCGCGCGCAGGTGAAGCACGAGCTTGCGCTGATAGCGAAGCTCGGTTTTGCGGGCTATTTTTTGATTGTCTGGGACATGATCCGCTTCTGCCAGAAGCAGGGATTTCTCGTGCAGGGGCGCGGGTCGGCGGCCAACTCAGCGGTTTGTTATGCCCTGGAAATTACGGCCGTCGATCCGGTGGGAATGGAACTGCTTTTCGAGCGATTTCTAAGCGAGAACCGCGGCGAGTGGCCGGACATCGATCTCGATTTGCCTTCGGGAGATCATCGCGAGCAGGTCATTCAATACATCTATGAACACTACGGCGCGCTGGGCGCGGCGATGACCGCGAACGTGATTACATACCGCGGGCGATCTGCGGCGCGCGAGGTGGGCAAGGCGCTGGGCTTCGAGGAAGATCAGCTGGCGCGGCTGTCGAGCCTGGTGGGCCACTGGGAGTGGAAGGGCGCGAACGACACGATGGCAAATTATTTTCAGCAGGCGGGCTTCGATGCGCGCCATCCGCGCATCGCGCACTATCTCGACCTTTGCATGCGCATGCAGGACCTGCCGCGCCATCTTGGCCAGCACTCGGGCGGCATGGTAATCTGCGCCGGGCTCTTAAATCGCGTTGTCCCGATCGAGCGGGCGTCAATGCCTGGCCGCACCGTGATCCAGTGGGACAAGGAAGACTGCGCCGACCTGGGGTTGATCAAAGTGGACCTGCTTGGCCTGGGCATGATGGCGGTGCTCAAGGATTCGCTCGAGTTGATTCCGCGCCATTACAACCAGCATGTCGATCTGGCGACACTGCCCGAGGACGCGCTGGTTTACGAGACGCTGCGTAAGGCGGATACGGTGGGCATGTTCCAGGTGGAGAGCCGCGCGCAGATGGCATCGATTCCGCACAACGCTCCGACGCGCTTTTACGACCTGGTGGTGCAGGTTGCGATTATTCGGCCGGGTCCGATCGTTGGCAAGATGATGCATCCCTACATGCGCCGCCGCCAGGGCAGGGAAGAGGTCGCGTATCCGCATCCGTCGCTGGAGCCGGTGTTGAAGCGCACACTGGGCGTGCCGCTGTTTCAGGAGCAGTTGTTGCGCATGGCGATGACGGTGGCAAGCTTTACGGGCGCGGAGGCCGAGGAGCTACGGCGCGCGGTTGGCATGCGGCGTTCAATGCAGCGGATGAAAGATCTCGAGGGCCGACTGCGCGCGGGCATGACGCGCAACGGCATCGGCCCTGAGGCGCAGGACAATATCGTGCAGGGCATTTCTTCGTTTGCCATGTATGGATTTCCCGAGTCTCATGCGGCGAGCTTTGCGCTGATCGCGTATGCTTCGGCTTATCTGAAAGTGCATTATCTGGCGGCATTCACATGCGCGATTCTGAACAATCAGCCGATGGGTTTCTATTCGCCAGCGGTGCTGGTGAAAGACGCGCAGCGTCATGGGCTGCGCGTGCGCCCCATCGACGTGCAACGCGCGGAGTGGCCGTGCGCTCTGGAACAGGAGGCCGATAGCTCGCTGGCGCTGCGCATCGGGTTGAATTATGCCAGGGGACTGCGCAAGTCGTCGGCAGAAGCGCTTGTGGAGGCGCGCAACCGCGATGGAGAGTTTGCTTCAGTGGATGAGCTTGTGTTGCGCGTGCCTGCATTGAACAGGAAGGAACTGGTTGCGCTGGCATCGATTGGCGCCCTGAATTCGCTGGGGGAAGTAGAACATCGTCGCGATGCGTTGTGGCAGGTGGAGCAGGCGGGACGGCCGGTCGGTCCGCTGCTGCGCGGCGCCGCACACGAAGAAAGCGGCGCGCCCATGCCGCTCAAAAAGATGACGGACGACGAGCGTGTGACCGCCGACTACGCTGGAACCGGGCTGACCACCGGTCCTCATCCCATGGCTTATCATCGCCGGCCGCTGCGCGAGCAAGGCATTCTAACCGCGGACGAGCTGTCTCATGGCGCGAACAACAAGGACGTTCGCGTGGCAGGATGCGTGATTGCGCGTCAGCGTCCGGGCACAGCGAAAGGATTTGTTTTTCTGTCGCTGGAAGATGAAACCGGCATCGCGAATATCATTCTTACCCCGGACATCTTTGAGCGCGACCGGGTCGCGGTCACGCGTAGCCGTTTCCTGCTGATCGAGGGTCCGCTGCAGAATCAGGACGGCGTGATTCACGTAAAGGCGAAGCGGATCGCGCCGCTCAAGATCACCAGCGCGCCGATTCGGTCGCATAATTTCCATTAGGCTGCACGGAGTGTGATCAGCGAAATCTCCGGGGGGCAATCGAAACGGAAGGGGACGCCGACAGTGCCAAGTCCGCGATTGACGTGGAGCTGAAGATGTCCGAGCCGGAACCAGCCTTCTACATATTTGCGCCCCAGCACAGGCAGTTGCATGGCCCCGATGAAAGGCAGACGAACTTGGCCGCCATGCGTGTGGCCGCTCAGCATCAGCGAAACCGCGCTGCCGGCGGGGTGGGTGAGCAGCGTATCGACATAGTCGGGCGCGTGGCACAGCAGCACGATCGGCTGATCCGGAATATTCCGAATTGAGGCGGGGATTGCCTGGTCAGGATCTGGATGGTCCTCGAGGGGATCGGAGAGGCCGGCAAGCCAGAAACGGGCGCCGGAGCGCTCGATAGGCAAGTAGGAGTTATTGAGCACAGCGATGCGGTTGGCAGTGAGTGCGGCCGTCACATGCTGTGCGCCGACCGCGACATCGTGGTTGCCCAGGATCGCATAGCGCTCGGCGCATTTGAATTCGGTGAGGATGTTGGCGCACTGCCATGCCGCGCCTCGCTCGAATTTCGGAGACATAACGCCGTCGGAGACGAAATCGCCGGTCAGAAAAATCACATCGGGATTGAGCTGATTGATGCGCTCGATGGCGTAGCGCAGGAAGAGAGGCTCGGTGTACTCATCCATGTGGATATCGCTGAGCTGCGCAACCCGCAGCCCGTCGAATGCAGAAGGAAGGCCGCTCAACCGGACGTCTCGCTCGGTGATTTGGATCCAGTGACGTTCGACCTCGCCCGCATAGAGGGCCAGGCCGGCTGCGCCGTAGAGTGCCGCCTTCAGAAATCCGCGCCTGGTGACTGTCTGAGGAGGGGAAACAACAGAAACCGCCATTCTGTTATGTTACCGGAGTTGTTGGCAAAACTAAAATGCCGCCAGTGGATCGTTGTCGCGGTCGGTGACTTCCACCAGGGCGGCGAGGCGCGAGGCAAGTTCGGGCGTCCAACTGTTTTCAGGCGCGCGCCAACTCCAGTTGCCGGAGGGTATGGCCGGCGTATTCATGCGCGCTTCGGAGCCGAGTTCGAGCAAATCCTGGGCGGGAATTACGACTATCTCGGCCACACTGGTCTCGGTTGCGCGTATCAGCGGCCAAACCGGGTGTTCGCCGACCGGCCCGACATAGGCTTCGACTGCAGCTCGCTCGACTTCGCTCGCCGTCCGCCACCAACCCTGCGTGGTGTCGTTATCGTGAGTGCCGGTGTAGGCCACGGTTTCAGGAACAAATCGATGGGGCAGATGAGGGTGCGCTTCTTTGTTTCCGAAACCGAATTGCAGCACCTTCATGCCCGGCAGAGCCAGCTCGAGCCGCAGCGCTTCGACCTCCGCGGTGATCAGACCCAGGTCTTCGGCCACCAGCGGCAGGGGCCCCAGCGCAGTTTCAAGCGCGTGGAAGAGTTGACGCCCCGGCGCCTTGACCCATGCGCCGTTGATCGCAGTTGCTTCGCCGGCGGGAATCGCCCAGTAGGATTCGAAGCCGCGGAAGTGATCGAGGCGGACGATGTCGTAAAGCTGGATGGCGCGGCGGATGCGGGCAGTCCACCAATTGAAGATGGGGCAGTCAAATCCGCTCGCGGCCGGCACATCCCAGCGATAGAGCGGATTGCCCCAGCGCTGGCCGGTGGGCGAGAAGTAGTCGGGCGGAACTCCGGCGATGCGAATGGGGTTGAAGTCTTTGTCGAGTTCGAATAGCTCGGGATGAACCCACACGTCGGCCGAATCAAAGCTCACGAAGATGGCTACGTCGCCAAGGATGCGGATGGAGCTGCGCGCGGCGGCGTCCCGGAGCAGGTTCCATTGCACGGAGAAGGCAAACTGCATCGCCTGCTCCTGCGCCAGCGCGCGGCCGTGCTTCGCGGCGATTTCTGCGAGCGCCTGTGGATCGCGGCGTCGCAGGGGCTCGGGCCACTGGGTCCACGCGCCGGTTCCAAGCTGGCGTCGCAACTCGGCGTAGAGCGCGTAATCGTTGAGCCATCCGGATTCGGCCTGGCAATAGGTTTCAAACTGCTTCCACTGTGCGGCCAGTGCGGGATCGCCTGCGCCGCGATCGATAAAATTGCCTGCGGCTTCGAGGAGCAATGCGAGTTTGCGCTGTTCCACTTGCTGAAAGTCGACGTTGCCGCCGTGACCGGGGAGAGCGGCGATGCGATCGACGGCGATCCAACCCCAGTCGACGAGACCCTCAAGGCTGATGAGGAAAGGATTGCCGGCAAAGGCCGAAGAGGCCGCGTAGGGCGAGTTGCCGTAGCCGGTGGGGCCCAGCGGCAGCACCTGCCAGATATGCTGCCGGGCCTGGCCGAGAAAGTCGAGAAACCCGTGCGCGGCGGGGCCGAAGTCGCCGATTCCACCGTATGATGCCAATGAACTGATATGAAAAAGAATGCCGGATGAACGCTGGAATTTCATCTTGTCCTTATGGATGGGGCTAAGCGGGAATCGATGCTCCCCTTTCAGCAACTATAATCCCTGTGTCCGGCGTTCCACGCCGTGAAAGAACCTCTATCAAGGACGGGATGCATGCCATTGAAAAAACGTTTAGGCGGTTCGCTTGTTCTTATCCTGGTAACGTTATCTTTTCTGTCAGCTTCCGCGTATGCCGCATCGAGCGGCCCACTGCCGGCGCCTGTTGTGCTCCGCTCTGGATGGCAGCTCCAGGATGTGGCCAAGACGCCCCAGCCGGGGGCTGAAGTTTCGTCGGCCGGCTTCCAGCCCTCAGGATGGTACGCGGCCACGGTTCCGGGGACGGTTCTGACCACGTTGGTCAACAATCACGTTTATCCCGAACCCCTGTATGGCGAAAATAACCGTCCTGAGGTGATTCCCGACAGCCTGGTGCACACCTCCTACTGGTACAGAACGACGGTGGACGTGCCCAAGACCTACAAGGGCCGCCACGTCTGGCTGAACTTCGATGGCATCAACTACTCGGCGGCCGTATGGGTGAACGGCACGCAGGCGGGCACCATTCGCGGCGCGTTCATCCGCGGCATCTTCGACGTCACTTCGCTGGTGAAGCCGGGCGCGCAGGCCGTGGTCGCCGTGTTGATTACGCCGCAGCCGCACCCGGGCGTTCCGCATGAACACACGCTGCGCGCGGGTATCGGGCCGAACGGCGGCATCAGTGCGCTTGACGGGCCGACATTCCTCTGCACGCTGGGGTGGGACTGGATTCCTGCCATTCGCGATCGCGACTCCGGCATTTGGCAGAAAGTGTTTCTGTCTGCTACAGGTCCGGTGCTGGTGAAAGATCCGCTGGTGACCACCGATCTGCCGTTGCCGAAGACCGATTCCTCCGACGTGACGGTGCAGGCGACGGTTGAAAATGTGAGCGACACGGCGGAAAAAGGAGTGTTGGAAGGGACGATCGATAGCATCGCATTTGAGCAGCCGGTGGAACTGGCGCCACACTCGAAGCAGGTGGTGAGCCTGGATGCCAAGAATACTCCGGCCCTGCATATCGAGAATCCGCGGCTATGGTGGCCGAACGGCTACGGAGCGCAGAATCTCTATCATCTGCATGTGGACTTCAAGGCCGACAAGGCAGTCTCGGATGCGAAGGATCTGGATTTTGGCGTGCGCAAGATCAGTTACTCGGTTCCGGGCACCGACACGCTGACTATTTCGGTGAATGGCGTGCAGGTATTTGTTCGCGGCGGCGACTGGGGGTTGGACGAAGCGCTGAAGCGGATTCCGCGCGAACGGCTGGAGGCCGAGATAAGGCTGCACAAGCTGGCCAACCTGAACCTGATTCGCAATTGGGTCGGGCAAAGCACAGGCGAGGATTTTTACGAGCTTTGTGACAAGTACGGAATCATGGTGTGGGATGAGTTCTTTCAGCCCAACCCGGGCGACGGGCCCGATCCGAGCGATCTCGATACGTACATTGCCAACGTGCGCGACAAGGTATTGCGTTTCCGTAACCATGCTTCGATTGTGCTGTGGTGCGCGCGTAATGAGGGCTATCCGCCGCCGGAGATCGACGCGGCCCTGCGCAAAATTCTGGCTGAGCTTGAGCCCACGCGGCGTTATCAGCCCAGTTCCACGGATGGGGCCGGCGTTCGCTCTCACGGGCCCTACTCCTGGCGCGTGCCGAAAGACTTCTACACCGTCACCGACGATTTTTTCAAGACGGAGACCGGCTCGGTCTCGGTGCCGACGCTGGAGTCGATACACGGCATGATGCCGCAAAAAGACTGGGAGACGATCAACGACGATTGGGCTGAGCACGATTTTGCGGGCGGAAATTCAGGCTCGCAGGATTACAGGACCGAGATCGCCGCGCGCTATGGCGAGATCCGCAACCTGGCGGACTTTACGCGCAAGGCGCAGATGGCCAACTACGAGGCCTTCCGCGCCATGTACGAGGGGCGGAATGCGAAACTCTTTCACCCGACTACGGCTGTGATCACGTGGATGAGCGATCCGGCGCAGCCCAGTTTTGTGTGGCAGATTTATCACTACGATCTTGAGCCGATGTCGTCGTTTTTCGGCGTCATGCATGCTGCCGAGCTGGTACACATCCAATACAACGAGGCGGACGGCGATGTGCAGGTGATCAACAATCTTCCAGAGCCGTTGAGCGACGCAACGGCGCGGGTCGCGGTCTACAGTCTCGATGGTTCGCTGGTTTCCGAGCACGAGACGAAATTGACTGCTCCGCCCGACGTGGCCACCGATCTGGGACATGTCGATCTTCCGCGCGATCTGTCGGCAGTGCATTTCATCCAGCTGGACCTTCACGACGCGGCGGGCAAATTGATTTCGAGCAATTTTTACTGGGAGCCGCTCGCCTATGATCCCGATGACCTGACCGCTCTGAACCAGTTGCCCACTGTCAAGCTGGCAGCGGATGTGATGAGCGCGGACGCCGAGGGCAAGCGCGTGCTGACAGTGACCGTGCACAATCCGACTACGCAGGTTGCGGTGATGGCACACGTTCAGCTTCGGCGCAAGTCGGGCGAGCGGGTTTTGCCGGCCTATTACAGCGACAACTACATTTCGCTGGTTCCCAACGAAAGCAAGACGATCGTCATTGAAGCCTCGTCAAGCGATTTCAAGGGTGAAGATGCGCTGGTAGTCTTCGACGGTTGGAACGTTGCGGTCGAGCCCGCGTCGTTTGCGGGCGCGGCCGTTGCGTCCAACCTCGACGCGCAGCCCGACCACTCGCCGGCGACCGGACTGCCGTACCAGACGACGGGGCTGCGGTAGAGAATTATTGCCGCAAGGCAAGAGGCCCGCAACCGGGATGGTTACGGGCCTCTTGGTTTGGCAGGTTGGGAGGAAGAGTTTCTCGGCGAACTTGAACTGTGGGGTTGTCGATTCTTCTGCGAACAAGCCGCTGAGAATACCTGGGTCAGCGCGGGATGGCGAATCGCCGCCGCAGTCTGCCTTCCAACACCTTTCGGACCTCTCCGAGCTTGAAAGCGAAATACGAGAAAACTCCCAGCACGGCCGTGAAGCCGGTAGCCACCGCAGCGACCTCAAATAGCGGCCATTGCGCGCTGTGATAAGCCGGCCACACTGCCAGAGCGAGGGAGCCAGTGAGGACGAAGGCCAAATGCACCACCGGAGTCATTGAAACCTGCGCTTCCTTGGGGAAGAGCTTGGCATTGAGGCGCAGAATATAGATTAACTGCACCACTTCAGTCGCGAGCCACAAGAGCAGGAGCGATCGGATGCCGAATGGGCGCAGCAAAAAGGCCGCCGCCACCAGCATAATGAAGTAGGCGGCAATTGAAAATCGGGAAAGGCTTTGATGCTCATTGCTCGACGATTGAAATTGATATTTATGTTCCTTGATGCCCATGACCCCGGAAATTGCAGCCATCAAAAGGCACAACCCGGGCTGATACAACGTGCGTTTATGAAGCCAGATCGTAAACAGGACCGGGCACATCAGCAGGGTTCCAACCGTGACGGTCGGAACGAGCAGCAGCACGACCCTTTCCGAAAGGTCGTAGAGGCGGTGCAGCCGCTCCCAGTTTTTCTGTCCCACCAGGATTGTAATGTCCTGCGAAATTGAAAATGTCAGGACAATCATGATCTGCCGGGACATATTGAAAACGACCCGCGTGATCTGGAATATGGCCACGCTTGCCGGGCCCAGCACTTTTTGAATAATCAGCACCGGGCCTTGCCAGCAAAGAAAACTCGACACGGCCAGAAGTCCGAAATAGCCGCTCGGCCGCATGATCGCCATCATCGACTTCATGTTTCCGTAGCGAAGCGAGGGCACCAGGAGTGGAGCTCGCATTCGTACATCGACGATCACCAGCAAAAGAAACAAAGTGACCGAGGCTGCCTGTGTCAAAGCCAGCAATGGAAACGAAGCTCTGAACCACAGCAGAGCCGACATCGTGAGCAAGGCGGCCAGCCTCTGGCCATTCATCCAGGATTGACCGCGGTGGGCCTCGCCGATCACCATGTAACTATTGCTGATCAGCGCGAACGGCCAGCCCAGGAGGAGCTGAAGGATCATTAGAAAGATGGTCAGCGATGCCTCGTGGGAGCTGATGTGCCTGAGGCTTAGAATTCTGTCAATCGGCATGAACAGCACTGCCGAGCCGGCCAGTGCCAGCAGCGACACCGCATAAATAATGAGGCGAAGCGCACTGGCCTGAACGATTTTTGCTTCGTCTATTTCTTCCCGATGGTAGTGGATCGCCATTTGATTATTGGCATAATTCTGGATGCCGTAATTGAGGGTGTTCAGGTAAGATATCGCCGCCGTCAGGGTGATCCACTCGCCGTATACCTCGATTCCGTGCGCATATCTGAGAAGAAAAAGCGGTGGGATCAGCAACTGGCTGAGCACCGTGACTCCCTGGCCCATCAGGAACGAGGCTAAAAGCTTCAACAGTCGTTTAAGGCTCATAGTGGGTAGCTGCCTGGATCCGCTTCAAATCGTAGAATGAATCTGGCTTCGACTCAGAATTCTCTGATAGATGCGAAGCAACTCCTGCCCATATTGGGGCCAGGTGAAATTCCGAGAAATAGCATCAGCGGCATTCCTGCCGAGCGATTCGCGCAAAGACCGATCCATCGCCAGCCGCGAGATCGCCTGAGCCAAGGCATCCGAATCGTTCAGCGGGACCAAAAGAACGGACTTGCCATCCACTAGAGGCAATCCGCAACTCTCGGTGGTAATCACCGGCAACCCGGCTGCCGCAGCCTCCATTGCGGAACGCGAACATCCTTCAATCAGCGTGGGGAAGACAAACATATCGGCTTCCGCCAATGCCGGCAGAACCGATTCGGGCGGCATAAAGGGCGTGTGCGTTAAGAACTCCGCGTCCGAGTCCTTCATGCATACCTGGCCGTTCGTCATATTGCCGATGAGTCGAAGTCGAACATCCAATCCTCCCCTGCGCACCTGCCGTAAGGCATCCAGTAAAACCCGCGCGCCTTTGCGCAGATCGAAATTACCCGTAAACAAAATCTTGACGTGTTCGGGGCACGCATACGATTGCTTGAGATGAAAATAAGTCGGTCTAACTCCGAGATATCCAACGTCGATTCGCTCAGCCGGGTAGCCTCGCTCGACGAAGGTGCGTTTCACGAAATCCGAATTCACCAGCAGGCGGTCGGCTTGGTCGCAGTCGTCGAGTACAACGCGCCACAGCCCTTTATCGCAGGTCAATTGATAAGGGATGCCTGCCCGCGCATATTCTTCGCTTAGCACCTGTTGCATGTAACCTGGATGAGCGATGGAGTGGTCGGCAATTACTTTCATGCCGTTTCGGCGCGCGGTCTCAATGGCGCCGCCCTGGCCCGCTCCGCTGCGGACATGAAAGATATCTGCGTCGAGCAGATATTTCCTGCTGGCCCAGCCCATGACCTTAAACGCCAAACCGCCTGCCGTGGATACTTTTAGGAGCTTCAATCTGCTCAGGTATCCGACTCCGCGGCTAACAAACTCAGCCCACGCAAGAGTTCGAACAGTCACTCCTGACGCATCGACGCGACGGGCGTACATGCGGTTGGCCAGGCCCACTTCGCCAATCGCCATTCCGAGGCAATCCACAAATTCGTCGGCACCGGGGCGAGGAACCCAACCTGTGATAAAGTCCACATCGATTCCCGCAGACGCGGCTGCGCGCACGGTCTCGTGAAAGTGCAACTTGCCGACGCCTGATGAAATGATTGCTTTCACTGATCCTTACCGACGAGATTTGAGTTCAGAATCATTTCGCTGTTCGGTCCACTCTCAGAACTCATTCGACTTTACACGTCCGGCGAACGGATGCTCCCGGTTCACTCAGCGGCCGAAAGCTGAGCCGGCGAGCCCACGCGCTGCTTGTCCACGCTGATCTCCGCGACGGCATGAGCCCCGCCGTCAGTCGGGCTTCTGAAATGAAGATCAGCCATGCTGAAGTGCGGGGCGCTCAAACCGATTCCCTGTATCGGCCGCTACGCATTCCTGTTGGTGGGAACTTACCAAGGTTTCTCCTGCGAACAGGATATTGCGGAGTCGCGAAGCCCTTTTTTGCCGTCCGGCGGACAGCCGAATCGGGACCCAGCAGGTCGCAAATGATCACCAGAGTGAGGGCCTCCTGGATCCTGTCAAGGCCGCCAAAGGGCGAGAAGAGGATAGCCCAGGCCCAACCGGTCAGCAGGATGGCATACATTGGCGTTTCCGGCGAACGCAAAATTGCAGTACGGACGATGCTTTTCAGCGTCTGCTTGAAAATGTATATCCAAAATACGCCTCCCAGAATTCCAGAGAATACCCAGGCTCCCATAAGATGGGAGTGTGCGGGAATCAAGCCTTTGAACTTCAGCCCCTCGTCGGAAGGGGGCATGCCAAATTCGGCCTGTATATCGGCCAGCATCTCGGAGTATTTTGGATCCTTCGCCCAGGATCCATGTCCGAGGATGGGGCTGTCGAAGACTGCACGCGAGGAAACCAGGATCTCGGGCCTTCCGCCGATCAGGATTCCCCATCCTGCCCGCGTTTCAACGCTGTTCTTCAGTTGAGCTTCGCGTCCCAAGGCGCCTGAAGCGCCCAGACCCGTCACTAGTAACGCAGCCAATCCGCCTGCGGCAGAAGCAATGCCCGCCAGCGCCAGGATGCGAGCCGTCGTTCCCAAGGGAGGAAGAAGTCGCAATCGGCCGATGCGCTCTGGAATCACCGGAAGAATCAAGGCGGCCGCAATCAACTGCGTGAGCACGACAGAGCGCGTATTGAAAAACAAATCCAACGCGATGTTGGCGAAAAGAAGCAGCCCGACAACTGCGTACTGCCGCCGCTTGTAGAAATAACAACAAACCAGGCTATTCAGGTACATCAGCGGAGCGCATAGACCAAACTTGAAGACATTCCCCTCGTAAAGGGACGGTTCAATCTCGACTGAAAGAATACCGCCGAGGGCAAGACCCAGAAGGAAGATCATCTGGCGGCGTACGTTTCCCTTGAGCAGGATCGTGAGACCAAGAAAATCCAGCATGAAGAAAGCGATGTTTGCGTCGCCTTTACTCCAATCGTGGAAAGGTGTCAACCGGTAGACGTCGGTGACGATTTGACCGAGCAGCCAAAGGCTCATCAGGCCAAATATGGTTCCAAAAGGTCGATTTCGCAGGCGGACTCGGTCGGAATGGATGGCGATCAGCATGAGGAGCGAAGGTACAAGGATCACTTCGCAAAGGGGGATGTCCCCCCCAACCTGGATGGTGTAGCACGCACCCAGGCCTATCATCAGGGTCAGGGTGTCTCCGGCGATGGATTTCGCCCAAGCGCCTCTTCTCTGCGCTCGCCGGGGGATACGCGCGTGAATTAGAGTTTCGGGTGCCATCGGCCTCATTCAGTTGTGTCACTAAAAAGGAATTGGCAGTCTTCATCGAAAGCCCGAACCATCAACCCGCTTCTTGAGTTCTAATTACTCACTGCGCGCTGAGGATGGTTTCAGGCATTCCTTTGCTGCTGTGCTGCCCAGATTGAATCGATTAAGGATTCGAAAGTCCTTACTTCCTTTTCTTGTCTTTCAGCATGGCCTGCTCCTCCGATTCTCGCGGTCCGTAGTAGTTGTAATACTTACGCCCGTAGTATTCGGAATACTCGGGAGACCCGAAGTCGACCATGTTGAAGGCAATTCCCAACAGGTTTGTTCCGGAGCGCTGCAGTAATTCGATGCTGCGGGTGATCACATGACGCTGGGCCTCTCCATATCGGACGACAAGCACCGCCGCGTCTGCATGACGACCAATCACCGAGGCATCGGTTACGGTAAGCACAGGCGGTGTATCGATGATGATGAAGTCATATTGAGTGCGCAGTTCCTGAACCAGATTCACCATCTGCTGAGATCCCAGCAACTCCGAAGGCAGCGGCGGAAGCGGACCGGAGAGCAGAAGGTGCAGACCCGGTTGATCGGGCCACGGCTGGATGGCCTCTTTCAGGGTTGCCTTTCCGGAGAGCACCGAGGAGAGGCCCACGTTTCGCGAGGAGTTGTGGTCAATATTCGCGCCATTCAGGCGCAGATGAACGGCCGGTCGGCGCAGGTCGGCATCGATGAGCAGGACCCTCGACCCATTCAGCACAAAGATAATCGCCTCGAGGATGGCAATGGAGGTTTTCCCCTCATCGGGACGCGTGCTGGAGATCATCAAGACCTGAGGCGGCGCGCCGGGCGTTGAAAGCAGGATCGACGTCCTCAGCCCACGCAGCGCTTCGGCGATCTTTGACCATGATCCGGACTGCCCTGAAAGGGCGTGCTGGTTAAAATTCTCAGGGATCATATCCGTTGGCTCGACCTTTGGGATCACGGCCAGAAGCGGCAGATGCAGCGCCTCTTCAACCTCGGACATGGTGCGGAGATTCGTATCCATCGCTTCCAGCAGAAGCGCAAGGACGCAACCAAGGAAAAGGCCCGCTGCCGTTCCTCCAGCCAGGTTGAGCAGCACCTTCGGCCGGCTGGGAAAAATTGGAATGTCGGCATCTTCGACGTTATGAACGGAAGTTGAATGGAGACCGGATAAGATACTGGATTCCTGCAAGCGCTCCTGGATGCCGTCGTATAGTTCCCGGTTTGCCTTGTACTCGGCTCGCGCCAACTCGAACTGGATCACTTTGGTGCTGTTTTGATAGGCATCCTGCTCTTCCGTGTCCATGGTCTTGCGAAGTTCCGCTTCGTTGGCCTGTGCGGCATCGAATGCTTTCTCCGCACGGGCTACCTGGGCGGTCTCATCCGCGGTAATATTCGCCTGAAGAGAATCGATCTGTGCCGCCAGCTCACGGACTCTCGGATATGCCGATCCATACGTTTGTTTCATTGCCTTGAGCTGTGCCTCAAGCTGAGCGAGATTCTCCTTTGAAACCTGCAGAGCCATTGCCTGGGGAGAAAGCGCATCGACCACGCCGGGTTCAGAATCTTTAATTGCCCTGTACGCAGATTCTTTCAGCATGCGATCAACCTGCGCATCGGCCAGTTCCCTGTTCAGTTCTTCCAGGTGAGCTACGGCCACGCTTTGCTCCTGCTGGTCGATGCCGACGATGCCAACATCTTTCTGGAGGTCGACCATGCGCTGCTGGCTTTGTTGAAGGTTTGACTTCAAGGTGTCGAGTTGTTCATTTAGCCACGACGATATCTTCTGCGCGGAGCTATAGCTTTCCTGAAAGGTGTGATGAATGTAATTGTCAACCAGGGTATTTGCCATCAAGGTCGAGAGTTCAGGACGGCGGGAGGTTATATAAATTTGAACCAGGTCCGTCTGGGCAAGACGCGTCACCTTCAAATCGTTCAGAAAAGTGTCGATCAGGAGGGTTCTGTCGTCCGGTCTCGATAAATCCCAGGCGCGGCCCTCCTTGTTCTTTAGAAAATCCGGATTCTTTTCCAGATGCAGCGAATGGATCGTATCCAGCGCCAAAGTCCTGCTGCGCATGATCTCGATCTGCGAATCGATCTGCTGGGCGTCCAGGTCCTGGCCGCCGGCCGCACCCGCAATCTGTTCCAGACGAAATTCGCCGGAAAGATCCGAGGTGACCTCGATCTTAGCCTGGGCCGTATACTCCCTGGTTATGACGAAATTTGCGGCGACCGCAGCGGCCAGCCCGATTGCTCCCACGGACAGGATCATCCATCCGCGTTTCTTGACAAGTTGGACCAGGTGCCCGACGGAACCGTCTTCAGAAGCCCCGTCCCCCGGCCCATACCGTCGAAAACCTGGTTCGTTTTCGGTAGCGCTTGAACTCTCGTTGGTCAAAGTGAATCGCCTCGTTGGGTTGGTGTCGTTCAGTTTTCTTAAGTTCAGTCGCGGCCGGATTTTTTTGGTGATATCAGGGATTTTACATGAATCGATTGTTCGAATTGGCCTAAAACCCGCCTTATCGTGACTTATGAATCTCCTGGCCGCAGGCCCGCGGCATCCATCAGAGTGTCAGCCCATCTTTCTGGCGAGAATTGCTGTGAGAGCGAGTGACTGCCCCTGGACATTCGATCGAGACGCGCATCCGTCAAGACGCTCACGCGGCCCATCAGGGCTGCGAGGCCTCGTGCATCATTTCCGCCAAATAAATAGCCGTTGTAGTTATCCTGAACCAGATGCACCCCGGCGCCGACGTTTTCCGACGCGAGGATGAGCAGACCGGCTGAACAAGCCTCGTGTACGACTACCGCCCACGGCTCAAATAGGCTAGGCAAAACAAGGCAACCTGCTGAAGCCAGCTTCGACTTCAGTGCTTCGGGCTGCAAAAAACCCTCAACCTGAATCCCCGGTCTGCCTTCGAGTCGGTATTGCAGCGGGCCGGCCCCGCAGCAAATCAGCGGCCATGGATTGGGGAACTGTGCGCGGTATGATTCATAAGCCTTGACCAGCGTGTCGATTCCCTTGTCGTGAACGAATCTTCCCACAAAAAGAAACGAGCGAGGAACGGGGCGGCCTTCCGAGACCCGGAGCATGTGGCTGGACTCGAAACCTCTTCGGTCGCAGCAATAAAGTCCGCGAAGAATCGCCCGCTGTCCGAATCCAAGCTTCCGCGCAAACACAGCTTGCCGCTCGCCCGGCAGCCACACGGCGTCGGCAAGCGGGCGAAGATAGTACGGAGAGACCCAGGTAGCCAGTCTCTGCTTCGGAGTCGCAAGCCAGCAGTTATCCATGGTCATGATGCGCAGGCACCTTCCGGCTGCCGCTTTGGCTGCCCTGCGGTAAGCGGGAACTTCCCATCCGGCAAACACCAGTACGTCGGGATTGAAGTCGCGCAGACGTTTTTCAAGTCCATTTAGTTCGCTGTATCCATGCCACATCAGCCGGGTCTTCATCCACGTGAATTGAGTCTCATCGAACGGGGCGTTGATCGTGGGCGCGCGATGCGAGACAAAAAGTTCGACTCCCTCGCGGCCGGCCAACTCTTTAAGACACGCATTCAGATATCCCGATAGGCCGGTCCAGAGAAAGCCAATTCTCACTCGCTCACCTTTTTCGTTTGGCGTCAGCGAACAATCCCGGCCCGCCGCAAGGCTGCTTCACCGCGGTAGACGAGCTTCCAAAGATTGTCGGTGATGCGCCAATTGCGGCCGATCACATCATGGAAAATCCTCTTGCGATCTTCGTAATAGACGTTTTGAAGCCCGCGGGTACCGGTAATGGATTGATTGTGAATTCGAAATTTGCTCAAATCGGCATCGATATAACCGACCTTTGTGCCTCGCTGCACCATGGAAACAAATAACTCACCGTCCCAGCAGGTCCGGTTTCGGACATCGAATCCGGGCGAATTCAAGTAGGCTTCGCGGCGAAAAAATGTGGATTGTTGAAGAAACTGCGTTCCCCCGTAGAAATAGCGATCTACCGTGAACCGCCGCGCCTTCACTGGCCGAACCACACGGCCCTCGATATCGACGATATGACCGTTGCCCATCGCCAGCCCCACGTCGGGGTTGGTCTCGAAATACTCCGCGACGCGACGCAGGGAACCATCGACCAGCAGGTCATCGGAGTTAAGAAATCCGAAAATATCGCCGGTCGCTGCCGCAAAACCCTTCCTGAGGCCGTCTGACGCGCCGCGGTCCGGCTCAAATATGATCCGGGCAATCGCCGCGGAGTAACTTTGAATCAACTCGCGGCTGCCGTCGGTCGAGCCCGGATCGACCACTATGTACTCGAGGTCGGGATACTTCTGACTCAGTACGGATTCCAGCGCTTCGCGCAGGAAGGCGCACTGATTGAAAGACAGCGTCACGATACTGATCTTCATCGGCTTATCCTCGGGCGGCCGCGTAGCTTATAGAGAACGGCACTGATTCACCTGTAGACTTGCAGTGAGGTTGTGCCTAGTTGCGAGATATACTGCGGAAGGCTCCTCAGCGTATATTTAACGCCGCTCAGCGGGATATAAATGATGTCGTCCGCCTGAACAAGCGGGTCCGCCGCCTTGGCCCTCAGCACTTTTCCTATGTCGATCTGCCGGACAACTCGCGTGCCGTCCGGAAGCGTTCGAACCAGAATCGTGTGACTCTGAAAAGAAGACGGCTGGGCTTCGGAGGCCATTGCAACAAGCTGCGAAACGGTTGTCGTCTGCGAGGCGCAAATAGGATAGGCTCCCGGCCTTCCCACATTGCCGCCAACATATACAACTCCGCACGGCCTCACCAGGACTCTTGCTCCGGGAGGGATAACTCGGTCATAGACGCTGGTGTTGCGCATTGTAGGATCCCACGGAAGCACCGCCTTCTCATTGGGCGCAGATTGGGTAGAAATTTCGACGATCCGGCCCGTATTCGATGTCATCCCGCCGGCCATCGCCAGAATGTCAGAGAGCAGATGCTTCCCCGAGGGCGAATAGATTCCCGGAGCCTTGACTTCGCCCAGGACAGTAATTCCGGACGATGTGGATTCCACGGTCACAATCACATACGGATGATCCATCAGGTTGCTGCTCTTGAGCATCTTCTCAATCAGATCTGCTGCGCCGGCGCTCGACAATCCGGCGATATGGACTATGCCAGAACCCGGAAGGCCGATGTCTCCTCCCTCTGAGATTCGCGCCACCGTTGAAAAATCCGGCGCGCCATATACGCTGATGCTGACCAATTCCCCGGGAAACATCGGTTCATCGGTGAGTCCAAACATTCCAGCGGATCCCGCGGCACTCCCGGCCGTGGACGCTGGCATGCTGGAAGAAGACTGGCTTGGCATCTGGCAGAAGCCCGCCGCATCTAAGGTCATCAGGGACATCAGCATGGCAAGAGAAACAGCCGCCCCGCGCCTCGAACGCCGGGACACCCGCTTCAGAGCTGTCCTTCCACGAACGGGAACCTTTGAACTGTGTTTGCTGCACCGGCACTCCGCAGGACGCGGATGCGAACAGATTCCAGCAAAAGAAGTTAGGGACTTGGTAGCAGAAGTCATAGTTGAAATCATCGCATACACCCTAAAATGAATTAGCTCTTTGAACGCGATGCCCAACCAGGGACCCGCCCATTGCCATTTCAATTGATTGTCGAGCGGCTTGCCGTATCAAGAGGAAGCCTTCTTGGCGGCCTTTCAAAGCATTTCATCTTTGCTTTTGAACTGGACCCTGGCGTGGCATCCGGCGCGGTTGCTATCGGAGAAGCGTGCCACATTAGCCCGAACCCCGCCTGTCCTTGCGAATCGATTCAGGCCGGAATTAAGCCTTTCGCTGATGGAAAAACTTAAGCTCAAGTTTACCATTCGGGTGGACAAAACTGCAAAAACAGGCCACTCCCGCAATCATCGTGGACAGTATCAAATTGAACAGTATCAAAGTGGAATAGCCCATCCGGCGGGCTCGATCCATCTACGGGCAGGAACATGCTGGAGTGGCAAATGCCCCGGTCCGGGTTGGAGGCGGGTCGTCAATACACTTTCACATTGTAGCGAAGCGAAGGCGGCGTGCCCGTCCCGCAGACGTAGACCGTGACGGTGTTCGGCGAGGTGACCGTGGCTCGCAAATTGAACGCCGCGCCCAGGTCCGTGCCTGTGGTCGAACTTACCGCGACTGGAGAGCCGACCATTGAGCCTGCCACCCTCACTGAAGTTGATTCGCAACTTGAGCGCAATGTTGTTCCTTCCAACACCGCGGTCGTAGCGGAGAGGTTCGACGTACTGGCCGGAGGGAAGCCGACCCACGCGATCTGTTCCGAGGCCGAGCGAGGAAGCGGCGCCCACTGGAGATACAGGATGTCCCCGGTTGGGACCGAGCTCAAGTCCAGAACGCAGGCGTCGCTGCTTGCCGGTCCGCCGTGCATCGCAAACGTTGTTGTCATGTTGAAACTGCAGGTTTGAAGCGGCTTGTTTCTGGCGGTCTCGTCGTAGACCTTGAACTGCTGGACCCCCGCCGTGGCCACCCTGCCATAAAGAACCATATTAACGGATGACTGCGGAAGGCGGCGTCCAACCGCCATGGGGGTTCCATTGAAGCGAAACAGGAAATATCCATTGTTCGAGGACGTAGAGAAATAGTCGCCCGCAATATTTCCATCGCTCGACGCATCCGGGTCCTTCGAACACGTCCCCGTCGCGCCATAGGGGCTGGCCCTCCAGTCCGCGCAACGAGTGAACAGGTCGCTCATCGACACAAATGGGGCGTTGATGCTGGCGGTAAGAAACGCGCCATCCAACTCACCCGTGGGTGGCTGCGCGACATTCGCGGCATAGCGCCGGTTGCTGCTGGGATAATCGCTGATCACTTCGTTGTCGAGGCCCTCATCGTTCACCTGCCCGATGGAATTCCCCGCCTTGCCGCCGAAAACCCACATTTGCTGGAAGACATTCTCATTGCCGAGGAGTTGTAATCCGGCGGTCAGTGGAGTGGGTTCACCCGGTCCCCCCAACTCGACGTTGTTCACTTCGCTCTGCGATGCCTGCCAGACAACGTAAGGCCCCCGGCACTGAGTAAACGAGCCGCCGCTGATTGTCCACTGGGAACCGGACCAGCGTTGGTTCTCTCCACTGTTGTCGCTCCAGCACTCGTGGTAGAAGTGCGATACAGTTGAGTTTCCCGCGCCATTGAGGGGTCCGTTCAGGAAGAACGGCCCAAGACCGAGGGGGTGACTGGCGCCGTACAGGTTAATGCCGTCCAGAGTGCGGTGGTTGCCCGCATACATGACCATCGGAATGGTCGCGCTGATATTGATGTCGAAGTAGTGAGCCGTGTCGGGAGTCCACGTGATCTGATTTTCGCGGACAGGCAAAGCCTCGATATATCCGTAATAGAAATTCTGCGCTGTGATTCGCCGAAACGTGGCAAAGTACGGCGGTTGTTGAAAGAACATCGCGCAGGAGTGATTACTGAACTGATAGCTTCCCCTGGTAATCTGGAAATTCAAGTCCTCGAAAATCATCTGTACGCCGCCTGTAGTTGTTCCGCTTGTCGCAGGAAACACGATCCCGCAGTTTCCCACAAACCATGGCGGAGCCAGCCCCGCTCCATAGCTCCCCGCGAGATCGGTCGCTGCGCCGTTGAACGGGGGCGAAAACTTGACTTGCGTCTGGCTCAACACTGCCGTGATTGTGGCCTTGAACTTCAGTGACGGGATGCTGATCGGCTGACCGACGATCATCCACGGCGCGTTGGCTTCAAATGCGCCCGCGCCTAGGAAAGTCGCGGTGGACGGCAGGACCAGCTCGTCGTAAGCCCCGTCGCCGCTTTGCGAAATCGATCCATTCGCGAAGGTCACCGGACCGGGGCTGATGGGGGGAGTCGCAGCCTTCAGGCCGCCCTTTCCGTCAGCAACCTGGCCTGTGATGCGGCCGGGATAACTGCCGGCGCCTCCTTTGGAACTTGAAACATCCAGGCTTGTATCCACCACAATACGCAGCCCGGACAATTTGGCATAACCGCTCATGACTCTGCGTCCATCGGGCCACTGCAACACATCCTGCCCGGGCAGGCCGGTCAGCGAACTAACTTCCGAACCTTGACCCTGAATGTTCACCGGATTGCTCAGTGCGCCGGGTGCCTTCGAAGCAAAGCCCGCGCTCAAGTCGATGGCGCCCGTCAAACAGGACCGGCCCCGGCTGGAGGGAATCAACACCGAAGCACGACTCGCTCCCGCATCGTTGTACGCGTTTTGAATTGCCGCCGTATCCAGCGTTCCTATCTCCAGCGGACCTGAATCCACAGCGGTCTCAGCCGCGGCGCCAAGTGTGATCTGGGTCGGACTTTGATAGCTCGCTACGGTGGTAACCAGCGGCGCATGACTTCCATTGGCCTGTGCGGCGCCCGCATTCCATACGATGGCCGAGCGCCCGACTAGCGAAGGCATAAACCCGGTTCCCTTGAGCACCGCCGAGCCCGCGGCGAGGCTGCCTTTGAAATCGGCGAGGTCGCAGCGCGCGCCATACTTCGGGGACATGATGTTGAAGACGCCGTTTGAATTGTCCATTTGTGAAGCCCAGAGCGCGCTCTTTTCATCATTCGAAACTTGCTTGGCTGCCGCTCCCGATGCGGGCTCTGGGGTGACCGCCGCAGCCGGGGCAGATTGGCCGGCCGGAATCCCAATTCCATTCTGGGCCGTGCCAACCGTTGCAATGACCAGAAAGAAAACTTGAGCGAGGTTCTTCATGATTCCCTCAATGCATTTCTTCGCGCGCCAGCTTTCGACTCCCTACTATTGTGACACTGCCCATGCGGATCAGTTAACAATTGCGAGACTCAGCGACCGAATGCGCCTTCTCTCGCGCTCCTGTCTCACCAAGCAGATAGCAACTTATAATATTGCTTTGCCCGCGGGAAGAACGATTCGATAACTGATGCCAAGGTGAAACGATGCGCCTGTTGGATATCATCCGGTCACTGAACCCAGACCACGGAGGTCCCGTTGACTCGGTCTCGATGTTTGCAGCGGCTCATCAGCGCGCTGGAAATGAAGTGGAAATCGCCACGCTGGACGATGCCGGCGATCTCTTCACCACGCCCCCGGGATGCCCGGTTCACCCACTTGGTCGGGGAATCGGCGGCTACCACTACAACCCGGAGTTGAACCGGTGGTTGCGCGCCAATCATCGACGATTCGATGGGGTGATCGTAAATGGCCTCTGGCAGTATCACGTTCTCGCCGCTCGCCAGGTTCTCGCGGGCCGAAGGCCGTACGTTGTCTTCGCGCACGGCGCGCTCGACCCCTTTTTTCGACATCGATATCCCCTGAAGCACTTGAAGAAACTCGCCTACTGGACTCTATTCGAGCAAAAAAACCTCAGCCTCGCGCAGGCTGTTTGTTTCACCAGCGAAGAAGAGATGCGCGTTGCCGCGGAAGGCTTTCCGCGCAGGGATTTTAAGAGAGTTGTGATTCCCTATGGTTCAATTGGGCCCAGTGGCGAGAGAGAAGCCCTCTGGCAGTCCTTTCTGGCCGCGTGTCCCTCTGTTGCCGGTAAAAAGTATCTTCTTTTCCTGGGCAGGCTGCATCCCAAGAAAGGCTGCGATATTCTGCTCGACGCATTCGCGCAGGCCGCGCCGCCCGATCTCCACCTGGTGATGGTCGGTCCCGATGCGGTGGGTTGGCGTGTGGCACTGGAAGCGCAGGCGGCGCGACTCGGGATCACTCAAAGGGTTCATTGGACAGGCGCATTGCGGGGCTCGCCCAAGTGGGGTGCGCTCTACGGCGCGGAAGCATTTGTTCTGCCGTCGCATCAGGAAAACTTCGGAATTGCAGTTGCAGACGCACTGGCGTGCGGCACGATTGCGGCAATCTCCGACAAAGTAAACATAGCCGGCGAGGTATCCGGGGACGGGGCCGCATTGGTGGAGCCCGACACGCTTGATGGGACCACCCGCCTGATCCAACGGCTGGTGTCTTTAACCGAGCTCGAGCGGAACACGATGCGCCATCATGCGCGCTATTGTTATCAGCGGCGCTATTCGCTCCACACTGCGGCGGACGAAGTCTACCGCGCGCTTGGGCTTATCTCCCCTTGAATCAGGATTTCAATCGAGAGACTGCGATTCGTCCGGCGCAAACAAGCGAATAGGGGGACGACAGATGCAGGCGGCCTCGACTGTATCGATTTCAGACAGCTTTTTCGGAAGGTTGCACGGCGACGGCACACGGCTGCGCCAACTTCTTGGAGAGTCATTGAGTGGTCAAGGTGACCACGCGCGCTTTTGCCGGTGTGTGTTTCCGCTTGAGTGCCTGAATGCTTGACAAACCCGACGATTCCCCGGAAACTAAAGACGCATCCGACCTTGAAATATGAAGGCGCCCGCAAAGATTTTGAAGTCCCGGCTCGCTCGGCAATCTGCATTACCACAGTTGGTTGCGGTGAAGCTGCCCTATTTGAACCGGCGGAATGAGCGTAGGGACTATTGATACCGCCCGGAGAGCCTGCTGCGTTACAGATGTAGATGCAAGATCCTGAATGATCCTCGATCTGCATAAAAAGAATTACGGCTGGAACCTATTGCTTGCCGTTAGATTCGCAAAATTCAATGAGAGCGCGATCAATCCGCGCTGGATTGCGAGACAAGGAAACGGGCGACACCGACTGGCGGAGGAGTGGCCGTGTTAGCGAGGACTAAGTTGGAATCGGGAGACCGCAAGATTCTAGGGCTGCGATTTTACTCCGGAGATGTGCAGGGTGCGGTGGCCCGAATGCAGGGAGAAGGTGGGCTCCTGGTAGTCCCTGCCGCGCCCGCGCTGAGGGATCTTGCCACCAATATCTCCTACCGCCAGGCGCTTCTCGATGCGGATGTCGTGATTGCAGATTCTGCTTTTATGGTCCTGATATGGAATCTTCTTGAGAGTGATTCGCTCAAGCGTCTATCTGGTTTGGAGTATCTGCGCTACCTTCTCGATTTGGCGGAGGTTCGCGAACCCGGGAATACCTTCTGGATCATGGCGGGTTCGGCCAGCTCGGCCAGAAACCTTGAGTGGTTGAAAAGCGATGGAATTCATGTTCCTGAGGAGTGCATTTATGAAGCGCCTGTGTATGGCGCCGAGATCCGGGACGACGAGCTTGTTCAACTGCTCAACGACCTGAAGCCGAAGCATGTCGTGGTTACTTTGGGCGGAGGGACGCAGGAGCGGCTCGGGCTGCACCTGAAGCAGTCGCTTGAGTACAGGCCCGCCATCCACTGTATTGGCGCGGCCATTGCATTCTTGAGCGGCGACCAGGTCAGAATCCCCATGTGGGCCGATCGGCTTTACCTAGGGTGGTTGTTCCGCTGTCTTTCAGCCCCGGCCAGATATGTTCCTCGCTACTGGTCTGCGCGCAGGCTCTTTCCGTTGATGATCCGATACCGAAGCGAACTCCCGATACCCGATGTCAGCGAAGTTTGCTGAAGCCGTGGTCTGGTGGCCAGCTTCTGGTGGCCAGCATAGTTCTCTCGAATAACTTAAGTTGTAAGCGCAAGAGGATCACTTACGAGATCGCCCGCCGTCTTGCGCTTTACGGACCGCCGGAAAACCACAATTATTTTATGGTGTTCCCACGCATTCAAGCATTTATGCCGCGGCATTTACACCGGCGGCAGATGGTACTTCCGAGTTACCATGACAAAAGGCCGGCATGCACTGCTGATCGTGCCAAGCGTCCTGAACGGCGAGTTTGGGAGCGGAATTACACTTCTAAGTTGGGGGAATGGCGCAGTTCCCATAACTTGGCATCCACAAGAAACCTGAACCAGAAAGTCTGAAGGACCCAAAAGATGAATCCTTCAGTTCCGTCCAAGAAGCCGAGGCGAAAGACGAAGCGGTAGATGAACAACGCAAATGGCCTGACAAACAACGGCAATCCATTGTATTTCTCACGCAAGAACCTCTTGCGCTGTGCCGGGTTGCCGCGAGCATGCGGTTGCACTCGTCCCGAAGTCTTCTCCGCTCCATGCTCGGCGACCTCCGCGTCTGCCCAACGATTATGTCGAGTCGTCCACTCGCTAAGCGACATTCGGATATCGTCGATCATAATGCCAGGCAGCTTGCCTGTCGTCCCGCTGCTTAGAATATAGTGCTGATCGTATTTTCGATCTTCGCATCGCCCCAAACCAGTTCGAAAGAGGCGCAAGTGCCATGTCGGGCTCATCCCTCCGTGACGCAACAGGCGACCTAGAAAGCGTAAATACCGCGGGACAAAATATCCGTTGTGTTGTGGTTGTTCGGGCAGTGCTTTGATCGCCTCCACTAAGTCATCGTCCATCCATTCGTCCGCATCGAGATGGAGTTGCCAATCGCGAGTAATCGATAAATTGTCGATTGCCCAGTTTCTCTGAGCCCCATAATGCTCAAACGGATGGTCGACGATTGTTGCCCCGAATGAACGCGCCACATCCAGAGTCCTGTCTCTGCTCCCGGAGTCAACTACAAAGATCTCATCCGACAAGAGCCGGGCTCGACTCAGGGTGGCGCCTAGCGTCTGGTCAGAGTTGAATGTGAGTACAACAACCGTGGGACGCATACTCGTATCATACCGTCAGCACGACACTGCGAGAATAGCAATGCAATTGCAGTGGAAACAATCAGGTTTCAAACAAGAGATAAATTGCGCGGCCTTATTCAATCCACTCAGACAATTCACGCGCGACAGACCGCTGTCGCACTTTCACTTTGACGGCCGGAGAGCCCGCATACACGCCCCAGGGCTCCAGATCGCGAGTCGTCACCGACGCCAGCCCAAGCACGGCGCCTTCGCCGACATTGACGCCGGGGCCCACTGACGCTCGAGCGCAGATCCAGGCATACGCTCCTATCTCCATCGAGTAGGCAATCAGGGGAAAATCGGGATTGTCGTAGTCGTGCGTTGCCCCGCAGATATAAGCTTGCTGCGAAACGATGGCGTGCGATCCAAAGCGCATGGGGGCCGGGTTATAGATCTCTGCCCCATCGCCTGCGGTTACCTGGTCCGCGCAGTCGAGATTCCAGGGGGCCCATATCCTGGATGCGGGATAGAAGTGGCAATGGGGGCCTATCTTGGCGCCAAACAATCGGAGCAGCATCGAGCGCCAGCCATGAAACGGGCGCGGCGACGGCCGGTAGAAGATCAACCAGCAGGCGTTCCATACCAGCCGCCTGAGCCGATCCCGACCCGAGAACGCAGGGCGGAGGTAAGGATCTTCCGCGGTCTTCTCTGAGACGTGCTCGGCCGCGTTGTAATGAATCTGCCTGGCCATATTGTCAGTTGATGCGGAGCCGCGCCGTTGAACCTGAGTCGCATGACCGCATGCCGCGTATGACAAAACTTTATCCTATTTCGAGCGCTCTTGGGCCCGTCTGCAGGCCATAACGCCAAGAGCCGCGGGTCTATGGACTTCGAAACCCGATTACGAAAGTGCGAAATGTGTGAGGGATTCGCAGGGGGCGTGACGCCGTCTGCTCGACGTTTACTTGCATGGCCAACCAAAACGCCAGCCGCACCGCGGGCGCTTCCAAACTCCAGCCACTTTGCAGGCGTTCTGGGAACGCCAGCCCCACCGCAGGTGGCCGCAGGTGGCTTGCACCTCGTGGTTCGCGTTTTCCGCCAACTCCCCCACCGGAATCGCGAAGATGCTAGCCTTGAGTCAGCATCTGTCACAAAGATGCCCATGAGGCGTAATTCTCTTGGCTACGACCCCCCATCAGCCTGTGGAACCGCGTGCCCCGAAATCCCAGGGCGTCGACCCGCTGCGCCCGGGCCAGGCCGACGAGGAACTGCCTCCATTTGTCCGACCCCAGCGTGCCCGTCCGCTTCCCGTCCCGATGAGGCAACGGCGCAAGCTAGCCGGCCGCTCCGCCCTCGCCGTCCTTCTGGTTCTGGCCGCGGTAACCGGTTCGCTGGCCGGTCTCACGCTCGTCTACTCGGTCGATCTGCCCCAGATCAATGACCTCGAGCGCTATCGACCTTCCACCACCACCGATCTGTACGACCGCAAGGGCCGCATCGTCGGCTCCTTTGCCCTGGAGCGCCGCGAGGTGGTGGGATACGACGGCTTCGCTCCCATCCTCCGCCAGGCCGTCATCTCCATCGAAGACAAGAATTTCGAGTCCCACTGGGGCATTAATGTGTTCCGCGTAGCAGGCGCAGCCTGGCACGATATCCGCAGCCACGGCCGGGCGCAGGGCGCATCCACCCTGACCATGCAACTGGCCCGCAATCTTTTTCTTTCCGACGAGCGCACAGCCGCACGCAAGATCCAGGAGGCCTATCTCGCTATCCAGATCGAGCGCGCCTTCACCAAGCAGCAGATCTTCACCCTCTACGCCAACCAGATTTATCTTGGCAGCGGCATGTACGGCTTCGAGGCCGCCTCCCAGTTTTACTTTTCAAAGCACGCCAAAGACCTCAGCCTCAGCGAGGCCGCCCTGTTGGCTGGCCTGCCAAAAGGGCCGGTCGCTTTTTCGCCGCTCATCAATCCCGACCGCGCCCTGCGCCGCCGCAACCTGGTGCTCAGCGAGATGGAGTCCGATGGCGTCATCACCCACGTCCAGGCAGAGCAAGCGCGCAGCTCTCCGCTCGGTCTCCACATCACCCAGCCCGAAGGCGCCGTGGCCCCCTGGTTCCAGGAAGAGATTCGCCGCGAGCTCGACAAGCGCTTCGGCAGCGACCAGATCAATGAAGCCGGCCTGCGCGTCGACACCACGCTCGACCTCGACCTGCAGCAGACCGCCAATCGCGCTGTCGCCGACGGACTTGCCACTTACGAGCGCCGCCACGGCTGGAAGGGCAAACTGGAAAACGCCCTCGCTTCCGGCGCCACGATCGAAGAGTTCCGCCATCCCGACTGGGCCATTCACTCAGGGCCAGGCGATTACGTCCACGCCATCGTCACCCGCGTCCTGCCTCTCGAAATTGACGCCCGCATCGGCCCTCCCGGCAAGGCGGACGACGAGGTGGTGCTGCTGCCCGCCGATTGGCAGTGGACTACCGAGCGCTACGGCGATGCGCTCGTCAAGCCCGGCGACATCATCTACGTCCATCTGACCGATGACCTGGAGGGCTCGGCGCGCCGCGCCACCCTCGAGCAGGACTCCGGCGCTGAAGGCTCGCTGCTGGCCATGGACAACACCAGCGGGGACGTTCTCGCCATGGTCGGCGGCCGCGACTACGCGCTCTCGGTCTTCAACCGCGCCACCCAGTCCGAGCGCCAGACCGGTTCCAGCTTCAAGCCCTACGTCTACACCACGGCCATCGAAGACGGCGTGAAGCCCAGCGACATCGTGATGGATACGCCGGTAAGTTTCGGAGGCTACACGCCCCACAACTACGAAAACGACTACAAGGGCGCGATGACGGTCGCCAACGCCTTTGCCGAGTCGCGCAACATTCCCGCCCTGCGCCTGGCCGCTCGAGTCGGCATTCACAATGTCATCGCCATGGCCCACCGCTTCGGCGTGACTTCGAATATTCCCGCGTATCTTCCCGTGGCCCTGGGCGCGGTCGAAATCACGCTTGAGGAGCAGGTGGCCTCCTACTCCGTCTTCCCCAACGACGGCATTCGCGTCTCGCCGCGCCTCATCCGCAAGGTTTCCAACGCCGACGGCATCACCCTCTGGGAAGAGAATCCCAACGTCACCCAGGTCATCGATCAGCAAACCGCCCGCACCATGATGACCCTGCTCGAAGGCGTGACCCAGCACGGCACCGGGGCTCAGGCCATGGTCCAGCTCCGCCACCCCATCGGCGGCAAAACCGGCACCACCAGCGACTTCACCGACGCCTGGTTCCTCGGCTTTTCTCCCTCCGTAACCTGCGGCGTCTGGATCGGCTACGACAGCCGCCAAACGCTGGGCGAAAAAGAAACCGGCGCACAGGCCGCCCTGCCCATCTGGATCAACTTCATGCGCGCCGCAATCGTGGGCAAGGACGACGAAAGGTTCCCTGGCGAATCTGAAACTTCGTCCGTGAATCTAGCGGCCCATCAACCCCAGCCGGACCGGCGATCTCTCAAACCCGCTGCGCCCGCCCCTGCAAAGCTCAGCGCCACGCCAGTGCCGGCCGCAAGCGCGATCCCCAGGCCGCTGGGACTCAACGCGGCCCCGACACCCCGCTCCGCCTCGACCGGCAAATCAGCTGCGGCCGGCCCCGTCAAACCCTCCAAACTGACCGCCGTCATCCCACCCTCGCGCCAACTGGTACGTCCCGCCTTGCCCCCGCCTCAAACGCCCATCCAGCCGCGTCCCACTGTCAGACCTGCGCTCGCCCCGCCGCCGGCCTGATCGCATTCAATCAATAAACACGCCGGGATTCCTCCCGGAGTTCAGGCCAAGCTTTTTGAGGTGGGTCTGGATTTGCGAAGAAAAGTACAGGGGGGGGTGCGGTGTTGCGAGGAGTAGAACTGGCGGAGTTGGCCGTTAATCGATCATTGCCTGCACCCATCTTCAAAAGATGGTCAAAATTGACCATCTTTGCAAAAAATTCAGCGTGCCGCCAGCCTAAAATACCGCTTTGCCCTGGCCACATCGCTGAATATCTGCGCCTTCAGCTCTTCCGTGGACGGAAACCTGATCTCCCCGCGCAGCCGCAGCAAGAACTCCAACTCAATCGGCGTCGTCTCAGCGATCTCAACCGGTTCAAAATCCAGAATGTGCGACTCAACCGCAAACGAAGCCTCGCCAAACGTAGGCCGGTTTCCAACATTGGTGACCGACTGGAATACGCGACCCTCCAATTTGAGCCGCGTCACATAAACGCCGAAAGCAGGCAGCAATCCGTCGTAGTGCGCCAGGTTCACCGTCGGTACCAGCAGCCGCGTCCCGATCCCCCGTCCCCGCGCGGGAGTCGACAGAACCGTAAATGGCCGTCCCAGCATCCAGCGCGCCCGCCGCACGTCGCCCGAAGCCACCAGCGCCCGGATCGCCGAGCTCGAGACTTCCAGCCCGCGCACCCTCACCGCCTGATGCACGCGCACGGCAAACCCAAATTCCTCGCCAAACTCCGCCAGCTCACTCACTCCGGCCGCGGCCAGGTGTCCGAACCGGAAGCTCCGCCCCTCGTGAATGCTGCGCACGCCAAGGCCGCCCACCAGGATGCTCTCGACAAACTGCCGCGCCGTCAGCGCGGCCAGCGCCGCGTCGAACTCCAGCACCAGCACCGCATCGACGCACGTTTCCGCCAGCAGCCGCAGGCGTTCGGCCAGCGGCGTCAGGGCCTGCCGCGCCTTCGCCGGTCGCAGGAACCGGTCGGGATGCGGGTCAAAGGTAATCGCAACCGCCCTTGCACCCGTCCCGCGCGCCTCTGAAACCACCGCGGAGAGAATCCTCCTGTGCCCCCGGTGCACACCGTCGAAATTGCCGATCGTCACCACCGACGGCCCAAAGCCCGCGGGAATCTCAGCAAGAGAGCGGAACACGGCCACTCCCTGCGAATTCTCGCTCATAGCTTCACCGGCACGCTGAGCCCGTCGTACGCAAGCCTTACATCTTCCGGCAGGTTGCGATTGGTCTCTTCATGACCCAGGTCGTGCGCAATGTGCGTCAGAAAGGTTTGCCGCGCCCCGATCCGCCGCGCCCAGTCGACAGCCTGTTTCACGGTTGCATGACTCGGATGCGGCGCGTGGCGCAGCGCGGAGATCACCACCACATCCAACCCTTCAAGCAGCTCAAAGCTCGACTCCGGAATAGCGCTCACGTCGGTCAGGTACGCGGCGCTCCCAAATCTGAATCCACTGATCTCCATCTCCCCATGCATCACCGGAACCCGGTCGAACGCCACGCCGCGCACCTCGTTGCGCGCCTCCACCGGCACCAGCAGAACCCGCGCCCGATTGATGTAAGTGGCCTGCGGCGAGAACGTGTAATCGAATATCTTCTCAAGAGTCTCGATGGTGTCCGGCGAGGCAAAAAGCGGAATCGGACCGCCCTCATGGACAGCCGCAAAGCTCAGCGGACGAAGATCATCCATGCCCAGAATGTGGTCTGCGTGCGCATGAGTATAAAAAACCGCGTCCACTCGCTTCAGCCCCATCCGCAAGGCTTGCTCGCGAAAATCCGGGCCGGTGTCGATGACCACAACCCGCTCTGTCCCGCCTGGCGGCTCATTCCAACGGAGCAGCACCGAGGGTCTCAAGCGACGATCATGCGGATCGGTCGAAGTGCACACCGCGCATCCGCAACCAAGCGTGGGAACCCCCATCGAAGTTCCCGTCCCCAGAAATGTTAGCGTGCCTTCCATCTGCCCCTGATCTGTGATCCCCGATCCCTGTCCTACCGCTTCCCTTTCGGTGGCGGAGGCGGTGCTATTCCCTGGACAGTAATCATGCTCGTCAGTTCCAGAAACGCCATCCGAGTCTCGAAAAGCACCGAATCCAGCACGCGCTGCTCGCCGTCCGTCAGGTTTCCCTTTGTCTTCTCAGCCAGCACCCCGAGCAGGTCGATCGTGGTGCGCGCGCCCAGGATATCCACCCTCGGCCGCTGTCCCTCCTGCGTTCCCGCACCCATCTGAATCATCGCCGAGACATAAAACTGCTGAACCAGCTGGTCAAATCCCACCGGCGGCTGCTTGTCCATGGCGGGATTCTGCGCCCGGATCACATCCTCCAGACGCTGCGACGAAGCTTCGTAAGCGGTTTTTTGCTGACTGCTCTCCTCGGCCGTCGGCGCGGGAGGCAGCTCGCCCTCCAACTCCTGCTCCGATTCCGGACCGGCGGCATTCGCCTCAAGCTTTGCCGCGGCCTCCGGGCCGCTCTCGTTCACCACCAGTTGCGGACCCGCGCTTTTCTCCTCCGGCGTTGCCGCACTCTCTTTGGCCTCCGTGGTTGTGGGGTTGGTCTGCTCTTCCTGCGCCTTCATTTTGCGGCGGTCAATCACTTCAAACTTCGGCTTATCGCTCATGGCAAATGTTTTCCCGATCCGTGCCGGATCAAAATCCGGCTAAAGTTTTGCAGCGTTCAATCCGTTGCTTCGTTGAGATTGGCGACCCGGTCACAGTGCCGGCGGCACGGCCAAAATGCGGGCCGTTCCCCTCCCCTCACCGGCCGTGTATCTCAGTGGCTGATCGCGAAGCTCCGCCTCCGCGCCGATCATCCCCAGTGCGAAAACCCGAGCGCCCTTGGCCAGCGGCAACTCGGCGGCACTCGTAATCCGCCCCGCGACCTTCCCGTCTTCCGCGGTCAGCTCCGCGCCCGCAGCAGGCGCCGGCCCGGTCAGCTCCAGCGGCCGCAGATGCTTATGCACGTTCCCCCGCGACCGGATCCGCTCGACGATCTCCTGCCCCAGGTAGCAGCCCTTGCTGAAATTCAGCGCCCGCATCTGCGATGTTTCCTGCGGCAGATCGCGCTCCATGATGTCGATCCCATAAGCCGGGATCCCTTCGGCGATTCTGAACCGCTCCACCGCCGCTGACCCCACCGGGGTCGCCCCGGCCGTCCGTACGCAGGACCACAGCTTCTGCAACCCCGCCGACGGCGTCCAGAACTGATAATGAGGCGCCAGCACCCCGTAAACCCGCATGATCCTCAGGTCCAGGCCGTTCCACTCCACGTTCGTTCCCGTCATCGGCAAAAGGAGCGTCGGCATTCCCAGCCGCGCGAGCACCTCGTCCGCCTGCGGCCCGGTTAGCCCGATCGCTGTCTCCGAGCCCACATCTCCGCCCTGCTTCTCGCCCAGCGGCACCAGCTCCACATCGTCCATGATGATGAACTGGTTCAGATGCGCCATCAGCCTCTCAAACTGGTCGGCGGCGATCTCAAGCTCCAAGCCGGACTCGCCCGCAAACGGCGTCCCCAGCAGCTTGTCGCCGCTCTTCGCGGCCGGGTGCTCGGGCTTGCGCCGCTGGGGCGACTTTTCCTCGCCCTCCCGCCACACCGTCAGGTCGCCCTGTATCCGCCCTTGCGCGTTCAGCACCAGGTTCCAGGCTCCCGTATTGGGAAGCAGATCGTTCACGGTGTTGGTCACCATCCCGCTCAGCCAGCGGAACCGGTCTTCGCCGCGTACCGCGATCCGCCGGAGCCAGCCCAGGTCGTGGATCGCCGCTCCGGAGCTGAGCGCCTCTATTTCCACATCCGGCGCGTCCAACACTTTGGGCGTCAAAGCGCCTCGGTATAGGGTAGTTTCATTTGCAATGCGCGCCGCATCGAACAATGCGGCCAGCGCGGTAGGCTGTGCGGTTATCGTGAGGTCGGCTTCGGTCATGGGGGAGAGCTTTTCCGCTGTCCGGCGCAGTTTTTCGTGGCAAACTTCGCGCGGGACTGCATCATGATTATAACTAGAGCCTGGAACGCGGGACCAACCCGCGAGGAGATTCGATGAGCGAGCAGAATCAATCGGCACTTCGGGCCAACCGGCTTTGGATCTTCACCGCCGCAGTCTGGCTGGCCGCCGCGGTCCTGGCCCTGGCCCAGCAACCCGCTCCCACCAGCCCGCACGCGCCCTCCGGCGTCTCCCAATCCGGCTCTCCCAACGACAATAAGAACGTCCACATCACTCCCGAGCAGGCGAAGCAGCTCTTTGCCCTCGTCGATCAGCTCATCAAGTTCTCTTCCGACGAGACCGGCCTGGCCATCAAGAGCCCGGTCAAGCGCCAGATGACCACTCGCGCCACCGTCGAAAGCTATCTTGAGCAGAAATTCGACGAGGACCAGGGTGCAAAACGTCTCCAGCGGGACGAGATCGTCCTCAAGAAGTTCGGCCTGCTCGATCACGATTTCGAGCTCAAGCCGTTTCTGCTCGCCCTGCTCAAAGAGCAGATTGAAGCCTACTACGACTCCAAAACCAAGACCGTCAACATGCTGGATTGGGTGGACGCCGAAGAGCAGAAGCCCGTCCTGGCCCACGAACTTACCCACGCCCTCCAGGACCAGCACGCGGATCTCGAAAAATGGGACGACCAAACTCCCGACGACGTCTCAACCGACGCCCCCGGCGATCAGGAACATCTTGCCAAGGACGAGATGGACACCGCCCGCGACGCCGTCGCCGAAGGCCAGGCGACAGCCGTGATGATGGATTACATCCTCAAGCCGATGGGCAAAAGCCTCATCAAAGATCCCGAAGTGCTCGACTTCGTCAAAGGCCAGATGTCAACCTCGGAGAACTCGCCTGTCATGGCCCGAGCCCCCCTGCTGCTCTCTGAATCCATGCTCTTCCCCTATCGCGAGGGCCTCAGCTTCGAGCAGGACATCTGGATGGACCAAGGCCAGAAGGCCGCCTTTGCCGGCACGCTTGACCATCCGCCGACCTCCAGCTGGGAGATCATCAATCCCCGCGAATACGAAAAGCAGCACCCCCCCGCAGTCCCGCTGCTGCCCGACATCCATCCCCTCGTAGACAAGCTCTACAAGCCTTATGACATCGGACAGGTGGGCCAACTCGACCTTCACATCCTGGCCGAGCTGTTCGGGGGCGACTCCGCAGCCAGCGATCTGACCCCGGCCTGGAACGGCGGCCTCTATTGGGCAGGCCAGTTGCGCAGCGCCCAGAGCGCGTCCGAACAAGGCAGCACCAACTCCCTGGCCCTCTTCTATCTCTCGGTCTGGAAAAACGACGCCTCCGCCCGGGCCTTTGCCAAGCTCTACTCTGACAGCCTCGGGCGCAAATACCTCAAGCTCAAGCAGGACTCGGCGGCCCAGGCCTCCAGTCCAGCCAAGGGAGGCTCCGGCCTCTCCGACGGATCAGAAGAACAGGTCTATTCCACCAACGAAGGCCCGGTCGTAATCACCACCCGCGGCAAGCTGGTCTTTGTCTCCGAGAGTTTCCCTCTCGAACTGGCCCGCAAGCTCACCTCCCAGATTCTTGACGCCCAGGGCACAGGGGAAATGCGCATGGCCGAAATTCCCAGTCCATCCCGGCCCTCGCTCGTTCCCGCAACTCAACCGTTATCCGCCGACCTGGTGCGTCTCTTTGAAAACTGCGGCGTGATGAAGGCCGCAGTCGACGCCTCCGTCCGCCTGGGCAGATAGCGCGAAAAGCTGGCCGCACCGCAGGTGACCGCACCGTAGGTGATCGGTGGTAGCCTGTTGCTTGCTCCAGGAGATCGACGTGCAAGGCAAGCTCGAGTTAATGTTAGGCCCCATGAGAAGCAACAAAACCGCGGAGCTGCTCCGCCGCGCCGAGATGCGCCGTCAGTACGCCAAGCAATACGTAATGGTTCTCAAGCCCAGCGACGACACCAAGGGCGGCCCGGGCGTTATCGAGAGCCGCAACCCCAACGGCCACGGCAAAATGCACGCCCTTGAATTCAGCTCCGCCAATCCCTGGGAGGTCCTCGACGCCATCGCGGCCACGGAACAGCAGATCGGCAAGCGGGTCGAGTGCATCGCCATCGACGAAGGCCAGTTTGTCAGCGAGCTATTCACCTTTACCAGGCGCCTTCTCGATGACAACCATGATGTCCTGGTAGCCGGCCTCGACCTCGACTTCCGCGCTCTTCCCTTCGGCGAAATGCTCAATCTCACCTGGCTGGTGAACGCCTACGGCGGCAGCATCACCGAGTGCATGGCCTACTGCACCTGCGGCGCCAGGGCCCTCTATTCGCAGCGCCTGATCGAAGGCAGGCCCGCCGCTTACGACAGCCCCATCAAAGTCCCCGGCGACTCCTACGAGCCTCGCTGCCAGGATCACTTCATCCTCCCCGGCCGTCCTCATTAAAGTCTGCCACCGCTCCCCGGTCCCAACACCGTAAAATCCCAGCATGCGTCCGATCGCCGCTCTGCCGCTCTTCGCCCTCCTCACCCTGGCAACGCTCTCCCATGCCCAGTCCACCTTGCCTCAAGCCTCGCCCTCCGACCGCGCCGAAGCCCTGGACCTCTTCAAGCAGCTCATCGAGATCAACACCACCGACACTCCCAAGGGCAATGTGACCACCGCGGCCGCGGCCATGCAGAAGCGCTTTCTGGACGCTGGTTTCCCCGCCTCCGACGTCCATCTCCTCGGCCCCAACGAGCGCAAGATGAACCTTGTCGTCCGCTACCCCGCCGCAGGCGCGCCGGACGAAAAACCTGTCCTCTTTCTCTGCCACATGGACGTAGTCGAGGCACTCCCTTCCGACTGGTCCACCGACCCCTTTCAATTTATCGAGAAAGATGGCTATTATTACGGCCGCGGCACCCAGGACATGAAGGACTCCGATGCCGCGCTGGTGGCCACCTTCATCCGCCTGCATCGCGAGGGGTACAAGCCCAAACGAGACTTGATCCTGGCCCTCACCGCCGATGAAGAGGGCGGCAAATTCAACGGCGCTAACTGGCTGGTCAGCGAACATCGCGACCTGGTCGATGCCGCCTACGTCATCAATCCCGACTCCGGGGGCATCGATCTCGATCACGGCCGCCCCCTGGTGGCCGCCGTCGAAGCCACTGAAAAGGTCTATTCCGACTTCCAGATCACCGCCGTCAATCGCGGCGGCCACAGCTCGCTGCCCCGTCCCGACAACGCCATTTACGAGTTGACGGCCGCGCTCAACAAGCTCGAAGCATACAAATTTCCCTTCGAACTCAACGAGGTGACGCGCACCTACTTTGCGAATCTTGCCAAGCAGGAAACCGGCCAGACCGCCGCCGACATGCGCGCCATCCTCGCCGACCCGCCCGACAAGGCCGCCATCGACCGGCTCAGCGCCGAGCCCAGCTACAACTCCAACTTCCGCACCACCTGCGTCGCCACCCGCCTCAACGCCGGCCATGCCAACAATGCTCTTCCACAAACCGCCCAGGCCAACGTCAACTGCCGCATCTTCCCCGGCCACTCGCCTGAAGAGATCCGCCGGCAGTTGATCGCGCTCTTCGCCGACCCCAAGCTGAGCGTGAAATATGTCTCCGACGGAGGCGTAGTCTCTGACACCGCCCCGGAGCGCAAAGCCATCGCCCCACCCCCGCCGATCAAAGAGGTGTTTGACCCTCTCACCAAAATCACCGACGAAATCTGGCCTGGCGTACCCGTCACCCCGGTCATGGAAAACGGCGCCAGCGACTCGATCTACTTCGCGCAGGCGGGGATCCCCAGCTATGGCTACTCCGCCATTGCTCTGGAAGTCGACGACGTGCGCGCCCACGGCAAGGACGAGCGGTTGCCGATCGACTCGTACTGGAAGTCGCTGGACTTCTTCTACTCGTTTTCAAAAGCGCTGGGAGACGAGTAAAGCATTTTCGCCGCTGAAAGGAGAGGTGGAATTGGGATGCGTTTTTCTGAAAGGTTTCCCAAGAAGGTTGTACTTGCTCATGTGTTTTTGGCCTCAGCAATTCTGTGGCCAATAGGCCAACTGCGACATGAGTCCGTGAGCAAAACGCTTTTCCGGCCGTGAAGCCAGCGAGCGGTTATTCCCGCGCCCGTCTGTTCGGCCGCGAACATCGCTCGCCTCGGGCAGGACACAGGTATACAATGTGTATCTAGGGTGATCAGATGGCTTCGGGAATGGTACATATTCGAATCGACTCGAAGGTCAAGGCCAAGGCCGCCAAAACACTGGCGGCTATGGGGCTGACCGTGTCCGATGCCGTTCGCCTCCTGCTCACCCGCGTGGCGGTTGAAAAGGCCATGCCCTTCGAGGTGCGTGTTCCGAACCGGGAGACGCAGGCCGCAATCGAGGCAGGCGAGCGCGGCAAGGTTTCCCGCGCGCGATCCGTGGATGATATGATGGCCAGCTTAAATGCGAACGATTGAGTGGACCTCAACTTTCAAGCGCGACTATAGACGTATCAAAGCGACGCCGCGCCACAACGACAATCGAGACTCTCCTTCCTTCCATTGTGAACCTTCTTGCCAACGATCTTCCGTTGTCCGATAAGCTCCGGGATCACGGGCTGAGCGGCAATTGGAAAAGTCATCGCGAGCGCCACTTGAAGCCTGACCTTCTGCTCATCTATAAACTGCCGAACGACCAAACAATACGGCTGGTGCGTATGGGCTCTCACTCCGAGTTGTTTGCGAAGTAGAGCTTCTCCCGCTGTTAAACTGGAACTTCATGATTCTCCCGTTTGTCCGCGAGATCTTTGCGGAGCTGGAGCACTCGCCGGGTTTTGAACGCGTACGCAGGCACCTCAGCCTCGCTGCGGGCCGTCGTCGTGTCTCCGGACTCACATCCACCGGCCGCGCGCTCTACATCCCGCTCATGGCCCGCGCAGCCAGGCAAATGGTCGTGGTCGTCGTCCCCGACAACAAGGCTGCCGAAGCCCTCGAGCCCATGCTTAAAGCCGGATGCGAACTCACTGGCGCAGTCGACCCCATGCGCGTGGTTCGCCTTCCCGCTCACGACGTCCTTCCGTTCGAAAATCTCTCCCCGCACCCCGACGTGCAGGAGCAGCGCGCCTCCGCTCTCTGGAAGCTCTCCACCGGCGCCGTCGATATTCTCATCGTCCCGGTCGAATCGGCTGCCCTCAAGCTTTTCGATCGCGAATACTATGCCGGCCTCGCGCTCACCCTCCGCCGCGGCGAGGAGGTCGACCTCGAAACCCTCACCGCCCACCTCGCCGGAGTCGGTTACACTCAGATGGACCTGGTCGAAATGCCCGGTCAGTTCACCCGCCGCGGCGGCATTCTCGACGTCTACTCTCCCGAATCCGACCGCCCTATCCGCCTGGAGTTTTTCGGCGACGAAATCGAGACCATCCGCAAATTCGACCCCGAAACCCAGCGCTCCCAATCCGGCCTGGACGAAACTCAGCTCCTCCCGCTCACTGAAACCCCGGTCACCGAGCGCCTGCTGGCAGCCGTCAACGCCCGCCTCAGCCGCAGCCGCATCGAGACTGAAGACGAAGAGATGGCCACCGAAGCCGCAGCTGCCGGCGGCGTCAGCGTCTTCCCCGGCTGGGAGTTCTTCTCCGCTGTTGCCGGCGCCGAGAAATCGTTGCTCACCCTCGTCCCCCGCTGCGCACTTTTCATCGACGAGCCGGCCATGGTCCGCAACCAGATCGACCGCTGGTGGAACAAGGTGGAGCAGCGCCACGAGCGCTCCGGCATCGGCTCCCTCATCCGCCCCGAAGACCTCTACCTCCGGCCCGAGATCCTTGAGGCCCAGCTTGCCTCGCACCAGGGCCTCGATATCGATCAGCTCGGCGTCGTCGACATTCTCGACGAAGACTCGACCCTCGGCGAAATCGAACTCAACACCCGTCCTACGCTGCGCTTCCACGGCTCTATCCCCGCCCTAACCGAGCAGCTCAAAAACCTCATGGTCTCGGAGTCGCGCATCGTCTTGTCCGCGCCCAACCAGGGCGATGTCGAGCGCCTCGCCACTGTCCTCCGCGACTACCAGATCCCCTACCGGCTCGGCAGCCGCGCTGCGCACGCCGGCGAAACACTCCTTGAAGAAGCCAGCTACATGGCCGGCGACCTGCGTGTTCCGGTCATCGTCCGCACCCCGCTTGCTGCCGGCGTCAGCTTCATGGATTCCAATCTGGTCCTCTTCGGGGCCAACGATCTCTCTGACGAAGCCGATGTCGCGGCCCGTCTTGAGCCCAAGCGGTCCAAAACCGCCGCTTTCGTCTCCGACTTCCGCGACCTGCGGCAAGGCGATTACGTCGTCCACGTGGAGCACGGCATCGCCCAATACCAGGGCCTCAAAGAGATCGTCCAGGACGGCCTCTCCGTCGAATTCATGATTCTCGAATTCGCTGAGGCCGCCAAGCTCTACGTCCCACTCACGCGCCTCGATCTCATTCAGAAATACCGCTCTACCGACACCGGCCCCGCGCCCACTCTCGACAGGCTCGGCTCGCAGCAATGGACCAAGACCAAGGCCCGCGTCCGAAAAGCCATGCAGGACATGGCCGGCGAGCTGCTCAAGCTCTACGCCGAGCGCCACACCGCCCAGGGCACGGCCTTCTCCAAAGACAACGAATTCCAGCGCGAGTTTGAAGACGCCTTCGACTTCAACGAAACCGACGACCAGGTCTCCGCCATCCGCGCCATCAAGTACGACATGGAATCGACCACTCCCATGGACCGGCTGCTCTGCGGCGATGTAGGCTACGGCAAAACCGAAGTGGCCATGCGCGCCGCCTTCAAGGCCGTACAGGACGGCAAGCAGGTCGCGGTCCTCACGCCGACCACCATCCTCAGCTTCCAGCATTTTGAAACCTTCAAGAAGCGCTTCGCGCAATTCCCCATCCACGTCGAGATGATCTCCCGCTTCCGTACTCCGAAGGAGCAGAAAGACATTGTCGAGCGCGTCGAGACGGGCCGCGTCGACATCCTCATCGGCACCCATCGCATACTCTCCAAAGACATCAAGTTCCAGGATCTCGGCCTGCTGATCGTTGACGAGGAGCAGCGCTTCGGCGTCCGCCACAAGGAGCGCCTCAAGCAAATGCGCAAGGAGATCGACGTGCTCGCCATGAGCGCCACGCCCATTCCGCGCACGCTGCACATGTCGCTCGTGGGCCTGCGCGATATGAGCGTCATCGAGACCCCGCCCAAAGACCGCATGGCCATTCAAACCGTGGTCGCCAAGTTCGACGAAAAAATCGTTCGCTCCGCGGTCGAGGTCGAGCTTGAGCGCGGCGGCCAGGTCTACTTTGTTCACAACCGCGTCGAGTCCATCTACGAGATCGCCGCGCGCATTCAGGAACTCGTCCCCGCCGCGCGCGTCACCGTCGGCCACGGACAAATGGCGGAGACCGAGCTCGAGCGCGTCATGCTGGCCTTCATGCGCCATGAATACGACGTCCTTGTCGCCACTACCATCATCGAAAACGGCCTCGACATCCCGCTCGCCAACACCATCCTGATCAATCGCGCCGACCGCCACGGCCTCAGCGAGCTCTACCAGCTTCGTGGCCGCGTTGGGCGCTCCAATCGCCGTGCGTATGCTTATTTACTCATTCCCCCCGAGCAGGAACTGAGTCAAATCGCACGCCGCCGCCTGGCCGCGCTCAAGGAATTCAGCGACCTGGGCGCGGGCTTCAAAATCGCCGCGCTCGACCTCGAACTGCGCGGCGCCGGCAACATGCTCGGCGGCGAGCAGAGCGGCCACATTGAAGCCGTAGGCTTCGAGCTCTACACCTCCATGCTCGAAGCCGCCGTCAAGGAGATGAAGGGCGAAAGCAGCGAAGAGCGCCCCGCCACCCAACTCAACCTCGGCCTCTCTCTGCGCATCGACGAGAGCTACATCGCGGAAGAAAATCAGCGCCTGCGCCTCTACAAAAAAATCGCCGGCGCAACCTGCGAGAAAGTCATCAGCGACATTCGCGCCGAGATGGAAGACCGCTACGGAGCCCTTCCCGACGCCACCGTCTACCTGCTCGAAGCCGGGCTGCTGCGCCTGGAGTGCGAGCGCATGGGCATTGCGCAGATCGACCGCAAGCGCGGCGAACTGCTGATTCGGTTCATGGAGAATGCCACTGTCGATCCGCAGCTATTGATGCGCCTGGTCGCGAAAAATGCCAAACGCGGCGCGCAGTTCACGCCCCAGGGCATACTCAAATTCCCATTGACGGCAACGCGCCCCGACGATGTTCTGCTTGAGATCCATGAAGTGCTCACCAAGCTTTCCCCCGCGCCCGTAGGCGCTTGACAACTTCGTATCGATTGAGGAAAAGAAGATGAAGAGAACGATCGCCTTGTTCATCCTCGGAGCCTGCATGTCCGCGATGCTCGCCGCGCAACAGGATTGGAAGCAGCAATTCGAAAAGGCTTCCGACGAATACTTCGACCAGTTTTACTTCCACTTTGCGCCGTCCGCCGCAACCCAGACCGGATTTCACCAATATGACGGCCAGTTGGAAGACCTCTCCCACCAGAACATCGACGCCCAAATCGCCGCCCTCAAGCGCTTCGAAACCCGCATCAATTCCATTCAGCCTGACGACACGCCCGCCAGCTTCGTTCCTCGCAGCGACCGCGAGATTGTGCTCTCCAACATCCGCTCGCAGCTTCTTGAACTCGAAACCATCCGCTCATGGGAAAAGAACGCCGACGATTATTCCAGCATCTGCGCCAACGGCGCCTTCGTCCTCATGGAGCGAAAATTCGCACCGCCCGACGAACGCCTGCGCTCGCTCATCGAGCGCGAAAAGCAGATGCCGGCTCTTCTCGCCGCCGCCCGCGTCAATCTTCAGAACCCTCCACGCATCTTTACCGAAATCGCCATCGAGCAACTCCCCGGCGACATCAGCTTCTTTCAGCACGATGTTCCCGAGGCATTCAAAGACGCTCGGGACCCCGCCGTCAAAGCGCAGTTTGCCAAAGCCAACGCCGCCGTCATCGCCGCCTTCAACGACTATCTTGACTGGCTCAAGTCCGACCTGCTCGCCCGCTCCAACGGCGACTTCCGCATCGGCGCCGATACCTTCCGGAAGAAACTTCTCTACGACGAGATGGTCGATCTACCCCTCGACAAGCTGCTCGAGATCGATTGGGCCGATCTGCGCGAGAATCAAGCCCGCTTCAAGGAAGTTGCGAACGAGCTCGAGCCCGGCAAAGACCCTCGCGCAGTCCTTGAAGAACTGGGCGAAGACCATCCCGCGCCCGATCACCTGCTCGATGCGTTCCGCGAAAAATTCAATGGGCTGGTAGCCTTCATCCGCGCCCATCACATCGTCACCATTCCCTCCGATGTGCAGCCCATCGTCCAGGAGACGCCTCCTTTCATGCGCGCCACCACGCAGGCGAGCATGGACACTCCCGGTCCCTACGAACAGCACTCGACTCAGGCCTACTTCAATGTCACGCTGCCCGACCCAAGCATGACGCCGGCCGAGGTCAACGGGTACATGCACTCGTTCAACATCGGCACCGTAGTTTCAACCGCCGTTCACGAAGCGTACCCGGGCCACTATGTACAATTTCTCTGGCTTCCGCAGGCGCCCAGCAAAGTGCGAAAGCTGCTCGGCGCCAACACGGACGTCGAAGGCTGGGCCCACTACTGTGAGCAGATGATGCTCGATGAGGGATACGGCCAACCAGGCCATGGCGCAAAGGACGAGCGCGAATCCAGGCTGCTGCGTCTCGGCCAGTTGCAGGACGCCCTGCTGCGCAACGCCCGCTTCATCGTCGGCATCGAAATGCATACGGGCAAGATGACCGTGGAGCAAGCTGAAGAATTCTTCCAGAAAGAAGGATACCAACCCAAGGAGACCTCGGTGGTCGAGACGAAACGCGGCGCCGGCGATCCCACTTACCTTTACTACACCCTCGGCAAGCTTGAGATCATGAAGCTGCGCGAGGATGTGAAAAAGAAGGAAGGCGCAGCATTCTCACTCGAAAAGTTCCATGACGATTTTCTCCGCCAGGGATTCCCGCCCATCAAAATCGTGCGCGAGGCCATGCTCGGCGATAACTCGCCCGCCCTTTAAATCACCCTCCAAAAGAAGAAGGAAACAATGAACAGGAAAGTCCGCAAAGTCGTCATCCCAGCCGGCGGGTTGGGCACTCGTTTTCTGCCTGCCACCAAAGTCATCCCCAAAGAGATGCTGGCTCTGGTCGACAAGCCCATCCTCCAATACGGAGTGGAAGAAGCCATTGCGTCCGGCATCGAGCACATCATCGTGGTCACCGGCCGCGGCAAGGGCGCGATGGAAGATCACTTCGACATCAGCTACGAACTCGACGCAACCCTGGAGCGCAAAGGCAAGAAGGAACTCCTTGAAATTTCGCGGCGTGTCTCGTCCATGGCCCGCATCAGCTACGTGCGACAGAAGGAGCCGCTCGGGCTCGGCCACGCCGTCCTGTGCGCAAAGGATCTGGTCGGCGATGAGCCGTTCGCCGTGCTCCTGCCCGACGACGTGATCGACGCCGAGGTTCCATGTCTCAAGCAGATGATCGGCATTTTTAACGAAAGGGGCGGATCGGTGCTGGCCACCATGACCATCGAAGGACCCGGCATCAGCGCCTATGGCGTGCTCGCCGGCTCCCAGGACCCCGACAACCCCCGCATCTATAACTGCACAGGCATGGTCGAAAAGCCAAAGTTCGAAGAATCCCCATCCACTCAGGCCATCATCGGCCGTTACATCCTCACGCCCCGCGTCTTCGAACTCCTCGAGCACACCAAGCCCGGGGCAGTCGGCGAGATCCAGCTTACTGACGGCATTCTGGCGCTGCTGAAAGAAGAGAAGGTCTTCGGCTATACGTTTGAAGGCAAGCGCTTCGATGCCGGGGATAAGTTCGGCATGTTACAAGCCACGGTAGAATTCGCCCTGAAGCGGGAAGAGTTCGCGGAAAAGTTCCGCGCTTACCTCAAGACCCTGCCAATTTAGGCGAACACAACTCGACAGCTCCTCGCGCCGAACGCGGGTTCAAAAAGTTGGGTGATCGGTGTGTGCCCCATCCTTCCGGCAATCTCATCGCTGGAAGGGTCGGATACCGCGAACCCAGCGAGCCACCGGCATATAAGTCCACGAAACCATACCTTATGACTAATCGGGTGGATTACATCATTCAAATGATCTTCATCCTGGCCACTATCCCTTCCACTTGATGTTGCATCCCATCGAAGGCCGCTGATCCGCGGGAACCTGCTTGCCCTCAAGCACTAAATCGATCGCCGCGCGAAGCTCATCTCCCGTCACCGCAACCCCGTTCCCCGGCCTGCTCTTGTCATATTGCCCGCGGTAAACAAGCCTGAATTCACCATCGAACAGAAAGAAATCCGGAGTGCAGGCAGCCTTGTAAGCGTGCGCCACGGCTTGCGTTTCGTCATATAAGTACGGAAAGTTGAATCCATTCGCCAGCGCCTGCGCCTTGAGCCCCTGTGGGCTGTCGCCGGGATGCGTAGTTGCGTCGTTTGAGCTGACGGCAACGATCGCCAGCGGCTTCTCGCGATAATCCGCGCCCAGCGCGTCCAGCGACTTCTCAATGTGCTTTACATACGGGCAGTGAGCGCAAATGAACATCACCAGCAGCCCCTGCTTCCCGCGAAAATCGTCGCGCCGGACTATGTGGCCGGAGATAACATCGGTAAGTGCAAAATCAGGAGCCGTCGTACCAAGTTCAAGCATCGTTGATTCAGTAAGTGACATAAGAGTAAATCCCCCCTCGTATCAATTTATCCAAGACTCCGTCGGTTTAATTTACCCCGCTAACTCTCGCGGTCTCGCGCTAACTTCGCTTTCTATTAGAACAGCCCTGCCTGCCGCCCCGGCAAAGCCACTCCAAAATGCTCGTAGGCCAGGCGCGTGGCCACGCGGCCGCGCGGCGTGCGGTCAAGAAATCCAATCTGAATCAAGAAAGGCTCGTAAACCTCTTCGAGCGCGTCTTCCTCCTCGGCCAATGTCGCGGCCAGCGTGCCGAGTCCCACCGGGCCACCCTCGTACTTCTGGATAATCGTCAACATCAGCCGGCGATCGATCTCGTCGAATCCGTGCGCGTCCACCTCCAGCAGAGTCAGCGCAGCGTTGGCAGTGGGCCGGTCGATCACTCCCGTCCCGCGCACCTGCGCATAGTCCCGCACCCGCCGCAAAAGCCGGTTGGCGATGCGAGGCGTGCCCCGCGACCGCAGCGCAATCTCCGCTGCTCCATCCGCGTCGATCGGAATCTGCATCACCTCGGCCGATCGCGTCACGATGAAGCGCAGTTCTTCCTCGTTGTAAAACTCCAGCCGCAGCAAGATCCCGAATCGAGACCGCAGCGGAGAAGAAAGCAGGCCCGGACGGGTCGTAGCCCCGATAAATGTGAATGGCCGAATCTCCATCACGTGCGTTCGGGCCGCAGGTCCCTGTCCGATGATGATGTCCAGTTTGTAGTCCTCAAGCGCCGTGTACAGTTTCTCTTCCAACACCGGCTGCATGCGATGAATTTCATCGAGGAAGAGAACCTGGCGCTCGCGCAGATTGGTAAGGATCGCCGTCAGGTCGCCCTGGATCTGCAGTGCCGGACCCGAAGTCTGCTGAAAACCGACATCGAGTTCGTTGGCGATGATCGTCGCCAGCGTTGTCTTGCCCAGGCCGGGAGGGCCGAACAGCAGCACGTGGTCCAGCGCTTCGCCGCGGGATTTGGCCGCCTCCAGCGCGATGGCCAATTGCTCTTTGGCCTTTGATTGTCCGATGAATTCGCGCAGCCACCGGGGCCGCAGCTTGAGTTCGAAGCCCTGTTCTTCGTCAGCGCGCGCGGCGCTCACCAGGCGTTCGGGATTGTCTTCGCGGGCGATGGCCATCTACACCAGAAGTGTAGCCGTTCCCGGCCGGTTAGCGAAAATCCCGGCGTGCAAGGGACAGATGATTCACTTCGAAATGGGAATAAGTTGCCGATTTTCCATCTGAACCTTGTCCCCGGCGCCGCCTCCATGGTTTCCGCCGGCGACTAAATGTCTGAGAGCACAAGCGCCGCGCTGAAACTCAAACTAAATAGAAAGGAAATGCCACGGATGTGTTACTGCAAGGTCATTGACTGAGAAGGGTTTATTGACTATCTTTAAACTACAAGAATCTGTAAATTTTGGCGAACCCCGAGGTTCGGCAAACCGACCTCTTGTAGTCGAGGCATAACTGCCATCGACTTAACGCCATGCAGCACCCAAGATGTGACCGGCGCCAAACCCGTCACGAGTGTCCGGAGATCAATTATGCTAGATCGTTTAACGTCGGGAGCGCTGCTCTTAGTCTCTATTTCATTGCCTATTATCGGCTGCACTACTTCCCAGGTCGATTCGCTCCAGGTGTCGCCTACTATAGTTACTATGTCAGCGGGCGCCACAGCGCAGCTGACCGCCACCGGAATTTACCATCACGGGTCCGGCCCCTCGACGTCTCAGGACCTCACCAGTCAGGTGACCTGGAAGACTACCTCGGCGGACGTGGCTACCGTCAGCGCCTCGGGATTGGTTACAGGAGTTGGCGCCGGAACCATTACGATCACCGCTACCATCAATGGCTACACGGGCGAGCTCTCCGCCAGTTCGTCGGTGACGGTTACCGCCAACAACTCGGGCGGGGGCGGCTCGGGCAGTAACGTGGTTTCCGTCTCGATCATCCCCGGCGCCCAGTCAGTGGCCGTCGGAGGAGAAACAGGCCAGTACATCGCCATCGGCACCACCTCGGGCGGCAACCAGGTCAATCTCACCGATTCCGCCACATGGACTTCGAGCAACGTATCTGTAGCCACTGTGAGCTCCCACGGCCTGGCCACCGCAGTAGGCGCGGGCTCAACGACCATCACCGCCATCGCCACAAATTCCGATCAAACCGTCGCCTCCGGAACGGCGACCTTCACGGTCACTGGCGCGACCGCAGGCCCACTCCTCTCCATCTCCATTATTCCCGACGCGCAAACCATGATCGCCGGACAAACGAGCCAACTGATCGCCATCGGCGCGTTCAATGTCGCTCCCTCGACCCAGAACATCACCAGTTCGGTAACCTGGGCTACCAGCAACTCGGCTGTTGCCAGCATTTCGGCCGGCGGGCTGCTAACGGCAACGGGCCCGGGCGTGTGTGCGATTGCAGCCATCGGGACCAACGCCGGAGGCGGCGTAGTCACCGCGACGTCTACATTCACCGTCACCGGCTCCAGTTCCTCGGCCGAACCGCTGGCGTCGCTGGCTATCGTTCCCAACTCCCAGACCGCCCTCGCAGTCAACCAGACTGCACACTTCATCGCCATCGCCACCACAGGGACGGGCAACACCGTCAACCTGACCAATCAATCGGCTACCGTCGGCGGGGCGACCATCGCCGCGGCCGTCTGGAGTTCGAGCAACCCAACCGTGGCCACGATCGATCCCGCCACGGGCGTTGCAACCGCACTCAGCGCAGGCACAACCGCCATCACCGCCCAGGCGTCAAATCCTGACGCCACAGTGGTGCTGGCTACCGCGACCTTCACGGTTACCATTCCCACAGTCGCCGAGCCGCTGGTCTCCATGGCCATCGTGCCCGCAACGCAAACCCTGGCGGCGGCCGGTCAAACCGCCAATCTCACCGCCATCGCCACAACCGGATCCGGCACAACGGTCAACTTGACCAATAAGACAGCACTTGTCGGAACCACAACCATACAGGCCGCGGTCTGGGCCTCGAGCAGTCCCGCTGTTGCCAGTGTCGACCCGGCCACAGGAGTCGTAACCGCCAACGGCAGCGGCGTTGCAGTCATTACAGCAATCGCCACCAATCCCGGCGATGGCACTGTAGTTACCGCAACCGCAACCATCACGTCCACCGCGGTCAACACCACCGGCGGCGCGATCGCATCCATCGACGTCATTCCAGGCGATCAATCGGTTGCCTCGCCAAATGACACCACGCAGTTCCTCGCGATCGGAACGTCGACCACCGGGGCGACGGTAAACATCACCAGCCAGGTCACCTGGAGTTCGAGCAGCACTCAAATCGCCACTGTCGGCGCAAACACCGGTTATGCAACGGCGGTCGGCAAAGGCTCCGCTACGATCACGGCTCTTTTCACCCCCGCAAGCGGAAACGTAGTGACGGGAACGGCAGCATTCACCGTAACGGGCGGGACACTCGAGACATATGTCTCGCCCCTCACCATCCTGCCGGCATCTCAGACCATTGGCTCAGGCGTGACAACCCAGTTCATCGCCCTTGCCACTCTGGGAAGCACTGGCGAAGTGGTGGATGTCACCGACTCGAAACAGATCACCTGGAGCGTCGCTGATTCATCGATCGCTACAGTTTCAAACTACCCCGCGAATCCAGCCGGAGTCGTTACCGGTCAAAGCGCGGGCACCACAACGATCACGGCAGAATTGTCAAATGGCGCCGATGGCACCGTTATCACTTCCACATCAAGTATCACGGTCACGACTGCGCCTCCGCCTGAGGAGATACTGACTCTTACCATCTATCCATCTACCATCACGGTTCTCGATTTCAATCTGACTGGGCAGTTTCTGGCCATCGGCACCTTCTCGCAGCCTCCCTACGTCCGGGATCTGACCAACGCACCCACCACAACTTGGCTCTCCAGCGAGCCCGAGAGCTTCCCCGTCGGCCAAAGCTCTCTGGGTTCCGGCGGAAATAACGGGGCCAGCGCCGGTCTTGTCACTGCGTATTCCAGCGGTGGCGCGGACATTATCGCCGAATCAACCAGCAAGGACGGGACAATTCAGGTCGCCCAGGCAACATTTGCTTGCCCGGAGGTCATTCCTGGCCCTGGCGTTACAACGCCATCGTGCTATCCGAATGAGCCGCCGGCGGCCGAACTCCTTGCCACTGTGACGGTTTTCAACGAGGGCCTGAACACGACCGATTGGGAAGTGACTGGTCCCTCGGCCACTGGAACTCCGAACGTGATTCATTGCGGCCCGGGCTGGGCACTCAATGGTGGAACTGGAGGTTCGGTCTGCACGGGCACCTATCCCATGATCGCGAAAACTCCTGCAGGCACTCCGGGGGTGGTTTTGGAAGGTCAGGGCGCGGCGTTCGGCGGCTGGTCTTACAACTGCATTCCGAGCGACAGCAAGGGTAACTACCTTCCCGGTCCGGTCTACTGGACCGCAGCGGGACCGAACTACTGCGTAGCTACTTTGGACTCCTCGTATGTTGACACTAACGGAGATACAGTGGTTGTTCCCGGCATCGATACGACGATTGGCGCCATCTTCAACTAGCGCCTCCGTGTACAACCTAGCGAGCCGCCCGTTCGGGCGGCCCGCCTGCGTCAGAGAAATTTCGCGGTACGCAACCGCGGCGCTGACATCCATTCGGCCGGTCACGTTCAACACAACCCAGCCACGACGAATGTCCCGACCGTTTAGACTGGTGAAGTCCGCCTGAACGTGATGACCCACCGGTTCGGAATCCTTCGCCGCTTTCGCTTCAATCTGCCCCAGCGCATCGCCGCCGGTTTGCTGGCGCTCTTTCTTTTGCAGGGCCTCTGGGTCGCGGCCCACCAGACGCTGACCGATCGCGACTACCAATATGCGCGCTGCGGCCGCGAGACCTGGGAACGGCCATCGGCGCTGGCCGGTTATTACACCACCTGCGGCAACATTCATGACGGCATCCTTGCTTACCGCCTCGCCGGCCTGCCGCTCAGCCTCAACCTGGCCGTTCAACGCGCGCTCGACCGGTTCCGCAAACCTGAAGACAAAGTCCTCCAGACCGGCGGCGAAGTCGGCACCTGGGAGCTACGCCACCAGATGACGCATATTCTGCTGCTGCTGCGCCTGCCGTTTCTGCTGGCCGGTTGCGTTCTGGGAGGGTGCATCTGGTGGGTGACACGGCGCCTCTACGGCAACCTGGGCGGCTACACGGCGCTGGCCCTCTACTGCTTCTGCCCGGCGATCCTGAAGGCCTGCCTGGCGCCCAACGTCGAGGTGCTGGCCGCGCTGGGCGTCTATGGTGGCGTCTACACCTGCATCGGCGTCTCGCACGCCATGCTGGGGCCGCGACTGAAGTGGCGGCCAAGGATCGTGCTTCTGACGGTAATCTTCGGCGTCGCCGCGCCGTCGCACATCGTGGCCCTGCCGGTCACGGCGCTGCTCGGCCTGGCGCTCATGCTCTGGGTGGCTGAAGGCCGCAGGAGCCAGGTGCTGCCGGTCGTGATGGCGGCCTCCGCCGGGTCGCTGGCGATCCTCTTCGTCTCTTACGGATTTTCACCGGATGCATTCAGTTATGTCTTCCGGTCGGGGTCCGGGTTCCTGTGGCTCTCCATCGATCCGGCAAGACGATTTTTCACCTCGCTCGCCGAGGCAGGCATCACTCTGGCTGCCGCGGCCGCCGTTGCGCTTTATCTTGGAATGCGCAGGTCGCGCTACTTCGGTAACACGGCTCCGCTGGTCTGTTTTCTGGCCATTGCCCCACTCATCACTACCGGCGTCCAGGGTGCCCCCTGGGTGTGGGCGTTGCCGTTTTTATTGACCTTCACCGGAGGTGTTCTGGCCGATGCCTACGAAGCACCGCGCGGGCGGCTGGCGATAGGCGCGGCTGCGGCAATTATCGCGCTGCAGTCGGCCCTCTGCGCGGCCGCATTGCCAGGGATGATTACTTAGCCGGTCGCCGAAAAGCCGGCCCCTGTTTAGCGCTGGAACCACGCCCGGTTCCCGACCCGCGGTACAAGGATAGGAAGCCTCCATTGGACACCTGCCTGGATGATCGCAAACTTAACCATAATAAGGACTTATTTGTCACATCCCGCCTTGCTAAATAGCCTTCGTAAAGCGTAAAATAAACCTGTCAGCCCGCGGACCCGGCCCCTCTCGTTCCGGACCCTGTTTTGCCGCACTCCAGCGGGCTTTGAAAAGACCCTATGGCAGACGACAAGAACCCTCAGCTACCTCTCGATGGCGGTGTGCCGCCGAACACCGGCTCAACTCCGATCAATCTCGAAGAAGAGATGCGGCATTCGTATCTCGCCTACTCGATGAGCGTGATTATAGGCCGTGCGCTTCCCGATGCCCGCGACGGATTGAAGCCCGTCCACCGGCGAATCCTGACCGCCATGGACCGCGAGGGGTTGCAGCACAACAAGCGCTACTCCAAGTGCGCCGGCGTGGTGGGCGAGTGCCTCAAGAAGTATCATCCCCATGGCGATTCGGCCGTCTACGACGCTTTGGTGCGCATGGCGCAGCCCTGGTCCCTCCGCTATCCGCTGGTCGACGGGCAGGGAAACTTCGGTTCCGTCGACGGCGATCCGCCCGCGGCCTACCGCTACACCGAATGCCGCATGGAGCGCATCGCCGAAGAGATGATGGCCGACATCGAGATGGAAACCGTCGATATGACGCCGAATTTCGACGAAACCACCGACGAGCCCACCGTGCTGCCCACGCGGATCCCAACCCTGATCGTCAACGGATCGAACGGTATCGCGGTCGGCATGGCCACCAACGTTCCTCCGCACAACCTGACCGAAGTAGTGAACGCCACCATCGCGCTGGTGAACGATCCCCACGCCGGCCTGGCCGAAGTGCTGAAACATGTGCAGGGCCCCGACTTCCCCACCGGCGGATTTCTATACGGGCGAAGCGGAATTCCAGCCGCCTACAAGCACGGCCGCGGCCGGTTCATGATGCGCGCCCGCGTGGCGATGGAGAACCTGAGCAAGGAACGCCAGGCCATCGTAGTCACCGAGATTCCCTACCAGGTCAACAAGTCAAAACTGGTGGAGCGCATCGCCGAGCTGGTGAACGAGAAGATCGTCGACGATATCGGCGACGTGCGAGACGAAAGCGACCGCGACGGAATGCGCGTGGTCATCGAGCTCAAGCGCGGCGCGCAGCCTGAGATCGTGCTCAACCAGCTCTACAAGCACACCCAGATGCAGGAAAGCTTCTCGATGATTTTCCTGGCGGTTCTCAATGGACGCCCGGTGGAGTTGGGGCTCGACCAGGCCATCCGCGCCTTCATCGACCACCGCGTCGATGTGGTGCAGCGCCGGACGGTGTATCTGCTGCGCAAGGCCCGCGAACGCGAGCACATTTTGGAAGGGCTGAAGATTGCCCTCGATAATCTCGACACCGTCATCCGAATCATTCGTGCCTCGGGTTCGCGGGCCGAGGCGCGCGAGAATCTTTATGCGTGGGGCAAGGGTAATGAGATCGTCATCACGCTCGACCGGGTGCGGCTCCCCAACGAAGAGCGCGGCCTGACCCTCCGGCAGGTCGACGCCATCCTTGAGTTGCAGCTCTATCGCCTCACCCAGCTCTCAGTCGATGAACTCCTGAACGAACTGCGCGAGATCCGCGAGAGGATCGCCGAGTACGAATCCATCCTTGCCAGCGATGCAAAGTTGCGCTCAGTGATTGTGAAGGAGCTGGAAGAAGTCCGCGACAAGTACGGCGATGCACGCCGCACCGAGATCGTCGACGAGAGCGCAGAACTGCAGCTTGAAGACCTGATCGCCGACGAGCAAGTAGCAGTCACCGTCTCGCACCAGGGCTACCTCAAGCGCACGCCCATCTCCATCTATCGCCAGCAGCGCCGCGGCGGCACAGGCCGCATGGGCATGAAGACACGCGAAGAAGATTTTGTCGCTCAGCTCATCGTCGACTCGACCCATGCCTTTCTGCTTTGCTTCACCAACTCCGGCCGCGTCTACTGGCTCAAGGTCTACGAGATTCCCGACGTAGGCGCAGCGGGCAAAGGCAAATCCATGCAGAGCCTGCTCGACCTGCAGCCGGGCGAGAACGTCCGCGCCATTCTCCCCGTGCGCGATCTTGAAGAAGAGGGCAAATACATCTTCTTCGGCACCCGCAACGGCACCGTCAAGAAGACCCCGCTCAAGGACTTCTCCAACGTCATGGCCCGTGGCATCATCGCCATCGGCATCGACAAGGAAGATGAACTGGTCGCCGCCCGCATCACCGACGGCTCGCAGTTGGTCTTCCTCGCCACTCACCTCGGCATGGCCATCCGCTTCGATGAGGCCGATGTGCGCTCCATGGGCCGCCCGGCCTACGGCGTCCGTGGCATCGACCTCGCCAAAAACGATTACGTGGTGGGCGTGGCGATTACCCCCAAGGAGCATGACCCCGGCGCCTACCGCATCCTCTCGGTCACCGAGAACGGCTTCGGCAAGCGCACCGACGTCGAGCAATACCGCCTGCAGACCCGCGGCGGCAAAGGCGTGAAGAACATGGCCGTCACCCCCCGCATCGGCCGCGTCAGCACCATTCAACTGGTGGATGACATGTCGGAGCTGATCATCATCAGCCAGTGGGGGAAGATCATCCGCATCGACACCAAGACGATCCGCGCCGCCGGCCGCGCCACCCAGGGCGTCCGCCTCTTAAACCTCGAACCCGAAGACAAGGTGGCCGCAGCCGTCATCATTCCGCCCGAAGAGCTGAAGGACGATGACCAGGGCACGCTGCTGCAGTAAGGCTTAGGCAATTCGGGTCAGGTCCAACTGGAATAAGTTCAACTTTGGGGTTCTTGACCTACGCTCGATTTGAATTCGGCGTCTTCATTTTCGCTGTACTCGGCGTAATTCGCGAAGAGTTCCTCACCGGCTTTAATGTCCCGTATCGCTTTGAACCGTAAGTTCGAATCTGGCTCGACATTCGGCGATTCAGAGGTGTTCAGGTACCAGGAAACAGTCAACGAATTGAAGTTGCTCGGGCATTCGTACCGATTGCTCTTGAGAACGCAGAAGTCATGGTAAAGCTTCCGGATTTCTGGCGTGAGTGCAACGGTCTCTTCCTTATTGATGAAAACGGTCTCCGCGTCATCCGCACCGAATACGTCGGTCCCCTGAGGAATGTCGATAACCGCAAACACTCCGATACCGGCGCCACCGACTCTCGAAACACGTAGTCTCGTATAGACCCCGTCGTGGGGCCGCCCTTTATCCCTTTTCGGACTCATTGCTGCTCCCCATGTGCGTTCTCAGTTCGCGCCTCAAAGACCTCATATTTGCAATGAAGATCGCCAAGGCAACCACAATGATGACAGTGCGTTCGGCTGAAACCGGAACAACTGATCTATTTACAACGCTAAAGAATAGACAAACGATCAGCGCTATTGAAAAATCCCCGCCAGGAAATAGTAAGCGAGCCATTGACTCTCTATTCTCTGAACCCGCGCTTCCTCACCTTCTAGTAGGAAGCGCCAATTGACCCGAAACCAAAAGCAGGATTGAAATCGTCGTAAATCCCGGCAACAACTCGCCGATAACAGGCTGCGGCTTGACTGACCAGTCCATGCGTCCTTGATTCCCTTCCTACTATGCGCTCAACCCTGCTCATTCTTGCGGAGGCTTGCGGGCTCAGCTAATTTTGGTCGCTCCACCCGCCGGATCGTCTTATTCATAGGCTTACTCGGGTCGCGGACAACACCCAGTTTCGCCCAGGCCGCTTCGCTCAATTCGGCAATCAAATCGAACCGCTCGCTGAAGGAAAGGTTTTTGTGGTTCTTGACCTTTTCCTTCAGGTGCTCCGGCACATAGTTACGGTCAAACTTCGACTCGTCCACGCTCATAGCCGAATTGTATTCCGTTTCCTCTTGAACAGCGCCAAAAGTTGCCCCCTCGCGTGTCGATAAACACGCGCGCAATCGCGTCCAGGCAACTTCATTTGACTGATGACCAAAGGTTTCAGAGACCCTCTTTGCGGCCTCGGAAGAGAACGCCGTAGATAGATAAAGCGGCGCCCTTATCGAGCGCCGCTTCTCCAAAAAACACCATCGACCTAAACGTTTGAATCGCTACGCTGCCGCCTTGCCAACCATCCCGTTCGGATCCAGCACGAATTTTTTCGCCGCGCCGCCATCGAATTCCTTATACCCTGCGGGCGCTTCATCCAGGCTGATCACCGTCGCGTTGACGATCTTCGCAATGGGCAGGCGATCATGCAGAATGGCCTGCATGAGTTGCCGGTTATATTGCAGCACCGGGGCCTGGCCGGTGTGAAAGTGCAGAGACTTCGACCAGCCTTTGCCGAATCGAATCTTGAGCACGCCGTGCTTCGAGTCTTCGTTGGGGGCGCCTGGATCTGCGACCACATACAGTCCGGGTATCCCGACCCCTCCGGCCACGAATGTGATATCCATTAATGCGTTGAGCACCGCTGCCGGGGCCGCTTCGTCCGGGTGCCCATGACCCGACGCTTCAAAGCCCACGGCGTCAACCGCGGCATCCACCTCCGGCACGCCTGTGATCTGCTCAATCTGTTCAGCCAGGTTGTCGTGCTCACCGATGTTGATGGTTTCATATCCCATTTTGCGGGCATGAGCGAGCCGCTCGGGGATTTTGTCGCCGACGATAACGACGGCTGCGCCGAGGATATAGCTTGAAGCCGCCGCAGCCATGCCGACCGGCCCGGCGCCGGCGATGTAAACGATGGAGCCAACCCCGACTCCAGCGCTCTTGGCGCCGTGAAAACCCGTTGGCAAAATGTCAGAAAGCATGGTCAGATCGGTGATCTTTTCCATCGCCTGGTCTTTATCCGGGAACTTGAGCAGATTGAAATCGGCGTAGGGCACCAGGACATATTGAGCCTGTCCGCCGACCCAGCCTCCCATATCGACATACCCGTAGGCGCCCCCGGGCTGCTTGTCGTTCACATTAAGGCACACCCCCGTATTCCGCTCACGGCAGGCGCGACACCGGCCACAGGCAATATTGAAGGGAACCGAGACGATGTCTCCCTTGTCGATGAACAAAACATCTGAGCCTTTTTCGATGACCTCGCCGGTAATTTCGTGCCCCAGCACAAGACCTTTTGGAGCGGTAGTACGGCCTCGGACCATGTGCTGGTCAGACCCGCAGATATTGGTGGAGATGATGCGAAGGATGACTCCGTGCTCGATTTTTTTGCCGTGGGGATCTTCGAACTTGGGGAAGGGGATGGATTTGACGTCTACTTTTCCCGGTCCCTCGTAAACTACGCCTCTGTTGTCCGGCATGTGATTTTCTCCTATCGGTTGGAATGTGTGTGTGCGTCGTTCCCGGGCTTCCATGGCGCATGTAAGCAGGTAGCAAGGCGCTACGCCCCGGGTCGCGTCGGTTTCAAGGTATTGGGTGCGCTTTTTGTTTTTCTCCATTGCCTACGATGCGTCCCAGGGAGAAGGGTTTGCATCTCCGGCCCAGGCACATGGTTAGACACTTTAGGATATGAAAGGGGTCTCTGTCGACCCCAGTCTTTCCGGCACTCACGAGGATCGTCGAATCATGCCCGCAACCGGCGCCAAACCCAAAGGCACCATCGACGAAGCCGGCGCAGCGCGCGCCGTTCAGCAGATGTTCGACTCCATCGCGCCGCGCTACGACCTGCTGAATCACGTCCTCTCCGCCAATATCGACCGTCTCTGGTGGCGCCGCGCTGCGCGGCGATTCCGGCCCATTCTCGAACGCCCCGACGCTGCCATCCTCGACATCTGCTGCGGCACCGGAGACATGACGATGGCCCTGCTCAGACACCGGCCCCAGGGCGGCCGCCCCATCCTTGCTGCCGATTTCGCGCGCGGCATGTTAGCCCGGGGCGCCAGAAAATTCCGCCCCCCAGCTTCAACCGCGCAACGTCCTCACGCAGTCCCGCTGGAGGCCGACGCGCTCCATCTCCCCATTCGCCCCCAATCGCTCGACCTTGTCGTGACTGCTTTCGGCTTCCGCAACCTGTCCAACTACGCCGCGGGCCTCACCGAATTCCGCCGCGTGCTCAAACCCGGGGGACAACTCGGTATCCTCGATTTCAGCGAGCCCGGCGGTCTCATCGGCAAGGCCTACGCACTGTATTTCCGCCACATTTTACCCGCCATCGGCCGCGCAATCTGCGGCAAAGACGGCCCCTACAACTACCTTCCTTCCTCGGTGGGCAGCTTTCCGGCGCCGGCTGAAATGCTCGACCTCATGCGGGAAGCGGGATACACGAATTGCGCCTGGCAGCCTTACACCTTCGGCATCGCAGGCTTGTACACCGCCACGCGGCCGACGCTGTAAGCTAAAGACCGGATGAGCCAAGCCGCCACCAGCGCCTCGAAACCGAGCCAGGCCACTCGCAACGCCCCCCAGATGGACCTCGCCGGCTCGTCGGCGGCCAAGCGCCAGGTCGCGCTCCATTCCATGGTCGCGGCCGCAGCCATGACGTTGCTCAAGCTGGCCGCCGGATTGCTCTCGGGCTCGCTCGGCGTGCTTTCGGATGCGGCCCACTCCGGTCTCGATCTGGTCGGCTCGGCGTTGACCTACTTTTCAGTGAACGTGAGCGACAAGCCCGCCGACGAAGACCACACTTACGGCCACGGCAAAATCGAAAACCTCTCCGCATTCGGCGAAGCCGGGCTGATGGCTCTCTCTTGCGCGTGGATCATCTGGGAGGCGGTCCGGCGAATTTTTTATCACTCCGTCGCTTTGCAACATTCCGTCTGGCCGGTGCTGGTCGTGGTGGCTTCGATTGCAGTGGATTTCTGGAGGTCGCGTCAACTGCGTGCGGTGGCCCGGAGAACGGGGTCGCCGGCCCTCGCCACCGACGCCTTCCATTTCGCCTCGGACATCTGGGTCTCGCTGGCGGTGCTGGCCGGCTTGGGCGCAACCTGGGCGGGCGAGCGGTTGGGGATTGGCTGGCTGCAATATGCCGACCCGTTCGCCGCCATGCTGGTCTCGGCAATGATTTTGCGCATGACAGTTCGCCTGGGCCACGAGTCGGTCGGCGCGCTCATGGATGAGATTCCGCGCGAAACGGGGCGCAGGCTGGTCCGCGAGGTGCAAAGAGTTGAAGGCGTGATGGCCGTGGAGCAGGCGCGCGTGCGTCGCGCCGGGGCCGGCTACTTCGCCGATCTCACACTGGCGCTCCCGCGACGCTCCACCTTCGAACATACCGGCGAGGTAGTGCAGGCCGCCACCGCCGCCGTCCACAGCGTTTTGCCCACCGCCGACGTCGTTATTCACACCGTTCCCCGTGAAACACGCGCCGAGAGTATCTTCGACCGGGTGCGGGCCGTCGCCGCCCGCAACAACGTTTCGGTTCATGAGTTAAGCATTCAATCCCACAACGGCCGTCTCCGGGTCGAACTCCATGTCGAGATTGAAGAAAATGTAAAGCTGCGCGAGGCACATGGCTTTGTCAGCAGCCTTGAAGCGGAAATACTGCGCGATATTCCTGAGATCGATGCGGTTCTCACTCATATCGAGAGCGAACCGGCCACCATCGAGGAACCAAAAGAAGAGGTTCTGGAAGATCGCAGGATCGAGATTGCGCTGCGCGCCGCGGCTCGGGACATTCCTGACATTGTCGATGTGCACGCCGTCGCCGTGGTTCACACCGGCGAGCACGTCTCGCTTACCTGCCACTGCACATTGCCTGACGAGTTGCCGATGCACCGCGTGCACGAGGCGATCACCGCACTCGAGGACCGCTTCAAACTGGAGTGCCCCGAAGTGTACCGGGTCACAATCCACCCCGAGCCGGTGACCGATAATACTCGATAACGCGCACTGGATTGATTGCTGAGGATCGTCGTCGGCCATGCCCATCCGGACCATCAAGAACATCCTTCAGATCGCGTCGCTGCTCATGCTCCTCGTGGCCGTGGCGCTGCTGGCGGCCATCACCACCATGCATTTCGCCATTCACGGCGCGGAAGTGCAGGTCCCGGCACTTAAAGGAATGACTGTAGCCGACGCGCGCAGCGAAACCGCCGGGCTCGGCCTCAATCTCGACGTGGACAACCGTTACTACTCCGGCGAGGTCGCGGCCGGACACATTCTCACCCAGTCGCCGGAAGCAGGTGCGGTAGTCCGCCGCGAGTGGCGCGTCCGCGTGTCGGAGAGCCTTGGCCCGCAAAAGGTCGAAGTGCCGAACACGGTTGGCTTCCAGGAGCAGGCCGCGGCACTCGAGTTGCGTCGTGCCGGCCTTGAAGTCGGCGCCACTGCCCGCCTTCCTTACGGAAAAGTAGCCGAGGGAACGGTGCTGGCGCAGGATCCCCCCGCCCACGCGCAGGACATTGCCCAGCCCAGCGTCAACCTGCTGGTGGCCGCGCCGGACGACCAGGCAGCCGATGGATGGGTGATGCCCGACATCACGGGACTTCCCGTGGTCACGGCTCAGATGGATCTGGCAATGGTCGGAATCAAAACCTCGATCCCCGTTTATGTCGACGTTCCAATGGCCCGGATCGGAAACGGAGCCGCTCCGCCGAGACCTCCGATGCAGCCAGGATCGGTGCTTACCCAGTCGCCCGCTGCCGGAGCGCGCGTCGATCAAAGCACACTGGTAAAGCTGACGGTAGCCAAGTAGCGATCACATGCCGGCTGAGTTGAACCAACCGGATTGCAAAACATGTAAGCGCAGGAGGGGACAGGATGGGATTGAGCGAAGACATTGAACGAGTCGCGCTGCAGGAGCGAGAGCTGCACCTGCCGCAATGGAACGCGCGCCTGGCGTGGGAGTTGGGAAACCGCCTCAAATCAATGGCGGATGATCGCGGGTTAACCGTGGTGATCGATGTTCGCCGCTTTGGGCAGCCGCTGTTTTATGCCGCGATGGAGGGCACCACCCCGGACAATCCGGAGTGGGTCAGGAAGAAAATCAACGTCGTCGCCCGGTTCAACCGCAGTTCCTACGGTTTCGGCCTGCATTTGAAGATGAAGAAAACAACCTTGCTGGAGCGATACGGTCTGCCGGTCGCCGAGTACGCAGCGGATGGAGGCTCATTTCCGCTCCACGTCGAGGAAGCCGGCATCGTAGGCGCTGCGACCGTCTCCGGGCTGCCGCAGCGCGACGATCACGAGCTGGTCGTTGAAGCCCTGTGCGCAATGCTGGGCAAAGATTATGCGGCTCTGAAGCTCGGGCCGGAGCAAGTCTGAGCCGGGAGCCGATCCCCGCTCTCGTCAAGCCGCTTTCTCAAACAGCGCGATGAAAAAGCCATCTGCGTGGATCGCACCGGGCAACAGGCGAAGCGCGCCCTCCGACGTGAGGCAGGTTCGCAGACAATCTGCCCCGGTAGAGGTAAGCACACCCGCAGCCAGAAGCGAATCGATTCGGCATTCAAGCGAGAATTGCCGAGCGTCCGGAGTCTCCGCCAGCACTTGAGCGACCACCTGCTCGTTTTCCTCCGGCTCCAGCGAGCATGTGGAGTAGACCACACGCCCGCCGGGCCTCACTGCGCGGAGCGTGGCCTTCAAAATGGCGCGCTGCCGCTCAGCCTGCCGCGGCAAGTCCTCCGGCTTCAACCGGTGGCGAATCTCCGGGTTGCGGCCCAAGGTGCCGGTACCGCTGCATGGAACGTCGGCCAGCGCGCCATCAAAGATCGCGTCTTGCAATACAGATGCGTCGGCCACGCGGCATTCGACGCGGGGTCCGAACGCGGCGAGACGGCTGCTGAGTTGCGCCAGCCGCTGCGGGTTCTCGTCGCAAGCGACAATATGCGCCTGCCGTTTCCGCTCCGCCAGAATGAAAGTCTTGCCGCCAGGCGCGGCGCATGTATCCAGAATTTCGCCGGCAGGTTCGAAGCTCGCGGCCGCCAACTCGCCAATCAACTGCGATCCTTCATCTTGAATGCGAACGCGGCCCTCGGCGAACGCAGCCGTCAGCGTCACGTCTCCGGATACGACCGTACGCGCGCCAGCCAGCAACTCGCCCGGCGCAAGCTCGATGCCGGCCCGCACCAGTTCCTGGTCAGCTTGAGCGTTCTCCATCCGCACCGTCAGCGTGGGCTGCGCTTGTCCGTGACGGCAGATAGCCGTTGCCAATTCAGCACCATAATGGCTTACCCAGCGCTCGACCATCCATGCCGGGTGCGCCTGGGCCCCTAACTCCTCTAAGCCCTCGTCCAAAGAGTCAAAGCGCGCAAAGCGCCTCAGAACCGCGTTGACCATGCCGGAAGCATATCGGTGGCCGGCCTTGAGCACCAGCTCGACGCTTTCTCCGATGGCCGCGTGAGCCGGAATCCGATCGAGAAACAATAGCTGGTACGCGCCCAGTCGCAACGCAATCGACTCTTCCGCATCAAGCTTTGCGTTTGGTTTCTTGAGCAGGCTCCTGATGCGCTGGTCCAACAAAATTTGCCAGCGAAGCACGCCCAGAACAAGCGTGGTCACCAGATGACGATCCGCAGGCGAGAGCGCATCGACTGTTTTACCGCGCAGCAGATCGTCCGAGTGCGCCTGGCCCCGCTCGACGGCCATCAGAATCCTGAAAGCCTCACGCCGCGCTGGAGAGACGGTCGCCACGCCTGTCAACCCAGCCGCGCGCCTGAGCCCAACGGATTGCCGCGCAGAAACTCCGCCGCGCTCAGGCGCTTCTTGCCTTCGAGTTGAACCTCAAGCAACTCGAGCCAGGTATTCTGCGCGCAAGCCGCAAAGAGCCGCTGATTCTCGACCGAAATCTGCCCCGTCCCGGCGAGAATCGATCCCGTCGAAGCCGGCTCGGCAGCCGTGGCCATGCGATGCACGATCAGTTTCTTGCCGCCCAGCGCCGTGAACGCCCCCGGCCACGGCTGAAATCCACGCCAACGGTTGTGAAGCTCAGAGGCCGTGCGAGTTGCGAAGTCCATCCGCCCGTCTTCCCGGTCCAGCAGCGGCGCGAAAGTTGCGAATTCGTGATTCTGCGGCCGGGGTTGAACGGTTCCATCGGCAAGCCCGGCCAGCGTCGCGACCATTAGCGGCGCGCCCGCGCGGGCGAGCAGATCAAATAGCTCGACGGAAGTTTGGTCGGGACCAATTTCGAGAGTCTGCTGCATCAGGATGGGCCCCGTGTCCAGCCCCTCTTCAAGCAGCATCGTGGTGTTGCCCGTGTAGGCGTCGCCCATGGCTACAGCCCACTGAATGGGCGCGGCTCCCCTGTACTTTGGCAGCAGCGAGCCATGCAGATTGATGCAGCCGAGCCGCGGCAACGCGAGCATCCACGGCGGAATGATGCGCCCGTAAGCCACCACCACGATCGCGTCCGGCGCTGTGCTCTCAAGCTGCGCCCGGAATTCAGGATTGTTGCGAATCTTCTCCGGCTGGGTGACAGGAAGGCCTGCCGCCTGCGCCGCCTGCTTTACCGGCGTTGCCGCCACATGGCGATCGCGGCCCACCGGCCGATCGGGCTGCGAGACGACCAGTGCGATTTCGTGGCCAGCAGCCGTCAACGCTTCAAGGGTGGGCACGGCGAACTGGGGCGTTCCGCAGAAGACCAGCCGCAAACGCGCAGTCTTGCTCATCATCCCAGGCCTACCAGGCGCCTTCGCTTTGCAACTTGCGAATCTTGCGGAGGGTGAGGTTGCGCTTGAGAGGGCTCATCCTGAAGATGAAAAGAACTCCATCGAGATGATCGATCTCATGCTGGAAGGCGCGCGCCAGCAGCTCTTCGCCATCCATCTCAAACCATTTGCCGTGCTCATCCTGGGCTCGGATGCGCACCTTGGCGGCGCGCACAACCTTCTCGCGAATCTCGGGGAAGCTCAGGCAGCCTTCTTCCTCGTAAAGCCTGCCCTCGCTGACGATGATCTCAGGATTGACGAGCACCAGCTTATCTTTCGGATCTTTGCCCATGCTGACGTCGATCACCGTCACTCGCTTTGAGACGTTGACCTGCGGAGCAGCCAGGCCGATGCCCTGCGATGCATACGTGGTTTCGAACATGTCGGACACCAACTTGCGCAGTTCCGCGTTGAATTCGGTGACTGGCTCGCCGGGCTGGGAGAGAATTGGGTCGGGATATTTGACAATCGTAAGAATCATACTTTTGGAGTCTCTTGCGCCTGATATCAGCTTTTCCTACCCCATTGTTTCCCTAAAATGAGAGCGGCCAGGAAAACTCGTGCACCTTCTGAGTTCTTTTCGATGCTCCAGTCTTGAAAAGCCGCGTCGGCCTTTGCCAGACACTCCTGGGCCCAGCGCACGTTGACATCGCCGGTAGAGCTGAGGACATCGTAGTCCGCCATGTAGCGGGCCTCTTGCAAATCCACAAAGCTTTGGGCGACATTGGCCAACCTGGGAGAGATAAGATCGGAGAACCCAATATCTTTCGGAAGATTCATGGGGTATTTCCCCGGCGCGGAAAAATTCTTTGCCGCGGTCGCCATCTGGCCATGATCGAGCGCGCGCTGCGTTCTGCCGCGAAGGCCAACCGGTGAATCGGGACTCACCTGCTTTGCAACGGCAGACGAAAGCAGATGGAAGAGCGCGTAGTACGCCGCCGACACGGATCTTCGTAGTTGGACTTCCTTGGCTGACGCCTCCAGCAAAGCCCGGGCGTGCTCCCTCAAGTCTTCAGCTAGCGACATCGAGCAAGCTCCGCTTTTCCGATACCTGTACGTAGGGCCAACGCTCTAGACCAAGACCCAGCAACATAGTTGAAACTGAACCGAGAAACCGATTTAGTTCCTTGATCCTTTCAGGAGACGGCTGGTCGTCTGGCTCAACGAAGAAACGAATATAGAACGCCGGACTCCCTTGATGATCGTCTTTGGCTTCCACTTTGTAATCGAGGACGTAATCGGGAAATGGTACCACCGGGTTTTCTTTTAGCCATTCGATGGCGCGATGGACAGGGCGCGTTTCATCAAATTTCAGCCTCTCCGAATATGCGGGCACACCCCTTAATACATTGCCGCTTTCCTCAGACTTCAAATCAACAAACATCAATTCCAACGCCGAGGACGGAGGCCCGATATCGCCCTCTGTTCGCCATGTCGCTGTTGGGGACATTGTATATACGCGAACGACCTTATACAATCCTGGCCTTCCCAGAACGCGCACCTCCTCGCCGACCCTCGGATCAAAATTCAAATCGGCCATCGCCAACCCCCCGCCCTTTGAGGCCATTCTACCGCCAAAACAAATTCAGACCGCGCCAAAGACTTACGCACTAGAACTTCCCTATCTGTTCGATGTAACTATCAAAATTTCGTTTCACTTCGACCACCGAGTCGCCGCCAAACTTCTCGTGCGCAAGCCCGGCAATGGTGAGTGCGACCATGGCCTCAGCCGCAACGCCCGCGGCCGGAACGACACAAATGTCTGACCGCTCGTAGCTCGCGCTGGTGGTTTCGCGCGTATCGAAGCGCACCGACTCCAGCGGCCGGCGAAGCGTCGAGATCGGCTTCAGGTAGCCGCGAACCACAATATCCTCGCCGTTCGAGACGCCGCCTTCGATCCCGCCTGCATTGTTGGTTGGCCGGGTAAAACGAGTCGGCCTGCCGTTCTCCTCGGCCGCGTATTGGATCGGATCGTGGACCTTGGAGCCGAAGGATTCCGCCGCCGTAACCCCGCGGCCAATCTCGACCGCCTTCACCGCCTGCAGGCTCATCACCGACCAGGCCAGCAGGCCATCGAGCCGCTCGTCCCAGTTGGCATAGGTGCCGAGCCCGGCCGGCACATTGTGCGCCACCACTTCAAAAACTCCGTTGACCGTGTCGCCCGTGCGCGCAGCTTCTTCGACCTCTGCCTTCATACGCGCTTCGGCTGCCGGGTCCACGCACGCCAGCATCACCTCGTCCTTCGCGGCCAAGGCTTCAATCTCTTCCCAGGCAGCGGTGCGGTCGAGCTCGGCCCGGCCTACGCGAATCACGTGGCTGGCCACTTCAATTCCTATCGTCCGCAGAAACAGCTTGGCAAAAGCGCCGGCCGCCACGCGGCAGGTGGACTCGCGAGCCGAAGCGCGTTCCAGCACATAGCGTGCGTCGGGAAAGTTGTATTTCAGCGCTCCCGCCAAGTCGGCGTGGCCGGGCCGCGGCGACGCCACAGCCTGGTGCCTTGCCGGGTCACCGGCCGCCACGGGAAGCTTCTCTTCCCAGTTCTTCCAGTCGCGATTGACGATCTCGATTGCGATGGGCGAACCAATCGTTTTGCCGTGGCGAACCCCCGAGAGCACGTGCGCCTTGTCCGTCTCGATCTTCATCCGGCCGCCGCGGCCGTAGCCCTGCTGGCGCCTCCACAACTCGCGATTCACGAAATCCAGATCGACCGGGACCCCCGCCGGAAGGCCGGAGATGAGTGCGATAAGGGCCTCGCCGTGAGATTCGCCGGCGGTAGAGAAGCGGATCATATTGTTTTGATTGTAACGGAGAGACAGGCAGACAGCGGACAGTTGACAGTGGACCGTAAACCGCCCATCCCGCCAATGTCACCTGGCTCAGCGCGAGTGGGCCTCTCACTCCATCCTGGCAAGATTCGTATGGATTCGTATATTCTGATGGCGCGGCCGCTGTCAACTTTCCACTGTCCACTGCGATGGCCTACTTCCTTTTCAAGACCGAGCCTGACGTCTACTCCTTCGACGACTTCCTGCCGACGACTTCCTGCGCGACAAGGAGACCGTCTGGGATGGCGTCACCAACCCCACCGCCGTCAAACACCTGCGCGAGATGAAAGCCGGAACCAAGTGGATCTTCTACCACACCGGCGAGGAGCGCGCCGCGGTCGGCACCGGCACCGTGGTGAGCGTAGACGCCACCGACCCCAAGGTGCCTATTGTCCGAGTCAAGGCAGGCAAGCGCCTTAAGCACGCCCGGACCCTGGCCTCGATCAAAGCGGAAAAGCTCTTCGCCGGCTCGCCGCTGGTGGTAATCGGCCGGCTCTCCGTCGTCCCGCTCACCGAGGAGCAGTGGAATTGGTTCCTGAGTTGAGCGAATCGCCCATCCCCCGGATTTCAGGCTATTTTAGTGGATATGCAGACCCTGCTTTCCTAACTTGCCACCAGGTCCGGCAATCCGTATTCTGCCCAAAGAGGAAACTCCATCCATGCCAAAGCGATACGGATACTGGGTTTGCATCGGCCTGCTGGTTCTATGGCTCATTCCCAACGGCGTACTTGACCTGATGCGCATCCCGGGAGTCATCAAGGGACTGGCGCACCTTGGTTATCCGCCGTACCTGGCAATCATCCTCGGCGCCTGGAAACTACTGGCCGTCACGGCTCTGCTGCATCCAGGCACGCGGCTGGTGCGCGAGTGGGCATACGCTGGACTCACATTCGACCTCTTCGATGCCTTCCTGTCCCACCTGTTCCTGCATGATCCCCTGCCAGTAGCATTGGCCCCGCTGGTGGTGCTGGCATTTGCGGCAGGGAGTTATCTATTGCGGCCGCAAAGATTTATCTTGCATGCGACGGCCTGACAGGGAGTCTATCGATACTCGGCAAGTCAAAATGATTCGCCTGCGCGGAGCATTCCCACGCGCCTTTTGCGTGGATGAACGGACGGAAGAAAGTCGCCCTCATCACGACTTGCTCTCTCCCAGCCACCGTTTCGTATTCAGCAACTGCCGGTTATCCAGCGACCAGACCTTCCCCGTCATCTCGTCCGGCCCTTTACCTTCCCGGATGGACTTGTCGAATTCGCTGGCGACGGCCTGCATCTTCGCATCCAGTTCGTCCACGAAATTGAGCACCAGCGCCTCGGGAATCATGGGCAGCTTCGGCGACCCGAACTCCAGCTTGCCGTGATGCGACAGGATCATGTGCAGCACCAGGGTCCGCAGCCGGTCGGGAAATCCCCGCAGGCCGGCGATGGTTTTCTCCACCAGGTCAACGCCCATCTGGATATGCCCCAGCAGGATACCTTCAATCGTGTAGTCGAACCCCACCCCCCAGCTCAGCTCGCGAATCTTGCCGATGTCGTGCAAAATCACGCCGGTGATTAACAGATCCCGATCCAGAAACGGGTAATGCACAGCCACGCGATCCGCCATTGAAAGCAGGCTCACCACGTGCTCCAGCAGCCCGCCCAGCCAGGCATGATGAAGCTGCCGCGCGGCCGGAGCTTCGCGATACGCTGTTGCAATCTCGGTATCCGCGAGCAGCGCAGTCAGCAGGCGCTTCAGATCGGAGTTGGCGAGGCTCTCCACGCTTGTCATCAGCTGGCTCCAGAGAACACCAACGTCGTACTTGGTCGCAGGCAGCAGGTCGGTCTTGTCCACTTCAACCGGCGTCGCCAACCGCAGTTGGTCCACCTTCATCTGCAGCCGGTCATCGAACTTCGAAGCGCAGCCTCGCACCTTCACAATGTCGCCGCGGTCAAACTCCTTGGCAATCCGCGGATCGCCCACCTCCCACACCCGGCCCTCAATCTGCCCGGTCTTGTCGCCAAGGATGAGATTCAAATAGGGCTTGTTGGTTTTCGTGGTGCGCTGCTGCTTGGCCAGAACCAGGAAATACCCGTCGAACAGCTTTCCCTCGTCAAACCCGGCCAGGTCGGAGATATAAATGTCTTTCATCTTCGGTATCCGCTAAAACAAAAAGTCGCGTTGCGCGCCGATCTGCCAATACTTGCGGAAGCAGCGCCGCCGGACGCAAAAAATCCTTCTAATGCTTTCCGCACAACTACTATCGCCCTTTACACCCCGTCCTTCAAAATCACCGCCCGGCAATCGTCTTTCAACGACTCCAATTCAAGAAATATTGATTTTGTTTGAAAGAGCGCGGCAGTGAGTTTTCGAGCTCCAGGTCAACAACTCCTCGGGCCGCACTTAAGACGCATTGCCGGCGGCCTGGATCGGAATCTGAAAGCGCGCCGCCAGTTTCCAGGAGAGCGACGCTAGCGAAGAATACAGGTCTTCCTGGTGTACAAAGATATGCGCAGGAACCTTCAGCTTCACCGGCGCGAAGTTCCAGATAGCGAGAATCCCCGCAATCGCCATCTCGTCGGCCACTCCCTGCGCCACTTCCGCAGGGGCAGTGATGATGCCAAGGTGGATGCTCATCCTTTGCGCCAGGCCCACCATCTGACCCAGCGGCAATACCTCTCTGCCATGAATCCCACTCCCGATCTTGGCAAGGTCATTGTCGAAGGCTGCCACAATGCGCAGACCGAATCGCGAAAACCGTTCATGGCCCAGGAGCGCGGTGCCAAGGTTTCCCGCCCCCACGAGGAAGGCCTCGTTCACGTTGTTCCATCCTAGAAATGCTTCGATCGCCTTGATCAGCTCGGCCACCGCGTAGCCGGTTTTGGGCCTGCCGATAATGCCGGTAAATTGAAGGTCTTTCCGCACCTGCACCGGAATGCAATTCAAATCCCGCCCGATCACGCTGCACGAGACCTGCCTTACCCCCCGGCTCTCAAGCTCGACGAGGTAATGATGATATTGCGGCAGCCGCCTTAGGCTGGCTTGCGGAATAGGATGCGCTGCGGATGTCCTCACGGGAGCCGCATCCGGTAAATCTATATCGATAATCACAAACCCGAGTCTAGGGACTCGTCAGTCTCCTGGGGTGATACAGATCACCCCACTCGGCGGCCCCGCGGACAATGGGCATCCGCGCCGTCAGATGGAAAGCAAGCTCAGCCGCGCGATTGCTCAAACAAGTTCGCAAACTCCCGGTAGCGCTTCGCAATTTGCGCGACCGCCTGCTCGCGGGAGGCCTTTCCGCTGCGCCACGCCACCAGCGGATCCCAGAAATCCGTCCTTCCAACAGCGAACCCGATAAACCCGGGAACGGCGGCCGCCGTCGAAAGCCACTCGCGAACCTTTTCGTCGTTTTCACCGCGGCCCAGCACGATGCATCCCACGTTGTCGCGTCCGTTGCGCCGAGCAGCGGCAACCATCTTTTCGCAGTCGAGCTCAAGGTCGAGACCTTCGATCTTCCAAACGTCGGGCTCAACACCCGCATCCTGCAATTCGTGAATCGTCTCGATCATCAATCCCGGGCGGATATTCAGGTCGTACGCTTTTTTGTCGCCATTCACCTTTTCGAGTTGTTCTTTCTCCGCCGGCACCAGCAGCTCAAACATGAAAAGGCTTCGATTCGCTTCGCGCAGATAGTCAGACAGCTTCTTGAGCCGCGCCGCCTGCCGCCGGTTCATCTCCTCGTCGCCGTCGGGGTTATAGCGAACCAGGACCTTGCAGAACGTAGGTTGAAATTTCTCGAGGTGCGGGGCGAAGTCGTCTCCATACTGGAAGTCAAATTCCTCCTGCCCGCTCTTTTCCACCGGACAGGCGGTCTGGTAACCCTGCTCGTGCGCGTCGCAAAGGATAGCCGCGCCAAACTGCTCATCCACCAGCAGCCCCGCCTTTTCCTTGGGCACGCCGCCCGCGACCGCCATTTTGAATCCGTCGTAAATCACCTGTTTGGCTGCGGCGATCTGCTCCGTCTGCTCAGAGTTCAGATCGCCGTGCCAGCCAAACATTCCGGTCTCAAACGAGCCGCGATGATCGAAGGGAAGAATGTACAGCGGGTGGTCGAATCCGCGCGGTGCCATAGGCTACTCCTTGGTTTTGCGATAGCGCCGAATCAGGTTATTCGTCGAGCTGTCGTGCCCCAGAGCCGGCTCAGCGGGGCTTTCAAGCTCAGGAATGATCCGCTGCGCCAGTGCCTTGCCCAGTTCCACGCCCCACTGGTCAAACGAGTTCACCTGCCAGATCGTTCCCTGGGTGAAGACGCTGTGCTCGTACAGCGCAACCAGCTTGCCCAGAACCTCAGGCGTCAGCCGGTCGGCCAGGATCGTATTCGACGGCCGGTTGCCTTCAAACACGCGATGCGGCACCAGCCAATCCGGCGTGCCTTCGCTCTTCACCTGCTCCGGGGTTTTCCCGAAGGCCAGCGCCTCGGCCTGCGCAAACACGTTGGCCAAAAGGATGTCGTGATGCCGGCCCAGCGGATTATCGGTCTTGCTGAAGGCGATGAAGTCGCACGGAATCAGCCGCGTTCCCTGGTGAATAAGTTGATAAAACGAATGCTGCCCGTTGGTCCCCGGCTCGCCCCAGTAAATGGGGCAGGTCGCGTAGTCCACCGTCTTCCCCGCCAGCGTCACGTGCTTGCCGTTGCTCTCCATGGTCAGTTGCTGCAGATAAGCGGGAAAGCGCTTCAGATATTGCTCATAGGGCAGAACCGCAACCGTCTGCGCTTCGAAAAAGTTGTTGTACCAGACCGCCAGCAGCGCCATCAGGACGGGGATGTTCCGCTCGAAAGGCGTGGTCCGGAAGTGCACATCCATCTGGTGGAAGCCGTCCAGCAGCGCGCGAAAATTGTCGGGTCCGATAGCCAGCATCGTGCTCAGACCGATGGCCGAATCCATCGAATAGCGTCCGCCCACCCAATCCCAGAAGCCGAACATATTGGCCGTGTCGATGCCAAACTTCGACACTTCTTTGGCGTTGGTCGATACCGCCACGAAGTGCCTGGCAACGGCCGATTCATCGCCATTGACCCCCGCCAGTGTCCATTCGCGCGCCGTCTGCGCGTTGGTCATCGTTTCAAGCGTGGTGAAGGTCTTCGAGGAGATAATGAACAACGTTTCAAGCGGGTCGAGATCCTGAACCGCCTCCGCAAAGTCGGTCCCATCAACATTCGAAACGAATCGGAAGGTCAGGTTGCGGTCGCTGAAGTGCTTCAGCGCTTCATAAGCCATGACCGGGCCGAGGTCGGAGCCGCCGATTCCAATGTTCACCACGTTGCGGATACGCTTGCCGCTGTGACCCTTCCACTCGCCCGAACGAACCCGGTCCGAAAACGCGCTCATGCGGCCAAGAACCTCGTGCACCTGCGGCACCACGTCCTCTCCGTCGACCAGGATCGATTCGCCTTTGGGCGCCCGGAGCGCAACATGCAGCACGGCGCGCTTCTCGGTGATATTGATCTTGTCGCCGCGAAACATGGCTTCGATGCGCTGATCGAGACCCGACTCCCGCGCCAGTTCGATCAACAGCCGCAGGGTCTCGGTCGTGACGCGGTTCTTCGAGTAGTCCAGAAACAGCCCCGCAGCCTCGATGCTCATCCTCTCGCCGCGCCCGGAGTCGTCGGCGAAGAGCGTGCGCAGATGGACTTTGGCAATCTCGCGCGAGTGGGCTTCAAGAGCCTTCCATGCCTTCAACTCAGTCAGCGGCTTGATTGCCGCAGTTTCGATGGATGTGGATGTCGCCATAAGTTCTCCTCCAAACAGATGCAATGTTAGTTCATCGGGCGCACATGTTTTAAAGATGCCCGGCCCGATCAAGTGGAGGCGATTCCTGCGGATGTCGCTAAGGATTTGGATGGAAAAAAGCTGGCGTAGGTTGCGCCGCGAACCACCTGAAAACGTGCCGTCGCGCGGCCTCGACTTCAATTTTGACCGAGAATTTTTGTAAGCCGGTCGAGAAACGGCTTCTGCGCCGTAAATATTTTGCCCTCGGCTTCATAGGCCGAAAACCATGCCCCGCGATCAACTTCGGGGATGGAGATAAGGCGCCTGGAACGCGGCGGCCACTCGATCTCACATAAGTTGCTGACCAGATTCGCCGGGTCGAAGTCCCCACGGACAGCCCACGCGGATACAATCTTGCCGCCGGCCTGCTTCACCGTCCCGAGCTCGGCAAATTCTCCCTCAACCGAAAAACCTGTCTCCTCGCGAAGTTCGCGTATGGCAGCCTGGAGCGGCTCTTCGCCATCCGTGAATTCTCCTTTGGGAATCGACCACGCCCCCAGGTCCTTTCGCGCCCAGAGCGGCCCTCCCGGATGCACCAGAAAGACTTCCACCCCGGCATCCCGGAGACGATAAATCAACAATCCTGCGCTGGTTCTAGGCACGAGGGCTACACTGTCTTGATTCCAGTCTCCCCCCGGCGTTGCCGACCCAAGGGGAATGAAACAGCGCCCCACCCGTCGGACGTCTTTGTTTCCGTCCGATGGGTGGGAGCAGGCAAAGCTATTGCTGTGCCGAAGGCGCCGGCTGCGGAGTTGGAGCGGGTGCTGGCGGCTCCGGAGCCGAGGCTGGCGCCGGAGCACCGGGTACCGGCGGCACCGGCGTAGGCTGCGGAGTCGGCTTAGCGGTTGAGTCCTCCGGCTTTTTCTTCTCGTTGGCCAGACGGGTTTTCTCGGCCGTCGTGGTAGCAGACTTCTTCTTCCTGTTCTTCTTGCTCTGGGCCGAGTCTCCGTTCAGACCCAGCGGAGCCGATTGGGTCTGGCGATCCGCAACCTCGGCCGCATCGGGCGGCGGCGGGGCCATGGAGTCGGTCTTCGCGCCCTTGGTTTTGCCCGCCTTCTTCTCCGTGCGGGCCCGCGCGCTGAAACGGGTCTTCTGCGTCGGCGCGGCTGGCTCCAGCGGGTTTACTGGTTGCTGAGAGTTGTCGGCAGTCTGCGGCGGCAATGCCCCTGCATTCTCCGTGGCTGTGTTGCTGGTGGCGGCGGTCGGCAAAGTCTCGCGCGGAGCCTGCCCGTAGCGAATCTTTTCCTTCTTGCCGGGTTTTTCGCTGGCCACTGCGGTCTTCTTGCCCTTCTTGGTTTTCGCCGGAGCCGGAGTGGTGTCCTGCTCCGTAGGCGGCGCTGCCTGGACCGATTTTTGCCGGAAGTTATGCGTGCTCTCGCGGAACCGGGTGCGCTCCACTTTGGCCTTTTTCTTGGCCGCTGGTGGAACATAAGCGCTGTAAACCGGCTTGGTTTCATTCGCGCTGGCGCCGCTGTCCGTGTAGCCTTGCTTGATGTCGATAAAGGCATCCTCGCGCATCTTGGTCAGATAAGCGCGAATGGCCGGCTCCATCCGGCTCATGTAGAGCGTCTCTTCCACTTGCTCCTCGACATCTTTATAAGGAGCGGGCCCGCCCGCGGACCGCTGAACGACCTTGAGAATGATGTAGCCCTGGCGGGTGAGAATCGGGTCGGTGTACTGGCCGACGGTGAGCGGAAAGGTCTTGTCTTCAAGCGCTTTCGGCAACTGGCCGCGTTTGTACTGGCCCAGGTCTCCGCCTTCGCTGGCGGTGGGGCCGTCGCTGAAGTTACGCGCCAACTGGCTGAAATCCCCGCCCGCGTGCAGCCGGGTCTCGATATCGTCGGCCTTGGCCTTGGCCGCAGCCAGCTTGGCCGGATCGTCGGAACCCGTGGTCCCGCTGGAAACAAGAATTTCGCTCAGGTGCTCGCTTTCAGGCTGCGTGTACTCCGACTTGTGCTGCTCGTAGTAGCGCTCCGCTTCGCCCGGAGTGAACTGGATCCGCTGCCCGACCTCCTGGCGCATCACCTCCTGGGTGATGATGCCATTGCGGATATTGGCCTTGAAGTCCTCATACGACACGCCCTGCTCTCTGGCTGCTTTCTCCAGGTCTTCGATCGTCTCCAGGTTGTACTGCTTGCGGATTTCGTCCAGCCGCTTTACCAGCTCCGTGTCGCCGGTGATGCCGAGCTCCTTACCCTTGGAGAGCCACAACTGCTGATCGATCAGGCTGCGCAGCAAGTCCTTATGCGCCGAGGACATCTGCTGCATCGTGTCGCCCCGCTGCCGCGCCTCCTGGTCCAGTTCGGCCAGGGCCCGGTCGTAGTCCGAGCGGGTAATGATCTGGTCGTTCACCCGGGCGATAATGTCTTCAACCGTCGTGCCGCCGTAGGGGCTTTCGGGAGTACTGGGCAGGTTCTGCGCGGAAATGAAGCCAGCGAGCAGCACCGTGACCAACACGAACGCTGCGGAATTGCGAAAAAGTCTCAAAGTCATAGGGTCAGCACATGGGAGGCAGCGAAATCGTCGTCGCCTGGTACATAGACGTCATTGTAAATCCCCGGGCAGCGGCAGCGCGATTTCCGCAGTGTCCTGAGAGCGCGTTGCTGAGTTTTATCGGGATTTGTGGGATATGAGCGCGCTCTGTTTATCTTGGCGCTCTTTGGCTGGTTTATCGCGGCCATACCCAAAAACACTCGCCGTTGGGGTGAGGCTCGGAATAATGGACACAAGTCCGCTGACTTGTCCGCCGAAAAATAGCAAAGCGAAACCACCAGAGAGTGAAATGAAGCAAATAATAAAGGCGTGGAGTCTGCCGCCTTCTTGGCTTTTCGTGTTGCTTTCCACTACCTGTGCTTCGATGCTTTGGCAACGGAGACTCTGGCTCTCGGCCGTAGCCATCTCGCCGGTCGATTGCCATTGCGTACAATTACCGCCCGGGCGCGCACAATGGAAGTGGGAGAATCTCGCGTTCGCTTCCTTGTTTGTCCGCGGCCCGTTCCAAATCTGGGGGTTGTCCGCACCGTTTTTCGCCCCCCCCTACCCCCCCTGGTGCCATACTGGGCCAGTACGGCAGTACCATTCCGTGTAAGTTTCATTGAATCATATGATTACGCTCGGCAGCCAGTTACCATACGGTAAACAAAACCCGTCTTTTTGCTTCATTTTTGGCCCCTTCGTGTCGATTTTCGACGCGAAAGAGCCCAAAATCAGCGCAATTCGAGGAGCCTTTTCGAGCAGCTGGCCCTCATAGAAGGTCGCGGTCGTGAGAATGCAGAACTGGGATGCCACCCGATTCCCGCGGCGAGAATCGCAGTCTGACAGCGGAGGGAGCGGCCACAAAATCCGCCGGTTCAGCATAGCGCGGTCCCATCCGCGCTACCGGAATGACCGCCGGCCGCGTCAAATAAAGCGGTGCTATACTCTAGCAGAAGACGGCTCTGCGGGGCAGCGTAGAGCGGTTTCCAGAAAATTCCCCTGGCCTTGCCGCAAACTGGCAAGGTCTGTTTTTATCGAGGCGAGATCCGCGACTCGGGATTCGCAGGTTCCTTCCAGGGGAAGTCAGGAAGCCGCATCGAGGGGCCCGGAGCATTGAACGTCTGGAGGTCCGGTCTGGCTATGACTCCCCGCGCGCGTCGCGCCCTCTTCTCCGTAGTTGTCTTTCTCTCTGTCTGCGCGATTGTGGGCAGCTTTGTACAGCGCAAAGTGGGCGCGCAGTCTTCGGTCGATGAGAGCCAGCTCCGCGACAACCTTAAAAACTTTACGAACGTCTACGCGCTGGTGGAGCAGAACTACGCCGAGCCGATCAACGGCGACAAAGCCGATGCGGCTATCTACGACGGCGCCATTCCGGGCATGTTGCAGGTGCTCGATCCGCACTCCCATTTCTACGATCCCAAGGCCTACGCCAAGCTCCGCGAAGATCAGCGCGGCCATTACTACGGCGTCGGCATGGTGATTCAGCAGCAGAACAACAAGGTCTTCGTGGTTACGCCCTACGAAGACACTCCATCCTATCGCGCCGGCATCCACCCCGGCGACATCATCTCCGCGGTCGACGGCAAGCCGACCGACGGCTGGACCTCCGACCAGGTCGCCAAGGCGCTCAAAGGCCCCAAAGGCACGCATGTGCAAGTTACAACCACCCGCGTAGGGCAGGCGAAACCGCTGGTCTTCGACCTGGTGCGGGACGAGATCCCGCATCCCTCGGTGGATTTGAAGTATGAGATTCGTCCCGGCATCGGATACATCCATCTCACCCAGTTTCAGGAGACCACAGGCCAGGAGATGACCGACGCGATCTCCGGCTTTGGCGATCTGAAGGGCCTGCTCATCGACCTGCGCGAAAACCCGGGCGGTCTGCTCAGCCAGGCTGTGGATGTATGCGACCACCTTCTGTCAAAGGGCCAGACGATCGTGTCGCAGCGCGGCCGCGCCTATCCCGATCAGAATTACACCGCCACGCACGGCAACAACGGCAAGACATTTCCGATCGTGGTGCTCGTCAATCGCGACACCGCATCGGCAGCCGAAATCGTCTCCGGCGCGCTGCAGGATCACGATCGCGCCCTGATCGTCGGCGAAACCACTTTCGGCAAGGGCCTGGTGCAAACCGTCTTCAACCTGAGCGAAAACTCTGGCCTCGCCTTGACCACCTATCACTACTACACCCCGTCCGGGCGGCTCATCCAGCGCAATTACGCGGGACTGTCCCTCTACGACTACTACAACCACGCTGGCGCGCTGCCCGCCGACTCCAGTAACCGCGAAGTCAAATTGACTGACTCCGGCCGCACTGTCTACGGCGGCGGCGGCATCACGCCCGACGAGAAGATCGAGTCGCCAAAAAGCAATCACTTTCAGGATGAGTTGCTTTATAAAGACGTCTTCTTTCACTTTGCCCCGGAGTACGTATCCAACCACACGGTCGACAAGAACTTCCAGGTGAACGACGAGGTCATGGGCGAGTTCAAGAAGTTCATCACCGGTCAGGGCATCGAGTTCACCGACACCGATATCAATGGGGTCAGCGACTGGCTCAAGGCGCGCATCAAGGAGAAGATTTTCACCATCCAATTCGGGCAGTTGCAGGGCCTGCGCACTCTCGCCGACTGGGATCCGATGATTCAGAAAGCCTTGAGCTACATCCCTGAAGCCCAGGCCCTGGAAGACAACGCGCATAAGGTGGAGACAGAGAAGGCCGTGGCCAGGAACAGCGCTTCGCAATGAGAGTGTCTCGTCCACACGCGTAAAGGCCATCCCACCCGGGATGGCCTTTATGCATTTACCCAGCTAAGACTCACCCCAGTGACGGCAACCCGGCCAGCGCCAGCGCAATTTCCTCCGCGGGGTACTCATAATTCTCCAGCCTACCCGCCTGGTAAGCGATATACGACTGCATGTCGAAATGCCCATGCCCGCTCAGGTTGAACAGAATCGTCCGCTGTTTTCCTTCCAGTTTGGCGCTCAATGCCTGCCGGATCGCCTCCGCCACCGCATGATTCGATTCCGGCGCCGGCACAATTCCTTCCGCGCGCGCGAACTGGATGCCCGCGGCAAACGCCTCCAACTGCTGCACCGTCGTAGCTTCAGCCAGTCCCAGGGCGATGACATGCGAAACCAGCGGCGCCATCCCGTGATAGCGCAACCCGCCCGCGTGAATCCCCGGAGGCATAAAAGTGCTTCCCAGCGTATGCATCTTCACCAGCGGCGTCAGATGCGCCGTATCCCCAAAATCATAAGTAAAGTGGCCCTTGGTGAGGCTCGGGCATGCAGCAGGCTCAACCGCCAGCACCCGCGCATTTGACAGCCCCTTGAGTTTGCGCCCGAGATAGGGCATCACCAGCCCGGCAAAGTTCGATCCCCCTCCCGTGCAGCCGATGATCACATCCGGATCGTCGCCCGCCATGGCCATCTGCTCGATGGCTTCCTGCCCGATCACCGTCTGGTGCAGCAGCACGTGATTCAGCACGCTGCCCAGCGCGTACTTGGTGTCGGGATCCTTGGCCGCGACCTCCACCGCCTCCGAGATCGCAATCCCCAGCGAACCGTTCGAATCCGGATGCTCGGCCAGAATCGCCCTCCCCGACTCGGTTTCGTTGCTCGGGCTGGCCGTCACCGACGCCCCAAACACCTCCATCAGCGCGCGCCGATAGGGTTTCTGGTCGTAGCTCACGCGCACCATGTAGACCTTGCATTCGAGATCGAAAAACGAACAGGCCATCGACAGCGCCGAACCCCACTGCCCCGCACCGGTCTCCGTCGAAAGCCGCTTCGTCCCGTCCTTCTTGTTGTAGTAGGCCTGCGCCACCGCCGTGTTCAACTTGTGCGACCCGGCCGGGCTCTGCCCCTCGTATTTGTAGTAAATATGCGCCGGCGTATCGAGCGCCTTCTCCAGCCGCCGCGCGCGCATCAGTGGCGTGGGGCGCCATTGCGCATAAATCTGCCGCACTTCTTGAGGGATCTCGATCTCCGGCTCCGTGCTCACCTCCTGCAGAATCAGGCTCATCGGAAACAGCGGCGCCAGATCGTCCGGGCCAAGCGGCTTCAGCGTACCGGGATGCAGCGGCGGAGCCATTGGCTCCGGCAAATCAGGAAGGATGTTGTACCACACACGCGGAATGCGGTCTTGCGGCAGCAGATATTGAATGGTGTCCATGCCGGAGATTGTAATGCAATTCCCGTGTCTCCGCTCACATCTGAATCGCTCGCAGCCCGATCAATTCCTGCCCCTGTGAGCCGCATCACAGCCCGACATCATTCCATAGGCCTACGCTTTCACCAATGTTGGAGAAACGCGCCCATGTTGCAGATTTCCGCCGAACACGAAGCTGCCGTCCAGGAACTTCAAATCGCCTTTGAAGACGAAGCCAACGCCCAGGCCAGGTACGTCGCATTCGCTTCAAAAGCCAACGACGAAGGTTTGCTCGGTGCAGCCAGCCTGTTTCGCGCCGCGGCCCGCGCCGAGCACATTCATGCCGCAAGTCATGCCTGGGTCATGAGCCAGTTCGGTCAAAATGCGCACTGCGCCATTCATCCCTTCCAGCCCAAAAGCACGCTCGAGAACCTCAAGGAAGCCCTCGCCGGCGAACGCTTCGAGGTCGATTCGCTCTATCCCGACTGCCTCAAGGAGGTCGCGGCCTGCAACATCCTGACCGCCACCCGCACTTTCACCCGCGCGCTTGAAGCGGAAAAGACCCACGCCCTGCTATTCGAATGGGCAATCGCCCACATTGAAGACGAAATCGGGAGTTCGCCGATGGCCGCCCCGCGCGACTTTTTCGTATGTCCCGGCTGTGGATTGATGGCCGCCGAGCTTGACGAAGACGAGGACTGCAGCGTGTGCAACAGTCTTCGCGATCGATTCGAGACCGTCCGCTAATCGGCCAGGGACTGGCCGGGATCGCCGCGGTCCCCCCCGTCGCCATGATGCAGATCCACGGCATCAAAAGATTCTTGAGCTTCGATCGAGGATTCGACGGTTTCCCCGGAATCACTCGATTGTCCTGAACTCTCCGCCTCCCAGCGGGAATGGAGCGGTGCACTCGAAATTTCCGCATGGCCACCATCCGCCAAGACCCGAAAATGACGCCTCCTTATCTCCCTCGCGATGTCGTCCTGAACGAAGTGAAGGATCCGCGGCTGTCTCTGAACGTTTCAAAGCGGCCCTACTTTAAAATCGCCCACAATACGCGCATGCGGTTCACTTGAAGGAACAGCTCGTGTGAGTTTCAATCCTGTGGCGATGTCAGAACCTTGAGAATCAGGTGATGTTGCGCACCGACAGCGAAAGTGGGCGCGGGTTAACAAGGTCTCAGGGGTGTTTGCCATGACAGATCAAGTTGCCGAGGTACTTCGCGATCGAATCCCATACATTCTGTTTGGTACAGTTTTCCTGTTTATCGGAGTGTGTGTCTGCGGCATTGCCGCGATGCGGCGCCGAAGCGGGGCAAAATTCTTCACCTGCCTGGGAATCTGGAGTGCGATTGAGGGAACCGAATACCTGTTTGGTTCCTTGGCTGACCTCGGACTTTTGCCGAATTGGCTTTTGGTCAGCCTTCCATACGTGGGCAATGTTTTGTCGTTCTCGGTGGTGGTAATTGCTTTGCTGGCTTTTCTTGACTTAAGCCAGGACAAACTGCGGCTCTTTCTTCAGGGAGCGATTGTAGCCGGGCTCGCGATTGCTGTGGCGGGCATTGCCCTTTTCTTGTTTACCGGCTCTTCGTTCAAAATCATGCCATACAATCATCTCCTCGCGGCCATTTCGCTCATGGTCCTGGGAATCGTCGCCGCTGTGCCAAAACTCCGTCGGAGATTCCTCGTCCTGCCCAACCCCGCTGTCCTTTCTCTGGGCATCCTTCTCTTCGCCTTGGAGGCGGTTTATGGCAACTTGTCGCTTCCACTAAGGCTCCCGAGTCCACCGGAGATCCTGGACCCGCTGGGGTTTGCTGTCCTCTTGTTCTGCTTTGGATATGTCGCCGTGCAGAGCCTGGAAATGAACTCGTCACCGTCCGCAATGCTTTGAGAGGCAGGCGCTCTACTCATTCCCCGTTGCTGTGCGCGTTCATCGCAGCCTTATCGCGATGAACGGATCTTCGGGCAAGTCCGCGCCACGATTACGCCAGGCGGCCAAATTCCGGACGGTTTCGGTCGAGTAAGGGGCCGCTCGGAACCAACGTAAGCCGCATCACGATTGGGAAGGCATCGCCCGCAATCTGCCGACAACAGAGAATCGGATACTCCCGCGCTCCCCCCAACGCGCTGTCATCCAGAGGCGCGCAGCGACGAAGGATCCGCGGCCGCTTTTCGGTTTCCGAGGCCGGCATTCCTTCCGAGCTGTTTAAAATGCAAACACGAGCATCAAAAGCCTTTTGTTCGCCCCGCAAACGTCGATGATTGAGCTTGGCTTTGGAGGCCGGTCTTGGACGCGAAATGTCACGAACGATAGGCTAACCTGACCGACGAAGAACTCCTCCTACTTGGAGGGGATCGCAGAAATTTGGTCGAAGAGGCTGCCGTTGCCCTCGATGCCGAGATGGCCCGACCTCTTTGCCAACATCTCCTGCACATCTGCCTCCGCTCACGGCTCGTCCTTGAAGATCCTCACCTCGACCGTTCCCCCCTCGACCATCCGTGCGCGAAGCATCCCCGGCGTATTGAAGCTCCAGGCAAGCTGCCCGTCCGGCGTAATCGCAACCACCCCGCCTTCGCCCTTCAGTGCCTCAAGCTCCTTGTGAATCACCTCATCGGCGGCCGCCTGCAATTTCATCCCCTTCAACTCCACCAGCGAGCAAACCTCGCGCGCCACCGTGAGCCGGATAAAAAACTCCCCCGCCCCGGTGGACGAAACCGCGCACGAGTGATTCGATGCGTAAGTCCCCGCGCCGATGATCGGCGAGTCGCCCACCCGTCCAGGCATCTTGGCCTGCATTCCGCCAGTCGATGTGCCTGCCGAAATATTGCCCTTCCGGTCCAGCGCCACCGCACCCACCGTTCCATACCGATGAGAATCGTACCCCTCCTCAAGCCGCACCACAGGGACAACCGGCCCCGGCGGCGGCGCGCCGGCGGGCCGCGGCGGCACCGGCCGTCCTTCCTTCTCAAGCTGCTTCACCAGCGATTGCCAGCGCGACTCGGTAAAGAAAAAACTCGGATCCACCTGCTCCAGCCCAGTCCGGGCCGCAAACGCATCCGCGCCCGCGCCGATCAGGAACACGTGCGGAGACTTCTCCATGACCGCCCGCGCCAGGCTGATCGGATGCCGCGTCCGCGTCACTCCCGCGACTGCCCCGGCCATCAGGTTTGACCCATCCATAATCGATGAGTCCATCTCGTTCTTTCCCTCCGCGGTAAACACCGCACCCCGCCCGGCATTGAAGAGCGGATCGTCCTCGAGCACGCGAATAGCGGCTTCAACCGCATCGAGCGATGCGCCGCCGCGATCGAGCACCGCGGCGCCGGCCTCGGCCGCCTGCCTGAGCGATGCGCGATAAGCGGCCTCGCTCTTTGCGTCCAGCATGGAGCGCTCAATCACGCCCGCTCCACCATGGACAACGATCGCCCAATGGTTGGCCGGCGCCTGTTGCGCACCCGCCCCTGAAGCCATCATCATCCCAGCATAGAGGATGCATCGAAATGTCTTCATCGCCCGATTCTCCTGGCTATTATGCTAGCCTGCATTTCTCGCGCCCGCAGCCTTCTTTTTGGGAGGGCACGTTGGCTTTCCCGGTCGCTCGCCATTGCATACGATTACCTGCTGGAGGCACACGACGGAAGTGGGAGAATCGTACGTCCGCCTCCGTGTCTCGCTTGCGCCCCTTTCTAAACTGTCGGGGTTGCCCGCGGTCCCATGCCCCCTTACCTCTTGCCCCCGCAGGCGTTAAAATCACGATCGCCGATTTCCCGGTCCAAGTTTTATGCTCGCGTCATGAAAGGGTCTTGGCTTCACGAGGATCGCGTGTGGTCTTATGTTCTTACGTTGCTTCCCGCCGACGTGGAAGAGCCGGCGCGCGATTGCCGGGCGCTGGTGCTATGCCGCAACGCATCCCGATGCGGCGGCGTTGATGCGGATGGCGCTGGCGTATGCGGTGTCCGATCTGTCCATGAAGGATATTGCCGGCGGGGCGCATGGGTTGGGGCTGACTGGAATTACCGGGCCCGGGTTGTTTTACCGTCTGCGCGAGTCCGAGGCGTGGTTGGAGCGGGTGCTTGCCCAGACCCTGCAGAAAGAGGGATCAAAAGGCTCCTTACGCGGAAAGTTTATGCGCGCAGGCTGGGACGATGGTTACATCTACCGACTAACTAATGGAGCTATTTTGAAGTGCGATTGCCCGGGGCGCTGGGCGCTACAACAGCGATGCCCCGCCAAATCGACAGGGCATCGCCAGGTGGTTAGAGGTGCGGGTTAGAACAGGTATTTCAACGCAAACTGAGCGATACGGCCATCGCTTGCACTGGTGAGCCTTCCGAAGGTTGACCCGTCGCCCACTCCGTTGTCGGGATTGCCGAAGTTCGGGTGGTTGAACAGGTTGAAGAATTCGCTCCGGAACTGGAACTTGCCGGCATCGCCGATCGGGAACTCCTTGAAGAGCGAGAAGTCGAAATCGACGTGGCTTGGGCCATAGAGTATTCCGCGCGAGGAAGTGCCGAAGGTCCCGTCCGCAGCCTCCCTGAAAGCCGCGGTGTTGAAGTAGGACGTAACGCCGCGATGCGCTGGCTTGGTGCTCTCCCCCGTGAGATCAGCGAGGTCATTGCCGATGCCGGTCGCCCCGGTGTCGGTGAAGCTGTTGATGGAGTAGGGCGAACCGGTCTGATCGATTAAGATGCCCTGGTTCTGCCAGTCGTTGATGAGTCCGGCCACCACACCATGAGCTGACTTCATACTGGGCAGCTGGTAGATGTAGGAAGCAGTGACGCGGTTGCGGACATCGCTGTCGCTGGGTCCGTAGCTTTGCCTGAAGTCCAGCGGGTTGCGCGGGCCAAGGCCGCCTTCGGCGCCGTAGGAGATGATATCCAGATACTTGCCGTATACATACGATCCCAACAGGCTGAAGCCGTTTGCAAAGCGATGGTTGACCGAGATCTGTAGAGCGTCGTAATTCGACCACCCCTGATTAGCCTCTTCCTGCGTCTGGCCAAGACAGGGATTGGGTCCGATTTTAGACATGTAAGTGGTCGGGTCGATGACCGTACCGGTGCCGCAGTTTCCGTCGTAAGCGAATAGCCTGCGATAGTTTTCATCGTTCTGGTTTTGAGCGAGGGTAAGATTTGGGTTGTACGAAGAAACAGGCGCCCAGTTGATGTCCCGCGAGAGGAAAAGATGGGTTGCGTGATTCCCGATATACGACACGGTCAACACCCAATCCTTGGCAAACTCCTGGTCGATTGACAGGTTCCACTGGTTGGCATACCCCTCATTAAAGTTCGTCGGCAGGACGGTGCCTTCGGCGGAAGTCGGCCAATATCCTCCATATTGCGGGCTGAATGCCTGACGTTGCGCGGCGGTGCGGGGAATAACGAATGGGAACGGGTCAACCTGGCCGGGGTTAGCAGCAAAAATGTTCGACCCGGTCAGAGCTCCCTGCGAAGGCAGGACCGACATGCCATTGATCGAGTAGTTTTCGTCGAACGGCTGCGCGGTCGAGTATCGATTCCAGGCAATCAAACGGGCCTGATCCCAAAAGATGCCATACGCGGCGCGGATGGAGGTTTTGCCGCTCTTGAAGGGATTGATGTTGAATCCCAGGCGAGGCGCAAAATTCTTCATGCGGTTGGGAACCATGGAGCGCGGGCAGCCGGGGTCGCCATGGCCGTTCCCGGACTCGGACAAAGGCGGCCCTGGGAAAGTGAATCCCGGAGGCGCAGTGGGATAAAAAGCTGACTGCGTCTTGAAGGTCGGATCGAAGCAGATTTGGTCGTTCAGGTCGTCCACTGGCGGCAGGAAAGGCTCCCATCGGAGACCCGCGTCGATGGTCAGATGCCGGGTGACCTTGTAGTTGTCCTGGACGTACACATCCATCGCATTGTGGCGCAGGTCGCTGAAGACTTCCGTCTGCAGGTTGAAGTAGTTCGGCAATCCCATCAGCATGTCCGCCAGGGCATTGACGGAAGTTCCGTTCCCGTTGCCGGTGTATTGTCCGTTGAAGTCGAAGATCGGATCGGTGTAATAGTCTTCGACGCGGTTCACTGCTTCCCGCCGGTAATCGCCGCCTACCGAGATGGAGTGCTTGCCGCGGAGGTAACTCAGGAAGTCAGTGTATTGCCAGGTCTGACGGTCCTGGGTGAACGTGCCATCGCCGCTGTTGGAATAGCTGCCGTTGATGCCGACGTAGAACTCGGTCGGAATCCCCGCAGGATGGGCTCCGGCCAGTGAGCCATAGGTGTCCCAACCGTCCGAGTCGATGGTGCCGCGGTGATGGCCGGTGCGCGTGAATCCGAAGACCGCGGTGTTGATCAGTTTCGAAGTGAAAGTGTGGTTCCAGTCGAGAGCCACGTTCTGGTTGCGGAAGTACTTGTCGTGCGGCAGGTTCATATTGCCGGCGCCGTAGCCGGTCGAATAGTCCTGGTTGAAGAAATAACGGCCGAAGAACAGGTTCGTCGTGTTCAGGTTGTAATCGATGCGGCCGAGATACTGATTCTCGTTGAGATCATCTTCGTTGTCTGCCGAAGGCGCGTGATAGGTGTACCCGCCGGTGCCGTTGTTCGGCAGGTAGGACATGATTGCCTTCACCGCGGCGAGAGCGGTAGGGTCGATGCGGTTTGCCGGAATAAATCCGTCCATGGCGAAAGGCTTATCCGTCTGCGGATCGACGATGGTGCCGGCAGGGAATTGTGCACTTCCCCCACTCAAAGCCGGGTTTTCCGCCTGGGTCAAAACCGTGTTGACGGTCACGGTCTCGTCTTTTCGCTGCCGTGTCCCCTGATAGTAGCCGAAGAAAAATACCTTCTGCTTGATAATCGGCCCACCCAGGTCGCCACCAAACTGATTGAGCTTCAGAGCCGGCTTGGCCTCACCCGCAACGTCGAAGTAGTTATGGGAGTCGAGTACTGTATTGCGGAAGAACTCGAATACCCCGCCGTGGAAAGAATTCGTGCCCGCCCTCGAAGCGACATTGACCAGGCCGCCTGAACTGCGCCCGTATTGCGCAGTAAAGTTGCTAGTCTGGATGTCAAATTCCTGCAATGCATCCGGGGCAGGAAAGACCGGGGCAACGGACAGATAGGAATCCGTCATGTCTACGCCGTCCAACAAGTAATAGTTTGAACCGGGTCGGTTGCCGTTGACTACGACGCCTTCATGCTGGCCTTGTCCGTGGGCCACACCGTCGTTGTCGTAGGAGACGCCGGGCATAATAAACTGCAACTGAAGGGTATCTCTGCCATTGAGAGGTAAATCGACTACCCGTTGCGAGTCCACAACCTGACTGACGGTCGCGTCGACCAAATCTACATTCTGGCCGGTGTCGCCGGTGACCTGCACCACCTCAGCATTCGTGCCGACCTGCAGATGCGCCATCACGGAAATGTTTTGGTCGACTTCGAGGACGATGCCCTTCTGTTCAAAGACCGAAAAGCCTTTCGCGGTGATCGTTACCGTGTAATTTCCGACCGGCAAAATAGGAATGGTGAAGTCGCCGTTTTCATCCGAATTGACTTGCCGGCTTTCTCCAGTGCCCTCGTTCTTAGCAACCACGACTGCTCCGGAAATCGGCGCACCACTGGGATCGAACGCCGAACCAACAATTTTGCCGGTGGGGCCAACAGCGCGCGTTGGAATGGAGCTACCGATTAGAAACAAGAGCGCCACAGAAATCGTAGTGAGCAGCTGCGTCAGCAATTTCCTCATTTTGTTTCCTCCTGAGTGAAAAGTCGTGCGTTTCTTCAACGGTGCTTACAGGTTTTGACGAGATGTTTTGATAGGTTACCGTGGCACTTGGGAGTTGACGGAAGTGCCCGTGGTTCAGTCCTGATCGCTCCAAGCCGAGCGATCAACGCGGCGCAGGGCCTTCATCATCGGTACTCGCCAAATCTCCCTGTCACCCTGCTCATTCCCGGAATGCTTCATTGCTCAGTAAGGTGCGTATGGCCCCGTAAGATCCGTGCCGCTTGGTCCTGCCCGGCTCCGAATAATCCAGTAAGCGTTTACTCTGCGAGGCAGTCCGTCACCGCTGGCCCTGCCAGGACTGAAGCGCCCAGACTCATCAAAGCTGAATCCCCACGAACCCTAGCCCGGCAACGAGATGCTCGACAAGTGAGAAACAGTTTGCCACAGTTAGGAAAATCCGAAACCATGCCGCTCAGGGATTAGCTGTCTTATTTTGTATAAGTTAAAACACTCGAAAACACGACCGATTTAACTTGGCTTTACGAGCCGAACGCATGTTAGGATTGCAGCGATCGCGAATTGCGCCTTAGCGGAGGGTTGCTTTGAGCCCGGCTCATACCGCGATCCGAAGCGACCGCGAGGCACAAGTCGGGTCCGGCGTACATACGGAGTTTTGCCGAATCAAAATGAACCGGTCGATCTAGAACGACTATCGACTTACCGAAGCCGTGGCGTCGCCTTCTTGCGTAGAGGGAGAATGAAAACGGATAAGAACCTGATTGCAAAAATGAAGAATTAGAAAAACCCCGACTGCGCAAATCGTCCAGTTAATCCGAGAGAGGCCAGGCGCAATGAGCAGTGGAACCAGACAAGCGAATCATGGCAGCGTAACTTTATCTAATGGCGCCCGTTACCACGCGGAGCCGTCCGGCGATCCCTCGATTGAGCCAGGTCGCGCGGTTGTTACCCGGGAATTGGAACTGATTCTCGCCAGCCCCTACTTTCATTCGAGCAAGCGAAGCCAGCAATTCCTTAAATATGTTGTGCAATACCGTTTGGACGGCAATGAGGAGCCCCTCAAGGAGCGCGCGATCGGATCGGTCCTCTATAACCGCCCCGTCGACTACGCGACTGGTGACGACTCCGTGGTGCGCGTCCAGGCGGGCGAGGTTCGCAGGAGGCTCGAACAGTACTACGCGGCTCCGCCGCCGGACTCAATGGTCCGTATCGAACTTCCTCTTGGATCCTATGTGCCTGAGCTCCGTTGGAGCGTGCCTCCTCTTCTCCCTCCCCCTGCCGAAATGCCCGCAGTGGTCACGACCCAGCCGATTGAAATCCCGGTCTCAGCCGAGCGCGGCAGACCCGTCGCCGGAATTGTTAGAAAGACACGCTTTGGGGCGATTATTCAATTAGTCGCAGCGCTCGCACTTGCCGCGGCCGCCCTGACTGCCTATACGGTCTACAAACAGAGGACACAAAACACCCTCGGTCAATTCTGGGCTCCGGTATTCGCTTCTCAGAAGCCCGTCCTGATTTGTCTGCCGAAACCCATCTTTTACCGGCCATCCTTCGAGCTCTTCAAGAGAAATGAGAAATGGGCGGGAGAGTTTGATCACGACGAGGATCGGGAGAATGGCCGGCCGAATCTGCAGCCCAATGATCAAATCCACTGGGGCGACATGGTGGAGTGGGTCGACTTTGGAGTGAGCAAAGGCGATGTGAAGGCCGCTTTCCGCCTCTCGAACCTGCTGATCAAAATGGGCAAGCCCACCGAGTTGAAGATCGGCAACGACTATGGATGGGACGATCTGCGTAACGCTCCAGCCGTGATCCTGGGGGCCTTCAGCAATCAATCGACCATGAAAATCACCTCTGCCTTACATTTCGCATTTGCCGAGGACAAAGGCAAATCTACCAGCATCCGGGAGCAAGGTGGGGCGGGGCGTGCCTGGATCGATGAGATTGACCCTCATACTTCCCTGGTAGCTACCGACTACGGTCTTGTGACTCGCCTGGTTAACTCCAGCACAGGCCAATTTGTAGTTGTTGTCGCAGGAATTACGGCGCCCGGTTCCGAGGCTGCCGGAGAAGTAGCTGGTAGTTCGGAAGACTTGGAAAAAGCCCTGCGCAGCGCACAGCGCGACTGGAGCCGCAAGAATGTTCAGATCGTCGTGAAGACGACGGTGAACGATGGTGTTGCTGGTCCACCTCAGATCGTTGCCGTGTATGTCTGGTAATGACTCAGCAAGTTACGTATCTTCGCATTGGCCTGCATACTCTACGTTTGCAGCGTGAGGATGCACGCCATCAACTCCCTCGGGAAGATCACATCGCAGCCGTTCCCTTGCGGCTCAACACGAATGCCAAGATCGGCGGGGTAAAGAATCCTGGCCTCGCGCGATACGTGCGGAACACGAACGCGCTCTTCTCCCCGCAATCGCCATACCGCGATAAAGTTCGCATCGGGGGAGCGCATGCCGAGCGCAATGGGAGAGACAGTATCGGTCAAATCGGGCATGCCCAGCGGGTAATAGGGCATTGCCCTGCCGGTGTGCATGCGAATCGTCTCTTTGTAGACTTGCAGCCCCTTCTTCACCTGGGCAAAACTGGCCGGACTAAGCTGGTCCAGCCTGCCGCTCTGATGAATTCTGCCGAGCATGGCATTCACCATGTTGAATGCCGTGGCGTCTGTGTCGGATCCAGCAAGGGGATACGACCACACCGCGAGTTGCTCGGGAAGTACGCCCGCGGTTTCACCCACCGCTATTGCCGGGTAAAGACGATAGTCCTCCTGGTCGCTCGACGATTGAAGCTGGAGGTGTGACAGCATGGCATATTCCATGCGTCCGCCTCCACTGCCGCAATTCTCAATCGTGAGCCCGGGATAGCGTTGGAGGATCTCGTCGTGCCAGGCGAGGAGGGCACGGTTGTGTTCAAGCAGTCCCTGGCCCGGACTGTCGGCAAGAAACTCTGTGCCCTCAAGACCGTCCACGTTGTAATCCATCTTGATGTAACCAACCTTATATTCAGTCACCATGCGGTCGACTACGCTGGACAGGTAGGCCCGGACCTCTGGATTGCGCATATCAAGCAGGAATCGCGAGTGATCGATGACTCTTTTTCCATGGCGCTTGAAGAACCATGCGTCCGGCTTGTCCTTGAGCGGAGAATGTATGCCGATGACCTCCGGCTCGAGCCACAAGCCTGGTACCATGCCCTTGGAGCGGACCAGGTCAAGCACCTGTTGAAGGCCGCCGGACCAGCGTGTCTTCGAAGGCTGCCAGGCGCCTACGGATCCCCACCAGTCTTCGTTCAACTCGGCATACCAGCCCGCGTCGATCACGAAGTACTCGCAGCCCGCCGCGGCAGCTGCTTCAATCAGAGGTAATTCTTTCGCAGTGGTCGGATCGCCTTCGAGGCAGTTCATGTAGTCGTTGAAAACGACAGGTAGATGGCGGGTATCGTGACGCGGGCGCAGGCATGCGGCGCGCCTGTATTTAGTGAGAGCTTCGATTGCCTGCTCAAACCCTCCTTGAACGCAACCGATGGCCGCGGGAACCGTGGTATATGACTCGCCAGGGCGCAGATTTTTCCACGCATGGCCGTGCAGTTCGTTCGGACCGCCGATGTAGACGTAGACAGCTTTATCCTGCGTGTTTGCAGCTTCCCAGTGCCACGATCCGTTATGTTCGATTTGCCAAAACCAGGTGACGCCCAGTTCGGTGTTTTCCACCAGGCCCATAGGCAGATACCGCTGCGTTGACCAGGTCCCAATGCTGCTGAAGGATGCGGCCGCAAGGGTGAAGTTGCCGTTATCGAGGAAGCCCGCCCGGGAGGGTTTAGCTGTTCGCCATTGCGCTTCGGCTTGCCATGTATTCTGTGCGTAGTGGATGCGAAGATCCTGTTCAAAACGGCGCGGCAAAGAGAGATTATTGATCATGGCCGAACTTAGATACTCGATGCCGGCCGGTTGTGTGCCACGATTCGTAACCTTTGTGGTTCTGCGTACCACAGGAACGCCAGAGAAGGCTTCATAAATCGACTCAACATCGAGGTTGAGGACGGCGTCGCGATGATAGAGGATCAAGCGTTTGCCCGCTGGCGTAGGGATTTCCTTCCTGCCCCTGTAGGCGAGCCGGTCGCCGGGGCTCCCGCCTGTCAACTTCAAACCGTGATGATCATTTGGATCTTCGCCCGTGCAATGCAATGAGGTTTCCATTGCGGAGATCGGCGTGGGGCGCGGAAGTCCTTCGGGCGCAACAACTCCCGCGGGCAGCATCGTCTGCAGGCGTATCCGTTGATCGAGAAACTCAAAGGAGAAAAGCAGCCCATCTGCTGTCCACTCGAATGGTTCATAGACGGGCGGCGGCAAAGGCTCCTCTCTTTGGCTCGGTTCCTGCCGGGGCAGAGGTCGCGCCTCGGCAATGGTCGTCAGTCTCGACGTGAGCGTCCCGGCAGCCAGCGCTCCCGTTCCACCCAGGAAGGTCCTACGGTCGATTCGTGCCATCCTGCTTCATCCTTACTCAGGAGCGAAGCTCCCGATGTGCGCCAATAGTAAACTCAACAAAGCAAAAGCGCGACCTGTGTTGCCGTTTTTGAATCTTGCTGATTCCGCGGCGGATTCAAATCACGGCATCCGTGCGGCAATTGCACTATAGTTTTGCCAGAAGGCGGAGGACTCCGTTGCGAAAGACTAAATTGGTTGCGCCGGTTTTGAGCTTGTTCTTTTTCGCTCTCGTTGCCGGATGGGATCAGTTTCCGCAGGTAGGAAAGCCGAGCGGAGCGGGCGGAATCGCAACCGGCGGAGCATTCAAAGCGCAGTATGATGCGGCGCACCGGCCGATTACCGCTGGCGGAACCGTGAAGACCGGACCCGTGGTTTTCACGAACGTTGCCGCGAAGGCCGGACTCACTGTGTGGCATCGCACCTCGGGCGCTCCTGAAAAGCGCATGATCCTCGAGGCAAAAGGCGGAGGCGTAGCCCTGCTGGACTACGACAACGACGGATGGCTCGACATCTATCTTGTGAACGGTTCGACTATGAACGCGATGAGCGGCAAAGAGACGCCGCCGCGATCTGCCCTGTTTCACAACAATCACGATGGTACCTTCACCAATGTTGCGGTGCAGGCCGGCGTGACCAACGACCGGTGGGGATACGGCGCCGTAGTTGCCGACTTCGACAACGATGGCTGGCCCGACATCTACGTAACCAATTTTGGCGAGAACCGGCTTTACCACAATAATCGCGACGGTACCTTCACCGATGTAGCGACAAAGGCCGGCGTCGCGCTTGGGACCTGGTCGACCGGAGCGACGTTTGGCGACTACGACGGCGACGGCAACCTCGATCTCTTCGTTGCCGGATATCTCGAATACGATCCGCACAATCCTCCATTGCCCGGCGCGAAAACTGCTGGTGCGAGCGCGTGCCAGTTCCGCGGCGTGCCCGTCCTTTGCGGCCCGCGCGGCCTGAAGGGCGAGCACGATCACCTCTTCCACAACAACGGCGACGGTACGTTCACTGACGTAAGCGAGAAGTTGGGCGTGAGCGACCCGGATGGGTATTTCGGACTGGGAGCGCTGTTCGCGGATGTAAATAACGATGGTCGTCCCGACTTGGCTGTAGCCAATGACTCGACGCCTAACTACCTCTACATCAATAAAGGAGACGGCACCTTTGAAGATCGCAGTTACCTTAGCGGTTATGCCTTCAATGGCGATGGCAGAGAGGTGGCGAATATGGGAATTGCGGCCGGAGATTATGAGAATAACGGCCACCTCGCCCTGGTGAATACAACCTTTGCCGACGACAGTGATGTGCTTTTTCGCAACGACGGCACAGGGAATTTTACCGATGTGAGTTACGCATCGGGAATCGCGGATCCCACCATCCCTTTCGTCGGATTCGGCGACGGTTTTATCGACTACGACAACGACGGCTGGAAAGATCTCTTCATCGCGAATGGTCATGTCTATTCAGCCGCCGACAAACATCCTGAGTGGGGCAGCTCGTATGCCCAGCGCCCACTGCTCTTTCATAATTTGGGCAATGGGACGTTCGAGCTGGTTGCCGCCGTTGAGGGTTCCGGACTCGCCGAAGTCAGTGTTGGTCGTGGTGCTGCGTTTGGCGACCTCTTCAACAACGGCAAGATTGACGTGGTCATCAATAATGTAGACGGCGCTCCCGTTCTTCTGCGAAACGTAAACCCCGATCGTCACCACTGGGTCGAGTTAACGCTTATCGGCGGGGCTCAGAGTCCGCGCGATGCTGTAGGAGCAACTGTGTATCTGACCGCAAACGCAATGCGCCAGCGCGGCGATGTCCTGAGCGGTGGCAGTTACCTCTCTTCCAATGATTTGCGAGTTCACTTCGGCCTCGGCGATGCTACCGATGCCGGAACCGCCGAGATTCACTGGCCATCAGGCAAGAAAGAGACGGTACGGTTGTCGGCGGTCGATCGGATCTCCACCATCACCGAGGGTCAGGGAATCACCACCGCGCTTTGTGCAGGCCAGCCATGCGTGCCGGCGCCCGGCTCAAAATGAATTCAGACTTCGATTCCTCCTTCAGTGAACATCAATCGAGTCGATCTTCACGCCTTCCGCAGCCCCCATTGCGAAGTTCAGCAGGTTGCCCGTCCCCGGCCGATCAAGACGAGCCTGGACCCACACCGAGCTTTTCTCTGTGCCTGTGGTCGGAAATACGACTCGCGTGGCTACCTGCCCGTTGACCCTCAGCTCCACCAGGCGCGGCTCCGCGCCGGAATTCGTATAGGTAATGCGCACTTGGGCCCACTCAACTTCACGCGCTGAAACCCCGGTGAAACGCGTCTCCGCGTCGTGAATCGCCAGTTCATCGTGGGTCTGTTTCGCAGCCGGCTCGTAGTGCCTGAAGGCGCCTTCCATCCCTTCCACGATCAGCAGCACACCATCCTGAGCAGGCACTGTCTGGTCGTAACTGCCCTTCACGCTGCCCATATCCTTAGCGGTCCATACCTCGCGCACGGTCGCGGCGTCTCCAGCTAAACCGAGCTCCGTCCATTTCACGCTCATCGGCGCCGGAAAATAGGTCCGGTTGAGCAGCAGAACCGCCCGCTCGCCGGACGTAGCGAGGAACTTCGACCAAACCTCAAGCCCGGGCCCCAGTTCCGCCACTTTGATCGCCTGCAGTCCAAGCCCATCCTGATCAACGCGAATCACATCGGCATTAATCAGAGTCGTCAGTGATTCGGCGTCGAGGCGGGTAAGATCGGCGCCGATCAACAGCGGCGCTCCTGAAATGGCCCAGAGCGCGATGTGCAGCCTGTTTTGTGCGGCATTCAGCCCCGGCATGCCCAGCACCATCATGTCCGGGTCGTTATAAAAGCCGGTATGTTCAGCCTCCGGGTGAATTCCCTGATCGAAGTTGGCCAGCATCTTGTCAAAGGCAACTTTCCGCCCCGCGTTTACGCTGCCGGCCACCACGGGCGCAACGATGTCTCCGCTTGTGCGCCAGATCGACTGCAACGCGCCCCCCACACCGGGCCCCCACGACCACGGGCTTTCCTTGCCCCAATTGCAGATCGAGTAATAGAGCTGGTGGCCGGTAATCTGCTCAGCCCGCGCGATGGCCCTCGCAATCTCCCCGTACTGCACATCCGGATCGAGGTTCTCCTTGTCGCCGCCGCACCAGTCGACCTTCACGTAGTCGAAGCCCCACCGCGCGAACTGCAGAAAGTCCTGCTCGTAGTGGCCTTCGCTGCCCTCGTGGAAGTATGCGGGCCCAAGGTCCGGAAACATCGAGCAGCCGTCTTTGCCGGCATCGGTGTAAATTCCTGCTTTGAGCCCAAGCGAATGGATGAAACGGACAATGTTGCTCATGTCGCCGGCCGTTTCACCCGCCTTGATGGCTGGCCACGCTTTGGGATCGACAACTATATTTCCTTCCGCGTCGCGGTCTCCCAGCCACCAACCCTCATCGATATTTACGTACTCGTAGCCGGCCTTTTTCAAATCGGATCCGGCCATGAAACGCGCCTGCTGCACGGCAATTTCGGAGTCGATGTCATTGGAAAAACTGTTCCAGGAAGACCAGCCCATTGGCGGCAGGGCCACGTGCGCTATTGGCGGTGACGTATTCTGCGCGTGCAGTGTAATAGCACAGCACAAAATCACTAAGATCGTTACAACTGTCCCGCTAAGCGCACTCTTGCCGTGCAACATAAAACCACCCTCACTTGCCTGATCTTTATGAACGAACACAATGGCGAGAAGCTGGCAGACTTCTGACGCCTGCTTTAAAAAAATGTCGCCCGACTTCGAAGAGCGGAATACCTTCGCGAACCCTAGTATCCGAAAAATCTCCCCGCAAGTAAATAACGGTTTGCAACTGTTAGGATCTATCCTTGTTCCGCCCTCACCGAAGGTAATTCGTTTATGTTGTGCTGTTTATCGAAATAATTGAATTCAGAGTCAGTCCCTGATTGTCGTTCGGCTCAAACAGTCAGCGCTCGAGCTCTTCATCGTAGGTCGGAACGAAGGCGAAGCAACTGCCGGAGAGTTCAGGCTTCTTTTCCGGCTCTTGTCCGCCCCGGTTTTCCGCAGGACCCTGGCTCTGGCCGGTCCGAAGGAACGGATGCAGCGCCATTGAGTTCACTTCGTGGGTATCGCGAATAAAGTAATCGACTGCGCGGGAAACGCATACGAAATGGAACCGGTCGTGCTGCCCGCCGCCGGAGCAATGACCACAGCATCCGGCTCAGCAACGATTCTGGAGAGATTGACGCCGTCGTACAGAAACACCTTGGCAACTCCTCTTGGAGATAGGTGGGGAAGAGACAACGCTGAAGTCAAACTACCGTATGTTTTGTTGAGGACGACCACGGTGATCGTGTTGTTGGAAGTCCTTAAGGCGCCGTACACTGCAAGCGAGCCCTGATCTGAACTCGTGGAGGCTACGGCCATGTTCCCGAAAGCAGAACCCGCGCCATCGTAGTTACGGTAAATCTCGAAAGCCATGAGGCCTGGCACTTGCGTCTTAGGGTCAGGAGGAGACCACAGAGTGCTGAGATCAAGGCCATACTTGCCGAAGATGCCAAGAATATCAGCTTGCGCCACCGCCCCATTGATGCTTTCCAACCCGCCCCAGTTGTATTCCGTGATGGCGGTCTTCGTCCCAGGGTAGCTGTTCTTGACCCACCCTTGCATCATCGGAATGACCTCAGGAGGATACGGCGACGCGGACTTGGTTCGATCGTTCGGGTCGGTGTATTTGTGGTCGGTATAGGTGGGATCCCAGAATACGCGGGTTGAGTTCAAGCGGGCCTGTTGCGCCTTCGTGTCGCCGGCAGGTTTGAATGCGAGGTCATCGGCCACGAAGTATGTATGGATATCGACGTAATCGAGCAACCGAACGCCATGTGCGGCTTCGTACGCTGCGAACTGCCGCAAGTAGTATTCCATGAAAGGGATATTTCCGTGAGCCATTCGGTCTGTGGGGTTTCCATTGTCGCAGTGGCAAGGACCGGCTTTTCGACCTTCTGCAATATCCTTGCCTGAGTAGAAGTAATCCATCCACTCATCGATGACGGGCCCGCTGATTTCGGCTGTCGGATCGGCAGCCTTGATAGCTTTGGCGACGGCGATGCTCTTGTTCGTCAGCTCGTCATAAGTAAAAGGCAGCGGATGCGCATCGATGTGGGTGCTGTCCCAATCGCTTGGTTCGTTGTCCAGGTCATAAATGGCTACGCCGCCTTTGGCCGCGGTGCCAAATCGGCCCGTCAGGTACGATACCCATCCGAAATCGAATTGCGCGTCGATGGGGACAAACGTGTCGGTGGGGTCGTTGACGATGTGCTTGCCATCGATCAGGATGCCGTGGCCACAGTCGGGCCGTTTTGGATCCACGACCTTTTGAGGGCCATACTTCTTGACGGAGAAGCTGCAGGAGACGCCGTCCCTTGCCGTCCATCCAATCATCGGCATAGAGCCCATGGTCTTGACCCCCATCGAAGCATCTCTCAAGACCTGGGCGTTGAAATCGCTGGCCGTCTTGTCTCCGGAACTCTTCTCGCCCCTGCGTCCGAACACATTTTTGAAATTGCCGTCGTCATTATCGTTGGTCGCATCGAGCGTGTAATTGTAGAGAGTTGTGCCGTCTCCGCCCCATCGATCAATGGTGATCCCGGCAGCTTTGGCGACCGAAGGGTCGAGAAGCAACGCATTCATGCCATAGATGTAAGGATTAATGGCGTGCGTCGTGCTACTCGCATCTACCGTCAATGCGGGACCGATCGCATCGGCCGGCGCTCTCAGTTCTACGGTCACGCTGCCGCTCTTGGTGGGATCCTGCACGCTGGTCGCGGTGACCGTTACAGTCGCCGGTGCGGGATAAGGAGTTGTATAGAGCCCGCTGGTGCTAATCGTCCCTGGGCTTAAGCCGCCAGAGAGCTTGGCCAGCGACCAGGTCACCTGGCGACGAAAGCCGCCGGTACCCGAAACCGCGGCGCTGAACTGCTGGCTGTTTCCGATTGTGACAGCCGCTTCCCTGGGGGTCACCGTGACAGACGTAACCGCCGACCCGGCATCGCCGCTCGGATTGCCGGATTGTGTTGTTTGAGCTGAAGACAGGATGGCGAAACCAGTCGACACGCACAATAGAGATCGGCAGAACCGAAGAACCGAGGGACGCAGTGGGTTCATAGAGATCACTTTTTCGACAGGCACCACGCAACGTGAGGCTGATGACAGTGGGTTTCACCGTCATCAGCCTCAGGTCGCTGGCAAGAACAAGAGTTGAACACTGTACCCTGACCGAATGATTTCGTAACCATCCCCAATGAACTTGGGTGCCCCAGGTCCCGCTTTTTGGGACCTAGGAAGGGACGACTTCATGCAGTGAAAGTACTAGAAGGAGATCTTGCCGAAAATCTGCGCCGTTCGGCCTCCCACCGTCAGACTGGTAATCACGCCTGAGTGGCCCGGGCCGATGCTGGTGTCCGGCAAGCCGAAGCTGGGATGATTGAGGACGTTGTTCGCGGCCACGCGAAGTTCGAACTTGGTCTTTTCCCAGATATCGAATGTCTTGGCCAGCGAGAAGTTGATGTCCGAGAGCCCTGGACCGCGCAGACTGTCCCTCCCCGCGTCTCCGTAAGTCCCAGGTGTTGGTGGGCCAAAGGCGTTCACATTGAACCAACTCCCGTTAGGCCCGATCTGATGTCCTCCGGCATACCAGCCTACGCCTGATACGACATTGGCGAACTGATCGCCGTCTTGAGCGTATGTGGTGTTATTTGCCATCACAGGAGTGAACGGGTTGCCCGACTGCCACACAATCGTAGCCGAAGTTTGCCAACCCCCGATAACCTCGTCCAGAACCATGCTCTTGTTCAGGAACATTCGATCTTTGCCGAAGGGCAGATTATAGATGATCCGCCCCTTGAACATGCTGCGGATGTCAAAACCCGACGGCCCGTAGTTCGCGCGCGGATCATACATGTTCTGGACCAGAGTATTGTTCGGGCAAATCCACGCGCACTGATCGCCCTCGTTCAGGAACTTAGACCAGGTGTAGTTAAAATTGAAATCCAGCCCTGAGCTCATGCGCTTCTCGATTGTCGTCTGGAGCGCGTTATAGTTGGATATCCCAATGAACTGAAATCCCGTGATCGATTGAAAATTCGGATACGGACGTGCGTTTGTAAGCCCCGTGGTGTCGTTCGGGCCCAGCGCAGCCTCAGGTATCTGATTGATATCCTGATAGAACTCCTGGCGAAAGCCATGGCTGCCGACATACGCTACACTCAGGGCCATATTGGCGCCAACTTGCCGCTGAACCTGAAGGTTATATTGCCAGATCTCCTGGGCCGGGGTGTGGTAAACCCAGTAGGGAACCGATTGTCCGTTGAGAGCATCGGGACTGGTGGGAGAAGACTGATACAAAGTATTGATTGCCGAGCCGGCTGTTCCTTGCTCGTTGGCGCTGCCGTCTTGATCGAGAAGAAGTACCGGCGATATACCGTTTGTCCCATCGTATTCGTTGCCCGACGAACCGAAGGCCTGTCCGCTACCGGAGGTGCCGGTGTTGTAGTTATAGGCATAGAGACCGATGGCGCCGCGAACTACCGTGTTCGGTTTAGGCTGCCAGGCGAAGCCGAACCGAGGCAGGAAGATGTTCCAAACGGATGCGGTGTCGGCCGTACGCCCGTTGGCTTGGGTGGTGCCGTACCACATAGCCCCCAAGGTGTTTGCAACCCCAAATGGGTTGGCCCCGGGATTAACGATGGTCGGATCGAACAAGCGCGAATCGCCGTATTTTGCGCGATTGGGAGTCCAACCCTCCCAGCGCATCCCTATGTTGACGGTCAAGTTAGGACGGAGTTTGATATCGTCCTGCCCGAATGCCTGCAGGGAATGGTACCTGAGGTAGTACACCGGCGAGTTGGTTGCACTCCAACCATTGACGTATCCGAGCAGAAAATCCGCAAAGGGGAGACCGGTGGTTGTATCGCCCTGGGTTGAGTTGGTATAGGTGCCTGAGAAGCTCACGCTTCCGGCATCGATATTCCCCCAGTTCGTCTCGTTGTTCTGGGTATCGAGGAATTCGCCGCCGAAGTGAAGGATATGCTTGCCCTTAATGAACGTAACCACGTCAGAAGGGGTGCCGGTTAGCTGGTACGCGTAGGCGTTGGTCCCCGGCGACATGTAATAACAGCATGCCCCGTTTACACTCACTTCCGGAAACAGGTTGGCTTTGGCCCAGGGGATATCCAGCTTGCTGGGAAACCCTTCACCGATCGATTCCGGTGAGAAGTTGTTGATCTGGGTCGACAGGCCCGCTCGAAACTCGTTGTTCATGTTCTCTTTGATTGTCCATATGTCGGAAATTTGAGCGGTAAGGCCGCTGCTCACCGACAAGGTGCAATTGATCGGGCAGTCGTTGGATAACTGCGGCGAAGGACCCGTGAGATAGTAGAGGGTTGTGGTTAGCCGGTTTTTCGGCGTGATATCGTAATCGACGCGGTAGAACATCGCCCAGTATGGACTTTTGGTCGGTATGTCCGCATACACGTTATTGGTGGTTATGCCGTCCTGGACTGTCGGATTGGACACGTTGGGAGCCGGATAATACTTCTGAATATTCTGAGCGGCCTGCGAAAACAGTGTTGCTGGAATCTTGTTCCCGTTTCCATACTCCGAAGCAAAAGTTTGCCGAACCAATTGTCCGTCCACGACCGTCTGCGTGGTCGGATCATAGATGGTAGGTTGCCCCGTGAAATCGCCCGTCATCATAGCTGCGGTAGGAACAGTTTCAAAGTAAGGCGTACCTGCGGCATAGCTCTGCTGCCGGTCGTAGTTGAAGAAGAAAAACAACTTCTTGGAAATTGGTCTCCATGGCACGTGGCCGCTTATCGACCCCCCATAGTAGTTTTGGCGCTGAACAGGAACCGATAGCGGTTGGCCAAAGCCGTAAGGCGCTGCGTTCAGGTCGTTGTTGTTCAAATAGTCGAATGCATCGCCATGAAATTGGTTACCGCCGCCCTTGCTGATCTGGTTGTAAATAACTCCGCCGTTTTCGTACTGTGCCGAGCCGGCGCTGGTAATCATCTGAACTTCCTGAATCGTGTCGAAATTGTAATCGTAGGAATTCCCGCTCGCCGACAGCGACATCGTGACCCCGTCTCCGAGCACGTTATACCAGGGGGTGTTGCCATTCACCGCTGCTAACTGGCCGGGACTTACGTTGCCGCCATTTCCAACCGGGCTGCCGGAGGTGCCGGGAGCCAGAATGATGAAATTTTCCCAGTTGGCGAAATTCGGCAGGTCCTTCATCTCCTGCTCCGATATCTCCGTGGACTGCGTGCCTGTCTCGGTCTCCATCAACGGGACGTCGTCGGTGACCTGCACCGTCTCAGACGTGCTGCCGACTTTCAGAGTTCCGTTTACGGTCAGCGTCTCGTTATTCAGCGTGATGGGCCCGCGTACGTAGGTATCGAAGCCGGGCTTGGTGAAGGTGAGAGTGTAATGGTCGGTAACGATCGAGCCGGTGTCGTACAACCCCGATTCGTTGCTTTGATACGTCGTCGCGACTCCCTTATCGACATCCAGAACGGTGATGGTCACGCCCGGCATGACAGCGCCGCTCGAATCGGTCACTGTTCCTCGAATGTCACCGGAGTTTGTGTTTTGAGCGAAGGCTACGCCCGCGCACAGGGATACCGCAAGCACAGTGGCGAATCGGGTCCTGTAGTGCATTCTGTCCTCCTGAAATGTACTGCCCCCGCGGTCTGGTAAGCACGGAACTCTAGGCCATCTTTCGGAAGGGATGGTGGGCGCTTGAACCGGGGAACTAGCGCTGCCGGGAAACCGCGCTCTCAAACCGATGGGGGCTATTCGAATGTTCTGAACCTGTCGATTGCGTCGTTTGAATTTTTCATATTCAAACGTTTGAATTTCCGTGAGAAATTTTTATCTCCTGCAAGGGAAATTGTCAAGAATTTTTTTGTCCGTAACGCAGTGCAGTCTCACCGAGATCTAACCCTCTCGAAAGGCTTGTGTTAATGCAGCAGCAGATTGTCGCCACACGTACGGATATCAACAATGAAATGGAGGCAGCCGGAGAAACCGGATGGCAGAAACTCTGCGCCTCCTGCCAAAATTAGGTGGCTGCGTCCCCGCATTCAAATAGATGTTGACATTCAAACGTTCGAATATTAGAAATGGATACTCAGTCCGCACGTTCCGCATTGCAAGCGAAAGGCAGGCTTAACCAATTCTTCGTCTCGACTGCTGCGCCGCCGCAGCCAGTGCTGGACGAATGATCCACAACGATTTGAGGTTTGAGTTCCTGCCCATGACGGTAGCAGATAGGGCATGAATGCGAGGGAGGCAGGGAAGTGCCCCAGCGAAAATCTGGCCACGTAACTTTGCTCGACGTTGCGCGAGCCTGCGGATTCTCTGTATCCACCGTTTCCATCGTATTGAGCGAGGCCCCGCTGTCCAAGAACGTGGCGTCTACCACTCGCGAACAGATTCAGACGATGGCCCGAAAACTTGGCTACCATCCAGACGCCTCTGCCCGCTCGCTCCGCAGACAACGCAGCCAGACCATTGCGGTTCTTGCCTACGACCTTTCCGATCCGTTCTGTATCCCGATCTTGCGCGGCATCCAGTCGGGCTTGCAAGCTACGGACTATGTTCCGCTGATGATGGATGCGCAGACTCAGAGAAGGCTCTTCGACAACTATCTCAAGATGACCCTGGAAATCCGCGCTGAGGCCGCGATCGTCATTGCAAGCTGGGTTTTTGAGGAAGCCAATTTGTTGGCCGACATTGAAAAGAACAACGTCCCGATTGTGATTGTCGGCCGCGATCTCATTGACCGCAGAATCAGCTCCGTGCTTATAGACAATGAGGCAGGTGGAGCGCTCGCAATGCGTCATCTCTATGAAATCGGACATCGAAAAATCGCCGTGATCCGTGGCCCGGAAGAGCTCTTCGACGGCGAGCCTCGCTGGGCCGGCGTGCGCCGCGTCGCTGCGGAAGTCGGCATCGAATTAGATCCCCAGTTGGTCCGCCAATTGCCAAGCCAGCTCGATCCTATCTCCGGTTTCGAGGGCGGGCTGTCCCTCATCAATCAGATCCTGGCTTCGGGCCGGCCGTTTACAGCCGTCATCGCTTTCGACGATCTAACCGCGCTGGGTGTGGTGCGCGGTCTTACCAATGCCGGATTGCGGGTGCCGGAAGATTGCTCTGTGCTTGGCTTCGACGATGTGCTCCTCGCCAAGGTCGCAACGCCGGGCCTCAGCACAATTCGTCAACCGCTAAGGGAAATGGGGTTGTGGGCGGCCAATTGTGTCTTGCAGGCGCTCGAAATGCGGGAAGGGCGCAAGAAGGTGGCGCCACAGTTGTACAAGGCGTCTCCGGAGCTGGTTGTACGCATGTCAACAGCCCGTCCTCGAAGAAGAACGTCAAACACAGCGAATTCCGTGAAGATCGCGCTTGACAGAGTTGAGGTCCTTAGCGAAGACCTTCAACCTTCAGACAGTTGAATCATGGGGTTTTGACAATGACACTGATTGAGAACACGCCAATATGCCTGGCATTCTCCCGGTTGCCGGCGCCCGGCCGCCTCATCAAGGGAGGCTCTCTATTCTGTATGATGTTGCGGCACGAAATTCTGCTCCGCATCGCAGGGATGTTTCGATCTGGGCGCAGCAATGGCCCGATGGACATCCTCACATTTCTCTCCCATAAGGTGTGCATGTGGTCACGAATAAAAGATCTCTGCTTTGTCTCGTTGCCTCACTCGCAATCTCGGTAGTGCTGCGGGCGGAATCCGTTACGCCTCTTCGCGATCAATGGCGTCTGCAATCCGCGTGCAAGCTTCAGGCGACAGGGGAAGCGATTGCGGTCGCAGGATTCAATGTGGAGGGTTGGCTCAAGGCTTCTGTGCCCGGAACGGTGCTGGCCACGCAGGTCGCCGAACGGGAGGTTCCCGACCCGTACTTTGGAACCAACCTGCGAGAAATTCCCGGTACAAGTTATCCAATAGGGGAGGATTTCTCCAATCTGCCTATGCCGGCCGACAGCCCCTATCGCTGCGGCTGGTGGTATCGCCTGGAATTTACAGCGCCCGCTACGGCCCTGCAGGACAAGCATTTCTGGATGCAATTTGGAGGGATCAACTACCGGGGCGATGTTTGGTTGAACGGACATAAAATTGCCGACAAGTCTGAAGTTGCAGGCGCGTACCGGACCTACGAATTCGATGCGACAGAATTCCTCAAGCCCGGCAAAACCAATGTGCTGGCAGTAGAGACCTTCGCCCCCACCGAAAAAGATCTTGGCATCAACTGGGTCGATTGGAATCCTTGCCCGCCGGACAAGGAGATGGGGCTATGGGGCGCGGTCAATCTTGTGACCTCTGGCGCGGTCACAGTGCGTTCGCTCATGGCCGTAACGCACTTTGAAGACGATTCACTTCAGGTTGCGGCCCTCAGCGTCTACGCCGAGTTGCACAATACGACTGCCCACGCGGAGAAGGGCGTGGTCTCCGTTTCGGTTGCAGGAGTGCATTTCGAGCAACCCATCGAACTGGCCGCGCAGGAAGATCGCTCCTTGGTCTTCACACCGGAGCAGCAACCAGCGCTGCGTATTCAACGCCCCCAGGTCTGGTGGCCCTATCAAATGGGCGAGCCTCACCTTGAAAACCTGAGCGTGAGTTTCAGCTCGCAAGGCCGGATGTCCGACCAGCAGACAGTGGAATTCGGGATCCGCGAAATCACATCAGAGCTTACCGCCGAGGGCAACCGCCTGTTTCGCGTCAACGGCAAGCGCATCCTGATTCGCGGCGGCGGCTGGTCGCAGGACATGCTTCTCCGTTCCGACGAAGCTCGTCTGCGCGACCAATTCCGACTGGTCCGCGACCTCCACCTCAACACCATCCGTCTCGAAGGCAAGCTGGATACCGACGCCTTCTTCAACCTCGCCGATCAGCAGGGCATCCTCGTCCTGCTCGGCTGGTGCTGCTGCGATCACTGGGAGCATTGGAAAGACTGGACCCCGGATGATCTCACCATCGCCACCGCATCTCTGCGCGCGCAAATGCTGCGCCTTCGGCAGCATCCCAGCCTCCTTGTTTGGCTCAACGGCAGCGACAACCCGCCGCCTGCGCAGGTTGAGCGCGCATATCTGCAGGTCGAAGCTGAAACCCACTGGCCCAATCCGATCCTGTCGTCCGCCTCGGGCACGACTACCGACGTAACCGGCGAAAGCGGCGTGAAGATGAACGGTCCCTACGACTACGTGGAGCCCAGTTACTGGTATGTGGACCATCGCTTCGGCGGCGCCTTCGGGTTCAATACGGAGACCAGCCCCGGACCGGCCATTGCATCGATGGCCAGCCGGCAGAAGTTTCTGCCCGATCCCGACGCGTGGCCGCCCAGCGACGACTGGAAGTACCACTTCGGTGGCGGTAAGTTCACCAGCCTCACGGTCTTCGACCAGGCCATGGAAGTCATGTACGCGGAGCCGCACTCGGCCGTCGACTACACGCGCATGGCCCAAACCATGGAGTACGACTCCGAGCGGGCGATGTTCGAGGCTTACAGCAAGAACAAGTATGTCTCAACCGGTGTGATCCAGTGGATGCTGAACAACGCATGGCCCTCCATGATCTGGCACCTCTACGACTACTATCTCGATGCGGGAGGCGGATACTTCGGCGTCAAGAAAGCATGTGAGCCCCTCCACATCCAATACTCCTACGACGATCGCTCGATCGTGGTGGTGAACAGCACCTATGCGCTTGCCTCGGGGCTTCATGCAAGCCTTCACGTTCACAACCTTGCGTGGAAGGAGTTGTATACCGCCGACACAAACATTAACGCCGCGGCTGACAGCTCGCAGCGCGCCTTCGACATCCCCGACAACCTCTTTTCCGGCGCCGACAGGATCTTGTTGATCGATCTCAACCTGAAGGACGCCTCCGGCCGCGTGGTCAGTCACAACTTCTACTGGGTGCCAAGCGTGCTCACCACCTTCGATTGGGAGAAAACCGACTACACGCATACGCCTGCCGACCGTCAACCGGACCTTAGCGCGCTCACCCATCTGCCTCCGGCTCGCGTAGATGCCAAGGCGGAGATCGAAGATACACCTCGCGGCCGCGAGGTTCACCTGCATCTTGAAAACACCTCCTCCGCGCTTGCGTTCCAGATCAGCGCCGCTGTGAGGACACCGTCGGGCGGACTCATCGCGCCTGTCTTCTGGTCTGACAACTGGATCGAGTTAATCCCAGGCGAATCCGCCTCGTTGACTGCGCTCCTGCCGCCCAACGCCGGAGACGCGAACATCGTTCAAGTGAGCGGTTGGAACATCGCGGCTGAAACCATCACACCCCACCCATCTGCTCAGCCACGAAGAGAGTAAACCACGCGGGCAACCGCACAGCCGGGAGGACGGCTTCTTGGAGACAATCGGGATCATCATGAATGGCGTGACCGGGCGCATGGGAACCAACCAGCATCTGGAGCGGTCCATCATCGCCATTCGCAGCCAGGGAGGGATCCAGCTGAGCGACGGGCGCCGTGTGTTGCCGGAACCGGTGTTGCTGGGGCGTGACCCTGAAAAGCTGGATGCGCTGGCGAGGCGCTTTGAGTTGGAACGCTGGAGCACCAGCCTCGATGAATGTCTCTCTGACCCCGGCAATAGAATTTACTTCGATGCCCAGGCAACCGTGCTGCGCCCCGCATCGGTGCGCGCGGCCCTGGCGGCTGGAAAGCATGTGTACTGCGAAAAGCCGATTGGCGGAAACTTTCAGGAAGCAATGGAACTGGCGCGCATTGCTGCCGCGGCCAGGCTCAAAAATGGCATCGTGCAGGACAAGCTCTTCCTTCCCGGGATTCTCAAACTTAAGCACGTAATTCAAAGCGGCTCTCTGGGCCGTATATTGTCCGTGCGCGGAGAGTTCGGTTACTGGGTTTTTGAAGGAGGGTCGCAACCAGCGCAGCGACCTTCGTGGAACTACCGCAAGCAGGATGGCGGAGGGATTACTCTGGATATGTTTCCGCACTGGCAGTATCTGCTGGAGAACCTGTTTGGCTCCATCGCTTCGGTCTCCTGCGTTGCCGCTACGCATATCCCCGAGCGCGTGGATGAATCGGGCGCGACGTATGCAGTGACCGCCGACGATGCGGTGTATGCCACCTTTCAACTGGAGAGCGGTGTCCTTGTCCAGATGAACTCCTCCTGGTGCACACGCGTCCACCGCGATGAATTGCTGACGCTGCATGTGGACGGCGATCGGGGCAGTGCCGTGGCCGGATTGCGCGAGTGCGAGGTGCAACCGCGGCCGGCGACGCCGCGCGCCGTGTGGAACCCTGAAATCGCGGACCCGAACAACTACCAGCAGGCGTGGCAGAAGGTTGCAGATACGGCCGCGTTTGATAATGCCTTCAAGGTTCAGTGGGAGATGTTCCTCAGGCACGTGCTTGAAGATGCGCCCTTTTCTAACGACTTCCTGCAGGCCGCGCGCGGAATTCAAATCGTGGAGGCTGGCCTGCGTTCATCGACAGAGCGAAAATGGCAGGACATTCCTCCGCTGACGTTGGAATGCTGAGATTACCCCATGCGCATTCGACTCCCACTTTCGACCGGTCTGGTGGATTACGAGATGAATCCGGCGGGCCCGCTTGCGGCGGTGCCAGGGCCTGCTCCGCGCTCCCGCGAGGTTTTTGCGGCGGCGCATGTGGTGCTCGACCCAGCCTCAGCCGGTTTGCCGCGCCCGGTTTTGGATATGGACGCAACGCTGGCTTTCAGGCGGCATCTCTGGTCGCTTGGCTTGGGCGTTGCCGAAGCCATGGATACGGCGCAGCGCGGCATGGGACTCGATTGGGATCTTGCCAGAGAGCTCATTCGGCAGTCGGCAATGGAGGCAAGCTGCTGCAAGGGACGAATCGCATGTGGGGCAAACACAGACCGACTGGAGGCTGGCGCGCCTCACACGCTCGAACAAGTGCTTGCCGCCTACCAGGAGCAATGCGCGCACATCGAGAGCTGCGGCGCCCAGGTGATTCTGATGGCCAGCCGTGCGTTAGCCCGCTGCGCTCGCGGCCCCGATGACTACCACTTCGTCTATGGACGCCTGCTCGCGCAATTGAAGCGTCCCGCGATTCTTCACTGGCTGGGCGAAGCATTCGATCCACTGTTGAAAGGCTATTGGGGCGATACGGACACGAATCGATGCATGAATGTCGTGCTTCAATTGATCGTCGACAACCGCGCCAGGATCGACGGAATTAAAATTTCGCTGCTGGATAAGGAAAAGGAGATCGAGATGCGCCGCCGTTTGCCTGAAGGGGTTCGCATGTATACCGGCGACGACTTCGATTATCCTGAGCTGATCCGCGGCGATGGAAAGCACTTCAGCCATGCGCTGCTGGGGATCTTCGACGGCGTTGCGCCGGCTGCAGCATGCGCCCTGCGCGCACTCGACCACGGCGACATCCAGGCGTACGAAGAGCTCCTTGCACCCACTCTTCCGCTTTCGCGGCATATCTTTCAGGCGCCTACGTGCAATTACAAGACGGGCCTCGTTTTTCTGGCTTACCTGAACGGCTATCAGAACCATTTTCACATGTTGGGAGGTATGGAGACTGCGCGCTCGATCGAACATTTGGCGGAATTGTTCGTTCTGGCTGACCGTGCGCGCCTGTTGATGGACCCGGAATTGGCGATTAGCCGCATGAGTGGCGTTGCAGCGAACAGCGGTTACGCAGGCAGCGCGCCATGACCACACCGGATCTGTCTCGTCTCAGTCTGAACCAGATCACGACGGAGAATTATTCCCTCAAGGAAACCGTGGATGCCTGTGTGGCGGAAGGGATTGGATGGGTAGCCGTCTGGCGCCACAAAATTGAGCCCGCAGCCGCGGCCGCTGCGCTCATACGGGACGCTGGCCTGCGCGTCTCCAGTCTCTGCCGCGGAGGTTTCTTTCCCGCATCGACTGCCAGCGAACGCCGACTGCGCGTGGTAGACAATCTGCGTGCCATCGACGAGGCGGCCGCGCTTGGTGCTGAATTGCTGGTCCTGGTGTGTGGCCCCGCTCCAGACCGGGACCTGGATGCAGCGCGCTCAATGGTTGCGGAAGGCGTGGGTGAGATTGTCGATCACGCGCAACAGTGCGGGATTCGGTTGGGAATTGAAGCGCTGCATCCCATGTACGCTGCCGAGCGGTCAGTCGTGGTCACTCTCAATCAAGCCAATGATCTTGCCGCTCAATTCGACGCTGCGCATGTCGGGGTCGTTGTCGATGTCTATCATGTCTGGTGGGATCCGCAGGTGTACATCGAGATTGCTCGCGCAGGCCCACGGATATTCGGCTTTCACGTCTCTGACTGGCTGGTTCCAACCACCAGTCTGCTGATGAGCCGGGGAAAGATGGGGCAAGGCGTAATCGAGATTCGCCGCCTGCGCCACGCAGTGGAAGAGGCCGGATACCATGGGCCCATCGAAGTGGAGATCTTCAACGAAGAACTCTGGCGGACGCCGTTACGGGAAGCTGTTCAGCAGGTGCGGCGGAGCTACCTGGAATCGGTCGAGGGATGAGAAGCGAAATGAACCTCACTGCGGTCGATGGCGGAAAATGGCAGAGGGCCGCTTCGCGATGACTTCAATTGCCGTCAAGCCGGTCGTTCTCGTCTCCTCGAATGCGCGTCTCTTCGAGTCCTTCTTCGATGCCGGGCTGACGAGCCGGTTGTCGCAATTGGCCGCCTGGCAGCGCAGCCCCGCACGCGCCGTGACGCAGGCACTGCGGAAGGCTCTGTTCAATGCCGAAGCGCTCATCACAACGTGGGACAGCCCGCAGTTCTTTCCTGAAAACCTGACAGACTGGGCGCCATCGCTTCGGTTGATTGCGCATTGCGGAGGCACCGTGAAGACGCGTTTTGCGCGCCCATTATTTGACCGGCTGGTGATCACCAACGCTCCCGAGCCGATGGCACGTCACGTCGCCGAGTTGGCAGTGACCTTCCTGCTCTATCTGGCGCGCGATGTCGATCGCTATCGCGCGGCATTGCGCCATCCATCGAATGCAATCTATCGGCAGTTGCACCTGTCCGGGGGCGGAGAGCAGACCATTCTCGGCGCCGAGGTGGGAATGATCGGCTTCGGCCGGATTGGGCGCACCATTCAAGAGCTTCTTGTTCCCTTCGGCACTCGGCTCCTGGTTCATGACCCTTATGTCAAGTCGGCAGCAGCCCCTCCGCTGATGCGTTTCGCGCCATTGGAGGAAGTACTTGCCGGCTCGCAGATTCTCCTCCTGGCCGCCGGCCTGACCGTCGAGACAACCGGGCTGCTCAACCGCAAACGCCTCGGGCTGCTGCCCCGTGGAGCGGCAATCATTAACGTGGCGCGCGGAGGAATCATCGACATGAGTGCTCTCGCGCCCATGGTTCTTCGCGGCCGCCTGCGTTGTGCGCTCGATGTGACCGATCCGCTGGAGCCGTTGCCCTTGCGCCATCCGCTTCGAAGAGCGAATGGCGCGATCCTCACTCCACACGTGGGCGCCATCTCCCGTTCGGTTCGTCATCAAATCGCTTCCGTGGTTCTGTCCGATGTTGATCGCTTCTTTCGCGGCGCAGCGGTCGAGAACCGCGTGACCTCTGCCATGCTCGACAGGATGACATAAAAATGAAAATCGGTTTCTCCACCCTCGCCTGTCCTTCATGGAGCCTCGCCGCCGCGATCGAACACGCGCACGCGCTTGGTTTCGACGGAATCGAACTTCGGTTTATTGACAATAGCGACCGCCTCTGGGAACTTCCCGAGCTTCGCGGCTCCGGACTCAAGGAGACTCGCGACCGGCTGGCTTCGCTCGGGCTCGAAATTCCCTGCGTGGATACAAGCTGTTTCTTCCACTACACGGAGGAGAGCCAGCGGCTGGAATCGCTGCAGATGGGCCGTGCGATGGTGGAACTTGCTGCTGCGCTGGGCGCGCCGGGCATTCGCGTCTTTGGAGACCGCGTGCAACCCGGTGCGGACTTTTCGTCGACAGCGGCCTGGGTCGCCGACGGCATTCACCGGCTTGCGGAATTCGCGCAGCCCGCCGGGGTCGGAGTCTGGCTTGAGAGTCACGGCGCATTTGCCTGCGCTCGGGAGACCATGAGCGTGCTGCGCGCAGCCGCCTGCTCAAATGCTGGAGTGGTGTGGGATCCCTTGAATGCTTATTCGGAGTTCGGTGAGGAACCGGCCGCAGGTTGGCGACAACTGGAAGGATCCGCCCGTCACGTCCACATCAAGGATGCTGTCCGCCTCCACGGTTCTTCGCCCAGCGAACCATGGGAACCGGTGATGGTGGGCGATGGGGATTTCCCCGCACTCGCAGTGATTCACTTGCTGCGCCAGGAAGGCTACCGGCGATTTATCTCTTTTGAGTGGGAGAAGCGCTGGCATCCGCTCATCCCCGATGCGGAAATCGCATTGCCCCAGTTCATGCGATGGATGCGCGCTGCAATGGAAGCTTGAGCCAACCATCGCATCGTGCGGTTCAAGCTGTGTAGAGAGTTTGATTGAGCGCCGCCGCCCGCGGCGTGGAGAGCAACGCCAGGCGTCCAGGCCAACAAAACGGAGCACCGTCAATGAAAACCGCGAATCCACTCGACCTCGTCATCATCGCGATTTACATGTTGGCCATGGTAGGCGTCGGGTTCGCTTTCATGCGCTTCAACAAGGGAGCATCCGATTATTTCAAGGGTGGCAATCGTATCCCCTGGCTGGTGGCTGGGCTGAGCTGCTTCATGAGCGGATTCAGCGCCTGGACCTTCACAGGCGCCGCCGGCATTGCCTATCGCGACGGCATTGTGGTGATTCTGCTTTACATGGGCAACGCGCTCAGCTTTCTGCTCGGTTTTTTCGTTTTCGCGCAGCGCTGGCGCAGGTCGCGCGTCACCACAACCATGGCGTACCTGGTTGAGCGGTTCGATGAGAGCACGCGCCAGACTTTCTCCGTGGTCAGCGTTTTCTTTCAGCTCTTTGCCGGAGCCAGTGTGCTCTATGGCCTGGGGTTGATCGTAGCTTCCACCTGCGGGTTTCCCATCGTCTGGACCATTTTCGTCTCCGGTGCACTGGTCCTCATGTACTGCATGCTGGGGGGCCTTTGGGCAGTCGTTGTTGCTGACTTCCTTCAGGCCGCGATTCTGATTCCTTTTTGCCTGGTGTTAGTGGCCGCGGCCCTGCTGCGCGTAGGGGGATTGTCCGGCCTGTACCACTCGCTTCCCCCGCACATGGTCTCCCTGCATCTGCACGGGCAATACAACTGGGCTTACGTGGCATGCTGGACTCTGATGGTGAGCGTGGGTTACAACACAGGCGTGATGGCACAGCGATACTTCAGCGTGGACACCGAACAATCGGCTAGGAGAGTCGCCCTGACCTGCTTTTTGTTCTTTATTGCAGGAGCTTTCATCTGGTTCATTCCACCGATGGCCATGCGTGCCGTTTATCCCGATCTTGCAAGGGTCTTGCCCCAATTTGCCAATCCGCATGAAGCTGCTTTCGCCGCCGCCAGCATGACACTTCTACCCAACGGACTGATCGGCATCATGCTTGCGGCAATGTTCGGTTCATCCATGGCGAGTCTTTCCGGCATGATCAATATGAATGCGGGCATCCTGGCCAAGGACGTGTACCAGACGCTTCTGGCTCCGCAAGCGAACGAGCGCACCATGCTCAGAGCCGGCCGCGTAACGACCTTCGCCGTCGCTGTATCCGTTACTCTCCTCGCCGTTCTGTTGGCTGGCACCGGCAAAAGCATCTTCTCCGTTCTCGTCACTTTCAACACCGTCATTTCGCTTGCCTACGGACCGCCTGCGCTGCTGGGCCTGGTCATCAAGAAGACGCCGCGCTGGTCCGGAATGGTCTCCTTTGGCACAGGACTGAGCATCGGCGCCATTGGCAGCTCTTTGTTCGGTTGGGGACTGGTGATGAACGTGACCATAGTGGCCCCGGTCTCCGTCGGCGTCTTCCTTGCAAGCCGATGGTTCGACCGGCCGGGCACTCCCCAGGCAGAACGCAGCAGGCGATTCTTTCTTCGCCTGGAGACACCGATCGACACTCGCCGAGAACTGGCCGGAAGCGGCGACCAAACTACCAGCATTTTTCGCTTCCTCAGCCGTGCCACCGGCGCCGTTGGACTGGCCGCCCTGCTCCTCTTATTCACCGTGCAACCATCCGATCGCGGTGTGGTGCTCGGCTATTCAGGCATCACATTGATCGTCGCACTCGCTCTCAGCTTCATCCGGAGTCCAACGGTCGCCGGCTAAGAATTCAACGAGTACGGAAAAAGTCGCGGGTCGGTTCGTACAACTCTGATTCCATGGTGCGGATGCTGATTTGGTTACGGTATTGCGGGCAACATCATCTTTAGTGTGACGAGCTAACTTGTATTCATGTCAAAATCCTTGACTTCATTTCGGCGCATTTGCGATAGTTTGTTTGGGTACTTCCAAAGAACCGAGGCTGTCGGAACTTCCTCCTTGAACAAGATAGTCTGCTCTTCCGTTCACGCAGCCTGGGTCCAACCTTATGAACACTGTGCGTCGATCGCGCGCGCAATCGTTGCCCGCTAAGCGAATGAAGCTCTTTTCGCGCCATAGTGCCCCGCTCCCAGGGTGATCGCAAGGCTGGGCATTGATCCTCACGCCGCCATTCCCTCAGGCGCCCAGGCGCAGGACCCAAGCCGTCCTTATTCAGACAGCGGCCTTTAAATACTTGCTGCGGGGAGTGGCTAAGATGAGCAAAACAGGACAGATTTCGCGGCCAAAATATTAGGAAAATTTTGAAGGGCATGGTCTAGGAGTTCGCATCCAGGCTTTCGAGATTCTCGGAACAAGGTCAGGCTAGGGAGGGTTCAGGCCCATGGAAGAAAGGCCAGCTAGGAAGATTCTTCTGATTGAGGACGACGCCGAACAGGCACGAATAATCGATCACATTCTCGAAAATCTGGGCTCGAACGCTTGGACGCTGGCCCGTGTCAACTCAGTCGGGGAGGGTGAAAGATTGCTCGCGGAGCGTTCTTTCGAAGTCGCCCTGCTTAAGCTTGAGATGCCCGGCGCAAAGGGACTGGAAGCGGTGAGGCGGATTCGTGCCGCCGCGCCACGCGTTCCAATAGTGCTGCTTTCCGATCCGGAGGATGAGCCTTTTGCAACTCTTGCAATTCAAGAGGGCGCGCAGGACTACCTCATCAGTGACCAGATCCAGCCAGGCGAATTGAGACGGGTACTGCTGAATGCCATCAATCGCAAAACCTTCGAGGAAGCGCTGTTCAATGAAAAAGAACGCGCCCAGGTAACTCTGGAATGCATCGGCGATGCCGTGGTTTGCACCGACATCTCGGGGAGCATCACCTTCCTCAATCGCGTCGCGGAAAAAATGACCGGGTGGGTCATGAACGACGCGGCCGGACGGACGATGGGCGAAGTTTGCCGGATATTGGACGCAGCGACGCGTAGACCCATTCTAGATCCTATGGCTAAGGCGGCATTCCAGGACAAGACCGGATCGCTGCCCTTGAACAGTGTCCTGGTTCGCCGTGACGGAACTGAGATTCTTATCGAGGATTCTGTTGCCCCGATTCGCGACCGGGTGGGTCAGGTTACAGGAGCGGTGATCGTTTTCCGCGACGTAACCGCTACGCGGGCGTTGGAAGCCAAGTTGACTCACGACGCCCACCACGACCCTCTTACAGGACTGCCCAATCGACTTCTATTAAACGACCGGGCGGCCCAGGCGATCGCACTGGCAAGACGGCAGAAGGGCCAGGTTGCGACGCTGTTTCTGGATCTGGACGGATTTAAGGACATAAACGATTCGCTGGGGCACTCGATTGGCGACAAGCTTCTCCAATCTGTGGCGGAACGGCTGCGGGGCTGTGTTCGCTCGCCGGACACGGTGAGCCGGCAGGGCGGCGACGAGTTCGTAGTGCTGCTGCAGGAATTGAGCCGCCCTGAGGATTCGGCGGTTACAGCAACAAGACTATTGAAGGCTGTCGCGGAGGTTCATCAAATCGGCCAGCATCAGGTCTCAGTGACAGCAAGCATCGGCATCAGCGTCTATCCCGACGACGGCAAGGACATGGAAACACTCTTCAAGAATGCGGATATTGCTATGTACCGGGCCAAGAAGCATGGCCGCCGCAGTTTCGAGTTCTTCGGGTCGGGCAGCAAGGTTCATGACGTGGAGAGCAGTTCGCTGGAGCAGGACTTGCGTCGCGCACTGGAGCGGAACGAATTCAAGCTTCACTACCAGTCCAAGGTAGATCTGAGAACGGGCGCGATTATCGGGGCGGAAGCCCTGCTGCGCTGGGCGCATCCGGTTCACGGTGTTGTTCCTCCCGCCAAATTCATTCCGGTGGCGGAAGACTCGGGGTTGATTCTGCCCATTGGCGCCTGGGTGCTGCGCGAAGCATGCACGCAAGCCCGAATCTGGGCGGATGCAGGTGTGCCCGCCCGGACTGTGGCCGTGAATATCTCCGCCATGCAGCTGGAGAGCCCGGATTTTGTTGAAGGGTTGTTCGCGATTCTTGAGGCCACCGGGCTGAAGCCTGGTTCCCTTGAGCTCGAGTTGACCGAGAGCGTTCTGATGAAGAATCCGGAACGCACCAAGGTGGTGCTCAAGGCGCTCAAAGAGAAAGGTGTACAGGTTTCGGTGGATAACTACGGAACCGGGGAAACCGGCCTGGCAACCTTGCGAGAGCTATCGCTCGACGCGATCAAGATCGACGGGACATTCGTTCGCAGAATTACCACCGACCCTTACGAGAATAACAAGGTAAGCGCGATGATCAACATGGGTCAGAGCCTTGATCTGCGGGTGATTGCGGAAGGCGTTGAGACCGCGGGGAATCTCGAATTTTTGTGGGAACATGGCTGTGATCAGGCGCAAGGCTACTTTTTCGGCCAACCGGCGCCGGCAGAGCAGATGGAATCCCGATTCAAGCAAGATTTGCATTGATGCTGAGTCCCGCCGCAATTGAGCGCTGCCGTCGAATCAGCGTGTAAATAACCAGCTGTCCGCCAGTCGCATTCGGGTAATGGTTGACCCAACGCCGCATAGCTGCCATCGGCCAGATTGTCGGGAATCCCCGCTTGCTGGAGAGCCGTGCGAGCGGCATACTGAGCCTGATGAGCCGTTCCAGCCACAGCAAGTCATTCACCGCCGCGCTGGAGCCGCTTCAGAACGCGCTCGGCTGGCTCATTGCGCGCGTGCCGTTCGACATCGACAAGGCCTGGCCGGAGCGGCGCCGCTTGCGGGTGCGGGGCGAGATTGAGGGCTTCGCCTTTCGAACCTCGTTGTTCGCCTTCGGCGATGGCAGCGGGCACTTCCTGCTGGTGAACAAGAAGATGCAGGCGGCGGCGAAGGTTCGGGTCGGCGAGAAAGTCTCGATCCAGCTCGAGCCCGATCTCGAAGAGCGCGAGACGGTGATTCCAGCCGAGTTGACCAGCGCGCTGAAGTGTGACCGAAGCCTGCGGCGATACTTCGACAAGATGAGCCCGTCGATGCGGCGTTACATCGGTGGATGGGTGGGCGAGCCAAAGTCCGCCGGGATTCGCGTCAAGCGCGCCGAGAAGATGGCGGAGCGGCTGATGCTGGCGATGGAGGGGGAGCAGGAGCCGCCCCCGGTGCTGCGCGCCGCATTTCAGCGCCACCCCCAGGCGCGCGAAGGTTGGAATGCCATGACCCCGGCCCAGCGGCGCGGTCATCTGCTCGGGATCTTCTACTACGAGGGGGTCGAAGCCCGGGAGCGGCGAGCGGCTTTGGCCATCGAAGAGGCGATAAAGAGGGCCCGGAAGCTCAATCTGTCGGACAGGAAGAGCCCAGATGAGCCAGAATGATCCCTTTTAGCAGCTCTTCGGCACTTTAGGTCGTCCTGACGGCAGCGGTTAACGTCTAATTAAAGTGATGAACTTCGCAACAGTATTCCCCGCTCAGACCACCCCCGCAGTTGAAGAGCAGACGCGGCAGGAAAATCTGGCCGTTGCACAAGGCCTTAAACGCCAGGACGCCGGGTTGCTGGATTTGCTAATCGTTCGCTTTCAGCACAGGCTGCTGCGCTACTTGCTTTATTTGACCGGAAATCGTGAGATGGCCGAAGACCTGTTTCAGGAGGTCTGGATGCGCGTGCTGGTGCGGGGCGCCCAGTTCAACGGGCAGGCGAGGTTTGAGACATGGCTGTTTACGATTGCGCGCAACCTGGTGATCGACCAGCGGCGGAAGCGCACCGCCTGTAGCCTGGACGAACTGTTTGAAGGCGGAAGCGAGGACGACCGGCCCATGAGCTTTGAAGTCGCCGACAGCGCGCCGACGCCCTTCGAACGCGTTTCAAATATCGAAGACCGGGAGCGGATCGCCTCGGCGCTGCTTCAACTCGACACGCTGCATCGAGAAGTCCTGGTCCTCCGCTTCCACGAGGAGTTGTCGCTCGAGGAGATTGCCAACGTGACTCGCGCACCTCTTTCTACCGTAAAATCAAGGCTTTACCGCGGCATCGCGATGATCAGGCCGAGACTGGAGCCGGCGTCCGCGTTGCTCCGGGAGGTTGTGTGAAGGCGGCAGAAACGGCTGGCGGCGTGAAAAAGGGCACGGATGAAAGGCGCAACCTGCTCTCTGCGCTGGCCGGAAACCAGGCCGGGCGCGACCGTGCCGTGGCTCACCGCACCCGCGGCGTAGTGCTTGCTTCCCTTGGAGTAATGAAGGACCAGAAGGCCGGGCGCAAACGCAGCCGGGGTTTGGCTATTGTGTCAATCCTGCTGGTCATCATGGCTATGGGTCCGTTCATATGGCGGATTGCGGACGATATTGTGAGCGGCGAACACTGGGAAGATCTGGCTACGCAGGCGAGTCTCTGGATCTGTCTCTTCTTTTCGGCCGTACTGGCCGCCCTGGTGGCGGGCTGGATGCGCCAACGGCCCTGATTCGGGGCATCCTGCCCACAAAACTGAATACCCCGAGGACTTGGCGGAACTTCCATCAGGAGTTGTCCGTCCAATTAAGAAAAGGGATACTTGTCCAATATTCCTTAAGAAATCCTCAAGCCGGAATCATAAATCCATGCGCGATCCACAAACCATCCGGGTAAACGATGACGAACGGATGTTTCCGGTCTGGTCGATTGTTGCGGCCAGCGTGGCCTTCTTGCTGGTGGAATACTACTGGTGGGTGGTAGCGCCCGAGCAGCGGCACCACGCGCCTCCCCCGCTCGGCCTTCGCATCTATTTGAACATTTCCTGGGGTGTGCTGGCGGCGATTTACTTCCTGATGGTGGGCTACGTAAGCAAGGATGCGCCGCGCCGAGCCATGAGCACGCGGTTTTGGATGCTGGTTTGCCTGGTGATGCCGGGCGGCATCGGCGCAGTGATCTACTTCTTGCTCCGCCAGCCCGAGGTTTCCCGCTGCCCCGCCTGCGGAACCCATGTGCAAAGCGATTTTCACTTCTGCCCGCAGTGCAACTACCAGCTCACTGCAAGCTGCGGAACTTGCTTCCGCAGTGTTCGCGCGACCGACCAGTTCTGCACCCGCTGCGGGCATGAGTTGGCCGCCGACCACACTCCGGCCCGGCTGCGCTTGCTGGGCGAATAGATCCCCATTCTGCCTTCCTGAGAAAAAGTTCCGCCGGGCCTGGTTTGACCGGGCCAGCCAGCCTTCCTACAATCGAAGATTCTGGTCGTAGAACGTCGAAGCCTCACGAATGTCTATTTCCGCCCTCATCATCGACGACGAACAACTGGCGCGCGAGGAGCTCAAGTATCTGCTCGATTCGGTGGGCGGGGTGGAAGTGGTGGGCCAGGGCGCCAACGGCATTGAGGCCGTGGATCTGATCGAGGAACATCGTCCGGATCTGGTTTTTCTCGATGTACAGATGCCGGGGCTCGACGGCTTTGCGGTGATTGAGCGGCTGATGCAGCGCAACCGAGTGAGAGAAGCCGCGATGAAGGAGTCGGAGCCGCTGCCCCAGATCGTCTTTGCCACGGCATACGACCAGTACGCAGTGCGCGCCTTTGACGTGAACGCGGTCGATTACCTGCTGAAGCCGTTTGACCGCGGGCGTGTTTCCGAAGCCGTGGAGCGCGTGCGGGTGCGCATGGCGGGAGGAGCCCCCGGCCCGGCGACTGAATCCCCTGCAGCGCCCCTCGCACCCTTTAATTCGCAGATCGACCAGTTGCTTCGCCTGCTCAACCAGTCCAAGGCCGTCGAGCGGGCGGCGCAGCCTGCCAAACTCATCGTCCAGGCGCAAAGCCGGCTGCTGCTGGTCGACCAGTCCGAGATATGTTTTGCGGCCATCGACGAGGGCGTGATCCGCATCGCTACCCGTAACTTCGAGGGACATTCAAAGTGCCGCACTCTGGAAGAGCTGCAGGAACTGCTTGATCCTGCGAACTTCTGGCGCGCCCACCGCGGTTTCGTGGTGAACATTAACCATATTCGCGAAGTGGTTCCCTGGTTCAAGTCGAGTTACCAACTGCGCATGAACGACAAGCAGCAGACTGAGATTCCAGTCAGCCGGGCCCAGACCAAGCGGCTGAGGGAGTTGTTCAACCTGTAGTCGCCGGCAGCCTTAGTCGTACCGTTCGAAGACAATCTGGCGGCGGTGCCACCCGTACGCGGCCAGGCGCTCGCGGACGCTGGACACCATGAAGTTGAGGCCGCAGATATAGGTGTAGATGTCGAAGCGCAGGTTCGCGGGCGCAATGGCGGGGTCGACCGGGGCCTGCGGCAGCGGCTGGCCGAGCCGCGCGGCGCGCTCCTCGATGATGCGCCCCATGTGCTCCTGGACGTAGCCGCGCAGGCCGGTCCAGTCATCGTTGGCGCGGCTCAGCGTGGGCAGATAGTGGAAGTTAGGCACGCGCCTCTCCAGCGCCTCGAACTCGTCCTTATAATAGATGTCGGTCTCGTAGCGTGTGCCGTAAACCAGCCAGATTTCCTTGCCATTGCTGCGATCTGGGCCGTCCTCAGGGAAAAGCCACTGCGCGTAGCCGCGCATGGGGGCAACGCCCGTGCCCGTAGCCACCAAAATCGAGTCCGTCACCGGCTCATGCAGCACAAAATGCCCATGGGGACCGTGCACCTGGATCGTTTGGCCCTCCGGCAGATCGACCAGGTCGGCGAGGTGGTTGGAGAAGAAGCCATCTTCCACGCGATTCACGCATAGCTCGAAGTGGTTTCCCCTGGCCGCGGATGCAATCGAGTAGGCGCGCGTCTGCTGCTTCCCGTTCGGGTCTTGCGCCAGCGCGGAGATGAATTGTCCGGAGACAAACGGGAAGCTCTCCATTCCCTCGATAACAAAGTCGAAGTGGTAGCACTGGGCAACTTCTGAAATACAAATCTTGCGTTCAAGGCGTGCGGTGTAAAGCTCACGTGCCAAAGTGATTCTCGCCTTTCAGGGAAAGATGGGGGCCCTTTCCAACTCTGTGCCGATTATATGTTGCCGGGGGAATGGGAAGCACCTTGAGTTCTGTTGCCCCGGCCCTACCGACGCCTGGAGGCAAAACCGGAGACAGGCGGCGACGAAGCCTTTTTGAAAAGGATTATCCCGGGTAGGCTCCCGTGATGTAGCCCTGAAGTTCCTCGATGACGTGCGCCTGCCCGGAGATGACCCACTTTACCAGGTCGCCGATCGAAATGACTCCCAGAACCCGGTCGCCTTCGAGCACCGGCAGATGGCGGAAATGGTGCTGAGTCATCATGGACATGCATTCGTCCACGGTGTGCTGCGGGCTCACGGAGACTACCGGGCTGGTCATCATCTCGCTGACTGGTGTTTCTTTGGAGTGGTGTCCCCGCAGTACGCCTTTGCGCGCGTAGTCTCGCTCCGAAAGGATGCCGACGAGGCGATCGCCCGATAGCACCAGCAAGGCGCCGATGCCGAATTCAGCCATCATTTCGAGGGCTTCGTAGACGGACTGATTGGGCGCTATCGAGAGGATTCTGGTCTCGTTCTTGCTTTTCAGAACCGATGCAATCGTGTCGGAAATCTTCATCAGATCCTCCTGGTTTTGTGAGATTTTCAGTCTCGCGAACGATTTCGGCCGATCAACTCAGCCTGCATCGAGTCAATATAACCGAAATGCACTCAAATGGAACAGTGCGGAGTTGGCGAGCCCCAGAACAATCGCATATCAAAATAGCTCCAGTAGGCGGTAGAGGTAGGCGTCGTCCCAACCGGCACGCTTGAACTTTCCGCGCACGGAGCCTTTCCATCCTTCTTTTTGCATGGCGTTGATGGCCATGTGGCGTAGTACGGCGAGATTGTGCGGTCCGTGTCCCATTCGGGTCCGATCCCGATCCTCGTTCATGACCACGTCCAGCCGCCAG
>Ga0302319_10000059_pt1 | contig 194431 bp, 189 predicted proteins | sample Bog_T0_2_FD_203319 | JGI IMG/M metagenome (GOLD analysis project Ga0302319, IMG submission 203319) | Peat permafrost microbial communities from Stordalen Mire near Abisko, Sweden - Bog_T0_2 | ecosystem: Environmental > Terrestrial > Soil > Wetlands > Peat | place: Sweden: Abisko, Stordalen...
CGCAGCGACATCGTCGTGAGCGAGGAACGCATCAACAAAGTCGGCGAGACCTATCGCGGCATCCGCAACGCGCTGCGCTACCAGCTCTCGAACCTCTACGATTTTGATCCGGCGAATAAAGATCATTTAATTCCCGACGAAAAACTGACCGGCCTCGACCGCTGGATTCTCGGCGAATTCGCGAAGCTCGAAGCCGAAGTCCTCGCCGCCTACGACCAATACGAATTCCACGTCGTCTATCAAAAGCTCAGCCAGTTCATCGCCGTGGAACTTTCGTCGGTCTATCACGACGTGATCAAAGACCGGCTCTACACCGACGCCGCGAATTCGCCGCGCCGCCGCTCCACGCAGACCGCGCTGCACCGGCTAGTGACCGGCCTGTGCCAGATGCTCGCGCCGATCCTGGCCTTCACGGCGGACGAAGCGTGGGAATTTGTGCCGGAAAAAAATGTGAATTCCGTCCACGAAAGCGAATTCAATCTGGCGAAATTTATTTTGCCTAAAGACGAACAAGCTAAATGGAAAAAACTTTTTGAAACGCGCGCCGCTGTCTTGCCAGAACTGGAAAAAGCTCGGCAAAGTAAAACAATTGGCAAATCACTTGAAGCTAAACTTGCAATAACAGGTAATTCCGACTTGGTTTTGTGGCTTTATAGTCTTTACCAGAATGATTCTTTTTCAATCCGAGAATTGTTCGGCGTATCAGATATGTTTTTTAATCCAAATTCTGACGCATCTAATCCGCATCTTAATTTTGAAGCAACACGAGCCTCTGGCACAAAATGCGAACGCTGCTGGCATTTTGAAACGGACATCGGCCAGAATACCGAATACCCCACGATTTGCGGACGCTGCGTCGATGCGGTGATGCAATTCAAAGCGTGAAAATGCAAATGATGGACGCTAACTATCAATATCCATCTTTGATTTGTTGTCGGACTTGAGCTGCTTCATTTTGGCTATCAATGCGCTGCAACCCGAATCTGCCACCTTGAAACTTCATAATCACTGTCAGCGTGTCTCGGAGTGGCGCGTTGAATGCGTTCACGCCGCCAACGGAGATAGCAACAATGCAGGTTCCGTCGGTGCTGGCCTGAATTGTGGAATCGTCACTGCCGGAAAAAGTCTGCGCACCCGGATACTGTGCCTGTATAAAATGCTTGGCAGCGCTCCATTCATCGTATCGGTCAAATCCATAATTTGGTGGTGGCGGAGGTGGTGACTGTGCGACATGGTTCGCGCTGGAAGCGGGAAGAGTGGAAGATGGAGGAGATATGGGAAATATGATCATCAGCACTGCTACAAATAACACACCTACAACTACAATGCCCAGCACTACCGTAGAGACTACTTTGGCTACTTTGGGCATTGCCTTTTCAAGCTTATCAAGCGCAGCGAGTCCCCAAATAATCAAAACAACGACCGCTATTACCAGCACGATTCCAAATCCTAATTCTAAAGCATGTATAAAATCAGTCATAATTCATAAATGCGATAGTAATCTCTCAAGGCTTGACATCCCTAAAAAGGGCAATAATCCGACTGATAATATGGTTGCTTGCACATAAATATCCCACGACCAAAACGCCAAACAAAAACGAAATCATGCCGAAACGCTCGCCCCAATCGGCCAAACACCAATAAGTCCACAAATTATGTTCCGCTTCTCGCTCCTGCTTAATCTTGGAAGTTCGCTGAAACTCTGCATCTCTAATTTTCTGCGCCTCGGCTGCCTCCATCTCGCTCCAAACAGTCAATGCGGCCTGCTGCTCAAACGCAACCGCGTAATCCTTGCTGGAGGAAACAACGTGCTTCGGTTGGGTTCTAAAGAATGTAACCCATTCATCGTAAGTTTTAGAAATAGCCATAAGCGCGCGGCACAGTGGTTTATTTAGAAAGTTGATTGCTCAACCATGTATCCGTGTAAATTTTCAAAAGTTTCCACTGGCCATTCCCGTCAGGGGCTACTGAACAATCAATGACTTTTTTTTCTGGTCTGTCAGTATCATTTGCAAAATTTGCAATCAATTCCACCTGATAGTATCCCTTGCCGTCCATAAAGGTGACTCCAGTATCACTGAACGATGAAAATGATTTTACGGTTGGATAAGACTGGGTTGCATATTTTTTTGCTGCTTCGTATGCGCCTGAATAGGGGTCTGTGGCTGCGGCTTGTGGAGACTCTTGTTGATTTGCAGCTTTGGGAGAATCTTGGTCACAGCCGACTGCCAATAAGAACAAGCAGCCAGCCATAAAACACAACAGCGGAAAACTTCGGATTTTCCTCAGGAATGTTTGTTTCACGATTTTGAATTTGCGCGTGTTAAAAATTTTGTCGAGAAAAAATCACCCCGGCTGCGGCTGCGTCCTGGCGTCATTCTCAAAAAATCATTCAAAAACGAGGTTTTGGCCGTCGCAAGTCGGCGGAAGGGCGTCACAACTGGTCGGAAAGCCGTCGCAACTGGCCGGATGCCCGTCGCAGGTCGGCAAACATCCGTCGCAACCCGAAATCCGCCGTCGCAGACCGGAAAACGGGCGTCACAAGATGGGTTTTCCCATGTTTTTACGTGGTTTTGCCCGCACAGATCGAAAAATGGCCGCACGGATGGATTTTCGCCCGCACGGACGGGAAAATGGCCGCACGGAACGATTTATTGCCGCACGGAGAGGAAAATCGTCCGCACAGACCGGTTTCGAGGCTGTGGGAAGCGATTTTTACCCGCACGGAGTCCTGACGGACGGCCACCATGCGGATTCACACCGGCTGCTGCTGCGTGAGGCAGTGCAGCGAGCCGAAGCCCAGACCAAGCCACGGCTATGTGAGTTTTATTCACCCACAGTTTTCAAAGCCGCATTCTTCAATTCATCGCTCAAATAAATTCCCGCTTCGCGATCCAATGCTTCCAGCAACTCGCGCGCGGAAGAAATTAATTTTGCGCGTCTGGCCAGCAGCACAACGCCAAGCAGCCCGACCACCGGCACGCCTTGTTGTTGCGCCAGCCGCCGGCCTTTGCGTTCGTCAATCAGCAGATGGTCGGCGTGCAATTCCTCGGCCAGCGCAATCGCCTCGGCCTCGCCGCGATCCACGCTGCGCGCGTAAAGATTCGCCTTCGCGGAATTTTGCAGCGGTTGGACGCGTAGCCACGCGGGCAAATTTGGATGAGTTCGCAGTAATTCTATTTCAACCGCGTTAGGGATGATGACTTCGCCGAAAAGCTGTTTTAATAATTCCACTTTTTCCACGGCCAGCAAAGCCGTGATCGGCGAAGTATCCGAGACGACAATCATCAGCGACGGAAGGATTCAACCACTTTCAAATCCTCAGCCAGTTCATCCATACCGTAGTGGAGGGAAATGTGGCGCGCACCGAGTTCCTTCTGGAACGCCGCCTGCGTCAGTCCGGCGATTTCCGCCGCCTGCCCGAGCGTCGCTTCTTCGGAAACAAACAGGCCAATCGCCAGATGCAAGGCGGCTTTGCGCGGCGACAGCTCGGTCTCGACGGTTTCGGGCAATGTCAATTGCATGAGGAAAGCATGAACCTGAATGGGATTTTTCGCAAGGTGTGAAAGTGGAATCCTGACCGTCAAAAGCAAATCACACCGGCTGCTGCTGCGTGAGGCAGTGCAGCGAGCCGAAACCCCAGACCAAATCCACGGCGTGAATGCCGACGACGGGACGGTCGCGGAACAGCTCGCCCAAAATGCCAAGCGCGACGCGGTCGTTCGGGTCGTTGAACGTCGGGACGATGACGGCGGCGTTGCCGATGTAAAAATTCGCGTAGCTCGCCGGCAGCCGCACCCCGTCAAAATACAGCGGCGACGGCATCGGCAGCTCCACGACTTCCGGCTTGCCGCCGTCTTCGAGCCGCAGGTCTTTGATGCGCTCCCAATTTTCCGCGAGCGGCTGGTAATTTTCGTCGCTCGGATTTTTTTCGCGCACGAGCACTAGCGTCTTCGCGTTCACGAAACGGCAGATGTCATCAATGTGGCCATGCGTGTCGTCGCCTTTCGGCCCTTTCGCCAGCCAGAAAATATTTTTGACGCCGAGATAATTTTTCAGCGTCGCCTCGATTTCCGTTTTGCCGAGGCCGGGATTGCGGACTTGGATTTTCGGATCGAGATAACATTCCTCTGTGGAAATCAATGTGCCGCGTCCGTTTAGCTCAATGCCGCCGCCTTCGATCACAAAGTTTTGAATTTTGAATTTTGAATTTTGAGTGGCCGAAGGAATCGGGCATTGCGCGTGAAATAATTTTTTACCGAGCAGCTTGGCGGCGGTTTCGGGAACCTTGGTGTCCTTGCGCCAGTTGTCATATTTCGCCCAGCCGTTGAAATGAAAATTAACGATGGCGGTTTCGTTTTGGCGCTTCACAAAAATCGGCCCGGTGTCGCGCGTCCAGCCGCGATTCGTCGGATGCGTGACGAATTGAATTTTCCGCAAATCCGCGCCGACGCGCTTGAGCACATGGCGTGCAAACTGCTTGTCTTTATTGTGCCGGATGATGAGGCGGACGGTTTCGCCGACGGAAATTTTGCGGATCATCTCGCCATAGACCCACGGGATGACTTCGAATTTGCCCGGCCAGTCGCCGGTGTTGTGCGGCCAGGCGAGCCAGGTGCCGGCGTGAGGTTCCCATTCGGCGGGCATGGTGTAGCCGAGGTCGGCGGGCGTGGCTGGAGTCGCGGTCTGCGGGTTGGCCATAAGTCCCGCCGAGCATACCGGTTTCGCGGTTTTTGGGAAATGCTGAAACGAATACGGCACACGCAAAGCTGGAGATTAAACGCCCAAGAATCAATGTCGGCCAGATCACGATAAGTTCAATTAAAAAAAATGGAAAGATTTTTGAGTTATTCATTGGACACTGTCCAGAAATGGACGAAATTGAGACACAGCCAAAAACGAACCAAAAAGGTTCCGTTTATTATGAATACGAGCCTGAATCGAATCATCAGCCTGAAAACGCTGGCCAAGGGCATCGCTTGTGCGTGGCTGGTGGCTTTTCCGGCGGTATGTCTGGTGGCTCCGCAAACTCCGGCGCTGGGGCCAGTGGTTTTGACGTTGCGCGCCGGCCTGACCGACGTGGAAATTCAGCGGGCGTTGGACAGCCTGCCGGCGGGCGGCGGCGAAGTGGTTTTGTCGCCCGGCAAATACGAATTGAGCCAGCCGGTCATTTTGCGGCGCAATTACCAGACTTTGCTTGGCTCCGGCAATTCGACCGTGCTGCATGTGGCGGATGGCGCGAATTGCCCGGCGATCATTTTGGGCGAACCGGTTAATCACCCGCAACAGACCGTCCAGCACCTGCGCGTCGCGGGCCTGTTCATTGACGGCAACCGCATGCATCAGCAGCGCGAACTGTGGCGGCTTCACGGCGAAGGTTCGGCCATCCGCAACAACGGCATCACGATTCAAAGCGTGAGCGACTCGGTGGTGGAAAATGTGACGTGTGCCCGCAACCGTTCCGGCGGCCTGGTCACCACGCTCGGCGTGCGGCGGCTGACGGTGCGGAATCTGGAGGCGTTTGACAACGAGTTCGACGGGCTAGCCTGCTATCTCACGACGGATTGCCTGTTCCAAAAACTTTATCTCCACAACAATCCCGGCGCGGGCATTTCCCTTGACCTCGCCTTCAACCACAACGTCATCAGCGACGCCGTGCTGAACAGAAATGACCTGGGCATCTTCATGCGCGCGAGCCGCGACAATCAATTCCACAACGTCTCCATCCGCAACAGCCGTCACCACGGCGTGTTCATGGCGGACGTTGAGAAACTGACCACACGCGGACGGCAATCCGACCCGCAAACCGAATGCGCGGACAACTCGTTCACCAACCTGATGGCCAGCAACTGCGGCGGCGCGGCCTTCCGCGTCAACGACGACAGCTGTACCAACAACATCATCATCCAGGCCCGGTTCGACGAAAACCTCCTGGGCGGCCTTTCGCAGGTCGGGCCGGATTTGGTGACGGTGCGGTAACTTTTCCACCCCGTTCTCGTCGTCATTCTCGTCCTCGACTTTTTTGGATTTTTTTTGGGGGGACGACAATGACTTTTCAACTTCTGAATAATTCCTTGTAACGTAAAAAAATTTCCGACAAAGTTGCGCGTCAAAAAAATTTGCCATGTTGTCATTCAAAAACAAGATTCTGTTCGTTGGCTACGGTGCGGTCGCGCAATGCGCGCTGCCCATCCTCGTGAAGCACCTCAAGACGCCGGCCAAAAACATCACGGTCATGGATTTCGAGGATCGCCGGGCGATGCTCGCGCCGTGGCTCAAGCGCGGCGTCAACTTCGCGCACAAACGCGTGACGCGCGAAAACATGGCCACGTTGCTCGGCCAATTTCTTTCCACCGGTGACGTGCTGATTGACCTCGCGTGGAACATTGACGCGTGCGAAATCCTCGCATGGTGCCACGAGCGCGGCGTGCTTTACATCAACACGTCGGTCGAGTTGTGGGATCCATACGAACATTCCATCGGGGCCGCGCCGCAAAAGATGACGCTTTACTGGCGGCACATGAATTTGCGCAAGATGATTTCCAAATGGTCAACGCCCGGCGTAACGGCGGTGATCGAGCATGGTGCGAACCCTGGTCTCATTTCACATTTCACCAAGCAGGGCTTGATTGACATTGGCAAGCGCTCGATCAAGGATAAAAAAATCACCGGCAAAGCGGCGGAAGAAATTCAGCAATTGATCTCCGATCAGAAGTTCAACGTCCTCGCACAGAAGCTCGATGTGAAGGTGATTCATTGCAGTGAACGCGACACGCAGATCACGAACGTACCGAAACAGGTGGACGAATTTGTGAACACTTGGAGCGTCGAAGGTTTCCGCGAGGAAGGGACGACAACCGCCGAGATGGGCTGGGGCACGCACGAAAAAACTTTGCCGCCGAACGCGTGCGAACACACGGAAGGCCCGCGCAATCAAGTCTGCCTCGCGCAGATGGGCATCAACACCTGGGTCAAGACCTGGGTGCCGGATTATTGCATCAACGGCATGGTCGTGCGCCACGGCGAAGCATTTACGATTTCCGACAAGCTGACGGTCTGGAAAAACGGCAAGGCGGTTTATCGTCCGACGGTTCATTACGCGTATTGCCCGGCGGATGTCGCCATCGCGTCGCTCAACGAACTGCGCGGCTACAATTATCAACTTCAACCCAAGGCGCGCATCTTGAACGACGAGGTCGCGAGCGGCTCGGACATTCTCGGCGCGCTGCTCATGGGCCACGGATACAATTCCTGGTGGATCGGCAGCGACTTGAGCATCGAGGAATCGCGCCGGCTCGTGCCGCACCAAAACGCGACCACGATGCAGGTGGCGATCTCGGTCGTCGCCGCGACGATGTGGATGATTGAAAATCCGGCCAAAGGCATTTGCGTTCCAGACGAACTGCCGCACGAATACATCCTGAAAATTTCCAAGCCATATCTCGGCAAATGGATTTCCAAGCCGTCGGACTGGACGCCGCTGAAAAATTATTCCAATCCATTCAAAGGCTACAACCGGCCGGACGTGGATTTGAAAGACCCGTGGCAGTTCAAGAATTTCCTCATCACCAACGCCGAGAAATGATCTCGCCCACCGCGCTGAAAAAACTGGCCGCCCAACATGGCACGCCGCTGTTCGTCGTGGATCACGCCGAATTGCGCGCGACCTACGCCACCTTCAAAAAATATCTGCCGCGCGTCCAGGCTTACTACGCGGTGAAGGCCAATTCCGATCCGGCCATTGTTCGCACGCTGTTCAAGGCCGGCGCGAGTTTCGATGTCGCCTCGATGCCGGAATTTCTGACCGTCTATGAAAACATCAAGCATCTGCCCGCGAAGGAACGGCAGGACTGGATCTGGGACAAGATCATTTACGCCAATCCCATCAAACCGGTCGAGACGCTGCGCGAACTGAATCAATACAAGCCGCTCGTCACCTTCGATAATTTTGAGGAGATCCGGAAAATCAAAAAATTCGCGCCGCAGGCCGGCCTCGTGCTGCGCCTGAAAGTGCCGAACACCGGCGCGATGGTGGAATTGTCCTCCAAATTCGGCGCGTCGCCGGGCGAGGCGGTGGACATGATGCTCGAAGCCGACAAGCTCGGCCTGACCGTCGAGGGCATCAGCTTTCATGTCGGCAGCCAGACGACAAATTTTGAAAATTACGTCCAGGCCATCGCGCTGGCGTCGAACATTTTCAAGGAAGCGAAAGATCGCGGCTATACCAAAATGAACCTGCTGGACATCGGCGGCGGATTTCCCGCGCCGTATGATGCGAGCGTCAAGCCGTTCCGCGAACTTGCGAAAGTCATCAATGGCGAACTGGATCGTTTGTTTCCTAAATCTTCCGGCGTGCAGATTCTCGCCGAGCCGGGACGTTTCCTTTGCGCGACTTCCGCGACGGCGATTTCCAAAATCGTCGGCAAGGCCGTGCGCGATGGCAAGCTTTGTTACTACATCAACGACGGCGTGTATCACACTTTTTCCGGCGTGATTTTCGACCACTGTCATTACCATCTGAAATCGTTCAAGCGCGGCGCGACGCAGATTTGTTCCATCTTTGGCCCGACGTGCGACGCGCTGGACGTGGTTTCGATGGCGGAAAACCTGCCAGAGCTGGACCTCGACGATTTGCTTTATAGCGAACAGATCGGCGCCTACAGCCACGCGTCCTCGACGTATTTCAACGGCTTCCCGCCCGCCGCCGTGGTGCATGTGAACCAGTAAAATTCCGGCGTCATTTCGAGTTGCCAGTCTATTCCTGCCGGCTGAATTCGCGGATCATCGCCTTCCACCACGGCGCAAGTTTTTCGTCAGGACGCAACCAGGCCTGCTGGTGCAGCCAGACCATCACGCGCTGGTCGGCCATCACGGACATGCGCTCCGGCTGCGTCAATTTGTCCGGGCCTTCGGCCAATAATTTTTCACCGAGCGCGCTGATGGCTTCCGTGCCGGAGCCGAGCCGGGCGAATTGCTCGGCATAAACCGGGTTCAGCCGTTTCTCGCGGAGCAGCGAGACATGGATGGCGTTGACGTAGGGATCGAGCACGGCCTCGGCCAGCCCGGCGTGGGCCGGACGCGGCGTAGTGTCGGCGGTGAGGTCGTTGATTTTCATCTGCGAGCGGAGGGAGATGATTTCCGCCGGCGGCTGCGTTTCCTCCGGCGTGAGAAACAGGCCGAGGCTGCGCGCGCGCGCGCCGAGGCTGCGGCGGCTGGTCAGCACGCTGATCGGCACGGACAAAACCATGCCCGCCAGCACCGGGGTGAACCACCAGAACATCGCCGGTTCAAGCTGCCACATGAAAACGCCCCAAACCACGCCGATGAGCACGTGTCCCCAATGCCGTTGCAGCGCGTAAAGCCACGTCGTGCCGTCGGCGGCGCGCTTTTGCGGCGTCCAGCCGACGCTGATGCCGAAAAAATTGGTGACGATGAAACGCGTGTGCCAGAGCATCAGCAACGGCGCGTGCAGCGTGGAAAAAATCGTTTCGCCGACCACGCCCGCCGTGGCGCGCGCCAGTCCGCCATACGCGCGGCGGCGCGGCCAGTCATGCGCAAGGTCAATCAGCGCGAGAAATTTCGGCAGCATGATGACGATCATGCAAATAACAAAGACCAGCAGCGCGTGCGCCGTGCCGCTCCAGTTGGCGAGATACGGGTTGAACGCCTGCACGGTGATGTCCGAGAGGCCGGAGAATTTTTGGAAGCCGCGAATCCAGTTGAACGTCAGCAGAAACGCGAGCCACAACGGGCCGGCGAGATAGCCGCAAATCCCCAAAATCAGATGCAGCCGGCTCACGCCGCGCAGTCCCTTCGCGAACAGCACGAGGCTGTGCTGCAAATTTCCCTGGCACCAGCGGCGTTCGCGCTGCGCGTTTTCGATCAGCGCCTGCGGCGCCTCCTCGTAGCTGCCTTCCAGATCGTAGGCCATCCACACTTCCCAATTCGCGCGCAGCATGAGCGCGGCCTCGACAAAATCGTGGCTCAGGATTTGTCCGCCAAACGGCTTGCGTCCCGGCAATTGCGGCAAATCGCAAAATTGCATGAACGGCTCGGTGCGGATGATCGCGTTGTGGCCCCAGTAATTTCCCAGGTCGAGCGCCCAATAATTCAAACCCGCGATGAACACCGGCGCGTAAAGCCGGTTGGCAAACTGCTGGATGCGCCCGAACAAACTTTCCGCGTTCACGAGCGCCGGCACGGTCTGGATCAGGCCGACGGTCGGGTGCGCCTCCATCAATTTTACCAGTTCCACCAGCGTCGCGCCGCGCATGACGCTGTCGGCGTCGCAGCAGACGAAGTAACGGTAGCGGCGGCCCCAAGCGTTGAGGAAATCGCGGACGTTGCCGCTTTTGCGCGCGTCGTTGAACAGGCGGCGGCGGTAATAAATTTTGCCGAGCGCGTCGAGGTCGCGCACCAGGTCATACCAGCGGCGCTCCTCCTCGACCCATTTGTCCGGGTCGGTCGAATCGCTCAGGATGAAAAAATCAAAGCGGTCGAGCTGGCCGGTTTTTTCGAGCGACTGGTAGGTCGCGCGCAACCCTTCATACACGCGCACGGCGTCTTCATTATAGACCGGGAAGACAATCGCCGTGCTCGTGCCGTCAATGTTCTGGTCGCGGTAATTTTTTAACGCCGTGATGCGGCGGCGCGTGCCGAAAATGCGCAGGAAAAATCCATACACGCCGTGCATGCAGCCGACGGCAATGAACAGGAACAAAATGACGAACAACGCCAGCAGCAACGTGCGCGACGGCGACCAGCCGTTGCGCCAGAGCAGGTCGGCAAAGAGCATCGAGACCAGCCCGGTGAGCAGCATCGCCGACGAATAAAAAAGAAACAGCCGCCAGCCGCGCCGGATTTGCGGCGGCGGCACCACGAGCAGCGGTGACGATGGGCTGGGCATGGGTCAGCGGTGGGTCAGCCAGAAAATCGCGATGAGCAGCAGCGCAAACAGCGTCCAGACGAGCGTCATCCGAAAATACGGAATCTTGCCGAGGTTGGAGAGCGTCGTGATGGGGCCGAGGTCGAGTGGGCGCGGCGTCATTTTGGAGAGCTGGAAATCCGGCCCGGCGCGGAAATAGGTTTCGCGCATGGCACCGACAAATTCCTCCGGCCACGGGCCGGGGCGCAAAAATTGTTCCTGCCATCGGCCGGGCATGTCGGCGAGCAGCAGCGCTAGCCGCCCGCGCGTGGTGAGCATCTGATCCGCGTTGGCGGGCGATTCCTGGAGCACGGCGGCGAACCATTCGATGACGAGCCGGTCCATTTCCTCGACGGCGATCTGGGTGGCGAAATGGCCCGGCTCGGCGGGCGCGCGCAGCATGGCGCGCTCCAGCACGCGCAGGACGAGCTGGCCGAGCAACGCCTTGTTGCGGATGCGCAGCGCGTGAAAATAATTCTCCACCTTGACGTAGGCGGCGTTCCATTCGGCGAGCGAGCGGCCGGCGAGCTGGCCGGAGGCGTCGGCCAGGTTGGTTATGGCGGACTCCATAAATAAGTCCAGGTCTCGGCCAGAATGTTGGTGCCTTTTTGCAACGTGCAGCGCAAATCCACCGGCTCGGTGTTGCCGGGCTTGGGCTGCATCTTCAAAATGACACGCCAGGTTTTGAGATACGGGTTGGGCGAGACGAAATTGTCCACAATCGAGGCGTTGGGGCTGCAACTGGCGATGGCCACCGGCGGATTGTTTTCCGACAACGCGTCCAGCTTCGGCCCGGCGAAATCAATGACGAACTGCCGCGCGCCGGCGAAGCGCGTGTCCGGCCCGATGCGCGTGGAGACGACGCGGTTCTCCGAGCGCCGCAAATCCGCCTCGCCATTTTCCCAGTGCAGCGTGTAGCCGAAACGCAAAGGCTGCAGCGGCGCGGGTTTGTTTTTCGGATCCCAGAACACGACGATGTTGTCCAAACCCTCGTAGGTCGTGCTCAGTTCGACAAGATGCAGATCGCCGTCATGCCAGTCGCCGTGCGGCTCGATCCACACGCTGGGTTCGAGCTGGTAAAGGTTGAAGCTGTCCTGATACGCGCCGAAGGAGCGTTCGCGCTGGAACAGGCCAAAGCCGCGGATGTCCGGCGCGTGAAAAATCTGGTGGCGCATCACCGGCGGATTGTCGAGCGGACGCCAGAACACCTCGCCGTTGTTCATGTGGACGAGCAGGCCGTCGCTGTCATGAACTTCCGTCCGGTAATCGTCAAACTTGCGCTCTGAATTTTTGCCGAACCAGAACATGCTCGTCAGCGGTGCCATGCCGATGGTTTTGACCGGCGCCTGGTTTGTGCTGTAGGCGAAAATTTTCTTGGGTTCGCGCAAATAAATGATGGCGTCAATGTCGGCCACCGTCGTTTCGCCGGGGTGGATGTCAAATTCATACGCGCCGGTGCAGCTCGGGCTGTCCATCAAGGCGAAGAGCCGCAGTTCGTCGTCATCCTTGTGCGGCTTGCCGAGCCACCAGTCGGTGAAGATGGTGAATTCCTCCGCGCGATCCGTCTCGCCGCAGTTCAGCGCCAGCCCGCGCGCGGACTGGCCGTAGCGCTGATCCTTGCCCAGCAGACGAAAATAGCTCGCGCCCAGAAACGCGCCGAGTTCGTCCAGTTGGTTCGTCGCGTTCAACGGATACAGCACGCGGAACCCGGCGTAACCGGTGTTGGCCGGAATCTGGTTCTGGATGTGCAAATCGCCGTAGTCAAAAAAATCCTGCACGAACCGGATGGGCTGGACATGCGTGAGCGTGAATTCGTTGACATGCACCGGCTCCTGATAAATGTAGCCGGGATGAAAAAATTCAATGCGGAACGGCAGGTCGTCCGCCGTCCACAACGCTTGCTCGCGGCGGAAACGGATTTCGCGGTATTTGTCGTAATCCAGGCTGTCCTGCCGCAAAACTTTCGGCAGGTCGGCGCGCGGCGAGCGGAACGGCTTCTCCGCGCGTTCGAGCGCGCGTTGCGCCACATAATCCAGATTGACCTCGGCGGACTCCGCGCCGACGGCCATCCGGGCGGCCAGTGCAATTTCAATGATTAAAAACAGGCAGGTCAGTCGCAACATCCGGGCGGATTAAAGCCGAATTTTCTGGAACTTGCAAGTTCAGCGCGAAAAACCCCCTGTTTTCCAAGCGAATTCGCTTAATCCAGCGTTTGCCGGTAGCGTTTGATGCCAATCGTCATCATCACGATGAGGAACAGCGCGATCGGCCACAAGTCCGGCGCAATTTCGGTGATTCCATTTCCCTTCAGCAAAATCCCGCGCACGACGCGCAGGAAATGCGTGAGCGGCAGGCATTCGCCGATGTCCTGCGCCCAATTGGGCATCCCGCGAAACGGAAACATGTAGCCGGACAACAACAGCGACGGCAGGAAATAAAAGAACGCCATCTGCATCGCCTGCAACTGGTTTTTGGCGATGGTCGAAAACGTGACGCCGACCGCGAGGTTCGCCACGATGAACAAAAATGTCATCACCACCAGCAGCGGCAGACTGCCGATCATCGGCACGTCGAACAGAAATTTCGCCGCCGTCAAAATCAGCGTGACCTGCACATAGCCGACGCCGATATACGGCACGATTTTTCCGATGAGCACTTCGCCGGGGCGCACCGGAGTGGAGAGCAGATTTTCCATCGTGCCGCGCTCGCGTTCGCGCGTGATGGCCAGCGCAGTGATCATCACCATCGTCATCGTCAGCATCACGCCCATGAGTCCGGGCACGATGTTATACTGCGTGATGTTTTCGGGATTGTAATGCTGATGGACAACCAAATTGAACGGCGCGGAACCGCCCTGCAATTTTGCCAGCGGCCCGGTCAAGTCGCGGTTCAAAATCGTCGGCGTGAGCGAATTCATCGCCGCAATCGCGTAACCAACGGCGGTCGGGTCGGTCGCGTCGGCTTCGAGGAGCAAATCCGGTTTTTCGCCGCGCAGCAGTTTGCGTGAAAAATCCACGGGAATTTCCACGACGAACTGCACTTTGGTTTTGGCGAGCAGTTCCTGGATTTCCGCCTCGTTCTTCGGTTCGCGCGTGATGTCAAAATAGCTGGTGTTGTGCATGCCCCAAATGATCGTGCGCGCGAAGACGCCGTTGTCCTGCGAATAAATCGCCGTCGGCAGGTGCTTCGGATCGGAATTGATCGCGTAGCCGAAAAGAATCAGTTGAATCATCGGCACGCCGATCATCATGCCGAACGTCATGCGGTCGCGGCGCATCTGGATGAATTCCTTGCGGATCACCGCGCAAAACCGGCGCCAGTTAAATTCGTGCAGTTTCACGAGAAATTATCCTCGGCCGTTTCCATCAGGCTGATGAACGCGTCTTCGAGTCCCGACACGATTTGTTTCCAATGAAATTCTCCGCCCATGAACGGACTCACGCTCGCGCGCAATTTTCCAGCGTCGCGCCCGCTGACGTGCAGCGCCGTGCCAAACGCGACGACTTGCTCAACGCCCGGCAGGCCGCGAATTTTTTCCGCGAGTGCGTGCAGATTATTTCCGGTCACTTCCCAAGTCGTCAGCGCGGCGGTTTTCAAAACATCTTCGACCGTGCCGCTTGCGAGCAGATTTCCGTAGGCGATATACGCGAGCCGATGGCAGCGCTCCGCCTCGTCCATGTAATGCGTCGTGATGAGCACCGTCAAACCGCCGGCGGCAAGCTGATGGATTTCGTCCCAGAATTCGCGGCGCGCTTTCGGGTCAACGCCCGCCGTTGGTTCGTCGAGCAATAATAATTGCGGCTCGTGAATCAGACACGCGGACAATGCGAGCCGTTGTTTCCAGCCGCCGGACAAAGTTCCGGCGAGCTGTTTGCGCCGCTCGACCATGCCAAGGCGTTCGAGACTTTTTTCGACGGCGACCTGACGCTGCGGAATTTCATAAAGCCGCGCGATGAAATCCAGATTCTCCTCGATGCTCAAATCTTCATAAAAACTAAAACGCTGCGTCATGTAACCAACGTGTTTTTTGATCTCGGCGCTTTGCGTCCGAAAATCGAAACCGAGACAACTGCCTTCGCCGCCGTCCGCTTTGAGCAGGCCGCAGAGCATCCGCAGAAAAGTGGTCTTGCCGCTGCCGTTCGGGCCGAGAAAACCGTAAATCTCGCCGGGACGGACTTGCATGGCGATGTGGTTGACGACGGTGCGCGCGCCGAATTTTTTCGTGACGTCGTGAACGTCAATGACGAAGTCAGAAGTATTCATTCGCAAAGAATGTCACTTAACTTTTGGACGGTTCTTCGTTCTGCTTCTTTGCAGATGTTTTTAACATCTTCGGATGTTACAAACCCCTTCTTGATTTTAGCGAACGTTGCCCAATAAACCAACTTTCCGGCAATTACGATTGGCATTGTCCCTGCCGGACATTCAGGGAATTTGTTAATACTGAAACAACAAACCCGACCGGTTTCTACATATCCCGATGTAATCTCCAACGGAACTAGAAAAATTATTGGAATGTATCTTCTTACTAATTCCAAATTTTCTTCATCAAACCGATCAAGCAACGCCAAAGCAGTATAAACTTCACCATGGTCATCACGGCTGCCGTAATCTTTTGGAGCTACGACTCGAATTCCAAATTTTTCGAGTGCTTGGTGATGAGGCTTTAATCTCGAAGCCCAGATAATAAATATTCGTCCGATAATAATATACAAAGGCCAAATCAGTGGATTGATGAATTTGGGCATCATTGTAATTTCACATCCACCGGCTGGCCGGGACGAAGTTCCGCCGCGTCCGCTGGAGAAAATTTCGCCTCGATCATGAAAACAAGTTTCGCGCGGTTCTCGCGGTTGTAAATCACCGGCGGCGTGAATTCGACCTGCGTGGAAATGTAGCTGATGGTCGCGGAATAATTTTTCTTCGCACCATCAAAACTGACGCTGACCGTTTCGCCGGTTTTGATTTTCGGCAACACTTCCTGCGGCACAAAAAACCGCACCTTGAGATTTTCCGGCGGCAGCAAAACCACGACCGGATTTCCCGCTGCGACAAATTCGCCGCTGCGATACAGCGTGTCCTGCACAAACGCATTCGCCGGCGCGAACTGCTGTTTCTGGTCGAACGACCATTTCGCCTTGTCGAGCGCGGCCTGCTGCGATGCGACTTGTGCCGCGTCGGCATCGCGCTGCGCGTGGGCCTGGTCGAGTTCCTCGGCGGAAATCACGCCGTTGTCGCCGCGCAATTTTTGGCGGCGGCTGAATTCACTTTCCGAAAGCGCCAGATTCGCCTTCGCGAGGGCGACGTTTTTTTCCGCCACGTCCAAGGCGGCGGCCTCGGAACTGCGCTCCAGTTCAAAAAGCAACTGGCCGGATTTCACCTGGTCGCCGCGCGCGACGGCGAGGTTCGTGAGCGCGCCGCCGAGCGGCGAGGCGACATAAACGTATTCGCCCTCGATGTAACCCTGAAACTCGCCGGGCGAATGGCCGGAACAGCCGGCGAGAAATATCACCGCGAGCGCGAGTGCGGACAAAACCAGGAGGAAACGTTTTTTCATCGGCATATTCCGGTTGCCCAAGACAGAACAAGATTTTTGTTGACGTGTCAAACGTTTGTTTGAATTATCTGTTTGAAAATGAAATTGAAGCCGCCGGTGGAACCGAAGGATGCCAGTCTCGACGCGACGCGACGCCAGCTTTTGGAGGCGGCGGGCGCGGTCTTCGCCGAGGTTGGTTTCCGCGACGCGACGGTGCGCGAGATCTGCCGGCGCGCGGGCGCGAACATCGCGGCGGTCAATTATCATTTTGGCGACAAGGAAAAACTTTACGCCGAGGTGCTGCGTTATTCGCACAGCAAGGCGCTGGAAAAATACCCGCCGCTGCTGGGCGTCGCGGCGGACGCGCCGCCGGAAAAAAAGTTGCGCGCGTTTGTGCAGTCGCTGCTGCTGCGGATTTTTGACAAAGGCCCGACGGCGTGGCACGGCAAGCTGATGGCGCGGGAAATGATCGAGCCGTCGGCGGCGCTGGATTCGCTGGTTGAGGAAAGAATCCGCCCGATGTCCAACCAACTTTGGCAAATCGTCGCGGAAATCATCGGTCGGCCGCTGAACGACGAGCGCGTGCGGTTGTGCGCGTTCAGCGTGGTCAGCCAGTGCGTGTTTTATCATCATTGCCGGACCGTTCTGTCGCGGCTGTTTCCGAACGAGGAGCCGCTGGACGCGGCGGGCATTGAGCGGCTGGCCGACCACGTCACGCGTTTTTCACTGGCGGCGATGAAACATTTGCCCGCCGCCAAACTCTGAACAATTTTAACATCATGAAACGAATTAAAATCATTCTTCTGCTCGCGCTGGCGGCTGGCACCGCCCGCATGAACACCACGGCCGCCGGCAGCACGAATTCGATCGCGTGGCTGTCGCAGCCGCTGTCAATGGTGGATTGCTTGAACATTGCGCTGCGTCAAAACGCCGCGATTCTGGAGGCGAAGAACGATCTGGAGTCGGCGCACGGCCTGGTGGTGCAGACGCGCGCGGTCGCGCTGCCGCAGTTGACGGCGAGCGGCCAGTATAAATACACCGACCCGAATGCGGTTGAAAGTTTTCCCGTGGGCCAGCCGCCACCGCATCAAAACTGGAACGCCGGCGTCCAACTGGTTCAATCCATTTACGAAGGTGGAAAAATCGTCGCCGCCCTCCGCGCGGCCAGCGCCACCAAAAAACAGGCGCTGGCGCAATACCAGACCGCCGTCGCCGACACGCTGTTGAACGTGCGGCTGGCGTATTACGACACGCTGCTGGACGCGCAGCAGATCACCGTTAACGAGGCCTCGGTGAAATTGCTGCAAAAGGAACTCGAAGACCAGCAGCACCGCCTGGACGCCGGCACGGTGCCGAAGTTCAACGTGCTGCGCGCCGAGGTCGCCGTGGCCAACGAACGACCGGTGCTGATCCAGGCGCGGAACAATTATCGCATCGCCAAAAATAATCTGGCCAACCTGCTGGGCTACGACATTCCGCGCGAAGTTTTGGAAGACCTGCCGCTGAACCTCACGGACATCCTCGATGACGAGCCGTATTCGGCGAACTTGTCGGCGGCCATCCAGCAGGCGCTGGCGCGGCGCACGGAACTCACCGCGTTGCGCAACACCGTTGAGCTGCAAAAGCTCAACATCGTCAACGCCAAGGCCGGTCGCAAGCCGACGGTGTCGCTGTTCGCGGGTTATGCGTGGGAAAATTCCCAGTTCATTGATCCGACCGATCTGGGTTACACGCTTCACGGCTGGAACGCCGGCGCGCAGATGAGTTGGAACATTTTTGACGGCCTGCTGACGCACGGAAAAATCCTCCAGGCCAGGGCGCTTTACGAAAAATCCCAGACCGACCTCGCCGACCAGTCGCGCCAGATTGAATTGCAAGTGCGCACGGCGTATTCCGACTTCATCGAGGCGCGCGAACTGCTCGACTCGCAGGAAAAAGTCCAGGAAGAAGCCGAGGAAGCGCTGCGCGAGGCCGAATCACGCGCCAGCGCCGGCACCGGCACGCAACTGGACGTGCTGGACGCGCAGACCTCGCTCACGCAGGCGCGCACAACGCAGGTTCAGGCGCTGCATGATTACGACGCCGCGCGCGCCCGGCTCGAACGCGCCATCGGCGCGGACATGGTGCAAAGCGCGGTGGGAAAATAAATCGGCTCACAAGGTCATTTGCCGGTTGACGGCGGCGGCGGCTTTCGGGGATTTTGTCGCCGCATGTCAAAAATCCAACGCGCGCTGATTTCCGTCTCGGACAAAACCGGTTTGGTTCCGTTCGCCCAAATTCTGGCGCAGGCCGGCGTGGAAATCATTTCCACCGGCGGCACGGCCAAAACCTTGCGCGAAGCCGGACTCGCGGTGAAGGACATCGGCGAACACACCGGCTTTCCCGAAATGCTCGATGGCCGCGTGAAAACGTTGCACCCGAAAGTCCACGGCGGCTTGCTTTTCATTCGCGGCAATGAAACTCACGAAGCGGCGGCAAAAGCACACGGCATTTCGCCAATTGATCTGGTCGTGGTGAATCTTTATCCGTTCGAGGCGACGGTCGCGAAACCGGATGTGAGCCTGCACGACGCGATTGAGAACATTGACATCGGCGGCCCTTCGATGCTCCGCAGCGCGGCCAAAAATCACGACAGCGTGACGGTCGTCGTTGACCCGCTGGATTATGCCGAAGTGGCAAAACAAATTTCTGAAGGCGGCAACACAAATTTGGAATTGCGCCGCAAACTTGCCGCCAAAGTTTTCGCGCGAACAGCGGCCTACGACACGGCCATCGCGGCGCACTTGCAGAAAGAATTTTCCGCCGGCAAAGATGCGCTCCCGCCGGTGTTGACGCTTTCCGCGCCGCTCGTGCAGCCGTTGCGCTACGGCGAGAACCCGCACCAGACGGCGGCACTTTACGGAAAATTCCCCGAATTTTTCGCGCAGCTCCACGGCAAGGAACTTTCTTACAACAACATTCTGGATCTCACGGCGGCGGCGAGCCTGATTTCCGAGTTCAAGGACGATTCACCGACGCTCGCCATTTTGAAGCATACGAATCCATGCGGCGTCGGGCAGGGCGAAAATTTGCGCGCGGCGTGGAACCGGGCGTTTGCGACGGACAAACAGGCGCCGTTCGGCGGAATTATCGTCGTGAACAAAATCCTCGACAGCGCGTGCGCGGAGGCGATTGCGGAAATTTTCAGCGAGGTCATTGTCGCGCCGGATTTTTCGGCGGACGCGCTGGCGATTCTACAGAAAAAAAAGAATCTGCGCCTGCTGAAAGTTTTGAAATGCCCGGCGGCGGCAACGCCGTTCGATTTGCGGAGCGTGGGCGCGGATTCTTTTTTGCTGCAGCAGCGCGACTTAAAAATCACGACGGTTGCCGATTTGAAAATTGTCACGAAGCGGACGCCGACGGAGACGGAGATACGCGCGATGCTGTTCGGCTGGCGCGTGGTGAAGCATGTGAAGTCGAACGCGATTGTTTATGCGGCGGCGGATCGGACGCTCGGCGTCGGCGCAGGGCAGATGAGCCGCGTGGATTCGAGCCGCATCGCCGTCTGGAAGGCGGGTGAGGCAAAACTTTCGCTCGCCGGCAGCGTGGTTTGCAGCGACGCATTTTTTCCATTTTCCGACGGTTTGATGGCAGCGGCGGACGCGGGCGCAACGGCGGCGATCCAGCCGGGCGGTTCGGTAAAGGACGCGGAAGTGATTGCGGCGGCAGACGGGCGCGGCATTGCCATGGCGTTCACCGGCGCTCGGCATTTCCGGCATTAACGGGCGAGCCAGTAGATCAGCGCAAATTGGACGGCCGTGACGGCAATGATAAGCGTCCAGACAAAAAGTTCGCGGAGCCGCAGACCGCGCTGGCGGGTGGCGGCGAGCCAGAACTGGAGCTGCGCGGCGCCGAGGGCGATGATGTCACCGTTGCGGAGTTGCGCGGCCTGGACAGGCTGATGATTGACGGTGGCCAGGGCGTTGGGCGCGACGGCCAGTGTGAAGCCTTCCCTTTTTTTCAAACCCACGGTGAGGTGCTGATCCCAGACGCCGTCGTCATCGAGTTGCAGATGGTTGGCCGGCGCGCGCCCGATGCGGAAAGGAAAATGGCGGATGGCCGGCCGGCCGCCCGCCTTTTTTCCGGAGAGGATGTTGAGCTCAACCATTACCAGAGACGGCGCGAGACGACGATTTGGTCGCCGGGATAAACGGCGGGATCGGTCGCCTTGCCGGCGATCACCCTGTCCACGTTCACCTTAATGCGCTGGCCGTTGGCGCGGATGAGCATGACATTTTTGTGGTTGGCAAAGTCAGTGAAGCCGCCGGCGGCAGTGACGCCCCGGCTGACGGTAACTTCGCTGCGGTAAAGTTGCGAGCCGCGACCATTGACTTCGCCGCTGACGTAATAAACGCGCTCGCCGGTGGTCACGGTAACCGTCAGGCGAGGGTAAAATTTCGGCACATAAAGGTCGTGGATTTGATTTTGCAATTCACCGGCGGTTTTGCCCACGGCTTCAATCTTGCCTATGTCGGGCATGGTGATGGTGCCGTCTTCCTTGATTTGCTCGCCATGAACCGGGAGCGGTTCCGGTGGGCCGTCCAACGTTACGGTGACGGTGTCGCCGACATGAAAGTGAGCCACCTCAAAGTCATCCGGGCCGGCCACCGGCGAACCGGTCATGGCGTGCGACGGGGCGGGCACGTCGGAAAATTCGGGCTGATCCGTCGCCGAGGAACAACCGGCGATCAAAATTCCGACAAGCGGGACGCTGCAAATAAGCAGCGCCCGCACAAACGATGTGCATTTCAATTTCATTGGGCTAATCCTTGTGAATCTGCGCGCAGAATCAATACTTTTGTTTGATACCGGTCTCGGCGTCGCCTTCGGCAGCGGGATTCGCGGCGGCGGCTTCCTGTCCCTCTTCGTTGCGTGAGTAATAATAATCGTGATAGTAGCCGCTGTAGTAATAATAGCTCTCATCCTGCGACATGTTGATGTTGTTCAGCACGATGCCGATGAAATTGCCGCCGACCTTTTCGATCATCTGCTTGGCGCGGATGTTCATCGGCTGCGGATAGCGGCGGTATTGTATGACTTGAACCACAAGGTCAACTTCGCTCGCAAGAATGGACGCATCGCTCACGCCCAAAATGGGCGGCGAGTCAAAGAAGATGAAATCATAACGCTGTTTCAATTCCGTAATCATTTCCTTCATTTGAACCGATCCCAGAACGCCCATTGAGCTGTTCGGCAGTTTGCCGCTGGCCATGAAGTCGAGCATGGGAACGCTGGTGGTCTGCACAACTTCCGCCAGCGTGTTTTGCTTGAGCAGGTAATTGGTGAGGCCTAGGGTGTTGCTGACGTGAAGCAGCTTGTGCAGCGTCGGGCGGCGCAAGTCAGAATCCACAACCAGCACGCGCTGCCCGGTCTGCGCGAAGACGGTGGCCAGATTCAACGTGGTGGTAGACTTGCCTTCGCCGGCACCGGCGCTGACGACGACGATGGTGTTCAGCTTGTCATCCTTGCGTGAGAAAATAATGTTGGTGCGCAGGACGCGGTAGGCTTCCGCGTGTTTCGATTCAGGTCCCTCGTTGACAAGATGACCGACGTTTTGAGGAATGACGCCCAGCACAGGAGCTTGAAAGGCGCGCTCCACATCATCAATCGTCTTCACGCTCGTGTCGAGATACTCAATGAAAAACGCCAGGCCAACGCCCATGATCAGGCCAAAAACCAGACCGAGGGTGATGTTGAGGGTTTTGTTGGGTTTGACGGGCGACTTGCCGGGCTGGGCCGGGTCAGTGACTTGAACCAGCGAGGTTTTCGGAATTTCAAGATCCAGTTTTTCGGACTCGATTTTCGCGGCCAGCAGCTTGTGAAATTCCAGCATGGATATCATCTGGCGTTTCGCCTCCCAATACGGTGCCGTCTTGACGGCATCATCCTTGTCTTTTTGCCGGGCGGCTTCCACGCGGCTGGTGAGTTCGTCCAAGGCGGCTTTTTTCGAGGTCACCATGCTGTCCATTCCAGCCATGATGCCATCAACCCGGTCGTTGATCTGCTGGTTCAACTCGTCAATCATGGATTTTACGCGAGCGACATGCACATCTGCCGGCATGTAGTCATTTGTCAAAGTGGCATAATTTTGCTGGGCCTCATGCAGCTTGTCGAGCAGGCCGGACAAGGCTCCATCTTGTGACACAGAGGGAAGCACATCCCGCAGCTTGTCCTTGTCATATTTTTGCAATTCAGAGTATTGCGTCAGCAATTCCTTGTAATTCCGTTCCATTTCCATTTGCGTGGCAAACAAAGTTTGAATTGTCTGCTCGTTGAGCGACGGGGTCGGCCCATTGGCATCCGGCGAATCCACCACGATGCCCACGGCCCGGCGCAATTCATCCACATTGGTCTCGGCCACACGGATCTGCTGGTCTTCCTGCTGAAATTCATCTTCCAAGGCGTTGATGCCCTTTTGCGTCAGTTGATTCCGCATGTCCAGCCGGTAATCCTGGTAAGCCGTCGCGATCGCGTTGGCCAGCCTGGCCGCTTCATTCCGGTCATCACTGTAGACGGTGATGGAAATGAGCTTGGTGTTGCGCACCGGGCTGAGGCTCATCCGTTGCTTGAGGATTTCGATGGTGTCAACGGTCTTGAGCGTCTCGTTGCCGAAGTATTTTTTCCCCCATTCGACGTTCAGGTTCAATGCGTTGACCACGTTGCTCAAAACAACCTGCGACTGGATGATTTCAAACGTGGTCTGGATGAAATACGCGTCATAAGGCAGTGCCTGCGAATATGAGCCGCCGCCCAAAGGAGAAATGTCTCCTCCCCCTTCACCTTCCACCTTGATGCGCGTGGTGCTGGCGTAAGATTCGGGCAAAATGAAAGTGACCGCCGTGGCAATAATGGCTGTGATCAAAAAAACGGTGATGATGATCGCCTTGCGGATGCGGATGATGCGCCAGTAATCCAAGAAATGCAGCTTGGTTTCCTGCGGCGGCGGCGGGTTTTTGAACGAATCCATATGTGTAAAAAAATAATGGGAGCCTCATTTAAGACTTGGCTCACGTAAAAATGTTCAAACCATTATTTGATAAGCGCACCGGCCTAATAGGACGCTCCCAACCCCAGATAAACACGGTTACGGTCGTAGGCGCGTCCATCAATGCCGGACTGGAGATCATCAAAGTTATAGCCGACTTCCGCCGAAAAATGCTCGTTGAAGGAATACTTCAAATTCAAACCCAGGTTGTAGTCAATGTCCGGCTGGCTGACATACTGGCCGGAAGTAAATTCAGAATATTGAAAATTGCCAATGATTGTTCCCATCAGCTTGGGGGTGATGCGATGATTGATGGACAAAAAGGCTGACGAGCTTTCCTGCGCCTGAGTCAACCTTCCAAACTGGGGGCCGCCTATAGTCTGGTTCACAGCCACGACATCCGTTGCGTTTTGCCCGTGATTAAAACCAAGCTGCGCGTAACAGCCAGGCAGGTAAGTATAGACCACGGACAACGCCACATACGGGCTGACTGACGCCGAGCTTAAAGGATCGTTGTAATCCTCAACATACTGAATGCCGGCTTTGCCGTTAAAATTCAAGTTCGCCAGGAACGAGTGCTGAAAGCCAAGGTATCCGTAATGCGAGCGGCTGTCGCGAGAATTGCTGTAGTAAAACGCATTACCGGTAGTGGCGAACAGCAATGGCGAATAAGCAATCGGCTCATTGCCGGTATAATTCACCTGCTCATACTGGTAGCCCACAAAAAGCATGGTTTCCGGCGCGACATGCCACTGCAAATCCAAGGCCCCTGAATTATCAAGCCGATTCAAAGTGCCGGCCAAACTGGCTCCATTGCCAGTGCCGCCGAGATTAGTGGGAACAACATCCAATAATGTTGCCCCGCTGTTTTCAAAATCATAAAAACCGTCGGACAAAGTGACTTGCGTGCTGAACAGCCGCGTCCAGTCGGTGTGCAGCGAAAGCGTGGCGGAATTGGCAATGTTGTTGCCGTTGACGCGAATCGGCTCGGTCGTCGCCCCGCCGGTGACGTTTAGCAATTGCGGCTCCTGACCGACAGCCAGCGTGTCCGACAATTTTGCCTCCCAGCGTTCGGTGAAAGAATGATCCAGCCACAAGTCAACCTGATGGCTCTGGTCAATCGGGTTGTCACCAATTTCCTCGCGATTCTGGTAGTAATAAAGGCCGTAAGTGTAGCGCAGCCCGAATTCCGTCTGCTGCAACGGAACACTGATTGCAATCTGGGGAGAAACTTCAAAGCCGAAGCTGCCCTTTTTCTGGGTCGCCGTGTCGTAATTGTCATCGTAAAACCCGCGCAGCGACGCGGACACGGTCCAAAGCTTGGAGCTTTGCATGTCCAGAGCCAGCGCGCTGGAGACCTGCAGGCCGGCCGTTCCCGCCGCCGCCAGACCGACCGAGACAAAAAATTTGTTCATAAAGCTTCTGGACACCTCAGTTGGACTGTCCACTCTCCTAATCATTCAAAAATAAGTGCAACAGCCGATGACACCGGAAACCCTAGCCGAAAGACAAGCCCCTCGTCAAAACAATTTTTGCATTTTCGGGCAGCCAACCAGTCTGCAAACCAGTGTTATTGACACCATTATGTTGCCATTTTGCCACGTTTTTGTTTCAAAGCCTTCCGCAGGGCCGCCAAGGCGAGCGTGTTCACGACATCATTTTGTTCCAGCCAGCCCTTGCGCGCGATGCCCGCGCCCAAACGCAAAAAACCCGCGTGCTCGTTGCGGTGCGCGTCTGGATTTATGACACATTTCACGCCTTTGCTCGTCGCGTAAGGCCAGTGCCGCCAGTCCAGATCAAACCGGTGCGGATTGCAATTCAGCTCAATCCAGGTGCCGGTTTCGGCGCACGCGTCAATGACTGCATGAATATTTACCGGATACGGCTCGCGCTCCAAAAGCAGCCGCCCGGTCAGATGGCCAATGATGTGGACAAATTTATTTTCCACCGCGCGCAAAATGCGTTTCGTGTTTTCCGCCTCGCTGCTCGACGGCACATGCAGGCTCGCGACAACCACGTCCAGTTCCGCCAAAACGTCGTCGTCGAAATCCAGCCGGTCTTTCAAAATGTCCACCTCGCAGCCGGTCAACAATCGGAAATTGCTCCCGCGCGCCGCGATTTTCTCGTTCAGCTTTTTGATTTCAGAAATCTGCTCGCGCAGCCGTTGCGCGTCCAGCCCGTTCGCCTGATAAGAAGCTTTCGAGTGATCCGTAATCGCCCAGTATTCAAGTCCCAGCTCCTCCATGTAAGCGGCGATTTCTTCCAGCGTGTTTTTTCCGTCGCTCCAGTTCGAGTGATTGTGCAACGCGCCTTTCAAATCCGTCCACTCGATCAAGCGCGGCAAATTGTTTTTCTCCGCCGCCAAAAACTCACCGTGATCCTCGCGCAATTCCGGCGGCACAAAAACCAAACCCAGCTTCTCGAAAATCTCGTCCTCCGTTTTGCACGTCACGAGCAATTTCCGGTCGCGCGTTTCCTCTTTCGATTTGAACAAGCCGTATTCATTTAGCCGCAGCCCGCGCTGGATCGCGCGCTGCCGCATGACGATGTTGTGTTCCTTGCTGCCGGTGAAATACGCGAGCGCGAACGGAAATTCCGCGTCGCTCACCACGCGCAGATCGCACTGGATGCCGCCGTCCAAAATCACGCTCGCCTTCGTTTCGCCCTTGGCGAGCACTTTCACGATGCCCGGCTGCGCCACAAAAAATTCAATAACGTCCGCTGCTTTTTTCGACGACGCCAGCAAATCAATGTCGCCGCAAATTTCCTTGAAGCGGCGCAAGCTGCCCGCCGGACTGCAACGGATCACCGCCGGATGCTCGCGCAAATTTTCCAGCAACGGCTCCGCTGCGCCCAACGCGTCGCTCAACAAATGTTTGCTCGCGTAAGTGCGTTTGCGCCCGATGCCCTCCAAAATGTTCGCCTGCGTTTTTTCGCCGAAGCCGTCGAGTTCCGCCACTTTGCCCGCCTTGCAGGCCGCCTCCAGTTTTTCAATCGAATCAATGCCGAGTTTTTTCTGCATCGCCTGGATTTTTTTCGGGCCGAGGCCGGAAATTTCCAGCATCTCGATCAGGCCCGGCGGAATCGAAGCCTTCAATTCCTCGTAATATTTTAATTTTCCCGTCTCGACCAGTTCCGTGATTTTTTGTTCGAGCGCCTCGCCGATGCCCTTGATTTCGCCGAGCCGCTTTTCCGCGACGAGTTTGTCGAGCGGTTCGCCCAGTCCTTCAATCGTCCGCGCGCCGTTCGCGTAGGCGCGCGTCTTGAACGGATTTTCACCCTTCAATTCCAGCAGCGTGCCGATCTCGACCAAAATCTCAGCGACTTTTTCTTTGTCCATGCGCCGAATATAAATTCAAACCGCCGCATTCAAAGTTCAAAGTTGTCACGCAAAATTTTTCCGCCATGCTCAAGCCGTGGACAACCTGATCATCCGCCCGCTGAGCGACGACGCCGAGGCGCGCGCCTGCACCGCGCGACTTATGGAATTCGGCCCGTGGCGCACGCTCGGCGTTCCGGCGGAGAAACTTTTCAAAGACCTCACGCATCCGCAGCGCGAGGTTTTCGCCGCCGAATTTGGACAAAAAATCGCCGGCGTGCTCATTTTGCATCTCGGCGGTTCGTTCGATGGTTATATTCAGCTCATCGCCGTGTTTCCCGAATTTCAAAATCGCGGACTTGGGGAAAAAATCATGCAGTTCGCCGAAGCAGAAATTTTCCGGCGCAGAAAAAATGTTTTTTTGAGCGTCTCGTCCTTCAACGACCGCGCGCAAAATTTTTACGAACGGCTCGGCTACCGGCGCGTCGGCGAACTGGAAAATTTTTAAGTTGCCGGCCAGAGCGAAATTCTGATGCGAAAAACGCTCGGTCCGCTGCTCGATTTTGTCCCGCAAAAATGAAAGCATCGGCCATGACCAGACGGAAAACTTTGCCCGTCGCCCTGACCATCGCCGGCTCGGACAGCGGCGGCGGCGCGGGCATCCAGGCAGACTTGAAAACGTTCGCCGCGCTCGGCGTCCACGGCGCGAGTGCCATCGCCTGCCTGACCGCGCAAAATCCAAAACGTGTTTTGGGAATTGAAACGTGTTCGCCGAAAATGCTGCGCCAGCAAATCGAGGCCGTTTTTGAAGAGCTGAATCCGGCGGCGGTGAAAACGGGAATGCTGTTCTCGGCGGAAAATATTTCCATTATCGCGGAATTCTTTCAGAACTCAAAATTCAAAGCTAAAAACTTAAAACTGATCGTTGATCCGCTGATGGTTTCCACCAGCGGCGCGCAATTGCTGAAGCCGGCGGCGCTGAAAATTCTCACACAAAAACTCCTGCCGCTGGCCGCGCTCGTCACGCCCAATTTGTCCGAGGCGGAAATTTTATGCGGCCAAAAAATTTCGTCGGTCGAAGAAATGCGCGTTGCCGCCAGAAAAGTTCATGCGCGCTTCGGTTGCGCGGTTTTATTGAAAGGCGGACACTTGCCATTTGTTGAAAAGTCCAAACGGAAAACGATTCAACAAGCCGTGGACATTTTTTTTGACGGCGAAACCGAACTGCTGTTGTCCGCGCCGTTTGTGCGCGGCGTCCGCACGCACGGCACGGGCTGCACTTATTCCGCCGCGATCTGCGCCGCGCTGGCGCTCGGCCACGATTTGCCGCGCGCGGTGGCCATCGGGAAAAATTACATCACGGCGGCGATTTCCAACAGCTACAAAATCGGCGGCCATTTCGAGCTGGGTAATTTTCCGCCGGGGCCCAAGTTTTAGCCCGCCGCGCCCGCTCACAAATTCGGCATTCGCAGGCGGAAGAACTGGTAGTTATTCGTCGCGCTCAAAATCAGTTGGTTTTGATTGTTCGTCACGACGGCGGTGAGGTTGGAAAGCGCGATCCAGTTGGGCGTGGCGAGGTTCGTCGCCGTTTCGACGAGGAAGCCGGCGGGATAAACCGGCCAGACGACGGCGACGTTCGTGCCGGAGCGGGTGAGCTTCGCCGTTTCCGTGAAAAATCCCCACGCCAGCGCGTAAGTTTCGCTGGTGCTGACGCTGGCTCCGCCCTTTTTGAGAACCTGCAGATCGTAGCGGCCTTGCAGCAGGTTCGTTTTGTAAATGTGCTCGACATTGTCCACGAGGCTGGTGCTGCAAGCGACGAGGCTGCTGTTGGCGGCGTTGTATAAATAAAGGTTGAGGTTGTTGATGCCGGACTGATTTTGATGACGGTTCCAAACGAGCGTCGCCGTGGCAAAAAACTTCGCGCTGCTGACGCTGTTGCTGACGTTGAAAAAATAATGGTTCACGCCGTCGCCAACCGAACTGCTGTTGTTGGTGTTAAAATCCCAGCCGCTCAACGCGGCCACGGAATTCGTCATCGCCACGGGCGGATGCGCGGTGCCGGTCGGAATGTTGGTGGCAAAATTGTAACCGTGCTTGCCGGCGGCGAGCTGTTCGTAGGAATTTAAAATGTTCACCACGCCCGCGCCGTAACGCGCGTCAAGCGGCGAAGAATTTGAATTTGTCCAGCCCAGCGGCTTGACCGCGCCGTTGAGGAGCAAGGCCTTTACCGTGCGCGGGTCGGCGGCGGAATTAGTGTCACTCCCGCCGTCGCCGCGTCTGCCGGCCCCAATCAAGTCTGCCGCCGCGCCGGCGATCTGCGGCGTGGAATAACTCGTCGCCCCGGCGGGCGCGGTGATGTCCGGCTTGGCGCGGCCGTTGTCCAGCGTCGGGCCGATGCTGTTGTAATAAACGCCGCCGCTGGCGTAGGCGCCGACACTGATGCAATTGTAAGCCGTTCCCGGCGGCGACACGCTGACACTTGAGTCGGCGTTGTTGGCGGCGGAAACAAAAAGCGTGTTGTATTGCGCGGCGTAATTGTCGTAGGCCGTGTCCAGTATCTGCTGCTCGCCGACCGTCACCGTGCTTGGCTCGTTGCCGAACACAAAACTTTGGTTCACCACGGCATCATTGATGTTCGTGGAGGGCAGCGTCACGGTCAGCGTAAAAAAGGGCGGCGGATTGGCGGTCTGCGCAAAATAATCCGCATAATAATTGTCCACATGCGCCACGTTCGTGGCCAGGCCGATGGATGGGCCGTAGAAATTCACGCCCACGTCGTGCGCGTGCGTGGATTCGCCACCGACGCTGTTTGGAAAATTCGTCGCCACGCCCGCGCCCGAAATGTAGGTGAATAAATTCGACGCCACGCCGGCCGTGCCGGGATTGACTTCAAAATTCGTCGCGCCCGCCGTTTCCGTCGCCTCTACCTGCGCGACCCGGACGCCGGTGCCGTCCACATTCGTCGCCACCGCCCGCAGCAAATTCAGGCCGACCATATTGAGGTCTTGTGCGCGGATCATCGCACTGCATGAAAAAACTACCGCTGCAACCAGGACGGTTTTTCGTTTCAACAGGTTTCTCATGGTTCTGATGGCGCGAAGAATCACCGCCAAAGGTAATCCAATCCAGCCAAAAAATCCATCGGCCGCCGATTCGCGCGCTTGGAAAATTCTGTTTAATTCCGCGCGTTCGGTCTAATTTCAACGCGATGTCCGACACGCTCGTCGTCAACGAAATCTATTTGAGCCTGCAAGGCGAAAGCACCTTCGCCGGGCTGCCGTGCATTTTCATCCGGCTAACTGCGTGCGATTTGCGCTGCTCTTATTGCGACACGGCTTATGCTTTCACCGAAGGCAAAAAAAAGCCGGTTGCGGAAATTTTGGCCGCAGTTAAAAAGCTGGCCGCGCCGTTTTCAAACCCTCAACCCTCAACCCTCAACCCTCGACTTCCTTTGATTGAGCTGACCGGCGGCGAACCGTTGCTGCAAAAAAATTCCCTGCCGCTGATGAAATTGCTCTGCGACGACGGCTTCACCGTTTTGATCGAGACGAGCGGCGCGCACGACATTTCAAAAATTGATTCGCGCGTCCGCCGCATCATGGATTTGAAATGTCCGTCCAGCGGCGAAGTTGAACGCAATTTGTTTTCCAACCTCGCGCATCTGAAAGCCACCGACGAAATTAAATTCGTCATCGGCACGGTCGAAGATTACGAATGGTCGAAACAACAGATCGCCGAATACAAACTGGATTACATTTGTCCGTTGCTGTTTTCCTGGGTGCATCCGCTTGCGCCGGAACAGCAGAGCAAAGTCTTGAAAAAAGTTCCCGCCGGGCTCACACCCATTTCACGAAAAGATTTGGCCGAAAAAATCATCGCCGACGCGCTGAAGGTCCGCTTTCAAATCCAGCAGCACAAAATCATCTGGCCGCCCGAACAGCGCGGCGTTTGAAATGAGCAAAGCCGAAAAAGTTATTGACCTGCTGCGCAACTACGAATCGCGCAACGTGCTGTTCACCGAGCCGGACGGCTCGTGGCCGATTGTCTGGGAGCGCGCCAAAGGCGTTCACGTTTGGGACGCGGAAGGGAAAAAGTATTTGGATTTGACCGCTGCCTTTGGCGTCGCTGCTGCTGGCCACGCCAATCCAAACGTCGTCAAGGCGGGCCAAAAACAGATGGCCAAGCTGTTGCACGCGATGGGCGACGTGCATCCGCACGTGCTCAAAGCTCAGCTTGCGCAAAAATTAAGCGAGATAACTTTTGAACGTTGGACGAATTCGCCGGAACTTAAAACTAAAAGTTCAAAATTCAAAACTGGAAAGACGATTTTCAGCAACTCTGGTTTTGAAGCCGTGGAATCCGCCTTGAAAACAGCGGCGCTGGCGACAAAAAAACGCGGCGTGATCGCGTTCGGAGGCGCGTATCACGGACTCGGCTATGGCACGCTCAACGTCACGCACCGCGAACATTTTCGCGGCCCGTTTCAATCACAATTGCGCGAGTTCGGCCACTTCGCGCCGTTTCCCGAAAAAATTTCCGACCTCGCCGCCGTCGAATTTCAAGTCCGCCATTTTTTCCGCCGCGAACGCATCGGCGCGATCTTGGTCGAGCCGGTTCAGGCGCGCGGCGGCATCAATGTTCCGCCGAAAGAATTTTTGCCGCTGTTGCGAAAACTTTGCGACGAACACGGCGCGTTGTTGATTCTCGATGAAATTTACACCGGCTTCGGCCGCACCGGAAAATGGTTCGCCTGCGAACATTCACAAACGATTCCCGATTTGATCTGTCTCGGCAAGGCGTTGACCGGCGGGTTTCCGCTCTCCGCGTGCGTCGGTCACGCGGATTTGATGGACGCCGCGTGGCCGGCCTCGACCGGCGAAGCAATTCACACCAGCACGTTTCTCGGCCATCCCGTCGGCTGCGCGATGGCGTTGGCGCAAATTTCCGAAATTGAAAAATTAAATTTGCCCGAGCACAGCGCAAAGCTCGGCGCCGGGTTGCTCGAAACGCTTTCCGCTTTCAATCTTCACCTTTCAAATTTGCGCATCGCCGTGCGCGGCCTGGGCTTGATGGCCGGCGTGGAATTGCGTCTGGCCAACGGCAAACCCGCGACGGAAACGGCGATCAAGGCTATCAAAACTCTTTTGCACCGCGGCTACATTTTTCTGCCCGAAGGTGAGCACGGCAACGTCATCAGCTTCACGCCGCCGCTGACGATTACGAAAGCACAACTGAAGGAAGCCGTCGCCGCACTCGCGGAGGTTTTGCAATGACCCCCACCGAAATGCGTTCGCTGCTGGCGAAACGCGGCATCCAACTGACGCGCTCGCTCGGCCAGAATTTTTTGCACGACCAAAATCAACTGCGCAGAATCGTCGAGGCCGCCGAACTTTCGCCGAGCGACAAAATTTTGGAAATCGGGCCGGGGCTTGGCCCGCTCACAGAATTACTTCTGGAAAAAGCCGGCGAAGTTCTGGCAATTGAGATGGACGGGCGGCTTGTGGATTTTTTGCGCGAACGATTTGGCACCGAAGAACAAAACGCTGAATTGTTGGCTGGTGCTCTGAAAAATCAGGCAGCCGCGTCAAACGAGGGTGCCGCATTCCATTTGCTCCACGCCGACGCGCTGGAATTTTTGCGGCGCGAGCCGCGCGACTGGGGCGATTGGAAGCTCGTCGCGAACCTGCCGTATTCCGTCGCCTCGCCGATTTTGGTGGAACTGGCGCAATCGTCCCGGCGGCCGGAGCGCATGGTCACGACGCTGCAACTCGAAGTCGCGCAGCGGCTGATGGCGCGGGCGGACGACGACGATTACGGCGTGCTGACGCTGCTCGTCCAGCTCGATTACGAGCCGCGCGACAGCTTCAAGATTCCGGCGGACTGTTTTTTCCCCGCGCCGAACGTGGATTCGATGTGCGTGGTGTTGCAACGCCGCACCCGGCCATTGCTCGCCGACGGCCAGCGCGCCGCGTTCGTGAAGATCGTGAAGCGCGCGTTCTCGCAACGGCGCAAGATGATGCTGAAACTGTTGAAACAGGATTGGGCGGTGGACAAACTGGCGGCCGCCTTTGCCGAATTAAAAATCTCGCCGCAGGAACGCGCGGAGAAATTGAGCTTGGAACAATTCGTGGCATTGACGAAAATTCTTTTTAGCTGCGGATGAAACACAGAATGGACAAATTAAAGCGTTGAAAGCATGAACGAACAAACAAATCTACCAAGCTCGGAAGAGATTTTTTTGCGGAAAGTTTATTTGCTTGCCCGCAGTTGCTTTTTTGGCGAGAAGATGCAACAAGACCTTTTAGAATCTTACAAATGGATTTATTTGGCAGAAAGTTTGGGTGGATTTACAAAGGTTGTAACTCCAGAAGAAGATGAAGAACTCGACAAGATTAGAGACGTGTTGGCAAATCAATTAAGCCCATCTCAAGTTCGAGAAGCACACCGACGCGCGGACGAAGAAATAAAAAATCTTTCTGCTGTCGGACAAGACTCTTCCGAAAATGATAGTGATAGGAAACCCATTTCATCAGAAGTCCGGCGAGAAGTTTGGCGCAGAGACGGTGGCGTTTGTGTGAAATGTGGAAGCAGAAAAAATTTGGAATACGACCACATTGTTCCAATTTCAAAAGGCGGCAGCAACACAGCGCGAAATATCGAATTACTTTGCGAAGCTTGTAATCGCGCAAAGTCAAACTTCATCCAATGAATGAGTCTGTTAAAAAGTTAGTAGATTTGGCGGGAATTTGGGGGGCAATTACCGGAACGGCTGCTCTTTTAATTCAACTGTTTCAGTTTCTTGCTGATCGTCCGAAATTGGTATTCAAAGCATCAATGGGAATTTCTTCTGATGTTAATCTTGGAAAAAAACTATTTGTCCAACTGTCCATCGTTAATCAAGGGCGGAGACAAGTGAAGATTGAACGCGCTGGAATAATTTTACCAAAAGCAAAATTGTTTGGATTTACGTCTGAACGCTCCGATTATGTAATGTTTGATGCTCATAATAAGGGCAAGCTCGTTGATTTACTTCCTGATGGAGGCTTAATTACTTTTACCGAAAAAGATTTTCCAAAAAATATTGCCCAACAAATGCATAAACAATTCAAATCGGGCAAAGCATTTATTCAACTCACTTCGGGAAAAGAATTGATTGCTAAATTTTTTCTAATTAATCCCAACGACGTGAAATAATTTTATGCCCGAAGAAATTTTTGACATCGTCAACGAGCGCGACGAGGTGGTCGGGCAGAACACGCGGCCCGAGGTTCATGCGCGCGGGTTGTGGCATCGCGCGGTGCATGTGCTGGTGTTCAATGCGCGCGGCGAGGTGTTCCTCCAGAAGCGTTCCATGAAAAAGGACCTCGCCGCCGGCAAATGGGATTCGTCGTCGTCCGGCCATCTGGACACCGGCGAAGATTACGACGCGTGCGCGGTGCGCGAGGTGCGCGAGGAAATCGGCCTTCGCCTGTCGCAGCCGCCGCGGCGGCTGTTCAAGGTTGACGCGCGCAAAGAAACGGGCTGGGAATTCTGCTGGATTTATCGTTGCGAAAGCGAAGGGCCATTCGTCCTGCATCCCGACGAAATCGAAACGGGCGCGTGGTTCGCGCCGGATGCGGTGACGAAGTGGGTGAATGAAAAGCCGCAGGATTTCGCGAGCGCGTTTGTGTTGATTTGGGGAACTTTTCTAGCCACAGATTTTCACAGATGAAACACAGATTTTAAGACGAATCATTTCATCGGGGGCGGGTTCTTCGCGTGAAGTTTTTATCTGTGTTTCATCTGTGAAAATCTGTGGCTAAATGCTTCCCGACTTTACTTGCGGCGAAAATGGAGTAGTTGTTTAGCCATGCAAAATTATTTCGTTCCGATTGTGGTGGAGCAGACGGGTCGCGGTGAGCGGAGCTGGGACATTTATTCCCGGCTGCTCGTGGACCGCATTCTTTTTCTCGGCACGCCGGTGGATGACACGGTGGCGAACATCATCATCGCGCAGCTTTTGTTTCTGCAGATGGCCGATCCGAAGAAGGACATCCATCTTTACATCAACTCGCCCGGCGGCAGCGTCACGGCGGGGCTGGCGATTTACGACACGATGCAATATCTGACCTGCGACGTGAACACCTACTGCGTCGGGCAGGCGGCGAGCATGGGCGCGGTGCTGTTGTGCGCCGGCACGAAGGGCAAGCGCTATTCGCTGCCGAATTCCAACGTCATGATCCATCAGGTGCTCGGCGGCGCGGAAGGCCAGGCGAGCGACGTGGAGATTCGCGTCAAACACATGCTCAAGCTGAAGAACACGTTGAACGGAATTCTTTCCAAGCACACGGGCAAGCCGATTGAACAGGTGGAACGCGATTGCGACCGCGACAATTTCATGTCCGCCGAGGAGGCGAAGGCTTACGGCCTCGTGGATCAGGTCGTGCAATCGCGCCGGGAAATTCCGGGCGTGGAAAAAAGTTCTGTAGTGGTATGAAAACGAAATTGCGATTCAAGATTTACGCGTTGCCGGGAATTTGGAACTCAACCGTAAATCCAAAATTGTAAATTGTAAATTCGCTACGCCGCCTCCGCGTCCTGCTTCCGTCTGACAATCGGCTGGCTCTCGCCGCGCACGACCTGCCGCGTGATCTTGACGTGGGCGATGCTGGCGTTGTCCGGCGCGTCGAACATCACGTCGAGCATCAGCTTCTCGATCAGCCCGCGCAACGCCCGCGCGCCCGTGCCTTTTTTCAGCGCCTGCGCCGCCAGTTCGCGCCGCGCATCGGGCGTGAATTCCAGCTCCACGCCTTCCATCGCCATGAGCTTGGCGAATTGTTTCGTCAGCGCGTTTTTCGGTTCGGTCAAAATGGAAACCATCTGGTCCTCGGTCAATTCCGCGAGCGTCGTCACGATGGGCAACCGCCCGACGAATTCGGGAATGAATCCGGCGTTCAATAAATCTTCCGGCTCGACGTGCGACAACATTTCGTCGCGCGCGGCGTGCGAGGAAGTTTTGTGCGTTTCGCCAATCGCGGAAAATCCCATCGTGTGACGGCCGAGGCGGCGTTGAACGATTTTTTCCAGACTCGTGAACGCGCCGCCGCAGATGAACAAAATGTCCGTCGTGTCCACGCGGATGTATTCCTGCTGCGGATGCTTGCGGCCGCCCTGCGGCGGGACGTTGCAGACCGTGCCTTCGAGGATTTTGAGCAACGCCTGCTGCACGCCTTCGCCGCTCACGTCGCGCGTGATGGACGCGCTTTCCGAACGCCGCGCGATCTTGTCAATCTCGTCAATGTAAACGATGCCGCGTTGCGCGCGCTTCACGTCGTAATCGGAATTTTGCAGGAGGCGCAAAATAATATTTTCCACATCCTCGCCGACGTAACCGGCCTCGGTCAGCGTCGTCGCGTCGGCAATCGCAAATGGCACTTCGAGAATTTTCGCGAGTGTGCGCGCGAGCAAAGTTTTTCCCGAACCCGTCGGGCCGATCATCAAAATGTTGCTCTTTTCGATTTCAACTCCCGCGTGCGGATCAACGCGCGCGGATTTCGCGTCGTCATTTTCCGGCGCGGCTTCCGGCTGGATGCGTTTGTAGTGATTGTGAACGGCGACGGCCAGGGTTTTTTTTGCCGGTTCCTGCCCGATGCAATAAAGGTCAAGCTGGCGTTTGATTTCCGCCGGTTTGGGCACGGTGAACTTCGGCTGCTTTTTCTCGGCCTGAACCTGCAGCTCGCGGTCGAGGACATTTTTGCAAAGGATGATGCAGTTGTCGCAAATGTAGACGCCCGGCCCGGAGATGAGCTTGCGCACTTCCGCGTGCGACTTGCCGCAGAAACTGCACATCGTGATGTTGGTCGGGCGCGCCATGATAAAAATTCAACCGCCGTAAGGGTAAATCGTCATACGCCTTTTGTGCAAAGGATTTCCTTCGCTATTTGTCATCCAAAAATCATGCACGATGTCACGAAACCGTCGGCATACGTCCATCCGCGCGCCCAATGGAATGGCCTTTTGCGCCGTAGAACGCGACGTAGGCATAGGCAACCAGCGGGACAATGAAAGAAAATTGCAGGTTATGCGTCAGATCCGCGATTTTGCCCTGCAACGGCGGCAACACCGCGCCGCCCAGAATCGCCATCACCAGCAGCGACGAAACCTGACTTTTCAAGGCGCCCGTGCCTTCCAAGGCGAGTGAAAACGTGTTTGACCAACCAATCGAGGTGAACAGTCCGACCGCCACCACGCACCACATCGCCGCTTTGCCGCCGACCAGAATCGCCGTGAGCAACAAGGCCACGACCGTCAGTGAAAAAATCATCAGCGTGCGTCCCGCCCGTGCCTGGCCAAACCGGAACAGCACCCAACACAGGCCGATGAACGGCAGATAAAGCCGGAACACCGACCAGTTCGCCCGGAACTGTTCGCCCCACATCGTGAAGATGTCGCCGAACGAATGGTCTTGCAGCGCGTCCATTGGGCAGCTCTTGGCCGCCCAGAGCAGCAGATACGCCAGCAGCGGAATCACCACCAGCAGCCGCTGCTTGTTAGAATTTTTCATCTCGCTCAATTCCACCGCGCCCATGAAACGCCCGATCATCAGACCACCCCAGTAAAGCGCGACGTATTTGCTCGCTTCCACGGCGGTCAATCCCGCCACCGTCGGCTGGCCGAGAAAATTGATGATGGTGCTCCCGACGGAAACTTCGCCGCCGACATACATGAAAATGGCGATGACGCCCAACACGACATGCGGATATTTCAAGGCACCCGCGCCGCGCCCGATGTTGCCTTCGCCGATGTGGGGCAGCTTGATGAAAAAGAAAATCACGGCCAGCACCACGAACACGATGCTAAAGGCGAGGTAAGGCACCTTGACCGAGTCCGCGCCGTGCGCGCCGGTCTTGGCGAAGTATTGGTAAATCAGAAAGCCGCCGATGATCGGGCCGGTGGTCGTGCCAATCGAATTAAAACCCTGTGCGAGGTTCAACCGCGACGACGCGGTTTTCTCCGGGCCGAGAATGGTGACGTAGGGATTGGCCGCGATTTGCAGCATCGCAAAACCAAGGCCGACGACAAACAAACCGGCCAGAAACATCGGATACGACATCGCCGCCGCCGCCGGCCAGAACAGCGCACTGCCCGTTGCCGCTATCAGCAGGCCGATGACCACTCCGTTTTTATAACCAATCTTGGCAATCGGGTCGCCGGTGGTAATCGAGATGACAAAGTAAAGCAATGAGCCGATGAAGTAAGCGCCAAAAAATGCGGACTGCACAAACATCGCCTGATAATAACTCAGCGTGAACGCCTCCTTGAAGCGCGGGATGAGGATGTCGTTGAACACGGTCATGAACCCCCACAGGAAAAAAAGCGAGGTCATGATCGCAAACGAGCCACGATAATTCGCACCGCTGCCAGTGGTAGTTTCGCGCGCAGGACTGATGCTTAAGGCTGACATAGCCAGAGGTTAATTGCCACGGCCGGCTTTGTCCATGCCAAGCCAGCTTGTGGCCGGTCAGGTTGTTGGCACGGATTCAACAGCGGGTTCGACCTTCGGTTGAATTTTGGCTGTGACCTTCACTGGCGGTTTCGCTGGTGCGGCGGGCGTGGCAGTTTTCGGTTTTCCCTTCGCCTCGCCAATCGCGCCGATCATGTAGAGGCCGCTCTCCGGGTAGTCCTTGAATTCGTCGTGCAGGATGCGCTCGCAACCGTCCAGCGCGTGCGCAAGGCTGACGAGTTTTCCGGTCAGGCCGGTGAATTGTTCGGTGGTGAAAAAAGGCTGCGTGAGAAAACGCTCCAACAGGCGGGCGCGCACGACCACCTTGCGATCCTCCGGCGAAAGCTGCTCCAGGCCGAGCATGGCGATGATGTCCTTGAGTTCGCCGTATTGCGCGAGGGTGCGGCGGATTTCTTGCGCGAGGGCGTAATGCCGTTCGCCGACGATGCCCGGCGTGGCCATCTTGGAACTGGATTGCAGCGGGTCAATGGCCGGGAAAAGCCCTTCGCTCGCCCGCTTGCGCGAGAGCACGATGGACGCCGACAGATGCGAAAACGTGTGCACCGCCGCCGGATCGGTGAAATCATCCGCCGGCACATACACCGCCTGGATCGAGGTGATCGCGCCGGTGTCGGTGTTGGCGATGCGTTCTTCCAAGCCGGACAGCTCCGTGCCCATCGTCGGTTGATAACCGAGGCGCGACGGCATCTGCCCCATCAAGCCGGACACTTCCATGCCGGCCTGGATGAAACGAAAAATATTGTCAATGAGCAGCAGCACGTCGCGATGTTCGTCGTCGCGGAAATACTCGGCCATCGTCAGCGCCGTGTGACCGACGCGAAAACGGCTGCCCGGCGGCTCGTTCATCTGGCCGAAGATCATCACCATGTTCGGCAGCACGCCGGCCGCTTTCATATCGCGATAAAGTTCCTCGCCTTCGCGGCAGCGTTCGCCAATGCCGCAAAAAATGCTGACGCCCTGCTGATGGCCGATCATGTTGTGGATCATTTCCGTGAGCAAAACCGTTTTGCCCACGCCCGCGCCGCCGAAAAGTCCCGCCTTGCCGCCGCGTTCCAGCGGCACGAGCACGTCAATGACTTTGATGCCCGTCTCGAAAATTTCCGACTTGGTGGAACGCCGCGCCAGCGGCGGCGGCGCGCGATGCACCGAACGCCATTGCACATCCGCCGGCGACGGCTGACGGTCAATGGCGTTGCCAAACACGTCAAACATCCGCGAGAGAATGGCCTTGCCGACCGGCGCTTTCAACGGCCCGCCCGTGTCCGTGACCACCATGCCGCGCGCCAAACCCTGCGTCGGCGTCAGCGCAATCCCGCGCACATGACGCGCATCGCTCTGCGCCAGCACCTCGATGACGATTTTATTTTCCGTCCCCGTGTGCAGCACCGAATAGATCGGCGGCAACGGCCCGTCGAACCGCACCTCCACGACGCTGCCGCGCACCGAGGCGACCGCGCCGAGATTGGGTGAAGAGGTTTTGGTTTCCATGATGGCTCACGCGGGACAATTCATTTTCAAAATGAGCCGTGTCGGAAATGTTATCTTTCGCGCGCGAAGAAACGAATGGGGTGAACACCCCATGAAATTTAAGTCGGCGAATTGACGGCGTGGCAATGCTTCTCTAATCTCCGGCATGGCAAAGAAAACCGCCGCGAAACCAACCGCCGCTTCTCCTCGGTTAAAATCTTCTGCGCTCGTGGACACCCGCGTCATTTATTGCGGCGACAATCTGGATCAACTCAAGAAATTGCCCGACGCCTGCATTGATTTGATTTACATAGACCCGCCGTTTAATTCCAATCGCAATTACGAAATCTTCTGGCCGGAGACGAGCGAGAAACGGCGATTCGACGACCGCCACGAATCCACCACGGCTTACATTGAATATCCGATTCAGGTGAAGCAAAAAGACAAGGTCGGTCGTCCCGACATTGACGGATTCGAGACCGCCATGCGCCGCGCCGCCCGCACGAAAGGATTTTTTGTGTCGTTCGATTACAGCGAAGAAGCCGAGCGGGAAGTCACGCGCTTCTGGAAAGAGGAACAACGCACGATTATTCTGCTCACCGTCAAAGAACTTCTCGACGGCAATTTCGCGCACAAGCTGGTATGAACACCAAACAACTTACGCTGGTAAAATTAGTCTTCTGTGGCCCTAGTGACGTTGAGAAGGAAATTATTATTGGAAAAGAGATTGTTGATCAATGGAATCAGCGGCACGGCGAAGCGCGTGGACTCTGGATTAAACATCACCATTGGAAAACCGATACGTATCCTGATTTGAGCGACCGCGCTCAAAACATTCCCAATCGTCAGCTAATTGATAAATCAAAAATCCTCGTTGCAGTTTTTTGGTCGCGCTTTGGAACACCCACCGGCGTTGCAGATTCTGGAACGCAGGAAGAAATACTACGCGCAGCCAATCTTGGCCGAAAAGTCATGGTGTATTTTTCCGACCTCGAACAGCCCTCGAATGCAGACAGCCGGCAACTCGATTTACTTTGGCAATTCAGACAGTCGCTTCGGCCTCGTAGTATATGCTGGCCTTTCAGTTCACGAGATGCGTTTCGCAGACTTTTTGAGAACCATCTTGCATTGGCACTCAATGCGTTTGAACCAAAACCGCAACGCCCGAAACTGGTTCGCAAGCCAAGCCCAAGCGTGACCCAAACAGCCAAAACCAAAACGGGGAACATTAACCAACGCGTCGGAGATAACTATTATGCACATCCTCCAACTGAAAAAGTTATCAGAGAAAGGCGTCCCGGAAGTGTTACGACGGAGGAAGTAGCTCAAATCAACGAATGGATAAAAGAGCTTGCAGAAGGCGAGGTGAGCAAAACCATCGGTGAGGCATTCGCCATGTGGGGAGGTCACTTCAAAAAGAGTTTTCGTTTGGGACATCGGGAAGACTTACCATCTGAAAAAATGGGACTCGCAGAAGCTTGGTATCGCACACAAAGGGCAATCCAGAAAGAGGGCTATAAATCGAAAGCTCCAAAGTTGTATCGGGACGGACTTATCGGCTCTATCAAAGGCGGGATGAAAGAAATGGGAATGACTAACGAAACTTATTATCCTGCATTGACGAAAAGATTAAAATTAAAGAAACCCATCACTCACTTGCCCGATCTAACAACTATTAATCTTAAACGAGTTCGTAATGCGGTTCGTGGCGATGTGCAAAAGTTTAGAAATTCGCCTCGTTATTAAAAAGCGGCCTCCGTTTCCGAAGGCCGCTTTGCGTTTTCAGATTTTATTTTACGGATGCGGTGTCGCGGGCGGTGTTGGCGGAGTCGCCGGAGCGGTGGTGCTGGCGGGCGGGAATGTATTCAAACGGAATTGGTCGCGGATGCCGGCATTGGCGGGATTGCTGACCGGCCATTGCAGGTCGGCGGCGTTTTGGATCGTCAGCAACCGTTCGTATAAATCGGCGGCATCGGTGTTCTTCGTGCTGGTGCTGACTTTTGCCCCGCCTTTGTCCGCTTGTTGTGTCACCGCAACTGTTCCAAAAGTTTGGCGCACGGTTGTAAAAGCCGTGGTCTCCGCAGCCGTCCAGCCTTTGAGTTGCAACGCGGGCGCGTTCGTCGCGGTTTGAATTGAGGCGATAATTATATCGGCGCGTTTGAGAATTGAGGCGAGATCATGCGGGCTGTTGATGCCCACTTGAAATTCCTGATGCAGTTTCACGTCCTGTCCGGCAAAGGCGAGCTTCGCGGTTTTGCGCGCCTGATTCATCCAGTTCTGAAGTGAATCAAGATTCGCGTGCTGCGTGGGCGTGAGATTGCCGAGTTCGCCATGCGCGGTTTTCTGGCTGGCAATGTCGGCGGTGACTTTGTTGAGCGCGGTGGTGGTGTCAGCAATGTAAGTCGCGGGCAGACGCGGCGCGATGGCTGGATTCGCCGTAGCTGCGGCGATGATGAGTTGGGCGTTGTATGTAAGCGTGGCTATCGGGAAGTGTGGAACGTGGGTGCTCATGTTTTTTAGATAATAATTCTGGCTTTGGCTGTCAAAATAATTTTTCAGGGCGGAACGACGTAAAACACCTAAATAACTCTAAAACAGCAGCTTGGGATTGTATTTTGGGGCGCAGGATTTCGCGGGAAGAGGTCAGGATTTCACGGGAGCAAGGCAGGATTTTGCGGGAAGGGTTCAGGACTTCGCGGGAGGTGTTTGGGATTTTGCGGGAGCGACTTGGGATTTCGCGGGAGGCGCGCAGCTTTTGCGGGAACGAGTCAGGATTTCGCGGGAAGCATCGGGGATTTCATGGGAGCGGCAGGAACTTCGCGGGAACAGTTCAGGATTTTACGGGAGCGCCAGATTCCATCGCGGCAGAGTATTCGCCCCGGCGCGCGGCGCGGTTGCACTGGGCGCGATGAAGTAGGGCTTGCTGCGCGGCTTCCACATTGGCGTCTTTGCCTTGCCAGAGTTCCAAAGCCGGTTGTTGGATGGCGCGGGAAAAGGAAAAGGTCAGTGCCCAGGGCATTTGCGATTTGAACCGGACATTCATCGCGTTCAGACGAGCCGAGGCGAGTTCGCTGGGCTGGCCGCCGGATAAAAATGCAATTCCCGGCACGGCGGCGGGGACGGTTCGCAAAAGAGTTTTCACCGTGGCGTCGGCGACTTCGTCCACGGATTCCTGCGCGGGACAATCCAAGCCGGGCAGCACCATGTTGGGCTTGAGAATCATGCCTTCGAGCAGCACGCGCTGGCAATTGAGCTGGATGAAAACATTTCGCAACGTTTCCCCGGTGACTTTGCGGCATTGCTCCAAAGTATGCGCGCCGTCCATCAGCACTTCCGGCTCGACGATGGGAACGAGTCCGGCTTCCTGGCACAACGCGGCGTAGCGCGCGAGCGTCTGCGCGTTGGCTTCGAGACAACTGCGGCTGGGAATGTGTTCACCGATGGTGATCACCGCGCGCCACTTGGCGAAACGCGCGCCCATCTGAAAATATTCCGCGAGGCGTTCGCGCAATCCGTCCAGGCCTTCGGTGATTTTTTCGCCGGAATGCGCGGCCATGTCCTTTGCACCGGCGTCAACTTTTATACCGGGAATAATTCCTGCAGCGGCGAGAGCTTGGGGGAAGGGCGTGCCGTCGCGTTTCTGCTGGCGAATGGTTTCGTCAAAAAGAATCGCGCCGCTGATGCTCTCGCCGAGGCCGGGCGCGGTCACGATCAATTCGCGATACGCACGCCGCGCGTCGGCGGTTTGCGGAATGCCGAGCTTGGCGAAACGTTTGTTGCAGGTGGGATCGCTTTCATCCATCGCGATCAAACCTTTGTGGTCGGCGACGAGCTCGCGGGCGGTATCAATTAAAATTTGCGCATTCATGGCGGGTCAATTAACGCCGAAAACTATAACTTTTGAAAGCGAAGAAACGAATGGGGTGAACACCCCATGAAGATTTTCGACCGCAAAGACGCAAGGGTTTTGACGCGAATTCAATCACATATGATTGCCTGAAAGATTTAGGAAATCAGCAACACCACGACGCGCTTGATCGAAATACCGTGCTGCGGTTTTTCAAATAATCAACGTAATCTCTAGTTGAAAAACTTCGACTCCTCACCCCGACCCTCTCCTCGTTCGGCGAGGAGAGGGAGAAAATTTTATGGGGCAATTTAGTCGCTTTGCTCCAACCCTAGGCTAATTTCCGTAGCGCCTTCAGCGCATAAAAAAGCGGCCTCCGTTTCCAGAGGCCGCTTTGCGTTTGTAGCGGCGGTCTGTGACCGCCCAAAATCGTCGCTCACAGAGCGGACGCTACAATTATGGATGCGGTGTCGCGGGCGGCGTTGGCGGGAGCCGCCGTTGACGGTCAGTATGCGGGCGCTGGTGGATTTCATCGCTGCCAAAGGATTCGGCCGTCCTCCAGCGGGATGGCCACGCCGTCGCAATGTGGCATCACACGCGCCGTGTAGTCGGAAGGCGGACGCGCCGCAGGAACCGTCGCGCTGTAAATGTAGCTGCCGGATTCGTCCGCCAGCGGGTGAAGGCACGTCATCTCCAGCCGCACCGTGGGACTGTCTTTATTGGTGTCGGCATAGAGTTCCACGCGCACGGCCTTGGGATCGAGCCCGTGAAGACACACTTGGATTTCAAAAATATGCTGCGCACCTTTGGTCTCCATTTTTAGGTTGCCGAATTTCAAGGCGGCCCATTTCTGATCCAAGTTATGTCGCCAATCTACAATTTGTTTTCCCATCGCACCTTGGTTGGCCACACGCCCGTTATAGGCGATGGCTGACGGTAGATAGCGTTGCTCGGTGTATTCGCGCACGGTGCGGTCGGCGGAAAAACGCGGAGTCAATCGCGCCATGCTTTCGCGCATCCGCGCGACCCACGCGGTGGGAATGCCTTTGTCATTGCGCGTGTAAAATTCGGGGATCACCTCGCGCTCAAGCCGTTCATAAAGCGCTTCGGCTTCCGCCGCGTCCCAGTTTGCATCGCTGCCATGTTCCTGGCCGTCGCCGAGCGCCCAACCCAAATCTGGCACAAACGCTTCCGCCCACCAGCCGTCCAGTTCGGACAGATTGATGCCGCCGTTGACGAGCACTTTCATGCCGCTCGTTCCGCACGCTTCCCACGGTCGGCGCGGTGTGTTGAGCCAGACATCCACGCCTTGCACGAGCCGCCCGGTCAGGTGCATGTCGTAGTCGCTCAAAAAAATCGCGTGCGGCCGGACATCGGGGCGACGAATGAATTGAATCCATTTTTGAATCAAGGCTTGTCCCGCCTCGTCCGCCGGATGCGCTTTGCCCGCGATGATGAGTTGCACGGGCCGCTGTGGATTCGATAAAAGTCGTAGCAATCGTTCCGGGTCGTGCAAGAGCAGGTTGGGTCTTTTATAGGTGGCAAAGCGACGCGCAAAACCGAGGGTCAAAATGTTCGGATCAAATAGATGTTTTGCCTGTTCAACCGTTTCGGGCGAGGCACCGGCGGCGGCATAGTGTCCGGCCAGGCGCCCGCGCGCATATTCAACCAGCGACTTGCTGGTCGCGAGGCGAAATTGCCAGAGACTATCATCGGAGACGCGGCGAAAGTCCGGCTCCAAATTATCCGCCGTTCCCAGCCAGCGATTTTTTCCACAGGCTTTGGTCCAGAGATTGTCCGCTTCCGCCGAGTCCCAAGTCGGAATGTGAACTCCATTGGTCACATGACCGACCGGCACTTCATCCTCCGGCCAATGCGGAAAGAGCGACTCGAACAGATGCCGGCTGACCTGGCCATGCAGGCGGCTCACGCCATTCACCGAACCGCTGCCGCGAATGGCGAGATAGGCCATGTTGAAACTTTCCGAAGCGTCGTCCGGATTCTGCCGGCCCAAGGCGAGCAAGTCATGGATAGATATGTTGAGCTTTTGCGTCGCATAGTTGCCGAGATATTGTTCAATCAAAGCCGGAGTAAAACGATCAAAGCCCGCCGCCACCGCCGTATGCGTGGTGAAAAGATTCCCCGCGCGCGTGGCGGCCAAGGCCACTTCAAACGGCTGCGCGTTTTCTTCCATAAAACCGCGGGCACGCTCCAAGACGGCAAAAGCGGCATGACCTTCATTTAAGTGACAGACATCCGGCTTTATGCCGAGTGCCGCGAGCAACCGCCAGCCACCAATGCCCAGCAGCGTTTCTTGTTTGAGCCGCAACTCCGGTCCGCCGCCGTATAACTCACTGGTGATTCCGCGATGCGCCGGAAAGTTCGCCGCGTCATTGCTGTCGAGCAGATAGAGCTTAACTCTGCCAACATTCACCTGCCACGCGCGCAGCCAGACCGAGTAACCGGGCAACGCGATTTCCAACCGCAACCATTCGCCGTTCGGCTGGCGCAAGGGAGTAATTGGCAACTGTCCGGGGTCGTTATATGGATAGAGAGCCTGTTGCGCGCCGTCCTTGTCGATCACCTGACGAAAGTATCCTTGTTGATAGAGCAACCCTACGCCAATCACCGGCACGCCCAGGTCGCTGGCGGCTTTAAGTTGATCGCCGGCCACATTGCCGAGTCCACCGGAGTAAATCGGCAGCGCCTCGCTCAACATATATTCCATGCTGAAATACGCGACACACTTCAAAGGCGACTGCGGATGATTTTTTTGAAACCACGCGGGCGCTTCCGCCGCCTGCCGCTTGGCTTGCAGCAGCTCATCAATTTTTTTACGAAAACTTGGATCGCCCAGCACGCTTTTCAGTTTGTCCTGCGAGACTGTTTGCAAAACCACCCAGGCGTTTTGCGTGAGATCCCATAGCGCAGAATCCAGTTGTCGCCACACTTCGTCGGTGGCGTGATTCCACGACCAGCGCAAATCCAGCGCCAGTTCCGCCAGTGAATCAAAGGCTGCGGTGTCCGCAGGCAAATTGCAATGGCTTGGCCGGACAGGTGTTTGTTCGTTCATAATTTTCCTTTGTGTTGGTTGCGGTGTAGATGTTCAAGGGTCTTTCCTGGTTGAGCGGGTGTGAACCTCGCATGGGTTGACATCCAAAATTCAAATGTCACCTCACGAGCAACTCGCGGATGCGTCTTAATTCTCGCCGGCGTTTCGCGGTAGTTTTTGGGTAGGCCATTTTAAGTGCGCTCAGCGCATCGAGGACAATCTGGGAGACGATCAGCCGGGCATTCTCCTTGTCATCGGCGGGAACGACGAACCACGGCGCTTCAGGCGTGCTGGTCGCGTTCAGGCAATCTTCATAGGCCTTCATGTAATGCTTCCAATGTTTCCGTTCGTGAATGTCGGCGGGACTGAATTTCCAGTTCTTGTCCGGCTCGTCAATGCGTTCGAGGAATCGTTTCCGTTGCTCGTCCTTTGAAAGGTGCAGAAAAAATTTGATGACTCGCGTGCCGTTGCGATGCAGGTGCTGTTCCAAATCCACGATGGATTTATACCGATCTTTCCAAATATTTTTCCCGTCGCGCAATTCTTCCGAAAGCCCTTGGACGCGGAGAATCTCTGGATGCACCCGGACGACGAGCACTTCCTCATAATAAGAACGATTAAAAATTCCGATGCGCCCGCGTTCCGGCAGATGGCGGTTGGTGCGCCAGAGAAAATCATGTTCCAGCTCGTCGGCGGTCGGTTGTTTGAAACTGAAAACCTCGCAGCCTTGCGGATTGACCCCGGACATGACATGCCGGATGGCCCCGTCCTTGCCGGCGGCATCCATTCCCTGAAAAATCAGCAGCAACGCATAGCGGTTGGAGGCGTAGTGAAGTTGCTGCAGCGCGCTCAACTGTTCAACATGTTCTTCCAGTAGTTTTTCATACCGCTTCTTCGACTTGCAAAACGGCTTCACACTTGCCGGCCACGCTTTGAGTTTGACCTTTTCGCCGGGTCGAACCCGGAAGTCCTTTGAATTGATTTTCATATTCATGATTTGACACCGCGCGCACACTCTGCGTTCCGAGGTATTTTTCCTTTTGAAAGCGCCTCGAAACCGGCGATCACGTCGAACAATTCCTCGTCAATGCCCGCCTGGCGGATTCGGTGAAATGTCCCGTGCAATGTTTCCAGCAGTTCATCAATGTTTTTGTCGGCGCGTTCCATCGCGGCGAGGCGGCTCGCGTTTTCGCTCGCGAGCGATTCGGCGCAGGCGCGAAACAGCGAGATGAAAAGATATTCGCGGACGAGCGCGCGCAACGTCATGGTGTCGCTGCACATCACTTCGGGCAAAACTTTTGTCGGCCAGTGGGCTTCGGCCAGACCTTTTTGCCACGCCGCGTCGAGCGGCAGCAACCGCTGGCTGACCGGCTCGTAAAGTGCGCCGGATTTCGGGCGGTTGTGAAAAATATAAAGCCGCGCATACTCGCCTTTCGCGCGACGCGCTTCGCTTTCGATTTGAATCTGCCCGACGAGCGGCGTGATGGACTGAACCGAATTCGGCACGGCGAAAATTCCAATTGGCTTCATGCCTGCGTCCGTCAACCGCGCCTGAACGCGCTCGCCGACCGCCCAGACTTCGGGTTTGCCGGGCAAGGCAGCGAGCGTTTTGACTGCATAATCCGCGACGACATCGTTGAACTGTCCGACCAGTCCTTGATCGGAACCAAAAACAACCGCGCCAATTGCGCCCACGTCAGTTTGCCTTTTTCGATTTGTAATCGGAGCCACTGGTTTGCTTGCGCGAAAGCACGCGCCCAATCCGAGTTCCACGGTGCGATAATAATCGCCCAACGCGCGTACGGATTTTTCATATTGTCCGATGCTCGAAGCGGCCAAGGCTTTCATGGTGCGGACGACGGATTGCAGATCGCCCGCGCTGCTGATTTTTCGGCTCAAGCTCGCCGTGGTCTCGCTCACGGTTTTTCCTTGGGTTCAATTTTCGCCGCCGGTTTAGCGTCCGGCTTAACCTCTGGTTTAGGTTCCGGCTTGGGTTGAAAAGGCGCGAGCACGTTCCGCGCGATTTCAACGATGATTTTTTTATCCTCGTCACTTAACTTTGCAGCGGTGTCGAGGCGCGCGTTCACTTCCGCCGGAATTTTTTCCGCCGCCGCCTGCACTGCATGCGCGGCCTCGGTCATTTTTTCCAGCGGCACGGGATCGAACAGATTCGCGGTCAACGCCAGCAGCACGGTGATTTGCGCGGGCACGGACACCGGGGAAAATTCCGGCTGCTTCAGGCACGCGCGGATGCGCCGGCCATGCTCGATGATTTTGCGCGTGTCGTCGTCCAGCCGCGCGCCGAAACGCGCAAACGTCTCCAGCTCCTCGAACTGCGCGTAGGCGAGCTTGAGGTCGCCCGCGACAGCGCGATACGCCGCGCGTTGCGCCGCGCCGCCGACGCGCGAAACGGATTTGCCGACATCCACCGCCGGCAGCACGCCCAGTTCAAACAGCGACGGCGAGAGATAAATTTGTCCGTCCGTGATCGAAATCAGATTCGTTGGAATGTAAGCAGAAATATCCTGCGCTTCGGTTTCGATGATCGGCAGCGCGGTGAGCGAACCGCCGCCGCGCTCTTTGCTCAAATGCGTCGCGCGTTCCAGCATCCGCGAATGGATGTAAAAAATGTCGCCGGGAAAAGCTTCGCGTCCGGGCGGTCGGCGCAGCAGCAGCGACAACTCGCGATAAGCTTCGGCGTGTTGCGTGAGATTGTCATAGACGATCAAAACGTCGCGGCCTTGTTCCATGAAATATTCCGCGATGCTCGTCGCGGCGTAAGGCGTGATGTAAGTCAGCCCCGGCGCGTCGTTGCCTTCGGCAACCACGATCACGGTGTAATCCATCGCGCCTTTTTCGCGGAGGTTTGCCACGACTTTGGCGACGGCGGAAGCGCGCTGGCCGATGGCGCAATATACGCAAATCACGTTTTTCCCGCGCTGATTCAAAATTGTGTCGAGCGCAATGGCCGTCTTGCCGGTCTGACGATCTCCAAGGATTAATTCACGCTGCCCGCGCCCGATGGGAATCAGCGCATCAATCGCCATGAGTCCCGTCTGCAGCGGCACGGTGACGGGCGCGCGATCCATGACGGCCGCAGCGGGACGTTCGATGGGCAGGCGTTTGTCCGTTTGCAAAAAACCTTTGCCATCGAGCGGCCGGCCGAGCGGATCAATGACGCGCCCGAGCAATTCTTCGCCGACGGCCACGTCCATGACGCGACCGGTGCGTTCGACTTCATCGCCCGCGTGCAAATCTTGATACTCGCCGAGCAGCACGACGCCGATTTCGTCCTCGTCCACGTTGAACGCGATGCCGAGCACGTCGCCGGGAAATTTTACCAACTCTTCAAAACCCACGCCGGGCAGCCCGGAAACCTTGGCGATACCGGTGGCGACACTGATGACCGTGCCAACTTCGCGCTGCGTCAATTGCGACGTGAAATTATCCAATCCCTGACTTATGCCAGCGAATGTGCGGTCAAAGACGCTCTGCAAATTTTCAGGCGCGGCGTTCATCAACTTTTTGCTTCGGGCTTGGGTTCGACTTTGACTTCGGGCTTGTCCTTCTCTTTCAAAAGTTCGCTGACACCCTTTTCCAGCGAAGCCAGATAATCTGAAATGCTCCAGCCGATTTTTTGTCCATTCGTGGTGAGTTCGATGCCGCTGACCAAATCCGGCGCGGTTTCAAATCGCAAATGGATTTCCGCCGAGAAGGTTTCGTTGAGCGCATTTTGAATCGCGGCGCGTTGCGTCGTCGGCAAATCAAAAGTGCTGCGAATAAGGGCTGGTTCGGAATTTTTCTTGAGCGCTTCGCCAAGCTCAGATTTCGCGTGGCCATTCAACTCTCGCAAACGGCGGTCAAACACCTCGCCCATCCGCTCTTCCAAACTCACCGTCGCGAGATCGCCCAATGCTTTTCGCGTGATGGCGAAAACTTCCTTCTGCGTCAAACGACTGATGGCTTGATTTAGATTTTGCGCGTCGGTTCGTAATGCATCCTGTCGCTTGGCACTCAAGGCATCGGCGGCTTTGCGCGCTTCGCCGAGCAATCGTTCACGTTCGGCTTTTGCCTCGTCGGTTGCCTTGGTCAGAAGTGCGGCGCGTTGCTGGTCAAACTCCGCATTCTTCTTTTGAAATTCGTCGCGCTCTTTTTGCGCCTCGGTTTTTTTTGCGTCGGCGTCCGCGAGTTCCTTGGCGATCAATTTTTCGCGCGCGTCAATGGCGTTGAGAATCGGCTGGTAAAGAAAATGCTTCAACAGCCACACGAGGATGAGGAAGTTCAGCGCCTGCGCACCGACAGTGAACCAGTCTATCAACATAATTCACTTGGTTGCCGCTTGCGTCGCGCCGGCGATGATGTGATTCCAAAACGGATTGGCGAAAATCAAAATCATCGAGACCACGAAACAGTATATCGCGATGGACTCGATCATCGCGAGGCCGACGAACAAAGTGCGCGTGATGGTCGAGGCGGCGTCGGGTTGTTGCGCCAGCGAGCTCAAGGCCGTGGCGACGGCGCGGCCTTCGCCGAGCGCCGGACCGACACTGCCGATGGCAATCGTCAGGCCGGCGGTGGCGATTGAGGCGACTGCGATGATGGTCATGCTGTCCATAAATATTTCCTTTGGTTGGTGGGTAATTGTTTCAAGTTTTTTGCGCGGGCGCAGATTTTGGTTTGCCCGTGCGCGTGGCGGCGGCGATGTAGACTGTGGCAAGGATGAAAAAAATGTAGGCTTGCACCATGCCGGTGAGCAGTCCGAGCACGGTCATCACGATGGGAAAAATGAACGGCGTGATCGTGAGCAAAATGCCGATGATCATCACGCCGCTCATCATGTTGCCGAACAGACGCACGGCCAGCGCGAGCGTGCGCGAGAGTTCGCTGATGATGTTGAACGGCAGCATCACGACCGTCGGCTCGGCGTAAGATTTCAAGTAGTTCCACAACCCCTGCTCCTCGATGCCAAAGAGCGGCACGGCCACAAACACGCACAACGCGAGCGCCGCCGTGGTCGAGAGCGAACCCGTCGGCGGCTCGAAGCCGGGAATGATCGTGCACAGCGCGGACAGCGCGACGAACAAAAACAGCGTGCCCAGAAAGCCGATATACTTCTGCGGATTTTTGAGGCCGACATCTTCGATTTGTTTTTCGATGGCGGTGACGACGATTTCCAAAAGATTTTGCCAGCGCGAGCGTTTCAGTTCCGTGGAAAGTTTGCGCGTGATGAATTTGGAGCCGACAGCGAGCACTAACATCAAAGCCCAGGTGAACACAATCGTGCCGTTGAGTTTGAAAAAACCGTGCTGCCAGAAAATCAACTGGTCGGCGCTAAGGCGCATGGCTGGCCTCCTTTGATTTTGAATTTCCGTTTTCGATTGGCGTTCGCGTGAGCCGCATCACGATGAAACGCGCGATGATAAATCCGAGCAGACAGGAAACCAGCCGCTGCCAATCTCCGCGTCCGACAAAATAAAATCCGGCGAGAACAATTCCCATCCGCAGCAACAGACTGCCGAGAAACCACAGCGCCGCATTTTTTGCGGCAATTCCTTTGCGCACCGTCCACCAAAGGCCGCCGAAAAAAATCGCGCCGAGCAAAATTCCTGCGAACAAAGCGAGCGTCAGAATTAAAAAATTATTCATCGTCGTCCTCCGTTTCGTCGCGCATGGCTTTTTCTTCCTTGGCGACCCAATGCCACGCGTTCAAGCAGCCGATCGCCAGCCCGACTACCAGCAGCGACAGCGTCCACGGATGTTTGCCCGGATGATGATTGTCCAGCCAGATGCCGAGCGCCGCGCCGAGCAACGTCGGCACGACCACCGACCAACCGACCAATCCCATCATGCCGAGGCCGAACCAGACGCCTTGCGTAGATTTGCGCGCCTTGAGTTTGCGCGCCGCCTTCGCGCCGATTTCGCCGGCGAAGGTCGGTTCGTTCCGCAAAACTTTTTTTGGCGCGTCACTCATGTTGCAAGGTTGCGAAGCGGCGCAGAAACCCGGTTTCCAATTTCGCCACCGCCGTGCGCACGCTTTGCTCATTTTCGTCCAAAGTTAGAAACTCCTTTTCCACCGCCGCGTGCAATTGTTCAAGATTTGTCCCGCCAATCGCGCGGCGCACGGACACGAGCACGTCCGCGCCGGTCTTGACCAGCACGCCTTCGTCCACGGCCACCAAAACCTCGGCGCCGGTTCCGGCCTGATAAATCAAAATACCCGGCACGAGCGCGGCCACGCAATCAAGCCGGTGCGGCAGGAGACCAAACGAACCTTCGCGCGTCTCCGCGACGATGCGCGTCACGCCGGTCTGCTCGGCGAAAACCTGGAACGGCAGGAGAATTTTGAGATTCATGGACATGGCTCAAGCCATGGCGGAAACTGTAGCTTTTGGCCGCGCAAAAATGAATGGGGTGAACACCCCATGAAAAAATCTTTCTACTCGGTGGCGAGGCCGACTTTGGTGATGTTAAGCTGCTGGAGAATGTCGAGGACGTTGACCATGTGCTGGTAATCCACTTCGTCCGCCGCTTTGACCACGACGGCGAGGTCGGGATTGTCCGCCTGCATTTGCTGCAGCTTGTCCTTCAACGCCGCGACGGGCAGGGGCTGGTCGTTGAGCGTGATCCGGCCGTTGGCGTCCACGACGATCTTGTTGATCTTGGGCTGGTCGGGTTTTTTCACCGGCGGCTTGCCGGCGGGCAGGTTCATTTCGAGATTGTTCATCAATTGCGGCGTGGTGATGATGAAGATGACCAGCAGGACAAACACGAGGTCGAGCAGCGGCGTGATGTTCAGCTCGTTCATCGTGCCGTGGCTGCGCCGGGAGGTCTTTTTGAGGCTCATGGGAAAACAGGCTCGGTTTCTTCCTGCACGTCAAAACGGATGGTCACGCGCGGCGGAAAATTGGTCGGCGGCGAACGGTCAACGCTCTTGACGAGATTGAACACCTGTCTGACCGTCGCGTCCCACTGGTCGTTGCCGGAGGTTTTCTGCCAGACCGGGTCGCTGATTTCGCCCTGCCGGCTGACGGACACCTTGACCTCGACGGCGTAATTGTCGTCGTTGAGGTTTTCCGGCCGGTTCCATTTCGAGCGCAAAACATATTCCAGATAACCTTTGTAAAGCTGCACCGGGTCGCTCTCGGAGTTGACGGCCTTGCCGCCTTCAAATTCAAACGACGGCACATCCGCCGCCGGCGGCGCCACGGTCGGCGGAGCCGCCGCGGGCGCGGGCGCGCTCGGTTTGGCGGCTTCGACCAGCTTGGGCGGCTCGATTTTTTGGGTCTCCACTTTTGGCGGCTCGATTTTTGGTTTCTCCGGCTCCTTGGGTTTTTCCGGCGGCTTTTCCTTCACCATCTCGACGGAGATTTTCTGGATTTGTTTGCCGAGATAACCTTCCCGCGCCGCAAAGTAGACCAGCACCAGCACCAGCGCGGCGTGGAAGACGAATGAAATCGTCAGGTTGACCTTGGACGAGTTTCGTTTTTTTCTCGGCTGGGATTGCGGAGTCATTTTATTTGCCGATCTCCGTGGCCAGATCCACCTTGACGATGTTGGCCTGCTGGCAGGTGTCCAGCACGGCGCGGATTTGCTTATACTTTGTGCTCGCGTCGCCGCGCACGATGACGTTCAAATCCGGGTCGTCCGTGCGCAGGCTGATGAGCCGGGGCAACAGGTCGGCCAGCGGGATCTCCAGCGTGTTCAGGAACAGCTTCCCGTCGGCCTGCAACGAAATGTAGTTGGCCTTGCGCGGCGGGTCTTTCTGGTGCTTCGCGGCGGTCGGCAGTTTCAAGGCCATGTCCTTGACCGGCGGGATCGTCGTGATGATGAAAATCACCAGCAGCACGAACGCCAGGTCCAGCAGCGGCGTGATGTTCAGCTCCGTCAGCGATTCGTGCGCGGATTTGGAACACTTCTTCATGCGTCAGATGGCCGGCGTGTTTTCGCCCACCTCGGCGCGGGTCAGCGCCATCGCGATCTTGTCCTCGATGTCGCGGTTGTCCACATAGGCGTGTTCAATCTGGTTGGCGTAGCGCGTGGCGAACCCGTCCAGCTCCTGCGTGATGTGCCGGATGGTCGTCACCATGAAGTTGTAGCCGAACATCGCCGGGATGGCCACGAGCAGGCCCGTGACCGTCGCCACCAGCGCGGCGGCCACGCCGGGAGCCATCGCCGTCAGGCTCGCCTGCTGCGCCACGGCAATGCCCGCGAACGTGGACATCACGCCCCAAACCGTGCCGAGCAGCCCGATGAAGGGCCCGCCCGCCACGGCGGTTGACAGCACAATCATCCCTTTTTCCAGCGCCATCGCCTCCCGCGCCGCCGCCTCCTCCAAAATCACCTTCACCGCCTCGAACGACGCCATGCTGATGCGCCGGTCGCCCTTGACGGTGACGGGATTGTTTTCGAGCTGATAAGCCAGCTCGTCCGCCCCGCGGATGTAAAGCTCGTAGGCCGGCGCGCCGTCGAACTCCTCGCCGCGCTTCTTGATGTCCAGCGGATCGCGCGTGGCGCCGTAGGCGGCGAAAAATTTCCGCGCCGCCTTCCGCGCAATGTGCAACTGCCGGAACTTGGTGATGATGATCGTCCAGCTGAACAGGGACAAAATGAGCAGCGCGCCAATCGTGGCCTTGCCCTCGGGCGTCGCCTTCTCGATGGCAAACTGAAACGCGTTGGCGGCGAACAGGGGATGAATGAGTGTGGTCATGGTTTTTATCTTTCGGTTTTAAGTTTCACGGGTTCAATTTTTTTGCGGCAGCAGCACCGTCACCCGGCTCACTTTCTGCGCCAGGGCGACGCCCTTCTTTTTCTTTTTGTCATCGTCAGATTGGTCGTCGGTTTTTGACGCGGTGGCGCTGGCGTTGTCGGCGGTCTGCGTGTTGTCCTTGGTCACGTTTGATTGCGGCACGCCGAGGCTCGCGCCGCTGGTGTCGCCGGAGGTCGAGACGGAACCGCCACGCACGTCGGCGTCAATCGTGTCGCCGCTCACGCTCACGTCGCCGCCGCCAATGACCGTGCCGGCCACGGTGCCGGAGGCGCTGATGTCCACGTTGCCGCCGCTGACGGCGGTGACGCTCACGTTGTGCGCAGAAATGATGTCCACGCTCTGGCTGCCGACGACGAGGCCGTTGATGTTGCCGCCGGCCTGCAGCCGGATGTTGCTGCCGATGATGCCGGAACCATAGGCGTTGATGTCCTGACCGGCGTCCAGTTGAATAAAATTATTCCGCGAGTCGGCGCCGTTGAATGCGAGCTGGATGATGCCGCCCAGGCTGGCGTTGATGCTGCCGTCCGGTGCGCTGACGGTAATGTCGCCCAGCCTGGCGTTGCCGCCGGGCAACGTCGTCGCCAGGATTCCGCTGCCGGGGACGCTCGCATAAATCGTGTCCAGCCCGCCGGTCACCGGGTCAAGTTCGAGCGCGTTCATGGTCACATAACCGCTGCCGCCGGTGCCGGCGTTCACGTCGCCGGTTTGCGAGGCGACGGTGATGTTGCCGCCGTCGTAGGCGGCGATGCGCGAGCCGTTCACGTTGATGGTGCCGTTCGCGGTGACGGAAATGCTGCCGCCGCTGGTGGTGAAAATTCCCTTGGGAAAATTCGGGTCGCCGAACGCGGTGAACTGGTCGCCCACGTCCAGCGCGCCGCCGATGTTCAAATTGATTCCGCCGAGCAGACCCTGGTTGGCGATGGACGTCGCGGTCATGGCGAGATCGCCGGCGGTGGTGACGTTGAGATTCGCGCCGTAGGGCGAGATCGCCGCGAGCGCGGAATCCGGCGCGAAGACGGAAATGCCGCCGGAAATGCCGAGGTCAATGTTGTTGGCCGTGACATTGAACGTGCCCGGCCCGGCGAGCGCGAGTCCCTGGTCACCGAGCGAGGCGGTCAGGCTGTCGCTGGAAAGTTTTGCAACCGTAGTCTGCCAGCTGGCCAGTTGACTGTCGGTGAAAGCGATGGGCTGTCCGCTGGCGTCGGTCGGATTGAGCAGAAAAGAATCGTCCGATAAAACGCCAACGTAAGTCAGCGTGCCGGTGCTGGCGTCGTAACTTAATTTTCCAAATAGCGACGGGTCGCCGCTGATGATCGCGTCAAAAAGACTTGCCGAAATGGGCGCGGACAAAATTTCAGAAGTCAGGTCGCCGCGAAAAGTGATCGCGCCGCCAACGTGGATGTAAGTGGTTTGCGCCGGTGAAAGATTCTCGCCGAGAAAACCGAAGTTGTAAGTGTTGCCGGTGACATTGATCTGGGCGAACGTCGGCACGGTGAGGCCGAAGCTGTTGATGTCGCCGGAAATGTCCAGCGTCACCGGATTCGGATTGTTCAAATGCAGCGGCACCGGGCTGTAGCCGTTGGCGAAGGTGGTGTAGTCCGCCGGGTTGCCGTCGGACATGGTGATGCCGGTCAGCGTCGTCGTCCCAGCGGAAGTCGCGCCGCTCAAATCGCCGCCGTCGCGCGTGACAATCTGCAACGCGCCCTCGCTCGAAGGGAAAAGATAAATGGACTTGTCAATCTTGACGCCGCCCGCGCCGGCGTTGAGCGTAAGCACCGGCGCGTAAAATGGCCCGCCGACGTTCTGGTAAAGCACGCGGTGCAGATTGTTTCCGGTCAATTCAATGGCATTGCCCGCCCAAAAATTCGCGACGGCGTCCGGCGCGTAATTGAACAGAAAATTTTGCGCGGCGTTGAAAGTGCCGTTGGGATTGTTGACCTCCTTGATGTAAATATTGTTGGCCGCCCAGGCGTTCCACGAGCCGCTGATCAAACTCAGCGTCACCGGTCCGCTCGCACCCGACGCGGCGCCGATGTTGCCGCCGGAATTCTGCGCCTGCTGCACCGACGTTTCCAAACCGTTCAACGCGCTGGCAAAATCCGCCGGGTCGGTGCCGCGATTCTGAAGCTGGCCGGCCTGTGTGCTGGAAACCGGCACGCCCGCGAGCAAAGTGCCGGTGCCGTTGGCCACGACATAATTTCCCGTGATCTGGTTGCCAGCGATGACCGTCACATCGCCCGCGCCGTAAGCGCCGGATTCGCCCGGCCATGTGCTCGACGAAACCGACAGCGTGTTGTCAACGTTGTCGCCGGCGAGCAAAGTCACATCGCCGCCCGCCGCCGTGGAAAAGCCGCCGAGGATCGTGTTCGGTTGCGCGCCGGAACTGGTGAACAAATAATCTCTCGTCGGCGCGGCGGTGTGGCTGATGCCGCCGTTCCATGAACCCAGATCGATGCTGCCGGCCAGTGCGTCCACGAAAACGCTGCCGCCGCCGGAAGTGAACACCGAGCCGCCGCCGAGCAGGATGTCCTGTCCCGCGATCAAATTGACATTGCCCGCCGACGTTTGGATCCAGCCGCCACCCGTGTTGTCACCGCTGTTGTTGTTCAGATAAATGCTGCCGGCACCGGGTTGAACGACGTTGTTGACGAAATCGTATCCGGCCTGGAGCGTCACCGACCAATTGTTTTCGTCCGTCAACAGCGCGCCATCGCCAAAAAAGATGTTGCGCCCGGCTTGCAACGTCAATTGGCCGCTGGTCACGCCGCCAAAATTTGCGCCGATGGTTCCGCTTAAATCCCACGTCGTGCTGTCGGCGAGCGTGATGTCATACGCGGCCTGAAGAGTGATCTGCGAAACTGCGATGTTGGCGAACGCGCTGTTCACATTCAAATCGAGCGTGCTGCCGGGATTGTCCCCGGCCAACACCGTGCCGCTGCCCGCGCTGTCGGCGCCGGACGTGTCCAAAATGATGTAATCAGGATCCAGCAACAGCGTTCCCGCCGTCCAGCCGGATTGCGCCCGTGCGTTGATGCCGGAATTCAAAGACTCGACGGTTGGCGCGCTGATCTCGACGTTGCCGCCATTGCCGCCGTGCGCGCCGCCCGTCACAACGATCTCGCTGCCGACGCTGTCGCTAAAAGTGTTGTCCGACTTGAGCGTGACGTTTCCGCCCGCGCTGCCGGAAGCAGAATCATCGCCGCTGGCGCTGATTTGCGAATTCGCGCCGAGGTTGAGTTCGTCGGCGGCGATGAGTTCGACGACGCCGTTTTGATTTTGCACCGAGTCGGCCTGGATGACGCCATTTTGATTCACGACTTTCGCCTGCATCGCAATCGTCCCGGCGTCGGCGGTGATTTGCCCGAAACTATCCACCTCGCCCGCCGGCACCTGCACCGTCGCGCTCAAGCCGCGACCGTCGGGCCGTTCGCTCACCAGCACGCTCTGGCCGGCGAGCAGCCCGACATCGCCGCCGGGCGCGGCGAGGCCGCCGTGGTTCGCAACATTTTCCGCGATGAGATAAAGCGAGCGGCCCTGGCCGACTTCGATCTGTCCGTAATTCACAATGCTCGCCAACGGCGGCATGCCGGTGAACAACCACGGGCCGGTGGTGCCGATGTCCGGCGTGAGCGGCGCGGTGGTGGCGATGAAACTGCCGCCGACCTTGATCATCGAGTTCGGCCCGAAATAAAATCCGTTCGCGTTGGCGAGAATGACCGAGCCGTTGGCGTTGAGATTGCCAAAAATCTGCGACGGGTTCGCGCCGCCAATAATGTTGAACACGATGGAATTCGCCGAGGGCTGGAGAAACGAAGTCGTTTCGCCCGCCTGAATGTTGAAGCTGCTCCAGTTCAAAACCGCCAACTGGCTGACGGACAAATTGAGTTGCGCGCCGATTTGCTGCGCGATGGCGGTGCCGGTCGAAACGGTCAGGCCGGTCGGATTGGCGGGCGCGCGGCCGGCGTGTCCGGCCAAGGCCAGCAGCGCGGCGAGCCGGAGGGCGGGGCGAATTTTTGAAATTATTTTCATGGCCGTTTTCAAAATTGAAATCCCACGCTGAAATAAACCTGCGCGTCGCCGGCGGATGTGCTGACGAAAACCTTGTTGGCGGTTGCCGCCGGACTCGCGTCCGTGCCGAGCAACGCCCAGGCGGCGGTCAGACGCGCGTCAAAATGTTCGCCAATGGTCAGATACAGGCTGGCGCCGGTTCCCCACTCGCTCAATTTTTGATTCAACAGCAGCGGCCCGTAAATCTGCCCGTAATCCATGAACCACGCGCAGCGCAATTCGGCGGGAACCTCGCCGGTCGCGGTCGGAAAATAGCCGACGGTCACCGGTGGCGCGTGCAGATCAAACAGCGTGCGCCAGCCGTTGTCGCCATAAACCTCGCCTTCCTGATAACCGCGCACGCCCATCGTGCCGCCCAGTCCGAATTGTTCGATGTTGATGAGCGGTTCGCTGGCCCACTGGCCGTTGGCGTTGAGCGTGGCCGACCAGTTGCCCGGCAAATTTTGCTGGCGCACCAGCCCGGCGGTCAGCGATGTGTAATTGCCGCCGGCCTTCGTCGAACTGGCCACGTTCTGAAAACCGCTCCGCGCCGAGGCGAACGACTGGAGGAAAAAATTCTGGTTATAATTGAAAAGAAAACTGCCCGATGAATCAGGCCGCGCGGCAATCCAGCCCAGGGACAGCGGCAGGTAATAAAGCTTCTGGCTGAAGTTGGCCGCGAGCGGAACCACTTCGTTCGTCACCAGAGTGCGGTTGCCGGAAACGGGATCAAGCGAGTAGAGCGCAAAGTTGATGAGGTTCGTGTTGAATGTCTGCGCCGAATAGGATTTGTAATCCGCGCCAAACAGGAATGATGATTTGACGCCGAGAAATTCGCGCACGGGCAGCGTGAACTTCGCGCCGATGTCGTTGTTGACGGTGAACGTGTGGCTGGCGAACAGCGAATTCACCTCGGCCAGCGAGTTGGAGATGATGAGCGTGGGCGGGTTGGGATGATACTGCACCGGCGTGTCGGACGCGGAACGCGAGGCAAAAAAAATCAAATCCGGATTTCCCGTCGGCGACGGCAGGTTGAACTTGTGGCTGATTTCATCGTAACCAAAAGTCACCGGCTGCTGGTCATAATCTTCGCGCAAGCCGTGGCCGAAACCCAGCGGCAGCCGGTAAAAGCCGCTGTAACTCGTCACCAGCGGACTTTCGTAAGGCTCGGCATGATCCTCGCTGGCCTTCAAAGCCTCCGGCGAAAAATTATAATCTATGCCGATTTGATTTTCGTGCTGCCAAAGATTCCCATATTGCGCCGCCGTGTCCACGCGCAACGGCGGCGTGCCCGGCGAAGACTTGTCATTGATTTCCATCCGCCCGTGCAACGGCAGCCGGTCTTTCACTTTCAGCGTCAATTCGGTTGTGCCGGGATCGGGGCCGGGACCGATGACGGGATAAATTTGGCGGTCGCGGTTCGCATTGGCCTGATCCAGTTCCGGCTGAAACCATTTGGCGTTGATCAAAATGTTCGTCGCCAGGCTCGGCAGCGCGCGGGCAATGTTGTTGGAACTGAAGTAGCGGTTGCCCTCGACGCTGATGCCGCTCAACTTGCCCTCGACAATTTTTACGGTCACGACGCCGTTGGTGATTTTCTGCCGTGGCAGCGCGACGCTGATGGTGGAAAAACCGAGTTCGCGGTAACGCAATTGAATCTTGCCCAGACCTTCGCGGACGTGCGCGACGTTTTCTGTTTTGCCCATGTAATTTGTCAGCACCGCGAAATCTTTTGGCGGCAGAACGGTGTTGCCTTCGATGCGATAAGCGCGCACTTCAAATGTCGGCGCGGGTTTGGCTGAAAAATTCGCGGCGGCAACTGGCGCGTTCGTGGCCGGGGCCTGCGCGCTCGCCTGCACGATGGGCGCGTGGGTGATGATTTTTACGCGCATAATGCCGTTGGACAGCTCCTGTCGCGGCAGCGTGACGCTGATGTTGGAAAAACCAGACTGGCGATAGACATATTGCAATTTGCGCAAACCTTCGTGAAGGCGCGCGAAGTCCAGCCGGCCGGTGTAATTGGAAAGCACGCCGGAAATTTTTTCCGGCGGCAAAACGGCGTTGCCCTGCACGTCGTAAGCAGTCACTTCAAACCGCAACGGCGGTTTGACCGGCGGGCTGACAACCGCGACCGGCACATTCGTGACCGTGACCGGCGCGGGTGAGTTCGTCTCTTGCGCCAGTCCGTCCGAAATGTTTGCGAGTGCGAGCATCGCAATCAAACTGAACCAAAATCTCATTTGCTGTGGTTGACCTCTCGACAAATTTTTCATCAAAGGCAGGCCCGGTTGCGACCGGGCCTGCCGTATGTGTGGCAACTGCTTTATTGGGTGATGATGCGATAGAACTCCACGTTCCCCGCGTTGGTGCGGGTGAGCGAATCGGTTCTTCCATCGCCTGTTTGCGTCCCGCCGACCACCGGCCAGTTGGTAACCGAGCCGCCGAGCTGGTTGGTGTAGGCCAGCGAGTAGGTGTTGCCCACCGTCGTGGTGAATTGCACCGTGTTGATGTTGCCGGCGCGGGTGACGCCGAGAACGCTCGACGCGCGCGGCCCGGCAACAAATGTCAACACCCCGTTGGTGGTGGCGGTGAACGTGCCGATTAGATGATCCGGCCCGGTTCCCGGTTGAATGGCCCAGAAGTCCAGCAAGCCAGGTATAGCCAGCTGAACCGTGAACGGCACGCTGCCCGCCCACTGCGCGATATTGTTGAAGTGACCGCCTGTCACGATGGAGTCATACGACGCTGCCGCGTAAATGCCGCCGGGATCTATCACATAGGCGTTAGCCTCCGAGTCCGGCACCAGGTAGGGATAAACCGGCTTGTTGCCAACAGCGGTGATCACGCTGGACAAACTGCTCCATTCCTGGCCGACGATGTTGTAAGCGGTGGTGTTGGGTTCGGCGCTGGTCAACCAGATCGTCTGGTTGGCGGCCGTCTGGCCGCTGGTGGCCAGCAGGATGACATCAACATTTTTCAGGTTCGATCCGAACTGGCCAGTCACGAGGCTCAAATCCCAACCGGTGACGGTGGTTGCATAGCCATTCGTCTTGCCGAGGTAATTGGTGACGCTGCCCAGATCGAACTCGACATCACTGAATCCGCTCTTGCGGAAGATCAGCAACAGGTCGCCGTCGTTATACGTCCACGATTGCGCCTCCGCCAGCGGCGTTGCCAGAACTGCCAGCGCGGCGAGGAGTATTATTAAAATAAATTTTTTCATACAATAATAGGCCGGTCAAAGTTGTTGGATGGTTTAATAGCTGGGACTGCCATACGTGGGATTTCCAAGGAAGATGGGGCCGCCATCGGTCGGGGGGTTCCGATGCACCCGGAGCAGGCTGTTCGGGATGAATTTATTGGTGAACACCGAGCTGACCTGGAAAGAGGCATTCGTGACTTGCTGGTATAAGGCGTTAATCACCGCCAACTGCGGCCCCGAGGGGGTGCCGGTGTTTGGGGAAGTGACGTAATAGTAGTGTTCATAACCCCAGAGCGGATAGCTGCCATTGATCACGTTTGAGATGGAATAAGGAACACCTTCATAGGGAATCGCGGCTGTGCCTTTGACGATGTTCTGCACGGACACCGTGCCGATGGAGTTGGTGAGCACCGCCACGGTGTTGGCCACGGCACCGCCGAACTGCAAACCGGGGTCGGCATTGGTGTCATACACGGGCTGGCCCGCCGCGTTGGTCTGATAGGACGTAATCCCGGCCGTGTTGTAAATGGCCAAGTCAATGACCGTGCGCACAGCGGCCTGGCTGTTACGACCGATGAAATAGATGGGGTTATAAGATCCGTTGGTGCTGCCGTAAAAAACCGCCGGATTCGTGGCGGAAGTCTCCAAGGTGATCGCCTGCCGCTGGGTCAGGTTGGTGATGCCGGCGGTGTCAATGGAGTTCGTATTTTTGATGAACACCAATGGCACCACATAGGTCGGAAGTTCCGTCAGATTCGCCGAACTAAGGGCAACCGATTCGGGATAGGTGGCGGAATCCACCAAAGTAGGATACAGCAGCGAGCCGAGGATGTTGGTGTCCTTTTGATGGTTGACCAGGTTTTGCAGCCCGATCACGGCACCGTTGAGGTTGTAGTCCAATGTGATGTTGCCCAGAGTGGACAGCCCTGAAAGCGAACTCGTGCCGACAAAGGTGCGCACGCTGGAGCTGGTCGCGTTGGGCACCGTGATGGTTCCGCCGTTCAGGATGTTCGTGGCGGCCTGAAACAACGGACCGGAACTGGCACTGCCGCCTTCAATGAATACTTCGACGTCAGCGCGCAAATTCGGAGCGAGCGCCAGACTGGCGACCGCGAGTCCGGCCAAGAGGGATTTTTTCAAGTTTGATATTTTCATAGGTTCACAATTTATGGTTAAGGTTTGGTTTTTGGCCGAAGAAATTCACGCCCGGCGTTTGCGCGAAACAGCGCCGCCCGCCCAAGCGGACGGCGGATGCCAGCAATGTCGTTTGACGGCTGGAATCGGGCGATGTTCTGCCCGCTGTCTCGTTTCGCAATCACAAGTTCTGTTTTTTTCTTCGTCGAAGAACCTCCGGCGAACCGGTCAGCCTTCTAAATTTTTTGTTAAAATTGAGCCTCCTTTGGAACAGGTCGGCAAATGGGTCAGGTCGCGGAAATCAAGCTGCCAATGTCGTCACTGTTCGTGTCAACGTCGGCGAACAACCACGTCGAGAGATAGCGCTCGGACGATGACGGCACGACCGCGACCACCGTCTTGCCCTTGTTTTCCGGCCGTTTGGCGACTTGCAACGCCGCCCACACAATCGCCCCGCTCGATACGCCGACGGGAATTCCGTCAAGCTGGTTCACTTCTTTTGAGACCGGGCCGGAATCTTCTTCCTGAACTTTCACCACCTCGTCCACGATTTTCGTGTTTAGGTTGTCGGGAATAAAACCCGCGCCGATGCCCTGCAATTTGTGCGGCCCCGGCGCACCGCCGGAAATCACCGGCGACTTTGCCGGCTCGACGGCGACGGCCTTGAAACCCGGTTTTAATTTTTTCAAAACTTCCGCCACGCCCGTGATCGTGCCGCCCGTGCCGACGCCCGCGACGACGAAATCCACCTTACCGTCCGTGTCGCGCCAGATTTCCTCGGCGGTCGTGCGCCGGTGAATCGCCGGGTTCGACGGATTGGAAAATTGCTGCAGCACCACGCTGTTCGGGATTTGCTGGTGCAATTCATCCGCCTTCGCGATCGCGCCTTTCATGCCTTTCGCGCCTTCGGTCAAAACCAGTTTCGCGCCGAGAATTTTCAGTAGTTTCCGGCGCTCCGTGCTCATCGTTTCCGGCATCGTCAAAATCAGCTTCAACCCGCGCGCCGCCGCCACAAACGCCAGCGCGATGCCCGTGTTGCCGCTCGTCGGCTCGATCAAAATGGTGCTGGCGTTGATCGCGCCGGACTTCAGCGCGTCGTCAATCATCGCCACGCCGATGCGATCCTTGACGCTCGACAGCGGGTTGAAAAATTCCAGCTTGAGCAGCACGTCCGCGACCGCGCCGTGCTTTTTCGCCGTGCGGTTCAGCCGCACGAGCGGCGTGTTGCCGATGGTTTCCGTGATGTCATTGAATATGCGGGCCATAACTTTATTTGTTCGGTTGATAGATTTGGTCGAAAATTCCGCCGTCGGAAAAATGAACCTGCTCCGCCTTTTGCCAGCTCCCCGCGATTTCATTCACCGTGAACAAATCCAGCGGCTTGAAGCGGTCGGGATACTTGGCAAGCGCCGCCTGGCTCTTCGGGCGGAAATAATACTTTGCGGCCAGTTCCTGGCCGGCGTCGCTGTAAAGAAATTCCAGATACGCACGCGCCACCTCCTCCGTGTGATGCCGCTCGACGTTGCGATCCACCCACGCGACCGGATTTTCGGCGAGAATGCTCGCCGTCGGGACCACCACCTCCAAGGCGTCGTCCGCAAAATTTTTCCGCACCTGCTCGGCCTCGTTCTCAAATGTCAGCAGCACGTCGCCGATGCCGTTGTTGGCAAATGTGATCGTCGCGCCGCGACCGCCCGTGTCCAGCACCGGCACGTTCGCAAAAAGTTTGCCGACAAATTCGCGCGCCGCCTTTTCGTCGCCGCCGGATTTTCTCAGCGCATAACCCCACGCCGCGAGGTAGCTGTAACGCCCGTTGCCCGAAGTTTTCGGGTTCGGAATCACGATGGAAACGTTGGGTTGAACCAGATCGTCCCAATTTTTAATGTTCTTCGGATTGCCTTTGCGCACGACAAACACAATCGTCGAGTTGTAAGGCACGCTGTGGTTCGGCAGCCGTGAGGCCCAGTTTTGCGGAATCAGCCGCGCGCTCGAAAATAAAATATCAATGTCCGTCGGCTGGTTCATCGTCACCACGTCCGCTTCGAGGCCGTTGACGACCGACTGCGCCTGCTTGCTCGAACCGCCATGCGACTGGTTGACCGTCACAGTGTCGCCGGTCTTTTCCTTCCAAGACGTCGCAAACGCCTGGTTGAACTCCTGATAAAATTCCCGCGTGACGTCGTAGGAGACGTTCAGGATTTTTGCGTCAGCCGCGAGCGCCGCGCCGGTCGCCGACAGAATAACTGCCGCGAGCGCCGCGCCGACCACGTTGTGAATCCAGATTCGCATGGATGTTTTATTTTTTATTGTCTCGGAATCTTCCGGTGAACCGGTCAGCCGCCAGTAAAATTGTTGGTTGCTACGTCAGGTTTTTTCCGGCCGGCTTTCTGATTTGTCCAGCCGCACCCGCTCGGTTTTTTCGATCTGAATCACGCGGGAATCATGCACCACAATTTCCACGACGCCGTAACGCAACGATTTGACTTGCTGCACAACCAGCTCCAGCCATTTTGAATCGCCGCCGCCGGCGGTCGCCACTTTTTGTTGAATTTGGCTCATTTATTATACACGATTAAAATGGTCGTTATTAAAAATAAAAAATTGTTTTTTGCCGCAGGCTCTATGAGTCATGGTTTTTATGTCCGCTGACAATCTTAAACTTATTCCAATAAATACGATTAACTTGGTCGTATTTTTACATACACTGCAAATTTGTCAACGTTTTTTTTTAACCAAATTATCTTTCGCCGGTTATGAAGAATTGATGTTGCGAATTCCGTCAAGGACTTTGCGAAGCCTTTGAATCTAGGACTGTGAGTTGAATCGTGTTGCCAACGCGATGCCGAATGGCGCAAGAAATCTCACGCACCGGTCGGCCGTTCGCGCCTTCCGCCGTGCAAATTCTGCGAACAATTCCGCAGAACCGGCATTCTCATTGATTCAGTTGGCTGTCCGACATGGATTCGAACCTGAATTCGGGGAATTTTCAGCCGCCACCTTGTTGCCGTTTGTTGCAGGTTGTGTGTTATTCATTGCAGCCTTACTTTACTCATATGTAAATGCAAGTCAACGACTTTCTTGCATTCATCGGTAAAGAGTGACCGTAAATTGCGTGTCTGAATGTGTCAGAATCCATACGTTGTGTCAGATTTGTGTCACAACCAGATTGGGTCGGATTTTGTGTCAAAGCGTGTCAGGCCGGAGAAGGGGGCGGGGGGGTAGCACGGGTTGTGCGTTGAATTGATCCGACCGGTTCATGGGCGCAAAATTATTTATGTAAAAGGCTTTTCGCATCACGTTGCCAGTTCAAATGCGATCACGGTTTGGCGACAATGGCTTTTTGTTCGTCTGAAAGCACGATACTGGCATGAATGGCCTTGCGGAGCGCCCGGCGCAATGAGGCAGGCAAATCTTTGTCGAAATACCGAATCAATTTTGCCACGAAGCGCGCGTTGAATTCAGCGAGCGGGACTTCCTTGAGATCGTTGCAGTCCGGAAACCTGCCCGGACGGGTTTGCGCCAATTTCATTTTCGGCTGGGGGCAGCAGATGCGTAGAGAAAAATCTAATATCAGTCTCGTTGTCCCGGTTTCATTTTTGCCGTTTGCCCAGGCACCCAAAGCCACCCTTCACCTTTCCAGACGTTTACCTTTTTTGCGGTTGCACGGCCCACACAAGGCTTGGAGGTTTCCCAAAACGGTTAGGCCTCCGCGCGCCACTGGCAAAACATGGTCACTGCCTGACGTTGCTCCAAGCTCCAACCGCCGTTGCCGCTGCGGTTGCAATCCACGCCGCGAGTCGGCGGTGACTTCGTATCAAAGCAGCGCCAGGATTTCACATGCCCTTCGACCGTGAACAAATGAAAAAAAAGGCGACGGCTCTTGCGGAAAGAGGCGTGTTCATCGGCACATCGAGTTGGAAATATGAAGGGTGGATCAGGCAGCTTTACACCCCTGCGCGTTACGAGTATCGCGGCAAGGTTGCCACGACGAGGTTTGAGCGTGATTGTTTGAGCGAATATGCGGAGGTGTTCAAGACGGTGAGCTTGGATGCGGCGTATTACACTTTTCCACGACCGGAGTATCTTCAAAAACTTGCAGAGGCGGTGCCGGATGATTTCCAATTCGGCTTCAAGGTCACAGATGCGGTTACGATCAAAAAGTTTCCAAATCTGGCCCGGTTCGGTGCGAAGGCCGGGCAACCGAATTCCGATTATCTCAACGCCGAGTTATTTGCAAAATCATTTCTCAAGCCGTGCGAAGAAATTCGCAGCAAGGTCGGCGTCCTCATGTTTGAGTTCACAAGATTCTGGCCGGCGGACTACGAACACGGACGCGACTTCGTAGCCGACCTTGACGGATTTCTTGCCAAACTCCCGAAGGGCTGGCCTTACACCGTGGAAATGAGAAATCACAAATGGTTGCAGCCGGATTATTTCGCGTGTCTCGCCCGGCATGGCGTCGCGCACGTTTTCAATTCCTGGGATGCGATGACATCGGTGAGCGAACAAATGGCGATTCCGGGAAGCCGGACAAATCCAAACCTGTCTGCCGCGCGATTCCTGTTGAAGCCGGGCCGGAAATACGAGGAGGCGGTGAAAACTTTTCAGCCATACGACAAGGTGAAGGAACCGAATCAAGAGGCGCGGGCGGCGGGAGCCGCGCTGATCTCCCAGGGGAAGGCAGACGGGCCGAGTCAAAAAACATTTATTTATGTCAACAACCGGCTTGAGGGCAACGCGCTCGAAACGATTGACGAGATGCTGGAAAGAGTAACGGCCCAGGAGGCGGCTGGGACATATAAATACTAGCGCAGAAGACCGCCTCATTCGTCACGATGAAGCGATTTAATGGGTAAGGAGTTAGTTTCGGCGTGGCAATGTAAACGCCGCTCCTGCATACATCACAGCAGCGTCATTTGTTGCCGGTCTCCGGTTGCTGCTTTCAACATGTTCAGAAGCCTTTGCGGGAATTTACTTTTATAATTTTTCATGGCGAAACCATTTGGCCATTTGACTGTTTCATCATTAACATTGTGCCATGCCAACGACTTCTTTTGAATCCGCCAGGAAAACCTACCGGGAAATTGCCACCAACATTTCCAAAATCATGCGCGGACAAGATGTCGCCACACGGCATCTGCTCGCAGCCATGGCAGCGGGCGGCCATGTGCTGTTAGAGGATTTTCCCGGCACCGGCAAAACTACATTGGCCAAAGCACTCGCGAAATCCATTGATGCGCAATTCAAGCGACTCCAGTTCACGCCGGATTTGTTACCATCAGACATCTTGGGTGTTTCCATATTTGACCAACGTGACCAGCAGTTTCATTTCCATGAAGGTCCGGTGTTCACAAACATTTTGCTCGCCGATGAAATCAACCGCGCCTCGCCGCGAACGCAGTCCGCATTGCTCGAAGCCATGGGTGAAGCACAGGTGAGCGTTGAAGGCGAATGCCGGAATTTGCCGGAACTTTTCTTCGTCATTGCCACGCAAAATCCGGTTGAGTTTCGCGGCACCTACCCGCTGCCCGAGGCGCAGATGGACCGGTTCGCGATGCAATTCACGCTTGGCTATGTGATACCGCAGGAGGAAGTCGCCATCCTCACCGCACAGGAACACAATCATCCGCTGGACGAATTGAAATCGGTCGTATCGCTTGCCGATGTTGTCGTGCTGAAACAGGCGGTGGAAAAAATCCGCATAAGTGACGAATTGAAACGCTACGCAGTGGATTTGGTGGCCGCGACGCGCACCGCTGCCGGCGTGCAACTTGGCGCGAGCCCGCGCGCCTCCATCGCGCTCATGAAAATCGCGCAGGCCGAGGCGCTGTTTGACAATTTGGCATTTGTCACGCCGGAGCACATCCAAAAACTGGCCGTGGCTGTCATTGCCCATCGGCTCGTGCTGGATCCGCAGTCGCGCTTTTCCGGCGTAACCACGCGCGGCGTGGTGGAAGACGCCCTCAAAAAACTGCCTGTGCCGGCGTGAAGCTGCTCTACAAACTGATTTACTGGAATTACCACGCCATGTCCGGTTTGTGGTATTGGGCGCGGCGACGCTTCACCCTTCCGGGTCTGTGTGTGGCCGGCGGTCTTGTGCTCGCAGGCGCGACGGGACTCGACATAGAAAACACAGTGATTTACCAGTCGTTTACGCTGCTGCTGGCGCTTTTGTTGCTCGCGTTCGCCGGCAGCTTTTACTTCCGCGCCAAATTTTCCGTGACGCGTTTATTGCCACGCTTCGGCACCGCCGGCCAGCCGCTGCGCTACCGCATCAGCACGAAAAATTTGACGGCGAAACCGCAGGTCGGCCTGACGCTGCTGGAAGAACTCACCGACTCGCGACCGGCTTTCGACGACTGGCTCGCATTTCATCTGGCGGAAAGCCGGCGCGTCCGACCGTTTCGAGTGTCCCAGCGCCGCCGGAAAAATCCATTCCGGTTTGCGAATGTGAAAAATGCGGAAGTCCCGCCACTGCTGCCGCGCGGCGAAAATGAAGTGAGCATGGAATTGCTCCCGCTACGCCGTGGCATTTTGCACCTCAACGGCGTTTCGCTCGCGCAACCAGATCCGCTCGGCTTGTGCCGCGCGCTGCGGAAAATTTCTGCACCGCAGACCGTTTTGATTTTGCCAAAACGTTATCCGCTGGCACCAATCGCGCTGCCGGGCGCGTCGCGTTATCAGGAAGGCGGCGTCGCGCTGGCGGCGAACGTCGGGCGCAGCGAGGAGTTCGTCGCGCTGCGCGATTACCGGCACGGCGATCCGCTGCGGAACATCCATTGGCGGAGTTGGGCGAAAACCGGCAAGCCCATCGTGAAGGAATTCGAGGACGAATTTTTCGTGCGCCACGCGCTCGTGCTCGACACGTTCGATGACGAGCCGAACAGCGAAATCTTGGAGGAGGCGGTGTCCGTCGCGGCCTCGTTCGCCTGCACGGTGCTGACGCAGGAATCGCTGCTGGATTTGCTGTTCGTCGGCAACCAGTCGTATTGCTTTACCGTTGGTCGCGGTCTCGCGCACGCCGACCAGATGCTGGAGATTCTGGCATCAGTGAAAAATTGCGCGGACAAAAAATTTGAAGCGCTGGAGCAGTTGGTGTTGAACCATGTTTCTTTGGTCAGCGGCTGCATCTGTGTTTTGCAACGCTGGGACGAAGCGCGCCGCAAGTTTGTCGAGAAACTCAAGCTGCTCGGCGTGCCGTTGCTGGTGCTTATCATCGTGCCACCGGGCGGCGGGATTTCCGGTGCTGGCGGTGAACTGGTGGCTGCGTCGGGAACAATCCACGTTTTGGAAATCGGCAAGATCGAGGAAGAATTGGCAAAACTAAAATGAAAATGCCGCCCTTCCTGCTGTTCGCGACGCTCGCATTCTGGGGCTGGCAATCGGAACTTTTGTGGGTTGGCGTTGCATTTGGTGTCGTGCTGGAAAGTTCACGCTTCATAAAAGCGCGCTTCGATCTGGCCGATGAAGATTTCCGGCGTATCTGGAATCTCTGCATCGTGCTCACGCTGGCGGTGGCTGCAATTGTTTTTACGACGAACGACGAGGGTGGCGGCGTGATCAGCAATCCAAGCGTCAACAATGCCAGCAACGCCACCGTCCACACCGCGACCACATTGATGCGCTGGCTGCCGATGACCTTGTTCCTCTTCATCGCCGCACAAAAATTTAGTGAACGCGGTGTCATTCCGCTATCGGCGATTTCTCTGGTGTTCCAATTGCGCAAACGGCGCGGCGCGGATGCCGCGTGGGAACGTGCGGCGGATTTGTCCTATCCGTATTTCATCCTGTGCCTGTTCGCAGCGGGTTTTCATGCGAATCAGGGCACGTTCACATATTTTTGGGGTGAATGTCTATTGCTGGCGTGGGCGATCTGGCCGGCGCGTTCGCGACGTTCTGGAATTTTTGTCTGGCTGGCCGCACTGACGCTGGCATTCGCGCTCGGCTATGGCGGCACGCGTGGCATCGGCTTGCTGGTGCAGGCCAGCCAGGGCTTCGATGCGCGATTTCTTTCGTTGATGCTCCGGCCAAAGACCGACTCGATGCAAAGCATCACGTCCATCGGCCAATTGGGAAGACTAAAGCTCTCGCCGCGCATCGTCATCCGGCTTGAACCAATAAACGACAGCCCAGCTCCCGCCTACCTGCACGAAGCCACTTATCGTTTCTATCATTCGCCAGATCAAGCGTGGCTGGCCGGCTCGGCAGGAAATGAATTCGCCGACGTCTCAGCCGAAGCCGGCGGGCTGAACTGGGATTTATTCTCCGGCGTGACCAATAATTCCGCCGTCCACATCGCTTGTTATCTCAATGGCTGGTCGGCAGACTTGAAAGTGCCGGAAGGTTTGCTGCCGTTGCCGACGGGCAGCAGCCGGCTGGAAAATCTGCCGGTCGTCGCGCTCAAAATGAACCGCACCGGCGCGGTGCTGGCAAGCGGCCCGGGCCTGGTAATTTTCAATGCGCGCTTCGGCAACGGTGGGACGTTTGATTCACCGCCGGATGTCGGCACAAATTTTTTAGATTTGTTGGTGCCGACCAACGAAGTCGCGGCACTTGATCAGGTGATTTCCGAAATGAAGATTCCCGGCGCGGACGAGGAGCACAAGTTCCAAGCCGTCAAAAATTTCTTTGCCGGCAAATTCACTTACAGCACCTGGCAGGGACGCGACAAGCTGGCGACAACAAATGCGACACCGCTCGCGCGCTTTCTGTTGAGCAGCCGCAGCGGCCATTGCGAATACTTCGCCACCGCCACGGTTTTACTGTTGCGCGAATTCCGCATCCCCGCGCGTTACGCCGTTGGCTATTACGTTCACGAAACCAGCGGCAAAGGCTATGTCGTCCGCGAGCGCGACGCCCACGCATGGTGCCTCGCATGGAACAGCCGCAAAAAAATATGGGAAGATTTTGACACGACGCCCGGTTCTTGGGTTGCCACCGAAGAACAACATGCATCGGTGTGGCAATGGCTTTCGGACTTCTGGTCGTGGCTGCGGTTTCAGATCGCCAAGTTCCGATGGGGACAAACCAATTTACGCCAATACGTTTTGTGGGGCACGGTGCCGGTGCTGGCCGTGCTGCTGTTTCAAATTGTCTTCCGACGCCGTAAACGAAAATCTAAAGTGCAGAACACAAGTTTGGCGGAGAAAAATTTCTGGCCGGGAATCGATTCTGAATTTTACCGGCTAGAAACGAAGCTCGCCGCACTTGGCATGCCGCGCCAGTCCAGCGAACCGCTCGCCGACTGGCTGGAGCGCGCGCTGGCCGAATCTGCGTTCGCCGATTTGCGTGCGCCATTGCGCGAGATTATGCGACTGCACTACCGGCTGCGCTTCGACCCGCCGGGCTTGGACGAGGCCGGTCGAAAATTACTCGCGCAAAAAGTCCGCGACTGTCTGGAATCACTTGCGCGTCGCGGAAGCTGAATTTTCAAGCACGCCGGACGTTCCGGTTTTGCGTGACGCGCGACAAAACCGAGACCATCACCCACAGCATCAAAAACGCCGCCAGCCCGGTGCCGAGCCGCGACGGCCAATGAATCATTTTGTCATTTTCCGCCACGAGCACAAAGGTCATCGGCTTGCCGCTCACGGTTTGCAATACCTGCGCGAAATCTAACCGCTGGCCGCGCGCCGGTAGGTTCACGCGTAGCGGCTGGATTTTTGGCGTCACGATTTCCTGCGCTTGTTGCAGTTTCGTCCATTGCTCACCGGCGGTGGCACTATCGCTGATGGCAAGATTGTAATTCAGCGTCGTCTGGCCCGACTCGCTGCCAGCCGCCGATAATTGCCCGGCATTGCGGAAAAAGAATTCGTTTTGCGCTTTGATCAAATTGCTCGCCTGCGCAGTCTTCAAATCATCACCAAGTTTTTTCACCTCGACGTCCTCATCCTTGCTGGCGTAAAATTTCGCCTTCGCCCGGCTGAAATCCGCCGTGGCCTCGCGCACGTTGCCACCGGCCAGTTGCAGCCGCGCCTCGGAAACATCGTGGCTCACCTCGGATTTTGCTGAAGCCTTGTTCACCTGCTCCATACGTGAATAATCCAAAATTGAGAAGCTCGACGAGAGCGGCTCCGGCACCGGCCCCAACTCCCGCGTCATGGTGCCTTTCTGCAAATCCACATAGTTGTAATCCGGCGGCAGATAAACTTCCCAGTGCGCGTTCTGCAACGGCACGTCGAATTTTGGCGATGCAAAACCGACTTGGCCGCGCGCCTTCGGAAAATAATTTGTGCCGACATAGGTCAACTCAACGGTCATCGCCGCAGCGTCGGACGATTGAATCGGCAGCAGCAATTTTCCTTCGCGCACGCTCGGCCGCACTGGCTGACCGGCCACAAATGCCGACCAAACCTGCGTGTTCGCGGGCAATTCGACTTCGAGAAACTGTCGGCCGTTGTTGCGCACGGACAACGCCATCTCGGTCATCATCTGGCCGTCGTCCGCGACCACGCTGGTAAAATTTGCACTTTCCACCAGCGCCTCCAGCACCGCCGCATCGTCGAATCGCCGCACATCGAGCGCGAGCCGCGCGCCCGGTTTGGCATAGCGATATGCGAGCGTAATTGAGCTATCAGAGACATTTGCCCAATCCGGCAAATCAGCCGCGTCCACGGATTGCAAAGCCGGCGCACCCGTTTCGCTGACTTGCAACGGCGCTTTGGCAGAAACGACAAAATATCCGGTTTCACGCTCCACATTTTCGGCGGCGACACCGGCCAGTTCCAATGAATTGGTCTTCGCCGAACGCGGCTCATCCCACGTCACGGTCAGCGTGTAATCTCCGCTCACCGGGCTTTGCAACTCCACGCGCCAGACATTTCCATCCTGCTCGCGGCTGCGAATATTCAGACCACTGATTTCCACGTTCCTGAAGTCCGCGGGCACTGCCACGCGCAGTTCCTTCACCGGCGAATTGGCGATGTCATAACGCACCAGCGCGCGCCCGCTCACCAGCGTTTCCGCCAGCGTGAACGTGTTGACGGTTTCCGCGCTCACCCACGCGGCAACGGTTTCGGTTGCCACCGTCAGATTCCATTCCGGCAATGCTTTCGGTTCCGAGGAAATAAATTTATATGCCAGCAGATTTCCTGAACTGGCAACGAGCCGATCATTTTCGAGTGCGGTCGGCGGGATTTCTGTCAGGCCATCGAATGCGTCCGTTTTCACCGCCACGCCTGGCTCGGCGGAAACCGCAATGAAACCGGTGAGCTTCCCCGTGTCGAGCGGATGCACGCCCGCGATCACCAGCGATTGCGGCAACTCCTTGAAACTGCGCGTGAGTTCGACGCTCAAAGTGTAAGCGCCGCTGGTGCGGTCTTTCAACGTCACCTCCAGCACCCGCCCGCTGGCATCGTTGCGCTCGTCCTGCTGCTGAATATTTTGACCGGCAACGCGCTCAACGCGGTAACCATCCGGCAATCTCAAATTCAAACTGAACACGCCCGCGCGTTTGATGGTGTAATTCACCGTCGCCGAAAGCGCGACCTGTTCGGCGCTCACGCGAAACTGGTTCCATATCACGGCTTCAATCTGCGGCTGGACGGCCTCGGCGCGGACACGCAGGGAAAATTCCGGACTGGCAAAGCGGAACACGCTCGCCAACTCGCCGGAATTTTCCGAACTCGTGCGCGCGAATTCCTCCGCATCCACACGTTCCAAGCCGACGGCGGACTCAACTGACAACCCGAGTTCCTCCGTGCCGCGCAAGGCGACGAGGCCGTCCTCACGCTTAACATCCAAGGCGTGCGGCAATTCCACATCGGTGCTCGCCGGCAGCGCATCAAACGATTTTTCTGTTTCCACCGTGAGCTGCCAGCCGAGCGGAATGCCCTTCATCAAATCCACGACGAGAATTTGCGCGCCGGCGACATCCTTGATTTCCCAAGTGCGGATGTCGGCTCCCTCAACGCGCAACAATTTTTGACCGGCGGGCAGTTGCACCCGCGCCTGGCGTAATTCGCCTTGCGTGATTTGGTAGTCCAAAGTCGCGTGCAGGTTCATCACGCCGCCGCCAAAGCTGACGAGCGCGGCGTTGCGGCAGAAAACCGTCGCCGCGACTTCCTCGGCGCGCTTCACGCGCGGCGTCCAGAGTAACTCGATGCTGTCGGCACTGCCTATCACGGCGGCTACTTCCGTCGTGTCCTGGTTCAAACTGCGCTTGAAGGAAATTGCGCCGGGGAAATCCACGTCCGCTTCCGGCTGATTCAGCACCAGTGAAATCTGGCTGGTCAATGCCGGTGGAATGGCAAATGCCAGTTTGCGTTTCGTCACGTCGCCGGAAATTTTCACTAGCATTTTGATCTGCAAAACCGGGTCGCCGTCGCGGTCAAAGCGGATGGAAATTTTTTCGCGGTCGCGCACGAGCGTCGCCCGACCACTTTTGACGGTGAACTCTTGCACCGCCACATCGTCGCCGAACAGAGCAACAGTTTCACCGGCTTTCGCGCCGGAAAATTGCAACGTCGCGTCGAGCGCAGCCACACTGTCATTCACCGTGCCGGAATAATTGGCAGACACGATGGAAGCTTGAGAATCGTAAGTTGTGGCTGGTGAATCGGCGGCGGTCGCGGAATTGGCCGCGAACAAAATTGCGATGGCAATGGAAGCCAGCACCGGCGGCAGACCGGAATCCGGCATGGCGGGCGCACTGGGCGCAGTCGGATTTTCTTCTACTTTCACTTTGCTGCCGCGCGGCCAGTATTTCCAGACGAGCAGCGCGATGACCGCGACGATGACCATCGGAAAACCGATGATGAGCGCGTCGTGCAGCGCGCGCCATTGGATGAGCAGGCTGCACACCGAGCCGAACATCAGCGCAAGCGCCAGCGTGAGAACAAAGCTATTGCGCTGTGCGCGGTGCCATTGCGTCCACCACACGACGAGGCCAAGCAAAAACGCCGCCGATTGCCAGAGCATTTGCATCGTCTTGAACGTGCTCAAACGGATGACGTGGGCGCGGATGGAAAGCGGCTCGCCGTGAATGTTCAAAACTTTCGTGAACAAAAATGGTTGGCCGGTCTGCGGCAGTTCAATGCGAATGGAGCGGATGCCGGCGACGTCCGGCGGCTGGGCTATTGGCGCAGCAGAAGTGGTAGCGGTGCCGTTGATGCTGCCACTAAAATCTCTGCCATCACCATTACCGCCGACAAAACCATTTGCACGGTTCAAAACCATTTCCCCCGCTGATGTGGATGCGGCGGGCGCAGTCGTTACAACCGGATGGGGGGATTCAAATTTGTCGCCGAGCTGGCTTTGCGCCACGACCTCGCGCTGTTTTTCGGCGAGTTCCTGCGGTGCGGCGACCAGCACCAGTCCGCGTTGCGACAGTTCGGCGAAGCGTTGCGCGCTGGCCGTCTCCACGCTGCCGTCGGCGAACAGCACGGCGCAGCGGCCTTTGTCGTCCAGCGCGCTGTAGGCAAGCACGGAGTCAGGTTTGAGACTGTCGAGTGACTGGCCGCCGCCGAGATAGGTGTAGCGCTGGCCGGTGGCGGGATCGTAAGTGATTTTGTCGGTGCCGAGCTCGTTTGTCATTTCCTCGAACGAAGCGGGCAGCCGGTCGTTGTTGTCACCAGAAAAGATTCTCACCGCCAGGCCGATTTGTTTTAGATTATTGACAGAGCTGATGTTTTGCGCCTTTCGTTTTGCCGCTGCCAACGCTGGTAGAAACATCGCGCCGAGCACGGCGATGATGGCGAAGACCGCGAATAACGTGAGAATACCGTTCCAGCCGCGCCGCACTGCGGAAATGACCAGCGCGAAAACCAGCAACGCGAGAAAACCGATGACCAGAATCGTGCCGCCGGCCTCGCGCAGCACTTCGCCGTAGAAACCAAGAAATTTTCCCCACGCATCGAGCAGTTCGTAGGTCGTGCCTTGTGTGACGCTCATGCTGCCGCCGAAATCCGAGAGCCGCAGCGTAGGTGGCACGAAAATCTGCCACTCGGCGTAGGTGTTCGGCACATCGGTGCGTGGCGCGTTCAGCTCCAGATTTTTTCCGAACGTGCCGGCCAGCGCGCCGTTAGTCTGCGCATACATGATGTCCACAGTGAAGGCCTGGTCGCGATCCTCGTCGCGCGGCAGCGAGACGAGCACCCAGTCGCCGTCGCTCTCCGGTTTCACTGGCTGACCGTTGACGTAGCAGCCCCATAGCTTCGCGTCGCGCGGCAGTTGGAAGCGTTGAAACTGTTTCTCGTTGTTCTTCACCATGAACGAAGCTTGCGTGAGCATTTCGCCGGCTTCGGTCAGCACAGAAGTGATTTGCGTGCGGTCGGCCACGGCTTCGAGAACCTGCGCTTCGGCAAAGCGTTTCACGTCCACGTTCAAGTCGTAATGGTCACCGCTATATTGCCACGCCAGCACAACCGCGCGCGTCACGAGCGAACGGTCGGCGGCGGAAAGTTCGGTTTCGTCCACGCGCCATAAAGTGTCGCTAATGTTCTGCGGAGCGAGTTGCAAACTTGCGGCCGTGGTGATGGCGATGGAGCCGGTCTCGCGCTCCACGCCGACCGCGTGAATGCCACCGATGGGCAGCGTCGCGGCTTTGGAATCGAACTGGTAATCGTAAGTGACGACGAGCGTGTAGCCGCTCCAAACCTTGTCCTGTAAACCGATTGTCCACACATCGCCGGACTGCTCTTTGCGTCGGATGTTCGAGCCGGTGAACTCAACGTTCTTGCAATTCGCCAGCACGCGCACCTTAAATTCCTGCACGCCTTGGCTCACGAGGCCGTAGCGGATGGTCGCGCTGCCGCCGACCAAACCGTCGCCGATGGTGACGAGGTTGAAGATATCCGCCACGACGCGCGCGGCGAGTTTTTCCGTGCCGATGGCTAACTGCCAGTCCGGCTGCTCGCTGGCATAGGCGAGAATTTCGTCGCCGCGATCCGGCAATTGGTTGATGGGAATTTCGCGCAGACCGGAAATGGAACCGGTCTTTAGCCGGATGCCGGGAACCGCCGCCACGCCAATTTGAGAACTTTCCTTGGCCGCACCAGTCACGCGCAGTGGAGCGATACTGATCTGTTCGGGAAAAGTTTTCAACGCCTGCTCTAGTTGCACTTCCAATTGTCGCTGACCGAGCGCCCGCTGCGAAAAATTCACGACCAAGCTGCCCTCGACAATTTTCCAGTCTTCGATGCCGTCGCCCTGCACATCGGCGACGACGAAACCGGCTTGCGGCAGCAATGCCAGCGAGTAAACACCGGCCTTTTCAATGTCCAGTGCCAGCGTGTGAGCAACGACGATCCTTGTTTCTTCGAGCCGCGCGTTCACACGGTCGGTGACGGTGATGACCGGTTCTATGTGTTTCAATTTCAGCGCCAGCGTGAAAGGTCGCGCGTTAAAACGATACGCCACGACGGCGTTGTCCGGCGCGTTAAGCTGGCGAAGGCCGTTGAGCGCGGTGACTTCCACCAGCGTATCTTCGGCGGAAATCGTGAGCGAACCGGACTCGCGCTCCACGCCCGAAGGCTGCGGCGGATTCAGCGCAGAATTTTCCGTGGCACTTTCCACTGGTTGCTCGGAGTAGATCGTGAGGTCGTAAGAATTTTCCACTGGCTTGATAAATTCCACCGTCAAGATCTGGTGGTCGCCGTCGGTGGTCGTGTGCCAGTCGCGGATTTGTTCGCCCTCAAGTTTGGTCAGGCCCTGCGACGCGGGCAACGTGAGCGTGAGCTGCGCGGCATTGCCTTGGACAACGTCGTAATGAAACTTGCCGATGTATTTGATGACCGTCGGCGTGACGAGCGCGGTGATGGTGGAATCCGCTGTGAGCAGCGCCTGACGTGCGACCGTCGTGACCTTGCCCTGCCAGCGCAATGCGACGGTCTGATCCGCGCCGAGAAAACCTTTCAGGCCAGAGACGCCGCCGCTTTTGAAATTTTCCAAGAGTGTGCCGTTGAGCAACTGGACTTCGGTGTTCGTGCCATTTGCCTGCGCGGTGATTGATGCGATGGTCGCCGCTGGGCCGGTGAACGAAACTTGATTCCACGGTTCGTCGTGTTGGATTTTGGCGACAACTTCGAGACTTAATTTGAAATGCCCGGCGCGCGACGCGACGAGGAAATAACGGTTGCCGTCGCGGACTATTTTCAGTGCATCTGGCAATTTCGGCGGCAGCACGGCAATGTCACCCGCGAGAATGTTTACGGAACTTTCGCCAGTGCCGGCGGATTCGGCGTCGAGATTTAGCGTGAAGCGGGCTTCGTCATCGGCGAGCCGTGCGCTGTAGCCGATTTCGTTCACAACAAGCGTCGCGACTGGCACAACGACAGTTTTGGCGGTGGCGCTGAAGTTCAAAACCAATCCGGTGAATAGGGCGGCGATGATCGTTTTCATACCCAGTCAGACGGAGTGCCGCCAAAAATGCTCCCGCGAAGAAACTTTTCAAACGCATCACCACGAAATAAAGTCAAAGCCGCATGGACTCGGAAGACGAATTGCTGACACGCTGCCGGCGCGGCGACGCGGTGGCTTGGGACAATTTGTTCGATGCCCACTACGCGGCGGCAGGCCGCTTCATTTTCCAGCTAGCATCCGATTTTACGGTCGAGGATGCCGAGGAAATCTGTCAGGAGGTTTTTCTCTCCGTCATCAAGAACCTCGATTCATTCCAAGGGGAAAGTCGATTGCAGACCTGGATTTTCCGCATCGCCGCCAACAAGGCGCGCGACTTCCGCGAGAAACGGAACGCCACCAAGCGCGGTGGTGGACAAACTCCCATTTCTTTGCACGCGGAAAATCCGGAAACCGGCCTGAAGCCCGATCCTCCGACGGACGCGCCGGAGCCGGATGAATTTCTGATGAACGCCGAATCCGCCGGGCTGGTGCGCGAATCGCTCGACCAGCTTGGCGAGCCATGCCGCGAAATCGTGGAGCTGCGCTATTTTGGCGACTTGAGTTACGAGGAGTTGAGCGCGACGTTGAAGTTGAATCCGAAAACGGTCAGCTCGCGCTTGAGCAAATGTCTCGACCGGCTTGAGGAAATTATGCGGAAAATATTTTCGCGGGAAAATCCCGATTTTTCCCGTCCAATCAACTGACAAACGCATGGAACCGGAACGCAAAATCGAAAAACTGCTGCGCGCCTACGCGAAGAAGCGCCGCGTCGGGACGGGCGATGCGTTCACGCTTCATCCGGCCACGCGGCGGCGGTTGCAGGCGGAAATAGACCGGCAGTTCGCCGAGCCGCCGGAGGAAGAATCGGTTTCGCTGTGGCAATTGTTCCGCCAACAATGGGCGTTACTGGCGGGTTTCGCACTTGTGATTTTTTTCGTGGCCACGATGTTTCTGCCGGCTTTGAACAAGGCCAAGCTGAAAGCGCAAAACGCATCAGCATTGTCCAACCTCAAGCAGATTGGCATGGCGGCACAAATCGCGGCCGTGGACAACAACGGGCGGTTGCCGGCCACACTCAATGAGTTGACCAACAATCATCTGCTTTCCGAAAAGATTTTGACCGACCCGGTGAGCGGCAAACAATTTGTGTTTGCCGGCGGCGGAGAAACACTGGACTCGCTGGCGAGCAACGCGTTTATTGCATATTCTCCGGAAAACAAAAAAGGCCGTGCGGTGCTGCTGGCCGACGGCTCGGTTCAGATAATGAGCCGGACACAATTTGACGATTTGGAGCGACGCACGTTGTATGCGCCCGCTGCGCCGTCGGAGATCGCCAACGCGCGGCGCGAGGTCGCGGAGAATAGTCAGTCCAATGACAAATTGGCGTCCGACCGTCCGGTTCTTACGGTTGCGGCGCCCGTCGTTTCAGGTGGAACCATTGCGTTGAGTGGCGTAAACGGTTCCGTGGGCGGCGTAAATAATTTTACGCCACAAAACCAAGGACTTACTGTTGGCAACGCGACACCAGCGGCGGCGCCGGTGAACCAGTTATTCAAGGACGCGGCGCGCGCCAAGGCTGAAGCGCTTGGTGTGAGTAATTCGCAGCGGTTTCGTAATGCAACCGCCAATACCGTGCCTGTGCTGGTGTCGTTTGAATTGCAGCAGAATGGCAACAGCGTTGCCGTCGTAGACGCCGACGGTTCGGTTTATCAGGGTTCGCTCCTGACAAACAACTTGGTTTCACAAAATCATGTGCTGACGGCTGTCTTGCGCGGAACCACGCAAAACCAGGTTTCTCCCGGGGCAAAAAAGGAAGACGTGGCTGGAAATAACTATTACTTCCGCGTTTCCGGCCAGAACCGGACCTCGAAACAAAATGTGGTGTTCAGCGGCAACCTGATTCCACTGGCGGGCGGCGCGGTAAATTCGCAGGTCGCCCCATCGGTGAACAATTCTGCCGTGCATGGCGAGATGTCACAGCCGCAGAACGCGGCATTATTCTCAAATTCGCGCATCGCGGGAACTGCGACGGTTAACACCACCAATAAGATTGAAATCAATGCCATGCCAACGACTCCTTGACCGGCGCCCTTTTGTATAAATTTTTTGCGCGCATGAGTCGGTTGGGTCAACTCATACTACAACTACACATCGAGCTACCCCTCCGGGAAAAGGAGTGCCTGGGCTATAGCGCCCTCTATTGAACATGAATCCTCGGCCAATGCCAATTCAACCTGGCCGGGGGTAGTGCCTTAATTTGAAAGTTTGGCGACTTTTGCAGCCAATGCTTTAATCTGCTTTTGAATTTCGGGAGATTTCAAAAATTCCACCGCTTTGTCTTCCGTGGTGTCCACATTAAGAACTCCAAAAAAGTGAGTGCTTGGATTTCCGCGAATTGTTTTTGTGTCACGATATAATGGGATGCAACAAATCGCTTTTACCCATACGCATTGAAAGATTCTGCCGCTCCGTGTGACTGGTCGAAACATGGTTGTAATCAGGTTTGCCGGAAATAACAGCCTTGCGTGCGCCCATACATTGCGCTGGACTATAACGCGCTTCGCCAGCTCGTTCCGTGCCGTAAATCTTTTGCAGCATCGCATAATCAATCTCGCTGCCAAACGCATTCTCAACCGCCGTCAGATATGCTTTGTGGCCGTCTGTGGTCAACTGGACGCGATGCGCCAGCCGTCCGGCCAGATCGTGCATGAAATGATTTGCTGCGCCCGCGTCACGGCTGCTGACAAACCAGCAAGGGATTAACTTCGTGTCAGGGCAAAGTGCCGTCCACGTCCAAACGCTGCCAACGCCCGGCTGATTCCGCATTTCGTCCGGCAAGTTTTTGTCCTTCGCATAAACGAAACTCCAAATTTCGTCGCATTGAATCCGTTTGCATTTCAGATTACGAAAAACTTTATCCTGATACGCGGAGCAGGCCTTGCCAGCATCGCAAAGCAATTTTATCACGGTGTTGAGTCCACAACGGGCCTTGCTGCCCACGATACGGTCGCAGCCAGGCGGCCAGAGCGGAAACTATCTTCACCAACCCAACTCAACGGCCGAAGCACTACCAGCAGTTTCGACGAGCCGGTAACCGAGGCTGATGAATGGGGCGAGGAGTTTACGGTCAATGATGTGCTGAGCCTGAACGATGAAGATCCGGGACAAAAGGCGGCAAGGAATCTGGACTGGAACGCACTCATGGATAGTTTGACGGAAAGGGAAAGGAGGCTGGTTGAGTGCCTGGTGGATGGAATGAACTGGACCAACGCCGCCCTGTCCATGGGTGTGAGCAGCTGGACTGTGGCTGCTGACCGCGAAAAGTTGTCCGTGAAGATTCTGGAATTCATGGGTGTTGATATTCTGGCTGTGATCTTGAAAAGACCGGGCTGGAAAAATAATCTAAATGCGAACAGGGAGAGGCTGGCTTGTAAACATCAGCGGGGAAATTGAACATTCACTTCACCCTGCACCCTCACCGTAGCCTTGGTCTTCGGACTGGGGCTGCGGTGGGGGGTGTTGGGGTTTGAAATCGAAATCCGAATTTTGGCTATGAGGTTTTTGATCAAGGCGAAATCTGGAACCGATTTTCTGATTGCGCGGACTGGCGGGGACTTCAATGTGCCAATCAAAAAGGTCGTCCGGTGTGGGTGAGGCATACTTTTACATCCTGATTTTAGCTGTCAGGCTGTCTATCTTGCCGGGGCATTCACAATACCCCTCGGTTGGCGTCATCCAGTCGATGTGGCCGAAGATTTGTTCAGCAATTTCCGAGGCTGATCTCGTGGCAGGTTGTGTTACCGGGCTGCTGGCCGGGGTTTGAGTTTCAATTTCCATAAAATATTATGTTATGACCAGCAACATCGCCCGTCTATTAGTTGCGACAGGCGAGGTTGCAAGTCGGGTTTATTTACTCGGTCTCCTTGGGTTCGTTGGTCATCTTCGCCACATCGTCAATTTCACAGGACGGGTTCCATGCTTCGTCATCGGATGCCAATATCTCGACGATGTTTTCGTAGCATTTGTCGCCCTTGACCGCGCCGGGCTCAAGTTTGATTCGGGCACGCTCGCCGACGAAGGATTGCCAGTCCACACCGCCGAGATATTCCACTTCATCGGCCAGGTTTCGTCCGCACCACTGCTTGACGGCGAGACTAACGGCACTCAACGGGTGCGTGTGCAGGTGGAAAAGGCGGGTCAATCGGCGCTTCTGGCCAAACTGGTTTTCCTCGTCAATCTCGAACGCGAACTTGATCATCGGCTTCCTACCAAACTTCATGCTGACGATTCCCATTTCTTCGACGGCAACGCACTCGGCGGTGTCTGCAATGTTACCGGCCAACACGCTAAAATGACTTGGCAAAAAATATTCCCAAGGCACATCGAATGAACCACCTTTCATGTCTTTGGTATCAGACAGACGGTTGGCGACTTGGCCGACGTCTTCTTCGGCTTCAGCCACCACCCTGATGTGCTGGATACATCTGCTGGCGAAAGCGGCATCCTGGCACTGAATCCGAATCTTGGAAATGCCGTGCGTATACAAATCATCACCATCAACCGCAGCCCATGCGTTTACCAATTCCTTTGCCGTTGCTTTCAATTTTTCCGTAATATTCACCGAGACATTATCGGCCGGTCCTGACTGTTTCAGCTGCTTGTTTTTCTTGGCTGTCATGTCGCACCATGATTTTGGGAATATGATTGAATGACAACTAAATATTTTCCGCGCCAGACCGTCCGAACCGTCCGGGGAAATTGGGCGTTAAAATTTCCAAAACAACGGGACCCGCGCCTTCGACTTGAATTTGATGCTCACTTCCTCGCTGCCCAATGCCAACATTTGCTCTTCCTCATCCCATGCCCATGAATTTTTCAACGCTGGGCTGCCTGCTTCAATGGTTCTGTTATCCAAATAACCGTCCGTTCCACATCCGCCTCCCCCGTTACCTTGACCGGATTATCGATAAACAGAGGCGGCTTAATTTTCTGTTCAGACTCAGCATGATTGTTCAGGGCCATAGCAAATTGGTTTCAGTGGCGGCACATGATGATTTAAATTATGAAGCGGGACAAGTCTGTGGAAGAGGAACTGATCACCGAACCATCCGAAGCAGGTGTCAACCAGGTGTCAGTAGAAGTGTCAGTAGAATTCCGTCTTTTTGTCTCTTTATTGCCTTTTCAACCTGACGAAGCTGATCTATTATTTTCCCCGTTAAGAGCAGAAAACCATTGTGATTATTGAGTATTTTTAGTGGCTGTCCGACATGGATTCGAACCATGAATAACGCCTCCAAAGGGCGCTGTGTTACCATTACACCATCGGACAAACCGCAATTATCCTAAGTTTTTTGCGCCTTTTACGCAAAGAGAAAATCATGGCAGCAATTTTGCACGAAAGAAAGTTTGCCCGCGTTGCGTTTCAGCGACACAATGCTAGGGTTTTAATGAGCCAAAATTCCATTCTCGAAATTCCGCCGGCAGCGAAGAAAAATTCTTTGCCGCCGGAAATTGACTTTTCCCAACCAGTCGTGCGCCCCAAAAAAGGAACACTCAAACTCATAGGCGAGGTTTTGAATCACGGCGGCCCGGGTTATCTGCAATTTGCGATTACGAACATCTGCAATGCCGATTGCGGCTTCTGCGGATTTGCGCGCTCGAAGTTCGATCCGAAGGCGCGGCGCAGCGTGACGTTGCAGGAGGCGCGCGATGTGATTGACATCGCCGTGAAAAATCACATCGGCTACCTGCTCTTCGTCGGCGGCGAGCCGATGGTGCATCGAGATTTGCGCGCGATGACACGCTACGCGGCCGAGCGCGGCATCCATCCGATGATCTGCACGAACGGCGGTCTGTGGAACGACGCAAATATGCGCGGCCTCGCGAGCGACGGCCTGACCAGCGTCATCATGTCCATTGACGCACACGACATCAACGCCCACGAAAAAAATCGCGGCCTGCCGGACGTTTGCAAAAAAATCAAGAAGGCCAATGAATTTTTCCATTCCGTCGGCATCCAGACCACGGCGAGCATCACAGCGAGCCGGCTGATTGAAGATTACGAAAAATTGCCGGAATTTCTCGAAACACTCGGATTCAAAAGCTGCACGTTCAGTTATCCGCTGACCTCGCTGGCGAGCAGCTATTTGAGTTTTAGCGACAGCGGCCTCGTAAATTTCAACAAGACTGAACTCATCGAACTGTTTGAAAAAATCAAGACGATGAAGCACAACAGCGGCTATCCCGTCGTAAATCCGACCGAATCGCTCGACGAGATGCAGCGGCATTTGCGCGGCGAGAAGGAAAAATTCGGCTGCCTCGGCGGGCACAAGTATTTTTACCTCGACTGGAACCTGGATTTGTACCGCTGCCATTTTTGGGAGAAGCCGATGTGCAAGGTCTGGGACTGGGACGACTCGAAGCTCATCCGCGACGGCTGCACGCGCTGCATGATTGACTGCTACCGCGACCCGAGCGTGCTGCAATTCGTCGCCATCAGCGCGAGCGACGCGTTCAACAATTTGAAAAAGGGCAAAATTCTTTCCGCCGCAAAAAATATTTTCGACTCGCGCAACCTGACTTCCATCAAAGCCGTTTGGGAAGACCGCAAGTGGATTGGCGGGGTGTAAAACGAAGCTGTTTTTTTGATTAAAATTTTCGGCGCGATTCAGAAACTGCCGCAACAAAATTTACGCGCGCAACAATTCCCGCACGTCCACCGCGTCCATTCCCGCCGAACGAATAGCCTGCATTCCCAAATCCGTGTCTTCGTAAGCGCGGCAAAATTTCGGGTCAACGCGAATAAGGCGTGCCGCTTCGAGAAAAATGTCCGGCGCCGGCTTCTGATTCGCCACCATTTCGCTGGTGACAACTGCATCAAACAAATGGCGGATTTTCAGATGTTCCAGCACTTGCACGATGATTTGCTGCGTGCCGCCGGACGCAACGGCCATGGGAATGCGTCCAAAATTTTCTTTCGCGATCTCCACGACGGCATGGATCGGCCCGACTTGCGGGAGGAATTGCAGATACTCATTTTCCTTTTCATGTGCGGCCTTGATGTGATCCAACGTGACGCCTTGTTCTTTGGCGAGCATTTTTAAAATGTCGCGCGACGGCACACCGCCGAGTGCGTAAAAGCGGTCCTGCGAAAAATGCAGCTTGTATTTCACGGCAATCACCTGCCACGCGCGCCAGTGCAGCGGCATCGTGTCGGCAAGAGTGCCGTCGCAGTCGAAAATGAGTCCAAGCGGTTCAGTTTTCATTTCAAATTTGTGTCTAAAAATTCCAGAATAATTTTTTTGTATTGTGCGGGGGCAAAATCCAGCAGGTCTTGATGCTTCGCGCCTTCAAATGGAACAAACTTTTTTGGTTCGGCGGCGTTGTCGAAAATTTCTTTTGCTTCCTTGAATTTAGTTTCACGGTCAGCCGTGCCCGCCAGAAAAAGCTTTGGCGCGGTGATTTTGGCGACGCTGGCAATCGGACGCAAATCTTCCGTGCTGCAATCGGAACGGAGTTTGATTTGAGCTGTGAGCAACGGCGAAAGACAACGGCCAAGTGGCCCCAGCCGGATTTCGATGCGGTCTTTCGTCGCTTCGACTATGGTCGGATACATGGATTCAAAAACAATTGCCTGAACATCAAGCGGTGGATTCGCCAAAGCTTCTGCTGCTGCACCCAACGAAATGCCAATGACTCCAATCGGTTTGCCGGGGAAACGCCTTTTTACAAATTCAACCGCCGCTTGCGAATCGCGGCTTTCCAAAAAACCAAAAGTGATTTGCTTGCCGATGCTTTCACCCTGCGCTTGAAAATCGAAAAGAAAAACCGCGTATCCGGCCTGCGACAAAAACCGCGCTCGCTCGACGAGCGTAGATTTGTCGGCATGAACGCCGTGCTGTAAAATCACCACGCCGCGATTTGTTTCTGACTCAACGAGCCAGCCATATATGGTGGCGCCGCTCTTGCTTGGAAAAGTGACTTGCTCCACCGCCAAGTTTTGCGGCAATGCGACTGGATGATTGCGAGCCGCCGAATAAACGCTGCCAAAAATCCATGACGCAGCCAAACCCAAGACCAACCCAGCGAACACGAGGCGGCAAATTAATTTCCACTTGCGTTGAAGAAATCGAATCATAGCTTCAATTCCGACAATTTTTCTTCCAAATCATTCACCGCAAGCGGCTCAATCAGCGGATCGAGTTCACCTTCTATGACGCTTGCCAAATTATAGAGCGTCAATTCAATGCGATGGTCGGTGACACGGTTCTGCGGAAAATTGTAGGTGCGGATTTTTTCGCTGCGATCGCCCGTGCCGATCTGGTCTTTGCGATGCGCCGCGTATTTCGCGTTTTCCTCGGCGATTTTTCTTTCGAGCAGGCGCGAGCGCAGGACGGTCATCGCTTTCGCGCGATTTTTTATCTGCGAACGTTCGTCGGCGATGCGGACGGTGAGGCCGCTCGGCTTGTGCTGGATTTGCACGGCGGAATCGGTCGTGTTCACGCCCTGGCCGCCCTTGCCGGACGCGCGGCAGACGGTGACTTCAATTTCGTCCAGTTTGATCTCAACGTCCACTTCCTCGGCCTCGGGCAAAACGGCGACGGTCGCGGTGCTGGTGTGAATGCGCCCTTGCGCCTCCGTCGCGGGCACGCGCTGGACGCGGTGAACGCCGCTCTCGTATTTCAACCGCTTGAAAACATCCGTGCCGTTGATCTGAAAGATGATTTCCTTGAAACCGCCGAGGTCGGACGGACTGGAATCGAGCGGCTCGATTTTCCATTTACGTGTTTCGGCGTAACGGGAATACATCCGAAATAAATCAGCGGCGAACAGCGCGGATTCCGAGCCGCCCGCGCCAGCGCGGATTTCGATGATCGTGTTGCGCGAATCGGTCGGATTCGGTGGCACGAGGCCGAACTGGATTTGTTGCGCGAACTTTTTTTCCGCAGCTTCGAGCCGCGCCACTTCCTCGCGCGCGAGTTGCGCGAGTTCGGATTCCGCCAGCTCGCTTTTGAGGAGCGCGCGGTTTTCCGCCAATTGCTCCTGTGTTTTGAAAAAGCTTTCGCCCGTCGCGACCAAATCTTTCAGTCGCGAGTATTCCCTGGACAATTCCTGCGCGCGCGGCGGATTGTCGAACGCCTTCGGATCGTTCAGTGCGGATTCGATTTCGGCAAAACGGCGGCGGAATTTTTCAATGTGCGGTCTTAAATCCATTTTCACAAAAAAGAATCCGCCCGCTCACGCAAACGCGCAGGCGGGCGGAATGAAAGCGGGCAGCTAAACTTTTTTCTTTTTCTTGGTGGCGAACGCCTCGGCGGCGGCCTGGGTCTTGGCGGCGCGCTGCTGGAATTTGTCCACGCGGCCGGCGGTGTCCACGAACTTTTGCGTGCCGGTATAGAAGGGATGACACACGTTGCAAATGCCGACAATGATGGTCTGCTTGGTGGAGCGCGTCTTGATCACGTTGCCGCAGGCGCAACGGATTTCCGCGTCCACATATTTCGGATGAATGTCCGTCTTCATAAAAAGGATCGTGAGGTTATCAGGAAATCGCGGGATGACAAGAGGGAATTTTTTGACAGAAATGCGAATTGAGAAAGGAGTTTGCTTTTAGGCCGTGGATAAAAATCGTCAAATTAATTCTAATTAATTTGACTACTTGTTACTCCCAGGCATCTCGTTGGAATTTTAAATCAAGCTTGGCAACCTTAAGCATGTGAACCCGCAAACTTTTTGGAGAAATTCGCCGCGAGTTCAACCATCCCATTTCCAGTTTGTTTCGGATTTGCCAACTCGGCACGTTTTGCTGCCACCAATGGCCCAGACAATAAATGCATTATGCCTCAACGCCGGACTCGCAACCGCCGCATTCTCCATAATCATCGGGCAAATTAACTTTTTGATTATTCGCCGAACCCCAGCGTTTTAGATAGACCATTAAAATGCTTATGTCCGCAGGCGAGACGCCAGATATGCGAGCGGCTTGACCGATGGTTGCAGGGCGAATATTGGAAAGCTTTTGACGAGCTTCAAGCCGCAGACTGGGTACCGTAGAAAAGTCAAAGGCTTGTGGAATGGCTTTCTCTTCCAAATTCTTAAATTTTTCGACTTCAATTTCTTGTCGTTTGATATATCCATCATATTTGATGGCGATTTCTACCTGCTGAATGACATCAATTGGTAAAAATTCGTCTCGGTTGGGCAAATCACAGTATGCAACTTCCGGTCTAGATAGAATTTTGGCCAATGATTTTTTTATATAATATGTTTTTAATAAACGATTTATCTCATTTTTTATCAATTTGTTTTTGGCTAAATATTTTCCATAGTTGCGATAAGGTAACAGACCAATTTGGTATCCGAGTTCAGCTAAACGAATGTCTGCATTATCTTGGCGAAGCAACAACCTGTATTCAGCTCGCGAGGTGAACATTCGATATGGTTCGGAAGTTCCCTTTGTAACTAAATCATCAATTAGAACACCAATATAAGCTTGATTTCGACCTAAAATTATTGGTTCAAGACGTTTGACGCGCCTAGCGGCATTTATTCCAGCTATAAGACCCTGAGCACCAGCTTCTTCATATCCTGAAGTTCCATTAATTTGGCCGGCAAGAAATAGGTTTTGGCACACTTTTGTTTCCAGTGAATGGAAAATTTGTGTTGGACAGGCAAAATCATATTCTACGGCGTAGGCTGGACGTATTATTTCGGCATTTTCACAACCAATGATTGAACGGACTAGATCAAATTGAACTTCCGACGAAAAACTTGTTGAAAGACCATTGACATATATTTCGTTTGTTTGAATTCCCTCCGGTTCAAGAAAAATTTGATGGTGTGTTTTTTCAGAAAATTTGACAATTTTATCTTCAATTGAAGGGCAATACCGAGGGCCAATACCTTCAATTTTACCCGAATATAACGGTGATTTATGTAAATTTTGCCGGATTATTTTTGCGGTCTCGTCTGTTGTAGCAGTTAAGTAGCAAGGCAATTGGCCATTAATTTGTCCAATAACAGAACCAGCCGGATATTTGCTGTTCGAATATTTTTCCTTCGTTTTAGAATGTTCCATGTGGAACAAATCGTCCTTCCAAAACGAAAAAAATGGAACTGGATCATCGCCGTTTTGAATTTCGGTTTTAGAAAAATTTATTGACTGACGAAGCAATCGTGGTGGGGTTCCCGTCTTTAGACGACCAAGTTCAAGTCCTATTTCCTTTAACGAACTTGAAAGACTCAAAGAAGTGATGTCGCCGGCCCGCCCGCCGGACTGTTGATTTGATCCAACATGCATAAGACCACGAAGGAATGTTCCAGTTGTGATAACGATTGTTTTACCAATATATTGAACTTCTAGGGTCGTCTCGACCCCATATGCGACTCCCTCTTTGTGTAGAATTTTAGCTGATTGGCCCTGTTTGACATCCAAATTTGACTCTAATTCGCAAATCCATTTTAGACGGAGTTGATAGGCCTTTTTGTCACATTGAGCGCGTGGAGCCAGAACAGCAGGACCTTTTTTTCTATTCAGCATTCTAAACTGGATACCTGTCATGTCTGTGTTTTTTCCCATTTCACCACCCAGCGCATCAATTTCTCTGGCTAAATGACCTTTCGCCAAACCACCAATTGCCGGGTTGCAAGACATCTGGCCGATGGTGTCAACATTTGCTGTCAAAAGAATTGTTTGGCATCCCATTCTGGCCGCAGCCAGTGCCGCCTCAACTCCAGCATGCCCGGCACCGACCACGATCACGTCGTATTGTTTTGGATAAACGAACATTTAAAAATTAAAATGAGCTATATTTCGATTCTAAAGGGCTGTCATAAAACAATTTTCTAATTTCGTGATCCGAATTTTCTGACAAATGATTGCAAATTATAAATACCCACTCAAATTCTTGCCCATGTTTTATTGCATTCGCTATCTCTGTGAAAGAAAATGACTGTTTTGAATTTTCTTTCAAAAAGCACAAAATCAGTTTTTGGATTTCTATCACTTTACTGGCCGCTTTATTTCCTGCTTCTACATCAGGTTGGTCATAAGCATTGATGTTCACTAGAGAGGCATAAAAACCAACGGCCCGCTCAAACAACACGATCAAAGTCCCTATCATTTTGGAAGAAATTTCTTTAATTGTGATTGATATTGATTCTCGATAATTTCGATAATTTTCGGTCAACGCTTGACGCGTTCCCAAGTAAAAACCGTTTAAAAAATCGCCTGCTGTTATAACTGGTTCGACAATCATACTCTCAACTTGCTCATCTTTTAATACTTCTATGAAAATTGCATAAAAATCATTTAATCCATATTTAAGTGATTGAATATAATAATGTTGGAATGTAGAACCATTGTTTCCAAAAACTGTAATTCCTTGATTCACCACGTTTTTTTATCCAAATTTAATTCTTTTCCTAATGATTCCATCACAAGTTGCTGAAGATACTTAGAAAACAGCTCAAGTTGGTCTTTATGAGGTAATACAACCATGTTTTTGTTGCCTTTACCGTTACCGGGTTCAAACCATGTGCAGGCAAGTTGATCTGCTGGATTTAGTTTAATATCCGGTATTCTTGTCAATTTGTCGCAAGTTTGCGCCCCGTCTATTAAAGCGGCAATGTCAAATCCCTGAAGAGCCGCTGGCAGCAATCCAACCGCCGATAGTTCGCTGGTGCGGCCACCGACCCAATCCCACATTGGGAACCGCATCAGCCAATTGTTCTTAATCGAGTATTTGTCAAGCTCGCTACCTGACATTGTCACGGCCACAGTGTGCTTGCCAAAATCCAAATGAGCGTTTTCGTAGGCCGCCCTAGCTATCAACATTCCATTGCGTGTTTCTTTCGTTCCACCGGATTTAGAAATCACGATGCATAGTGTCCGATTTAAATCCGCTCCGATGGTTGCCATGACACGGTTCATGCCGTCCGGATCCGTATTGTCAAAAAAGAACGGCTTAAGTTTGTCTGTGCGAGGATCGCCCAAGGCATTAGCAACAAATTGAGGCCCAAGGGCGGAACCACCAATCCCGATTAGCAAAAAATTCTTAAAATTCCCGCCCGCACCACTGATTTCTCCGTTGTGAACTTTAACAGAAAACGCCTTTATTCTTTGGGTGTTTTCTTCAATTTCGCTGCGGATTTCTGGCGTCGGGGCCAGGGCTGGATTTCGCAGCCAATGGTGCCCCACCCTTCGATTTTCGTCAGGATTGGCAATGGCTCCTTTTTCCAACGCAGCCATGTCGGCGAAAGCCTTTTCCATTTTTGGCTCCATGCTGGCAAAAAAAGTGTCGTCCACGTTCATTCGGCTCACGTCGAGCGCCAATTCGATTGTCGGATATTCCGAGTAATATTTTTGAAAGCGTTCCCACGATTCCAACTTTGAATATTTCATAAATTTTGAAACTCGGATGAATCAACTCGACCGCAGAATATGGCAGGCATAATAACATGCAATGTATGTTTGGCAAACTTGCAGCGCGCTGATTTTAGAATGTTGAAATGCAACTTTACAAACCGGCGGTGTTTGTGCCACGCTGCGTGATTATGTTGAAGAAGTTTCTATCGCTGTTACCGGTTCTGTTGTTGACCGGGTGCGCCGCAACGTTTTCGCGCCTCACGCCATCACAGCAGCCGCGCAATCAAAACAATGTTTATCCCGTGGAGGTCTCGTTCAATTCATCGCAGCAATCGTTGCGCTGGGACAGCATCAAGCCCTATGTGCTTATGAACGGCACGCGGCTGCCGATGCGCCAGGTGCTGGGAATTGAAAACCGCTGGGAAGGCCTAGTGCCGGTGCCGCCGACGGAGAGCTCGGTGACTTATCGTATTGTGTTTGATTACGACTACAACAACTTCGGCACGCCGCCAAAGCCCGACAGCGCTTTTTCCCCGACTTACACATTGAAAATCACCGACCAGTAAGTGATGCGAAACACCTGAAAATGATTTGAGCGCGGACGGTTTGTCCGCGCTCTTTTTCTTGCCGGCAACAAAGATGTTTTTCTATTTCCTCGGCCGGAGCAGCAACGCCTTTTTATCCGTGCCGTCCACTTCTACGCTTTGCGTCTCCACAACGGGATCATCTCTCAATGCCTGATGCACGATGCGGCGGTCAAAGGCGTTCATCGGTTCAAGTACCACTGCATCGCCCCAACGGCGGACTTTGTCGGCGGCGTCTCTGGCCCGTTTTACGAGTGCCTCGCGCACCTGTGCGCGATAACCGCCCACATCTACTATCACTTTTGGCGCGCTGGCATCTTGCTGAAACAACAGGCGATTGGTGATGTATTGCAGATCGGCGAGCACCTGTCCTTGGCGGCCAATCAAACGCCCGGAATCCTCGGTCTTTACTTCGAGCAAAAGATCGTCGGCAATTTTATTTTCTTCGACAGTGGCGGGAAACCCAAGCGACGCGAGGATTTTTTCCAAGGTTTCTTTCGGTTGCGCGGGCATAGCAGTTGATATTTGAGTCTTGAGCGCTAATGACGTTTTGCTTCCGCCGTTATTTTTTATTTTTGGACGCCGGCGTCAATGCCGGATTTGTCATCGGCGCGGCCGGGTCGCGGAGATTTTTGGTCAGCTTGGTTTGCAGGACGCCCAGCAACGTGCTAACCGTCATATAAAGCGCCAAGCCCGACGAGTAGGTGTAAAGAAACACCAGAAAAATCAACGGCATGTAGCGCATCATTTTTGCCTGCGATTGATCCATGCCCGGCGAGGCTGGCGCCAGGTGCGATTGCCATAACATCGCGCCGCCCATCAGCAGCGGCAGCAGGTTGAACGGAAAATGGGTGCCCGGAATCATGAACAGCGTGTCTGGCTTCGACAAATCTGCCGCCCATAGAAAATGCGCGCCACGCAGTTCGATCGCGCTGCGAATCATCGTAAAAAAACCGAAGAAAACCGGCATCTGGATCAGCATCGGCAGACAGCCGCTCATGGGGTTTACCTTGTGTTTACGGTAAAGTTCCCATTGTTTCTGTGTGAACTTCTGCATGTCATCCTTGTATTTTCCCTTGAGCGCGTTCATTTCCGGCGCGAGCGCCTGCATCCGCTTCATCGAGCGCGTGCTCGCCGCCGTCAGCGGCCAGAACATCCCGCGCAAAATGATCGTGATCAAAACAATCGTCCAGCCGTAACCCAGTTTGGTCACATCGTGCAGCCAGTTCATGCCGAGCAACAGCGGCTTCGCGCAAAAACCGTAGATGCTGCCGAAGCCCATCACATCGTCCGCGCGGTTTTGAAATTGCGCGCCGATGTCCGCCAGCGTCCGGTATTCCTTCGGCCCGGCGAACAGGGCGATTTGCCGCTGCACCGATGAATTCGCCGTCAACGTTTGCGCCGGATAAACCAGCGCGGTCTGGATGCCCTGCGGCGCCGCCATGTCCGTCGGCTCCACATTCGGGAACGCCGGCAGCGTCACCGGCTGCGCAATCATCTGCTGCGCGTGCTCTTGCGGCATCGCCATCACGGCAAAAAACTGGTTGTGCGCCGCCGCCCAGGCGACGTTTCCCGCGCCCGCCGCAAAACTGGTTTTCGGCGTCCGGGAAAAAACAAACAACGTGGTCGTGTTGGTGCTGAAATAGGACAACGCGCAATCCTGCGGCGAGTTTGTGCCGTTTGACCACATCGCGCCCTCAATCTGGCCATTGTCGTCAGCGTCCATCGGCGTGGCCGTGCCCACGACCCATTCCTGTGCCGGCAATGCAACCTGCTTGTCCGAGGTGTTTTCAAAACGCACGCTCGCGTTGACCAGATAATTCGAGCCGAGATGAAATTCTTTTACCAACTGCAAACCGTTCGGCAGCAATTTTTCCGCGCGCACGCCGTCGTCGGTTTTTGTCAGCGAGAAATTGCCGTCGCCGACCAGGTTGGTGTCGCCCAGCACCGCCAGCACCGGCACATCCGCGCGTGTGTTCAACGAGGCGAACGAGTCGTTTGCCGTCGTTTTTTTCTTCCAGCGCGCCGAAATCGTTTCGGGATAATCCAGCAGCTCAATCAGCTTCAAGCCGCCGCCGCGCGAAGTGAACGTGTAGCGCGCATTTTTCTGCTGGTTCGTCAACACCAGCAATTGTTCGGGCGCATTCGTGTCAAAAAAATCCGACGGTGCCACCGCCGCCATCGTGGTCGCTGAAACAGCGCTGCCATTCGTCGGCGACAACTGGCCCGGCACCGTGACGACCGTGTTGGTAGCCGCGTAAAGTTGCGCCTGCAACTGCGCCTGCTGCGTCATTTTGTTTTGCTGGTAAAACCAAAGGCCGAGCAAAACCACGCAAAGCGAAACAACGATGATTCCTGTTTTATCCATGAAATTGAGTATGGGCTGAAACCGTTTTCCCATCGGCCATCCGCCATCCGCCGTCTGCTTTCGGCACCGGATCGTGGCCGCACGCGCCCCAAGGATGACAGCGGCAAATCCGCCGGGCCGCCAGCGCGCCGCCGGCCAAAACGCCGCGCTCACGGATCGCGTCCAGCGCGTATTGCGAGCAGGTCGGCGTAAAACGGCAGCCCGCCGCCGCGCCAAACAAAAAAACCTGCGCCGGCGAAACCGTCCAGCGATAAATGCGGAGCGCCAAAATCAAAAGATGCCGGAGCGGGTTCACAATTCAGTTTTTGAGCAGCCGGACGCGGTCGAGCGCCGCAAGAAAATCCTTTTCCACGTCCGCAAAATTTTTTCCGGCGATGGAATTGCGCGCGACCAAGACCAGTTCCACCGGCTGCGCAAATTCGTGCTGGTGCAGCCGGAAACTTTCGCGGAGCAAACGCCGGGCGCGGCTGCGCACCGGCGCGCCGCCGATTTTTTTGCTCGTGACGACGCCGAGTTTGGGCGCAAAGCCGGCGGGCAGCTTGTTCCAGTTGGCGATGAGACAGCCCAGCACGAGCCGTTCGCCCTGCCGCCGGACGCGCGCGAAATCGCGGCTTTGCGCGAGGCGCGACGGGCGGCCCAGGCGCAGGCGTTTCGGCGGCGCGGCGTTCACGGAATCAAACCGGCGTGAGACGTTTGCGGCCGTTGCGGCGGCGGTTGGCCAGCGTGGCCTTGCCGCTCTTGGTGGAGTTGCGGTTGAGAAACCCGTGCTGGCGTTTGCGGCGGATCTTTGACGGTTGATACTGGCGTTTCATAAATTAAATCAAATCGTTCCCGGCAAAAAACCGGAGCGTGCGAGGATAACAGCGAACGAAGTTGTGTCAAGGAACGGTTCGGCCAGTTGGCGTGTGGTTTGAAATTTTTTTCTGCCCGGCAATTTTTTCAAACGGGCTTACCGCCGCAACATCCCCGGCATCGCACCGCCCATCTTGCCCATCATTTTCGAGAATTTGCCCATCTTTTTCATCATCTGCTGCATCTCGCCGAATTTGTTCAGCATCGTGTTCAGTTCCGTCACGCTCACGCCGCTGCCCTTGGCGATGCGGATGCGGCGCTTGGCGTTGAGGATTTGCGGACTCTTGCGTTCCTGCGCCGTCATGCCGCAGATCATCGCCTCCATGCGCTTGAATTCTTTTTCCTGCTTGCCGATGTCCATCTGCTTCAACGCGTCGCCGCCGCCGGGCAACATCTTCATCACGTTTTCGAGCGAACCGAGTTTTTTCATGCCGCGCAATTGCTCCAGAAAATCTTCCAGCGTGAACTGGCCTTTGCGCATTTTTTCTTCCATGCGCTTCGCGTCGTCCTCGCTGACGGCTTCGGCGGCGCGCTCGACGAGGCTGACGACATCGCCCATGCCGAGAATCCGCGACGCCATGCGTTCGGGATGAAACGGCTCGAACTCGTCGAGCTTTTCGCCGACGCCCATGAATTTGATCGGCTTGCCGGTGACGGCTTTCAGGCTCAAAGCCGCGCCGCCGCGCGCATCGCCGTCGAGCTTCGTCAAAATTGCGCCGGTGATTTTCAGCGCGGAATCAAAATGCGTGGCGACGTTGACGGCTTCCTGGCCGGTGGCGGCGTCGAGCACGAGCAAAATTTCCTGCGGCTTCACGAGGTCGCGCAGGCGGACGAGTTCCTGCACGAGCGGCTCGTCAATCTGCAAGCGTCCGGCGGTGTCGAAAATCAAAATGTTGCGAGAATTTGTTTTCGCGAAATCGAGAGCTTCGCGGGCGATTTTCAAAACGTCCGTCTCGCCGCGTTTCAGAAAAACGGGAATTTCAATTTGTTTGCCGAGCGTTTCCAACTGATCCATCGCCGCCGGACGATAAACGTCCGCCGCGACGAGCAACGGTTGGCGGCCTTGTTTTTGCAACAGCCGCGCGAGTTTGCCGCTCGAAGTGGTTTTGCCCGCGCCGTGCAAACCGACCATTAAAATGGAACTCGGATTTGCGTCGAGTTTGAGCGCGGCGTTCGTCGAGCCGAGCAAATCCACGAGTTCATCGTGGATAATTTTTATGATTTGCTGGCCGGGTTGGACGCTGGCGACGACTTCCGCGCCGAGCGCCTTGGTTTTGACGCGCTCGATGAAATCGCGCGCGACCTTGAAATTCACATCGGCTTCGAGCAACGCCATCCGCACTTCGCGCAAGGCGTCGCTGGCGTTGCTCTCGGAAATTTTTCCGAGGCCGCGCAGATTGCGGAAAGCGTTTTGGAGTTTTCCAGAAAGTGATTCGAACATCCGGCCAGTTTAAATCAATCGGCGCGGTTGCACAATTTTGGATTTCAGCCGGTTTCCGTCACGCCACGGGCAGCCGGACGGTGAAAGTCGTGCCTGCGCCCTCTTCGCTCGCAACTTCGATCGTGCCGCCGTGCGCGGCGACAATCGCCTGCGAAATCGCGAGGCCAAGCCCGTTGTTGGCGGACGAACGCGATTTGTCCGCGCGATAAAACCGCTCGAAAACGCGCGGCATATCCTCGGCGGCAATGCCCGCGCCGGTGTCGCTCACGGTGAGAATCGCCGCGCCGTCTTGCGATTGCACGGCGATCCGCACTTCGCCTTCGGGATTATTGTATTGAATCGCGTTGGTCAGAAGATTCGTGATGACCTGCGCGAGGCGCTCGGAATCGCCGGTGATTTCGAGCGGCGGCAGTTCGGAAATAATTTTTACGCCGCGTTCGTCGGCCAGCGGGCGGATCAACTCGACGCAATCGCGTGCGGTTTGCGACAAATCGAATTTCAGCCGCTTCATCGGCTCCTGGCCGGCGTCGAGGCGCGCGAGTTCGAGCAGCGCGCCGATCAATTTGCGCATCCGCTGCGCGGCGCGCTGGCAGGCTTCGACGGTCTCGCGGTATTCAGGCGCGGTGCGTTCGCGGTTGAGCGCGGTCTGCGCCTGCGTCAAAATCACGGCGACGGGCGTGCGAAGTTCGTGCGCGGCGTCGGACGCGAACTGTTTTTGCTGCGCGAACGCGGCGTCGAGGCGCGCAAAGGTGGAATTTAGAACGGCGGCGAGCTGGCCGAGTTCGCTTTCGGCCTCGGCCACGTTGATGCGCTGCGACAAATCACCGGCGGAAATTTTTATTGCCGTCGCGCTGATGGATTCAACAGGATGCAAGGCTCGCGAAACGATCCATCTCCCGCCAGCCAGACCAAACAACAAGATGATTGCGCCAATGCAGGCGAACTCCAACCCGCTTCGATGAAGTTCTTTCAATTCTGGCGTGATGTTTTTTCCCACAAGAATCCATTCACCCGATGGCAAATCAGTTATGACTTCTCTAAAAGTTCCACGCATCCATGCCTGCCCTGGCTGGCCGGCCGCCATTCTTTGCTTTCCGTAATCAGCATCATAGTTGTAACCGCCGTTGTATTTCACCGATGGATCATTTTTCTGAAAATACGGGGGCTCTTCCGTTCGGTTTATCTCTGTGACCGAACCTCTGGATGTGGGATAAGCAAATTGCTCCTGATCGGGCGCATTGGTGGACCGCTCAATTTCATGGCCATCACGCGTGATGACAAAATAATAACCATAGAGATTGCTCGTATCAAAGAAACCTAGAGTCCACGGCGGCAAAATAAATTTTTCAGGCGGCGGATTTTGTCGCGGCGGAAAATCATCCGGCTGCTGGTCGGGCGGAGGAGCGCCAAATCGCGGGTGATTTCGTGGGGGCGGCAATGATTCATGAATCACGTTCGCGATCATCCCAAATCGCAGGTGCAGTTCGCCGTCAATCCGGCGCATTTGCCGTCCGTATTCCAGTTGATACGCGGTGATGCCGAAGCCCGCCAGCACGACGACGAGAATCAGGCCATACCAAATCTGCAAGCGCCACTTGATGGATTTGAAAATTCTCATTCGATGCAATAGCCGTGACCGCGGCGCGTGACGATGAATTCCGCGCCGAGTTTTTTGCGGACGTTGGAAACGTGAACGTCCAAAAGATTTGAAAGCGAACTTTCGTTTTCGTCGAACAGATGCTCGTAAAGCTGCGTGCGCGTGACAACGGTGCCGCGGTGCAGCGCGAGAAATTCCACGAGCGAATACTCGCGCGCCGTCAATTCAACGGGTTTGTCCTTGAACAAAACGTTGCGCGCGGCGGTGTCCACCGTGACGTCGCCGATTTCAATGGTGTTGGTCGTCTTGTTCGCGCTGCGGCGGATGATGGCGCGCAGACGCGCGAACAGTTCCGGCAGGTCGAACGGTTTGACGACGTAATCGTCCGCGCCGGTGTCGAGGCCGCGCACGCGGTCGCGCGACTGGTCGCGCGCGGTAAGCATGAGCACGGGCGTTTTTTTTATTTTGCGGAGACGTTTCAAAATTTCCCAGCCATCCATGCCCGGCAACATCACGTCCAAAATAATAGCATCGTAGTCCGTGCCCTCGGCGTTGAAAAGTCCGTCGTCGCCGTTGCTGGCGGTGTCCACCGCGTAGCCTTCCTCGCGCAGCGCCTGCGCGAGACTGCGGAGCAGGTCGGGTTCATCTTCGACAACTAGGATTCTCATTTGGGCCGGCGCGTTTTTTATCACGGATTTACGCTGTCGTCACTCTCGCAGGTGCCACCTTAAGGCAAGATGAAGGCGCGGCGCGAATCAGGCGGGCAACTGGATGAAGAAAATCGTGCCGATGTTCAGCCGGCTGGAAACGGCGATGGTGCCGCCGTGCGCTTCGATGATGGCCTTGGAAATGGCCAGGCCGAGACCGAGGCCGCTGGAGACGCGCGATTTGTCCACGCGATAAAACCGCTCGAAGATGCGCGGCAAATCTTCGACCGGAATGCCCGCGCCGGTGTCGCTGATGGTCAGCTCGGCCAGGTCATTGTGGCGTTCGAGTTTCACACGGACTTCACCGTTGGGCCGGTTGTATTGAATCGCGTTGGCGAGCAGGTTGGTGATGACTTGGGTGAGGCGCTCGACGTCGCCGAAGATTTCCAGCGGCGAAAGGGCGGTGTAAATTTGCACCTGTTGTTCCTCGGCGAGCGGGCGGATCAATTCCACGCATTCACGTGTTGCGCGGGACAAATCGAACGGAACCCGCTTCATCGTCTCCTGGCCGGCGTCGAACCGGGACAACGCGAGCAGCAGTTCGATGAGGCGGCGCATCCGTTGCGCGGCGCGCAGGCAGGCGTCAAAGGCCTCGCGCTGTTCGTCGCTGGTGCCGCCGGCGGCCATGCCGTTTTGCGCGTGGGTGAGCATGACGGCGACGGGTGTGCGCAGTTCGTGCGCGGCAACGGCGGTGAACTGCTTCTGCCGCGTGAACGCGGCGTCGAGCCGGGCGAAGGTGGAGTTCAACGTGTTGGCGAGCTGGCCGAGTTCGCTGTCGGTCTCGGCGACGTTGATGCGTTCGGAAAGTTTTCCGCCGGAAATGCGGCGGGCGGCGTCACTGATTTTTTCAACCGGTCGCAGCGCGCGATTGACCAGCCAGCCGCTGCCGCCGAGGCCGATGGCGAGCACCGCGCCGCCCACCGCCACGAGCAGCAGCGCGAAACGGTGCATGGCGGCAAGGTCCGCCGCGATGTTGCGGCCCACGAGCGCGCACTCGCCCATCTCGGTGAAGTGATAGGCTTCGCGGAATTCGCCGCGCGCGCGGATGCGATAGACGGTGTCCGGCATCGGGCGTTCGGGCAGTTTCAAACCGCGGGGAGCGTTGGCGGATTGCTTGAACAGGTCGCCGTCCTGCGACCAGAACGCGTAGTAAAATCCGTTGGTGTCCCAAGGGTTAAGCAGCATCTGCGTCTGCACGGACAAACGGATGGTGCGGCGGCGGGGATTGGTTTCGAGCGGTTCGGAACCGGGCGGCGCACGGTCGCTGAAATCCTCGTCCAGCATCGTCGCGTCGGGCGGGTTGTCGGACGACAGACTGTTGCGGGCGTCGGCGCTCAAGGCCGCCACGCGCTGCACAAATTCGTCGTCAATCTCCTTGAGCCGGGTGATGCGCTGGAATTGATACGCCGTCACGCCGAAGCCCGTGAGGATGCACACGAGCAGAAACGCCAGCCAGAGAAGCAGCCGCCAACGGATGGATTTGGTGAACTGGGCCAGGTTCATTTTTCAATGCAATAACCCTGATGCCGGCGCGTGGCAATGAGTTCCGCGCCGAGCTTTTTGCGGATGCCAAAAATGTGAACGTCCACCAGGTTGGAAAGCGTGTCGTCGCTCTCGTCCAAAAGATGTTCGTAAAGCTCGGTGCGCGAGACGACTTCGCCGCGGTGCAACGCGAGGTATTCGAGGATGGCATACTCGCGCGCGGTGAGCGTGACCGGTTCGCCGGCGCGGGCGACGGCGCGGGCGCGCGTGTCAATCAGCACCTCGCCGATTTCGATTTTGGAATGGGTCTGACCGGCGGCCCGGCGGATGAGCGCGCGCAGACGGGCGAGCAGTTCGTCATTGTCAAAGGGCTTGACGAGATAATCGTCCGCGCCGGTGTCGAGGCCGCGCACACGGTCGGCAGTCTGGTCGCGCGCGGTGAGAATGAGGACGGGCGTTTTTTTGGTATTGCGGAGGCGCGCCAGCACTTCCCAGCCGTCCAGTTTAGGCAGCATCACATCCAGCACGATGGCGTCGTAGTCGGTGCCCTCGGCTTTATAGAGTCCGTCCGCGCCGTCGGCGGCGAGATCCACGGCGTAGCCCGCACGGCGCAACGCCCGTGCGAGGCCGTTGAGCAAATCCGGTTCATCTTCCACCACAAGGAGTCTCATTGTTTTGTGAGCGAGTGTGCGGCAAGGCGACCCGCTCGTGAACTGTTATTTTTCGGTGCATCGGCCAAGGTAGCGCTGCGAAAATTAAGCCATGATTAAGCCGGCGGTAAAAAAATTTCAAAAATATGGCCGGCTTAATCACGGCTTAATCAGCCTTGGCGTATGTTTCGCCAATGAATCCCATAAAAATGAATGTAGCCATTTCATTTTGTTTTTTGCCGCCGGTGCAAATGACCGTTCGCAGTGTGCCGGTAGCAAGGGGTTTGGGCAGGCGCCGCAATTCCCGCGCGCTTCACGGCTATGGCGTCACGCCGGTTTTCCGGCAAACCAAACCAACCCTAACATACTATGAAAATCCTGTTTGAACTACTGCTCGTGTTCGTGCCGTTCCTCTTCATGGCCGTCATGCTTTGGGCCTGCCTGTTTGCGGCGGGCCGGGCGGATCGGGATGAAGCGCTGCGTCTGGCCGACGGAGAAAACTGGCATCCCGTCGGTGATGAAGGCTTTGACCTTCATCACCAGCAGTCATAATTAAATCAGTCGCCAGAAAAACGAGCGCCCTGCGCCAGCATAATACTGAAAATATGAAAAAAACGAACTGCACCCCCGCAGCCATGCCCAAGGGCATTTCGCCGGTTGAATCAAAAACGCCGTCCGCTCCGTTGCCGCCGCACTCGACCATCCGCAAGGTTCAAATTCCGACGCTTGCCCCGGAGTTCTCGCGCCTGTATCTGGCCAGCTTGCTTGGCCGGCAAAGAACCTGAAACCAGTTTCGACACGCGCAACCGACGTTATATTTGATCTGCCACAGCCAGCCGTCCTCATCGGACGGCTTTCTTTTTTAAGGCGAAAAAAATTTCCGCCATGATGCGCAAAAAATGCGCGGCTTCACGTGTCCTTAAGGTTGGTTTGCGTAAAGTGGCGGCATGAAAACTCAAATTCTCAATCAACGGAAAACAAACTTCACCGTCGCGATATTTGGAATTTTTTTTGTGCTGCTCGCCGCCGCCCGTGCGGATGATCCGCGCACGAATTCATGGTTCACGACCTACGCCGGCAAATATGCGCGCATTTACACGAACGACGTGGCGCGCACCAATGGAACTTCGCTGACGGCATGGACGAACGGCACGACGATCCAGACTTTGCCCGCGTATTGCGGCGTGCAGGAAATTTATTCGTCGAGCAACTGGGTCTACATCCGCAGCACCGGGTTGGGCAGTTTTGTGATGGGGCCATGGTATCTGAACGCGGCGCACACGCAGGCGTTTCCAAACTGGCCGGTGAATCAAAAAACTCTCTACCGCATTCCGCGAAATCCCACGGTTTCGGCGACAAAAACCGCGAGCGGCGGCGGACCGATCGGTTATTTCGTTGACGGCGCGGCGATGTTCAACAGTTGGGACGCCTACACCTGGAGCACCGTTTCAAATACGGACGCGCAAAACATCACCGGCTACTGGAACCGCGATGCGTATGTCAACGAAGGCGTCAGCTTCGATCCGAACAACGCGCATCAGGCCGGCGGGCAATATCATTATCACGCGAACCCGCCCGCGCTGCGTTACCAGCTTGGCGACCATATAACTTTCAATTCGGTGACGAAAATTTACACCGAGTCCACGAACACGCCGACACAGCATTCACCGATTCTCGCGTGGACATCGGACGGCTACCCGGTCTACGGCCCTTACGGTTATTCCGTCGCGACGAATGCGAACAGCGGCATTCGCCGGATGATTTCCGGCTACGTTTTGCGCAACGGCCAGTATGGCACGGACAATCTGCCGGTGACCGGACGCAACACCATTCCGCAGTGGGCGGTGCGGCTCTTCAACGTCAGTTCCAACCAGACGGGCGCGCCGTTCACGGGCATTCACACCAACGGCTGTTATATGGAAGACAACGATTACCTCGGCGACCACGGCTATGTTCAGGGAAAGGATTTTGACTTGGACGAATACAACGGACGCTTCTGCGTCACGCCGGAATTTCCCGGCGGCACCTACGCCTATTTCGTCAGCATCAGCACCAACGGCGCGCCGGTGTTTCCCTACAACATCGGGCGCGGATTTTACGGCAGCCCGGCCGGCGGCACGGTCGCGGCCATCACGGAAACCGTCGTGACAAATTTTCTCGGCAATACAAACCTAGCCAGCAAATTAAATTCACCCGCCGGCAATAATGGAACGGTCACTTTGAGCTGGAGCGCGATTGAAGGCGGCAGCTATCAAGTCGAAGCCACGACGAATCTGGCCAGTTCGTCCGGCTGGTCCGTTTTGTCCAGCGGCCTTTCGCCAAATCAAATTCTCGGCGGCTACACGAATGTCACCACGCTCGACAAACGATTTTACCGTGTCGGCCGGAATTCCGTTGCGGCTTACGACAGCCCCGGCACGACTTTGTTTGCGACCAATTCCGTCGCGCCCGGCGGTGCCGCCTATCGCGGGCAAACCGTCTATCTGACCATCACGCTGCCCAGCTCGCCGCCGAATCCGCCGGCGGGCGCGCCCATCACGAGCGTCACCGTCGGCGGCATCACCAACATTAGCGCCACCTGCACGGTTTCCGGCACCGTGGTTTCTTTGTTCACCATCCCGTCCGGCACCACGGCCACGAACACGCAAAATGTCGTGGTCACATTTTCGTCGCCCGCGCCGACCTATACGCTCACGGGCGGATTCACCATCAATCCGTAATTGAAAATGAACCGCGCATTCCAAAAAATCCTGCCGCTGCTTCCGCTTCTGCTGGCAACCGGCGCGGGCGCGGCGGATTTGCGCGTGGCATTTGTTCCGCGATTCAACGGCACACCGCTCACCTTTGACGCGCTCACCTATCAAACCGCCGCCGGACAGAAAATTTCCGTCACGCGGCTGGATTTTCTGGCTTCGGAAATCGCGTTGCGCCGCGCGGACGGCGTTTGGATCGGGCAGAAAAACTGGTTCGCCTATTTCAGCGCGCGCGACGGCAAAACCAACTTCACGCTGGAAAACATTCCCGCCGGAAATTACGACCGCGTGCGCTTTCGCATCGGCCTCGAACCGGCCGTCAATCACGGCGACGCCGCGCAATGGCCCGCCGGCCATCCGCTGAACCCCGACGTGAATCATCTGTATTGGGGCTGGTCGCGCCAATACGTTTTTCTCGCGCTCGAGGGCGGCTGGCAAAACGGCGGCAGCGAAAGCGGCTTTTCCTATCACCTCGCCACCGACCGCGGGTTGATGACGGTTGATCTGCCCGTCGCGCTGGCGATGAATTCCAGCCGCGCCGTTCAAGTCGGACTGGAGATCGGAAAAATTTTTTCCGCACCAAACCAAATCCAGTTGAGCGCCGCGAGCGACAGCACCCATTCGCGGACGAATGATTTGCTGGCGGTTCAATTGCGGCAGAAGGTTGAAAACGCATTCGCGGTGGAAAATGTGGAGGAATTTTCGCCAATCGCCGAACTGACGCGCGGCAGCAGTCACATCGAGATCGCGCCGAACGCGACGCCGTATCATCTGACAATTTCGCAATTCGCGCCGCAGCCCGATCTGCCGCGCGACAATCCGCTCACCGGCGAGGGCGTCTCGCTCGGCAGCAGGTTGTTTTTTGACCGGCGGCTTTCGGCGGACAATTCGCAATCGTGCGCGTCGTGCCATCACCCGCGCGAGGCCTTTTCCGAACCGCGCCGCGTCAGCCGCGGCATTGACGGCGACTTCGGCACGCGCAACGCAATGCCGCTGCTGAATCTCGCGTGGAAAAATTCCTTTTTCTGGGATGGCCGCGCGGCCACGGTGCGCGAACAGGTTTTACAACCGATCCAAAATCCGATTGAGATGCACGAGTCGCTGGCGGCCGCCGTCGCAAAAATTTCGGCGGACGGCGATTATCACCGGCTATTTGCAAACGCCTTTGGCTCGCCGGAAATCACCTCGGACAAAGTCGCCCGCGCGCTGGAGCAGTTTCTTCTGGTGCAGGTTTCGTTCGGTTCAAAATTCGACCGCGTGATGAACGGCGCGGACAAGTTCACGGACGCGGAAGCGCGCGGCTTTGTGCTGTTCAACTCGGAATACGATCCGTATCACGGCCAATATGGCGCGGATTGTTTTCACTGCCACGGCGGGCCGCTGTTCCAAAGCCAGGATTTTGCGAACAACGGTTTGGACGCCACATTTTATGATCTGGGCCGCTACAAAATCACGAAGCGGGCGGGCGACGAGGGAAAATTTTCCGTGCCGTCGCTGCGCAATGTCGCCGTGACCGCGCCTTACATGCACGACGGGCGGTTTCGCACGCTGGAAGAAGTCGTGGAGCATTATTGCACCGGCATGAAACGCAGCGCGACGCTTGATCCAAATCTCGCCAAGCATCCCGACAGCGGTTTGCCGTTGAGCGCGGCGGACAAGGAGGCGCTCGTCGCGTTTTTGAAAACACTGACGGATGAAAAATTTCTGCCGCCGCCCGCCCCTGCAAATTTTGCGCAGAAATAATTTGCAGTTTTTTTCAGCTTCACACTTCCTTAAGGTGGCTTCCGGTAGGTTGGTGGCATGAAAAATTTAATGGTTCAGACCAGAGCCGCCAGCCGGCCATGTTGCATGATCGTGGATGACAACGAGGATGTCTTGCTGCTGATGCGCGAAATCGTCGCGGAATTCATTGACGCCGATGTTCGATGCTTTCATTCGCCCCAGGCCGCGCTGGCCAAGTTCGGGGCCGCGCCGGAAGCGGTTGGTTTTGTCATCACCGACCTGGAAATGCCGGGCATGAGCGGCCTGGAGCTGGGCGAGCGGCTATGGAAGTTGTCACCCTCACTGAAAATTCTGCTGGCGACGGGCAGCGAAATTCTCACGGATGGAGAAGCGGCGCGAAAGGGTTTCTGCGGGCTGCTGCACAAGCCGTTTCCGTTTGCGGCGCTGCGCCGCGTGCTCCAGGCCGCCGGGCTGTCTGTGATTCCGGCGGAAAATAATTTCAGTCAATTTGCGCCCTTCACGCCTGCTTAAGGTTGCTTCAGGTAGATTGGCGACAGAAAAATTCACACCGACAAAAAAAAGAAAGAGAGTAAAAAAATGAAAACAAAAATGAAAACAATGCTGGCCATGCTGGCATTCGGGACATCAGCCCTCGTTGCCGTTGCACAAGATGACAGCGGCGGACCACCTGGCGGTGGCGGCCAAGGCGGGCCGGGCGGGCCGGGCGGGCCCGGCAGATCGGGACATCATCATCCGCCGCTACCGATTGTGATGGCGCTGGACGCCAATCACGACGGCGTGATTGATTCAAATGAAATTGCCAACGCCAGCGCCGCGCTGAAGTCGCTGGATAAAAATGGCGACGGCCAGTTGACCGCCGATGAATACCTGCCGCCGTTGCCAAAGGATGCGCCCGCCGATGCGCCGCGTCCGCCGACGCCGCTGATCGTCAAGGCGCTCGACGCAAACGGCGATGGCGTGATTGACGCGAGTGAGATCGCCAATGCGAGCGCCGCGCTGGCGACGCTGGACAAAAACGGCGACGGCCAGTTGACGCGGGACGAATACCTCGGCAAGCGGCCCGGTCCGCCGCCGCAAGATTCCAACGGCGGCAACGGCGGCGGCGGCCCGCCCGACGGTGCGCCAACCGGCCCGCCTCCAGGCCAGTAAAAAAAATTCCGTTCTGTTGAACGGACGGGCGGCGGGTTGTTCTGCGAATGCCGATGTGAAGCAGACAGTCCGCCGCCAAATTTTTTCCGATCACCAGCTCACCGGCGCGGCCATTTTTTTTCCAAAGCGGTTGCTGTAATAAATTTGCCGGTGCTGCCGCCCGTATTCGTGGACGAGCCGGGTGATTTTCACGTCGTAACAGCAATACTCCGCGATCTCCGCGAGCCGTCCGTCCTTGAACCAGCGGATCGCCTGCAGGCCTTCCGCCGTTTTTTCCACGCCGAACGTCGCGGTCGCAATCGAGTCCAGCGAGAGCCGGTGGCCGAGGGAGTTTTGCAATTCCACCAGCATGTCCAGCGTCGGCAGTTGGGTCAGGTCCAGCGCCGTGTACCCGTGCAACACCTCGTAGTCGAACCGCAGATGATTGAAGCCCACCACCAGGTCCGCGCGCTGCAAATCCGCGATCAAGTCGTTGACCTGCGGCTCGCCGTAAATTTTATATTCGCCGGTCAGGCTGCTGCACGTCACGCCCACGCTCATGCCCATCTTGGAAATGTTGCCCCAGCCGCCGACTTCATCGGCGGATTTTTGCGTTTCCAGATCGAAATAAACGATGTTTTTGGCCACGGCGGTTGAACTTTAGACAGGATTAACAAAATTTTCTGAATTGAAAAAATAATTCTGCACGATTCTGTTGATTCTGTCTAAAAAACTTTCGGCTTTAAACTTTTGCAACTTGGGCTTAATAGTTTTGTCATGGCACTCACACCTTCCACCATGCTGCCGCTCGGCACGGCCGCGCCGGATTTTCAACTGCCGGATACAAATGGAAAAATCGTCTCGCTGGCGGATTTCAAGGACAAGCCCACGCTGGCCGTAATTTTCATGTGCAACCATTGTCCCTACGTCATCCACATCCGCGCCGGACTTGCGCAACTGGTGCGCGACTATGCGCCGCGCGGCGCGGCCATCGTCGGCATCAATGCCAACGACGCTAAAAATTATCCCGCCGACAGCCCGGCCCGGATGAAGGATGAAGTGAAAAACGCCGGCTACACTTTTCCGTATCTTTATGACGAGACGCAGGCCGTCGCCAAAAAATATCACGCCGCCTGCACGCCGGACATTTTCCTTTTTGATCGCGGTCGCCGGCTGGTTTATCGCGGCCAGTTCGATGCCAGCCGTCCGGGCAACGGCATTCCCGTGACGGGAAAAGATTTGCGCGCGGCGATTGACGCCGTGCTCGCGGGCAAGGCCACCTCTGAATTTCAGGCACCCAGCATCGGCTGCAACATCAAGTGGCAGGCCGGCAACGAGCCGCATTATTTTTGATGAACCACGAAACACACCAAAGAAACACAAAGCCGATGCGTGCTTATCTTTTGTGCAATTCGTGCAATTCGTGGTTAAAATAATTTTTCCATGACTGCCTTCGCCTTTCCCAACCTCGAAGGCGGCGGTGTCGGCGCGGATCTTTCCCGGCCCGGCGGAAAAATAATTCAAAGGATTCCGCGCCCGCGTTTGTCAGAGTCTGTAAAAGAAAGCCGCATGGCCGACGCCGACGCAGAACTGGTGTTGCAATGTCAAAATGGCAGCCCGGCGGCTTTTGAAGCGCTGGTTCGCCAGCATCAACGGATGATTCACTCGCTGACATTTCGGATGACTGGCTCGGACGCCGACGCGGAAGACCTCGCGCAGGAGACGTTCATCCGCGCCTACGCGCAGATCGGCACGTTTCGCGGCTCGGCGAAATTTTCCACCTGGTTATACCGCATCGCCCTGAACACCTGCTTGAACTGGCGGCAAAGCGAGGCGCGGCGTTTTCACCTGCACGCGGACTGCGCCGGCGAAATGGCCGCACACTCTCTCAACGGTGAAAATTCTCCGGCGGAAAATCAGTCAAACCAGCAGGTGCAGGCGGCATTGCTGAAACTGCCCGCCAAGCAGCGCGCCGCCATCGTGCTGACAATTTACGACGGCTTGAACCACGCCGAGGCCGCGCAAATTTTGGGCTGCTCGGAAACCACCGTCTCGTGGCGCGTGTTCGCCGCGCGCCGAAAACTCAAGGGCTGGCTGGCCAAAAACGGAGGCGCGCAATGAACGATTTTGACCTCGACACAAAACTGAAAAAAATTCCGCTGCCCGCGCGGTCGGATGATTACTGGGAACATTTTCCGGCGCAGGTGCGTTTCCAATTGCAGCGGACGGCCCCGAAAAAGGCGGTTCGCCAAAATCCGCCGGCGCGATATTTCTGGAACGCCGGCCTCGGCTTGGCGTGTTTTCTCATCGGCCTGCTCGTCCTGAACCAGCCGTTGAAAGCCGCCTCCGGCGCGATCTTCAAAAACGAGCAGACCCTCCGGCAACAACTGGCACAATTGCCCAATCATCTGCGCGCGTTCATGGCCGACGAACACGGACTGCATTATCTCATCGCGGAAAAAGAATAAGCCAAAGCTCAAAATTTTTATGTCCCTGGAAAAAATTCACGCCGGCGCCGCCGGGAAAAAAACCGAAGCTTCCGCGCCGGAAGTTCTCGAAAACCTCGTCCGCCTCGCCGACCGCGCGGGCGCGAGCGACATCCATTTGCAGATGCGCGGCAAAATGGCCGAGGTCGGCTTCCGGCTCGACGGCATCATCACGCCCGGACGCGAACTGCCGGCGGAGATCGCCGAGCGCGTTTTTGGCCGCATCAAATTCCTCGCGCGGCTGAAGACGTATCAGGAAACGCTGCCGCAGGACGGGCGCATTGCGCGCGACGAACTCAAATGCAAAAATGACATCCGCGTCGCGACTTACCCGACCGTCACCGGCGAAAAAATTGTCCTGCGCCTGTTCAATTCCGCTGCGGTCAAAACGTTGGACGAAATTGAATTTCCCGAAAACGCCCGCGCGGAACTTGAAAATTTTCTCCGCCAGACCAGCGGCCTGCTGCTGCTCACCGGCCCGGCGGGCAGTGGCAAGACGACGACGATTTATGCGTGTCTGCGGCAGCTGGCCGAACTCGGCGGACGGCATATCATCACCGTCGAAGACCCGGTCGAGCAGATTGTTCCCGGCACGATGCAGACGGAAATCAACGAAGCCATCGGCCTCGATTTCGCGCGCGCCGCGCGGCATCTGCTGCGGCAAGATCCGCAGGTTTTGATCATCGGCGAAATCCGCGACGAAGCCACCGCGCAGCTCGCCGTGCGCGCCGGGCTGACCGGGCATCTGGTGATTTCCACTTTGCACGCCGGCTCGTGCCGCGGTGTTTTTGAAAGGTTGCTCGCGATGTGCGCCGATCATTCCGCCGTGGCCAGCGCGGTGGAACTGGTTTTGAACCAGCGGCTCATCCGCAAAGTTTGTCCCGCGTGCGGCGGCGGCGGTTGCGAAACGTGTTTGCACACTGGCTATCAAGGCCGCGTGCCGCTCGTCGAATGGCTGCGCGTGGATGAAAAAATGCGCGAGCAAATCCGGCGGCGCGACCTGGCGGCGATTGCGCCGGTGCAGCCGCTCGAAGTCTCGGCGCGTTTGCTCGTGAACGGGGGCGTGACGAACGAAACGGAATTCAAGCGGGTTTTTGGCTTATGAAATACGACGAATTTGCCTTTTTCAACCAGCAGCTTGCCGCGATGCTGCGCGACGGCATCCCGCTCGAAGGCGCGCTGCGGCGGCTGTGCCAGGAAATGCGCGCGGGTTCGCTGCGCACGGAATTGGAAGCGCTCGAACTTGACCTTGCCAAAGGCACGCCGATGGCCGACGCGCTGGAAGCGCGCCAGTTGCCGGAACTTTACAAGCGCATGATCCTTGTTGGCGTCAAAAGCGGCGACCTGCCCGGCGCACTGACGATGCTCGCGGATTATTTCCAGCGGCAGAACAATGTTTGGACCAGACTGAAAAGCATGATGACGTATCCGCTCATCGTCATGTTCGTGGCATTTCTGATTTCAACTGTTATAGCGTTTGCATGGAGTTGCGTCATCGGCCCGGCGTTCAAAGATGTTTTCGCAGGCATGGGAATGATGCTTCCGGGTGCTACGATGTTCGCATTTGCGACTTTGCGAACCATCTGGGTATTTCCGACGTTGCTCGGCATTTTGTTTTTGTTCATGGCATCAATCGTTTTTCTGCCGGGGATGCGCGGGAAATTTCTGTGGCGGCTGCCCGCATTCAGGGAAGCCACCATCTCACGCATCGCGGCATCATTGACTTTGCTTTTGAAAAACGGGGTCAATCTGCCAGACTCCATCGGTTTGGTGGAACAGCTCGAAACCAGCACGTCCGCAGCCGCTGACCTGAATCAATGGCGGAAAAATCTCGCGGGCGGAACCGCGAAATTTTCCGAGGTTGCCGCCGTCAACCGGCTGATTCCGCCGCTGTTTGTCTGGGTCGTGGCCAGCGCAGGCGAAGATTTGGCCGCCGGATTTAATCGCGCGTCGGAAATTTACCATTCGCGCGCCATTTACCGCACGGAGGTTGCGCTCTATTCAGTGTTGCCAATCGCCTCGCTGTTTCTTGGCGCCATCGTCATCTCACAGGCGTTTTTGGTCATCAGCATGTTTTTGCCGATGATCGCCATGATTAGCAATATGGGCGGCTAGCAATCGAAACATCACGGCTGGAATTTATGAATGATTTTTCACAATTTTTATTTGGCCTGTTTTGGTATGGCGTGCTCATCCTGCTGCCGGGCGGCGCTTTTTCGGTGGTGATACATTTTCTGCTCTCGTTGCCGATGCGCCGGCGCGACCGCGCGCTGTTTTTTCTCGACCTCATGGAAACCATCCTGCAACGCGGACAACCGCTCGAACAGTCCCTTCTGGCCGTCGCCGAAAATCATGACCTCGCCCTCGGCATCCGCTTTTACATGGTGGCCGCGCACATTGAGGGCGGAGCAAGGTTGGGTGAGGCGCTGGAACAGGTTCCACAATTCCTGCCGCCGCAAATCAATGCCATCCTCCGCGCCGGTGAAAAACTTGGCGACCTCAAAAAGGTCCTGCCCGCCTGCCGCGAAGTCTTGCGCATCGCCCCCGACACCGTCCGCAGCACGATGCACTACATGGTGGCCATTCTGTTGGTGTTCGCGCCCGTCGCTTGCTGGTTGATCTGCCTGTTGTCGGTGTTTGTCATCCCAAAGTTTCGAGATGTATTTGCCGGAATGGGTGCGCCGTTGTGGCCGCTGGCGCAGTTTGTTTTGGCAAACACGTTTTGGCTGGTGGCCTTTGAAGTGGCGGTGTTCTTTTCGCTGATGCTCGTGGCCGTCATTTACATCGGCGGCCCGGGCTTTGTCCGCTGGTTTCAATTCCGCAGCGTGCCAGTCGTGGACTGGTTCACCTGGCGCGTGCCATGGAAACAAAAAAAACTGCAACGAACCTTCTCCGCCATGCTCGCAGTCTTGCTTGACGGTGGCGTGCCGGAAGGTGAAGCCGTCCGGCTTGCGGGCGATTCCACCGCCAACGAAATCTGCCGGCGACGCGCGACGCGCGTTATCGCGGCATTGGAAAAAGGCGTGAAACTGGACGAGGCCGTCCGCGCATTCGATGACGCCGGTGAATTTCACTGGCGGCTCACCAACGCCACGCACGCGCACGGCGGGTTTTTGAACGCGCTGCGCGGCTGGCACGAGGCGCTTGAGGCGAAGGCGTTTCAGCAGGAGGAAACGGCCACGCACGTTCTTACCAGCGGACTGGTGATCATGAACGGGTTGGTGGTCGCGTTGATTGCCACCGCCATGTTCGGCATGTTGGTCATGATTTTGAAAGGAGTGTTGGCGACAGAATGAAACCAAAATTCTCAAAGCTGTCGCCACGCCGCCGCATCTGCGGTTTTCTGGAAGTGGACTTGCTCGTCGGACTCGCGATCCTTTCGCTGGCGGTCGTGCCGCTGGGCTATTCGTTCGCGCGGGAACGGCAGGTTCTCAAGCTGGAATATTTCCGCAGCGTGGCCGGCGAGATCGTGGATGGCGAAATGGAAATACTCGCGGCGGGCGACTGGAAGAATTTTCCCGACGGTTCGCAAATTTATCCCGTCCGCGCCGCCGCCGCCGCCGTCCTGCCGCCGGGCCATTTTCAACTGACCAAAACCGGCGGCAATCTCCGCCTCGCATGGACGCCGGACGGACGTTCCGGCGTCGGCGCGATTGTCCGCGAAATCACCGTCAAATGAAACTGTCCCCCGCCATTTCCAAGACGCGCCGCGCGGCGGGCATTCTGCTGACGGAATGCCTCGTTTATCTCGCCGTGTTCGCCGTCCTGCTCGGCCTCGGCATGGCGGCGTTTTATTTCTGCTGGGATCACTCGCGGGCGGTGATTTACGCGACCGACGACATCGCCGCCGCCCTGCGCGCGGGCGAACGCTGGCGCGCGGACGTGCGCATCGCGACGGGCGAAATTTCCGTGGCGACGACGCCGGCGGGCGAAGTGGTGAAAATTCCCGAAGGCGCGGCGGAAATTCTTTACCGCTTCGATTCCGGCGAAGTGCGCCGGCAAAAATCATCGGCGGAATTTTCCGAGCTGCTCCTGCCGAAGGTCAAAACCTCGCAGATGGCAGCGGACGCGCGCGGCGAAGTCCGCGCGTGGCGTTGGGAACTGGAACTGGCACCAGCCCGCCAGGAAACCAAACTGCCGCTGCGGTTCACCTTCGAGGCCGCGCAAACCAAACCATGAAAATCCGGCAAAAAAAATATTTCCCGCGCCGCGAAAGCGGGATGGCCACCGTCATTTTCATCGCGCTGCTGGCGATCATGCTGATCCTGGTCACGGCGGAAAGCAGCGCGCTCTTTCGCCTGCATCGCGAGGTCAAATTGATTGAACAGCAGCAAATCAAACGCCTGAACCTTTCGCAAACCAACGTCACGGCCACGGTGTCGTTGACGGAAAAATCCGCCGCCCGATGAACAGCGCCGAAACCAAAATCAACATGCTCAAAGGCTCGATGCAGTGCTTTGTCTTCGGGCTGCTGGCGGCGTTGCCGGTGCTGGGCTTCGGCTTCGGCGTGGCGGCGCTGCGGATTTCAGGACGCGTGCGCGTCGCGGAACGGAATTTTTGGAACGCCGCGCGGCCCTATCGTATTTGGGGCGTCGCGGTCGCCGCCTTGAGCCTGATTTTTTGGAGCTTCATTTTGATCCTGATCATCGGCCACGCCTTGAACGTCTTTTAGCCGGCGGCGGTTCAAAAATTTTTGCCGGAGAATTTCCCTGACAAACGCGCCGCCGCGCCCCATTTTATCGGACAATGAAACAGTGGATTTCCGATTACGTCCAAGCCCAGAAAGCCGCGCTCGATTCGGTTCCGGCGGACGCCGTCGCGCGGCTCATTGAAATGCTCCGCACCACGCTGCAGGAAGACCGGCGGGTGTTTTGCTTCGGCAACGGCGGCAGCGCGATGAACTCCTCGCACTTCGCCACCGACCTCGGCAAGGGCGCGTCCGACAAGATGGGCCGCCGCTTCCGCGTCCACTCGCTCAACGACAACATGAGCTGGCTCACCGCCCTCGCCAACGATTATTCCTACGAGGAGGTGTTTGTCGGCCAATTAAAAAACCACGGCCAGCCCGGCGACATCGCGCTCGGCATCAGCGTCAGCGGCAACTCGCCCAACTGCGTGAAGGCGCTCAAATGGGCCAAGCAAAACGGCCTGAAAACCATCGCCCTCGTCGGCGCGAAACGCGGACGCATGGCCGAGATCGCCGACAACGTCATCGTCATCGCCGACACGCACTATGGCCGCGTCGAGGACGCGCAGATGAACATCTGCCACCTGCTCTGCTACGCCTTCATCGAAAATCCGCAGTGGGCGAAATGATCGCGCGTTCCAACGATTCCACCCTTCACGCTGCAACGATTTCCCTCGCGCTCACGCGCGTCAAATCTTCCACCGCCCAATCCGGCTGGCTTTTTTTTAACTCGTCCAATTTCGCGCCGCCCGTGGCCACGGCCAGCACTTTGGCGCCGATAAATTTTCCGCAGCGCACGTCAAACGGCGTGTCGCCGACCACGACGACTTCCGGCGGCGACAAATTTTTCCCCAGCACGCGCCGGCCGCGTCCGAGCGCGGCCACGGCGATGTGATCGCGATCCTCGTGGTCGTCCGCAAACCCGCCGAACCGGAACGTTTCCCACAACCCAAAATGGCGCAGCTTGATTTCCGCGCCCAGCCGGATGTTGCCCGTGAGCAGGCCGAGCGCCGGCGGATTTGGCAGCGCCTGCAGGTCGCGGATGAATTCGCGCACGCCCGGGCACACGCCGCCGTGGCTGTGCGCGAGAATGTGATCCAGCCAGAAAACGTAGCGTTCAAAAAACTGCCGGAAATGCTCCGGCGTCTCCGGCAGGCCGTGGATGCGGAAAAATTCGCGCACGAGGCTCACGTCCGTGCGCCCGGCGAACTTCATCTTTTCCGAACCGTGATGGAGGTTGAACTCCGTGGCGAAGGTTTTGGCGAACGCCCGCGTGCCCGCGCTGCCGGTGTGGACCAGCGTGCCGTCAATGTCAAAGAGAACGAGCCGGATCATGCGGCGCGGAAGTTAATCGCTCCGGCGCGCGGAGACAATGCTGTTCGCGCAAAAAAAGGGGGCGCAACGGATTTGTCCGGCGCGCCCCGATGCGGAAGGCTTCGGGATTTCCGTTCAGGCCGCGATCCGGCTGGCCGGACGGCTCCAGTCGCCGGGCTTTTGAAAAAATGAAAACGGCCCGTGTTTTTCCGCAAATGATTGCTTCAAAAACAGGTTTCTTTTCAAAACGGGTGTTTCCAGATGTGGTTCTTCAATGATGCCGCGCATACAGGACTTTGTAATCCGCATTGGAATTGAACGGCGGGTCGAGATAAACGAGGTCAACGCTCGCTTCGGGAAAAAGCTTCGCGTCGCGCAGCCACTTGAGATCGTCGCCGAACAGGAGGCGGTTCATACCAGTTCCAGTCGCGCCAAAGTATTTCGTCTGAATTCTAAATCAGGAACAAGAATTTGCGGTCGTTCTGGCAATTCATCATAGGTGCGGTCATCTAATTCCCTGCCGGTTTCTTTTTTACGAACGCCGCCCCATTGTTTGAAAAAGAAAGCGACTTTTGCGCCGCGACATTGTGCGCGAATGTTTCGCACCCACGCAGCATTCATTGGCCGTGCGCCCGGACCGCTTTCGCCGCCGACGATGACCCAGTTGATGCCTTTCAAATTGAGCGCGCCGAGATGTTCCAGCAACGGCTCGACGGAAAGAAAACGGACTTGCGCGGGCGAATCGCGCAATAAATCAATGCGCGGCAAACCATGCTGGCGATTTTCCACGCTCACGCCCCACCAGATATGCGGTTGCTCCGCCGCGAACTTCAATTTGTCCTTCAATAATTTTTGCATCCGGTCGGCGCGCTTGGTCAGCACTTGATAAGTGTGCCAATTGGCGGCTTTCATCACACGCGTGACTTTGACGATGTATTCATCCGGCACTTTGGGATGAAACAAGTCGCTCATGGAATTCACGAAAATTCTTTGCGGAGTTGACCAGCGCAACGGGTCGCCGAGCTTTTCCGGCACGAGGCGAATATCAAACCCTTGTTCAAACGGATGGCCGGGCACGCCGCGAAATCTTTCCGCGAATGTTTCCGCGTAGCAATGCAGGCAGCCGGGGCTGATTTTGGTGCAGCCGCGAACTGGATTCCAAGTGGCATCCGTCCATTCAATTTTAGAATTCGCGCTCATCGAAAAAAGTTTCTCACAGTGGCATGGACAAATACAGTCCAAGCTAAATGATTTTTCATAGCAATTCCCGTTGGCCGGTTTCGCTAATTTTCAAGATTTTATTCCAAAAATTTTCGCCGAGCGGATGCCGAGTAAATAACGTGAAACGGTAGAGCGGATTGTTTTCAGGAATGGGAATGTGGCGTGTGCCGATGAAATTTTCTTCGTTTTGAAATTTATCGCAAAAATGTTCGACGGCGAGACGGCCAAATTCCCCGGCCTCTTTATTTTCCCATTCATGCCAGCTTTGATCGCCCAGAAAATTATCAAGCGCGGTTTGTCCACTTTTGGATTTGAAGTATTGGGGAACATTCCAAACGATGCCGAGGCGGTATTGAATCGTAACCAGCAAATCTATTCTGGGACTATTTGCCAGCAGTTTCATTGCCGACAACGGAGTTTGCGAAATCCCAGTCGGATCAACAAAAGCGACGACCAGAGTTGAATTATCAAATTTCATTTGTCCTGATTTCACAACGTCAATCCAGTTTTCAGGAATGATTTTGATTGTGGACGCTTTTGCATGATTTTTGACACGCTGTTTCAAAGCATTTACAGATTCCGCGTCATCCTCGATAAAAATATATTCAGAAAAATCGTAATCCAATGCAACCAAAGGTGAGCCGGGAAATTCTTCGTTGGTTTCTTCTATTTTACAGCGACCCGGACCAGCCATGACATCCAGATAAACCAGTTTGAACTTTCTTCGCATGGAGGCGGTAGTGATGCCGCAATAATTTTTCAGATAATGATGCTTGCGCTTTGCCCATTCACCGCTTTTACGAACAAGAAGCCCGTCATTTGTAGAAAGATTGCCCATGTGAATTTGTCGCAGAATCCGCGCATTTCCGAACCGTGTCGAGAAATTTCTACGGACTGGTCGCGCGCAGCCGCAGGAAGCGGTTGGTGCCGCCTATCGCCGTGGCGTTGTCGTGGACTTGATACACCGCGCTGTTTTTACGGCACCGACCGGGCGCGGTAAAAGCGCAGCGGAATGGTGTTAGTGTCTTGGAAGGTGAAGGGCGACTGGTTCGTGATGATGGAAATCCAATTGGTCGCGGAAAGATTCGTGCTGGCGTCAACTGCGTAGTTATCCCCTGCCGTGCCGGTGATGGTGAATTGAATCTGTTTGTTCGTCGCGACGAGCGAGCCAACGACAGGCGTGGCCGCCGCCACCGCCGGTATCACGATGTTGTAATCCCCGAAGATAGGATAATGGTCGCTGCCGACGAAGGTGTTATTTTTGCCGGAGCCGGTGGTGCCGGCTTCCTGAAGATCGGTATAAACGGTCGCGGCGCTAGGAGTGGTGCTGGCGAGGTCATTCAAGGATTGGTTGCTGGCGCTGGTTGCCGTGCTGCCGCGGGTGGTTGACCCGTTGTTGCCGAAGACCTCGAAGGCATAGGGGTATTGCGAAGCGGGGAAGTTCGAGATGTCATAAGGGTCGGCGATGTCCGGCGCAAGCTGCACGCCGCCCTGACTGTTGTAGGCGGCGAACATGAGGGCGTTCGGCAGTTGAATGTCAAGGCGCGAGGACATCGCATAGGAACCTTCCGTGGCATCGTCGTAGAAATAGGTGGCGATGTCGGACGACTCATTCGTAAAGGTGAAGGTGGTGGGCGGCACGGTCTTGGAAACGGGGTCGTAGGCCTGCGTCTGGTTGGTGTTGGCCCAGATGGAAGCGTTGTCGCTCCAGTTGGTGCCGTCAGAGGTGGTCTGTCCGGTGAGGCATCTGTAGGCGTTCTCGTAGCTGCCGTTGAACAGGTTCCAGTCGCCGCCGTAAAGGATGTGCGAGCTTGCGGGCAGGTTGTATTTCGCGTCGCTGCGAACCTCCTGCGCCTCGGCGTAACGCGCGTCGCCCTGCGCATTGTCGCTAGTGCTACGCGCATGACTGACGTAAAAATAAAAATCGTTGGTCGTCCCGAAGCCGATAGGTCGAATTTGATACACCATCGGGGAGCGGTCCGGTCCGGGCGCTCCGCCAAGCAGGGAATGGGCCGTCGTGTAAGTGCCGTTGGACTGTAGGAGCACCGTCGTTCCATCGGGCAGCGCCCGCGCAGACACGACCTGGATGGTGTTCGTCCTGTAAATAATGCCGTCCGGCCCGCCGCCGGTATTCGGGTCGGTGGTCTTGTCGTAAGTGTAACTCCCCGCGCCATAAATGACGTTGAGTTGCACACAGAAATTGGAGAGCGTGGTGGAGTTCAGTTCCTCGCAGCTCATCACGTCCATCGGCTGCGTGTTGGTGCCAAGGTGATGCAACCCGATGGCCTGAACGACCGTCGGCAAACTGTGAAAAGAGTTGGTGATGTTGCCATCGCTCGAGATGTCTTCGCAGTCAATGTTGTAGGAGACGATGCGGAGGGTCTTGCCGGACGCGCCGCAGGCACAAATCACAATCGCCAGCACGGCGGTAAAAAATAGTTTCATCAATCAGCCTTGTTTGAACTAACGCCTGTGATTATACGACACCTGCGAAAATTTTTCACCCGCCAAATTTTCCGCCCGCCGCCGCAGCATTTCATCCGGCGAAAATTCCGCCCAGCTCACGCTGGAAAATTTTTGTGCAACCGCGCACATCGCATTTTCAAAAACATCCCGCCGCAATGAAACCGGCGGCGGCTGGATTGAGCCTTGGATGAGCAGACCCAGTTTGTTCCGGCGCTGCGCCGCGCCCGCAATCTTTTTGCCGCGCCAGAGCAGGTCAAATTTTTCATGGCCGGCAAAGCATTGTCCCGGCGCGGATTTTTTGCAGCACGGCGCAATTTCCGTTTCGATTTTCAATTCCGCAAACGCCAGCCGCAGCCAGTCGTGGATGCGCCGGTAACTTTCCTCGGCCTTGAGCAAATGCCATTCGTGATTTGGTGGCACGGCAAAACTGTAAGTCCAATCACAATCGTGCGGCACAATGCCGCCGCCCGTTGGACGGCGAATCAGCGGACGCAGCAACGTTGCGCGCTCGACCTCGGAAAATTTTTGGAAATAGCCAAACGTCGCCGCCGGTTCCGTCCAGCCGTAAAAACGCAAAGCCGGCCGGCCGAGCCGCGCGACATTTTCGAGCAGCGCCTCGTCCAGCGCCATGTTGAACGCCGCGGCGCACTTGCCGGATTGAAGAAGCAACCAATTCATTCAGCCACAGATTTACACAGATTTATACAGATGAAAAATTTTTCCGCGTGAATCGGCGGGATCGGCGGACGTCTTTATCTGTGTTCAATCTGTGTTTCACCCGTGGCTAAAAAATCTTCACCCCGATTTGTGGGCAGAGATTTTTGATTTCGCAATTCGCGCAATCCGGCGTGCGCGCGGCGCAACGGCGGCGACCGTGCCAGATGAGCCAGTGGCTGAACAGCGTCCAGTTTTTTTGCGGCACGAGTCGCATCAACTCCTGCTCGATCTTCACCGCGTCTTTTTGTTTCGTCAGTCCAAGCCGATTGGACAGCCGCGTGACGTGCGTGTCCACGACCACGCCGACGTTGATGCCAAACGCATTGCCCAAAACGACGTTCGCCGTCTTGCGCCCGACGCCGGCGAGCGCGTGCAGCTCGTCCATCGTGCGCGGCACTTCGCCGCCGAATTTTTCCACCAGCGCGGCACAGCAGGCTGTAATATTTTTCGCCTTGTTGCGGAAAAAACCGGTGGTCTTCACCGCTTCTTCAATTTGCGTCAGCGGCGCGTCGGCGAAATCTTTTGCAGTCTTGCATTTTTTGAACAGCTCCGTCGTGACAAAGTTCACGCGTTTGTCGGTGCATTGCGCGGAAAGGATCGTGGCGACGAGCAGTTGCAGCGGACTGGAAAAATTCAGCTCGCAGTGCGCATCGGGATAAACGCGCTGCAGCGCGGAAATGATTTTCTGCGTGCGGGCAATTTTTTCGGCGGTGCGTTCGCGCGGCATCAAAACGATTTTTGCATAACGCTCCAAAATAAAAAAGCCCGGATGCGAACATCCGGGCTTTTTATTTGAATATTCATTTTGCCGGCAACGAATTCGTCAGGCTGCCGGTGACGGCATTGGTTGACGTGCCGGTTGTATTCGTGCCGCCAGTTTTGTTGGCCGCCGCCGCATCCAGGGCTTTTTGGACTTCCAACGGCGTCTTGCCATATTTTCCGTCCGTCCAGCGCCAGAGCCGGCCCTGGCTGTCGTTCAAAAACGCCCAGACAAACCAGATCACAAACGCGACCGCCAGCAATTTCGGCCAGACGGCGGGTTTCTCGGCGTATTTGTCCGCCGCGCCAAACGTGGAACCCGGCGGCAACGCGGCCACGCCGGTGAGTGCGCCGCCGAACGGCACGTTCATCTTGGCCTTCGCATTCACCGCCCAGCCGTTCGCGTCGAGGATCGGACCGAGGTTGCGCTTGCGCAGTTTCAACCACGCAATCGCCATGGACGGCGCGGAAATCACCAGCATGATGCCGGCGATGACCAGTGGAATCTGCCACGCTTCAAATTTGCCGAGGAAACCCAGGATGCCCGCGAACGCCGCCGCCAAACTGCCGAGCGCGAGGCTGATCAGCGCGATGACGCTCGGATCGAACGCCGGTTTCGCGGGCGCGGCGGGTGTGGCGGGTGTGGTCGCGACGATGGGCGTATTGGCGGCGGCGGTCAATTGCGCATTGGAATTGGCGTCCGCGTCCGCCGCCTGTTTGGCCGCGCGTTCCTCGATCATGCGCACCAGTTTTTTATACGGCGACCAGAACGCCTCCCGGATGCTGATCGGGTTGTCCACGATCTTCGTGATGGTCGCGTCCCAGTCAATTCCCTTGCGGTCGTAAAAAATTCCGTTGCGCCCGACAATCAAATTATCCGAGTCGCCGCCCGTGAACGCGGCGACGATGGACAATTTTTCGCCGCTGCCCTTGCGCGTGCAATCGCAATACGCGAGGTAAGTTCCCGCCATGCCCGCCATCGTCGCGTGCTTGGCCGCGTCATCCACCACGAGGCAAAGATCGCAACTGCGCTGGTCGAGATACAACGTGCCGGCTTGAAAAATCGCCTTGTCCTTGCGGCCGTAAAAATCCGCGAAGTTGACAAAGTTGCGGCAGAGCTTCGCGATGTCGCGATGATGATGAATCAGCCGGTGCAGGCCGATGACGGCGGTGGAATTGCCTTCCTCGGCTTTGTCCTTGGCGATCAGCGCGGTTAATGTTGCCTGCGCCTTGGTGCCGAGAATTTCCCGCGCGCGGGCGAGGCCGATTTTTTCCACCGAGCCGCCGGTCTTGCTCGCGTTCCATCCATCAAACGCGGCGAACTTGCCGGTGAGCGCGTTCCAGTCCGCCTCGGTCAAAACGGTTTTGGCGCCGAGCAGCGGCGTGATGGCGTTCGTTTGCAGCGCGGCAATGGCGCCGGCCCACGCCGGATTGATGCCCTGCGTGAGCGGCAATGGCGTGGTCGCGCCGACTTGCGCGAGCGGCAAACTGGCGATGTCGGCATGGTTGGTCGTCAAATCTTTCGCGCCCAACGCGGCGTATTCTTTTTCGTCCCGGTTTAAGGCGCTGACCGCGCGGGGGTCAAACGCGGCGAGCCGGCCGCGCGCAAAATAATCCTCCACCTTCGCCTTGACCGCTTTGACGGCGGCGGCGGCGGCTTCGGTGTTCAAACCCAGCGGCAGCACGGACGCGTCGCCCTCCGCTTTTTTCCACCAGTCCGAATACGCGGCGGCATCGGCAAAAAATTGATCCACCTTGGCCTGGCTGACGCCGGGCTTGCCGCTCACGTCGGCGTCCGCACCGAGGCAGTTAATGATGTCGGCGATTACAGCTTTCGTTGCATCGTCGCTCGCGGATTCGGCGGGGATGATACCGTCGCCGTTGAACGGTTTCGCCGCGAACGTCTGCGCGGCGGCGGTCGCCTCGTCAAAATTAACTTCGCCGTCGTCGGCCTTGCCCAAAACCTGCCGCGCAAAATTCGCGATCAATTTGCCTTCCGGCGTCGCGTCGTTGATGGCCGCCGGTTTGAGCGTGGGACTGCCCTTGAGTAAATCGTCGGGATTTTTCAGCAGCCCGCCGGCCCACTTCGCGGCGGCGATGAGTTCCGGCACGCGGATGCGCCCGTCCTTGTCCGTGTCAATCAGCGCGAGCGTGGCTTGGTCAAACTCCACGCCCTTGGTCGGGCACGCCAGCGCGACCCAGAGTTTTTGGTCAAGCTTGTCGAGATTCATCAAGTCGGCCCCGGAAAAGATGACGACCTGATTGAATCCGCCGGCGCGAAAGAATTTCCAAGTATAATTTGTGGCCATAGTTGTTTTCCTTTTTTTCTGAATCGGCGGAAATTCTAACAACGAAGACACGAAGACGCCAAGAAAACTTTGCGGCTTACAAAGCCCGATAAACATCGCGGCGATGACGAATCACCGAAACATCAATCATCTTGGAAAAATCATCAATGAAATAAACCACGCGATACACGCGATAATCGCCGACGCGCATCCGCCAGAGATTTTTTTGGCCGTGAAGTTTGATGACGCCGACCGGTCGAGGATTTTCGGCCAACGTTTCGATCTTTGCGAGAATTCGTTCAGCGAGCTCGCCGGAAAGATGTTCCAATTCCTTGCGCGCGGAACGGGCGAAGCTGATGGAGTAATCAGCCATTCCGCCGGGATTTTAGCCGATGCCGGACGGACGCAAGGCTTTCGCGCGGCTCGCGGGCACGCGACTTGGCCAGCAGCGCATCGTGGAAATCCTCCCAAAGCTGTTCATGCTTCCGCAGGTCAATGACAGCGGCCGTCTTCTGGCCGCGTTCGTCCACCATGAAAGTGATTCCGCTCATGGAAATAAATTAACAACTAAAGTGAAAGAAAACCAATTCAATTTTCATTTGTGATTCCGCTACAAATTTCAAAATACGTTTTGAATGTTTGAAATCTTTCAAGTTTGCTCATTCGAGCGTTCGGTTGTTTGACCGTTGCAACTGGACATGAACAAGCATTTTTAAGACGCGAATGAAGGCTATGGCGAACTCCGTGGCCGATACAAATAATATGGTCTGGCTTGGCTTGAGCAACTTGTTCGCCCACATAAAAATCCCAGCTTGTTTGCAGTGCTCGTTCCAAAATTTCCGAGGATTGCTTATTTTGGCCGGGCAAATAAAGAGCAGCTAAAGAGCCATCAAGCAGCCATATTCCCTTTTGTTTTAATTGTTCAAGAAGTTGAAATTTATTTCGGATTCGTTGACTAAAATCGAGCGTGCGCGTTTTCTGAACACCTGCAAAATCTTCGTTGCCGTTGACCCGTTTTATACAACTGTGAAAAACCTGCCAAAAATGCGGTGTGCCATTATTTTTTGGATTTATGATGGGGGTTTTAAGAAGACCATTCTCACCATATCCAAGGCAATAAACCAAACGCACAAATGACTTCGAAACGGACGACGCAATGTTTCTGGCAAGTTCGACTGTCCGTACCGCTTCTTCCCCGTTGGTATAAACGTGAGATTCTGCGAGTAGAACGGTTTTTACTTTTTCTGGTCGCCAGAAACAACGGTGTGCATCCGCAATTTGTAGAACTTGAATCGGTTCAATTTCGGCGCCGAGGATTATCCGAAGTTTTTCATAACAATTTTCAAGAGAATCCATTTGCAGAATTGCGCGAAATCAAACCAACTGCGACTCTTCAATTTTTTCTGGTGGCCGACCGCAAGGTCTGCCGTCGGGCGCTTCGGGATACTCGAAAATTTTCCCCTCGAAATTGCGGATGAGCACGCGGCCCGCGTTGCGGCACAAAATATATTCTGGATTGATCGGCACCTTGCCGCCGCCGCCGGGCGCGTCAATCACATACGTCGGCACGGCGTAGCCGGTTGTGTGGCCGCGCAATTTTTCCATGATCTCCAAACCCTTGCTCACGCTGGCGCGCAGGTGCGCGGAGCCGGAAATCAAATCGCACTGGTAGAGATAATACGGCTTCACGCGACACATCAAAAGTTTTTGCACGAGCGCCTTCATCACGTCCGCGTCGTCGTTGACGTGCCTGAGCAGCACGCTTTGGTTGCCGAGCGGAATGCCGGCGTCGGCGAGGCGGCCGAGCGCGGCGCGCACCTCGGTCGTGAGTTCGCGCGGATGGTTCGTGTGGACGCTGACGAACAGCGGATGAAATTTTTTCAGCATCGCGCAGAGTTCCGGCGTGATGCGTTGCGGCAGAAAAATCGGGATGCGCGTGCCGATGCGGAGAAATTCCACGTGCGGAATCGCGCGCAGCCGGCTCAAGAGATTTTCCAGCTTCTCGTCGCTCAACAGCAGCGGGTCGCCGCCGCTCAAGAGCACGTCGCGGATTTCGGGATGCGCGGCGATGTAGGCGATCTGCTTGTCGTATTCGGGATGAAAATCGTAGCCGCTCGCGTTGCTGACGAGCCGCGAGCGCGTACAATAGCGGCAATAGCTCGCGCAGCGGTCCGTCACCAAAAACAAAACACGGTCGGGATAGCGATGCACCAGCCCGGCGACGGGCGAGTGCGAATCTTCGCCGCACGGGTCGCTCATTTCCCATGACGCGGTATGCGTCTCTTCGATGCGCGGCACGACTTGCTGGCGGATGGGACAACTTTCACCCGCCGGATCAATGAGGTTGAAAAAATACGGCGTGATGCCGAGCGCGAGCTTGGTGTTGGAAAGTTGCGCGCCGGCGCGTTCCTCGGGCGTGAGCGTCGGCAGAAATTTTTCGAGCTGCTCGACCGACGTGATGCGGTGCTTCATCTGCCAGCGCCAGTCGTTCCAGTCTTGCTCCGAAACGTCGCGCCAGAAGCCGCGACCGGCGGAATGGAATTGTTTCAGTAATTGTGACGAGTGGCCTGATGGCGGTTCCTCGCTGCCCAAGGATGAATGATCAGCCTGCATTTGATTTAAGCGAACTATAAGATTGAATCGCGTCCTGTCAAGTTGACCGGCAAAGTGCCGGAATGTTCAACTTTAAGGAAGCACCAAAACGTCCGGCTTGACCGACGATTCGGCCACGCGCCGCCGGCTATCGAGCAAATCGAGTTTTTTCACTGTCTCTTCCATGTCCGGCTTCGCGGGCAGGAGGAGTTGCTTGCCGTAATGATAGCCTGGCGCGACACCGACCCGGTCGCCAAGATAGGCGGCGAGGACGCGCCGGTAGCCGTCCGTGATCGCGGCCAATTGCGGCGACATGCGGAGTTGCGCCAGTTGGAGGTCGCGCAGTTTGACGCGCAAAACGAAGGTCTGCCGCGATTTGTCGAAGCTGCGGATGATGGTTTGCAGCGAAACTTCCGCGTGCGTGGGCAACGCGTTGGAGGCCGCGCGCATCTCCACCTGCACCGTCAAAATTCCGTCGAGCTTTTCTCGGCTGGCGGCGGGCGTCCAGACCGAGCCGGGATCGCGCGCGGCAAAATTGACGACTTGCAGCGCCCACCATTTTTCCACGTCCAGCGGGCGCGGAAAATCCTCCTGAAACGCGGCGTGAAACGCGGTCTGCCAGTTGTAACAGCCCGGCAGCGCCGCAAGCATGACGCGTAAATGTTCCGGCCCGTCTTTCAGCGCGAGCAGGCCGTTGACGAAAATTTGCGCGCTGGCGCGATACGCGCCGCCATCCTCGCCGTTCAACTGCGTGTCAGTCGGCCAGCTTAATTCCTCGAACGTCAGCGCCGGCTGTTCGCGCAGCACCCGGCGCGCACCGGCGACCGCATCCCAATCGCGCTCGCCCGCGACCGTGCGGGTCTGCGGCAGGCCGTTCACCATTTTGGCGGGCGTCGAAAGGATGATTCCGCGCGGGCCGGCGGCGAGCAGTTGCTGGGACAATCCATCCGCGAGCCACGCGGGGATTTCAGCGGAGTGGCCGCCGGGCTTCGCGTCGCGATTGGCCATCTCCAGCAACAGCACGCCGGTCAGCGCGCGCAGGAAACGCGGTTGCGGCAAAATGTCCGGAAACTCCACGCGATAATTCCAGTCGTTGACGAACGGCTGGGAAATGATCAAAACATCCTCGTCGAGCGCCGCCGCCGGATGCAGGACGCAAAAGATTTTTCCGCGCCACGGCGCGTCCGGCTCAATTCCGAGTTCGCGCCGCAGCGCAACCTTGACCCGCTCGGCGGTGACGGACAGCAGCGCCGGTTCGAGCCGCACAAAATCCGCGTTGGTCGCCAGCTCCGGCAGGCGGGACAGCGCCGAATAACGCGCCGGGCCGGTGACAACAAACTGCCCCGAGAGGCTGCGCGTGGTGCCGGCATCCGGCGCGGCAAACTGCGCGCGAACCGCCACGGGGAAAAATAGCGCGCAAAAAAAAATCGCAAAACCGGCCGGAAGCGGCAACGCGGCGGCGCGGCAACGCTGTGACGCCCGTTTCACTTTTTCTCCGCCTTGGCGGCCGGTTTCGGCGGAGCCGGCTTCGCTTCGCCGGCGGGAGATTTTTTTTCGCCGCCGGCCGGGGCGGGCGCCGTGGAATCTTTTTTTGCGGACTGCTTGTAGCCTTCGCTGCGATAATCGGTGATGTAGAAGCCGCTGCCCTTGAACAGCAAACCCGCGCCCGCGCTGATTTGCTTTTTTACCTTGCCGCGTCCCCACTTTTTCTGCGGGCAGACGTCCTCGGGGCAGATCCGCAGCGGCGGCGCGGACATGGATCGAACGGCTTCAAACTCGCACCCGCACTTTTCGCAGCGGTATTCGTAGGTCGGCATGAAAATGTGCGGCGGAACTTTTTTCCGCCATGCCGGCGGTCAATGCGCCGCCGAATTGGTGATCGGTGGAATGACGTGGACCGAGCCGTCGGTACCGACCTCGACATTCAAATCATAATGCGGTGCCGACTGGACGGGCGCCGTGCCGCCGGACGGAATGTTGGCGGCGGCAATGGGGTGATTTAACAGTGTCGCACCCTTTTGCTCGGTGGCGCTGACCTGCATCAGCTCCAGACGGCGGGCCACAAAGGCCTCGTCGTGCAATTTTTTGACCTGGACGCGGAGGGCTTTGATGTCATTGAATTTGCGTTCCAGCTCGTTTTTTTGCGCGACGAGCTGCTCCAGTTGTTTTTGCAGAAAGGCGTTGTTGGTTTCCTCGTTGGAAAGTTTGTCCTGCGTGTCGGCGATTTGCGCGTCGAGCGCGGTGATGGTGTTGGTGAGGACGGCGGCACGATCATCAAGCGACTTGTTCTGGTTTTCCAGGTCGGTCAGGCGGGCGGTGAGGCTGGCAATCTGATCCTCGGCGCTTTGGAGCGAGGTCTTGGCGCTGGCCAGCGCGCTGGAAGTTTCATCCAGATTGTTGGAAAGCTGACTGGCCTGCTGCTCGCTGTTGGTCAGGTCTGTGTTCAACACCAAGTTCACGCTACGCAACTCGGCGTTGGTCATGCTGACCTCGTCCAGTTTGTTGGAAAGGACACCAATCGTGCTGGCGTCGGCCTGGTGCTGATCCTCGGCCTGTTTCTTGACCGCCACCAGGGCAACAATCAGCCCGACGGCGACCACCAGTGAAATGATAATTCCAATTTTTAATTTCATAGCCTGTCAAGAATGACCGCGCGCGGCGTTTTTGGCAAGCCTGCGCATCATAGTCCGTCACTTGTCCGGCGACGCGTCGGGCGCATTGGTGGCGACCGCCTCCAATGTCGCTTCCAGCGTTTTCAAGGCCGGGTCAAGAATTTGCACGTTGTAATCCTTTTTTAATTTATCCACATAGGCCGGTGCCAGCTCCTTGATCTTGTCGTTTTCCAGGGTGGTCTTGCAGAGGTCCGCCGGGGTCGTTTTCAGGTCGGGCGGCAACACTTCGTTGTAGCCGTATTTTTTGGCCGGAATTTTTTCCAGCAGCTTGATGATGTGAAAGCCGTAGCGGGTTGTGACCACGTCGCTGATCTGGTTGTTCGTCAGCGAGAAGGCGGCGGCCTCGAACTCGGGAACCATCGCGTGCGAGGGGTCGGCGCTGGCGCGGGCAAAGGTATATTCGCCGCCGGTGTCCTTCGAGCCGGGGTCTTCGGAGTATTGCGCGACCAGATTGGTGAACTCCTCGCCGGCGAGGGCGCGTTTGCGCAAATCTTCAATCTGCTTGCGCTTGGCCTGAATCTGATCATCCGGCAGAGGCTGTTGCGTGGCGGGGTCAAGTGTCAGCAGCAGGATGTGGCGGACGTGTGCGCGTTCCGGCTCCTCAAATTCCGCCGGATGCGTGTCGTAATAACTCTTCGCATCCGCGTCGGTCACGACCACGTTCAATTCCCGGCGCAACGCCGTCTTGGCGACCGCCTCCTGCGTGGCCTTGGCGCGCAAATCCTCCATCGTCATGCCCACCGCCTTCAACTGGTGCTCAAACGCCGCCTGTGAACCGAACCGTTTCAAAATGTTCGTCATCTGCGTGTCCGCCTCCTGCCCGCCCGCCACGCGGTCCGCCTCCGTCGCCTTCTGCAACAAAAGCTGGATGGTCACCAGTTGGTCGAGGATTTTGATCTCGAAGTCCGGCGGCAACTGCTGGCCGGCGGCGGCGGCGTTGGCCTTGGCACCCGTCAGCACCGAGTCCAGGTCGCTGCGCTTGATTTCAAAGCCCTTGCCCTTGACGATGGCGGGGTCGCCGAACAACGCCGCCATCTCGGCGTCCGTGGTCGTGTTGGTCATGGCGGGCGCGTTCGTGGACAACGGCGCACTTTCGGTCGAGGCCGGCGCGGAAGCCGGGCCGAAGACCAGTGCGGCCAGCGTTGCGGAGAAAATCAGTTTCAGTTTCATCGTGTTCTTTTGTTCAATTGGACTGGCGGGTTTCGTTTCGGTTCAAAAACAGAATCACAAGCTTACCACTTTCACGTTGCTGATGTCAGCGTCTTTTTTCAATTCATCCAGCACCGCCGCCGGCGGCGCGCTGTCCAGGCTCAACACCGTCAACGCCAAGCCGCCCGCCGTGTCGCGGCTCAGGCTCATGCTCGCGATGTTGACCTTATGCTTCGCCAGCAGCGTGCCGAGGTGGCCGACGATGCCCGGCTTGTCCGCGTTGTTCAGCAACAGCAGCGTCCCGGTGATCGGAATCTCGACCGACTGGCTGAACAGCCGCACGATGCGCGGGTTGTTCGGCGAGCCAAAAAAGGTTCCGCCCGCCGAAATCAATTTCTTCGCGCCGCTGAACGCCTGGACGTGCACCCATTCGTTGAACGTCACCGGCTCGTCCGATTTTTTTTCCTCGACCGTGATGCCGATGCTTTGCGCCACGCTGCGGACGTTCACGTTGTTCACGTCCTTCAAATTGCTCGTCGAGAGAAAGCCCCGCAAGATCGCGCGCGTCACCGGGTCAATGTTCGGCAGCGACCGCGCGTTGCCGCCGTAAGTGATGTGCAGCTTGTCCGCGCTCGCCGGCGTGAGTTGCGCGAGCAATTTGCCCAGCGCCTCGCCCAGCGGCAGATACGGCTTCACCTGCTCGTAGGTCTTCGCGTCGAGGTAAGGCAGGTTGACCGCGTTGCGCACTTCGCCGGTCAGCAGATAGCCCGCGATGACTTCCGCCACCTCGATGCCGCATTTTTCCTGCGCCTCTTCCGTGCTCGCGCCGAGGTGCGGCGTGAGGATCAAATTCGCCTGCTTGCGATACGGATGGTCGGCGGGCAGCGGCTCGACCGCAAAAACATCCAGCGCCGCGCCCGCGACTTTTCCCGATTCCAGCGCCGCGAGCAAATCCGTTTCGGAAATGATTTCGCCGCGCGCGCAGTTCACGATCTTCACGCCCGGCTTCATCTTCGCGAACGCCGCCGCGTTGAGCATCTCCTTCGTCTCCTTCGTCACCGGCATGTGAACCGTGATGAAATCCGCCTCGCGATAAACATCGTCCACCTCCGCCGCGAACTCCGCGCCGATGGCCTTCGCGCGGTCTTCCGTGAGATACGGATCGTAAGCCACGACGCGCATCCCGAACGCCTTCGCGCGCTTCGCCACTTCCGTGCCGATGCGGCCCATGCCCAGAACGCCCAAAGTTTTGCCCGCGAGTTCCACGCCTTGAAACAGTTTCCGGTCCCACTTGCCGGCGATCATCGTCGCCGCCGCCTGCGGCACCTTGCGCGCGAGCGAGAGCAGCATCGTGAACGTCAGTTCCGCCGTCGTGATCGTGTTGCCGCCGGGCGTGTTCATCACCACCGTGCCGTGCTGCGTGGCGGCCTCGATGTCCACGTTGTCCACGCCCACGCCCGCGCGCCCGACGACGCGCAACTCCTTCGCCGCCGCGATGATTTTCGCCGTCACCTTCGTTTCGGAGCGCACCACCAGCGCCGTCGCGTCCGCCACGAGCGGCAGCAGTTCCGCCTCCGGCAGGCGTTTGGGCAGCACGACGACTTGGAATTCCGGCCGCGCTTGCAACAGCGCGATGCCCTTGGGCGAGATCGGATCACAGATGATAATTTTCATGTTCAAATCAAAATGGACGGTGAGTTTAGGTTGCCGCCCCGTTTTGGTCAAACAGCGAATCCAGCCGGATGCGTTCAACGCAATTCAGCGGGTTCTTTTTTAACTGACATTCCCAAATCCGCAACACCCTCCAGTTGGCCCGCCGCAAGGTTCGGTTCACCAGCGCGTCGCGCCTTTTATTGCTGGAAAACTTGCGACGCCAGAACGCCCGGTTGCTCCTCGGCTGCGTTCCATGCTTTGGACAGCCATGCCAGAAACAGCCGTCCACAAAGACCGCCGTGCGCGATTTGAGGAAAACAAAATCAGGACGCACGGCAAGTGATGAGTGACGGGTGCCAGGTGATGAGCGGGGCGAAGAAATCTTTCTCGTCACCCGCCACCCGTCACTCATCACTTGCTTTTTGCCCCGCCGCCGCCGGCCATCAACCCTCAACCTTAAACCATCAACTGCCACGCGCACCGGCAGATGCCGTCTCCAACCGACGATTCCATGTGCGCGCAGCAGCCGGGCCAGCGCCAGTTCCGTGTCCTTGTTCCCGCGCGAGCGGATGCGCGACATCACAAACGAACGCTTCGCCTTGGTGAAAATGTCACCAGTCTTTTTTGCCAAAGCAGTTTCCATCTTCATCAAGAATAGAACCGTCCGGCAGAACATCCACCGGTAAGATATAATCTTCCACCGTCATCGCATCATCGAAATCTCGCTGGCCGTCAAGAAACTGTTGCAACTTTTCCATCACATCATCGGCAATTTCACGCTGGGCAGCTTCGAGAGTCGGATAGACAACTGGCATCAGGTTTTCAACGTGCCATGCTGGAATCCGTCCTTCGCAAACCGTATCAATAAAAATGCAAAATGCTGGTCGGTTGTTCGGCTCATCGTTCATGCAATAATTCCTGAACCATTTCCTAAAAAACTGCAAGAAATTTGTGTTCTATACTAGAACAACAATTTTCAAGGCGAACCTGGTAGCCTGGCTGCTCCATGGCACAAGTCAGCCAGAATCTTATTGGCGAACGCGTGAAAAAAGCGCGGGGAAATGCACAGCCACCCATCACGCAGGACGAGCTTTCCAAGAAATTGGCCAAACTCGGCGTTTCAATTGACCGGGCTGGTGTTGCAAAGATTGAAACGGGTGTCCGTGGCGTTCTCGACTTTGAGCTTGTCGCTCTTGCCAAGTCTTTAGCTGTAAAAGTGACGTGGCTGCTGGGCGTGAAGGAGTGAAACATGGCTGCATTCTACCGAGCTGTTCTTACCGATTTTCTCGCTGACTCTCCCGAAAAAATTCTGGGCGCGCTTCTCCACTCCTATCAACATAACGAATTGCAGAAGCGGCAGACGAAGGCATGGGAAAAAGAGATTCTCATTTTGAAATCGGCGTGTGCCGAATTGATCCAACTCGCCCCAAGCACGACGAAATGGTCGTTGCTCATGGAGTATCCGATTCCCCGGCGGCCCAAGCGGCTTGATGCTGTGTTGTTGGCTGCCGACGTAATTATTTGTCTCGAATTCAAAACCGAGGACAAGGCTCACAGTTTGCAATCGCAGCGGCAAGTTGAAGATTACGCGTTAGACCTTCGTGACTTTCACGAAGCAAGCTGCGACCGGCGCATCGTGCCGGTTGTTGTCGTGCCGAAAGCTCCGCCCGCGATAGATTCCAACTTCCAGATTTCCACCGATGCTGTGCGTGACGTGAAGCTGGCCAATGCTACCGATCTCGCACAAACGCTTCTGACAACTTTCAATGCCGATCATCGCGAGGATTCGTTGCCGATTGATCCGGCAGGTTGGGACAATTCTCCGTATCGTCCAGTTCCAACTATCATCGAGGCCGCTGAGGTTTTATTTGCCGGCCACAATGTCAGCGAGATTGCCCACTCTTATGCAGGAGCAACCAATTTGACGATCACATCAAACCGCCTTGTTGAAATCATTCAGCAAGCGCAGCGGCAATCTGAAAAAGTCATCTGTTTCGTCACTGGCGTTCCGGGCGCAGGCAAAACACTCGCGGGGTTGAATGTCGTTCACAATCCGGCATTGCGGCGTGAAGGTCGTCCAGCGGGCGTTTTTCTTTCTGGTAACGGGCCGCTTGTTAAAATTGTTTCCGCTGCAATCGCGCGTGACCACAAACGCCGCGTCCGCGAAATCGGCGGTGAGCGCACGGTGGGAACATTCATTCAGAATGTTCACGTCTTCGTCCGGGAAGGACAGGAAAAATCCGATAAGCCCCCGGTCGAAAAGGTAGTCGTGTTTGATGAAGCGCAACGAGCATGGAATGCAGATCAAAACCAAAAGAAAAATGGGTTGGATGTTTCCGAAGCGGAAACGATGCTTTCAATCATGGATCGCCACCAAGATTGGGCGGTTCTGATTGCGCTCGTCGGAGGCGGCCAAGAAATCCATAACGGCGAAGCCGGTTTGGCTGAATGGGGCAAAACACTGCTAGAAAAGTTTCCGAGCTGGAAAATTGCCGTCTCGCCAATGGCACTTGAACACGATTCTAGCACCGCCGGTCATCGTCTTTTCGCCGATGGAAACGCTGGTTCGCTCGCAATTCAGAAAGAGCCGTCGCTTCACTTAAAAGTAAATCTGCGTTCGTTCCGCGCCCAGAAACTAACCGAGTGGGTTGAGGCCGCTTTGTCAGGCGATGCCACAAAAGCAAAAACCATATTTCCCGAATTGCGGGACTTTCCATTCAGTCTTACTCGGTCGCTGCCAACTGCTCGTCAATGGCTGCGAAAACATGCACGCGGTCAACAGCGTGCCGGACTGGTCGCAAGTTCGGGTGCAATCAGACTTCGAGCCGATGGTCTTGAATTATCATCGGGCTTTCGGCAGGGCAATCGCGACATTTATGTGAACTGGTTTCTTAACCACTCGCCAGACATTCGCTCATCAAATCAACTTGAAGTCGCAGCATCCGAGTTTGAGTGTCAAGGTTTGGAACTTGATTGGGTTGGTCTTTGCTGGGGCGGCGATTTTTCTTACGATGCAACAACCGGTGGGTGGTCGTTTCGGAATTTCAGCGGTTCACGTTGGGGAAGTTTGAAGAATGAAATTGACCGGCAGTATCTTCTAAATACCTACCGTGTTCTTCTCACCCGCGCCCGGCGTGGATTGGTTCTTTGGATTCCGCAAGGCGACATTTCGGATGAAACTCGTTTGCCAAATTCATTTGATTCCACAACGGAATATTTGATTCGCTGCGGATTGCCCGTAATTTAATTGCCCTGTTCCTTGTCCTCGAAGCCGTGCTTTTTGCCGAGGCTCAATTTCTTGGAGACGCCCGCGATGCTGAACGGCTGGCAGGGAAAGCCGGCACAAAGAATGTCGTGCTCCGGGATTTGATCAATGGCCACGGAATGAATGTCGCCGTGGGGCTGCTCGCCAAAATTGGCCGCGTAGGTTTCCCGCGCCTTCTCGTTCCAGTAAGACGAAAAAACGCACTGGCAACCGGCTTTTTCAAATGCAATGCGGAAACCGCCGATGCCACAAAACAAATCAATGAAACGAAGTTCGTTGTGCGAGCCATTGCCGTTGACGTGATACGGCGGCGAGTCTTCGCGCAGGGCGTTGGTGGGGCGAGCGTCCCCGCGAGCCGCCGCGCGTTCTTTCAACCCGGCTCGCGAGGACGCTCGCCCCACCGGGGTTTTGCGTTTCCCGCTCACGCGTCCACTCCCTTGCAAAGCTCCGCCGTGGACAAACCAAGCGCCTTGGCAAGCTTGGCGACGTTTTTGATTCCCGGATTGCGCAGGCCGCGTTCGATGCCGCTGATGTAGGTGGCGTCGAGGCTGGCGCGTTCGGCGAGATTTTCCTGGGTGAGTTCGCGGGCTTCGCGTCGTTTGCGGACGTTCAGCCCGAGTTTCGCGAGAACAGAGTCACGTTTCGGCATGACTCATAGTCCATGCTAAAACGCGTGAAAGGTCTATGGACTATCAGCCAGGTTGAACGAGGTGCCGGTTCAACGGTCCTCCTTTTCCTTTTCGGCACGGCGTTCCTCGATCAGCTCCTGCACGACAGATTTCTCACCGGGCTTTTGTCTGCATAGCGATTGAATGGCGCGTATTTGCCGGTCAAGTTCCGGGCGCGTAAGTTTTTTCTTCCGGTTTGCCATACCGCAAGTTTGCGCCGGAAATTTATCAGCGTCAATTCTACGTTCGCGTGTTTGGCGTCGTTTGCGGTTCACCTCATCCGGCCTCCGACCATCTTTCCAACGCGGAGCAGTAACCCAGATTGGCCCTGATGGTTTGAGCCTCCGTTTTTCGCCCCGGAAAAATCAGTGTGCGCCGGGCGAAAATTGTTTATGCTCGCGCCGCATGAGCAAGCTGTTGTTGATTGATGATGAAGAGGACGTGCGGTATTCGCTGCAACGCGTTTTTGACGGGCCGGACCTCGAACTCGCCACCGCCGCCAGTGGCGAGGAGGGTTTGAAGGCCATCCCCAAGTTCAAGCCCGACCTCGTGCTGATGGATGTGCGCATGGGCGGCATGAACGGCCTGGAAACGCTCCGCAAAATCCGCGTGACCGACCCCAGGCTGCTCGTGATTTTGATGACCGCCTACGGCACGACGCAGACGGCCATCGAGGCGATGAAGCTCGGCGCCTACGATTATCTGCTCAAGCCGTTCGACATCCCCAAGCTCAAGGAAGTCATCGGCAACGCGCTCAAGGCCGCGCGCGACATGAAACAGGTCGTCTCCTACGAGCCGTTGCTCGAATCCGAGGATTACGAGCTGGGCATCGTCGGCCGCAGCGAGGCGATGCAGCAGGTGTTCAAACTCATCGGGCAGGTTGCCGCGACGGACGCCACCGCGCTCATCACCGGCGAAAGCGGCACGGGCAAGGAACTCGTCGCCCGCGCGATTTATCATCACAGCGACCGCGCGCAACAGCCGTTCCTCGCCGTCAACTGCGCGGCGATTCCCGAACAGCTTTTGGAAAGCGAACTGTTCGGCCACGAAAAAGGCGCGTTCACCGGCGCGACGAACCAGCGCATCGGCAAATTCGAGCAATGCAACAAGGGCACGATCTTCCTCGACGAAATCGGCGACATGACGCCGGCGACGCAGACGAAGATTTTGCGCGTGCTGCAATCCGGCACGTTCGAGCGCGTCGGCGGCAACTCGCCGTTGCAGGTGGACGTGCGCGTGATCGCCGCGACGAACAAGCCGCTCGAGGCCGCCGTGGCCGCGCGCCAGTTCCGCGAGGATTTGTTTTACCGGCTCAACGTCGTCCGCCTGCACCTGCCGCCGTTGCGCGAACGGCGCGACGACATTCCGCTGCTGGTGAATTATTTTCTCGAAAAAATCGCGCGCGAGCAGTCGCGCAAGCCCAAGTCCATCGCCAGCGCCGCCGTGAAGCTGCTGAAAAAATACCACTGGCCCGGCAACGTCCGCGAACTGGAGAACTCCATCCGCCGCGCGCTCGTGCTGACCAAGAGCGACGCGATCCTGTCCGCCGACCTGCCGCCGGAAATTTCCGGCGAAGGCGGCAGCGGCGCACCGCCGCCGGCCATCGCCATCGGCGCCGGCGATGCCGCGACGACGGATGCCGCCGCGCTCGCGCGGCAGCTTTTCCATTGGGCCAGGCGCGACCCGAAACTGAAGGTGATTCCCGCCATCGAACGCGAGCTGGTCATCCAGGCGCTGATTGAAACGAACGACAACCAGGTTCACGCCGCCAAGCTGCTCGGCATCACGCGCGCGACGCTGCGCAAGCGCATTGACAAGTTCGGCATCCAGCGCGAATTGAACGTGAAGTGAACCGGTTTATGTTTGACCCAGCTTCCGCGATTTTTCCGTCGCGGCGCGGACGGCGCTGATCACGGTGGCGCGGAGCTTGCCTTTTTCCAACGCGTGCAAACCTTCAATCGTCGTGCCGCCGGGGCTGGTGACTTGATCCTTGAGTGCGCCGGGGTGCTGGCCGGTTTCCAAAACCATTTTCGCACCGCCCAAAACGGTCTGCGCGGCGAGCTTCGTCGCGATGTCACGCGGCAATCCGGCCGCCACGCCACCATCGCTCAACGCCTCGATGAATTGATAAACGTAAGCCGGGCCGCTGCCGCTCAAGCCGGTCACGGCGTCGAGCAGATTTTCCTTCACTTGAAACGCGATGCCGACGGCGGACAACAGTTTTTTTGCCAGTTCGCCGTCGGCGACGGTCGCATGGTTGCCGAGCGCAAAGGCGGAAGCGGCGGCGCTGACGAGCGCGGGCGTGTTGGGCATGACGCGGATGACGCGCGCGCCGGCGGGCAGCGCGGCCTCCAGTTTGGCAATCGTCACGCCGGCGGCGATGGAAACGAGCAGATGGCTTTTGGTGAACGCGCGGGAAATTTCCGCGAGCGCGGCGGGAACCTGGTCGGGCTTGGTCGCGAGAATCAGCACGTCGGCGAATTTTGCTACGTCCAGGTTGGTCGCGACGGTTTTTGCGCCGACTTCGCCGGTGAAAATTTTCCGCGCGGTGACAAAGGGGTCGCTGGCGATGATTTCGCGCGGGACGACCATTTCGGCGCGGACAAAACCCTTGGCGAGCGCGGTGGCCATTTTGCCCGCGCCGAGAAAACCGATGTTGGATTTGGTTGGCATTGGCTTTTTGTAGCAGGCGGCGGCGGCGAGCGGAAGCGGAATTCACGGCTTGAGTTTGGCGGGCTTGTGTATATTTTTGTGGCGGTAATCGGTTTTAATTTTTTTAACAGATGGCCACCCGCAAATCATGGGACACGTTTGAAGCAATGCGCGCCGCCGCCCAAGAGGGCGACCTGCAGGCGCAATGCTATCTCGGCGTCTGCTTCCAAAACGGTCAGGGCGTCGCGCAGGATTACCAGGAGGCGGTCAAATGGTATCGGCGCTCGGCGGAACAGGGCGATTCCGTCGCGCAATGCTACCTCGGCGTCTGCTATATCACCGGCGCGGGCGTGCCGCAGGAATTCGGCGAGGCGGCCAAGTGGCTGCGCGAGGCGGCGGAACAGGACGATCCGGCGGCGCAGTTCAACCTCGGCATGCTTTACGAAACCGGCCAGGGCGTCCCGCAGAATTACGCCGAGGCGGTGAAATGGTATCGCGAATCGGCGGAACACGGCTACCCGGCGGCGCAGTTCAACCTCGGCGTTTTTTATGAGACCGGGCAGGTCGTGCCGCAGGATTTCGAGGAAGCCGTCAAATGGTATCGCATGGCGGCGGAACAGGAATGTGCGCCCGCGCAATGCAACCTCGGCTTGTGCTACCAGACCGGGCGCGGCGTGGAGCAGGACGCGCAGCAGGCCGTCAAATGGTTCATCAAGGCCGCGCGTCAGGGCGACAAAACCGCGCAGCACAACCTCGGCCTGCATTACTCCGCGCTGGAAGCCGGCGAAGCCGACGACGCCGAGACCGCCAGAAACACGCCGCGCTGAAATCAGCCCGCGAGTTCCTGCAACTTCAAAAACGCCCCGCCGCCGCCGATGGTTTTTTCCGCCAGCTCAAACCCTTCAATCACCGATCGGGCTTTTCCCGCAACAAACAGGGCCGCGCCGGCGTTGAGCAAAACCGCGTCGCGCTTCGGGCCGCGATCATCGCCGAGCAAAATTCGCCGCGTGATTTCCGCGTTCTGAAATTTGTCGCCGCCGAGCAGATCCTCCAGCGTCGCCGGCTGCAACGGAAAATTTTCCAGCGTCAAAACCGAGGCCGTGAAGCCGCGCGGCTGGTAAAATTCCGCAAGCGTGTTTTCGCCGAGCGTGGACAATTCATCGAGAAAATTTCCGGTTTCCGGATTTCGATTTTCGATTTTCCCGGTCACGACCATCGCGCGGCGGACGCCGAGCGATTGCAGGACGAGCGCGAGCGGCTCGCAGAGTTCGGCGCGCGGCACGCCGACGAGCATCGCGGACGGCCGCGCGGGATTCAGCAGCGGGCCGAGAAAATTGAAAATCGTGCGCTGCCCGCGCGCGGCACAGATTTTTCGCGCGGCGGAAATATGTTTGAACGCCGGATGAAAATTCGGCGCGAAGAAAAACGCGAAGTTTTTCTCGCGCAACGACTGCGCGGCTTCTTCCGGCGTCAGATCAATCCGAATGCCTAACGCCTCCAAAACATCCGCGCTGCCGGCCTGCGAGGTGACGGCGCGGTTGCCGTGCTTGGCGACGGCCACACCGGCGGCGGCGCAGACAATCGCGGCGGTCGTTGAAATGTTGAAGGTGCCGTGGCGGTCGCCGCCGGTGCCGACGATGTCAAGAATCTCGCGCGCGTCGCGCCAGTCTTTTTCAATCGGCGGCGGGACGGATTTTTCGCGCAGCACGGCGGCGAACACGGCGATTTCATCCGGCGTCTCGCCTTTTTGCGCCAGCGCGCCGAGAAAATCCGCCTTCTCCGGCGCGGAAATTTTTTCATCCGTCAGTTGCCCGACGGCCAGGCGAACCTCTTCGGCGGACAGGGTTTGTCCGCCGGCGAGCTGTTGCGTGAGTGTTTTGAGCACGCGCGATTTTACAGTGGGAAGCAAAAGTCACAAACTGAAATTGCGGCAGTGGTGAAATTTGCGTAACTTGTCCATTCGTGATGTTGTCTCAAAGGGCAGACGGAGCGAAAAATATTTTTTATGGCAGGAAAATCAAGCGGCGGCTGGTGGAAATGGCTTCTGATCATCGTGTTCATTGCGTTGACCGGCGGCGGGTATTTTTATTTCAGCCACGGACGCGCCGAGCCGCTGGCTTACAACACAACGCCCGTGACACGCGGCGAGTTGACCAAGCTGGTGACGGCGACGGGCACGCTGAACCCGGTGGTGAATGTGACGGTGGGCAGCCAGGTTTCCGGCATCATTGACCGGCTTTATGTGGATTTCAATTCCATTGTAAAATCGAACGAGGTCATCGCGGAAATTGATCCTTCGACGTATCAGGCGGCGGTGGAGCAGGCCACGGCCGATCTGGCCAACGCGAAGGCCAACCTCGAATTGCAGCAGGTCGAGGCCAACCGCAGCAGCGACCTGTTCACGAACAAGCTGATTTCCGGTTCCGATTACGACACCGCCATCGCCACGCTGCACGAAGCCGATGCGACGGTGAAAATCAAGCAGGCGTCGCTCGACAACGCGCTGGTGAACCTCAATTACTGCAAAATCCGCTCGCCGGTGGATGGCGTGGTGATTTTGCGCGCCGTGGAACTCGGCCAGACCGTCGCCTCCAGCTTCAACACACCGACCATTTTCCAGATCGCGAACGACATGACGAAAATGCAGATTGATTCGAGCGTGGCCGAGGCGGATGTCGGCGGCATCGTCGAGGGCCAGGCCGTGGATTTCACGGTGGACGCGTATCCCGACCGGACATTCCACGGCGCGGTGACGCAGGTGCGCAATTCGCCGACGACCGTCAACAACGTCGTCACCTACGACTGCGTCATCGGCGTGACGAACGCGGACAGCAAACTGAAGCCCGGCATGACGGCGAATGTTTCCGTCATCGTCGCCCAGCGCGAAAATGCGCTGACCATCCCGAACAGCGCGCTGCGGTTCCGCCCGCCGGAAAACGCCGAGGTGCTGACCAATGCCGCTGCCACGCAAACGGCACCGGCGACCAACAGCGGAAGTTTTTCCGGCGGTGCCGGCGGCCATCACGGCGGCCACGGCCACGGCGAACGTCCGTCGCTGCACACCGTTTATGTGCTGACCGGCGAAGGCAAGGATGCGAAGTTGCAAGCCGTGCAGATCAAGACCGGCATCAGCGACGGCATCTCCGTCGAAGTGATTTCCGGAATGGACGAAGGCGATAAAGTCGTCACCGGGACGGTCAACCCGACCGGCAGTGCCGCCGCGACCACCTCAAATCCGTTCGGCGGCGGCGGCGGAATGCCTCGGATGCGCTGACTTAATTTCCTGAAAATTTCTGTGCCGACCAACCACGTCATCAAGCTCGACGAAATCCACAAGACGTATCACACCGGCGAAGTGGATGTGCACGCCGTGCGCGGCGTCTCGCTGCACATTTTGCCCGGCGAATTTGTCGCCATCATGGGTTCGAGCGGCTCCGGCAAAAGCACGTTGATGAACATGATCGGCGCACTTGACCGGCCGACCGGCGGCCATTACTGGCTGGACGGCATTGACGTTTCGACGCTCGACCGCGACGCGCTCGCGGACATCCGCAACGAAAAAATCGGCTTCGTTTTTCAAGGCTTCAACCTGCTCGCGCGCACGACCGCGCTGGAAAATGTCGAAATGCCGATGCAATACAACCGCCAGCGCATCCCCGCGCACGAGCAATTTGAGCGCGCCACGCACGCGCTCGAACTCGTCGGCCTCGGCCAGCGCGCCGACCATCATCCCAACCAGCTTTCCGGCGGCCAGCAGCAACGCGTCGCCATCGCGCGCGCGCTCGTCAACCGCCCGGCGCTGTTGCTCGCCGACGAACCGACGGGCAACCTGGACAGCCAGACGAGCATCGAGATCATGGGCGTTTTTCAAAAGCTGAACGAGCAGGGCATCACCATCGTCATGGTCACGCACGAGCTGGACGTGGCGCGGTTCACGAAACGCATGGTGATTTTGCGCGACGGAAAAATAGTCACGGACGAAATGGTGCAACCGCGCTCGTTCGCGGAAAAAGAATTGCAGCGTTTGCGCGAAGAACAACAGGCCGTGAAACTGGGTTGAACCATGCGAGTTTTTGCCTCCATCAGAATCGCCGGTCGCGCGCTGCGCCGGAACAAGATGCGTTCGCTGCTGACGATGCTGGGCGTCATCATCGGCGTCGGCGCGGTGATTGGCGCGGTGAGCCTCACGTCCGGGGCGACGAAACAGGTTGAGGATCAGGTGGCCAGCCTCGGCGAAAATGTGATCACGGTTTTTTCCGGCAATTTCACCAGCGGCGCGATGCGCGGCGGCTGGGGCAGCGCGCCAACGCTGACGCTGGATGATGCGAAGGCGATTGGCCAGTTGCCGGATGTCGCCGCCGTCAGCCAGGAAGTTCGCGACCGCGAACAAATCCTCGCCAACGGCCTGAACTGGAACACGCAGGTGATGGGCGAATCGCCGGATTACCCGGAAATCCTCAACCGCAGCATTTCCGACGGCGCGATGTTCACGGATCAGGACGTGCGCGGCCTCGCCAAATCCGCCATCGTCGGCAAAACAGTGGTTGACCAGCTGTTTCCCGGCGAAAATCCGCTCGGACAAATCCTGCGCATCCGCAACATCCCGTTTCAGATCGTCGGCGTGCTCGCGCCGAAAGGCTTCAATCTTTTTGGCCAGGATCAGGATGATGTCGTTGTCGTTCCCTACACCAGCCACATGCACCGCATCACCACGCGCACTTTTTTGAACGATATTTTGGTGGAAGCCTCCAGCGACAAAACGATTCTTAAGGTGCAGGATGAAATCACCGACCTGCTGACGACGCGGCATCACAGCAAAGACCCGGATTTTACCGTCCGCAACCAGGCGGACCTGATGGAAAGAGTCTCGTCATCTTCCCGCACGATGGGCTTTTTGCTCGCGGGCGTTGCCGCCGTGTCGCTCGCCGTCGGCGGCATCGGCATCATGAACATCATGCTCGTCAGCGTCACCGAGCGGACGCGCGAAATCGGCATCCGCATGGCCGTCGGCGCGCGCGCGGCGGACATCCTCGTGCAATTTTTGATCGAGGCCGTGACGTTGAGCGCCATCGGCGGCGGCATCGGCATTGCCATGGGCGTTGGCTTCTCGGAACTGGTCAGTTACGTCTGGCACATGCCGACCATCACGCCGTTTTTCTGGATTGCGGTCGCGTTCATCTCCAGCGCCGTGATCGGCATCGTCTCCGGTTTTTATCCCGCATGGAAGGCGTCCAAGCTCGACCCGATTGACGCGTTGCGCTACGAATAGGGAAATCGTTGCATCGGATTTCACGCTTGCCGTTCCGAATGAAACGATTCAACGATTCACGACGTGACGACTGAAATTTTATCCACGCACACGCCGGAACTTTTTCAAAAAGCCGTCCGCCGCGCGGCGGAATTGCTCCGTGCCCGCGAAGTTGTCGCGCTGCCGACGGAAACGGTCTATGGACTCGCCGCCAACGCGCTGGATGAAAACGCGGTCGCCAAAATTTTTCAAATCAAGGGTCGTCCGGCAAATAATCCAATCATCGTCCATGTCGCGAACGTCGAAATGGCGAAACGCTGCGTCGAAAAATTCCCAAAACCCGCGGAAAAACTGGCCAAAAGTTTTTGGCCCGGCCCGCTGACGCTGGTTTTGCCGCGCGCGGAAAATATTCCCGCCATTGTGACGGCGGGCGGCGACACGGTGGGCGTTCGCTGGCCGAACCATCCGTTCATCCAGGCGGTCATCCGCGAGTGCGGTTTTCCGCTGGCCGCGCCGAGCGCGAATCTTTCCAATTCCATTTCACCGACAAACGCGGAGCATGTCCGCGCGCAGCTTGGTGGAAAAATTTCCCTGATCGTGGACGGCGGCCAGTCGCAAGTCGGCATCGAGTCAACGGTTTTGGATTTGACGGTTTCGCCACCGCGCCTTTTGCGGCCGGGGATGATTCATGCGGAATCGATCGCCGCCGTCGTGGGAGAAGTCAGAAGTCAGAACTCAGAACTCAGAATCAAAAATGAAGGGACGCTGCGCAGTCCGGGTTTGCTGGAAAAACATTATTCACCGAAAGCGAAATTATTGGTTTTGAACTGGCGCGACGACGCAGATTTATTTTTTCAACTCTCAACTTTCAACTTTCAACCCTCAACTTGCTTCGTCATCGCGCACACGAAAATTCCGTCCGGCGAAAATTTTGCCGATGTGAGCGTGATTCCGCACGATGCGGAGGCGTTTGCGCGGGCGCTTTATGCGGAGTTGCACCATTGCGATGCGGCGGGCGCGGGTCTGATTGTCGTGGAAGCGCCGCCGGAGCTGCCGGAGTGGTCGGGTGTCGCGGACCGGCTGCGGCGCGCGACGGCGTGATTTGCTTGCGTCACCAACGCTGGCGGTCGGTGAGGAACAGGCAGCCGCCGGCGGCGAGTTTGGCGGAACCATAAGGCCAGTTTTGCAGCGGAAAACCGGTGGGCGTCTGGTTTTTCACGAACGCGTTCAGCGCGAAATTTCCCCAACTGTCCGGCCCGGTGCGCGCGCAGTCGGTGATCAGCCGGCCGTCAACCGTGAGCGGCGTGAGGTAAAGCGCATGGATCGGTTTGACGTAATCACTGACGGCGTAAAAGTCATTGCGCGAATCCAAGGTCAGCCAGAGGCATTGGTGCCGGCCATACCAAGCGACGGCCGCCGGCACATCGCTCATGATCAATTCGTCGTCCTTCATCCAGGCGGAAAATTTCTGGATGTCCGGCGGATAATACGGCGGATTGGCCACCGGCGATTGCCGCGCCGATGCGAGGGTCACCACCAGCGGCAGACACGCCACCAAGGCAAACAAGCCGATGAGGGCGTAACGCATCTGCTTCGCCGGCAGCTTCATCTGCCCCAAAAAAGTCAGGAAAAAAACCGACGCATAAATGAACACCAGCGGCGCGACGAGCACGAGCAGGTTTTCGGAGTTGAGACCCGGCGATTGATCCGAAAGCTGCGTCCGCCCAAGCGCCTGGACGACGGCGAAGGTTCCCAGGCAAAGCAATAAAAAATATCGCAGCCGCCGCACCGCCGCACCGCGAAAACCCATCAGCAAGCCCGCCAGAAACAACATCGCCGCCCAGCTTCCGCCGAGCCTCGGCAGGTCGTTCTCAAAAATGGCAGTGAGGTTGGACAGCAATTTGTGCGTGTAAGGGACGATCCAAAACGCCGGACGCATGTCGGGGCTTAACGACTGCTCCAACCGGAAGCCGGGAAATGCCATGCTGGCTTCCATGACGGAATAGCCCGCCGTGCCGAACAGCGTGCCGCTCACCGACCAGTTCCGCGCCAGCCACGGCACGAGCAGGATGGCAAAGGCGGCAAAGGCGGCGCTCGCGTGCATCCCCCGGCGCGGGCCGCCAAAAAAACCAAAAAAAATCACCACCGGAATGATCACCCAGCCAAATGCGTAGCGCGTCAGTGCGCCCGCGCCGGCCAGCGCGCCGGCCAGCGCGGACAAACCCAGCAGCCAGTTCGCGCGCGGCAGCGGTTCGCGTGCCTCCGCCTCGATTTTCAGGACGCACCGGACGAGTCCCAAAAATATGACCAGCAGCAGCAGGGTTGAGAGGCCGGACACGCTGAATTGCCAGAGCAGTTCGCTGCCGAACACCAGCAGCGCGGACATCCAGGCCACGGTCAGATCAAACAATTTGCGCGCGAGCAAAAAAGTCATCACCACCGCCGCCAGCAAAAGCAACTGGTTGAAAAGCGCTATCAGAAAATCCGGCTGATAGCGCGCAAAGCGCCCGCCATCCGTCCAAAAAGCCTTTTTGGTTTCCACCGGCCAGTGAAACGGCAGGGTTTTCATCAGTCCGGCCAGCACGACCGGATACACCGGCGGATTGGCCAGATCGGGATGGCCGGTTTCAACCCGCGACAGGTCGGCATTTGTGCTGGTCAATTCGTCCGGGTGCGTGGCCAGAGTGCGCCTTTGCACCAGAAACAAACTGAACGGGCGGAGGAACATCGTCGTGTAGCCCCGACCTTCGGCAAGATTGCGCGCGACCTGCGCCGAGTCCATCGCCTCCTGCGTGGCCATGTTGCGATATTGCCGTGTGTCATACCAGACCGCCAGCGCCACCAGCACCAGCACCAGCATGAGGACCCGCAACACGCGCGGGCCGGCACCGAACTCCAGCTTGTGAATGGCGGACTGAATCCATTGGGAACTCATATATTTCAAAAACCTTCCAGATGATACTCGTGCAACTTGCGGTGAAACGTCCGCCGGCTCATGCCGATTTTTTGCGCCGCACGCGTCCGGTTGCCGTCCGTCTCCTTCAACGCGCGCACGATCAATTGTTTCTCCGCGTCCTTCACCGTCAAATCTTTTGCTTGCAGCAATTTCGTGCCGCCCGCCGAACCGCCGCGCATGGACGGCGGCAGGTCGCGCAAAGTAATTCGCTCGCCCCGGCACAAAACCACCGCGTGCTCGATGGCCGTGCGCAACTCGCGCACATTGCCCGGCCACGAAAAATTCATCAACGCTTCGAGCACGTCCGCCGTGAAATCGTTCACCGGTTTTTGATTTTCCTTCGCGAACTCGCGCAGAAAATTCTGCGCCAGCAGCGGGATGTCGCCCGGCCGCTCGCGCAACGGCGGCAATTCTATTTCAACCACGCGCAGGCGGAAAAACAAATCCTCGCGGAATTTGCCGGCCTTGACCAGTTCTTCCAGATTTCTGTTCGTCGCCGCCACCAGCCGCACGTCCGCGCTCAAAGTTTTGTTTGAGCCGACGCGCTCGAAGGTCCGCTCGCCAAGAAACCGCAGCAGCTTTACCTGGATGGTCGCGTCAATTTCGCCGATCTCGTCCAGAAAAAGCGTACCGCCCTGCGCCTGTTCGAATCTCCCAATTCTTCGCTCGTGCGCGCCCGTGAACGCGCCGCGCTCGTGGCCGAACAATTCGCTTTCCAAAAGCGTCGGTGCCAGCGCCGCGCAATGCACCGTCACGAACGGCTGCTTCGCGCGCGGACTCAACTGGTGCAGCGCCTTCGCGATGAGTTCCTTGCCCGTGCCGCTCTCGCCCAGCACGAGAACCGTCGCGCGCGTCGGCGCAACCTGCCGCACGACTTCAAAAATCTCATTCATCGCCGGCGATTCACCGACGATGTTTTCCAGGCCGAACTTGGCATCAAGCTGTTTGCGCAGCGAAACATTTTCCACCTCCAGATTTTGCTGCTTCAAGGCGCGCGCGATTCGTATTTCCAGTTCATCAATCTGCAAGCGGCCTTTGGCGATGTAATCGTCCGCACCGCGCTTCATCGCGTCCACCGCCAGTTCTTCCGAGCCGTAGGCCGTCATCAAAATGCAGATCGGCGGCTTCGGGAGCGACTTCGCCCGCGCAATGAGTTTCAACCCGTCTTCATTTGGCAGCCGGAAATCCGTCAGCATCACTTCAAAATTTTCACTCTCCAGCAAATTCATCGCCGCTTGCGCGTCTTCGGCGATATAAACGTCGTAACGCTCTTCCAGTGCCGCGCGCAAGCCCTCGCGCGTCGTCTTCTCGTCGTCCACAATGAGCAAAGTGGGTTTCATAAATTTTCTCCAGCCGCAGATGGGCACGGATGAAACACAGATAAAAAGCAAGCCGGCATTGACCGAATTAAAGGTCTTATTGGTGTTTCATCTGTGCCCATCTGTGGCTCAATTTTTATTCTCCAGCAATCGCGGTTTGCGTTCGTGCAACGGGAGCCAAATCCGAAAAGTCGTGCCTTTGCCCACGTTGCTTTCCAGTTCAATCCGCCCGTTGTGCGCGCGGACAATTCTCTGGACAATCATCAGGCCGAGGCCGCTGCCCTTTTTCTTCGTCGTGTAAAACGGCTCGAAGATGCGGTTGATCTGCTCCTGCGGAATGCCGCCGCCCGTGTCGCTCACGCTCATCCACACATCGTCGCTCGTCTCGCCGGTTTGCAGCGTCAGGCTGCCGCCGGTGGTCATCGCCTGCATCGCGTTTTTTACGAGGTTCACCAGGACCTGCTGCAACTGCGTCGCGTCCACCGGCGTCGCGGTCAGGTTGCGCAACAACTTCTTCTTCACTGAAACGCCGCGATTTTCAATTTCCGGCCGCAGCAGCTCCAGCGTCTTTTCCACGACTTCGTTTAGCGAGACCGGTTTTAATTGCAACGGTGCCGGGCGCAGCGCGCCGAGAAATTGTGTGACGATGTAGTCCAGCCGGTTGATTTCGCCCTTGGCCACGTCGAGATACTGCTCAAGGCGTCGAGGGTCGAAAGCCGAAGGTTGAGAGGCTTCATCGCGCACCGCGAAGTTTTTCCCTCGACTCTCGCCTTTCGACTCTCGCCTGATTTTTTTTACCTCCCGCTCCATCAATTGCAGATGGATGTGCAGCGCGTTGAGCGGATTGCCGATCTCATGCGCGACGCTCGCCGCGAGCAGCGTCAGCGCCTGAACGCGTTCACTCTCGATGGCCTCGAAAGTTTTTTGCCGGGCCTCGGTCGCGTCGTGCAAAATCAGCGCCACGCCGGAGCTGCCGGCGGCCTCGCCATCCAGCGGCGCGGCGTAGAGCCGGAGAAAACGCGGGCGCGGGTATTGCACTTCAAATTCGTGGCGCAAGATGTTCGCGCCGCCGACGCGGTCCACGCGCGAAATTTTTTTCCAATCCACCTCCGGCAAAACGTCCGCGATGTGGCGTTCCTCGGCATCCGGCGGCAAGCCGATGAGCCGCGTGACCGCCTGATTGAAATAAATCATGCGCCCCTGCTCATCCGCCACCAGCACACCGTCCTCAATTGTGTTGAACAGGGTTTCGAGAAAACTGCGTTCGCGCGCAAGCCGCTGGACGACCGTTTGCAGTCCTTCGGCATCAAGCCGCCGAATGCGGCCAAGCACTTTGTCTAGAAAACTGGATTTACCTGAAGCCATTGGATTAAATCAACTATTAAAGCGGCAAAATGGCACAATATAAATACCAGTCAAGTCAATTGAAAGAGTTTTTATGGCACAATGATTTGTGGTAAAAATACTACCAGCAGCGGAAATGAGTGAATTTGTCAGTCGCCAAATAGTTTTTTCAACTGGTCGCGCGCGGCGGCTTCGCGTGAATTGATTTCGGCTTTGGATTTCCAAACGCACGCCGCGAATTCAAAATACTCGCAGAAATTTCCCACCGCCTTTTCCAGCACCGGCTCAGCCCGGCGTTCGCGGCACTGCTGCGCCACGCGCGGATCGTAACTCGCACAGTTGAGGCAGACGCGCAAATCGGCGCGGCATTTCATGCAGACCTCGCCGCGCCCCGGTTGGCCGGAAATCGTCCAAGGTTCGCCGCAGTTGTGGCAATGACGAGTCGTTTTCATTTGCGAATTGTGATTTACGATTTACGATTGCGCCCGAAAAATAATACCCGTGTAAATCACGTGGCGTAAATCGCAAATTCACCGGATGAAAGCCAGCAAATCCGCCCTGCGCGAAATCCTCAGGCCCGCCGTCATCGTCGGCGCGCTCGGCTATTTCGTGGACGTTTATGATTTGATTTTGTTCGCCATCGTGCGGCGCGCGAGTTTGCAGGATTTGGGATTTTCCGGCGACCAGGTTTTGACGCAGGGGCTTCATTTGCTCAACCTGCAAATGCTCGGAATGTTGCTCGGCGGAATCGCCTTCGGAATTCTGGGCGACCGTCTGGGACGACTGACAGTGCTTTTTGGTTCAATCCTGCTCTATTCCGTCGGCAATATCGCCAACGGCTTCGTCCATTCTGTCGAAGCTTACGGCATTTGCCGCTTCGTCGCGGGTTTTGGTCTCGCGGGCGAACTCGGCGCGAGCATCACGCTGGTCTCCGAAGTGCTCTCGAAAGAAACGCGCGGCTACGGCACGATGCTCGTCGCGGCGGTCGGTGTTTTCGGCGCGGTCATCGCCGGACTCGTCGCCGACCAGGTCAAATGGCAGACCGCCTATTTCATCGGCGGCGGACTTGGACTGGTTCTGCTCGTGCTGCGCGTCAGCGTGGCGGAATCGGGAATGTTCAAACAGATTAAAAAATCTCCCGCGCAAGTTTCGCGCGGAAATTTCCTCTGCCTGTTCACGAGCTGGAAGCGGTTCCTGAAATATCTCCGCTGCATTTTGATCGGCCTGCCGAACTGGTTCGCCATCGGCATCCTCATCACCCTTTCACCGGAAATCGCAACCGCCCTGCAAATAAAAGGCGAAATCAACGCCGCGCACGCCATCGTCTTTGCCTACACCGGCATCACGTTCGGCGGATTCGCCAGCGGATTTTTCAGCCAGCAACTGCGCTCGCGCAAAAAAATCGTCTTCGCGTTCATCCTGTTCACGTTCGCCGCAATGGTTGCGTATTTTCTCGCCGTCGGACAGCCGGCGGCGACGTTTTATTTCATCATGCTCGTGCTCGGCGTCGGCGTCGGCTACTGGGCGGTGTTCGTGGCCATCGCCGCCGAGCAATTCGGCACAAACATCCGCGCGACCGTCGCGACGACGGTGCCAAATTTTATTCGCGGCTCGGTCGTGCTGCTGAATTTTGCGTTTAACTTTCTGAAGTCGCACAGCATCGGTGGCGTGCCGATCGGCATCGTGAACAGCGCCGCCATCGTCGGGACGGCTTGCATTTTGATTGCGCTCTGGGCGCTGCGCGGCCTGCATGAGACGTATGGCAAAGAACTGGATTACATCGAGCCGGTTTAACCTGGCCGGCTTATGAAACTGAAACTCTCGTTCGCGATTTTTTGGCTGGCGTTTGGCGCGCTCGCGCAAGCGCAAACCAACGAATCAAACTTCGACGAATCCAAAGTCGGGACTTATACGCTGCCCGATCCGCTCGTCTGCGCCGACGGCACGCGCGTGACCAGTGCTAAAATCTGGGAGAAAAGCGCCGGCCAGAACTGGTCAAAATTTTTGAGGAGCAAATTTACGGACGCGCGCCGGGGCGGGCGCGTGAAATGCACTTCGCCGTCATGTCGCTGACGAACAACGCGCTTGGCGGCATCGCCACGCGCAGGGAAGTCACCATCTGGTTCACGCGCGGCACGAACGGGCCGAGCATGAATCTGTTGATTTATGCGCCGAACGCGGCGCGCAAGCCCGTTCCCGCCTTTCTCGGTCTGAATTTCAACGGCAACCACGCCATCAACGCCGATCCGGGCATCACCCTTTCCGACCGCTGGTTTCCGCAAACGAAAAACGGCTGCGTGACGAACAATCGCGCCACGGAAAATTGCCGTGGCAAGGAAGCTTCGCAGTGGCCGGTGGAAAAAATCCTTTCACGCGGTACGCGTTGGCTACGGTTTACTACGGCGACCTGGAGCCGGATTTCACGAACGGCTGGAAACTCGGCGTGCGCGCCGCGTTGGGTCCCGACGGCACGAACATGGTGTTCCAGCCGGACGACTGGGGCGCGATCGGCGCGTGGGCGTGGGGCTTGAGCCGCCGCGCTGGATTATCTGGAAACCGACCGCGCGATTGATGCGCAGCGCGTCGCGGTCATTGGCCATTCGCGGCTCGCCAAAACCGCGTTGCGGGCGGGCGCGCGCGACCGGCGGTTCGCGCTCGTTGTCGCGAATGAATCCGGCGAGGACGGCGCGGCGCTGGTTCGGCGAAACCACAGCGCTGATCAACCGCCGGTTTCCGCACTGATTCGACGGCAATTTCAAAAAATTTTCCAACCATGAAAATGAAATGCCGACCGACCAGCACGAAGTCATCGCGCTCGTCGCGCCACGGCCGGTCTACATCGCCAGCGCGGCCGGCGATCAATGGTCCGATCCGCGCGGCGAATTTCTCGGCGCAAATGGCGCGGAGCCGGTCTATCGACTTTTTGGCGAGGCCGGACTAGACGTGAACGACTGGCCGCCGACCAATCACCCGGTCGGCGATTTCATGGCTATCACGTCCGCATCGGCAAACATGACGTGACGAGCTACGATTGGGAGCAGTATTTGAACTTCGCCGAACGGCATTTCCAGCGGTGAGAAGTTTTTGTTCGCGAAGCCGGGTTCAGAGTTAAGGGTTGGAATCAGCGGCGAATTTTGCAATTCTAAGTTGAACTTTGAATTCACAAGTGAAAATTGGCATTTACGGCGGCACGTTCGACCCGGTTCACCTCGGCCACCTGCTCGTGGCGCAGGCGGCGGTGGAAGAACTCGGTTTGGACAGGCTGTTTTTTGTCCCAGCGGCGCAATCGCCGTTCAAGGCTGAAAAACAAATTGCGCCGGCGGAAATCCGCCTGAAATTGCTCCGGCTCGCGCTCGCGCGCAAAACGGATTGCGAAATTGACGAACAGGAAATCCGACGCGGCGGAATTTCTTATTCAATTGATACTTTGCGGGACTACGCGAGACGATTTGAAAAAGCGGAATTGTTTTATCTCATCGGCGCGGACAACATTTCCAAGTTGAACCAATGGCGCGAGGCGAACGAGCTGGCGAAACTCGCGGAGTTCGTCGCGATCCCGCGTCCGGGCGAAATCGCCGCCGAATTTCCCAAGCCGTTTCGCGGGCGGATGTTGAAAGGCTTCCCAATCGAAATCTCCTCGTCGCAAATCCGCGCGCGCGTGCAGGCGGGTTTGCCGGTTGAAAACCTCGTGCCGCCGTTCGTGGCCGCCGCGATTCATGCGGCGAAACTTTACCTTTGATTTTTTCCACGCAGGAAGCGCGGCGTGAACCTTGGCAAAAGAATTTCAAAATCCATGTTTCTTCCGCGTCCAATCTGTGGCTAAATGCCTCCGGCAACTATGGATTCAAAAAAATTGGCGCAGCTTTGCCGCGATTTCGCGGACAACAAAAAGGCGGAAGACATCGTCATCCTCGACGTGCGCAAGCTGTCTTCGGTGACGGATTTTTTCGTCATCGCGTCCGGCACGAGCGAACCGCACCTGCGCGCCATCGTGGAAGAAATCACCGCGCGGCTGCGCGAGGAACATGGCCTGCGCCCGACGCGTACGGACGGTTCAATCCAAGGCACGTGGGTGGTGCTCGATTTTTTTGACGTGATTGTCCACGTCATGCGCGCCGATGCGCGTGACCGCTACGACCTAGAAGGCCTTTGGGCCGATGCGAAGCGCGTAATACCGCGAGCGGCAAAACGCTGAACGCACTGCTCGCCGTCCTAGTCCAGCCCGCCTGCGCGTTATGGTTGTTTCGGCGGAATTTCGTTCGCGGCCCTGACCATTTCGTCGAGGATTTTTTTGAAGTCCTCCAAACCGGTGGACGGAATGATGATGTTGTCGCGGCGACCGCCGACATCTTCGGTGATGCGCAAGAACCGTCCACGCGGATTTTCCTTCAGAGTGAACACAAACAGCTTGCGTTCAATTTGAATCTGATCGCTTTTCAGCGTGTCTTCGCTGACTGGTGGCTTGGGTTGACCGTATGGTCTGCGCCCAAATGGTGATGGTCTCTCGTTTGATATCATATAATTCCCGCTTGGACGCCAACGCGCCCGTTGCAGATTGCTTAAAATTCGACCGCTCCGTTAAAAAGTCAACCTACAAATGTTCACCGTCCGGCGCTATTACCCGTTTTGGGGGATTGACAAATTTTCATAAAATGTTTGCCGCGAGTTCGGCCAGTTCCGAGCGTTCGCCCTTTTGCAATTCGATGTGCGCGGCGATGGCCTGGTCGCGGAAACGGCTGACAATGTAATTAAACCCGTTGGATGACGAATCAACATACGGATTGTCAATTTGATATGGGTCGCCGGTGAAAATGATTTTTGTGCCGCTACCGACGCGCGTGATGATGGTTTTGGCCTCGAGTGGTGTGAGGTTCTGCGCCTCGTCAATAATCATGAACTGGTTCGCGATGCTACGGCCGCGAATGTAGCTCAACGCCTCGACCACGATGCTGCCGCTGCGCATCAAATCGCCGCTGCGACGATGGTCATGGCCCATGTTCAAATCGCTCAACATTTCGAGCGCGTCGTGAATCGGCTGCATCCACGGCGCAAGTTTTTCTTCGAGCGAGCCGGGCAGAAATCCGAGTTCCTTGCCCATCGAAATCGTCGGGCGCGCGACGACGAGCCGACGGAATTCGCGATCCAGCACCGTGCGTTTCAAGCCGGCGGCCATCGCAAGCAACGTTTTTCCCGTGCCGGCCTTACCCATGAGCGTGACCAATTTAATTCTGTCGTCGAGCAGCGCGTCGAAGGCGAAATGCTGCTCGCGGTTGCGCGGCTTGATGCCCCAGACGCCTTCGCGGCAGTCAATGATGGGGGTCAATTTCTCGCCGGTCGCATCCACTTTGGTCAGCGCGGCTTTTTTGGGATTGGCCTCGTCGGTGAGCGTGCAGTATTCGTTCGGGAAATATTTTTTGCCGCCGTTGATCTCCAGCTCGCCGTTGGCGCGGAAGGTCGCGAGCTTTTCCGGCCCGACGTTCATTTCCATCATGCCGGTGTAAAGGTCGGTGATGAACACGCGGTCCGTCTCGTAATCTTCCGCCGCGAGGCCGAGCGCGTCAGCCTTGATGCGGAGATTGATGTCCTTGGAAACGAGAATCGTGTGGTTCTTCGGCTGCGCTTTCTGGATGCTCGCGGCCAGTGAAAGGATGCGGTTGTCCACGGAGTTGCCGTTGAAGCCGATTTCGCCGCCAGTATTTTTTTGGAAGCCGATTTTTAATTTCCCGCCGGTCGGCAGTTTCACGCCCTCGCTCAAGCTACCCTCGCCGCGAAAGCCGTCGAGCATTCGCGACACGGTGCGCGCGTTGCGGCCCAGCTCGGTGGACTCGCGCTTGAAGCGGTCAATCTCCTCGATGACCTCGATGGGAATCAGGACGTTGTTGTCCCGGAAATTTAAGAGCGAGTTGGGATCGTGGAGCAGGACGTTGGTGTCGAGAATGTAATTTTTCACGCGTGAATTTTAATTTGCAAAATGTCGTTGGGAAAAATGTTCCTTAAAAGCGGAAATAAAGAAAGCAGGAATTCAAAAAAGGAATTTTGTTTCCGGCTAGACAAATCCGTCCGGCAGGCGCGTCATTAAGGAAACATGCGCGGACTGGACATCGAACGGCTCTACGACGGGCACGCGCAGCCGCTTTTTGCCTTTCTCCTGAACTTCACGCGCGACGAGGCGGACACGCGCGATTTGCTCCAGGAAATTTTCGTCAAACTCGCGCGCGAACCGAAATTGCTCGCCGGCGTCCGCGAGGAACGAGCCTTTCTCATCCGGCTGGCGCACAATGCGGCGATTGATTTCATGCGGCGGCGCGGCACGCGTGAACGGACGAAGGAAAATTTCGCCGCCGAAATTATTTCTCCATTTGCAGCAACCAGCGATCCTGACGAAAAATTATTGCGCGAAGAATTGTCAATTGCGCTCGGCGAATTGCCGGAAGACCAGCGCGCCGTGGTGCATTTGAAACTTTGGAGCGAATTGACTTTCGAAGAAATTGCCGCTGCGCTGGGCATTTCACCGAACACGGCGGCGAGCCGCTATCGCTACGGGCTAGACAAATTGCGCGACCGGCTGCGTCCACTCCATGAAGAAATGAAGAAGGCGGAATGATGAATGATGAAATGGAACAATTTGAAAATCGCTTGAGCCGCCAGCCATTGCGGGAAGTTCCCGGCGAATGGCGCGGGGAAATTCTTGTAGCCGCCGATGTGAATCGGCGGAAAGTCCGCGAATTTACATTCGCGGCTACGGTTGCATCAGGTCTCCGTCAGATTTTCTGGCCTGCGCCTGCGGCGTGGGCGGCGCTGGCGGCAGTCTGGATTTTTATTTTTGCGGTGAATTTTTTGATGCGCGACAAAACGCCGGTTGTGGCGGAAAAAGTCTTGCCGCCGTCGCCGGAAGTGGTGGCGGCATTGCGGCAGCAGAAAATTTTGTTCGCGGAATTGATCGGCTCAAGCGACGCGCGCGAGGCGGAGCCGCCGAAATTTTTCCCGCGCCCGCGAACCGAGCGCGCGGAGATTTTGGCGGCGTGACTTGAACCGCTAATCTGCGCTGATTGACGCTAATGGAAATGGAATCAGCGCAGACGAGCGCGGATTAGCGGTTAAAAAATTTATGGAAGAAAAACCTAAAGGCATCTGGAAAAAACCGTGGACAGGCTGGCGCAGCCTTTTGTTGGGTTGGCTGGGCTTGATGGTTGCGACGTTGATTATTTTTTGGGCCATCATGCTCGCAAGCGGAGCGCGCATCACCGGCGAGGAATTAAAACTTTGGGCGGTGTTCTCGCTTTGCGCGACGTTGGTAATTTTTTTAGTGCTTTTTATTCGCTGGCTTTTTTGCTGGCTCAATTTCAAGCGGTTTCTTTTCGGCCTCGCGTGCTTCGCCACGCTGGTTGCGCTGCTTTACGCGGAGGAAGACTGGCGCGGCAAACATGATTGGGAAAAATTCAAGCGCGAATGGGAGGCCAAAGGCGAACATTTTGATTATGCCAGCATCGTGCCGCCGCCCGTGCCGGACGATCAAAATTTTGCGATGCAGCCGATTTGGGTGGATTCAATCAAGTTTGAATTTGGCACGAACGTCGCCAAGCAATGGTATGGCGAAACATTCACCGAATCTGAACGCACCAACCTTGTTGACTGCTTGGGCATTTCCATTTATGGCAATATGGATGGCGGTGAATACGACGCGAAATCGCCGCACAACGGATATTGGGCAAAGGGGACGGAAACGGACTTGAAAAGCTGGCGGCAATACTATCGCGATTTGAGTTCAAAAACGAATGAATTTCCAGTTCCGTCGCAGCCGCAGTCGCCCGCCGCCGATGTTTTGCTCGCACTCGGCAAATATGATTCAACAATTGAAACACTGCGGCAGGCAAGTTCGCTGACATATTCGCGATTTCCGGTTTTTTCAGATGCTGACCATCCGTTCGACACGTTGCTTCCGCACCTGTCCATTTTCAAAAGACTGGCGCAGTTTCTTCAATTGCGCGCCATCGCCGAATTGCAAAACGGTCAAAGCGACAAGGCGCTGGCCGACGTGAAACTTGCCGTGGAATTGACCGGAAAAATCCGCAACGAGCCGTTTTTGATTTCGCATCTGGTGCGGATTGCGATGTTGCAGATCACGCTGCAACCGATTTACGAAGGGCTGGCCGAACACAAGTGGTCCGACGCGCAACTGGTCGAGCTGGATTCAGAATTGTCGAAGCCGGATTTTCTGGCTGATTATGAAATGACCATTCGCGGCGAGCGGGCCGCGGCGGTTTCGTCGCTTGACTTCATGCGCCGCACGAGTGATTTGGGACTGATTCAAGGTTCTGACGAACGGCATCATCCGTTCAATCTGGGCTTCCTGGCGCCCAGCGCGTTTTTTTACCAAAGCGAACTCAACATCGCGCGGATGTATCAGCAATATGATTTGCCCATGGTGGATTTGGAAAAAGGAACGGTGTCTCCGGCGCGGGTTCGTGATTTGCAAACGGAAGCCACACGCGACTTGAGTTATCACTGGTGGCCATACAAAATTTTGGCGCGGATGCTGTTTCCCGCAATTGAGAATGCTGTTAAAAAATTAGCCTACGCGCAAAGCGCAACCGACTTGGCGCGCACGGCGATTGCACTGGAGCGTTACCGGCTCGCGCACGGAGAATTTCCCGAATCACTCGATGCACTCGCGCCGCAGTTCATGGAAAAAATTCCGCACGATGTCATCGGCGGGCGGCCGTTGCATTATCGCCGAACGGATGACGGACAGTTTGTTCTTTATTCCGTCGGTTGGAATGAAACGGATGACGGCGGAGTTGTTGTCATGGCTAAAGGTTCATCGCCCGGTGTTGATTCTAACAAAGGCGATTGGGTCTGGCGTTATCCGCAGAAATGAAACCGCAAATTTTTAGACAGAATTAACGGAATTTTTAGAATTAAATTTCCAATTTTGTTCATTCTGTAAATTCTGTCCAAATCTTTTCCCTTCGTGTCTTGGTGTCTTTGTGGTGAAATGGTTTCGTGCAGATTACAAATTTGAATCCCGACGCGGACATCGGCGCGAGCGCGTGGCTCGTCGAACTGGACGACCACCGCATTTTGCTCGACTCCGGCATGCACCCAAAGCTTGAGGGCCGCGACGGGCTGCCGCTGTTCGGCAAGGCCGGCCAGGCCGAGGTGGACGCGATTGCGATTTCACACTGTCATCACGACCACGTCGGCGCGCTGCCGGTGGCGTTGCGGCAGTTTTCAAAGGCGCATGTGCTGATGACCGAACTGAGCTATTTCATCGTCGAGCGCGTGCTGCACAATTCCGTGAATGTGATGACGCGCCAGCGCGACGAACTGGGCATCCGCGAATATCCGCTTTACACGCACGACGAGGTGGACGACATCGCGCCGCGATTTCAAGGCTTCAAATACAACCGCGAGGTCGAATGGGCCTCGTTCCACAAAATGCGCGCGGGCCTGCCGTCGCCGACGCTGGAATTTTTCGACGCCGGCCACACGCTCGGCTCGGCGGGAATTTTGTTGCGCGGAAAAAAGGAAACGTTGTTTTACACCGGCGACGTGTGTTTCCACGACCAGACGATTTTGCGCAGCGCGCGATTCGAGGACGTGAAGGCCGACGTGATGATCATGGAAACGACGCGCGGCAGCCGCGAGGTGCCGAAAGATTTTACGCGCGAAAAAGAAATTGAACGGCTCGTGGAGGCGATTCACGGCGCGATCAAACGCAAAGGCTGCATTTTGATTCCCGCGTTCGCGCTCGGCCGCACGCAGGAATTGCTCGCCCTGCTGGCGCTGCTGATGCGCGAGGGAAAATTGAAGCCGCAACCGATTTACATCGGCGGGCTGGGGCGCGTGTTCACCGAAATTTACGACATCGAGGCGCATCGCACGCACCGGCAGCACACGAACTTAAAGTTGAACGAGGCGTTGCAGCTGATCGTGCTGGAAAAAGGCCAGGCGGAGAGCATGAAATTGGGCGGTGGAAAAATTTTTGTCATCACCGCCGGCATGATGAGCGAGAACACGGCGGCACACCATCTGGCGGCGCGGATGATCGGCGACGAACGTCAGTCCATTTTCTTTGTCGGTTACGCCGATCCGGCCACGCCCGGCGGAAGATTGAAGGCGGCGAAGCATGATGAAACGTTTGTGTTCAGTCCGAGCGCCGGGCGCGTGACGCGGCGGTGCGACGTTCAGGATTTCGATTTGACGGCGCACGCGAACCGGCAGGATTTGCTGGAGTTCGTCGGGCAGGTTTCGCCGCGCGCGATTTTGCTGGGCCACGGCGATAACACCGCCCGCGCCTGGTTCGAGGAGCAAATCCGTTCCCGCTGGCCGAAAATAAATATTCTCCAGCCGCAGTCCGGGAAAACCGTGAACGTATAAAAAACAACCGCCGGTCGGGAACAATGGCGACCGGCGGTTGAGTGTGGGCGCGGGCAAATTCAGTGGCCGGGGCCGTTGACGATATTCGCCAGGTTGAAAATCGGCAGGAACATGCAGATGACCATGCCGCCGATGACGACGCCGAGGAAAACAATCAGCATCGGCTCGATGAGCGACATGAGGCCGGAAAGCGTGGCTTCAATTTCCTCGTCGAGAAAGTTGGAGACGCGTTCCAGCATGTTGTCAATGTTGCCAGTCTGTTCGCCGGCGCTCATCATGCGAATGATCATGCTGGGAAAAATCGGGTTTTTACCGAGCGCGGCGGATATGCCCTCGCCGCGTTCGATGTCGGTGGCGGCGGTCTTGATCGCCTTTTCCATGATGACGTTGCCGACGGTTTGGGAAACGATTTGCAGCACTTCCAAAATTGGCACGCCGCTGCGGACGAGCGAGGCGAGCGTGCGCGTGAACCGGGCCAGACAGATTTTGTGGGCGATGGGGCCGAAGACCGGCAGCTTGATGCGGCGTGCATCCCAGAATTTGCGGCCGGCCGGCGTCTTGATGTAGTAAAGCCAGCCCCAAATTCCCGCGCCGGCTCCGATGATGAACAAAATCAGGTAATGTTTGACGAGATCGCTGATGTCCATCAGGACTTGCGTCGGGCCGGGCAGTTGCGCGTTAAATCCACCGTAAATTTCTTTGAAGGTCGGAATCACCTTCACCAGCAAAAAAACCGTGATGCAGATGGCGACCACAGTCACGGCGGTTGGATACATCAAGGCGGTCTTCACTTTCTTGCGCAGACGGTCGGTGTTTTCCAGATAGGTGGCTAGACGTGCCATGATTTCCGCCAGCAATCCGCCTTTTTCACCCGCCGAAACCATCGAAAAATAAAGCCGGTTGAATGCCTTGGGATGTTTGGCCAGCGCTTCCGAAAGACTCTCGCCGCTTTCCACGCGTGCGCAAATGTCACGAATGACATCGCGCATGACTTTGTTGGGCGTCTGGTCGGCCAAGGCCTGCAGTGCCTGGACGATGGCGATGCCTGCGTCAATCATCGTGGCCAGTTGACGGGTGAACACCACGAGATCCGCCAGACCCACCTTGCCGCCTTGGGTTTTGCCCTTGCGGGAAATTTTTTCTGCGATCGAAACGACCAGCAGGTTGCGATTGAGCAGCGCGGCAATTGCTGCCTGCTCGGTCGCGGCCTCCATGGAGTTCCGGATTTCCCGGCCGGTGGCCGTTTCTCTGGCGGTGTAGGCAAATGATGGCATACCTGTCTGTTTTTTAATTTTTGTTTGCAATTCCCAATACCGATTTTCACTTCGGCATTTTCTGGTTCTCGTTTTAGCATAAATTGTTCCAAGCGCGCAAATGTCACCCCGGTGCGGAAATGACTCGTATCGGCAGGATTTTGAGACGAATTATTGCCTCGTCTTGACACATTCGTTGCACAAAAATTGGCCTGCGCCGCAGGTCAAGTTGTTAAGTTATTCATAATCAGCGTTTTACAGTGTATAATTTAGCCAAAAAAATTTATTGCCACTGTCCGGTATTTTTTATAGCTTCATTGGCAAACGCACCAGTTGGTGCTGGGGCAGAATGTTTTTGCCCTTGAACAAAGTAAAAAACAAACAACCAAACAACATCGGAGGAACAAGATGAAGTTTAACAAATGGACATTGGGTCTGGCGACTGTCGGGGCGGTTAGTCTCGCTTCGGCAGCCCGCGCAGACGAGAAAATGAACTCGTTGCAAACCGCGCTCTCCAACACCACCATCAGTGGTTACGTCAGCGCGTCGGCCAACTGGGAAATCACCCCCAACAGTTCGGGCTATCGCAGCGGCACGCTGACTTCGCCCGCGAGCTATATCCCCTTTCAGGGGCCGACCAAGACGGACGGCTTTAACCTGGACGTGGTGAAACTCACCATCGCCAAACCTGAAGACGAATCCCCCTGGGCTTCCGGCTATGAAGTGGACTTGCTCTTCGGCCCGGACGCCAGCGGCATCGGCAACGCATCGCCAGGAGTTATCTCGGGTGCGCCGGGCAATACCGCCTCGGAAGTCGCCATCAAGAACGCCTTTGTTACCCTCCGCACCCCGGTGGGCAACGGCATTGACTGGAAGATCGGCGTTTTCGACACCGTCATCGGCTACGAAGCTTCCGACTCCGGCAGCAACCCGAACTATACCCGTTCCTACGGTTGGGCCATTGAGCCGACCGAACACACGGGCATCCTCGCCACTTACAAGATCAACGACGAGTTCACCGTGTCCGCCGGCGTCGCCAATACCCTCGCGCCGGGCATCAATGCCCGCGCCTTTGACAACACTGGCAACAAGGACGGGAACAAGACCCTCATGGGATCAGTAACGTTCACCGCTCCGACGAACTGGGGTTGGGCCGCTGGTTCCTCCATTTATGGTGGCATTGTTTATGGTTTCAATGGCACTGGCTTGCCTGTTCCACATAACAACGGTTTCTACGCCAATGGCAATCAAGTCAACTATTACGCTGGTGTAACATTGAACACGCCGTGGAAGCAGTTGACCGCCGGCCTAGCGTTTGACTACGTTCACAATTTGAACGGTGGCGGGGAAAATAACGTAGTGGCAGGTGTTTATGGTTACCACAACAGCTTCACCGCCGATGTCTGGTCACTGGGCTTGTATGGAACCTATAAGGTCACCGACAAGTTGAGTTTAAATCTCCGTGGCGAGTATGTTGGCATAACTGGAACGGACAACTACAGCTACTCATACGCTGGAGTGAACACGGTTAGCACAACCATTAACAGAAACAATTCTATTTACGAGTTAACCGCAACGGTTGAATATGACTTGTGGGCCAATGTTATGACCCGCCTGGAAGCCCGCTGGGACGGTGCCGACAATAAGAATACTTTTGTTGGCAGCAGTGTGGGCACCTTGAACCGTAACAGTTCCTTCGGCCTCTACGCCAACGTCATTTACAAGTTCTAATCTGATTTAGAACCCTTGGCCCCTTCCGGCAAACCCGGAAGGGGCTTTTTTGTTAAAAAAAAGTTGTTTCCAATCTGAATTCTGGTAAAAATTTTTGCGGCGGTTCTGCTCCTGTTTTAGAAACAAAACAAACAAATTCAACATCAGAAGAACAAGATGAAGTTTAACAAATGGACATTGGGTCTGGCGACTGTCGGGGCGGTTAGTCTCGCTTCGGCAGCCCGCGCAGACGAGAAAATGAACTCGTTGCAAACCGCGCTCTCCAACACCACCATCAGTGGTTACGTCAGCGCGTCGGCCAACTGGGAAATCACCCCCAACAGTTCGGGCTATCGCAGCGGCACGCTGACTTCGCCCGCGAGCTATATCCCCTTTCAGGGGCCGACCAAGACGGACGGCTTTAACCTGGACGTGGTGAAACTCACCATCGCCAAACCTGAAGACGAATCCCCCTGGGCTTCCGGCTATGAAGTGGACTTGCTCTTCGGCCCGGACGCCAGCGGCATCGGCAACGCATCGCCAGGAGTTATCTCGGGTGCGCCGGGCAATACCGCCTCGGAAGTCGCCATCAAGAACGCCTTTGTTACCCTCCGCACCCCGGTGGGCAACGGCATTGACTGGAAGATCGGCGTTTTCGACACCGTCATCGGCTACGAAGCTTCCGACTCCGGCAGCAACCCGAACTATACCCGTTCCTACGGTTGGGCCATTGAGCCGACCGAACACACGGGCATCCTCGCCACTTACAAGATCAACGACGAGTTCACCGTGTCCGCCGGCGTCGCCAATACCCTCGCGCCGGGCATCAATGCCCGCGCCTTTGACCGTCATCAAACCAGCAACTACTCTTCCGTCACCGACAACAAGGACTGGAACAAAACCCTCATGGGCTCGGCCACCTTCACCGCTCCGAGCAGTTGGGGTTGGGCTGCCGGCTCTTCCATTTATGCCGGCATTGTGTATGGTTTTAATGGTGCCAGTGGCGGCGGCCAAAACGGCTTCTATGACGACGGCAATCAGGTCAACTATTACGCCGGCGTCACGTTGAACACGCCGTGGAAGCAGTTGACCGCCGGCCTCGCGTTTGACTACGTTCACAATTTGAACGGTGGCACGGAAAACAACATCATCGTTGGCGCTTACGGCTATCATTACAGTTCCACGATCAATGTCTGGTCACTGGGCTTGTATGGAACCTATAAGGTCACCGACAAGCTGAGTCTGAATCTCCGGGGCGAATATGTTAACGCCAGGGTCACCAACAATTACAACTATTCCAATTCTGTTTCCTTGGCCAACTCCAGTTTCCCGTCCACGGTTAAGAACTCCATTTACGAGCTGACCGCCACGGCGGAATATGACTTGTGGGCCAATGTGGTCACTCGTTTGGAAGCCCGTTGGGATTGTGCTGACAACAGCAACGGCGTCCTCGGCGCGGGATCTTTGAACCGTCAAAGTTCCTTCGGCCTTTACGCCAACGCCATTTACAAGTTCTGACCTGATTCAAAATCTCCGGCCCCTTCCGCCAAAACCGGAAGGGGTTTTTTGTTTCCTGGCGCTGGTTTTTCAGCCATAATCCGCTGCAGATGCAATTCATTCGCGACATTTACCAGGCAAAGCTGGCGGAGCGAAAACCTGTAATCTCGTTTGAATTTTTTCCGCCGAAAACCGACGAGGGCGACCGTAATCTTTTGGAAAAACAGATTCCCACATTGTTGCTGACTAAGCCTGATTTTTGTTCCGTCACCTACGGCGCCGGCGGCAGCACGCGCGACAAGACGCTGAAAATCGTGGACTGCATCCAACGGCAGCACGGCCTGACCGCGCTGGCGCATTTGACCTGTGTGAACCACACCTGCGACGAAGTGCGGACGTTGCTCGAAAAAATCCGTGCGCTCGGCGGCAAAAACATTCTGGCCCTGCGCGGCGATGCGCCTGGCGGCGGCGAATTTCAGCCCACTCCCGGCGGTTTTGAATTCTCCGCGCAACTTGTCAAATTCATCCGTGAGCAAGGAGACTTTTCCACCGGCGTCGCGGGTTTTCCCGAAGGCCATGTTGCCTGCAAGGAAGGCAAGCACGCCGACTGGCGGCACTTGCGGGAGAAAGTGGACGCCGGCGCAGACTTTGTCCTGACGCAATTATTTTTCGACAACGCCGATTTTTTTGAATTCCGCGATTTTGTCGCCGGCAAACTGGGCGTCCGCGTGCCGCTCGTGCCGGGCGTCATTTCAATCTTGAGCGCGGCGCAGATCAAAAAATTCACGCAGCTTTGCGGTTCAAAAATTCCGCCGCCGCTTCGCGCGAAACTGGACCGGTTGGAAAACGACGACGAGGCCGCCGCTAAATTCGGCATTGAATACGCCACGCGCCAGTGCGAGGAACTGCTGCGCGCGGGCGTGCCGGGGCTGCATTTTTACACGCTCAACAAGTCGCATTCGACGGTGGCGGTGCTGAAAAATCTTGGGCTGGCCTGATTAGTTTTTCAAAGACCGACAGCGCTCAACATCGTGCCAATGACGCTCAATGGCCCGGTGTCTTCCAATCCGTCGGCGGCCTTGTCCAGCTTTTGCAGCGAGAGCTTGGCGTTCTTGTAAAACTCCTGGTCGTTGACCAGCTTGCCGACCGTGCCCTGCCCCTGGTTGATCTTCAGCAAAATCTGGTTCAGGTTCGTCATCGAGGAGGTCGTGGAATTGTAAAGCGTGTCGTCCGTCAGCAATTTGCCGATGGTGCCCTGCCCGGCGTTCACGTTGTTCATGGTCTGCTTGGCCGAGGCCAGCACGTCCTTGGCCGACGCGGCGGTGTCCTGCAAATTGCTGACGGTGGTCATCGCGGTGTTGTAAAGCGAGTCGTCGTAAATCAACTTGCCGACCGTGCCCTGCCCGGCGGCGATCTGGCCGGAAACATTTTTCACGTTGGCGATGGTCGCGGTGAGCGCCGCGCTGTTTTGTTTGACAAAATCCGTCAGCGGCCCAAAAAGGTTGTTGATGGTGTCCGGCGTGAAACTTTTGGTCAGGTTTTGGATGCCCGCAGCCGCGCCGTCCAGTTTGGCCATGATTGCGCTTAAATCGGGTTGTTCCTCCGACACGAGCACCGCGCCTTCGAGCGCCTTGGGCGAATCGGGCGAACCAAAGTTGATGGAAACAAAATACTGGCCCATGAGCCCGGTGAACTTGATGACGGCCTTGCTGTCGGTCCGCACGACGGCGTCGGAGTGCAGTTTCATCATCACGGTCACTTTGTTGTTCGCCTCGTCGAGCGAAATTTTTTCGACGCGACCGATTTCCACGCCGGCCATTTTGACGCTGTCGCCAATTTTCAAATCCTGCGCGGTGTCGAACAGCGCGCTGACGTGGTAGCCGCTCTTGAACATTTCCACGCCGCCAAGGGTTTCAACAATGATCCAGGCGGCAAATACCACGAACATGACAAAGATGCCGAGTTTGGTTTCGAGTGAGTTTTTCATAAGCATTATTTCGGTTGAGGTTCACGTTTGAAGTCTGCGTGCAAAAATTTCTGGACGAGCGGGTCGTTGAACCGCTGCACCTCATCCGGCGTGCCGATGACCACGATTTTGCCTTCGTTGATGACGGCGATGCGGTCGGCCACGCCGAACGCGAGTTCGCGGTCATGCGTCACCACCAGCGACGTGACGTGGATGCGGCGGTTGAGGTGCAAAATCTCCTCGCCGATGACGACCGAGGACAGCGGATCAAGTTCGCTCGTCGGCTCGTCGTAAAGAATCAACTGCGGTTCGATGACCAGCGCGCGGGCGATGGCCGCGCGTTTCCGCATGCCGCCGGAAAGTTCGCTGGGCATTTTGTCAGCGGTGTCCTTGAGTCCGACATCGTTCAATTTTTCGGCGACGATGCGCGCGATTTCCGCCGACGGCTTGAGCCGGTGTTCGGTCAGGTAAAGTCCGACATTTTCACCGACCGTCAGCGAATTGAGCAGCGCACCGGACTGGAAGACGAGCGCCATGCGGTATTTCGCCGCGATTTCGGGAGACTGGATGGATTCGCCGTTGATGAGAATTTCGCCGGCGTCCGGTTCTTCGAGGCCGATAAGGTGCTTGAGCAGCACGCTTTTGCCGCTGCCGCTCGGCCCCATAATGACAAAAATTTCGCCGGGCTGGACGTCAAAATCAATGCCCTTGAGAATTTCCTGTCCGCCGAAACTTTTGCGCAGCCCGCGCACTTGCAGGCTGACGCCGGAGGAGTTGTTGGCCGGGCCATTCATCATTGCAACAGGAAGCGCGTGAGGATGTAGTCAAAAACCACGATCATGACTATGGAGTTGACGACGGCCTTGGTCACCGAGCGGCCAATGCCGCGCGGCCCGCCGATCGTCGCCAGTCCTTGATGGCACGAAACCGCGCCGATGATGACCGCGAAACAAAAACTCTTGAACACACCGTTGGCCACGTCTTTGACCGCGACGATGTCCCGCAAATCGGAGAAAAATTCCTGAAACGGAATGGCCATGTGTCCGTTCATTTCGGCAACCACCGCACCGCCGAACCAGCCGACCAGAATCGAAAAAACCACCAGCATCGGCAGCGCAAACGCAATCGCCAGCATCCGGGGCAAAACCAGATAATGAACCGGATCAATGTTCATCGTGCGCAGCGCGTCAATTTCCTGATACACGCGCATCGAGCCGATTTCCGCCGCCATCGCCGAGCCGATGCGTCCCGCGATGAGAATCGCCATCATCACCGGCGCAAGTTCCTTGGCGATGGCGATGCCCACCACGCCGCCAACGGCGCTGGTCATGCCGCGTTCCACCATGATCGGGCCGGTTTGCAGCGCGATGACCGCGCCGATGAAAAACGACAGCACGCAAACCATCAGCAGACTGGCGTTGCCGATCTCAAAAAACTGGTCGAAAACCTTTTGCCGCTGCCGCCACGTCTCCGGCAGCGCCAGCAGCGTGCGCCAAAACAGCAGGACAATTTCACCGATGTTCTCAAACATAATCCGCTCGCAATTTATTTTGTGGATTGACCTGTTGGTTGATGTGTTTTCATCACCGGAATATAAAACAGTCGCAGCCGTTTGTTTTTTCCATCAGATTGATACTGGAAAAGGCCGAACAGGAGCGAGCATTTTTTCTGGCCGGGCGCGCGGTCGAGCCGGTAAAGATTCCAGAGCAGCGACTGGCTCATGGCGCCGGTTTTGGCGCTGTTTTCCGACCGCCACAACGACCAGAGCGGCGACCAGTTTCGTTCAATGCCCCGGTTGCCGGACAATATAGGTTCCAAGGGCGCGAGAATTTGCAGGCGTTCGTTGCCGCCGAAATCGCGGTGCCAGATGAAAAACGGCCACATGTCCAGGCGCTTTTTTTCCGCGCCGGTCTGCGTGTTTTTTTCCTTCACATTCACATAAACATAAAACAGCACGCTGTTGCGCGCTTGCTCGAGCGGGTCGGCGTGCAGCTCCTTGTGCCGGAACAGCGGCCAGAGGTAGGAATCATTTTCGATGATCTGGTTTTTTGACCGGCTGAATAGCGGCCAGACGCGCGAGGTGGTTTTTTCACCGCGCGCGAAAACGACGAATGGATAAGGCCCCTGCCACTCGCGATATTTTTTCTCGCGGTTGTCAATCCAGGTGAAGAACGGAAACAGCACTGTGGTCGAGTCCAGCCTGGGCGAGCGCGTCGCGGCAAAAAACGGGATCGAGGCGCAGAATTTTTCCGGGTTGTCCGTGCCGATGCCGGTGTTTTGCCGGAGATACAAAAACCAGAGCGCGAAAAATTTGTCGTGTCCGCCGAGGGTTGCGACCTCGCCGAAGCCGTTGGTTTGCGTGGTCACGTCCTTGTGTTCTTTCCCCAGCAGCGGCCAGACCTGCCAGCCGTGCAGCCCGTCGCCGTGCCGCAGATGGAAGATGGGATAAAGATAATTGTCCGTAACTACATCCCGTTTTCGCGATTCGCCAAAAATGGGAAACATCACAAAATAAATTTCATCACGGAACAGGCGGTTGCGCAGGTGGCCGTAAAACGGGACGACGGCGGTGTAGTTTTGGCTGGGATCCGCCGACCGCTGTTGAAAATAAAACGGGAACAGCGTGAAATGACGTTTGTCGGCATCATTGGCATCTTGCCCGCCGGCAAAACTGAAAAGTTGAAACAACTGCCAGCGATATTCTTTTCCGTAACGGTCGTAAGTCAGAAACGGATAGATGAAATCGTCTTCGCGCGATTCGACCGCCGGATCCGTGTCGTGTGAAAAAATTGGCGGCACGGCCCAGGTTTTTTCCGAATCCTTTTTCTGGTTGTAAAAAAATGGCCCGATGGCTTCGGTGCGTTTGCCCGCATCCAGCGTCAGTGGAAATTGATCAAACAACAATCCGGCGTGAAGATTTTCTTCGGCAAAACCGGCTGGCGAGGCAAGCAAAGCCGTGCCAAGGAATGCCATTTTGCAGCTCAATAAGGTTGTCTGAAATCGGATTTTCACTATTTGCGTTATCGTTATTGCAATTCTGTTCTCTGGCTTTTTTGCCTTTTTTTGGTCGTTTTTAACATTGGTGTTGACTTTCGGCGTTTTTTCAGTAACTTACTCCATCAATTGAGGTTTTTACCTCGGTTCCTCCTGATCCGGTGTTGGCGATGCGTCGCTGGCACCGGATTTTTTTATCAGTGGACGCCATTGGCCCAGCAATTTCAAAAGCGCCGGCAACAATGTCAAAGCTGCAATCATGCAAGTCGCGATGCCCGTGGCCATCACAAAACCCAGGCTGTGCATGCCGCGATGCTTGGCCAGAATCAGACTGCCGAATCCGACGATGGCCGTCAACCCGGACACGAGCACGGCCTTGCCGGTGCTGCGCGCCAATATGCCCGGCGTGCGTTCTTCGGCAAAACGGTTCAGGATGTGAATGCCGTTGGTCACGCCGATGCCGATGACGAGTGGCAACGTCATAATGTTTGCCAGATTGACGGGAACGTCAAACCAGCCCATCAGCCCGGCCAGCCAGAGCGTGCCGATGGCGACCGGCAACAGCGACAAAATCACCGCGCCGAGGCTGCGAAAGTGAAACAAAACCATCAGCGCAATCGCAGCCAGTGAATACCAGGCCGCCTGCTCGTAACTGTTTTTCATCAGCGTTTCATATTCATAAAGCTGCACCGGCGTGCCGGTGACATTGGGATCCACCTGGCGCAAGGCGGTGACGAACTTTTCCTGGTTGTCGCGCTCCCAGACATCGGACTTGGGATAGACTTGCAATAGGAATTTTCCGGTCACACCCACGAACCGGTCGTGCAGCGCCGGCGGCAGATCCTCGACCCGCAGCGGCGCGCTGTCGTCCTGCCGTTGCAGCAGCCGGAACGTCCCGATCAGATCAGCGAACAAAGCCTGCTGAAACTGCGCCAGCTTGCCGGCATGTTCCGCCAGCGCGGAGGCGTCGCCTTGCAACATTGTCTTGCGCAAATTTCCAATCGCTTGCCGCAGGGCGACAAGCTGCCGGGTCAACTCCGGGTCGTCGCTGCCCACGGCTTCAAGCGCGTTGCCGAGATAACCGGAAAGCCAGTCAAGCGTCCGGCTCAATTCAAAGACGTCCGCCGGCCGCAAATCCGGCGCGTTGAACTGGAGCGGCGCAACTTCTAGTTTGATCTCGCCGGCGAGTTTTAATTTTCCGGTCTGGTCGGCGAGGAAGTCCTGATAAAACGGCGGTTCGACTTCCGCCACCACCGGCAGTTTTTTTATTTGTTCCGCCAGCGCGACCGCGTTGGTGAGCGAGTCCGCGATGACCGCGCCGTAAAGCACGGATTTGTCCGCCGAATCCAGCAGCTTGTGGGTGAACACCACGGAAGGCAGGCTGGAGCTTTGCAGTTTGAGCAGGTTGTAATCAAACTTGACCCGGCCCTGGTAAATCTGGGTGAAGGCCAGCGCGCACAGCGTCAACGTGACGCCGATCACCAGCGCCGGCCGTTGCAGCCAGATTTTCTCGATGCGCGCGCGGGTTTCGTCCTCGCGGATTTCGTGGTCCATCAGGTTTTGCCGCCCGCGCAACAGCAGCGCCGGCAGCAGCGTCAGCATCGGGACGAGGCAGATCAGCAAACCGCCGCCGCAGATCAGCCCCATTTCTTGAATGCCCCTGAAATGCGTGAAGCTCATCGCCAGAAACGCAAACGCCGTCGTGGCCGCGCCGGTGAAAATGCCCTGGCCCGTGAACACCATCGCCTTCGTCAGCGCCTGTTCCTCGGTTTTGCCGTGGCGCAATTCCTCCTCGTAACGCGTGATCAGATGCACACCAAAATCAATCGCCAGCCCGATGAGCATCGGCAGAAACGTGATGGTCAAAATGTTCAGATGCCCGACCGTCAGCGTGGTGAACGCCAAGGTGTAGCCCAGTCCGATCACGAGGCAAATCGTCGCCTTGATCGGCCGCCCGGTCTCGTTGTAACCGTAAATGAAAATCAGCGCGCACAAAATCAGCGACACAATGCTGGCCAAGATCGTGTCCTTCTGCGACTGCGTCATCTGGTCATAGTCCAGCACCGGGCCGCCCGTGATGCCCACGTTAATTCCGGGCACTTCGATTTGCGTTTCCCGCACCAGCGCGCGCAGGCGGTCAATCGCCTGGCCGGTCACGCCGTCTTGCGTCAAATCTTTCGCCGGAAGGCCGGCAATCTGGCCGTTCGTTTGCACCGTGGGCGCGTGCGTCGTCAGCAAAAAAATCCGGCCGTTGGCAAAGGTGATGTAATTTGCGAGGACATCGCTTTCGTCTCCGCCAAACAAAGAGATTATGTTCGGCGAGGGCGGAACGCCGGGACGTTTGACGGCCTGGCTGGCCTGCGTCATGATGCGCGTTAGCGCGGGCAGCGACCGGACGAGCGAATCGGTTTCGGCGTTGGTTTCGCGCGGGGCGGTGCGGAATGCCGTGTTGATCTGGTCAAAAAACGAGACGAGGTTGGTCGTTTGCGTGAACTGATGGATGAATGGCCGCGCCGCCTGCAGCATGTCTTTCATCTCCACCAGATTTGTTTCCGACGCGTAAAGCAGCGCCTTGGAGCCCATCATCGTCAGATTCTGCGCGAAAAAAACGTCCTGAAACAAATTCGTTTCCGTTTGCAGCTTGGCGGCAAGGCGTTCGATGAACTGGCGGTTTTTCTCGATGTCGTCACCCTCCACCACCACTGCCAAGTCGTCCTGCTGCGGAAATTCCTTTTGGAGCCGGAGAAAATTCTCGTGGTATTTCTGGTTGGGGCCGACCAGGTCATCCTGGTTCATGTCGAAGTCCAGGTGGCCATACGGCTTGGGCAGCGCATAGACCACGCAGCACAGGAACAGCACGATCTGCGGCCACAAAAACCAGTGCGGGCGGCGCAGGATCAGCGCCGTCAGCCGGCCCAGCAGCCGCGCGAGAAAACTGTCTGCGCTCAAGGCCTTCATGTTCGGGCCGGTTCCTTCATCAACTCGCCTCGACAAAAACCGCCGTGCCATAGCACAGCACTTCCGTGATGCCGGGCGCGATCTCCGTCGCGTCGTAGCGCACGCCGATGACCGCGTTCGCGCCGAGCTGGCCGGCGTGGGTGAGCATCAGGTTGAACGTGTCCTCGCGGGCGCGTTCGCACAGGTTGGTGTAAAGCGAGATGTTCCCGCCAAAAATAGCCTGGATGCTCGCGCCGAAGTTGCCGATGACCGAGCGCGACCGCACCATGATGCCGCGCACCACGCCGAACGACCTGACCACGCGGAAGCCGGGCAGCTCGAACGCCGTCGTCGTCAAAGGATGTGTCAGACTCATGCCGGGGATTGAACACGACCGCGCGCGTCCGCAAAAGCGAAAAGTTCCGGCGCGTCAGGGCGAGAGAAATGAAAACGCCGGCAGATTCCGCAGCACGGTGAAGCTGACCGCCGCCACGAGCAGCGGCCACAGGATTTTCAGCGGCAAAAATTGCCCGGCCGGCCGGCGCAGAAATTTTTTCACGCCGAACCACGCGCCGCGCGCCGCCGCCGCCGCGAGCAAAAAAACGAACAGCGCGTTGTCGCGCAGCGCCGTGGAAAAATTTCCGTGCAGCAGCGCGTAGAGCGAGCGCGTCATGCCGCAGCCGGGACAATTCCAGCCCGTCAATTTGTGGAACAGGCAGACGGGATAAAATCCGTGCGTGCTGGGATTGAAAAAGAAAACCATCGCGCCCGCGCCAGCCGCCGTCGCGCCAAGGACGATTCCCGCGAACCAGCCCAGCGGCGCGGCGCCGGTTTTCGGCGGAACGGGTGACGTTTCGGCGGGCATGGCGGATCAAAACCGGTTGTATTGCCAGGTGACGGCCGGCGGATGCGTTGCCAGGCTGAACACCAGCCAGCCGAGGCCAAAAAACAAATTGGCCACCGACAAAACCAGCCCGGCCACGGCCAGACCGCGGCCCGACTGGGTTTGCGGACTGGCGCTGATCTGCGACAGCGCGACGAGCGAAAAAATCAAGCCCAGCAGGCTGAAAGGAAATCCGCAGCAGCAGACCCAGGATAAAATTCCGAAAACAAACCCCGCCGTGGCGCCGGAATTTGTTTTTGACTGCGCGGCCGCCGCCGGAACTGCGGATTGAACCGGCCCGATGGCCGGCGGTGTGACGCCAAAATTGACGGCGAACTCCGGCAGCAGGCCGAGAAACGTCCACTCCGCCGCGCCGGCCACAAAAACCGGCGTGCGGCTTTCGACCCGGCCCCCGACCAGCCACCGGCGGATTTGTTCGGCGTTCGCCGGGCCGTAAATTTTTCCATCTGTGCCGACGATTTTATACATTGGTGAAAATTTTCAATGGGTGGTCAATGGATGTGCGTGCGGTTGGCGGGCAATGATGGCCGCAAAAAGCCAGATGGCCAGCACCAGCCAGAGGAAACCAAAAAAGCCGCCGGCCAGAATCCCGATCCACGCGTGAACGGCGCCGCCCGCCGCCGGATTTTTCTTGCGAAAGCGCAGCGCGGAAATTCCCAGCGCGAGCGCCAGCAGGCCGAGCAGGATGCCAAACACCGGAATCACGGAAAAAACGGCGAAGTAATACGCCAACAGCGCGCGGACGTTTTTGTAAGGAATGATGGTGTTCAATCCGCCGCCGGATTGGGCCGGCGCGGCGGCGCGGACGGTCGGCACCTGCCGCTGGAACGCCGCCGCAAATTCCGGCACCGCGTCGAGAAATCCCCAGTCTTTTGCACCGGCGATCAACACCGGGGTTTTCCGTTCCAGCCGGTTCTCGGCAATCCATTGGATGATCTGTCCGGCGGAAACCGCCTCGTATTCGCGTCCGTCCGTGCCGCGGATTTTGTATTGGTTGGTCATGTTTGTTCCGCGTCTTTTTGGTCGCCCGCGCGGCTCGTGTCCGCGCAAACGCCGCGTTTTGCGCCGGCCACGAAATCCAGCAAAAATTTTGCCGCCGGGCTGGTGAAATTTTTTTTGGCTTCGGCAACCGCGTCCGGCAGGTTTTTGCCGCGGCGAAAAAGAAAATGATAAAGTTTTTTTAGTTCCAGCCGTTGTTCCGCCGAAAATCCCGCGCGTCGCAGGCCGACGGCGTTCAGCCCGCAGATTTCATTGCCACGCTGCGCGATGGTGAACGGCGGCAGGTCCATGCTGATGGCCGAGCCGCCCTGCATCAGCGCCAGCGTGCCGACGCGGCAGAACTGATGCACGAGGCAATTGCCGGAAATGAACGCTCGATCCTGCACCACGGCGTGCCCGCCCAGCAGCGCGCCGTTGGCCATGATCACATTGTCGCCGATGATGCAATTGTGCGCGACGTGCGCGTTGACCATGAAAAAATTATTTGAGCCGATGACCGTCGCGTCCTCCGGTTTCGTCGAACGATGCACGGTGAAATGCTCGCGAAAAACATTGTGGTCGCCGATGCGAAGGTTCGTCGGCTCGTCCTGGTATTTCAAATCCTGCGGGGCGTCGCCGATGACGCAGCCGGCGTAAAATTTATTTCCTTTGCCGATTTTCGTGACGCCCGTGAGATAAACGTGCGGCCCGACCACGCAGTCCGCGCCCAGCTCCACGTCCGCATCAATCACCGCGAACGCGCCGACGCGGACGTGCGCGCCCAGCTTCGCCAGTGGATGAATGATGGCCGTGGGATGAATCATTTTCGGCCACAGCTAAACACAGATAAACACCGATGAAAACTGATTTTGTTTCCCGGCGAAGATGCTTTGTGCCTTGGCCGCTTCGTGGTTAAAATGAAAACTGAAATGTCCGGCCCCGCCACCATTGAAAAAATTCGAGAGCAGAAAACGGAAGGCCGCAACCGGCCGGAACTGCTCGCGCCCGCCGGCGACTGGTCGTGCGCCAAGGCCGCCGTGGAAAATGGCGCGGACGCGATTTACTTCGGCCTCGACAGGTTTAACGCCCGGATGCGCGCGCACAATTTCACCGAGGCGGACTTGCCGGAGCTGATGGATTTTCTCCACCGGCGCGGTGTCAAAGGTTACGTCACGTTCAACACGCTGGTTTTCCAAAACGAAATCGCCGACGCGGAAAATTATCTGCGCGCCATCATTTCCGCCGGCGCGGACGCGGCCATCGTGCAGGACGTGGGCATCTGCAAACTGATCCGCGAGCTCTCGCCGGATTTTCCCATCCACGCCTCGACGCAGATGACCATTTCCAGCGCGGCAGGAATCGAGTTCGCCCGCAGTCTCGGCTGCAACCTCGCCGTCCTCGCGCGCGAATGCTCCATCGCCGAGATTGAAAAAATTCGCGCGGCGGACGAAGCCGGCCCGCCACTCGTCACTCGTCACTCGTCACTGCCTCTGGAAGTCTTTGTCCACGGCGCGTTGTGCGTCGCGTATTCCGGCCAGTGCTTGACGAGCGAATCGCTCGGCGGCCGCTCGGCGAATCGCGGCGAATGCGCGCAGGCATGCCGGATGCCTTATGATTTGATTTCCGACGGACGGCCGGTTCCGCTCGGCGACAAAAGATACCTGCTGAGTCCGCAGGATTTGTCCGGCCTCGAAGTTTTGCCGGAACTCGTGCGCGCCGGCGTCGCGTCGCTGAAAATCGAAGGCCGGCTCAAGTCGCCGGAATACGTCGCGAGCATCACGAAAGTTTATCGGCAAGCCTTGGACAAATTGTTTTTGGACCGGCCTGACGCGGAGACGCGGAGAAATGAAAATGATTTTTCCGATTCTGCGACTCCGCGTCTCGGCGGTGAATCCAAATACGAATTGGAAATGTCCTTCTCGCGCGGATTATTCACCGGCTGGTTCGGCGGCAATGACCATCAAAAGCTCGTCCACGCGCGGTTCGGAAAAAAGCGCGGCGTGTTCCTTGGCGAGGTGAAAAAAATTGTGCGCGACGGTGTCATCATCAATCTCGCCGCGCCCGTCAAGCTGGGCGACGGCATTGTTTTCGACGCCGGCAGGCCGGACGAAAAAGAGGAAGGCGGACGCATTTATGAAATCCAGGAGCCGCGCTTCAAAATTCCGGGCGAGAAACTGACCGAACTGCGCTTTGGTTACGGCGACGTGAATTTTCTTCGGGTCCAGGTCGGCGATAAAATTTGGAAAACCAACGATCCCGAACTCGACAGGCGCCTGCGCCGGAGTTTCGCGGGCGGCGCGCCCAGATTTCAGCGGCCAATTGAAATCGAAGTTCACGGTTTCGTCGGCAAACCGCTGACGCTGGTTGCGCGCGATGAAAATGGAAATGTCGCGCAAGTCGAATCCTCGATGCCGCTGGCGAAGGCGGAAAAAACGCCGCTGACCGAAGAAAAATTACGCGAGCAGCTCGGTCGCCTTGGCGGCACGCCGTTCAAGCTCGGCGCGCTGAAAAATTTTCTGTCCGGTGAAGTCTTGCTGCCGGTCAGCGAATTGAACCGTCTGCGCCGCGAGTTTGTCAACGGGCTGGAAAAGCTCCGCGCACAGCCGAAGCGGTGGACGCTGAGTGAAGCCGGAAGTCGGAAGTCGGAAGTCGGAAGTGAAAATTTGGCGATTTCGATTGATTCGCATTTGATTGTCCTCGTCCGCAACCTCGCGCAGCTCGAGGCCGCGCTGAAATGCGGCGTGACCACGGTTTATTGCGAGTTTGAAGACCCGAAAAAATATCGCGAGGCCGTGACGGCGTTTCGCACCGCGCGCGGCTGCTCCGTCCATCAACCATCAGCCATCAGCCATCAACCGGGCATCTTTGTAGCGCCGCCGCGCATTTTCAAAATGGGCGAGGAATGGATTTTGAACCTCGTCCGTTCGGCGGACGCCGATGGCGTGCTGGTCCGCAACTACGACCATCTGAAATTTTTCGCGGACACGCGGCGCGTCGGGGATTTTTCGCTGAACGTGGCGAACAAGATTTCCGCCGGTTATTTCAAAAATCATTTTGGCCTTGAGCGCGTCACGGCGAGCTACGATTTGAACGTGACGCAGCTCGACGCGTTGTTGTCGGCCGCGCCGCCGGAATGGTTCGAGGTCACGATCCACCAGCACATGCCGATGTTTCACATGGAGCATTGCGTGTTTTGCGCGTTTCTTTCCAGCGGCAAGGATTATCGCGATTGCGGACGGCCTTGCGACGTGCATGAAGTGAAATTGCGCGACCGCGTCGGCGCGGAGCATCCGCTCAAGGCCGACGCCGGCTGCCGCAACACGGTGTTCAATTCGCAGGCGCAGACCGGTGCGGAATTTGTAGAACGGCTCCTCGCGCTGGGCGTGAAAAATTTCCGCGTGGAATTTCTGAATGAAAATCCCGATGAAGTCGTGCGCACCATTTCAAAATACCGCCAGTTGCTGCGCGGTGAAATTTCCGGCACGCAACTGTGGCGCGAACTGAAATTATTCAACCAGCTCGGCGTCACGCGCGGCCAGATGGGGAAATAATCTTCGCGCTACGCAATCCGATCCGCTGACTTGCCGGACAACTTTTTAATCTCCTTCGCCAGCCGTTCCGCCTGCAATTCCAACTCCGCATTTTCAACCTCAAGCTGCTTCGCCCGTACCGCCGCCAGTTCATCCAGCACGCCCGGCTTTTGTTCGGCAAACTGGCAAAGCTCGTAGTCGGGACTCACGCGCAATTCCTTCAGCGATTCCGTGACAGCGGCGATTTCCTTTTGCAGCGTTTCATGCAACCGTCGCAATTGCACCAGTTCCTCCTTGTCGCTAAAATCCAGCTTCGCCCAGCCGCGTCGCAGCAGGAAGCCTTCCGGGTCTTCCGCGATTTCGCGCAGCGTTTCGATGTCGCCGGTGTCCTTCGCCTGATTGATGGCGGCGGTCAGCTTGTGAAACGTCTCCAGCTTGTCCGGTTCGCCGGCGAAACGGTCGGGATGATACAGCTTCACCAGCTTCTTCCAAAGCTGTGTCAGTTCCGCCTCCTGCTCGGCGGTCAGGTTTTTCTTTTTGTCCGCCGCCGCCGACAATTCTTCGTAATCCTGATCCGATTGCGATTTGGCCTGCTCGAAATTTTCCTCGGCCTGTTTTGCTTCTTCCGCGTTGCCGCGCGTGAGCGAATCCAAAAACTTCCGCCGGTAACCCGCGCGCTGGGATTCATACCATGACCGCGCCTCCGACAAATCCGCCTCCGCATTAGGCCGGATGATGACGCGCCAGTTCACGGGCGGGATAGCTTGCGCAGCCGGGCTTCAACTTCATTCCAACTGGAACCGGCCTCGGGATTGCGGCGGTAATCCTCCAATTCACGGTCGAGCAGGGCTTTTTCCTCATCCGTCGCGCCGCCGTTGAGCAGGTCGCGTTCTTCAATCTCGCAAATGCGGTCGAAGATTTCGCGGCGGTCGGCAAGTTCCAATCTGGGCAATTCGGCCAAGATTTCCATTTTGCTCATGGCTGGAATCTAGGTTTGCCATCGCTAATTTGCAAGCGTCAAGCATCGTTAATTTCCAATCTGGATTATTTCCTAATCTCCGCACTTTTCCCTTGCACGCCGAGGCGGCTTGACCGCGAACCGGGCGAAATACACGAACGAATTTCCAAATTTTTTTGCATCGTTCGCGGTTAATACCATCGCACGTTTAGTTGGCGAATCCGGCGGAAAGATTTATCCTTTGGCGCGAATGGCCGAGACCTCCAACGACCTGCTCAAGGCGACGTCGCGCTCGTTTTATCTGACGTTGCGCGTGCTGCCGGCGCGCGTGCGCCCGCAAATCGGCCTCGCCTACCTGCTCGCGCGCACGACCGACACGATTGCGGACACGGAAATCGTGCCGATCGCGCAACGGCTCGACGCGCTGCAAAAACTGCGCGAGCGGATTCTCGGCCAAAATTCCGCGCCGCTGAATTTCGGCGAACTGGCGCGGCAGCAAGGTTTGCCCGCCGAAAAATTATTGCTGGAAAAAGTCGAGGCCGGCCTTGCGCTGCTGCAAACCCTTTCGCCCGCCGATTTGAAACTGGTTCGCGACGCGCTGACGATCATCACGAGCGGGCAGGAACTGGATTTGCGGCGGTTTGAGAAAGCCGTCACGCCGCCCGAAGGCGGGCCACCAAACTTGGTTGCGCTGGAAACCGCCGCCGAGCTGGACGATTACACTTATCGTGTGGCCGGCTGCGTCGGTGAATTTTGGACAAAGATTTGCCGTGCGCATCTGTTTCCGCAGGCGCGGCTGGACGAGAAACAGTTTCTCACGGACGGCATCCGCCTTGGCAAGGGCTTGCAGTTGGTGAACATTTTGCGCGACCTGCCGGCGGATTTGAAAACCGGCCGCTGCTATCTGCCGCGCGAACGGCTGGAGCCGCTGCATCTGCTGCCGGAAACGTTGCTGTCGCCCGCGAACGAACAAAAATTCCTGCCGCTGTTCCATGAATACCTCGACCAGGCGGAGTCGCACCTCGCGGCGGGCTGGCGTTACACGAACACGTTGCCGTCCGGACAAGTCCGCGTGCGGCTGGCGTGCGCGTGGCCGGCCTTGATCGGGATGCGGACGATTGCCAAGCTGCGCGCCGCCGGCGTGATCGAACTTCAGCAGCGCGTGAAGGTTTCGCGCGCCGAGGTGCGGGGGATTTTGCTGCGCTCGGCGGCAAGTTGCGCGTGGCCGGGCGCATGGCGGCGGCAGTTTCCCGCGCGTGGAAAAGCAGTTGCTTCCGGCGGCGAATTGGCGTAAGAAAGCATCATGCTAACTTTCCAAATCCGTCCGGTGGTTTGCGCGGCCATCCTTTGCGCCGGCCTTGCCGCCGCCCGCGCGGACGACACTCCGGCCCAGGCCGCCGCCCGCGCGGCGTTGCTGGAAAAAATGAACGCGCAGGAAACTTCACCGGCCCAGCCCTCCCAGCCCGCACCCGTCACCGTCACGCCCGCCGGTGCCGCGATGGAACCAACGGCCCCGCCCGCGACGAACGCGATGTCATCAGCCGGGGCCAACTACGACGCGAAAGCCGAGCAAGCGGCGGCAACGGCCAAGGCCAAGGCGGACGCGCAGCAGGCCGCCGTGGAATTGAAGGCGAAAAAGCTGGCCGAGAAAAAAGCCGCGCGACAAAAGGCCGCCGATGAAGCCGCCGCCAAAGCACAGGCCAAGGCCAAAGCCAAGGCGGACAAAGCCGCGGCCAAGGCCAAGGCCAAAGCCGAAGCGCAGCAGGCCGCCGCCGAATTGAAAGCCAAGCAGGAAGCGGAAGCCGCCGCGCAAGCGCAGGCGGCGGCAAAGCCGGCCACTGAAACATGGGTGACACCCGCACCGGTCGCCAGCCCGGCACCGGTGGCAACCGAGGAAGAAATGGCCCCGGTAAAACCGGCCAAGAAAAAGAAGGCGGCGGCAACGCCGCCGGCCACCAGTTCGCCGCCCGCGTGGGCGGCTGGCGACAACGAGGCCCAGGCCAAGGCGCGCGCGGCCTTGCTGGAAAAAATGAACGAAATCGCCGCCGAACCCGCACCCTCGGTACCGACGCCGGCACCAATTATTGTGACGCCGGCCGGCGCCACCATGGAACAGCCGACTCAACCCGCAATCAGCACCGCTCCCGCCCAACCGGCGGTTGAAGCGGCGATGACCGCGCCGGCCCAGCCCACAAAACCAGTCGTGGAAAAGAAGAAAAAGAAAAAGAAAAAAGTTGCACCGGAAACCGCCGCCTTCGCGACGCAGCCGGGCCAGCCGGCCGCGACAAGTTTTCCCGGCAAGGAACTGGGCATGCAGCCGATTGTCGCGCCGCCGCTGCCGATCACCGCCACGAAAGAGGAACAGTTGCAGGCCTTGCTTGCGAAATACATGGCCGACCAGATTTCGCCGGAGGAGTATCACAAGCAGCGCGCGGCGATCCTGGACCAGCCGTGAGATGAGGTTGCGCCACCGCCCGCCGGATTTTTCCGGCGGTTTTTTTTGTTTCCCGACCTTGAACTCTGCGCGCCGGCCACTAGACTGAGGCCGACATGCACGATTTTCGTTACGTCGGTAAAAAATTATTTTGCGAAGGCGTGGCCGTCGAAACGCTGGCCAAAAAATTCGGCACGCCGCTGTTCATTTATTCGCAGCGCACGCTGACCAATCACTTTCAAAAACTGGACGCCGCGCTCGCGCCGCTGGAACACCTGGTCTGTTTCGCGATGAAGGCGAACTCAAACCTCTCCGTGCTGCGCACGCTGGCGAACCTTGGCAGCGGCTTCGACGTGGTGAGCGCGGGCGAATTGCAGCGCGTCATCGCGGCGGGCGGCGACCCGCGCCAATGCGTTTTCGCGGGCGTGGCGAAGACGGAAACGGAGATTGAATTTGCCCTGCGCCAGAAAATTTATTCATTCAACGTCGAAAGCGAGCCGGAAATTGCGCGCATCAACCGCATCGCCGCGCGGCTCAAAAAAATCGCGCCCATCGCGGTGCGGATCAATCCGAACATTGACGCGCACACCCACTCGAAAATCACCACCGGCACTTACGCGGATAAATTCGGCATCCAGTTTGAGCACGTTGAAGGCGTCTATGCCCGCGCCAGCAAATTGAAAAATATCTGGCTGCGCGGCGTGCAGATGCACATCGGGTCGCAATTGACCTCGGTGACGCCTTACGAGCTGGCCATCAAAAAAGTCACGCCGCTGGTGCAAACGCTGGCGTTGAAATACGGCCTCGATTTTTTCAGCCCCGGCGGCGGATTGGGCATCGTCTACCAGCCGGCGCTGGCGAGCGGTTCGCCGGACTGGTGGCAAAGTTCAGCCGCGAAGGGAATATTGACGCCGGCAACTTACGCGCAAGCGTTGCTGCCGTTGCTGCTGCCGCTCGGCCTGAAAATCTTGATGGAGCCGGGCCGTTTCATCGTCGGCAACGCGGGCATCCTCGTCACGCGCGTCGAATATGTGAAGCGCACGGGCAGAAAGAATTTTGTGATCGTGGACGCGGCGATGAACGATTTGATCCGCCCGGCGTTTTACGATTCGTATCACGAAATCGTGCCGCTGACGAAAATGGGTGGCGCGACGATTTCATCCGACGTCGTCGGCGGCATCTGCGAATCGGGCGATTATTTTTGCAAAGACCGGCCGCTGCCGAAAGTCGGCGAGGGCGACCGGCTCGCGTTGTTGAGCGCGGGCGCTTACAGCTCGGTGATGGGTTCCAATTACAACGCGCGACCGCTCGCGGCGGAAATCCTGGTGAGCGGGAAAAGATCCGCCATCGCGCGCGAACGCCAGCCGGTGAAAGAAATTTGGTCGGGCGAGAAAGTTGTGGCATGGTTAAGGTGAGATTGTGAACAACGAATTTTCCATCGTGGCGCACTGGCCGGGCGGGTTCGACGAGGACGGCCTGCGCGACTGGGCGGCCGGCCTGCGCGCGCACCTGCTCGCGCCGGAGGTTTCGCTCGGCCTCGTCTTCATGTCGCCGCAATTTTTCCCGCACGCGCGGCAGGCGCTGGAAATCCTCCGCGTCCACGCAAAAATTCCGCTGCTGGCCGGCTGCTCCAGCAGCGGGCTGATCGCGGCGGACAAGGAAATGGAGGGCGCGGGCGGCCTGGTGCTGGCGCTCTATTCGCTGCCCGGCGCGGAGCTGAAGGGTTTCCGCTTCACGCAGGAAATTTCCGAGTCCGCGGCCGGCGAGCCCTTCTGGCAGGTGCAATCCGGCGTCGCGAAAAAAAAGGTGAACGGCTGGCTGGCGTTCATTGACCCGTTTCATCTCGACGCGGAGGGCTGGCTGCGCTCGTGGAATGAAAGTTACGCGGCGGTGCCGGTTTTCGGCGGCATGGCGGGCGGAAATTTTCCCGAGCCGCTCACCCAGGTTTACCTTGACGGCGACGTTTTCGAGGACGGCGGCGTGGCGGTCGCGGTCGGCGGCGACGTGGCTTTGACCGGGGTCATTTCGCAGGGCTGCACGCCGATTGGCGAATCGTGGACGCTGACGCGCGTCGAAAATAATTTGATCCGCCACATCGGCAACCGGCCCGCCTACACCGTGCTCGCCGAGACCGTCCAGAAACTGCCGCCGGACGAACAGCGCAAGGCGCAGGGCAACCTGTGCATCGGCCTCGCGATGAACGAATACCTCGAGGATTTTCATCGCGGCGATTTTCTGGTGCGCAACCTCATCGGCGGCGACCCGAACTCCGGCGTGCTGGCCGTCGCCGCGCTGCCGCGCATGGGGCAGACGATGCAATTCCAGCGCCGCGACGCCGCCGCCGCCACCGAGGACATGGAGGAACTGCTGGTCCGCGCGAAAAAAAAACTGGCGGGCGCGATCATTTACGGCGGCTGCCTTTTTTGCTGCAACGGGCGCGGGAAAAATCTTTTCCCCCGGCCGGACCATGATGCCGCGATGGTGCAGCAGCAGTTCGGCCCGTTCGGCCTCGCCGGATTTTTCTGCAACGGCGAAATCGGCCCCGTCGGCGAAAAAAATTTCCTGCACAGCTTCACCGCCTCGCTCGCGCTGTTTGTGAAGAAGTAATTGCAGTTCGCAATTGCTTTTGGCCGGCGGCACGCCATGCTCCCCGAAAATGTCTTCACCGGAAGAATCAAAATCGGGGCCGAATTTGCCGGGGCCGCCGCGGCAGGCCGGCGGCGGCCGGCACCGGGGCCGGCGCGGCGGACGCGGACGCCGGCCGGGGCCGCGCCTGACGCCGGGAGCCGCGCCTGCGCCCGCCGAAGCGCCCGGAGAAATTCCGCCGCCGGAAACAGAAAGACAGACCGCCGCCGTCGGAACCTCCGCGCCACCCGCCCCGCCGAGGCCGAGAATTCCGCCGCCCGATTTTCGTCCCGCCGACGTTTCCGACATCAGCCAGGCCGCCGAAGAAGTGCGGCAGATCGTCAGCTCGCTGGAAGAAACGCTCGATCAAATGGAAGACGTGCTGCGGCTCATCGAACAGGCCGAACGCCAGCAAACCGCCGACGGGCGCGAGCTGGACCAGCTTCGCCGCTCGCTCCGCCGCATCCAGCCGCCGCGCCCATCGCCGCCTTCCCGCAGCCCGCGCCGCGACGAGCCGCCGCGTTCCCATCACGAACCCGTTCAGCCGCACGAGGAGCCGCCCGACCAGCCTGAACCGGATGCGCCGCCGGAAGATCGCGGCCCGGACGAATGAAAAAATTTCCGCGCCATGAACCTCGCGGAAAAACAGGTTGAACTCACCACCCGGCTGTCCGCGCTGAAAAACGGCCAGGACCGGCTGGCGTCGCTCGTTGAAAGGACAAAATCGCGCCCGCCGCCGGCATCGGGATTTCGCGGCGAGGAAAATCTGATTCCCGGCTGCCTCGCCAGACTCTGGTTCGTTTCACAATTTCGCGAGGGCGGTTGTTTTTTCGACTGCGATTCCGACTCGCTCGTCGTCAAGGCCATCGCCGGCCTGCTCTGCGAATTTTACAGCGGCCACGCGCCGGCGGAAATCCTCGCGCACGATCCGAAATTTCTCGCGCCGCTCGGCATCACGCAGCATCTCACGCCGAACCGCCGCAACGCGCTTTCCAAAATCTGGGGGCGCATCCGGCAGTTCGCCGAGGCGAACGCATCATGAAATTTTTCGACGCGCACAATCATTTGCAGGACGACCGTTTTGGCGGCCGCCAAAATGAACTGCTCGCCGCATGCGAAAAAATTGGCGTGGCAAAAATGGTCGTCAACGGCGCGTGCGAAAATGACTGGCCGCAGGTGCTCGCGCTCGCGCGGGAAAATAAAATCGTGCTGCCGAGCTTCGGTTATCATCCGTGGCATCTCGCCGAACGCACGCCGGACTGGCGGAAAAATCTGGAACAATTTCTCGACGCAGTTCCGGGCGCCGTCGGCGAAATCGGCCTCGACCGCTGGAAACCGGATTTGGGCTACGCCGGCCAGGAGGAGGTTTTTCTCGCGCAACTGCAAATCGCCGCCGGAAGAAATTTGCCCGTGAGCATTCACTGTTTGCAGGCGTGGGGACGATTACTGGAATTGCTCCAAAAAAATCCGCGTCCTGCGCGCGGCCTCGTGCTGCACAGTTTCGGCGGCCCGGCGGAGATGATTCCCGCGCTCGCGAAGCTCGGCGCGTATTTCAGTTTTCCGGGCCATTTTTTGCACGGGCGGAAACTGCGCCGGCGCGAAACCTTCAAACAGGTTCCCGCCGGCCGGCTGCTCATCGAAACCGACGCGCCCGACCAGCTTTTGCCCGCCGAGAAAAACCAGTTTCCACTCGCCGATGCGGCAGGCAGACCGCTGAACCATCCGGCAAATCTCGCCGCCGTTTATTCCGGCCTCGCCGAATTTCTTGGAGAAAAACTGGAACCGCTCGCCGCGCGCGTCGAAGATAATTTCCTGCGCTTGTTTTCTGCGTAGGACAGGCGTCGCGCCTGTCTCCATTTTTTTTAAATAAGTTTCGGGAGTACGTATTTAACGCAAATTGGAGATGTCTCCAAAAAAGTTGTTTTTGGAAACGGGCAATCGTGTTGATGGCAACGCCGGCAAAAAGCGACAGCCAGTTAAAACCAGTGGCCGCTTTTGACCTGATTTGCGTTAAATACATGCTCCCGACAAGTTTGTGACCGGCGCGACGCCTGTCCTAGGCGGCAATTTTTTGCACCACAAATCCCGCCGCCGCGAAGCCGAACGCGCCCGTCACAAACGTCGCCGAGCCGAGGCCGCCATCGCAGTTCAGCTTCGTTCCGCCCTCGATTTTTGCGCGCGTTCCGCCGACCGAACCGTCCGGCTGCGGATAAAACGTTTTTTCCACCGAATACACGCAGGGCACGCCCATAGCCAAGTTTTCGGCGGGAAATTGGTGTTCCTTGCGCAGCAGCCGCCGCACTTCGGACAGCAGTTTGTCGTGGCTCGCCTGGGACAGATCGCCGACGCGCACGGAGGTCAGTTCGCGCCGGCCGCCCGCGCCGCCACATGCCACCACTGGAAAGTGGTTTTCGCGGCAACGCACGAGCAACCGGACTTTGTTCGGCACATTGTCAATCGCGTCGAGGACAAAATCAAATTTTGGCGCGAGCAGTTCTTCCGCCGTTTGTTCGTTGAAAAATTTCTGTTCCGCCGTCACGCGGCAACCGGGATTGATCGCGCGGATGCGTTCCGCCATCGCCGCGACCTTCGCGTGGCCGACGGTTTCCGTGAGCGCATGCAACTGGCGGTTGATGTTCGACACGCAGACTTCGTCCAGATCCACCAGCGTGAGCGCGCCCACGCCGGAGCGCGCGAGCGCCTCCGCCGCCCACGCGCCGACGCCGCCCACGCCGATGACACAGACGTGCGCTGCGCGCAATTTCTGCAATCCGCCCCGGCCGTAAAGCCGCGCGATGCCGCCGAAGCGTGTTTCAAAATCATTCATCCAAATGAAACAATTTTAACCACGAAACCCGCAAAACACACGAAAGGAAAGGTAGTGGGCTACTTTGCTAAAATCAATGCATCCAGATTTAATGATGGAATAAACGGTCGTGTTGGAAAAAATTGTTGCTGGTGAATTTATTGGCGCAAGTATTTTCTGAAAAATCCCCGCGCTTGAATTGACATTGGCACAGTTGTTTTGGAGATGATCTTTAGGTGCGACCCCTCGCGGAAGCCGCAAACTGGACGGTTCAAAATCTTGGCAGATTTCGCTTACCCTCTTCGGTTCTAAACCGATGCCAATTAGCAGGCACGATTAACGGTAGAACACACTGTATTGTGTGTGCAAATAAAGTTATTCACACTGTTCACATTCCCATTTAGGCGGCATTTGAGATTACTAATTTAATACTAAATAAAGTTAAAATAGTAGTTGACTAATTACTAACTTAATACTAATTATTTTATAATTAGTATTTGATAAACATATGAAGATTCCAAAAACACCGCCAACATTTGAAAAAGTATTAAGCGGATTGGATGCTCCTGCCATTCAAAAAATGATGGGATGCGTGAATAATCCGCTCGTGATTAAACGGTATCTTCACTTTGACAAATTGCAACACTACAAAGTGGACGGATATACGACAGGAGAATTATGGGCTGCCATAAAATTCCAACGGGCCGGAACATTGAAAAAAATTCCCTTGAAGGACAAAGGTGGTCGTCATTTTCAATTTAGTGTTCCTGAAATGGTGGCGCAGCAGCTCCATGCGATTGATATGGGGGCGGGTGCAACGATTGGCGTTCCTGAACCGATTACAAATCCGCAAACAAAAGATAAATATCTAATTCGGTCGCTTATGGAAGAAGCGATTACATCCAGTCAATTAGAAGGGGCGGCAACGACCCGTGAAGCTGCAAAAGAAATGATCCGGACTGGTCGTCCGCCGCGCGACACGGACGAGCAGATGATTTTAAATAATTTCATAACCATGCAGCGAATTACAAAGTTGAAAAGCGAATCGCTGACGCCGGAAATGGTTTTCGAGATTCACAAACTGGCGACGGACAAAACATTTCCTGACCCAACGGCTGCCGGACGTTTTCGCACGGCAAACGAAAAACGCTTCGTTGGCAATGATGAGGGAGATGTATTTCACGACCCTCCGCCAGCAGAAGAACTGGAAGACAGGCTCAAAGCAATGTGTGAGTTTGCGAATGGGAAAACGCCGGATTTTTTTATTCACCCTGTCATCCGAGCTATTATTCTGCATTTTTGGCTGGCATACGACCACCCGTTTTGGGACGGAAATGGAAGAACTGCCCGCGCGCTTTTCTATTGGGCAATGCTTCACAATGGCTATTGGTTGTTTGAGTTTATTTCCATTTCAACCATTCTCCGAAAAGCCCCGGTCAAATATGGTCGTTCTTTCCTCTATACAGAAACAGATGAAAATGACCTCACATATTTTATCGTTGCCCAAACCAGAGTTATTCAACAAGCAATCGCAGAATTACACGCCTACATTGACCGAAAATCATTGGAAACGCGGGAATTGGAATCTCAAGTTCACGCGCTTGATTTATTTAACCACCGCCAGGTGGATTTAATTCGTCATGCTTTGAAGCATCCTTACAGTCACTACACCATAGAAAGCCATAGAAACGGACATAACATCGTCTATCAAACTGCTCGGACTGATTTGCTTGATCTTGAATCTCGCGGAGTGATTGAGAAGCGAATGATAGGCAGAAAAATGATGTTTGGTGTCCCAAAAGATTTACCCGCAAAGCTTCGTAAATTGGGGAAGCAATTATTTAAATAAAAATAAAATCAAAGCCCTGCCAGTGTTCGAAGCACCAGCAGGGCGCAACCAAAGGCTGAAGCCTTCAGTGATATCCGCGAAGATACAAACCCGCGCAAAATTGCCGTGCATACCGGGGCCATCATTGGCCGGTTCCTGCACCACGCCCAGGTCATCGCCATCACCGGCAAAAGTCATCGGGTCAAGGAAGCGCCGGTGGTCACCCGGGAAAACAAGAAAAGCCGGAAGCCCAAAGAACCTCGTTTTTCCCGTTGACATACATTCCAGTACAATGTATAACACAGCCATGCTTACGAAAGATTTGGTGGCCGCGTCCTCGAAACCGCTGCTGCTGTCCATCCTGGCGGGCGGCGAAAGTTACGGCTACGAGATCATCCAGAAAGTGCGCGAGTTGAGCGGCGGGCAGATCGAATGGAGCGACGGGATGCTCTATCCCGTTTTGCACCGGCTGGAGCGCGACGGCCTGATTGAATCCGAATGGAAGGAAGCTGACACCGGGCGCGAGCGGAAATACTATTTCATCAGTTCCGACGGACGCAAAGCCCTCAAAACCGAACGCCAGCAATGGCTGGCCGTTCACAACTCCCTGTGCAAATTATGGAAAATAAAACCCGTTACGATCTGAACGCGGCCATTGAAGACTGGCGGCAGGAACTCGCCGCGCAACCCAATCTCGCGTCCGACGACCGGCGCGAACTGGAAACGCACCTGCGCGACGCCGTCGCCGGCTTCCAGCAGCGCGGCTTGAACGACGAGGAATCTTTCTGGCTCGCCCGACGGCGCGTCGGCCAGCCCCAGCAACTCGGCGAGGAATTTGTGAAAGCAAATCCAACAGCGGTCTGGCGTGAGCGGGTGTTTTGGATGGCAATCAGTTTGGTGGGAAGCTATGTGTTTATGACTTGGAAGGATTTGCTGGCGAGCTGGTTGAATCCAAGCAGTTCCTGGATAGAATTTTTTTACCTGATTCCCCTATGTGTGCTCATCGGGTCAGTCATAATGGTTCGTCGCGGAAGTATTCCCAATCCAAACCAGCTTGAAAATATTGCATCATGGAAATTGGCTTGCGGAATGTTTGTCGTTTTAGCCGCAACAGTTTTGACGGCTTGTTTCAGATGCCGGAATTTGCCCGGCAATGATATGCTTAACATCGGATACAACATCTGCATGGTGGCGTCGTGGTTTGGCAATGCAGTCTGGCCGTTGGTGATGGTTTTAATTTTACTTCTCACGTTGAAACAAAATCAAAAGACTCCAAAACGTGCCTGAAATAGTTATGGAAAATCAAACCCGTTTCGATCTGAACGCGGCCATTGAAGACTGGCGGAACGAACTCGCCGCGCAACCCAATCTTGCGTCCGACGACCGGCGCGAACTGGAAACGCACCTGCGCGACGCCGTCGCCGGCTTCCAGCAGCGCGGCTTGAACGACGAGGAATCTTTCTGGCTCGCGCGCAAGCGGGTTGGCCAGCCGCAACAAATTGATGAAGAATTTGTGAAGGCCAAGCCAGCAGCGGTCTGGCGCGATCGAATGTTTTGGCTGGCGTTGGGAATTATCTTTTGGCAATTGACGCTGATGCTGGTCAACGTGGCAAAAATCACGTTGAATTATTTGACTCCCGGTTTGCACATATTTTATCACAGGATCGGCTTCTGGCCCGTGAATGCAGCGATCCTGATTGCAGGCGGCATATTGGCCAGAGGCTGGTTTGTGCAATCCATGAGGCCGGCATGGTTTCTTGAAAATCGTTTCCGGTTGGGGCTTTCAGTGGTGGCTTTAATTGTTCTCATGGCTGCAATGCAGATGGGAATAATCCGTCAGATTGATCTCAATCGTGGTTATGATTCGGTTGTTCGTTGGGGTTGGGGAACTTGGTTTAACCATTTTCTCCACCTTACGCTGCGTTATTTGGAATTTGGCTTTGCCCCCCTGATTTTTCTCATTTTGTTTTTCCCGCCGCAAAACCGAAAGACTCCAAAACGCGCTTGAGTTCGAAGCGATTACTTTTGGAATTTTAGCGGTCTCAGACCGCCGCTACCACAATTGTTGCCGCAAAATTTCCGCCTCATTCGTCGGCGGCTGGCAGGCGTTGCCGGTGCAGACAAACGCGGTCGCCGCGTTTTTCGCGGACAATGTTTTTGCGAACGGCCCGACCGCGCCGGTGTTGCCCAAAACAATTTTATTGGGCTGATAAACCGAGTGCGCGGCGCGAAGAAGTTTTTGAAATTCGGCCGAACCATTTTCACCCGCGATGACCACGTGGCGCGGTTCGTCCAGCCAGAAATCCAGCGCGTGCAGCATGAAGGCCAGCGCGGCGGGCTGCGTTTGCAGGCGGTGCGCGCAGAGTTGCAGCGTGGTTTCGGCAGCGCGCTTGAAAGCGTCGCGCCCCGTGATGGCGGCGAGTTTCAGCAGCGCGAGCGTGGCGACGGAATTGCCGCTTGGCTCCGCGCCGTCGTAATCGTCCTTTACGCGCAAAATCAAATCGCTCGTGCCGCCGAGGCTTTGCCAGAAGCCGCCGTTCGCCCCGTCATAAAACTTTGCCAGCATCGCCTCGGCCAGTTCGATGGCGAAATCAAGATGCGCCGGTGCCAGCGTGGCTTCGTAAAGTTCGATGACGCCGGAAAGTTGGAACGCATAGCCTTCGAGCAGTTGCACCTTGTCGCGCTCGCCGTCGCGCCAGCGGTGAAAAAGGGATTTTGATTTTTCATCCCAAAGATGTTCGCGGACAAACGACAAGTTTTTCTCCGCCGCCGCACGGTATTTTTCCTCGCCCAAAACGGCGGACGCACGCGCAAACGCGCCGAACATCAGGCCGTTCCAGGACGCGAGGATTTTGTCGTCGTGGTGCGGACGGATTCTTTTGGCGCGCACGGCGGACATTTTGCCTTTTGCGGATGCGAGGAGCGCTTCATCCCCGGCGGAGATGTCTGGTTCAACCATGCTCAAGATATTTTGCCCGGCCAGCGGCGTCGGATGGCTGTGGTCCAGGAAATTGCCCGCCGCCGTGATGCCGAAATATTTTGCGGCGACGTTGAATTCCTCGACGGTGAGCAATTGGGAAAGTTCGGCCTCCGTCCAACAGTAAAATTTCCCCTCGTGGCCCTCGCTGTCGGCGTCCTCGGCGGAAAAAAATCCGCCGCCGGGATGCGTCAGGTCGCGCAGGACGTAGTCCAAAATGTCGCGCACGGTGCCCGCGTAAACTTCCGATTTCCGATTTCCGATTTCCGATTTTGAAACCAGATGCGCGTCGAGGTAGAGCTGCGCAAGCTGCGCGTTGTCGTAGAGCATTTTTTCAAAATGCGGCACGAGCCATTCCGCATCCACGGCGTAGCGGGCGAAGCCGCCACCGAGCTGATCGTGGATTCCGCCGGCATTCATGCGGTCGCAAGTGTGCAGAACCATTTTCACCGCGTCGGCGTCGCCGAAGCGTTTTGCCGCGCGCAAAACGAATGAGGGAATGCTTGGCTGCGGAAATTTGGGCGCGCCGCCGAAGCCGCCATTCGCCGTGTCGTAAGCCTCCTTGAAAGTTTCCAGCGCGCGCCGGAGAATTTTTGGCGTGAGCGGAAAATTTTCCCCGGCAGCGCGCGACGTGATGAGTTCCAGGCGCGCGTGCAGTTCATCGGCGGACGCGACGATTTCCATTTTTCGTTCGCGCCAGAGTCCGGCGATCTGTTCGAGCAGTTGCAAAAAACTTGGCCGGCCATGCCGCGCGTCCGGCGGGAAATAGGTGCCGCCGAAAAACGGCTTCAATTCCGGCGTGAGAAAAACGCTCATCGGCCAGCCGCCGCCGCCGGTCGTGGACTGCACAAACGTCATGTAAATTTTGTCCACATCGGGCCGTTCCTCGCGGTCCACCTTGATGCTGACAAAATGTTCGTTGAGAAATTTGCCGATGTCTTCCTTTTCAAACGACTCGCGTTCCATCACGTGGCACCAATGACAGGTCGAGTAGCCGATGCTCAAAAAAATCGGCTTGTTCTCCGCGCGCGCCTGCGCAAACGCCCCGTCGTTCCACGCGAACCAGTCCACGGGATTGTGCGCGTGTTGCAAAAGATAGGGCGATTTTTCGCGGGCGAGCCGGTTGGTGAATTTTTTTGTCACAGCACAGAATTAACAGAATTTTACACGATTAAAAACGGCAAAAAAAATTGTCCGCCGGGCAAATTCCGGCTGAAAATTGGCATCGTCTCGCCGGCGCCGCCGCGCTAAACTGCCGCCGTGTTGTCGAGAAAACCGTGGCAGCCGGAACTGGTGCTGTCGTTTTGCGCGTCGCTGCTCGCGAGCTTTTCCCTCACGGGCATCGTGGCGATGCTGTTGCGCGACGGGCGCGTCACCGGGTTCAGGAACCCCGATGACTTCGGATTTTTGGTGCTTGGCACCATGGGGGTCCAGGGCGTGGCGTGGATTTTGATTTTCATTTTCCTGCGGTTGCATGAAGTCAGGTGGCGCGACGCGTTTGGCCTGAACCAGGCGAACCTGAAAAAGTCGCTGTTGCTGGCGGTCGGCGCGCTGGCGCTGGCGCTGGCGGCGGGCTGGCTGCTGCAAATTGTCTCCGGCAGCCTGCTCGGCCGGCTCGGCGTGCCGCCGGAAAACCAGCGCGCGGTGGAGATGCTGCTGGCCGCAAAATCCGTCTGGGCGCGCGGCTACTTCGCGCTGTTCGCCGTGGTGATCGCGCCGGTCGCCGAGGAATTTGTTTTTCGCGGGATGCTGTATCCGTTCGTGAAGCAGCTCGGCTCGCCGCGCACCGCCGTCTTCGGCGTCAGCGCGCTGTTCGCCGGCATCCATTTCGACGCGGGAACGTTCCTGTCGCTGTTCGCGCTCGCGCTGATATTCACCTGGCTTTACGAAAAGACCGGCTGCCTGCTCGCGCCCGTCGTTGCGCATTCGCTGTTCAACGCCACCAACCTCGTCACGCTGCACTTTCTGCCGCAGATAAACCTTTGGCTGCAAAAATTCCTGCACGCCCAGTTGCTGAAATGAACGAGCTGGAACTCATCGCGCGCCTGGTGAAATCGCTGCCGGCGAACGAAACCGTCGTGACCGGCGCGGGCGACGACTGCGCCGTGCTGGATTTGGGCGTGCCGGAAAAATTGATTTTGTTCAAGGCCGACGCGGTGGTTGAGGGAATTCATTTCACCCGGGAAACGCCGCCGGAAAAAATCGGGCGCAAGGCGCTCGCCCGCTGCCTGAGCGACATCGCGGCGATGGCCGGGACGCCGGCCGCCGCGCTCGTGACGGTTGCGCTGCCCGAAAGTTTCGAACCGGCGTTCGTGGAAAAAATCTACGACGGCCTGAACGCGCTCGCAAAAAAAACCGGCGTGGCCA